>Ga0210032_1000023_pt1 | contig 153860 bp, 136 predicted proteins | sample CryGeyCG2114_250_2_FD_185458 | JGI IMG/M metagenome (GOLD analysis project Ga0210032, IMG submission 185458) | Groundwater microbial communities from aquifer - Crystal Geyser CG13_big_fil_rev_8/21/14_2.50 (SPAdes) (version 2) | ecosystem: Environmental > Aquatic > Deep subsurface > Groundwater... | reverse complement strand
ATTGGGTAACGGCGCAAAAGACCATGGCCGCTGGCCAGGCCGAGGTCATCGACTCCATCTTCCGCACGCCGCAACGTGAGCGGACGCTCGATTTCAGCAAGCCTTACGTGACCTTGCCGGTTGCTATCTACACCGATGTCAATCTTGCTGGCATCTACGACCTGGCCGGGCTGCAAGGCTTTCAGGTTGGTGTAAAGGCAGGCGATGCCTGTCAAGACAAATTAGTCGCCAGTGGCGTCAACGGTTTGAGCCCATTCCCGAGCTACCAAGCGTTGTTGCAAGCCGTCCTCGCCAATCGGCTGCATGTGTTTTGCATGGACGAGCCGCCCGCCAACTACCTGATCTTCCGCGCCCAAGCCGAACGGCATTTGCACAAGGCATTCACGCTCTACAGCGGTGAATTCCATCGCGCCGTGCGCAAGGGCGACGCGGCGACCCTGGCCTTGGTGGAACGCGGTTTTGCCGCCATCAGCCCAGCCGAGCAGCAGGCCCTGCACGACAAGTGGCTGGGGCAAAACCTGTCCCATCCGCATCCGTTGCAGCGCAGCCTGATATATGGCCTGGCCATTGCCGTCGCCCTGGCCCTGCTATTGCTGGCGGCCACCCTGGTATTGCGCCGACAGGTCAACCGGCGCACGGCGGCGCTGCAACGATTGAGCAAGCTGTATGCGGTGCTGAGCCAGTGCAACCAAGCCATCGTGCGCTGCCAAAACGAGTCCGAACTGTTCCCACAGATATGCCGCGCCGCAGTCACATTCGGCAGCATGAAGATGGCCTGGATCGGCATGAGCGACCCGGCGAGCCAGATGGTCAAGCCGGTGGCCTCGTTTGGCGCCGGCATCGAATATCTCGACGGGATACAAATCTCTGTCGATCCCGGTGAACTCATAGGCCGAGGCCCGACCGGCACCGCCCTGCGCGAAGACCGGCCGTTCTGGTGTCAGGACTTCCAGCACGATCCACAGACGGCAGCCTGGCATGATCGCGGCGCCCGCTTTGGCTGGGGCGCATCGGCCGCGCTGCCGCTGCATCGCCAGGATGTCGTGGTCGGCGCGCTGATGTTGTATAGCGGCGAGATCGATGGATTCGACCAGGCAACGCGGGATCTATTGGCCGAAATGGCCATGGACATCGACTATGCCTTGGACAGTTATGACCGCGAGGCGGCGCGTCAGCAGGCCGTAGCGGCCTTGGCCGATTCGCAACTGCTGCTGCGCACCATCATCGACACCGCGCCGGTGCGCATATTCTGGAAGGACCAAACCCTGCACTTCCTGGGCGGCAACCCGCTGTTCGCCCATGATGCCGGTCTGAACGAGCCGGCGGAGCTGGTCGGCAAGGACGACTACGCCATGGGCTGGCGCGAGCAGGCCGAACTGTATCGCGCCGATGATCGCGCGGTGATGGCGTCCGGCGTAGCGAAACTGGCTTACGACGAACCGCAGACCACGCCCGATGGCAAGATCATCTGGCTACGTACCTACAAGGTGCCGCTGCGCAACCCGGCTCGGGAAATCATAGGGGTGCTGGGCTTGTACGAGGACATCACCGAGCACAAGCTGGCCGAGCTTGCGTTGCGCGACGAGACCGCGTTGCGCAAGCAAATGATGGAGTCGCTGCCGGGTATTTTCTACATGTTTAACCCGTCCGGGCAGTTCCTGGCCTGGAACAAGAATCTGGAGAAGATCACCCAGCGTAGCGCGGAAGAGATTGCCCATAGCCAGCCGCTCGATCTGATTGCCGCCGCCGATAAAGAATACGTCGCGGCCAAGATCAGACAAACTTTTGTCATGGGTGAGGCATCCCTTGACGCCAGCTTGACGGCTAAAGACGGCTCTGCCAAGGCATTTTATCTGACCGGGCTCAAGATAGAGACCCATGGCGAGCCGGTATTGATCGGCATCGGCACAGATATTACCGAGCGCAACCGCATGTCCGACTCGCTACTCAAACTTTCGCAGGCGGTGGAACAAAGCCCCAACACCATCGTCATCACCGATCTGGAGGCGAGCATCGAATACGTCAACACGGCCTTCACCCAGGTGACTGGCTATAGCCGCGAGGAGGCGATTGGCCAGAACCCGCGCATCCTGCAATCTGGCAAGACCGCCAAGGCGGTTTACGATGATATATGGGCGCATTTGACCCGCGGCGATCCGTGGCGCGGCGAGCTGGTCAATCAGCGCAAGGACGGCAGTGAATATATCGAGTCGGCGATGATCGCCCCGGTGCGCCAGGCGGATGGCCGGATCATGAATTACCTGGCGATCAAGCAGGACATTACCGCCGAAAAACGCAACCAGGAACGGATCAAGCAACTGGCCTATTTCGATCAGTTGACCGGCCTGCCCAATCGCGCCCAACTGGATGAGCGCTTCAGGTATGCGCTGAGCCTGGCGCAACGTAGCGGCGAGCAGTTGGCGGTGATGTTCGTCGACCTCGATCATTTCAAGGACATCAACGATAGCCTGGGTCATAGCACCGGCGACCAACTGCTGATCGAGATTGCAAAACGGCTCAGGTCCGCGCTGCGCGAGGAAGATACCGTGGCGCGGCTGGGCGGCGACGAATTCATCCTAGTGCTGCCGGGAACCGATGCAAATGGCGCGGCGACGGTGGCGGCCAAGCTGATCGAGCAGATTGCCTTGCCGTACCTGATCGAACAACAAGAATTGAACACCACGATCTCGATCGGCATCGCCGTCTTTCCGGGCGATGGCGACGATTTCGAGACCTTGCTCAAGAATGCCGACACCGCCTTGAATCGGGTCAAACAGGCCAACCGCAACAGTTACCGCTTCTTTATGCCGGAGATGCAGGCGCGCTCGGCCCGTACCCTGCTGCTGTTGAATGCCTTGCATCGCGCCCTGGAGCGGGACGAATTGCAGTTGTACTATCAGCCGCAGGTCAGCTTGCAGGACGGCCGCATCGTCGGCGCCGAGGCCCTGCTGCGCTGGTTCCACCCGGAGCTTGGGATGATCTCGCCGGCCGAGTTTATCCCTATCGCCGAGGACAGCGGCCTGATCGTGCCGATTGGCGAATGGGTGCTACGCACCGCAGCGAGGCAATTGAAAGATTGGCTGACGGGCGGCATGGCGCCGATGGTGGTGGCGGTGAACCTGTCGGCGGTGCAGTTCCGGCAACCCGATCTGCCCGATCGGGTCACGGCCATACTCGACGAGCTCGACGTGGCGCACGAACTCCTGGAGCTGGAGTTGACCGAAGCGGTGGCGATGGAAGACCCGCAAGCCGCTATCGATATGATGGACAGGCTGTATGAGCGCGGCATCCGCATGTCCATCGACGACTTCGGTACCGGCTATTCCAGCCTAAGCTACCTGAAAAAATTCAAGGTCTACAAGCTCAAGATCGATCAGTCCTTCGTTAGAAATATCGCCGACGATCCGGACGACAAGGCCATCGTCACCGCCGTCATCACCCTGGCCAGCAGCCTGGGCCTGCACGCCATTGCCGAGGGCGTTGAAACGGCCGGCCAACTGGCCTTCCTGCGCTTGCAGGGCTGCGACGAAGTGCAAGGCTATTACTTCAGCAAACCGCTGCCGGCGACGCAATTCAAGGCGTTCATGGACCAGCGAACGTAATGGCGTGCTCTCCCGGATTAGCCATGCTTAACGATCTTCCCGCAGGCGCCACAGGCGGCGGTTGGTCGGGTTGAAACCCGACCAACGTGTGGTTTGGTTTTGTCCGGGTGTTGTGGTCGGGATTCATCCCGACGACGCGGGTTCCACTACTTGCGTTCGGTCTGGAATACGCCACGGATATGGGCGGCTTTGGCCAGAAACTGGGCCAGTTGCGCTACATCGTTTACTTCCAGGGTGAATTCCATGCGGGCGATCTCGTTCTGGCTCAGGGTGTTCACCTGGGTTACGTTGATGCGTTCCTTGGTCAATAGCTCGGTGATGTCCTTGAGTAGGCCGGGGCGGTCGTAGGCGGCGATGGCGACTCGAACGGCGAATAGCTCTTTTCCGCTCATGCCCCATTCTGCCTTGAGCAGGCGTGATTGTTTGTCGGCCGGCAGGCGCCGGATGACCGAGCAGTCGGCGCGGTGGATGGTGACGCCCCGGCCCAGCGTGGTGTAGCCGACGATGCGCTCGCCGGGCGCCGGTTTGCAGCAACCGGCCATGTGGGTCAGCAGGTTGGCCTCGCCCTCGACCAGCAGTCCGGTCGGCGCTTCCCGACTCTTGCGGGCCGATACCAGCGGCCTTTGCGCCAGCGGCTGGAATTCGTCCTGCAACGAGCGGGCGACCTGGCCGGCGCCGAGGTCGCCCCGACCCAGGGCGGCGAACAACTCCTCCGGCTTGGCCAATTTGAGCCGGACGGCGAGCCGTTCCAGGTTGACATTGCTCAGGTTGAGCCGATGCAGCTCCCGCTCCAGTATGTCGCGGCCTTCCTGGACGTGGCTGTCGTGGTCCAGTTGCTTGAACCACTGGCGCACCTTGCTGCGGGCGCGTGAGGTGGCCAGGAAGCCGAGGTGAGGATTCAGCCAGTCGCGGCTGGGGCCGCCTTCTTTGACGGTCAGAATTTCCACCCGCTGACCGGACTTGAGCGGTGTGTCCAGCGGCGCCAGCGCGCCGTCGATCTTGGCGCCCCGGCAGCGGTGGCCCAGCTCGGTGTGGACCGCGTAGGCGAAGTCGATCGGCGTGGCGTCCTGGGCCAGGGCGACCACCTTGCCTTGCGGGGTGAGTACGAAGACCTCGTCCTGGAATAGTTCGTTCTTGAATTGCCGGGCTAGTTCGGCGCTGTCCGCCACGTCTTGTTTCCAGCTCAGCAGTTGTCTCAGCCAGGCGATCTTGTCGGTAAGTTGCTGGCCCTTGCCGCCTTCCTTGTAGCGCCAGTGGGCGGCGACCCCGAGTTCCGCTTCATGATGCATGTCGAAGGTGCGGATCTGGATTTCCAGTGCCTTGTTTTCCGGGCCGACCACAGCGGTGTGCAGGCTCTTGTAGCCATTGCCCTTGGGCCGCGAGATGTAGTCGTCGAACTGGCCGGGGATGGGTTGCCATAGGCTGTGGATCAGGCCAAGCGCGTGGTAGCAGTCCTTGATGTCCTTGACCAGCACCCGGACCGCGCGGACGTCAAAGACCTCGTCGAAGGCCAGGTGTTTCTTGTGCATCTTGGCCAGGATACTGGCGATGTGCTTGGGTCGGCCGCTGACCGCCGCGTTGGCGATGCCGTCGCGATTCAATTCTGCCTTGACCTGGTCGATGACCTTCTCGATGTACCACTCGCGGTCTAGCCGGCGTTCATCCAGCAGGCGGGCGATATGTTTGTAGGTATCCGGTTCCAAATAGCGGCAGGACAGGTCTTCCAACTCCCACTTGAGCTGCCAGATGCCCAGCCGGTTGGCCAGCGGGGCATACAGGTCGCGGGCATCGTGGGCAATCTTGCGGCGCAAGTCCGGTGCGCTGTCGCTCAGCTCGCGCAGGGCCTGACAGCGGTCGGCCAGCTTGATGAGCACCACCCGGATGTCGTCGGTCATGGCCAGCAGCATCTGGCGCAGGGCCTCGCTTTGATCCTGGCCATCCGGCTGGACCTCTGCCAGCAGCCGGTCCATCTGGTGCAGGCGCGCGGCGCCCAGGGCCAGACGACTGACCGCTGTGCCCAGCACGGGGGTGACCAGCTCGGCGGCCAGGGCGGCTTTTGGCAGGGTGCAGAGCAAGGCGGCGGCGACCGTTTCGACATCGAACTCAATACCGGCCAGGATGGCGGCGGCGCCTAGGTTATGGCGAGTCAGCGGCGCGCCGGTGTCGGCGCTCAGGTCGTCGGCATGGGCTTTGAGCCAGTCGGCAGCGCGCCTCAGCAGCGCGCATTGCTCGGCGTTGTATTGGCTGGTCAGGGTAGCCAGCCAGCCGGCGACATCGCCGTGGGCGTGGCTGAGGGTATGGGAGACCATGGTATCGGCCGCGCCTGTTCAGTAGCCGCTAGCCGAGTCGGTGGCGGCGATTACCAGAAGCGCCACCAGGCCTTTTTCACCTGGTGGCCGCTGGCGCCAGGCTGGGCGCTGTTCGGGAAATTCTGTTTCAGGACCCGCAGGCTGTCGTCGCGCAAGGCATTCAGCCCGAGCTTGTCATAGCTCTTGGCCATGATGGTCAGACCCTGTTCCATGGCCGGAGCCTGTTGGTAATGTTCAAGCGCGTATTTGACCCGGTTTACTGCCGCGACATAGGCGCCCCGTTGGTAGTAATAGTTGGCCACATGAACCTCGTGCCAGGCCAGGTTGTCGACCAAATAGCGCATCCTGGCCAGGGCGTCCGGGGTGTACTTGCTGTTGGGAAAACGGTCGGTCAACTCCTTGAAGGCATCGAACGATTCCTGGGCGGCGCGCGGGTCGCGTTCGCTCATGTCCTGGTCGGCCAGACCGGAAAACAGACCGCCGTCCGAGATGAAATTGGCCAGCCCCTTGAGGTAATAGGCGTAATCGACGTTGGCGTGATCGGGGTGCAGCTTGATGAAACGGTCGCAGGCGGCGATGGCGGAGACCGGCTCGTTGTCCTTGTAGTAGGCGTAGGCCACTTCGAGTTGGGCCTGTTGGGCATAGGGGCCATAGGGATAGCGGGCCTCCAGCTTCTCAAAGTTCTTGACGGCGTCGGCGTAGTTGCTGTCCAGCAGGTTTCCCTTGGCCTTGTCGTAGAGCTTGGCGGCCGACCAGTCCTTGGTCTCGTCGATCTGGTCCGGCAACAGGCTACAGGCATTTAACAGCGCGGCGGCCAGCAAAACGGCTAGAATTTGTTTCATTTCAACGCCTAGTAAAAAGATCGCAGGATTGTATCTCGGATGCCTTATAACTTCATTCTATCGATTCCCATGGAACACGCCGGCCGTCGTCTCGACCAGAGCCTGGCCGAGTTGCTGCCGGACCATTCGCGTAATCGCATCCAGCAGTGGATAGACCAGGGCGGGGTGCTCCTCGACGGCTCGCCGGCCAGCCGCAAGGCCAAGATATGGGGCGGCGAGGAGGTGGAAATTAGCGTCGAGGCTCATCCATCCGAGCAGCCCTACCAGGCCGAAGCGATGGCGCTGGATATTGCGTATGAGGATGACTCGGTCATGGTCATAAACAAGCCGGCCGGGCTGGTGGTCCATCCCGGCGCCGGCAATTGGACCGGCACGCTGCTCAATGCCTTGCTCTACCACGTCCCGGCCTTGGCCAATATCCCACGCGCCGGCATCGTCCATCGCCTGGACAAGGATACCTCCGGGCTGATGGTGGTGGCCAAGACCCTGGAGGCCCAGACCGCGCTGGTGCGCGCACTGCAAGCGCGCGAGGTTAAGCGGGTCTACTGGGCCGTGGCCCAGGGCCAGTTTGCGCCGCTGGAGGGCGAAATCGACGCCCCAATCGGCCGCGACCCCCGGAACCGGGTGCGCATGGCGGTGGTGGAAAACGGCAAGCCGGCCCAGACCCATTACCGGGTCCTGCGCCAGTACCGTAACGCAGCCTGGGTCGAGTGCCATCTGCGCACCGGCCGCACCCATCAGATTCGGGTCCACCTGACCCATATCGGCCACCCCTTGCTGGGCGATGCCGTCTATACCGGCAAGAAAGCCCACCACACGGCCTTCCATCGCCAGGCGCTGCACGCCTACAGGCTGGGCTTCGTTCACCCGGCCAGCGCTGAACTCATGGCATGGGAAGCCCCTATGCCAGCCGATTTTCAGGGCTTGTTGCACGAACTGGAAGATGGCGATGGCGCCTGATTGGATCGTTCCCGACTGGCCGGCGCCGGCCCATGTGCGGGCCTTCATGACCACCCGCGCCGGTGGGGCAAGCCGGGCGCCCTACAACAGCATGAACCCGGCCAGCCATGTCGGCGACGACCCGGCGGCGGTGGCGGAAAACCGCCGTATCCTGTGTGCCGATCTGCCCGCCGAGCCGTTGTGGCTGAATCAGGTACATGGCAATTGCGTGGTTGACCGGGCCGATGGCAGCGAACCGCCCTGTGCCGATGCCAGTCTCGCGACGGAACTGGGCAAGGTCTGCGTGGTGATGACTGCCGACTGCCTGCCGGTGCTGTTCTGCAACCGGGCTGGTACGGTCGTAGCGGCCGCTCACGCCGGTTGGCGTGGCTTGGCGGGCGGCGTATTGGAGCAGACCGTGGCCGCAATGAAGGCGCCGCCCGGTGAGATACTGGCCTGGTTGGGAGCCGCCATCGGCCCCGATGCCTTCGAGGTCGGCGACGAGGTCAGGTTGGCCTTTATGGATCAGCAGCCGCTGACCGCCGTGGCCTTCCGGCCGGCCTTCCCTGGCACCCTGGACGAAGCGCCGCGCAAGTGGCTGGCCGATATTTATGCCCTGGCCCGCATCCGCCTGGCAGTGGCGGGGGTTACGGCGGTGTACGGCGGCGGTTTATGTACCTTCAAGGATACCCGGCGCTTCTTTTCCTACCGCCGGGATGGGGCAACCGGCCGCATGGCCAGTCTGATCTGGCTTGAGTGAAATGATGGTTTTTGCGGGTTATTGGTCAGATCAAACCGCTTGCCAGAATATTGGGTTGGCCAGAGTGTCAGCGCGGCATCACATGGATGCTACCGGTCGCAAGCGCGATTTCGCGCAGGAAGCAAAGTAGCCCGACCACCAGCAAGAGCATGGCCGTGATGAAAAACGTGGCGATGACGAAGCAGATCAGCAGCGCGCACCCGGTGCAATGCCCGATTGCCCAGTGGATCGCTGGTGATGTCGGGAAGTGCCTGCAAGTTGGTTCACCTACTTGTTGAGTCAAAAATGTGCGGCTTCATCGTTGAGCCAGGTCATAAACCTTAACCACACCGGCTTTTTATCACTTTGGCTGTTGCACACAAAGCGCCACCGCGTGTTCCCTATGGTCATCGAGCAATTGAATGACCAGGCCGTCCTGCTCGACACCATCAACCGTCAAATCATTCCTACCGGTCTCACCCCCCAGGCCTTGCGTGACCGCGATGTGATAGATCGTTTCCCGATAGCGGTAGTGAAGCTTGAACCCTGGCCAGTGCGCTGGCAGGCAGGGCGCGATATGGAGGCGGTCCACTTCCAGGCGCAGGCCGAGCAGGGATTCGACGATGAGACGATACATCCAGCCGGCCGAGCCGGTGTACCAGGTCCAGCCGCCGCGTCCGGTGTGGGGCGCGACAGCGTAGACGTCCGCCGCCATGACGTAAGGTTCCACCTTGTAGGTGGCGATGCCGTCCTTGGATTTTGCGTGGTTGGCCGGGTTGATCAGAGTAGTCAATTCCCATGCGCGGTGGTTGTCGCCTAGGGCGGCGAAGGCCATGGCCGCCCAGATGGCGCCGTGGGTGTACTGGCCGCCGTTCTCACGCACGCCGGGCACATAGCCCTTGATGTAGCCGGGGTCCAGATCGGTCTGGTCGAACGGCGGATCGAGCAGTTGGATGAGGGCCGCATCGCGGCGCACCAGGCGCGCGTCCAGCGACTGCATGGCTTGGCGCGAGCGCCCGGCATCGCCTGCGCCGGATAGCACCGACCAGCTTTGCGAGATCGAATCGATCTGGCATTCGACGTTGTCGGTGGAGCCGAGCGGGGTGCCGTCGTCGAACCAGGCGCGGCGATACCAGGCGCCGTCCCAGGCGTGCAATTCAAGATTCTCGCGCAGCCGGGTGGCCTCGCCCAGGCAGAATTCGGCGAACTCGGGGTCGCCGTTTTGGCGCGCCAGCACGGCGAACTGCCTGAGCACTTCATGCAGGAAGAAGCCCAGCCAGACGCTTTCTCCCTTGCCGCCCATGCCGACCCGGTTCATGCCGTCGTTCCAGTCACCGGAGCCGATCAGCGGCAGGCCTCGCTCGCCATAGCGCAGGCCATGGCGGATGGCCAGCACGCAATGCTGATACAGGCTCACCGTCGTGACGGAACGGCCGGGCAGGTCGAAGTAGGAATCGTCGTTCGGGTCGAGCAGGCGCCCTTCCAGGAACGGGACCGATTCCGCCAGGACGCCGGTGTCGCCGGTGCCCAGCACGTAACGGCAGGTAGCCAGCGCCAGCCACAGGTAATCATCTGAGCAATGGGTGCGCACGCCCCGCCCGGAAGGCGGGTGCCACCAGTGCTGGACATCGCCTTCGCGGAACTGGCGGCCAGCGCAGAGCAGCAGCTGGCCGCGCAGCAGGCCGGCCTCGGCATGCAGCAGCGCCATCGCATCCTGCAACTGGTCGCGGAAGCCGAAGGCGCCGCCCGACTGGTAATAGCCGCTGCGTGCCCACATCCGGCAGGCCAGGGTCTGATACAGGAGCCAGCCGTTGCTGAGCACGTTGAGCGACTGGTCAGGCGTTTCCACCTGCACCGCGCCGAGGGTGTGGTTCCAGTACAGCCAGACCGCTTCCAGGGCCTGCCGTGCAACGTAGCTGCCGCGGCTGCGATGCACCAGATGGTTGACCTCCTCGCCGCCCGGCGTGCCGGCAAGGCCAAGCCTGAAGATGATTTCACGTTCCTCGCCATTGTCCAGTTCGAAGCAGACCTGGAGCGCGGCGCAGGGGTCGAGGCTGCTGCCCGATCTGCCGGACAGATGGTGGCGGCCCAGTGCTGCGGGGTTGGCCAGGCTGCCGTTGCGGCCGATGAACTCGGCGCGATCACAGGTCGCGCTGCGCTCGGCGTCGTCGACATCGAAGAAGGCGACCCGCCCGGGAAACTCGCTGTTGTACGCATTGCGCGCATAGAGCGCGCCGCTGTAGGGATCGATCTCGGTGCTCACATACATGGCCGACTTCTGCCGCAGGTCGCCCAGGACCCATTCCACATAGCCGGTGGCGGATAGGCGGCGCGGCCGCCCGGACTCGTTGCGCACCGTGAGCCGGGAGAACTTGACCGCCATGTCGGTCGCGACATAGACCCACAGTTCCGAGCGGATGCCGACCTCGGCGTGCTCGAACACGCTGTAGCCGAAACCGTGGCGGCTGACGTAGGGGGTGGCGCCGCGCCGGGGCAGCGGCGTGGGCGACCAGAACTGGCCGGTCTCTTCGTCGCGCAGGTAGAAGGCCTCGCCGCTGGCGTCGGAAACCGGGTCGTTGTGCCAGGGCGTGAGCCGGAACTCGTGGGCGTTCTCGGCCCAGGTGTAGGCCTGGCCGCTCTCCGAGATGACGCTGCCGAAGTGATCATTGGCCAGCACGTTGACCCACGGCGCCGGGGTGATCAGGTCGGGCGTGGTGGTGATGACATATTCGTGTCCATCCCGCGTGAAGCCGCCGATGCCGTTAGCCAGGATCAGGTCACGCGGCGCCGTGCTGGCGATGACCGCGTCGTCCTGCCGGGGCCGGCTCGGTACCAGGCGCGGTACACGTGCCGTTGGTACTGCAGGGCGGTTGATCTGCTCTGCCAGCGTCCCACGGCTGTCGCTGAGGATGACGCGGGCGACGGTCAGGAACAGGATGCGATCTTCTTCCGATATCTGTTCCGCCGAGCGGATGAAGATGCCGCCCGGCCGATCGATCGCCTGGCTTTCCAGTCCCACCGCGACCAGGTCCAGTATCTGGTCCTGCAAGGCTTGCCGGTAGCCGGCGCGATCTTCGATCCAGATCACCATATCCACGGCCAGCCCCTTCAGGCGCCAGTAGGCATGGGCCTGGATCAGCTGGCGCACCAGTTCGATATTGGCCAGGTCGGCGATGCGCAAGAGCACAATGGGCAGGTCGCCGGAGATGGCGTAACCCCAGAGTCCGGATTGTCCGCGCCGGTTGCTCATCAGCACGTTGCTCTCGGCGCGCAGACTGGCGTTGGCATAAACGACGAAGTTGGCCAGACGGCCATAGAGTTGCGCATCGGCTTCGCTGGCGTTGATCTGGCGCAGCACCACCTGGGCATGGGTCCAGGCTAGTTCGAAGACCCGGTCGGCCAACCGGCGATCCTGATATTTCTCGACCAGGGCGAGTGCCGCGTCGCGGTTGTCGCCGATGCCGTAGACCAGATCGACGCTGGCCGATTGCTCGGGTTGCAGGGTAATGCGACAGCGGATGGACAGGATGGGATCAAGTACCGAACCCTCGCTGCCGGAAAGCACGCCGTCCATATCCAGCGCCCGGGGCGCGGCGACATCGTGGCCACGGCCCAGGAAGCGGGCACGATCGGTTTCGTAGGTAATTTCGCCGATGTCCGCGTCATGCACGGCCAGCAGGTGGAACATCCAGGGCGTCGCTTCGTCGTGCGAGCGTGGCCGCCGGGTGCAGAGCAGCGCCTGGCGCGGCGCGACGATCTCGGTCTGCACGAACAGGTTGCTGAACGCCGGATGCAGTGCATCCGCAGCGGCGGGCGCCAGCACTACTTCGGTGTAGCTGGTGATCTCGATGGTTCTGGGCGTGCCGGAACGGTTGGTGATGCGCACCCGGCGCAGTTCGATGTCATCTTCGGGAGAGACGACGATATCGGTATGGGTATCGAAATCGAAATCCTGACCGCGATCGCGGCGGCGGAATTCGGCGCGTCCTTCAGAGAAAATGGCCTCGTAGTGATTGGCATGGCGCAAGGTGGGCTGGTGTGCGGTAGACCAGGTTTCGCCGCTCTCGATGTCGCGCAGGTAGGCGAACGTGCCCCAGGCGTCGCGGGTGCCGTCCTCGCGCCAGCGGGTCGCCGCAATATCCTGCCAGCGACTGTAACCGCCGCCAGCGTGGCTGATCATGACGTGATAGCGGCCGTTGGACAGCAACTGCACTTCCGGCATCGGCGTATCCGGGGTGGTCAGCACCCGAATCGGCATCTCGGGACTGTCCGTGCCAGGCTGCATTCCGGTCAGTTCGGCGGCAGGGGCATAGAAGGCCGAGGCCCTTGGGATGCGTTCCTGCAGCAATAGCAGGGTGGCCTGGAACAACGGGTCGGCGGCAAAGTGCTTCTGCATCGGCTGGTCCAGCAGCAGATAGGCCAGCGCAAGCAGGCTCATGCCCTGGTGATGAGCCATGTAGGAGTGCACCAGGGCATGGGTCTCGTGACGGCGTTGCCGGGTCGGGGTGTAGTCGATGGCTTCGTAAAAGCCAAACCAGCCTTCCGCGCCCTCGGCGGCAAGGTGTTGCAGGTTTAGGCAGGCCGCCTCCGGCGCCACCATTAGCGCCATCACGCTGGCATAGGGCGCGATCACCATGTCGTCGGCAAGTCCGCGCTTCAGACCCAGGCCAGGCACGCCGAAGGCGCGGTACTGGTAGTTGAGTTGCACATCGACCGCGTTGTAGCCGGATTCCGAGATGCCCCAAGGTAGTCCGCACTGCTGTCCATAATCGATCTGCCGCGCCACGGCCGCCCGGGTGCTCTGGTCGAGCAGGGTGTGCGCATAGTTCGGCATGACCAGTTGCGGCATCAGGTACTCGAACATCGATCCGCTCCAGGACAACAGGATCGGTTCACCTCCGGCCGAGGTGAGCAGGCGGCCAAGGGCGAACCAGCTCTCCTGCGGCAGCTGCCCCTGAGCGATGGCGACGAATACGGTAAGCCGGGCTTCTGATGCCAGCAGGTCGTAATAGCTGGTGTCACGCCGCCGCTCGTCGACGTTGTAGCCGATGCTCAACAGGCGTGCGGCCTTGTCGTAGAGGAAACCGTATTGCATCTCGGCGAGGTCGCCGGCGCGCAGGGCAAGGCGCTGGATGTCGGCGATACGGGCCCGGGCGCGCTCGCTGCCCAATTCGATAGCGCGGCGCAATTTGGCCAGCCAGGCTTGCTGTGACGGTGTGATTTCTGCGCTGATGAGCGGGGTTGGCAGTATCAGCCCAGCCAGGCCTTGTAGGGTCGGAACGGACTCAACGTGCGGTTGCTCGGTGAGTCCGTGCGGGACCTCCGGCAATTCGAGCCAAGGCGCTAGAAAGATCAGTTCGTCGCGGATGGCCTGACATTGCTTTGCCAACGCCCGCGACCACCAGGCCGCCTGGCTCGCTGGATCATGGTCCATGCCTTGGTGCAACGCTGAGGCGGCCTGGCTCAACTGCCTGATCAGGCGCCAGGCGGCCGGGAGCGTATCGGGTCGCAATTCGCAAACGGCATCAAGCTCTGTTCGGAACAGTGCCAGCGCTTCAGGCAGCGGGGCAAGCACAGAGGCTTCCAGTATGCCCAGGGTGTCGGCCAGACCCTCCAGCCAGCGCGGTTGCAGGATCGGTTGATCAAGCAGCGCGATCAGACCTGGCCGCAAGGTCAGCAGGTGGCCGGCCAGATTGCCGCTGTCCACGGTCGAGACATAAGCCGGGTGCAGGGTTTGCAGGGTCTGGGTGTCATACCAGTTGTAGAAGTGGCCACGATGACGCTCCAGACCCGCCATCGTTTGCAGGGTGTTGGTGGTGCGCACGATCACCTGTCCGGCCGGGATATAGCCGAAATCGTGAGCGGTCAGGTTGGCCAGCAGCGACAGGCCCATATTGGTTGGCGAGGTGCGATGCGCCAGCGCGCCGGTGCGGAATTCTTGGTAGTTGTCCGGGGGCAACCAGTGGTCCTCCGGTCCGACGAAGGCCTCGAAGAAGGCCCAGGTCTTGCGCGCGATCCGGCCCAGAAAGCGGGTCTGGATCGTACTCAGCCGGGCCTCTCGGAAGAACTGTGGCTGGCTGATCCACCAGGCGATGGCGGGCGAGGTTAGCCACAGGATGAGAATGGGGCCAGCCACGAGGAGGGCAGCCGGATTGGCCGCCGCCAGATAAATGGCCATGCCCACCGCAAGCGTGGGGCTGAACCCCATGGTGCGGAACGAGGCCGCCAGATCGCTGCGGCTCATCAGTTCCTGGTCGCCGGAAGCGTTCCATTCCAGCAGCCGCTTGTGCGAAACCAGCAGGCGCCACAAGGTACGCAGGATCGCATCCAGGCTGTAGTACGCCTCATGCGGCAAGGTGACCAGGGCAAACAGTGACTGCGAGATACGTTGGCCGGCAGCACGGAAGCTGGCGGCGAAATGCTGGCCCGAATTCATGTTGTCCGGTTTGCGGATCAGATTCAGCAGGATGGCCAGTAGCGGTGGAATCAGGATGACGCCGAGCACCGCCAGGGTCCAGAACAATGAATCGGTAAGCAGCGCCCAGCCCGACAGCAGGAGCAGCACCAGCGCCGCCGGCACCAGGCTGCGCCGTAGGTTATCGAATATTTTCCAGCGCGCCAGTGGGGACAGCGGGTTCCTGCCACGCCGTCCGTCAGGACCGCGCAGCCAGGGCAACAGCCAGCCGAGCAGTTGCCAATCGCCGCGGATCCAGCGGTAGCGGCGATTGACGTCGGCGCCATAACGGCCCGGATATTCCTCATACAACTGCACGTCGCTCAACAGCCCGGCGCGGATGTAGCAGCCTTCAAGCAGGTCATGGCTGAGGATGCGGTTTTCGCGGAAGCGGCCCTTGAGCGATTGCTCGAACGCGGCAACGTCGTAGATACCCTTGCCGATGAACGAGCCTTCCTGGAACACGTCCTGATAGACATCGGAAACCGCACGAGTGTACGGGTCGATGCCCGGCTCGCCGCCGTTCAGGCGGGCATAGCGCGACAAGGGGCTACTGGGCAGGCTCATGCTCACGCGCGGCTGGAGGATGCCGTAGCCGGCGACGACCCGGCCCAGGTCGGGGTCGTAGACCGCCCGGTTGAGCGGGTGGGCCATGGTGCCGACGAACTGGTGTGCGGCGTCGCGCGGCAACTGTGTGTCCGTGTCCAGGGTGATGACGTATCTGACCCCGGTCAGTACCGCAACAGCCCCGACCAGCAAGGAAAATCCGTCGCTGTTTCCTTCATGCAGCAGGGCGTTCAGGTCCGCCAGCTTGCCGCGCTTGCGCTCGTAGCCCATCCAGATGCGGTCATGCGGGTTCCAGCGGCGCGGACGATGCAACAGGAAGAAAACGTCGTTCCTGTCTTCCGCATAGCGCGTGTTCAAGGCTTCGATCCTGGCTTGGGCCAGTTTCAGCAAGGCTGCGTCCTCGGTCAGGGTTTCCTGGGCTGCGTCGCGCAGATCGGTCAGCAGTCCGTAATGCAGGTTGGCATCGCGATTGGCCAGGAACCGGACCTCCAGGGCCTCGGCCAGGCTGTCGATGTTGTGTGGACTGGTGAGCAGGGTCGGCACCACGACCAGGGTGCGCGATTCAGGCGGAATGCCGGCGGAAAAATCCATGCGGGGCAGGGGATGCGGCGAGGTCAGCAGGGTGGTGACCCAGTTAACCAGCGCAGACGCAAGCTGGCTGCTGGCCACCAGGGTGAGCAGTCCCAGCGGGACCCAAGCCCATTCCGCTACGCCTTCCCAGTCCCCGGCCAGTAGTCCCGCCGCTAGCAGCAGGGTAAGCAGCATGATTGCACCCAGATACAGCAGCAACGCCGATCGGCCAGCCTTTCGCTTCAGCCGCAGGGCCATGGGCAGGTGGGCGCTGACGAGCCGTTCCAGTTCCGACCGGCCGCAGTCGATCAGGTAGTAGCCGACATGGGCGGTTCTGTCGCCCGTCCCGCTCCGGTCCGCAGCGGCCTGCGCCAGTCCGATCGCATGGCGGGCCACGCTGTCCTCGGCAAGCGTGCTGCCCTTCGCCACGGCTTCGATGACATGGCGATAGCGGTCACGGGTGGCGAAATCCATGTCGGCATAGGCCGAGCCTGGGTCGGTGCGCAGGGTCTGCTCGACCAGGCTCATGGATTCGACAAACTCGTGCCAGTCCATGGTGCCCAGGAAACGCAGGCTGCCGATGCTGTTGCTGATGGAAACCTGATCGGTCGCCTGATGCTGGTTTCCCGCCCGCACCGACTGCTCGATGTTCGACCCCGACTCGGCCAGCTGCTGTTCAATCCAGGTCAGCGGCAGGGCCAGGGAGGGTCCTTGACCCTGCAGACGACGTGCCAGTTCCGATATGAATGGCGGGGTCATGGGCGGCTTTGACCGGGCCATGTCGGCAATGACCAGAATCAGGTTCTTTGGGTCCTGGTGGGCGGTTTCGGTCAACTTGTCCGCCCAGTCGACTGCCTGATCCCGGTCCCGCCTGCCGCTGGCAATATGCACCGCGACCCGACGCAGGTTTTCGATCAGGGCCAGACGCAGCATGATCGGGATGGCCCACAACTCGCCCAGCCGAAGCGGTGTGACGGTCTGGTAGGCCGTGACAAAACGGCTCAGGTTGTCCGGGTCCACCAGACCATCGCCATGCGAGATGGTTTCAAGGGCGATGTCATAGACGCGCGGCAGGCCGCTTGACGGTCCCCCGACCAGAATTGGCAATTCCCGGCTGTAGCCCTTGGGCAAGTGGCGTCGGGCGGTGCGTATCTGCTCTTCAGTGAGATAGAAGTTGTCGAGCAGCCATTCCCCGGCCGGGGTGATGCGGTGTTTCGCCGAGACGGCTGCTGTCAACTGGTTGCAGGTTTCGATCAGCACCCGTTCATTGGCCGCCAGGCGCGCGAGCAATGGATCCTGAACCCGCCCGGCGGTCAATCGGTGGACGGTCGCCAGACGCACTCCATGCTGAGCCATCTGATCGCTGCTAAACAACTCCGCGCGCAGCGGAGGTTCCTCGTCGTTGGCTTTGCCGCGCGCAAGGCCAGTGATCATGGATGCGCTACCGAGAGCGGCCCAGATCCGGCGCCAATGTCTGTCGATGTTTGAGTAACGTGCTTTCCACTCCGGTCCCATACCGTTCTCCTGACCGTTCTGCGAGCGGCATTTGCAACACGAGGCAGGGCGCCAGGGTGAAGATGACTAAGATCGGAGTGCTCTGGGTGGTTTGACCCGAATGCCCGGGAGTCATTCTCGGGACAGCGCTGAGGACTGTTTGGCCGCTCTTGTGATCTGCCCATTATACACTGCGTTGCATTTACACTCATTATCGGAGCCTTGCCCAATGAGACATGAGCCTGAACGAAGAGGTGTGTTTCCAGCGTGAGATGAGCCTGGAGGGCAGAAGTTGGGATCATGGAGGCATGATTGTGACTTTACATACCCAAGGACTCCAAACGTTGGCCCAGGTACGCGCCTTTGTGTCGGGCGATGGCGTGGCGGGCCAGGGCAGCGGTCTCGGTTTGGCCATCGCGTGCGAGGCGGCCATCCGGCTGGGCGGCGAGATCAGCCTTCAGGATCGCGAGGACACCCAGGGGCTGGTTTTCAGGTTTCATCTGCCGTTGTCGAATCGCTAGTCTGCAACCGGATTGATACAATGTCGGGCCGGTCCGTTCGGGACCGGCCTTAGATCATTCACGGCGCCCCTGCAGCAGGCATATGAACAGCATTCCCAAGGTCGGCTTTGTCTCGCTCGGTTGCCCTAAAAATTCCTACGATTCCGAGCGCATCCTCACTCAGCTTCGGGCCGAGGGTTATCTCATCGTGCCCAGTTATGACGATGCCGATCTGGTGGTGGTCAACACCTGCGGTTTTATCGACTCGGCGGTGGCTGAGTCGCTCGACGCCATCGGCGAGGCCTTGCGCGAAAACGGCAAGGTCATCGTCACCGGCTGCCTGGGGGCGCGCGCGTTGGTCATTAAGACCGCTCATCCCGGTGTCCTGGCGGTGACTGGCCCCCATGCCGCCGACGAGGTGATGGCCGTGGTCCACCAACACCTGGCCCGGCCGCACGACCCGTTTGCCGATCTAATCCCGCCCGGTGGCCTGAAGCTGACGCCCCGGCACTATGCCTGGCTGAAGATTTCCGAGGGCTGCAACCACCGCTGTACTTTTTGCATCATCCCGTCTTTGCGCGGCGACTTGGTCTCGCGGCCGATAGGCGAGGTGCTCGGCGAGGCCGAGTCGCTGGCTAAGGCAGGCGTGAAAGAGTTGCTAATAATCTCTCAGGATACAAGCGCTTACGGCGTAGACTTAAAGTATCGAACTGGGTTTTATAATGGCCGGCCGGTCAAGACCCGGATGCTGAAACTGGTCGAGGAACTGGCCAAACTGGGCATCTGGATCCGCCTGCATTATGTCTATCCCTACCCCAACGTTGACGACGTCATCCCACTGATGGCCGAGGGCAAGGTGCTGCCATACCTGGACGTGCCATTTCAGCACGCCAGCCCGCGCATCCTCAAGGCCATGAAACGGCCGGGCGATGTCGAGCACACCCTGCGCCGGATCGAGCGCTGGCGCGATATCTGCCCGGAACTGGTGATCCGCAGCACCTTTATCGTCGGTTTCCCGGGTGAAACGGAAGATGATTTTGACCAATTGCTCGACTTTCTGGAGGCGGCGCAACTGGACCGGGTCGGCGCCTTTACCTACTCGCCGGTGGCTGGCGCCAAGGCCAACGAGCTGGCCGATCCGGTCGATGAGGATGTGAAGCAGGATCGCCTGGCCCGGTTCATGGATGTTCAGGCCGACATCAGCGCCGCCAAGCTGCGTCGGCGCATCGGCTCGGAGATGACCGTGCTGGTGGACGAGGCGGGTGGCGGCCGGGCCACGGCCCGTTCCTATGCCGATGCGCCGGAGATCGATGGCCTGGTGCATATCGCCCAGGGCCGGGGATTGAAGCCGGGCGACTGGGTGCGGGTTAAAATCACCCGCTCGGACGACTATGACCTTTGGGGGAAACCGCTATGAGCAAGGAAGTCTGGAAACCGCATGTGGTGGTGGCCGCCGTGGTCGAACGGGACGGCCGTTTTCTGCTGGTCGAGGAAGAGACCGACTGCGGCATCCTGTTTAATCAGCCGGCCGGCCACCTGGAAGACGGCGAGTCGCTGCTGGCGGCGGTGCGCCGGGAGGCCTTCGAGGAGACCGCCCATCACTTCGAGCCGGAGGCGTTGCTAGGCATCTATCACTGGCGCCATCCGACCAAGGACCGCACCTACCTGCGCTTCGCCTTTACCGGCGTGGTAACCGGCTTCGACCCAACGGCGGCCCTCGATACCGGCATACTGCGCGCGGTCTGGTTGACCCCGGAAGAGATTGAAGCCTGTCGTATGCGCCATCGCAGCCCATTCGTCGATCAATGCGTCGCTGATTACCTGGCCGGTCGTCGCTTTCCGCTCGACCTGATAAACGAATTTCCCTTGCTCCAGTGAGTCGCGTTGTCGTTGGCCTGTCCGGCGGCGTCGATTCGGCGGTCGCCGCCTGGCTGTTGCAGCAACAGGGCTTCGAGGTGGTTGGCGTGTTCATGAAGAACTGGGAGGCTGACGATCTGGAGGCCGATTGCCCGATCGCCCGCGACTACCAGGATGTGCTGGCGGTCGGTGAGGTGTTGGGCATCGAGGTCGAACAGGTTAATTTCGCCAAGCAGTACCAGGACCGCGTCTTCGCCTACTTTTTGGCCGAGTACCGGGCCGGGCGGACGCCCAATCCGGATGTACTGTGCAATTCCGAGATCAAGTTCAAGGCCTTTCTGGAACACGCCATCAGCCTCAAGGCCGATCATCTGGCGACTGGGCATTACGCCCGGCTGGACGGTGACTATCCGAATCGCCGGCTGCTGAAGGCGGTCGATGGCAACAAGGACCAGAGCTATTTTCTCTATCGCCTGAATCAGCGCCAGATCGAGCGGGCGTTGTTCCCGCTCGGCGGTCTTGAAAAGCCCGAGGTGCGGGCCTTGGCCCGCCAGGTCCGGCTGCCGGTGGCCGATAAAAAGGACAGCACCGGCATTTGTTTCATCGGCGAACGACCGTTCCGGGAATTTCTGCAACGCTTCATACCGGTCCAGCCGGGCATCATACGGAGCCGGGAAGGTCGCCAGGTGGGCGAGCATCAGGGCCTGATGTATTACACCCTGGGCCAGCGCCAGGGACTGGGCATCGGCGGCCTGAACTGGGCCGAGGAGGGGGTGCCCTGGTTCGTGGCCGGCAAGGACATGGCGCGCAACGAATTGATTGTGGTGCAAGGTCACGACCACCCCCTGCTGCTCTCGGAGAAGGTAACGGCCAATGACCTGTCCTGGGTCGGCCCGCCGCCGGTAGTGGGTCGCCGTTACGCCGCCAAGACCCGCTACCGTCAGCAGGACGCGACCTGCTGGGTCGAGCGGCTGGTCGACGACGAACTGGAATTACGTTTCGAAGAGTCGCAATGGGCGGTGACGCCAGGCCAATCAGTGGTGGTCTATGAGGGCGAGGTTTGCCTGGGCGGCGGCATTATCCGCTAGACCTTGTTTGGCAAAAGCGATGGTGGTCGGGATTTATCCCGACCTACAAAATCCCGCTGGCCTGCCCGGTTTGTAGGGCGCAACACTACGCCAGGAGCACTGTCTCAGCGTCGATGGATCAGGAATACGCAGGGACTGCGCTCGATTTCGAACGCCCGCTTGCGCCATTCCTCCACCCGGTGCGTGGCCACCAGCTCGCCCCCAGTGGTCAGGCCGCAGCCCAGACTCAGCCAGGTGTCGCCGCGACAGGCGGCCAGGATGGTTTCGAACATGGCCCGATTGCGATAGGGGGTCTCGATGAAGATTTGCGTGGCATCGTCTTGTTCCGAGCGTTTTTCGAGCGCCTTCAAGGCACTGGCGCGCGCTTCCGGCTTCGCCGGCAGATAACCATGAAAGGCGAAGCGCTGACCGACCAGCCCCGAGCCCATGATCGCCAGAAGGATGGAGGAGGGGCCGACCAGCGGTTTCACGGTAATGCCGTGTCGATGGGCCAGGTTGATCAGGTCCGCGCCGGGGTCGGCCACCGCCGGACAGCCCGCCTCGGATAGCAGCCCGACATCGACGCCCGTCAGTAGCGGCTGGATCACGGCCTCCAGTTGTTCGGTCCGAGTATGCTCGTTGAGTTCCAGCAGGCTTAGTTGCTGGATGGGCAGGTTGGCGCCGACCTGTTTCAGAAAGGCGCGCGCGGTCTTGGCGTGCTCGACGACAAAGGTGGTGAGCTGGGCGGCGATGCGTCGGGTTTCCTCGGGCAGGACGGCATCGAGCGGGGTGTCGCCGAGCGGCGTGGGGATTAGGTAGAGGATGCCGAGGACAGCCGCCCGCTCCTCGCTCTTCACGCCTCACTCCTCACTGACATAGGTCAATACGTCCAGGCCTTCATTGGCCAGCATCTCGGTCAGCTTGATTAGCGGCAGACCGACCAGGGCATTGGGATCTTCGGTTTCATAGCGGGCGATGAGGGCGATACCCAGGGACTCGCTGCGCGCGCTGCCGCAGCAGTTGTAGGGCTGGTCGCGGCGCAGGTAGGCCTCGATCTGGGCATCGCTGTAGTCGCGCATGACCAGCCTGACCGGCACGTTGGCGGTTTGGGTGCGGCCGGTACGGGAGTTGAGCAGGGTCAGCGCGGTGTGGAACTCTAGCGTCTTGCCGCGCATGGCCTGGAGCTGCGCCACGGCCTTTTCGTGCGTGCCGGGTTTGCCGAGTTGCCGGCCTTCGAGCAGGGCGACCTGATCGGAGCCGATGACCAGTGCATTGGGAAATTTCTCCGCCACCGCCTGGGCCTTGAGCACCGACAAGCGCTGGGCGGTATCGTCGGGCGATTCGCCGGGCAGGGGCGCTTCATCGATATCCGGGGCGGCAACCTCGAAGGGCACGCCGAAACGGGCGAGTAATTCGCGCCGGTAGGGGGACGTGGAGGCAAGGACCAGTTTCACCGCGACCTATTCCATATGTCTAGCCACTCACCCCTCGCTATCATCATTCCGGCTGTATCTCCACCAGGACCTGATCCGGGGTTACGGCGTCGCCCTTGGCAATGAGGACCGATACCACGGTGCCGGACACGGCGGCCTGGACCTCGTTTTCCATCTTCATGGCCTCGATGATGAAGATGCCGTCGCCGGCCTTGACCTTATCGCCAACCTTGACCTTGACGTCGACGATGGTGCCGGGCATCGCCGTGGTGACATGGCCGGCATGGCTGGGCCGCGGTCGTTTGCCGGCGGTGGAGGCCGCGCCATCCTTACCGGTGGCCTTGCGGTGCGCGCCGGAGCCGGCGCTGACTTCGATTTCGTCCAGCGTTTCCACCAGGACCTCTTCCGATATGCCGTCGACATGGACGTAGAACGGCCGTTCGGTCTCGTCGCCGTGACCGCTGCCAGTGATGCGGATGTGGTAGGTCTCGCCGTGCAAGGTCACCTTGAATTCGTTCGGCGCATAGACCGCCGGGCTGGCTATTGCTTCCTTGGCCGAGGGCGGCAGCAGGGGTTCCGGGGTCAGGCTGCCGGCGGCGCGTTCCAGCAGGAAGGTGCGACCGATGTCCGGGAACATGGCGTAGGTCAGCACATCCTCGTCGCTCTTGGCCAGGCCTTCGCTGTCGGCGCGCAGCTTGTCCAACTCGGCGCCGATCAGATCGGCCGGGCGGCAGGTGATGACCTCCTGATTGCCCACGGCCATCTTCCGTACTTCTTCGTTGACGGCACCCGGCGCCTTGCCGTAGCGGCCGAGCAGGTAGTTCTTGACCTCGTTGGCAACCGATTTGTAGCGCCCGCCAGTGAGCACGTTAAGCACCGCCTGGGTGCCGACGATCTGGGAGGTCGGGGTGACCAGCGGCGGGTAGCCCAGGTCTTCGCGAACCCGGGGAATTTCCAGCATGACCTCGTCCATACGGTTGAGCGCGCCCTGTTCCTTTAATTGGTTGGCCAGGTTGGAGATCATGCCGCCGGGCACCTGAGAGGTGAGAATGCGGGAATCGACCAGGTGCGAGTCCATCTCGAACTGCCAGTATTTCTTGCGCACTTCACGGAAGTGGGCGGCGATCTCCTGCAATAGCGGCAAGCTGAGACCGGTGTCGTACTCGGTGCCGGCTAGGGCGGCGACCAGGCTTTCGGTGGTGGCGTGGCTGGCGCCCTCGGAGAAGGCCGAGTTGCAACAGTCGATGATGTCGACGCCGGCCTCCACAGCCTTCATGTGCACCATGGTCGATAGGCCGGCGGTAGCGTGACTGTGTGAATTGACCGGCAGGTCGGTGGCCGCCTTGATCGCCTTGACCAGTTCGTAGGCGACGTAGGGCGTGAGCAGGCCGGCCATGTCCTTGATGGCGATGGAGTCGACGCCCATGTCGGTGAGTTGCTTCGCCATCTCGACGAAGTAGGCGATGTCGTGGACCGGGCTGACGGTATAGGAAATCGCGCCCTGGGCGTGTTTGCCGCTCTTCTTGACCGCCTCGATGGCGACTCGCATGTTGCGGATGTCGTTCATGGCGTCGAATACCCGGAACACGTCGATGCCGTTGTCGGCGGCTTTTTGCACGAAAGCACGGACCACATCGTCGGCATAGTGGCGGTAGCCGAGCAGATTCTGGCCGCGTAGCAGCATCTGGATGCGGGTGTTGGGCAAGGCGCGGCGCAGCTTCTTTAGCCGTTCCCAGGGGTCTTCCTTGAGAAAACGAACGCAGGCGTCAAAGGTGGCGCCGCCCCAGGCCTCCAGCGACCAGAAGCCGACCTGATCGAGCTTGCCGCAGATCGGCAGCATGTCGTCGGTCCGCATACGGGTGGCGATGAGTGATTGGTGACCGTCGCGCAGGACGAGGTCGGTGACTTGTACTTTTGCCATTGCTGAATTTCCTGGGGTTACATGCCGAGATGGGCGGCCAGGGCCGCTGAAATCGCCGCCGCCATGAACTCTGGCGGGCGCCGTACATGATAATCGATGAGTTCTGTATGGGCCTCGACGAAGCCGGTGTCGAAGCGACCGCTACGGAACTCATCGTTGTTGAGAATCTCCCGGTAATACGGGACGGTGGTCTTGACACCGTAGACCACCATGTCGTCCAGGACCCGTTTGCCGCGTTCGACCACGCTGTTCCAGTCGAGCGCCCAGACGATCAGTTTGGCGCACATCGAGTCGTAATAGGGCGGGATGATATAGCCGGTATACATGGCGGCATCGATCCGGACGCCGGGGCCGCCGGGCGCATAGTAGCGGGTGATGCGGCCGAAGCTGGGGAGAAAGTCGTTCTTCGGGTCTTCGGCATTGATGCGGAATTCCATGGCGAAACCACGGTAGTTGATGTCTTCCTGTTTGTATTGCAGCGGCAAGCCGCTGGCAATGCGGATTTGCTCCTGGACGATATCGATGCCGGTGATGGTCTCGGTCACGGTGTGCTCGACCTGAAGCCGGGTGTTCATCTCCATGAAATAAAACTGGTTGTCCTTATCGAGCAGGAACTCCACCGTCCCGGCGTTTTTATAGCCCACCGTCTTGGCCGCCTGGACCGCGATCTTGCCGATGTAGTCGCGTTGGGCGCGGGACAGTTGCGGCGATGGCGCAATCTCGATCAGCTTCTGGTTGCGGCGCTGGATGGAGCAATCGCGCTCGAACAGGTGGACGACATTGCCGAAACTGTCGCCCAGCACCTGCACCTCGATGTGGCGGGGATGGACCACACACTTCTCGATGAACACCTCGGGCTTGCCGAAGGCCTTGCTGGCCTCGGAGATCACCCGTTCGTAGTTCTTGACCAGGTCGTCCTCGGAGTCGCAGCGCCGAATGCCCCGGCCGCCGCCGCCGTTGGTGGCCTTGAGCATGACCGGGTAGCCGATGTCGTTGGCCAGGGCGCGGGCCTTTTCGAGGTTTTCGAGGTTATGGTCGGAACCGGGAGTGACCGGGATGCCGGCCTTAATCATGGCCTGACGGGCTTGTATCTTGTCGCCCATCTGGCGGATGACCTCGGGCGAGGGGCCGATGAACCGGATGCCGCGCCGGGCGCAGATTTCTGCCAGCGCCGGGTTTTCCGACAGGAAACCATAGCCGGGGTGTAGTGCGTCGCAGCCGGAGGCAACGGCCAGGTTGACGATATTGTGGGTATTTAGATAGCCGACGACCGGGTCCGAGCCGATGTTGTACGACTCGTCCGCCTTCTTGACGTGCAGGGCATGACGATCGGCATCGGTGTAGATGGCGACCGAACGGATGCCCAATTCACGGCAGGCGCGAATGATCCGGACCGCAATTTCTCCGCGGTTGGCTATGAGTATCTTTTTAATCATGGCGAAAATAAATTAGGCGGACAGGGCCTCAATGGAGCGGCGTGACGGCGTAGTTTATCCGGAGATCGCGTTATTGTCGCCGTGACCTGAGCACGGGCCAGCGATCCGTGCAGCGCTAGGGCTGCGAGAATACCGGAATGGACTCAGACTTGGACGCTGCGCCTAAGTGCAAAAGGCTTGCATTGCGCAAGCCTTCGATTTTGATGGTGCCGGTGAAAGGAGTCGAACCCTCGACCTTCGCATTACGAATGCGCTGCTCTACCAACTGAGCTACACCGGCGCGGCGCGGATTATATCAGGCCAAGTGAATAAACGAAGGGTCGGTTCCGGTGTTTTCCCGGTCATTAGATCGGCGAGTAATTCAGCGCTGGCGGGGGCCAGGGTGACGCCATAGCGGAAATGGCCGCTGTTGACGAACAGGTTTTCCAGGATCGGGTGCCGGGCGATTATGGGTATGTTGTCCGGGGCGCCAGGCCGCAGACCGGCCCAGTGCCGGATCGGGCCGCTGGCGGCGACGTCTGGCAACAGGCGCGACATGAAGCCATGCAGTCGGTCGCGCGCTTCAACGGTGGTGGTCTTGTCGAAGCCGACGTCTTCCAGCGTGCTGCCGGCGAGTATGTGACCGTCGGCGCGCGGCACCAGATATTGGCCAGCCTCATACAGTATGCACGGCAGCCGTCCTGGCTCGGTTCGGTAGAGCAGCATCTGGCCGCGTATGGGGCGGATCGGCAGCCCGGCAGCGTGCTGATCCAGTAGATTCGCGCTCCAGGCGCCGGTGGCGACGACGAACTGGTCGGCTGGCCAGCGCCGGTCGCCGGAAACAGCGGCGGTCACCCGGTTGGCCTGGGTGGTCAGGCTGATCGTTCCGATTTCGCTATGGATGGTCACCCCAAGCCGACGTAGACCTTCCAGCAAGGCTTGAAGAAGACGTGGATTGCGGACCTGCGCGACCTCTGGCAGCCAGAGACCCGGGCCGAATCCGGTCAGCGCGGCGGGTGCGACCGTTGCGGCCTGGCCGGCAAACCCTGTTTCGGCTTGTGCCCGGTCATAGGGCGCCCGTATCAACATGCCCGTTCGGCGATATTCCGGGTCGATGGCGGCGGTCTTGTGGATGGCGTCGATCCAGTCTGGATACAGGGCCTGGCTGTGCTCGGTCAATGCCCGGAGCGGCGCCGGGTAATTCCATGGCAACAGCAGGCTGAGTATGCCGGCGCCTGCCCACGAGGCTTCCTGGCCGGGCGTGCCGCGTTCCAGCACTTCGACCTGGGCGCCGCGGCGGGCAAGTTCCCAGGCAGAGGCTAGTCCGGCGATGCCGGCGCCGATAACGACAATAGGCTTGCTCACTGGGTCGGGTTCATAGTCGGAGTCGGGCCATTCTAGCAAAGCCGGCCAGCGGCGTTAGAATGTCCCTGTTCGCCGGAGAGAATCCCAATGCCGTTTCCCGTTCTGAAATTACTGTCGCCGGATGAGTTCCGTTCCGGCGAGGCTATTTCGAGCGATCTGGGCATTTCCAGGGCCAGCGTTCACAACCGGGTGGAGCAGGCACGGGGCTTGGGGGTCGCCATTCAGGCGGTGCGTGGCAAGGGTTATCGTCTGGCCGAGCGCTATAGCTGGCTGGAACCGGAATGCTTGACGGCGGCGCTGGCACACTCGGGTTACCACGTGCTCGTCCATGAGCAGGTGGATTCCACTAACAGCCTGTTGCTGAACCTGGCCCAGCAGGGGCAGCCGCACAAGAGCATCCTGGCGGCGGAGTGGCAGGCCCAGGGCCGTGGTCGCAGAGGTCGGACCTGGTTGGCGCCCTTGGGTAGTGGTCTGACCTTTTCGCTGCTTTGGCGTTTTCAAAGGCCCTTGACCGCGCTTTCGGGATTGAGTCTGGCGGTCGGCCTGGCCCTGGCGCGCGGCTTCAGGACGCTGGGCATCGAGGCGGTTGAGCTGAAATGGCCCAATGATGTTTTGCTGCACGGAGGCAAGTTGGCCGGCATCCTCATCGAGACCCATGGCGACATGCTGAGCGCGGCAACGGCGGTGATCGGCATCGGGGTCAATGTTCGCTCGGCCATGGCCGCAACCGATGCCATGGACTTCCAGCCGGTCGCCATGGAGGACGCGCTCGGCGACCGGCTGGACCGGAACGAGGTATTGGTGCGTTTGCTGACTCAACTGGATACGGTACTGAAGGCATTCGACCAGAGTGGCTTCGCACCTTTTGTCGATGAATGGCAACGGCTGCATGTCTGGCAGAATCGGCCGGTGCGGGTGATCAGCGGCGGACAGCGCATCATGGAAGGCGTGGCGCTGGGGGTCGACGCGGCGGGGCTGCTGCGTTTGAATACCGCCGATGGCATCCGCCTGGTTCACTCGGGGGAGGTTAGCCTGCGCTCGGGGGGCGCATCGTGATGCTGCTGCTGGATGTCGGTAACAGCCGGATCAAGTGGGGTATCTGGCACGCCGGCGAATGGCATGAGCGGGGCGTGGCGCCGACCTCGGAACTTGGCGCGTTGCGGGCCGTGTTGGCCAGGACAACGCCGCGTTGGGCGGCAATCGGTTGCGTAGCGGGCGACGAGGTTCGGGCGCGTTTGGCGGCCATGCTCGATGTCGCCGGCGTAAAGGCGGTCTGGTTACAGTCGGCGGCGGAGTGGCATGGCTTGGTCAACCGTTATGAGCCGCCCGAAAGCTTGGGTATTGATCGCTATGCCGCGTTGATCGCCAGCTATAAAAACGGTTGTGCGCCCTGCATCGTGGTTAGCGCGGGCACCGCGCTGACGGTGGATGCACTGGCTGGCAACGGCGAATTCCTGGGCGGTATGATACTGCCCGGCGTCGCGCTCATGCGCCGCACGTTGACCGTCGGCACGGCAGGCTTGGCGACCACGAACGGCGCCTGGCAGCCGTTCCCTCGCACCACCGGGGCGGCGGTGGAAACGGGAATCTGGACGGCGATTTCGGCCGCCGTGGCGGTTATGTATAGCCGCCTGACCAGACAGTCGAGTGCGACTGTAGACACTGTGTTGACTGGCGGCGACGCCAGCCTGCTGGCACGCCGTTTGTCGGCGGATGCGCTACCTGGTTCCGTGACAGTCGATGAATATCTGATATTGGAGGGCTTGCTTTGGTTAGCGCGGGGTATGAACGTGCCGGGCGTATAACGCTCTTTCTGGCGGTGCTCAATCTGCTGGCGCTTGGTTTTGGCGCTGGGCTGCGCTATGTCGAGGCCAATCGGATGCCCGGCTTCGATGAGTTGAACGCCGAGAAGATACATTTATGGTCGCAGCCTCGAATGTACCAACCCCGTACTCCGGTGGCGCCGCCACTGGCCGCCGATTCGACCGCCGCCGTCCGAAACACGCTATGCCTGGCGCTTGAGAATATCAGCCAGGCCAATTTCCAAGACCTCCAGACACTGATGCAGGCCAATGGCATCGACAGCGCCCAATGCACATACGAGTTCGACAAAAAACTGGCCTGGTGGGTGTTCTGGCCGCCGGAATATGAGGCGGCGCGACGCGATAAGGCGTTGCAATCGATCCATGCGGCCGGGGTAAAAGATGTGTTGCCCATAATTCAGGGGGCGATGGCGCAGGCATTTTCGGTCGGGGTATTCATTTCCGCGAGCCAGGCTCGGCAATATCGGGATAGCTTGAGAAGTAAGGGCCTGGACAAGATCGAATATGGCCCACGACCCGGCATCGGCTACCTTAGGCTCGGCTGCCAGGTAGATGAGCCAGACCGGTTGGCCCGCTTCGAAACGGCCTTACCGGCGTGGGCCAAGCCGGTGGATGCGGCGCAGTGTCAGGCAGGGCTTAAACCGCGACGACCGTGAAGCTGACCTTGAGCCAGGATTCACCCGAGTCCTCGACCGCTTCGAGGCGTATCAGGCGGCTTGGATCGAACGGCGAGCGCAATTGGTATTGACGGTTCTTGGCATAATCAGCGCCGCTGATCAGCAAATATTCCTGTTTTTCTTCGTTGGTGAGCAAAATAGCCTTGAGGTTCTGACTGCCCGACGGCAGGTCCAACTCATCGACGACGTAACCGCCAGTCGCATCGGCATTGTCCATCTTTAACGTGACGGCCTGGAACTGTTCGGACATCAGTTTGATCCCCGCCAAGCGATGGTCTTCGTCCTTGCGTGCCAGATGCATGACGATACCCAAGCGCCAAGCATTGTCGTCCCGCAGACTCAGGGCGATCAGCTTGCCCACCTTGATCCATTCATTGCTGAGTGGGTTGATATGAAAGCCCAGACCGGTTTCGCTGGAATCCGCCTGTTCCCATAGCTCATAGCGTGACTGCAGGGCGGTTTCACGTTGCTGCTCAAGTCCTTTATCCTTGGTGCGCTCGGTGACGAAGCCATAGAGCTTGATATCGAGTATTTCTTCAGGACTGATTGGGCTACGGTTGCTTTTGACCTTGTTTTCAGCCTTGGATAGTTCGTTGCAGATATTGTTCAGGTCGTGGATGACCTTCCATTGTCCGGGTTGCGGAATGCGCTGGTTGACGCGGCGGTCGCGGTCGTCAAGTACCGCCCATTCCTTATCGACCAGATTGATCAGGTCATACCCTTCCGGCAAACGGAAATCCTCGGTTAGGCCGAGCGTGGCGGGTGGAGCGCCGGATTTAAGCGATTCAGTAATATCCCGGAGATGCTTGAGCAGGTCAGTCGTTGAGACAAAACGCAGAGCCGGGTCAGATGTCTGGTTACGGCTCCGTTTAAGACCTTGCCCTTTGCTGGTGTCGACGTAGAACGTATGGCTGCCCGGATCGTATAGGCTGTCGATACGGATCAGGTCGGACCAGTTATCCAGCCATTGGTCGACCATTTCGATTTCTCTGGCCGCCAGGCTGCCGTTGCCGACTAGCGAAAGCAGCAAGGCCTGGCCATATTCCTGCGCCGGTGTGCGCTGCTCGGCATCGGTGGAATAGACCGTCACCGCCGTATTGCTGAAGTTGTCGAATTCGGCAATGCGATATAGGTTGTGCAACCGCAGCCAGAGCTTCTCGTCCGCTTGTTCATAGCGGAAATAGCGCCATTTGATGATGTCGGCGAAACCGCGGATGGCGCGGGAGGTGATGAGCGGGATCGACATCTGTATCTTGCTGCCGCCCGGATTGGCGATAAAGTCCATCAAGAAGCCGTGGTAGCCTCGGGTGATTTCCCAATAAAAGGCGTGGATGGCGATCCATAACCTGGTCTCGATGGATTTGGACATACGGGCGTTACGCAGGTACTGCATGCACAACGACGACTGCATGTCCCTGGTAGCCTCGTCCAGGTGCATCAGCACCTGTAGCCGATCCTTGGAAAAATTCGATTCGGCGTGATTGAACTGAATCAGGTTTTGAACCACCTCTTCTTGGGCGCTGTAGATGTCCCCAGCAGGCAGGTCCTGAACCCAGCGAGTAATGGTTTTGAGGTTGCTCAGCACCCCTTGGTCGTCTTTTTTTTTCTTCAAAAAACTAAACATATCCCTTTGCCTTTATTACTCACAGAGTTTCGATTCGGCCCAGTTTACAACGGAGTTCAACGCCAGCGCCAAATGTTCCGGCTGCGTGCCGCCCGCCTGAGCCATGTCCGGGCGTCCGCCGCCTTTGCCGCCGACCTGCTGGGCTACAAAGTTGACCAGTTCGCCTGCCTTTATCTTGGCGGTGGCATCCGCCGTTACACCCGCAATCAGGCTCACCTTGCCATCGCTGACCGAGGCCAGCACGATCACAGCGCTCTTGAGTTTGTCGCGTAGTTTGTCCATGGTCTCGCGCAAAGTCGCCACATCCGCGCCTTCGAGTTTGGCTGCCAGCACCTTTACACCGTTGATGTCTTGCGCTTGGGCGACCAGTTCATCGCCCTGAGCAGAAGCGAGTTTGGATTTCAGCGCGGCCAGTTCTTTTTCCAGCGACTTCACATGATCGAGTACCTGCCCGATGCGTGCCGCCGCTTCTTGCGGTTGTGTCTTGACCGCATCGGCGACTTGCCGCAACTGTTGTTCCTGCCACTGTACCAGCGCCAGCGCGCCCTCGCCGGTCACCGCCTCCACGCGCCGGATGCCGGCCGCTACGCCGCTCTCGGTGACGATCTTGAACAGGCCGATGTCGCCCGTGCGTTTGATATGCGTGCCGCCGCACAATTCGCGGCTTGAGCCGATGTCGATCACCCGCACTTCGTCGCCGTATTTTTCGCCGAACAGCATCATCGCGCCGGTCTTCTGCGCGTCTTCGATGCCCATCACCCGCGCCTGACAATCGGCATTGGCAAGAATTTCGGCATTCACTATCGCTTCTACTTGGCGTATCTCGGCATCGGTCATCGGTTGGCTATGCACAAAGTCGAAACGGGTTTTGTCCTCATCCACTTGCGACCCCTTTTGGTGGACATGCTCGCCCAGCGTTTCGCGCAAGGCCTTGTGCATCAGGTGTGTTGCCGAGTGGTTGCGCATGGTGCGGTTACGCGCGGCGGCATTTACTCGCGCTTGCACAGCGTTGCCCAGGCTCAGTTTGCCGGTCTTCACTACGCCGTGATGGCCAAATACCGTGGCCTGTATCTTCTGCGTGTCCTCGACCGCAAAGATGCCGTTAGTGCCGCGCAACTCACCGCTGTCGCCGACCTGACCACCAGACTCGGCGTAGAACGGGGTGTCGTCCAACACCACTACGCCCATCTCGCCTTCGTTCAGCTCATTGACCAGCGTGCTGTCCTGGTACAGCGCGAGGATATTGCCCTTGTGTTCCAGTGTGTCGTAACCGTGGAAAGTGGTCGCCTGGCCGTTGTATTCGAGGTTTGCCGCCATCTTGAATTTGCCCGCCGCGCGGGCGAGTTCTTTTTGTTGCGCCATTGCCTTCTCGAACGCAACAACATCGACCGCCACCCCATGCTCGCGGCACACGTCCTGCGTCAGGTCGAGCGGAAAGCCAAAGGTGTCGTGCAGCTTGAATGCCGTCTCGCCGTTGAATGTTTTGCTACCTGCCTTGTCCATCTCGGCCAGATCGGCATCGAGGATCGCCATGCCATTCTCAATGGTCGCAAAAAAACGCTCTTCTTCCAGCTTGAGTACGCCCTTGACGCGCACTTGCTCGGCGATGAGTTCGGGGTAAGCCGCGCCCATTTGTTCGGCGAGATCGGGCACCAGTTTGTAAAAGAATGCCTCACGCGCGCCCAGCTTGTAACCGTGACGAATGGCGCGACGGATGATGCGGCGCAGCACATAACCGCGCCCTTCGTTGCCGGGAATCACGCCATCGGCGATGAGGAAGGAACAGGCGCGAATGTGGTCGGCCAGCACCTTTAGCGAGGGCGAATCGAGATCGGCGCAATGCGTTTCGCGCGCCGCCGCTTTGATGAGCGCCTGGAACAGATCAATCTCATAGTTGGCATGGACGCCTTGCAACACCGCCGAGATACGTTCCAGACCCATGCCGGTATCGACCGACGGCCTGGGGAGCGGATGCATCACGCCGGCCTCGTCGCGGTTGTACTGCATGAACACGTTGTTCCATATTTCGATGTAGCGGTCGCCGTCTTCTTCGGGGGTGCCTGGTAGACCGCCGGGGATATGCGCGCCATGATCGTAGAAGATTTCGGTACACGGGCCGCACGGGCCGGTGTCGCCCATCATCCAGAAATTGTCTGAGGCATAACGCGCGCCTTTGTTGTCGCCGATGCGAATGACGCGATCCGCGCTGAGGCCGACCTCTTTGGTCCAGATGTCATATGCCTCGTCGTCTTCGGCATAGACGGTGACGTAGAGCTTGTCTGCGGGCAGCTTGAATATCTCGGTCAGCAACTCCCATGCGTACTTGATCGCATCGCGTTTGAAGTAATCGCCAAAGCTGAAATTGCCCAGCATCTCAAAGAAGGTGTGATGGCGCGCGGTATAACCGACGTTCTCCAGATCGTTGTGCTTGCCACCGGCGCGCACGCATTTCTGTGATGAAGTGGCGCGGGTATAAGGGCGTTTGTCGAAACCGAGGAAGACATCCTTGAACTGGTTCATGCCCGCGTTGGTGAACAGCAGCGTCGGGTCTTCGTGCGGCACCAGCGAACTGGAGGGGACGACGGTATGGCCCTTGGAGGCGAAGAAATCCAGGAACTTCTGGCGAATCTCACTGCTTTTCATATGCTGAGCGGGGTTTGTGTAATTGCGCGATTGTAGCCAATGCCGGCCCGGAGTGGGAAAGCGAGCCGCCGTTAGCGCTGACTTCAGTGTCAATCCGCGTTGGTGTCGTAAATCTCGCGCCAGCGTTTGGCGCAGCGCATGAAGGCGGCGAGCACTTGCGGATCGAAGTGTCCCGGCATGGTGCGGCCGTCACCGACGGTGATGACCTCCATCGTCTTTTCATGTGCGAGGGCCGGCTTGTAAGGGCGCTTTGAGCGCAGCGTGTCGTAGATGTCGGCGATGTTCATGATTCGCGCCGAGAGGGGGATTTCCTCGCCCTTCGACCCATTTGGATAGCCGCCGCCGTCCCAGCGCTCATGGTGGTTGAGCGCGATCTCGGCGCCCATCTTGATGTATGGCGAGTTGCCCTTTTCGAGGATTTTCGCGCCATAGGTGGTATGACCCTTCATGATCGCCCATTCCTCCGGCGTGAAGCCGCCGGGTTTGAGCAGGATGGCGTCGGGAATGGCGATCTTGCCGATATCGTGCATCGGGCTGGCGTAGAAGAGCTGTTCGGTAAATTCATCGCCCAACCCCATCTCCTCGGCCATGTCGCGGCAGTAGTAGCTGATGCGCTGGACATGGTTGCCGGTCTCCTCATCCTTGAATTCCGCCGCCCGCACCATGGTGAGGATGGTGTCCCTCTAGGCCTCGCGCAACTCCTGGGTGCGCGCGGCCACCTGCTCTTCAAGGATGTGGTTGTGTTGTTCGAGAAACCGGCTGAACTCGCGCAGCCGCAGCAGGTTCCGCACCCGCACCCACAGCTCGGTGCGTTCAATCGGCTTGGTGAGAAACTCCTCGGCGCCCATCTGTAGGGCACGGATTTTCGACCCGCGATTGTCCGGCGTGCCAACCATGATAATGGGGATGGTCTTGGTTGCCGGGTCGAGCTTGAGTCGCCCGGCGACCTGGAACCCGTCGATGCCTGGCAGTATGACGTCAAGTACGATCAGATCGGGCCGGAAGCCTGGGATAAACTTCAGCGCATCCTCGCCGTTGGTGGCCGTCTCGGTGACGTATCCCTCGGCCTTGAACAGCATCTCCAGTAGTTGCAGGCTGCGCGCATCGTTGTCGACGATAAGGATACGGGAGGGGTCTTCAGCCACCATAAACCTCTTTGCAATGTGGATTCGGCGCCTCGTCACTTTCTGCTTGACGGTGCGACCGAAGTATAGACAACCGGGTAACAGTTATGTCGCGCTGCACGCCAGACGCAAATAATAGCCAATTGAAATGCTGTGGTATTTGCGGTAGATTAGCATCCTCTAATATTGAATTATGGGGTACAGAGCCATGTTTAGCGCTTACGGTATCAAGGAAATCGATGTCGACTCTTTGAGTTCTAGCAAGGATGACATTCACCTGATCGATGTACGAACGGAAGCTGAGGTATTGGCAGGTGCGATTGCCGGCGCGATTCACATTCCGCTCCATTTGCTGCCCATTAAGGCGCACGAGATTCCTCAGGATCGGCCGGTGGTGATCTATTGTCGTACCGGAGCACGCTCGGCTCAGGCCTGTGCCTTCATGCAGCAAAAAGGCTACACCAATATGCTCAATCTGGCCGGTGGCATCGCGGCCTGGGCGAGGTCCGGCAAGCCGATTGGCAAGATAGCCTGATCTCGACGCCGACTTGCGGCGGTCGGCATCGAGACCAAAAGACGCGCAAGCCAGACGGCCATTGCAATCGTTCATCAACTGGTTTAATGTTGCCAGCGCAATTTAGAGGTATTCCACCGGTTAACGCTTAAATTCTTTACCAAGTAGAAGGAGCAGAAATGAATTTTGATAAAGACCTCGACGCCCGCGGCCTGAACTGTCCGCTGCCTATCTTGCGTGCCAAGAAGACGCTCAACGAACTAACCACTGGCCAGGTGCTGAAGATTCTCGCCACCGACCCAGGTTCTGTGAAAGATTTTTCCGCGTTTGCCAAACAAACGGGCAATGAACTGCTGACCTCCAGCGAAGCTGGTGGCGAGTACACCTTCTTCATCAAGAAGAAGTAAGCTCGGAGCAATTGCCAGAAGGGGCCTCGTCATGAGGCCCTGTTTACGTCGAATGCCCATGCGGCAAGCCGTACAAGTTGTCCAACCCAATTCAAAGAGGTGGAGAGATGGAAGAGAAAAAACTCGCGATTATCGCAACCAAGGGTACCCTGGACTGGGCCTATCCCCCATACATCCTGGCCTCCACGGCGGCGGCCCTCGGCTATGAAGTTCAGATTTTCTTCACCTTCTATGGTCTGCAACTGGTACGCAAGGACCTTAGCGGCCTGAGAGTCAGCCCCATCGGCAACCCCGGTATGCCCATGAAGATGCCCTTCGGCCCCAAATGGTTCCGCGGCATCAACTGGAATATCCCCAATGCCATCCAGTGCCTCATCCCCGGCTATGAAACGCTGGCAACATCGCTGATGAAACAGACCATCGCCAATAATGGCGTGGCCAGCATCCCCGAGCTGCGCGAACTGTGTCAGGAAGCCGAGGTGAAATTCATCGCCTGCCAGATGACCGTCGAGCTGTTCGGTTTCTCGCATAGTGATTTCATCGATGGTATGGAATTCGGCGGCGCCGCCACCTTCTTCGAATTTGCCGGCGAGTCGGATGTTTGCCTGTACATCTGATCCAGCAGGGTAATGCTCCACAGTACAAAACCGCCTAATTAGGGCGGTTTTTTTTTGGCTGCGCCGCAGATAGCTAATGGCCTGGAAGATAAGCATATTCTTATACTGTTCTGTTTGTTGCAGATTAAATATCAGCCGGCTACCATGACCCGCGCTTTACTTTTTATTACGCAATCACCTTGAGGCGGAGACATTTAAATGACGTTTAACAAACTTGCAATTGCCCTGGCCGTAGCCGGAGTTTCAACCGGCGCCTATGCCACCAACGGTATGAATATGGAGGGTTATGGCCCCATTTCGACCAGCATGGGCGGCACATCTTTTGCTTATGACAATGGTACGGGTGCGATGGCTGGTAACCCGGCGACCCTGGGGCTGATGACCGACGGTTCCCATTTGGACGTAGCTGTAGGCGTATTACAGCCCGATATCACAGTGCAAGGTGGCCAGAGTTCGACCGCTACCTCATTTCTTATGCCGGCCATCGGCTGGGTCAAGAAGAATGGCAATCTGGCCTATGGCGCGGGCATGTTCGCCCAGGGCGGCATGGGTACGGACTATGCGCAGGGTATCGATGGCCAACCCGAGCGCTCCGAGTTAGGCGTCGGCCGTTTGATTTTTCCCGTGGCATTCCAGGCCACTCCCGACTTGGTGGTCGGCGGTTCGATCGATTTCGTCTGGGCGATGATGGACCTTAGAATGGCCATGCCGCTGCAAAATATGGCTGGCCTGATTACCCCGACCGGACAGGGTAACGGCACCATCTTGGGCGCGCTGGGCGGCATGATGCAGTCCGGTGCCTACACCAATGCCCGTCTCGATTTCAGCGACAATAACGACTTCACTGGTAAGGCCCGCGGTTTCGGTTACGCCGGCAAGCTGGGCCTGACCTACAAGGCCTCGCCGACCGTGACCATCGGCGCGGTGTATGAGTCGAAGACCTCCCTGGGCGACATGAAGACGCCCGATACCGGCGCCACCATGATCGTTACCGGCGTGGGTCCGACCCAGGCCATTCCGGGCAAGATTACGATACGCGATTTCCAGTGGCCAGAGATGTTTGGCCTAGGTATCGCCGTGCAGGCTACGCCTGACTTGATGGTGGCCGCAGATGTCAAGCACATCGGCTGGTCCGGCGTCATGGAGAACTTCACCATGACCTATGCCGCCTTTGGCGATAACGTCACGTTCGCGTTGCCACAAAATTGGGAAGATCAGACCGTATTGAGTCTGGGCGGCGCCTATAAGGTGAATAATGCGCTGACCCTGCGTGCCGGTGCCAATCTTGCCGACAATCCGGTTCCGGACGCCACGATGCACTATTTGTTCCCGGCTATCATCAAGAATCACTACACGGCCGGCCTGGGCTATGTCATCGACCCGGCATCCGAGGTGAACGTCTCGCTGGTTTATGCACCCAAGGTCACTCAGACCAATTCGACCTTCGGTTATACCGTTACCCACAGCCAGACCAACTGGCAGTTGATGTACAGCCGCAAGTTCTGATTACTGAAGTCGCTTGATCGATGGGGCCGGCCTGTTTGGGTTGGCCCCATTTTATTTGGTTTGGCTAGGAGCCTGTCGGACTTATGGGGATCGAAGCGAAAAGTCGGCTGGGCGAAGACAGATTTTGCCGATTTTGCCGGTCAATAGTCGTTCTATTGACCAAAAAAGCGGTGAAAGATGGACCGCTCAGGCGGATTTGCAGCCGATTCATCATAAGTCCGATAGGCTCCTAGTTCGCTCGGCAGATCGGGTTGGGACCGGGATTGGCTAAAGCGGCCGACCAGCATCTGCCGTTTACTGGCAAAGCCAGGCGTCTTTTCTACGCTGAAACCGGCTTGTTGCAGCCCTGTCCTGACCGTAGCCGAGACGCTCCAGGTGGCGACAGTGGCGTCGGTATTGGCCAGCCGACCGATCTGACCGAGAACGTCGGCTGACCAGAGGTCCGGGTTTTTGCCTGGTGCGAAACCATCCAGATAAACCGCATCGACCCTGGCCTGGAGTTGGGTCAACACCTTGGCGGCATCGCCCAATAGCAAGGTCAGTACCAACCGGCCGCCGGCAAACTCGATGCGGTGCAAGCCGGGCGTTAAAGTCGGCCAGTGGGCGCGTAGTTCGGCGGCGAGTTCGACGAACTCCGGCCAGGCGGCCTGGATGACGGTCAGATCGTCAGCCCGGAATGGGTGCTTCTCCACCGATAGATAGTGCAGCCGCCGGCAGGCTTGCGGGTCATCGCGCCAGGCTTGCCAGGTGGCCAGGAAATTGAGGCTGGCGCCGAAGCCGGTTTCCAGGATGGCGAAGTGGTCTCGGTCGCGCCAGCGTTCCGGCAGGCGATTACCGGCCAGAAAGACGTGGCGGGCCTGGCCGGGGCCGCCGCCATCGGAATGGTAGATGTCGCCATATTGAATGGAAAACGGGATGCCGTTCTCGGAAAAGGCCAGGGTGGCGGGGACCAACGGTTCGTACATGATCTATGGTACGGCTTCAGAAAAGGGCAATGGCTAACGTTTTGCCACGAATGAGCACGTTAGAATAGCGCTGTTTCGACCCAGTAGCGACGCGCCGTGATCCATCTTGTTCTGTGCTGGCATTTTCACCAGCCCGATTATCGTACCGAAGATGGGCAATATTTTCTGCCCTGGACCTACCTCCATGCCATCAAGGACTACGCAGACATGGCGGCGCACCTCGAAGCGCGGCCCGAGATGCAGGCGGTGGTCAATTTTGTCCCCACCTTACTCGAACAACTGGACGATTATGTCGAACAGTTCCGTAGCGGCGTAATCCGCGACCCGCTCCTGGCCGCCCTGGCCGAGCCGAACCTGGAGGGTATGAACATCGAGGCACGGCGCCAGTTGGTCACCGCTTGCTTCAGGCTCAATTTCCCGACCATGCTGGACCCCTTTCCGGGCTATCGCCGGCTGCAACGACTCTGGCAGGGGTTGAAAGAAGACGGAGAACCGGCCATCGATTACCTGTCCGGGCAATACCTGGCCGACCTGGTGACCTGGTATCACCTCGCCTGGACCGGCGAGACCCTGCGCCGGGAGCATGGCTGGCTGGTTCACTTGCTGGATAAGGGCAGCGGTTTCAGCCTGGAAGATCGCCAGCAGTTGTTCCGCCTGATCGGCGAGGTCATTGCTGATCTGGTACCGCGTTTTAAGGCCCTGGAGGCCAAGGGCCAGATCGAGTTGTCGGCGACCCCGCATAGTCACCCGATCGGGCCGCTTCTGCTCGATTTCCAGGCGGCGCGCGAGGCGCGGCCAGGGTTGTCGTTGCCGGCCAGCGCTGGCTATCCCGGCGGCGCGGAGCGCTTTGGGGTCCATATCCGCGCAGCGCAGGAGGTCCATAGCGACCATTTCGGTAAACGGCCACAAGGTTTTTGGCCGGCCGAAGGCGGCATCTCGACGCCGGTGCTTGAACTGTTTTCCAGGGCGAGTGTCCGCTGGGCGGCCAGCGGCGAAGGCGTGTTGCGCCACAGCCTGCGCGCGGCCGGCCTGGACGCCGCCCATCCGGCTCCATGGCTGTATAGTCCCTGCCGCCTACCGGGCCAGAGCACGGCCTGTTTCTTCCGCGACGATTACCTGTCCGACCTGATCGGCTTCGAATATAAGGGCTGGTTCGCCGAGGACTCGGTGCGTCATTTCATCCATGCGTTGGACGAACGCGAACGCAATTCCAGCATCCCCGATCCGGTGGTGACGGTGATCCTGGATGGCGAAAACGCCTGGGAGTACTACCCTTACAATGGCTGGTATTTCCTGTCCGAACTGTATCAAGCCTTGGCTGAGCACCCGACGATCCGGGTGACGACCTTCTCGGATTATTTAGACCTTTTTCCGGACAACGTAGCGGCCTTGCCGGTCATGACCGCCGGCAGTTGGGTCTATGGTGATTTCACCACCTGGATGGGCGATCCCGCCAAAAATCGGGCCTGGGATATGTTGTGCGTGGCCAAGCTGGCTTATGACGAGCGCCTGGCAAGCGGCAGCTTGCCGAAGGACGTCGAGCGGCAGGCGGAGATGCAGCTTCGCTCTTGCGAGAGTTCAGACTGGTTCTGGTGGTTTGGCGATTACAACCCTGGCGATAGCGTTGAGGCCTTCGACAGGCTTTACCGGAGCAAGCTGAAGCGGCTTTATCACCTGCTAGGCCTGCCCGTTCCGGCCGTCCTGTATGTGCCGCTCTGCCAGGGCGGTGGCCCGGTTGAGGCCGGCGGAGTGATGCGTCGGGGCGGTTGATTGGCATCGGGCGCAATTGGCACGGCCGGGCCATTCATGAGAAGATCGCTACATTGTAATGAACGCCAATGTGGTTGGGCTGCGTTTCGAACCCTGCCTCTGGACCAGATAATCCAATATGTCCAATAGCCCCGATACGGCGGACTCGCCGGCCCCGCACGAGGACGTGCGCAATACCACCTGCTACATGTGCGCCTGCCGTTGTGGCATCCGGGTACATCTAAAGAACGGTGAGGTGCGCTTCATCGAGGGTAATCCGGACCATCCGCTGAACCAGGGCGTGCTGTGCGCCAAGGGTTCCAGCGGCATCATGAAGCAATATTCGCCGGCCCGGCTGACCAAGCCGCTGCGCCGCAAGCAGGGCGCCGAGCGGGGCGCCGGCGAATTCGAGGCGATCTCCTGGGACGAGGCCTTCGCCATCCTGGAAGAACGCTTGGCCAAAATCCGCGCCACTGATCCAAAGAAATTCGCCCTGTTCACTGGCCGCGACCAGATGCAGGCATTGACCGGGCTGTTCGCCCGCCAGTACGGCACGCCCAACTATGCCGCCCACGGCGGCTTCTGCTCGGTCAATCTGGCAGCCGGCCTGATCTACACCATCGGCGGCTCATATTGGGAATTCGGCGGGCCAGATCTCGACCGCGCCAAGCTGTTCGTCATGCTGGGCACGGCGGAGGATCACCACTCTAACCCGATGAAGATCGCTTTGGCCAAGTTCAAGCGCAACGGCGGTCGCTTCATCTCCGTCAACCCGGTGCGGACCGGCTATTCCGCCATTGCCGATGAGTGGATTCCGATCAAGCCCGGCACCGATGGCGCGCTGCTGCTGGCGCTGATCCACGAAATCATTAAGCAGGGCCTGTATGACCGCGACTTTCTGGTCAAATATTCCAACTCCGCAGAGCTGGTCAACCAGGACTTCAAAAGTCCCGAATGCGGCATGTTCGTGCGCTTCGAGGTGCCGCCGGAGGAGGGCTGTTTCGACCCCCAGAACAAGCTGTGGTGGGATCGCGAGATGGACCGCCCGGTATCGACCATGACCCCAGGGGTCGATCCCTACCTGATGGGTGAATTCAAACTGCCGGACGGCACCAAGGTGAAGACCGCTTTCCAGTTGCTCAAGGAGCGGGTCGCCGAGTACACCCCGGAATGGGCCGCCGGCATCACCGGCATCCCGACCGAAACCATCGTCCGGCTGGCCCATGAGATGGGCGTCACGGCACGCGACCAGAAGATCGAGCTGCCCATCGCCTGGACCGATGTCTGGGAGAACGAGCACCAGAGCGTCACCGGCAACCCGGTCGCCTTCCACGCCATGCGTGGCCTGGCCGCCCATTCCAATGGCTTTCACACCATTCGCGCGCTGGGCATCTTGATGTCCCTCCTGGGCACCATCGATCGGCCCGGCGGCTTTCGCCACAAGGCGCCGTTCCCACGCCCCATCCCGCCGTGTCCCAAGACGCCCAAGGGTCCGGAGGGCGTGCGGCCCGACATGCCGCTCGACGGTATGCCGCTGGGCTGGCCGGCCGATCCGGACGATCTGTTCGTTGACGATGAAGGCAAGCCGGTGCGCATCGACAAGGCCTTCTCCTGGGAATACCCGCTGTCGGTGCATGGCTTGATGCACAACGTTATCACCAACGCCTGGCGCGGCGACCCGTATAAAATCGACACCTTGATGATCTTCATGGCCAACATGGCCTGGAACTCGACCATGAATGCGGTCGAAGTCCGCAAGATGCTCAACGACAAGGAGGAGGACGGCAGCTACAAGATACCGTTCATCGTGGTCGCCGATGCCTTCCAATCCGAGATGACCGCCTTCGCCGACCTGGTGTTGCCGGACACCACCTATCTGGAGCGCCACGATGTCATGTCCATGCTTGACCGGCCAATCTCGGAATTCGACGGTCCGGTCGATTCGGTGCGCATCCCGGTGCTGCCGCCGACCGGCGAATGCAAGCCGTTCCAGGAAGTGCTGATTGAACTTGGCACGCGCCTGAAGCTGCCGGCCTTCGTTGACAAGGACGGTAAGCGCAAGTACCGCGACTACCCGGACTTTGTTGTCAACTTCGAGACCGCACCTAACTCCGGCATGGGCTTTTTGGCCGGCTGGCGCGGCAAGGGCGGCGAGAAGTCAATGAAGGGCGAGCCGAACCCGAACCAGTGGCAGATGTACGAGCAGAACAACTGCGTGTTCCAGTATCACCTGCCCAAGTCATATCAATACATGCGCAACTGGAACCAGGGATATTTGCAATGGGCGCAGGCCCACGGCATGACCCGCCATGCCGAGCCGATCAACATCCACATCTATTCCGAGGTGTTGCAGAAGTTCCGCCTGGCGGCCCAGGGCAAGAGCCAGGGGCGGCGGCCGCCCGAGCACCTGAAAAAGCGCGTCGAGACCTATTTCGATCCGTTGCCGTTTTATTACGAGCCGCTTGAGGCCAGCCTCACCGACAAGCACAAGTACCCGCTCAACGCCATCACCCAGCGGCCCATGGCCATGTACCACTCCTGGGACAGCCAGAACGCCTGGCTGCGTCAGATACACACCTACAACTACTTGTACCTGAACTCGAAGACGGCGGCGGCCCAGGGCATTGCCGACGACGACTGGCTCTGGGTCGAATCGCAATGGGGTAAGGTGCGCTGCATGGCGCGGCTGTCCGAGGCCGTGGAGCCGGGCACGGTGTGGACCTGGAACGCCATCGGCAAGGCCTCCGGCGCCTGGAATCTGGCCCCGGAGGCCAACGAATCCAGACAGGGTTTCCTGCTTAACCATGTGATTTCCGAGGAACTGCCGCCTAACCCGGCCGGCGAGCACGTCTCCAACTCCGATCCGGTCACCGGCCAGGCGGCCTGGTATGACGTGCGGGTGCGCATCTACAAGGCCGGCGCCGACGAGCCGCACGAGACCTCGCCCCAGTTTGCGGCGCTGAAGCCGTATCCAGGGCAGGGGAAACGTAAGTCATTCTGGAACTTTTTCGCGGGGAGGCGGCCATGACCCAGCTTGCCCTGGTAATCGACCTCAACGTTTGCGTCGGCTGCCACGCCTGCGTGACCAGTTGCAAACAGTGGAACACCTCCGGCCAGGCCGGGCCGCTGTTCGATGACCATCCTTATGACAAAGACCCGACCGGCACCTTCTTTAACCGGGTGCAGACCTATGAGATCGGTGAGTTCCCCAACACCGAGACGCTACACTTCCCGAAATCCTGCCTGCATTGCGAGGAACCGCCCTGCGTGCCGGTGTGCCCGACCGGCGCCTCGTATAAGCGCAAGGAAGACGGCATCGTTCTGGTCGATTACGACAAGTGCATCGGCTGCAAATACTGCTCCTGGGCCTGCCCATACGGCGCACGCGAGTTCGACGAGAAGCAGAAGGTAATGAAGAAATGCACCCTGTGCGTCGATCGCATCTATGACCAGAGCATCCCAGAAGATCGGCGCAAGCCGGCCTGTGTGATCTCCTGCCCGACCAGTGCCCGGCTGTTTGGCGACGTGCATGATCCCGAGTCGGAGGTATCGATTGCCATCCGTGAAGGCGGCGGCTACCAGCTCATGCCCGAGTGGGGCAGCAAGCCGGCCAACCACTACCTGCCTCGGCGCAAGACCAAGATGCGTATCCACGAGGACGAACTGGTGCGCGCCGACAATCCGCTCAAGAAGGAAGACATCCGCAAGGAAAAGAGCACGGATGTCACCCTGGACGACTGGCTCATGTAAGGAAAGACGGCTTGTAGCCGGTAGCTTGTAGCCAAAGGCGCACGACGGCTACCAGCTATAAGCTACCGGCTACCCGCTAAGGAGTTAAAGATGCATCCCGCGTTTTCAGTGATCTTTCTCACTACCCTGATCGGCGTCGGTCAGGGGTTGTTTCTGGCCCTGTTTTCCAGCCAGACCTACTCCATCGTCAACGTGCTGCCAGCCCAGCCCGGCGGTTATTACGCCTTGGGCGGGTTGATCGCCCTGGGCTTTCTGGCGGCGGGTCTGGTCGCCTCGTTCTTTCACCTGGGGCATCCGGAACGGGCCTGGCGGTCGGCCAGCCAGTGGCGCACATCCTGGCTGTCGCGCGAGGTCATCGCCTTGCCGCTGGTGATGGGCTTGCTGTTCCTGTATGCGGTGGTCAACTGGCTGGAGTTGGATGCCGACCTGTTCGGCTGGAGACTACACGGCCAGGTGCCACTGATCGTCGGCGCCCTGGGCGCGGCCGCCACCCTGGGCCTATTCCTGTGCACCGGCATGATTTACGGCGCGGTCAAGTTTCTCCAGACCTGGGCCACGCCGCTGACCGTGCTGAACTATTTCCTGCTTGGCTCGGCCTCGGGTTTTGTTTTCGCCGCTGCCTATGCGGCCTTTAAGGCGCCGAATGTGGTGGAATTCTATGCCGCTTGGGCCATGGTTTTGATCGTTGCAGCCTTTGCCGGACGGGCCGCCGCGTTGCTACGCAACGCCCGGATCAAGCAGGTGGCCAACCTGCAAACCGCCATCGGCATTCGTCACAGCAAGGTTCAGCAGCGCGCCATGGGCTTCATGGGTGGTTCCTACAACACACGGGAATACCGCCACGGCAAAGGCCTGGCCTTTCTGAAATCGGTCAAGTGGATATTTCTGGCGCTGGTCTTTCCTATACCCTTTCTTCTGCTCTGGCTGGGCCTGGCACTGGGTAGTTCGACCGCCTATGTCGCCGCCTTCGCGGTACAGTATGTCGGTTTGCTGTTTGAACGCTGGTTTTTCTTCGCCCAGGCCGACCATCCGCAAAACCTGTATTACCAGGTCGTGGGTTAATTGTTACCTTTACTAGAGAATGCCATGAACGACGACATCGTCAACAAGCACAAAGTGGTGTACATCCGCTATACCGTTCTCGATGACAGCGGTCTGGTCCGTGGCCAGCAGGATATGCCCATCGGCTATGTGCATGGCGCCCACAGCGGTCTGTTCGAGGAGATCGAGCAGGCACTGGATGGCCACCGGGTCGGCGACAAGGTGGAGGCATTTCTAAGCCCCGACACCTTCGGCGAACGCAACCCCGACCTGGTCATCGAAGAAGACATCGATAACGTGCCGCCGCAGATACGCTACATCGGCGCCGAGGCCGAATTACAGAATGACAGCGGCGATGTATTGACCTTCCGGGTCACTGCCATCGCCGACGGCAAGATCACCCTGGACGGCAACCATGTACTGGCCGGCCGCCCAGCCAAATGCGCAGCCGAGATAATATCGCTGCGCGACGCCACGGCCGCTGAAATCGAAAGCGGCTTTCCCTCCGAGCAGGGCGTACCGCAACTGCACTGAGAGACGTACTAAAAAAGGCCCGCAACGCGGGCCTTTTTTAGATCTTCCGGAAACGGGCGTTACTTGGCGGGACAGCTGTCGTCGCCTGGAACCTTGCCGGGGATCAACAGGAACTGCTCAAACGGCCCCATGACCTTCATTGCTTCACCCTTGGGGCCTTGGAACTTGAGGCGGCCGAACAACATGGCGCGCATCGGGCCATACTCGCCGTTACCCATTTCATGCCAGCGTTTGGTTTCGGCGTTCATCAGGTAATCGACATCGTAGTTCAGGCTGGCATGCTGTATCTTACCGCCGTAAGCGCAGGTGGTCTTGCCGCCCTTGGTGGAGATGGTCATTTCCACCTTGCTCGCCTCGCCGCAGTCGGTGCGATACATGTGGATGACCTTGTAACCGCGGCCAGCATCGTTTGGCGCCCACCTGACGGCCAGTTCGGTAGTTAAGGCGTGGCTGGTGTTCCAATATTGACAGGCCTGAGCCGCCCACTCGGCGGACATCAAGGGTGCGGCCTGAGCCGAAATGGCGCAGCTCAGGGCGGCCAGGGTAATCGCTAATTTACGCATTGAGTTATCTCCTCCAGATCAAAAAAATGCCGGCAATTCGCCGGCGGCAAGGTTAGTCCAGTTGAAAGCAAACTGTCAAAGCGAGTATTGGCCGCCGTTTCCAGGTTCAATGGCCAATAGAGGATTCGACCAGACTGATGCGCTGGCGCAGTCTGGCAACGGCGGCTTGATCGCCGGCCGCCTCGGCCCGTTTTAGTTCGACTCCCAGCCAGGCCAGCAGCGGCCGCCGCCAGCCCTGTGCGGAGGCGGTGTCGATGGCGGTGGCAATGCCGGCGGGCGCGATGCTGCCTTGCCGAAACAAGACCCCGGCGGCGATCAGGCGTGAGAACGGGTCGGCAATCTGGCCAAGATCAGTCGCCCCGCCGGCATTTAGCAGCGCTGCATATTGGCCGGGCAGGGCCTTGCCATCGACTGCTCGCCAGTCGCCGGTCAGAAAGGCGGCATAGCTTCGCTCCTCCGGGCTGGCGCCGTCTTTCAGGACGGCATAGGCGGGACAGTCGTCGAACTCAAGCGCCGCGGTGCGGGTGGCGCAGCGGGCCAGCTCGACCCGCGCCACCCATTGCGGCTGACCGGTGCGAGCCGCCTGGGCGCGGGCGCGGGCAAAGCTGAGATTGGCCGATGCAGCGCTGCCGTCGAGATAGGATTTCTCGAAGCTTTCCAGCGCGCTCTGGGTATTAGTCTGCCAGTCGGGCGGCGGCAGGTTGCTGGCGCAGCCAGTCAGCGCGGCAAGGATGAACAAGGTCGGCAGTCGGTTCATGGCAGCTTTACCTCCGCCTTGTGGGAGAAGGGCCACTTGCGGTTGATCTCGTCGATCATGCGGTTGACCTTGGCCAGGCTGTCGTCCACCTGGGCGCGCAACGAGGCGATGTCGGTGGTGGCGCCCTTGATGTCGGAGCTGATGCCCTGGGTGTTCTTGAGGATGGCGTCGGCCTTCTTCAGGCTTTCCCGCGCGTCGGTGAGTATTGCGTTGATCTGGACCACGGCCTTCTGGGTCTCGTCCATGATGCCGCCCTGACCATGGAGCCGTTGGTCGGTCTTGGTCAGGACCGTATCAACCTTGAGCGAAACGCCGTTCAGCGAGGCGAGCAGGGTATTGGCCCGGTCGATGGCCTCGATCACCTTGCGGGCATTTTGGTCATCGCCCAGGATGCCGCCGACGACGCCGTAACGACCGGCCATGCGATCACTGACCGTGCGCAGATTAACCATGGTCTGGCTCAAGCTGGATTGTTGGTCGGTCAGGTTTTGCAAGTTGCTCAGGACATCGCGAACCTTGGCCATCAGCTCCGGGATTTCCTGAGCTGCGTCGCCGGTGTACAGCGGGCGCTCAGCGTTGTCGGCCAGGAGCGGGTCTTTCAGGTTGGTCGAGAAGGCCTTGATCTTGGCTGCGCCGACCATGGATTTCTCCAGGGTAAACACGCTGCTGGTGCGCAGCCATCGGGCGTCCTTGACCGGGATGGCCATCTCGATGCGCACCTTGCCCTGGTCGGTCAGCGCCATGCGCTTGACCTGGCCGATGGGAAAGCCCGAAAAGCCGATGGCCATGCCGATGCTGACCCCGTCAGCGTTGTCGGCGATCAGCGTCAGCTTCTGGGTGCGCTCGAAGACGCCGCGCGCATACAAGGTATAGCCGATGAAGGCGACGGCCAGGGTCAGCGTCAGCACCAGCAGCAGGCCGACCTTGAATTCCAGATTCTTGATTAACGGGGCGCGTACAGGGGCTCGTTCCATGCGTAGTCCACGATCCAGCAGTGTTCGAATAAATCTTCCACGGCCGCGAGGCTGGCCGCCAGGAAGGCGGGGTAATGACAGTCCGGCAGGAGTAGTCCCGGCCGTTCGATGAGGATTATAGGTTGCGGCAGGATCAATGCGCGCGCCAGTTTGGCGGCGAAACGCTGCTCGCTATTCAGGTCAGGGTCGCGTTTGAAGGCCGAGTCGGTCTGGCCGAGTCGGGCCAGCAGCGACCAGGCCCGGTCGGCGGCGGCCTCGTAAGCCATATTCCGCCGGTATTGCAGGACGATAGCGGCATTCTCCAGCACCGATAGATTGGCCCGCAGCGGCAGGTTGTCCGAGATCAGCGCGGCGCCTGGATTATCCGTCAGCAGGCGAGCTCGCGCGGCGTCATCCGGCTGCCATTTCAGATGTACTTTAGGGCTAATGACAGCACCTCGATCAGCATCAGAACGAAAAATAGCCGCACCATGCCACGTAGCACGGCGATGGGCGCGAAGAATAGCTTCTTCGGCGCGGCCAGGGCCTCGGCGATGGGTATAACCGTTACGGCAAGGCCGAAGGCCAACACCTTGACCCACAATATGGCGAGTGCGGGCAAGTCGAAGATGCGGGCCACCACCCGAGCGAAATCAGGCAGGTTCCAATACTGCAGACCATAGACCACGAAGTAGGCGATCAGCAAGGCCAGTGAGCTGGTCACGGCGGTCAGGGCCAGAACCGAGATGGCGCCGCCGATTACCCGTGGGATGAACTCGAAACGACCAGGGTCGACGCCGGACGCCTCGATCGCCAGAATTTCGTTGTGGATATTCATCAGTACCACCTCGGTGCCGGTGGCGGCTCCGGAGCGCAGGGCCACGAACAGCGCGGTCATCAAGGGCAGCACCTCCAACACCAATAGCCGAATGACCGCCTCCAGGGCATAGTCGGCCAGGCCGAAATCGCGCGCGGTGTCGACCACGATCTGGATCAGGACGTAGGACAGCAAAGCCGCGAACAGGGCAAAGCGGGGTAGGATTTGCCAGGCGGTGAAGTAGATTTGCTTGAGCACCACCGACCGGGTGGCGCTGTTGTAGGTTCTGGGCGACAGCGATTCGACGATGGCGACGGCGGCGAAACGAAACACCGCGCGCCAGCCGCGCAGCCAGTTGAGCAGGGCGGCGCCGCGTTGGGTCAGGGCTGCGATGATTGGGTCCATGCGCTGCATGATACCGCCATGCACGGCGGTGGTGGTTTGCGTATGATAGCCACGATTCAGGCGCCGCCGCCGGGGCGTATGGGAGACTTACTAAAAATGGACAAGACGAGTTTGCTATCCCATCTAGAAAAACTGGTGGCGGTGGGCATCGAGCTATCCGCAGAACACGATTCGGAGCTGATTCTCGGCCATATCGTCGATGCGGCTATGGGGCTTACTCATGCCGATGGCTGCACGCTTTACCGGGCTCATGGCGGTTTGCTGCACTTCGAAATCATCCGTAACCGATCGCTGTCGATAAGGCTGGGCGGTCCATCCGGCGCCCAGCTGACCCTGAAGCCCATCCCACTCTATCTGACGGACGGCATGGCCAACCTACATGCGGTATCGGCGGCGGCGGCAATCCAGCGCCGGACCATCAATCTGGCCGATGTCTATGCCGTCGCGGAGTTCGATTCCGCCAGTGCACGGGCCTTCGACCAGGCCAACGGCTACCGCTCGAAATCCTTCCTGACCGTGCCGCTAATCGACCATGAAGACGAGATCATCGGGGTACTGCAACTGGTCAACGCCATCGATCGGGAGACCGGAGAAATCGTCGAGTTCGACCGCGACGGCCAGCACCTGGTCGAATCCCTGGCCTCGCAAGCGGCCATGGTGCTCAACAAACGGTTGCTGATTGACCGGTTGGAAGCCCTGTTCATCGCCTTTACCAAGGTGATCGGCGCCGCGCTTGACGAAAAATCGCCCTATACCCACGACCACTGCCAGCGAGTGCCGGTCATCGCTATGTTGTTAGCCGAGGCCGCCAGCCGGACCGGGACCGGTTCGTTGAAGGGGTTTTCGCTCACCGATGCGATGCGCCGCGAGCTGGAATTGGCTGCTTTGCTGCATGACTGCGGCAAGATTGCGACGCCGGTCCATGTGGTCGACAAGTCGACCAAGCTGGAAACCATCTTCGACCGCATCGCTCTGGTCGATACCCGTTTCGAGGTGCTCAAACGGGACGCCCGGATACGCGAGCTGGAGGCCATGCTGGCGGCAACGTCGCCAAATACCGGCTGGCGCGGTGAACTGGCCGCGCGCCAGGCCGAAATCGACGCCGGTCTCGACGCCGAACGGGCATTCCTGCACCAGGCCAACCTGGGCGGCGAAGCGATGTCCGCAGTCGATCGGGAACGGGTGCGTGAGATTTCCGAACGCCATACCTGGCGTGCTCCGGATGGCCGGGAGGCGGCCCTGCTTGGCGCCGAGGAGATCGCTATGCTGAACATTCCGAAAGGCACCTTGTCGGATGATGAACGCGCCATCGTCGACCGCCACATCGACTTGACTATCCGTATGCTGGAGGCGTTGCCCTGGCCCAAGCATCTGCGTCACGTCCCGGAGTACGCTGGCGCTCACCATGAGTGCATGGATGGCAAGGGTTATCCACGGGGTCTGACGGGCGACCGAATGTCGATCCCCGCGCGCATCATCGCCATCGCCGACATCTTTGAGGCGCTGACCGCCAAGGATCGCCCCTACAAGCCGGGTAAGCCATTGTCGGAAACCATGGCGATACTCGGGCGCATGAAACAGGAAAACCGCATCGACCCCGACCTGTTCGATGTCTTCGTCCGCAAGAGGGTATATCTCGACTATGCCGGGCGGTATCTTGATCCCAAGCAGAACGATGCCCCGAATGAGCGGGGAATACCGGGATACAATCCAGAGGTCGCCGAAGAGTGATATGACATGATCTTGCCCAAGCCAAAACTGCCGACAATGAACCTGCGCGGCCGCCGCTTTCTATATCAGTTCAGCGCCGGTCTGGCGCTGTTGCTGGTACTGATTGGCCATGTCGGCGGGCTGTATCGGGCGGCTGGCCTTGATCGGTTGGAAGCCGTTATCTACGACTATAAACTCCAGGCCAACCAGCCCAGGACGGTGGACGATAGGGTGGTGATTGTCGACATCGACGACAAGAGCCTGCGCGAGATTGGCCGCTGGCCCTGGCCGCGCGAGACCATGGCCCGATTGACCACCAACCTATTCCAACAATATGGTGTAGCGGCGGTTGGCTATGACATTACCTTCTCTGAGTCGGACCAGAGTTCCGGCCTACCGGTGCTGGAACGGTTGGCGGCGGGTGACCTGAAGGGTGAAGCGGATTTCGCGGCGATCTTGAATCGATTGCGGCCGCGCCTTGATTACGATGCCCGCCTGGCCGATGCCCTGGCGACCGGGCCGGCGGTGCTTGGTTACTACTTCAGCCTGGCCGGCTCGGCGGATAGCGCCGGCCAACTGCCGCCGGCTGCTATCGACTGCGCCGAGGTGCACAAATATGGCATCTCGCCCCTGATTGCAACCGGCTATAACGCCAATCTGCCGATTCTGCAAAATAAGGCGGCCGATGCCGCCTTCTTCAACATGCAGGCCGATTTCGATGGCGTCGCCAGACGCATGCCCATGCTCATTGAGTATCAAGGCCGGTGTTACGGCTCGCTGGCCCTGCTTGCCACGCGCCACGCCATGGCCAGCGGTGCGCTTAAAATCCGGCCGCCGCATGGCTATACCCCGGCCGCGCTGGCGCTGGACGACCTGATCGTGCCGCTCGACCGTCAGGCTATGGCCCTGGTGCCCTATCGTGCGCCTGGCGCGTTTCGCTATATCTCGGCCGCCGATGTGTTCAAGAGTACGGCGCCGGCCGCCGATCTGGAGGGTAGGGCGGTGCTGATCGGCTCTACCGCGCCTGGCATCATGGACCTCAGGGTGACGCCTACTTCCAGACAGTTTCCCGGCGTCGAAATCCACGCCAATCTAATCGCTGGCATCCTGGACGGTGCGATTCCCTGGGAGCCGGTTGGCGCGCGCATGATCGAACTAATCACGGTGCTGGTTCTGGGTTTGACCCTGGCCGTCTTGCTGCCCTTTGTCGCACCGCTACGTGCGACCCTGATTACGGTTACGGCGTTGGCGCTGTTGGTAGCGACCGACCTATATGCCTGGTCACACTGGCATATGAACCTGCCCATCGCCGCCAGTCTTGCCGCCGTGCTTGGGCTGTTCGTGCTCAACATGTCCTACGGCTTCTTCGTCGAGGCCCGGTCCAAGGCCCAGATTACCCGTTTATTCGGCCAATACGTGCCGCCCGAACTGGTAGACGAGATGGCCAAGGATCCGGCCCGCTATAGCCTACGTGGCGAGTCGCGGGTGATGACCGTGCTGTTTTCCGACATCGTCAGCTTCACCACTATCTCCGAGGGGCTGGAGGCCTCGCAATTGGCTGAGATGCTCAACCTCTTTCTGTCGCACATGACGCGCCTGATCCAGCACAATCGGGGCACCATCGACAAATACATCGGCGACGCCATCATGGCCTTCTGGGGCGCGCCCATGAGCGATGAGCGCCATGCCCGCGACGCCGTGCTGACCGGTATGGCCATGCAGGCGGCGCTTGCCGAACTCAACCCTGCGCTCGCGGCGCGCGGTTGGCCGGCGATCCGGATCGGCGTCGGCATCAACACCGGGCGCATGAGCGTGGGCAACATGGGTTCCCGGTTTCGCATGGCCTACACGGTCATGGCCGACGCGGTAAACCTGGCCTCGCGGCTGGAGGCATTGACCCGACAGTACGGGGTTGGCGTGCTGGTTGGCGAGTCGACCCGCGAGGCCTGTCCGGATATTGCCTTCATGCAAGTGGATAAGGTGCGGGTCAAGGGCAAGACCCAGCCGGTGACGATCTATGAACCGCTGGGCGTGGCCAGCGAAGTGGCTCCAGACCGGTTGGCGGCCGCGCAGCAATTCGAAGCCGCCCTGGCCGATTGCCAGGCCCGGCGCTGGGATGCCGCCCAGGCCAAGTTGCTCGAACTCAACGGCAAGAATCCCGGCAAGTTGTATGAGCTTTATCTGGAGCGGGTCGCCCACCTCCGGACCGAGCCGCTACCCGCCGATTGGGACGGCGTGTTCACCTACACCACAAAATGAGTGACAAAGTGACGAGTAACAGAGTGACAAAAGGTGCGCCGCGACTACGTAGCGTGTCGCTCGTTACCAATTTTCAAGGGGTGTCGAGATGAAGGTCCGGGTACTGGGTTGTTCCGGAGGCATCGGCGGCGGCCGACAGACAACTTCATTTCTGCTCGACGATGCCTTCCTCATCGATGCCGGCAGCGGGGTAACCCGGCTGACGCTGGAAGAGATGAGACGCATCCGTCATGTATTCATCACCCATAGCCATCTCGATCACATACTAGCGCTGCCGCTGCTCATGGATAGCGTGGGCACGGGCGCGCCGCCCTTGATTGTTCATGCCATCCCGGAAGTGATTGCGGCGTTGCGCCAGCACCTGTTCAACTGGGCGCTGTGGCCCGATTTCGAAAAGGTGCCGACGGCAGAGCAGCCTTTTCTGCATTTTGCTGAATTGGCGATCGGCGAGACGGTCGATCTGGATGGCGGCGAGATCACGGCGATACCAGCCCATCATGGCCGGCCAGCGGTAGGTTATCTGTTGCGGGGCGAGTCGGCGAGCCTGCTGTTCTCCGGTGACACCGCGAGCCACGACGGGCTGTGGCAAACCGCCAATGGCTGCGCCGATTTGCGCTATCTGCTGGTGGAATGCTCGTTCTGCAATGCTCGGCGGGCGGTAGCCGGGGCCGCTTACCACTATTGTCCGGAGACTCTATTGCCAGACCTAGCGCGGCTCAAGCCTGGTGTCGAGGTCTGGATCAGCCATCTAAAACCGGGCGGTGAGGCGGCCATCATGACCGAACTCACCGCCAAACACCTGCCATGCGGCCCGTTGCGCGCCCTGGAGCAGGATCAGAACTTCGTAGTGTAGCGATAGCCTTCGGGTAAGCCGAGGGAGTCGGCCCAGACGTTTTTGGCCCAGGATTCCATGTAGGAGAATTCCAGCTCGCTTTCCTGCTTGGAAATGCCGCTGCCGCCGAGTTCAGCTACCATATTCTTGGCCACCGGATCGTAGCGGAATACCGCCGCGACGTTGAAGGCGGTATGGTCGGTGCTGGCGGCATAGCAGGTATTGGTCACCACTGGGGCGTTATCGGGCCAGCGGTTGTTCAATAGTTCGACCAAGGCGGCGGCGCACATCTTGCCGGTGTTGTTGGCGACCGAGCCAGATTTTGGAAAAACGCTGAGGGCCGAGTCGCCCAGGACATGGACATTGGGCACGATGGTGGACTCGAAGGTGCGATAGTCGATCGGACACCAGTGGCCGTTGTCGCTGGCCCGAGCGCCGGCTAGTTCGGTGAGCGCCGCAGCGCGCATGGGCGGGATGATATTGATTACGTCGCCGCTTATGTCGTCGAAGTTGGTGTGGACGACCATTTTCTTGGCATCCAGTTGATGGATGTCGTTGTCGGGCCGGTAGTCGATCATGCTGTTGGCGGTCTCGAAGCCGTAATGCTTCTTCCATGCGGTCAGAAAAAGCTGCTTCATGACGACGATATCCGGGTTGCTGTCGAGGACGATGACTTTGGCGCGCGGCTTGGTATTCTTGAAATAGTTGGCCACCAGACAGGCCCGCTCATAGGGTGCGGGCGGGCAGCGGAAAGGCATCTTGGGGATGGACATCACAAATACACCGCCATCCGGGATTGCCGCCAACTGCTGGCGCAACACCCCGGTCTGTTCGACACTGGCCTTCCAGGCGTGTTTGATGGTCCGCTGTGCGGCCTCAGTATAGCCCGGCACCTTATCGAATAGGAACTCGACCCCGCCGGCCAGGACCAGCCGATCATAGTCGAAGTGCAGGCCGCTGGCAGTCCTGACCCGCCGTTTCACACTATCGATTGCAGTCACCCGGTCCTGCACGAAACTATCCACGATATTTCTGAGATGGTCGTAGGAGAAGGTCAGAGACTCCAGGTTGTTCATGCCGGCCAGTACGGTGTTGGAGAAGGGACAGGAGATGAAATCCCGGTTGGCCTCGATGAGGGTGATATCGATATTGGGGTCCCATGCCTTCAGGTACCGGGCGCAGGTTGCGCCGCCAAAACCGGCGCCGACGATGACCACCTTGGGCCCGGCCTTGCGGGCGGTCGATAGCGAGGCGCAGCCGGTCAGCGCGCCCAGCGTGCCGAGCGCGGCGGTGGCCTTGAGAAAGTCACGACGATCGATAGCCATTTTCTGTCTCCTCAGTGCGGATTATTTGTGAGTGGCGAACCAGGCGCCTAGCGCCGCGAATTCGGCATTAGTGTAGCCGCTGGCGTGGGTGGACATGATAGTGTTGGGCCGGGTCCCGTCGCGGAACGCCTTCATTCGTGACACGAAATAGTCCTTGTCCATGCCCGCCAGGCTGGGGATGGAGCCCCGGCTCTTGCCGTCCGGACCATGGCAGTAGGCGCAGTTGGCGGCCATAAAACGCACCCGGCTGTGGGTCATCAGGGTTTCGGGCGCGGCGGCGCAGAATGTGCTGACAAGTAGTAGTGCAAGCGCGGCGATTAACTTCATGGTGGCTTCTCCATACTAAAAAAACGGCGTGAACCGTGATCCCGGAGTGCGACTTTGCAACCAGCGGGTCATTATATGATTGCCCGCGATAATGGCCGATTCGAGGTCGTTCGGTCAACTGTAAAAGTGTTGCGCCGGTTCAATTCGGGCAGCCGGCGTCCCGTGCCCGTTGTTGTCGTTCGGTCAAGCGGCTCGATTCGTTTTCGGCGCCCCAGTCCGTGGGTAGCCAGCCAGCAAGCTGTTCCAGGGTGATGTCAGCCAGGGCCGCGACCCATGCCGGCCGGGTGTTGAGCGCCGGGATGTAGCTGAATTCGCCGCCGCCGGCGGCGAGAAAGGTGGCCTTGCCTTCCATTGCGATCTCTTCCAGCGTTTCCAGACAATCGGCGGCAAAACCGGGGCAGAGGGTATCGACCCGTCGGGTTCCCTGTTTGCCCAACTCAGCCAAGACCGAGGCGGTATAGGGTTGCAACCATTCGGCGCGACCAAAGCGGGACTGGAAGGCGATCCGGTATTGGCTGGCGTTTAATCCCAGCGCCTCGGCCAGCAGACGGCCAGTCTTGAGACATTCGCAGTGGTATGGGTCGCCCTGGTCGAGGCTCCGGCGCGGGGTGCCGTGGAAGCTCATCAGCAGCACATCCGGCCGGCCGTGCTCGGCCCAATGGTCGGTCACGCTTTGGCGCAGGGCGGCGATGTAACTAGGATGATCGTGGTAATGCCGGACGGTGCGGATATCGGGCATGTTCCGGGTTTGCAGCAGGTTTCGGTACACCGCGTCCAGGGCCGTGGCGCTGCTGCTGGCGGCGTATTGGGGATAGAGCGGCACGATCAGCAACCGGTCGCAGCCCTGGGCCTTCATATTCGCCAGGACCGAGGCCACCGAAGGCTGGCCGTAGCGCATGGCGTAGTCGACCACCAGTGGGTAGCTGTTGCGGTTGGCCAATTCGGTTTGCAGCAACCGGGTCATCTGCTCGGTATGGACCTTGAGCGGCGAGCCGCCAGGCTGCCAGATGGTGGCGTATTTTTCGGCCGATTTGGCTGGCCGGATGTTGAGGATGATGCCGTTGAGGATTAGCCACCAGAGCGCACGGGGAATTTCAACCACTCGCCGGTCGGATAGGAATTCCTTGAGATAGGGTCGCAAGGCGGCAGCCGTGGGCGCCGCCGGGGTGCCTAGGTTGATGAGCAGGATGCCGGTGCGGCTGGCTTGATCGTGGCGGAAGGATGGTTCGGGAAGATAATTTGGCATCAGTGATATGACAGTGCATTGGACAAAAGTCGGGCGGTGATGTCGACGATCGGAATAACCCGCTCGTAGGCCATGCGGGTCGGGCCGATCACCCCCAGGGTGCCGACCACTTGGCCGTCCACCTCATAAGGCGCGGCAATGACGCTGCATTCGTCCAGTGGTGAGACGCCCGATTCGGCGCCGATAAATAACTGTACACCACTGGCCTGATAGCTGTGATCGAGCAACTGCATCAGGTCGGTGCGGCGCTCGAACAGATTGAACAACTCGCGCAGACGGCCCATGTTGGCGGCCAGGTCTGGCGTGCGCAGCAGGTTGGCCTCGCCGCTGAGGACGCATTCGGTGTCGTTCTGATTGAGCGCCTCACTGCCAGCCTGAACGGCCGCCTGCATCAAACTACTGATGTCCGATTGCAACTCCATCAATTCCTTCACCAACAGTGGACGGACCGCATCGAACGACAGGCCGCCATAATGCCGGTTGAAGAAGTTGGCGGTCTGGGTGAGCTGGCTTTCGCTGTAGGGCCGGTCGGTAATCAGTACCCGGTTCTGGACCTCGCCTTCCGGGGTGACGATGATGAGTAGGATGCGTTTCTCGGACAGACTCAGAAATTCGATCTGGCGAAAGGTCTGGGTATGCCGTCGGGGCGCGATGACCACGCCGGCGAACTGGGTCAGTTCGGATAACAGGTGCGAGGCCGAGGCCATCAGACGCTGGGGGTTATCCGGTGCCAGTTTGGCCTCGATCTGGCTGAATGAGGGATGGTCCAGCGGTTTTACCGTCAGCAGGGTATCGACGAACAGCCGATAGCCTTTGGCGGTGGGGATGCGGCCGGCCGAAGTATGCGGGCTGGCGATGAAGCCGCCTTCTTCCAGATCGGCCATGATGTTGCGGATGGAGGCGGGCGACAGGTTTAGCCCGGCATGTTTGGCCAGGGTGCGGGAGCCGACTGGCTGGCCGTCCTCAATGTAGCGCTCAACCAGAGCCTTAAGCAGTACGTGGGCGCGTTCGTTTAACATGGAGGGTGTATCGCTTGCTCGCATTTTTTAAAAGGGTGGTCGCTATAATTCCGGCTATGGAACAAAATTTCAAGAAAATCGCATTGGTCGGCAAGCACAACAGTACCAGCATAAGCGGTTATATGTTGCGCCTGGCCACATTCCTTCAGGACAAAGGCTATGAGGTCATACTGTCGACGCCGACGGCGGATTTTTGCCATCTGACCGATCTACCCTGCGCGCCGCTGGCGGAAATCGCCGACCGCATCGACCTGGCCATCGTTATGGGCGGCGACGGCACCATGCTGAACATTGCCCGCAGTCTGGTCGATCACCGGGTGCCGCTGATTGGCGTCAATCAAGGGCGGCTCGGCTTCCTGGCCGATGTCTCGGTCGACACCATGTTCACGACCCTCGACGAGATGCTGGCCGGCCAGTATGTCGAGGAAAACCGCATCATGCTGGACTGCTCGCTGGAGCGTGACGGCGACCTTCAGTTCCATATGTACGCCTTCAACGACATCGTGGTCAGCAAGGGCAGCCTGGGACGCCTGATCGAGTTCGAAGTCTACATCGACAACAAGTTCGTCTACAGCCAGCGGGCCGACGGTCTGGTGCTGGCCTCGCCCACCGGATCGACGGCCTACGCATTGTCCGCCGGCGGCCCCATTCTGCACCCGACCCTGGATGCCTTCGTGCTGGCGCCCATTTGCCCGCACACCCTGTCGGCCCGGCCGATCGCCGTGAACGGTCACTCCGAGATCGAGGTCAACCTGATCCATGCCGACGATGCCCGAGTCCACTTCGACGGCCAGGACCACCGCGACATGGTGGTGGGCGACCGAGTGGTCGTCCAGCGCGCCCGCCATAACGTCCGCCTGCTGCAACCGATGGACCACAACTATTACGATACCCTGCGCCAGAAGCTGCACTGGGGCGAAAAGCTTTAGATGCTTTTAAGTCTGTCCATCCGCGATTTCGTGCTGGTCGATCGCCTAGAGCTGGAATTCGGCGCAGGGTTTTCCGTGCTCACCGGCGAGACCGGGGCCGGCAAATCCATCCTGCTCGATGCCCTGCAATTCGCCCTGGGCGAGCGGGCCGAATCGGGCGTGGTGCGTGATGGCGCACCGCGCGCCGAAATCGCCGCCAGCTTTACGCCGCCGCCCGAACTTGTCGCCTGGCTGGTTGAAAACGGTCTGGATGGCGAGGAAAACGAACTGCTGCTGCGTCGGGTGATCGATGCCGGCGGCCGTTCTCGCGCCTTCATCAACGGCCGGCCGGCGACCCAGTCTCAACTCAAGGAGGCCGGCGAATTCCTCATCGACATCCATGGCCAGCATGCCCACTACTCCCTGCTCCGGCCCGGCGTGCAGCGTCAGATGTTGGACGCTTACAGCGGCGGCGAGGCCAGCGCCGCGCAGGTGGCCGATGCCTATCGCGCCTGGCGAAAACTGGAACAGGCCTGTGCCGAAGGCCAACGGCACGCCGCCGAAGCAGCCGCCGAACGCGAAAGCCGGCAATGGCAGGCGGACGAACTCGTTACCCTGGATTTCCGTGCCGAGGAGTGGTTCACGCTCCAGGACGACCACCGTCGGCTTGCCCATGCCGCCGAACTGATCCAGGGCGCCCAGCAGATCGTTTCGACGCTCGAAGCGGAAGGGCAGGGCGCTGTTGGCCAGTTGCAATCGGTCCGCAACCGGCTTGCCGAAATGGTCGGCATCGACCCCGCACTGAAAGGGGCGCTGGACATGTTGGACAGCAGCCTGATCCAGGCCGAGGAAGCCGCTCACGAACTAGGCCGCTATGCCGAACGGGTCGAACTCGACCCGGAGCTGCTCGCGCGGGCCGAGGCCCGCCTGGTTCAGGTTAACGATGTCGCCCGCAAATTCCACGTCCGGCCCGAGGCGCTGCCCGACCTGCTGGCCGAGGCCCGCGTCCGATTGGCCGAGCTGGATCGCCTGGCCGATACCGAAGGCCTGCGCCGGGACGCGGACAAGGCGCGTGGCGAATATGAAAAATGCGCCGCTGAACTGAGCGCCAAACGGCAAAAAGGCGCGGCCAGCCTGAGCCTATCGGTTAGCCAGGCCATGCAGCAACTCTCCATGCCGGGCGGCCGTTTTGCTGTTGTACTCAATGCCTGCGCGCCGGAGGCAGGTGGCTTGGAAACGGTCGAATTCCAGGTTGCACCCCACGCCGGCCAAGGCATGAAGCCGCTGGCCAAGACCGCGTCGGGCGGCGAGCTGTCGCGCATTGGCCTGGCTCTGCAAACCATCCTGTCGCAAGTCTCCGGCGCCCCGACCCTGATCTTTGACGAGGTCGATGCCGGCATCGGCGGCGGCGTGGCAGAGATCGTCGGCCGCCTATTGGCCGAGCTAGGCCAAACCCGGCAGATACTGTGCGTCACCCACCTGCCCCAGGTGGCGGCGGGGGCCGTCAGCCACTTCCAGGTCAGCAAGGAAACCGTGGCCGGCCATGCCCTCAGTCGGGTGCGGCTATTGGATCGCTCGCAAAGAATAGAAGAAATCGCCCGTATGCTGGGCGGCGTGACGATCACCGACATGACCCGGAAACATGCCGAAGAGATGCTTGGAGCCGCTTGGACTTCAGTCTGCACGCCCTAAAGTTCGCTGGCTGACGGCCGTTAATGCCTTATCGCGTTCTCTCATAATCGATAAGCCGCCGCAGCGATGTTGAATCTACTACCTCTCGTAGTCAGTCCGCCGGACAGCAACCTGCTCTATATGGGGCATTACGATCCCATCCTGGTCGGCCTGTCGATCATTGTCGCGATCCTGGCCTCCTACGCGGCGCTGCTGGTGGCGCAGCACGTCTCAACCGCCAGGGCGGCCAAGACCCGACGCCGCTGGCTGATGCTTGGCGGGTTATGTATGGGCATCGGCATCTGGACCATGCACTTCGTCGGTATGCTCGCCTTCAGTTTGCCCTGCGGCAGCCGTTACGACCCAGTCGTGACCGTGTTGTCGATGATTCCTGGCATCCTCGCCAGCATCCTGGCCCTGAATATCGCCAGCCGCCCCAGTCTTACCCGCGGCCAACTGGCTGCCGGTGGTCTGCTGTTTGGCGCCGGCATCGGCGCCATGCATTACTCCGGGATGGCGGCGATGCATATCGATGGTCTGATCCGCTACGACCTGAAGTTGTTTCTGGTGTCCATTCTGGTTGCCGTTGTTCTGGCCACACTGGCCATCTGGTTGAGATACCGTCTACAGGTTCGGCAGGCGCAATCCGGCGTCTGGACGTTGATCGTTAGCGCCGCAGCGATGGGGCTGGCCGTTTCTGGGATGCATTACACGGGGATGGCGGCCGCCTACTTCATCAGCGACGGCGATGGAAGCATCGTCGATTCCCAGATTACGCCGACCTTCCTGGCCTCGATGGTGCTGGCCGCAACCGGCGCGCTGATCGTCCTGACCATGGCCGCCAGTTACGTCGCGCGACCCAACCTGTTTTCCATCGGTCGATACTACAAAATGGCCAGTTTGCTGACGATCGGCTGGCTTACCGTCGCCTGGCTAAGCGCCGATTATTACGCCGATCGTGTTGCCGGCGACCAGTACCGGCAGGCGCAACTCGCCAAGCAGCAGATGGATAGGGGCGCCGGCAACATTGACATCATCCAGGTGCGCAGTAATGCCGAAAGGGTCTGGGTCTTCCTGTTGCTTGCTGTCGCCGGCGGCATGTTGATCGTCGCGACCTCGGCAATCATATTTTATTTGCGCGCATCGAAGCGGGCCGCAGCCGACCTGCGGGTCGCCGCCGCCGCCTTCGAGGTCCAGGAAGGCATGATGGTCACCGACCCCAGGGGGGTAATCCTGCGGGTCAACAAGGCCTTCACCGAGATCACCGGCTATCTGGCCGAAGAGGCCGTGGGCGAGACGCCGCGCCTGCTTCGCTCCGACCGCCATGATGGCGATTTTTATGCCGCGATATGGGCGGCGGTCGGCCGGACCGGCGCCTGGCAGGGTGAAATCTGGAACCGGCGCAAGGACGGCGAGACGTATCCCGGATGGCTCACCATCACGGCGGTGAATGGGGCCGACGGCGAGGTCATCAACTACGTCGGCACGTTGGTTGATATCAGCCAGCGCAAGGCGGCGGAAGATGCAATCGAAAAACTGGCGTTCTTTGACACGCTGACCGGCCTGCCCAATCGGCGGCTGCTGACCGATCGGCTGAATCAGGCCATGATGGTTGGCGCTCGTAGCGGTCGTGGCGGCGCGCTGTTGTTCATCGATCTTGACAACTTCAAGGCCATCAACGACACACTTGGTCACCACAAGGGCGACCAGTTGCTGAAGCAAGTCGCCGAACGGCTGGTCGGCTCGGTGCGCGAAGGCGATAGCGTGGCTCGTTTCGGCGGCGACGAGTTCGTGGTCTTGCTGGAAAACTTGAGCGATAAACTGGAGACGGCGGCTGCTCAGACCAGGATGGTCGCCGACAAGATATTAACGACGCTGAATCGGAACTATCAGCTTGAAAACTGCCGGTACTACAGCAGTAGCAGCATCGGCGCCGCGATGTTCTCAGGCAATGACATTGCCCTGGAGGAATTGCTGAAGCAGGCCGATCTGGCCATGTATCAAGCCAAGGCGGCGGGTCGCAATGTGATGCGTTTCTTCGACTCGGCCATGCAGACCGCAGTCAATACCCGCGCCGCCCTGGAGGCGGACCTGCGTCAGGGCCTGCAACGCAATGAGTTCTGCCTTTACTACCAGCCGCAGGTCGATTGCACCGGCCATTTGACCGGCGTCGAGGCACTGGTGCGCTGGCGCCATCCCGAGCGCGGCCTGGTATTGCCTGACACCTTCATTCCGCTGGCCGAGGACACCAGACTCATCCTGCCTTTGGGCCATTGGGTGCTGGAAACGGCCTGCGCCCAACTGGCGGTCTGGGCGACCCGACCGGAGTCGGCGCGGCTCACCATGGCGGTCAACGTCAGCGCCCGTCAATTCCGTCACCCCGATTTCGTCGAGCAGGTACAGGCCATCGTCGAGCGGACGGCGATCGATCCGAGCCGGCTCAAGCTGGAAATCACCGAGAGCCTGTTGCTGGATGATATCGAGGACGTCATCGCCAAGATGGCTGCCCTGAAGGATAGTGGCATCGGTTTTTCGCTGGACGATTTCGGCACCGGTTACTCGTCGCTCGCCTACCTCAAGCGCCTGCCGCTGGATCAGTTGAAGATCGACCGCTCTTTCGTGCGCGATGTGCTCACCGACCCGAACGACGCCGCCATTGCTCGCGCCATCATGACCCTGGCCCGGAGTTTGGACCTATCGGTCATCGCCGAGGGCGTGGAAACCGAGGCGCAGCGGGATTTGCTGTATGAAAGCGGTTGCGCCACCTATCAGGGTTATCTGTTCGGCAAGCCGGCGCCCATCGAGGCGATCGAGCCATTCCTGGTCTACGGCTGATACTGTTGGCTTACTTCTTCTTGGTACGGCGCCAGAACGGCCGCGCTGCGAGTGCCGCCGACGTCAGTTTGGCCAAGCGCCGGGCCTGGCCAATTGTTACGCCGATCATGAAGCCCTCGGCCAGGCTGGCGGCCTGGGCCAGTGTCTTGTCCTGGGCTGTGAGTTCGACCAGCAGGCCCTGAGCCACGGCCGCGTCATTGGCGGCGCCCAGGCTATCCTGAAGCCTCGCCATGCGCGCCAAGTAGTCGTTTGCCTGGTCGCCATAGCGCGGCGCGTAGGCCTCGCCGGCATAGCGCAGGCGTTTGGTGGCGATGCGCAGGCGGTGCCGTCCGGCGGCATTCAAGCGGTCATATTGTCGGGCCAGTTTGCGGAATTGGCGCAGCCGGCGGTCGAGCGACTCACCTGCCCAGTTGGCCAGCTTCACGCCCCCGGATCGTTCCGGCATCAGGTCTTTGGTCATGGTCAACAGCAGGCGGGTCGTGCGCGGCTCGGTCGCCGCCGCCCGGGCACGCTCACGGGCCGCCGTTCGGCGCGCATCGGCGACGGCGATCAGTGCGTCCAGCCGGTTGCCATCGGGCAGCGCCGCGCGGCAGTCGGCCAGCGTCTCGGTGACCATGACGTCCCAGTCGCGGGCCGGCGCCAGTTCGGCCATAAGCCAGCGCAGCTCGCTCAGCCAGTCAGGCCGTGCCAGGCCGATGCGCCGCCCCAGTCGCAACACGGTCTCTATACGCTGGACCGCGATCCGCATCTGGTGGCCATATTCGGGCTCATGTCCGGATAATAAGCCAGGCAGATTGCGGCTCAACTGGGTCAGACCGGCGAGCAACAAACGGCGCCAGGCCTCGGCGGCCGACGGCTGGTCGGCCATGGTCACCGGACCGGTTTTGGCGGGCATCTGCTGCCAGACCCCGGCCAGTTCATAACCGCGCAGCGCCTTGCTGCGATATTCGGGCAACATGGGCGCAGCGGTCAAAAGTTCCAGGGCGATGTCGATCAAGAGGCCGCTGTCGCCGGATTTGATCTCCAGCTCCAACTCGGATATCGGCAGTTCGGCCTCTCCGACGCGAATCCAACCAGCATCCAGGGCGATCTCTACCACGCCTTCCGGTCGTTCCAGCAGCCAGACGGTGCGCCGAATATCGGTTATAAAGATCGGTCGCAGGCGAGTCGCCAGGTCGGGCGGGAGCTGTTGCCGCGCCGCCTTGGGCAAAATATCCAGATCGGGCTGGTTGCCGGTCGTTCGCGCCTCCCATTCTGGGCGGCTGGACAGGGCGGCCGAGTCGCCGCCATCCAGTTTCAGGGTTTGTACCCAGTGATAGCCTTCACGCCGTAGCCTGATGGCGCTGCGCTGGCGATACAGATCGAACTGCGGGGTATCGAAATAGATGCCGTAGAGTTTGTGGCGCAGCGGCTTTAACGCCCTGAGCAATGGGTGGCGGCGCAGGCGGGTGGCATCGTCGGGGGCGATGGCGAGTTTCAACTCCACTTCCAGTGCCATGATTGTGCAGATAGTAAGATGAATGGCTCTCAGGTTAGCACCGGTAACGCAATCACGAGCGGTTTACCAACTTGATCGAACAACCGGCGGCGAGCAGACTATCATCTCAAGGGTAGGGTGGCACATGGTTGCTTTTCGCCCCCGATGCGGCCCGCTCTGTAATGGTTTGTTTTACATTAAGAAAGGGGAATAACGATGGCTATTTTATGGGACCCTAAACTCAATACCGGCATCGAGGTCATCGACCATCAGCACCAGCGTATTGTGGCCTACATTAATCAACTGGAGGTTGCCAAACAGAATGCCGACAAGGCGATGATCGGCGAGGTGATCGAGCAGTTGGTTGATTACACGCAGTCACATTTCGGCTTTGAAGAGGCGATGATGGAGCAGGCCGGCTACCCGTTTCTAAAACCCCACCAGAAGGTGCATGAACTGTTTATCCGGCGGGTCACTGATTTCACGATGCGTGCGGCCAAAGGCGAAGATGTCGTCGACGAGCTGCACCTGATGCTCGCAAAATGGCTCATCAACCATATCGCCAACGAGGATCGCGACTACGCGAAGATCGTGCTGCGCATGTTGACCAAAGATCAACCCGCGCCGTCTGCACCGGTCAGTGAGGAAAAGGCACATAGCGGTTTTCTGGGTGGGTTATTGCGCAAGTTCTTTCACTAATTGGTATTGAAATCGAGATATGAATCAAACGCTTGCCAGCGAACTCATCATCAACCGTGAGCTCGGTATCCTGGAATTCAATCGTCGCGTCCTGGCCCAAGCGGAAGACCCGAACACCCCCCTACTGGAACGCCTGCGTTTTCTGAGCATCTTTGCCAGCAACATGGACGAGTTTTTCGAGATTCGCGCGGCCGGCATCAAGGAACAGATTCGGCTCAATCCGCTGCATCAGGGGCCGGATGGCCTGACCGCCCGTCAGGTGTACAAAGAGATGGCGCGGGTTGCGCACGAGATGGTGGCGCGCCAATACGAACTGCTGAACGATCGTGTACTGCCGGACCTGGCGGCCGAAGGCATCCGTTTCCACAAACGTAGCGAGTGGACCCCGGAGCAGGAGCAATGGATACGGGACTACTTCTTCAACGAGCTGATGCCGGTGCTGACGCCCATCGGCTTGGACCCGACGCACCCATTCCCCAATGTATTGAACAAGAGCCTCAACTTCGCTGTCGAGTTGTCTGGCAAGGATGCCTTCGGTCGCAACTCGGGCCGCGCCGTGGTCCAGGCGCCCCGTTCCCTGCCGCGGGTGATCCCGTTCCCCAAGGCGGTCGCCAGTTGCGAATATAGCTTCGTTTTTCTGTCCTCCATTCTGCACGCCCATGTTGGCGCGCTGTTTTCGGGCATGGAGGTGCTGGGCTGCTACCAGTTCCGGGCCACCCGCAACTCTGACCTGTTCGTCGACGAGGAAGAAAATAAGAGCCTGCGCGAGCAGCTCCAGGGCGAGTTGCCGCACCGCAACTTCGGCAACGCGGTGCGGATCGAGGTCGCCGACAACTGCTCGGAAGAGATGAAGGTGTTTTTGCTTGAGCAATTCAACCTGGGCTGGGACGATCTCTATCAGGTGCGCGGCCCGGTTAATCTGGTGCGACTAATGAACGTGCCGGACAAGGTGGATCGCCCGGACCTTAAATTCAAGCCGTTCACGCCCGGGCTGCCGGCCAATCTGAGCGACGGCGACAATATCTTCCAGGTCGTCAGCCGGGGCGACATCCTGCTCCATCACCCCTTCCAGTCGTTCCAGCCGGTGATCGACTTTATCGACCAGGCCGCCAGCGATCCGGACGTGCTGGCCATCAAGCAGACGGTCTATCGCACTGGGACCGACTCCGAACTGATGCGGCGTTTAATCAAGGCTGCCCAACGGGGTAAGGAGGTCACCGCCGTGGTCGAGCTGATGGCCCGCTTCGACGAGGCGGCCAACATCAACTGGGCCGAACAACTGGAGGCCGCCGGCGCCCATGTCGTGTACGGCGTGGTGGGCCACAAGACCCACGCCAAAATGGCCATGGTAGTTCGGCGCGAGGCCGGCAAGCTGAAGCGCTATGCCCACCTGGGCACCGGCAATTATCACGCCCGCACCGCCAAGCTCTATACCGACTTCGGCCTGCTGACCTGTCACCCGGGCATCTGCCAGGACGTGAATGACGTCTTCATGCAGATCACCGGCCTGGGCGATGCCGGCGAGCATGGCTATCTCTGGCAGGCGCCGTTTTCGCTGCACCCCAACATCATGCGGGCCATCGAGAACGAAACGGCGCGCGCCCGCAAGGGCGAACCCGCCCGCATCGCCGCCAAGATGAATGCCTTACTGGAACCCAAGGTGATCGCCGCGCTTTACGAGGCATCCCAGGCCGGGGTCGAGATCGACCTGATCGTGCGCGCCGTGTGCGCCCTACGGCCCGGCATCCCGGGGGTATCAGAAAATATTCGGGTGCGCTCGGTGATTGGCCGCTTCCTGGAACATCACCGGGTGTTCTACTTCTGGAACGGCGGCGAGGAGAACGTCTACCTGGCCAGCGCCGACTGGATGGACCGCAATTTCTTCCGCCGTATCGAGACCTGCTTCCCGTTACTCGACGCAAAATTGAAGAAACGCGTCGTCAACGAGGGCATCAAGCCCTATCTGAAGGACAACATGCTGTCGTGGGAAATGCAGCCGGGCGGCAGCTACAAAAAACGGGTCAAACGCGGCCGCGGCTTCTCGGCGCAGGACTACCTGCTTGATCTGCTGGCCGCCAAGGGCTAAAGGGGCGATCGGCCTGTGCAGCCGGCCCGGGTGGGTTTATTTCGCTGTCCTCAGCCGCATCAGTTTGCCGTGTTCCACCTGTACCCGGTCACCCGACATGAAGTCCGGCTCACGCGGATAGGTGAAGCTGCGGGTCTCGCCGTAGTCCATGCTGACCCGGACCTTCCAGACCGTGTGGCGCTTGGAGTTCTTCTCGATCTCGTTGCCGGCGTATGCGCCACCGGCCGCTCCGGCTACGGTGGCGACGGTGCGGCCGCTACCGTGGCCGATCTGATTACCGAGCAGACCGCCGACCAGACCGCCGACCACCATGCCGCCGCCGGATGTATTGCCCTTGACCTGGACAGCCTTGACTGAGCGCACCACGCCGCAGTTGCGGCACTCCTCCGCCAGCGCTGAGGCCGAGGACAAAGCCAGCGCGACGAACACGATAGGCGATATTTTATTGAACAGGCTCATGACCTTCCCCCGTATTGAATTAGCGCTTTTATGCTAGCACTATTAACTGCGGGATTCACCGGGCCGGCGCGAGCGGCGCAAAGCGGGCGGCGTAGCGCTCGGGGGTAAACGACCAACTGGTGTATTCGCCATGGAATTTGCCCCTGACGTCGGTCTCCACCGCCAGCTTGCCGTCGGCCAGCTTGCGCACCCGGTGGCGGTAGCGGCTGTAGCGATAGACCGAACCGACCTTGTCCATCTTTTGGCGCTCGATGGTTAGAACATCGTCCAGACAATAGCTGAAATCCCTTTTGCCGGCTATCGAGATGTGATCCAACAGTATGCCGTATGGGGTGCGCAACTCCAGCCGGTAACCGCCGTCTTCCAGGAGCAGGCGGTAGTGGCTGATGCGTTCGTCGTAGGCGGTCTGGACCTCGGGGTAGAGGATCATGGCGATGTTGGCGGCCAGGCCCGCGGGCAGGCGTTGGCTGTCCGGCTGCAGTTCGCCGATGAACTCATACATGCCCTCCAGATTCCGGCATTGTTCGTCCGTGTCGGCAGCCGTGGCCAGGGCCGTCGGCCCGGACAGGAGTAGATAAGCGGCAACGGCCGCGCAAGACAATTCACGGTGCATATCAAACCTCCGCCTTTTTCGATGCCGGTGTGGCCCGGTTCACTGACCACAGCCGCAATTGCTTGATTTGTTCCTCCATGGTGCGCGATAGCGGCACCATACGCGCGGTATTCCAGACCACGTCCTGATCGCCGAATTCGCGGCCTTCCTGGAAGGCCCGGATGCGCGCCGCCTTGACCACCTGCTCGATCTCGGCGCCGCTCCAATTCTTGGTTACGGCGGCCAGCAGGTTGAGGTTGAATCGCTCCGGGTCGGCGCCGAATGCCTGGATGTGGATGCGCAGGATGGCCTTGCGCTCATCCTCGGTCGGCAGGTCGAGAAAGAAAAGCTGGTCGAAGCGGCCCTTGCGGATCACCTCGGCGGGCAGTCTTTCGATCCGGTTGGCGGTAGCCACCACGAATACGGTGGGCGGTTTTTCCTGCATCCAGGTCAAAAAGCCGGCGAAGATGTTGTTGTTGCCGCCGCCGCCATGCAGGTCGTAGCCAAAGCTGTTTTCCATCTCGTCGATCCAGAGCACCAGCGGGGAGATCGCCTCGGCCACCTTTAGGGCATGGTCGAAGGCATATTCCGGGGAACCGTAGGCGCCGGACAGGACCAGGTTCATGTCCAGGCGCACCAGCGGCAGATTCCAGGCCCCCGCGACTACCTTGGCCGCCATGCTCTTGCCGCAGCCGGACACACCCATGAACAGGATGCCAGACGGCAGCGGCACGCCCGACTCGAATGCCTGGCGGGTGAACAGCGGCTTGCGCGCCTGGACCCACTCCTTGAGGTTTTCCAGACCGCCAACCTGATCGAGCTTGACCGTTTTGCCGACGAATTGCAGACAGCCTTCCTTGAGCAGCGCGTAGGACTTTTCCTCGATGATCTCCGGGATGGCCGTGGCCAGGTCGAGTTTGTCTTCCCGGATCAGGCGCAGCATCAGATGGCCGATCTCGTCGAGCGACATGCCACGCATCCCGGCGGCGCACTGGTAGCGCCATTCCTGGTCAAGCCGCGCGGCAACGCCGTTGGCCTCGGCGATAACGCCGATGTGACGCAATATTTCCGGCTCCGACGGGATGCTCAATGGCACCATGAAGACCTGCTTCTTCAACTCGTCGGGCAGGATGAAATCGGGATAGGAAAGGAAAAGAAAGGTATCGTGTCCAGCCAATTCCCGGTATAGGTCGCGCAGGGCGCGGGTCAGACTGGGGCTATCACGCAATAACGCGGGCAGGTCCTGCATCAGGTAAAAGGCCTTGCGCCCCGAATCGACGATGTAACGCAGGGCGGCGACTGGGTCGGTGATGGCCTCAAGCGCACCGGCTTCGGTATAAAACCCCCGAACCACGCTCCATAGAACCAGCGACTGGTCGTTGCCATAGTGTTCCTGTGCCAGGTCGGCCAGCAGGTCGGCCATCCTACCCTCCTCTTCACCCCGCAGGTAGAAGATCGGGTAGCCCGACAACAAGCCTTTTCGAATCCGCGCCAGGGCGTCGTCTTTCATGTGCGTATTCCGGATAGTCTGAAGTTGGGTAGCGTGGCCTGCCAGACCTTCATCTCCAGGTCCAGCGCCGCCTGGGTCAGCGGGTTGGCGGCCAGCCAGGTGCGCGGCAAGGTCAGCATGCAGTCGCCGCCGGTAGTCTTCAAGGTCATCTCCGGCAGCGCCATGGCCGACCGGCTGATATTGAACAACAGCGCCAGGCGCAGGCACAGTATCGACGGCCAGAGATCGTTGTCGGCAGCATAGCCGAGCTTATCCAGGCCACCTCGGCTGGCCCGCACCAGCTTGGCCAACTGGCTCTGGTCGCGCCGGGCGAAGCCGGGCATGTCGGCGTTTTCCAGAATGTAGGCGCCGTGTTTGTGGAATCCGGAATGGGCGATGTTGATGCCGATCTCGTGCAGGCGCGCCGCCCAGGTCAGCCAGAGTTCATGCTCGTCGCCGGCGTCAGCGACCTGCTTGAAGAGCTGCAAGGCGAGTTGTTCCACGCGCCCGGCCTGGACGGTATCGATATGGTAGCGGCGCATGAACTGGGTAATGGTCAGGTCGCGGATGTCGTGATCGTGGACCCGGCCCAAGAGGTCCCACAGTATGCCCTCGCGCATGGCCCCCGGAGCCACGGTCATCTGCTCGATGTCCAGCTCCTGGAACAGGCCGGACATGATGGCTGCGCCGCCGGCCAGGACTGGCCGGCGGTCGGGCTTCAGGCCCGGCAGGTCGAGCTTGTTCAGATTACCGGCCTTGACCAGCCGTTCGCGCAGCCACTTGAGACCGTCGGCGGTGATCTGACCATCGCTCTGGCTGTTCTGGAACAGGATTTCACTCAGTGCGCGGGCCGAGCCGGACGAGCCCACCGCCTGTTGCCATAGGCCGCGCCGAAACTCATGGGCGACCGGCTGGGCCTCGACCCGGGCGGCGGTCACGGCGGCCTTAAGGTTGGCCTTGTCGATCTGGCCGTCGGTGAAGAAACGCCTGGAAAACACCACGCAGCCCATGCGCAGGCTTTCCCGGTCGTGGGACTCATAGCCGGTGCCGATGATGCATTCGGTCGAACCGCCGCCGATGTCGATCACCAGGCGTGGCTCGGCGGTCAGCGGCAGGCTGTGCGAGACGCCCAGATAGATCAACCGCGCCTCTTCCCGGCCAGCCACGATGTCGATGTCGAACCCTAGCGCGGCCTTGGCCCGCTCCAGAAAGGCCGGGGCGTTCCTGGCCACCCTGAGGGCCGAGGTGCCCACGGCGCGCACCGCGCCGGGTGGCATACCCTGGAGCCGCTCGCCGAACCGCGCCAGGCAGGCCAGGGCGCGGTTCTGGGCGGCGCCGTCCAGTTTACCGGCAGCAGTCAGGCCGCCGGCCAGACGGACCGATTCCTTATGGGCGTCGAGGTAATAAAGCTGTTCGCCATCGACCCGACCGACCTGTAGGTGGAACGAGTTTGAACCGAGATCGATGGCGGCGAGGGTGGCGTATTGCTGGATTTTGGGCATTGGTCTCTTATTTCTCTATGGGCGGGATCCGGCAAAGATGCCGATCATCTTACCGTATTCACTATGAACGAACCCTTATGCCTTAAACGCTATAGCCAAAGAACAGGTAGACCGCGAACACCGCCGCGCTAAAGCCGGCCAGGTCGGCGATCAGGCCGCCGGCTACGGCATAGCGGACCCGTTTGACGCCGATGGCGCCGAAGTAAACGGCCAGGACGTAAAAGGTGGTCTCGGTGCTGCCCTGGACGATGCTGGCCAGGCGCCCGGCGAACGAGTCGGCGCCGTGGACCTGCATGGTCTCGATCATCATGGCCCGGGCGCCGCTGCCCGACAGCGGCTTCATCAGCATGGTCGGTAGGGCATCGACCCAGCGGGCGTCGAAACCGAGCGTTACCACCAGGCCGTGGGCGCCGGCCATGGCCAGGTCGAGCGCGCCGCTGGCGCGCATGAGACCGATGGCTACTAGCATGGCGACGAGATAAGGGATGATGGTCACGGCGGTCTGGAAGCCTTCCTTGGCGCCGTCGATGAAGGCCTCGTAGGCGTTCACCTTGTTCACCAGCGCGCCGATCAGAAAGCTGGCGATCAGTCCGAGCAGGATGAAGTTGCTGACCAGCGACGAGCGGGGCGCCATCTCGGCCGCCGGCAGGCTGGCGAAGTACAACGCCAGGCCGCCCACCACGGCGGTGATGCCGGTCAGCCAGGACAGGATGACCCGGTCCAGGCGGATGCGCTGCATGGCGGCGACGAAGGCGAAACCGGCCAGGGTCGAGCAATAAGTCGCCATCAGGATAGGGATGAAGACATCAGTTGGATCATGCGCGCCCAGTTGCGCCCGATAGGTGAAGATAGTCACCGGCAGCAGGGTGATCGATGAGGCGTTGAGGACCAGGAACAGTATTTGCGCGTCGCTGGCGGTGTCATGGTCCGGGTTCAGCGTTTGCAGCTCCTGCATGGCCTTGATGCCCATGGGGGTGGCGGCGTTGTCGAGACCGAGCAGGTTGGCGGCCATGTTCATGGTGATCGAACCCAGCGCCGGGTGGCCGCGCGGCACCTCGGGAAACAGCCGGGCGAACAGCGGCGACAGCAGCCGGCCGAGGGCGTCGAGAAAGCCGGCCCGCTCGCCGATCTTCAATATCCCCAGCCACAGGCTCATGACGCCGGTCAGGCCGAGGGCGATCTCGAAGGCCGTCTTGGCGTTGTCGAAGCCGGCCTTCATCAGCAGGCCGAAGATGTCCTGTTGGCCGTTGACCAGAAACTGAAACAGGGCGGCCGCGAAGGCGACTAGGAAAAAACCGATCCAGATGGCGTTGAGCATGGATGCCCGGTCGCTACCGCAACAGGCTGCTGGAGGCGGCCAACCAGAGCAGGCAGAGCAACGCCAGCCAGACCAGGACCGCGCGTTTCAACAGGGCGACCGCGCCGCTCACATAATCCGGGTCGGGCGCGGCGTCGCCCAGGCCAAGGGCGCCGAAGCCGGCCGCAAGCAAACCCTCCGCGTCGCTCGATACTCCATCGGTATCCTTGCCGCGCCAGGCCAGCATGGCCTCCTCGAAGTTCCCGACGATAGCGAAACTGAAGATGGCTAGCCGGCTGGGCAGCCAATCCAGCCAGCGCATGATCTGGCCGATAGTGGCCCGGAAATCGCTCTCGCCGCGCCAGCGTTCGGCCAGCGCCACGGTCAGTGCATACATGAGCGCGCCGAACGGGCCGAGCGGAACAAACCAGAACACGACGCCAAAGACCCGGCTAAGGCCCAGCCGTAGTATCTGGCTGACCGCGCTGCTGGCCAATTCAGTGTCCGGCAGCGTCTCGACATCGGTCAGCCCCATCTCGGCCAAATAGGATAGTGCGCGTTGCCGGTCGCCGGCCGACAAGGCCTCGTTTAGCGCGTCGGCCAGGTGGCTGAATTGCCTGAAGCCCAGACATTGGTATAGCACTGCGGCATTCCAGGCCAGGCTGAGCAAATAACCGATGCCGCCCAACAGACTGCCCGCCAGAGCGATCAGCGCGGCCGGGAGCAGCGCCGCCGCCGCCCAGGCGAGTAGGCCATGAGCCTGGCTGCCGGCGTTGAAACGGGCCAATACCCAGTCGCCGTAGCGGCCGAATAACCGGTCGAATTGCGATGGCCGGTGCAATGGACTCAACTGGTCCCACAACAAGGCCAGCAGTGTGCCCCAGAAGGTCATCGGGTCACCCAGTCAGGCGTCGCGGTCAATAAGGTTAGCCAGGTTTTCAATCGCACTACCATCTCCGGGGCCCATACAGACCAAATATTACCTCAAACCATACCTGCACTGAGCCATTGGCCGTTTTCGATTTGGCGACATGACCGCCCTTGGCATACCATTCAAAACCCACTCACCCGGTCCGTTGTCATGACTAGCGTCGTTTCTCGCCTGCCGCTTCCGGCGATGTGGTTGTTGATCGCCGCCATTGCCGTCTCGCTGGCCTATTGGACCTGGCGGTTGGCGCCGTTGCCGGCCGGCGATGGGGCGGCACGCTCCGTTCCGGCGTCGATGTCGGGCGTCGAGGCGTTGCCGGCCCAGAACTGGTTTGCCATAGCCGGCAGCGGCAAGGCTGCATCGAGCGGCCGCTACAGCTTGCGCTGGCTGTATCCGGGGCGGCCCGGCGTCTGTATCCTGGCCATGCCAGGCTTGCAGGACAAGACCTTTAGAATCGGCGATGAGGTCGAACCGGGCGTGAAACTAAAAGAGGTAGGCAAGGACTATGTGTTGCTCGAAGGTCGCGCCGGCGCCGGGCGTATCGATCTGCCCGTCAGGCAGGAACCGACTCGGCCCGCCGCCATTGTGCCCCAGATTCCGACGGTCGATCCGACGGTCGGGAACCGTTAAAAATTTAGCCAAGAAAAGACCATGCCAGATAACTGCCGTACCGCCCTGATAGCGCGTCGCCCTATGGCCTGGTTGCTGGCCTGCTGCCTGTTTTCCGTGGCTATGGCCAGGGCCGACGACAAGGTCTCGCTGGATTTCGTCAGCACCGACATCGCCGCCGTGGCCAAGGCGGTGGGTTACATCACCGAGCGTAATTTCATCCTTGACCCGCGGGTCAAGGGCACAATCAATATCGTGTCCAGCAAGCCGGTGGCCAAGGCCCAGGTTTACGATGTCTTTCTATCCGCCTTGCGTACCCAGGGCTACACCGTGGTGGCCGGCCGCGGCGCATACAAGATCGTGCCGGAAACGGACGCCAAGCAGAATTACACCGTGACTGCCGGCAAGCGCCTTAAGACTGGCGGCGAGGCATTGGTTACCCAGGTCTATCCGCTCCAGTTTGCCGATGCGGCGCAGATGTTGCCGGTCCTGCGGCCGCTGATTTCGCCTATCAACGTGGTATCGGCCATGACCGTCGGCAACCTGTTGGTGCTTACCGATTATGCCGACAATCTCAAGCGCATCGACCGCCTGATCGAGGCCATGGATCAGCCGGCTGGTCGCGATTCCGAGGCGATTCGGCTGAAGTACGCGGTCGCCGGCGATGTTGCCGCGCTGCTGCAAAAGCTGTTGGGCGAGGCCAAGGACGAACCGGCCAGCCAGAAGGTCTATATCGCCGCTGACAGCCGCAGCAACACTGTCCTGGTGCGTAGCGACAATCCGTCCAGGATGCAACGAATCCGGCAGATGGTTGCCGAGCTGGATAGTCCGGACAGCCAGACTGCCGCCCCGCGTGTGATCTTCCTGCGCAACGCCAATGCCGCCCGCTTGGTTCAGACCCTGCGCGGCGCGGCGTCGACGGACTCGACCGCCGGCGGCGCAAGCGCGGCCAATAGCGCGCCGGCCGCCGGCAGCGCGAGCGCCTCGACCACGACCGCTCAAACCGCCGCCTCGGCGGCCAGTGGCCAGATACAGATACTGGCCGATACCTCGACCAACGCTGTCATCCTGGTTGGACCGGCAGTGCTCCAGGCCCAATATGCCCAGGCGATCGAAAAGCTCGACAGCCGCCCGGCCGAGGTCTTTATCGAGGCGCTGATTGTCGAGATGTCGGCCGACAAGGCCCAGGAGTTGGGCATCCAGTGGCAGTTTCTGAGCGGTCTGGGCAAGAACTCCAGTAGCGTGGTCGGCGGCACCAACTATGGTACGACCGGCAATATACTGTCGGCCAGCAAGGACCTCACCGCCATCGGCAATGGCCTCAATCTCGGCGTCATGGATGGTACCGTCAGCGTGCCGATCAATGGCGTCAACGTGCCGATACTCAACCTCGGTGTGTTGGCCCACGCACTGGAGTCGCAGACCGGCACCAACATCCTGTCGGCGCCCAACCTGCTGACCCTGGACAACGAGGAGGCCCAGATCGTGGTCGGCCAGAACGTGCCCTTCGTCACCGGCCAATATACCGTCAGCAGCACCAGCAGCAGCACCTCACCGTTTCAGACCATCGAGCGCCAGGACGTCGGCCTGAAGCTGAAGGTGAAACCACAGATATCGGAAGATGGCAGTATCCGGCTCAAGCTCTACCAGGAGGTGTCCAGCGTGCAATCGACCACCAATGCCAACGGGCCGATCACCAACAAACGCTCGATTGACACCAGCGTCATGGTCGACGACAAACACATCGTGGTGCTGGGCGGGCTGATGCAGGACAGCTTTGAGAACGGCGTCAACAAGGTGCCGTTGCTGGGCGACATCCCGATCCTGGGCCAACTGTTCAAGTCCAAGACCCGTAGCCAGGTCAAGACCAACCTGTTCGTATTCATTCGCCCGGTGGTGGTGCGCGACAAACAGGGTCTGGATGCGCTATCCGAGCCGCGTTACCAATATGCCCGCGGCCATCTGGGCAGCGACGTCGAGCGAGCCGGCATGGCGCTGGAGTCACCGCCCGCCGCGCAGCTCTGGCCGGCCGCGCAGCCAGAGCAAGCGCCGGCGCCGGCTCAGACGGCAAAATGAGCGCAATCCCGCCGCCCCCGGGTCGCCTGCCGTATGCCTTCGCCCGTCAGTATGGCGTGATCCAGGCCGGCGTCGATCCAGACGGCCGGGTCGATCTGCTGATCCGCCCCGGCCTGGATATGGCCGCGCTGGCCGAGGTGCGCCGGGTGCTCGGTCGCGATGTCCGGCTCACCATGCTGGACGAGGAACACTTCGCCCAGGGCCTGTCGCGCACCTATTCCCGCGATGACGCAGCGGCGGCACAACTGGCCGACGACCTGACCCAGGACGAGGACCTGGCGGCGCTGGCCCAGGACCTGCCCAAGATCGAGGACCTACTGGAGAGCGAGGACGACGCCCCGGTCATCCGCCTGATTAACGCGGTGCTGACCCAGGCGGTGCGCGAAGGCGCCTCGGACATCCATCTGGAACCGTTCGAATCGCGCGCCGTGACCCGCTTTCGGGTTGATGGCCAGTTGAAGGATGTGCTGACCCTGAATCGCGGCCTGCACCCGGCGGTAGTGTCGCGGATCAAGATCATGGCCGCGCTCGACATTGCCGAGAAACGCCTGCCGCAGGATGGCCGGATCATGCTGCGCATCGCCGGCCGGCCGATGGACGTGCGGGTATCGACCTTGCCGGTTGGGCATGGTGAGCGGGTGGTGTTACGGCTGCTCGACAAGCAGGCCGGCCGCCTCGATCTGAGCACCCTGGGCATGGCTGACGCCACCCTGAAACAGGTCGACGAGCTGGCTCACCGGCCGCATGGCATCGTCCTGATTACCGGCCCGACCGGCAGCGGCAAGACCACCAGCCTGTACGCCATACTGGCTCGCCTGGATGCGGCCAGCCGCAACATCATGACGGTTGAGGACCCGATCGAATACGACCTGGAAGGCGTCGCTCAGACCCAGGTTAACGCCAAGATAGACATGGACTTCGCCCGTGCCTTGCGCGCCATCCTGCGCCAGGACCCGGACGTGGTCATGATCGGCGAGATCCGCGATCTGGAGACCGCGCGGATCGCCGTGCAGGCTTCGCTAACCGGCCACCTGGTCCTGGCTACGTTGCACACCAACGACGCCGCCAGCGCCGTGACCCGGCTGGTGGACATGGGCGTCGAACCTTATCTGCTGGCCTCGGCCCTGGTTGGCGTAATGGCCCAGCGCCTGGTGCGCAAGCTTTGTCCCAAGTGCAAAACCGAGCGGCCGTTGCCGGACGCGGAACGGTTAGCCCTGGGCCTGGCGGCTTCGGTCACTACGTCCTGGCACGCCGAGGGTTGTCCGGAATGCGGCATGAGCGGCTATCGCGGCCGCGGCGGCATCTATGAACTGATGACCGTCGACGAGGCGCTTCAGACCATGATCCACGACCAGGCCTCGGATCAGGCGATCCGCGACTACGCCCGTGGCCGGGGCATGCTCTCGTTGCGCCAGGATGGCGGCCGCTGGGTCGCGGCCGGCATGACCAGCGTGGCAGAAGTGTTGACTGCGACGCATACCTGACATGGCTGTTTTTCGTTATCAGGCCCTGGACGCTCAGGGCCGCCGCGGCAAGGGCACGCTGGAATCCGATGGCGCGCGTCAGGCCCGCGCCCAACTGCGCGCCAGGGGTCTGACGCCGGAGCGCCTGGAGGAAATCCGGGAGACCGAAAAGACCGGTCGCCGGGGCCGCGCAATCACGCCCTCGGCGCTGGCGTTGACCACTCGCCAGTTAGCCGTACTGCTGGAAGCGGGCCTGACCCTGGAAGAGGCCTTGAACCTGCTCATCGAGCAGGCCGAGGATCAGCGCCTGTCGGCGGTGCTGACGGCGGTGCGGGCCGAGGTGCGGGGCGGTCAGAGCCTGGGCCGGGCGATGGCCGGCCAGCCCCATGCCTTCGACCCCTTGTACCGGGCCATCGTCGAGGCCGGCGAACATGCCGGCGCCTTGGCGCAGGTGATGGACCGACTGGCCGGCTGGCTGGAAGGACGCGAGGCGTTGCGCCAGAAATGGTTGGCGGCCATGGCCTATCCGGTCATCGTCAGCGTGGTGGCGCTGCTCATGCTGATCGGCCTGCTCACCTACGTTACGCCCCAGGTACTCCAGGTATTCGCCCATAGTAAAGCGGTGTTGCCCTTGCCGACCCGTATCCTGCTTGGCGCCAGCAACTTCCTGAAACTAGCTTGGCCGTTTCTGCTGGCTGCCAGCGCGGCGCTGATCTGGGTTATGCGCCGGTTGTTGCGCCAGCCGGTTTCGCGGTTACGGATTCATGCTGCCTGGCTGCGCCTGCCGGTGGTCGGGCGGCTGTTGCGGACCACTGATACCGCTCGTTTCGCCGATACCCTGGCGATCCTGGCCGGCGCCGGTGTGCCGCTGCTCACCGCGCTGTCGGCGGCGGCCGGGGTGCTGGCCAACGATGCCCTGAAACGGCAGGCGACCGAGGCGGCGGCGCGGGTCCGCGAGGGCATGAACCTGTCGCGCTCATTGGCGCAAGGCGGGTTCTCGCCGGTGCTGACCCGCTTGATCGCTAGCGGCGAGGCCAGCGGCCGGCTGCCGGAGATGCTGGAAAAGGCCGCCAGACAACAGAGCCAGGAGCTGGACCGCCGCCTGACCCGGCTCACCAGCCTGCTGGAACCGGCCTTGATCCTGGCCATGGGGGCCATGGTGCTGGCCATCGTCCTGGCTATCCTGTTGCCGATTTTCGAGATGAACCAGATCATTCACTGAGGTATGAATATGAACAAGGCTGAGCGTGGTTTCACCCTGATCGAGATCATGGTGGTGGTCATCATCCTGGGCGTGCTGGCCGCGCTCATTGTCCCCAAGGTCATGGGCCGGCCGGATGAGGCGCGGGTTACGGCGGCGCGTCAAGACATCTCCACCCTGATGCAGGCGCTCAAGATTTACCGTCTGGACAACCAGCGCTACCCCAGCACCGAGCAGGGCCTGGCGGCATTGGTGCAAAAGCCGACTGGCGAACCGGCGGCGCGTAACTGGAAACCGGGCGGCTATCTGGAGCGGCTGCCGAACGATCCATGGGACAACCCTTATCAATATCTGAATCCTGGCGTGCATGGCGAGATCGATGTCCTCAGCCTGGGCGCCGACGGTCAGCCGGGCGGCGAGGGCATGGACGCCGACATCGGTTCCTGGAGTCTGTGACGCAAGTCCGCGGCTTCACCCTCATCGAGGTCATGGTGGTGCTGGTCATCGTCGCCATCATGGCCGGGCTGGTCGCCGGCAACCTGCGCCCGGACCCCGGCCGGGCGGTGGCGGCCGAGGCCTGGCGGCTGGCGCGGCTAGCGGAACGGCTCGACCGCGAGGCCAATCTGTCCGGCCAGGTATTGGCGCTGCGCTGGCAGCCGGACGGCTATCGCTTTCTCAAGCGGGGCGACGACGGCGTCTGGTCCGACCTGGCTAGCGATAGCGTATACAGCCCGCGCCGGTTCGATCCGCCTATGCATCTGACCGACAGCGGCGAGGCAGTGTTCGTCCCGGACGAGGAGGTCGCGCCGCAGCACTGGCGGCTGATCGGTGATGGTGCCGAGGTCGCGGTGCAACTGTCCGCGCTGGGCGATGCCGAGGTCAGCCTGGTGGGGCAGGGCGCCTTGTGACCGGGCGCGGCTTCACCCTGCTGGAGGTGCTGGTCGCCCTGTTCGTGGCGGCCGTGACTCTGACCGCCGCCGGCAAGGCGGTGAGCATGGCGCTGGACGGCGAAACGGCCAGCCGGCAACGTACCCTGGCGCTGTGGCTGGCCGAGAACCGCTTGGCGGAACTGCAAAGTACGCCAAATATGCCAGTTGCCGGCACGCACGAAGGCCTGGCTAGCCAGGCCGGGCTGGCTCTGCGCTGGCGCGAGGAGGTGAGCGCCACGCCGAATCGCCGTTTCCGCCTGGTGCGTATATCGGTTGCCCGGCCGGAACAGCCGGATTACCAACTGGCGCATCTGTCCGGTTACGTGGTCGGCAAATGAGGGCGCGCGGCCTGACCCTGGTAGAGATGCTGGTGGCCTTGTTCATCATGGCGGTGCTGGCGGTGCTGTCTTACCGCACCGTGGCGGCCATGGTCGATGCCAGCCAGCACGTCGACGAGACCGGCCGTCGCTTTGAACGGCTGGCCGATACGGTGGACCTGATGGCGCGGGATTTTAGCTTCGTCGTTGATCGCAGCGGCGATCTGGCCTTGCGCGGCGATGGTGGCGCGGATGATCGGCCGGGCGAGATTCGCTTCCCGCGTTCAGGCTCGGCCTATCGAACCGGGGCCGACAGTGGACCGCTGACGGTCGGCTACCGTTTGCACGATGGCAGGCTGGAAAAACTGGTTTATCCGCCGCCCTGGATGCTCAATGGCCAAGCTCAGGCGCGGACCTTGCTGGCGGACCAGGTCGCGGGCCTGCGTTTCCGCTTCCGGGATCGCAGCGGCGCCTGGCATGAGCAGTGGCCGGCGGCTGGGGTAACGGGGTTGCCCGCCGCCGTCGAGCTGCGTTTGCGGCTGACGGCCGGCGGCGAGGTGAGCCGCATGGTGGCGATACCATGAAACAGCGCGGCGTCGCCCTCTTGGCCATCCTGCTGGTGGTCGCCATTGTCACTGTGCTGGCGGTCGGCATCGCCCATTCCAACATGGTCCGTCTGGGCCTGACCGAACGGCGCCAGGAATCGGCCCAGGCCTGGCATATCTGGCAGGCCGGCGTGGAATGGTCGCGGGATATTTTGCGTCAGGATGCCAGGCGAAACGGCTACGATTACCCCGGTGAATTCTGGGCTCGGGGCATTCGGGATTATCCGGCCGAGGACGGCAAGCTGAGCGGCATCATGATCGAGCAGCAGGGTCTGTTCAATCTCAATAACCTGGCCCCGCACGGCCAGACATCGGAACCGGACGTGGCCGTTTTTCGCCGCTTGCTGACCCGGCTGGGGCTGGACCCTGCCCTGGCCGATACCTTGACCGACTGGCTGGACAGCGACCATGTGGCGCGGCCCGGCGGCTCGGAAGACGCGACCTACATCGCCATACAGCCGCCATATCGGGCGGCGAACCGGGCCATGAACCACCTGACCGAGTTGTACTGGGTCAAGGGCTACGATGCCGCGATCGTCGACCGGCTGCGGCCTTATGTGACGGTGCTGCCAGCGCCGACACCAATCAACGTCAACAGCGCCTCGAAGGTGTTGCTGGAAGCCTTGCTGCCGGACCTCGATGGCAGTCAAACCGATAGGCTATGGAATACACTGCAAACCGAGCCCTGTGCCGACATGATCTGCGTGCAACGTTTGTTACCGTCGGGGGTATCCAGTAACGGTGTGGCCATGGCGGTGGCCAGCCAGTATTTTCTGCTCCGGTTGAGCGTGACCTATGGCGCTACGCGGGCCGACGGCGAGGCCCTGCTGGCGCGTGTGGGCGGTATGCCGAGCGTGGTCTGGCGGGCACGTGGCCTGAGCCAGCGGCTGGATATAAAGAACCCTCTCGGCCAGGCCGAATTAACAGGAGGCGTATGAGCGAAACGCTATGGATCAAATTGAGTGCTGGCGCGGCGGCGGGTGAGCCGCTGTCCTGGGCGCGTCTGGATGGCGCCGGCCAGGTGATGGCGCGTGGTCGGGATGCGCCCGCCACGCTACCCAAGGGGTTGAACTGCAAGGCGCTGGTGGCCGCCGACAAGGTGTTGTGGACCCGCCTCGCGCCGCCCGGCCGGCGCCGGCTGGACGGCCTGGTCCTGACCTATGCCCTGGAAGACCGGCTGGCCGACGCCCCTGAGACGGTACATGCGGTCATGGGCGCGCTGGCCAAGGACGGCACAGCGGCGGTTGCGGCGGTCGATCAGGCCTGGTTCGCCGAGGCCCTGGCGGCGCTGGACAAGGCCGGCTTGCGACCGCACAGCGTCATTGCCGAGCCGGCCGTGTTGCCCGGTTCGGCGACCGAATGGCACCTGGTCTGGGGCGAGGAAGCCCTGTTGCGGCTGGCCGATGGCCTTTGTCTGCACCTGAGTCCGGAGCCGGCGGCGGCGCGGCAACTGCTGCAACTGGCGCTGGCACGCAGCGAGGGCGCGCCGGAGCGATTGGTGTTGCATGGCGTGCCCGGACAGCCATTGCCCGAGACTGCTGATCTTGCTCGGGGTCTGGGTGTGACCGTGGCCGCCGGCCCCGATTACGACTGGGCGGTGGCGGCGCAGGCGGCCGGGCGACCCGATGTGGAGCTATTGCAAGGCCGCTTTGCCGGGCGCGGCCGAGGCGAGGTCGATTGGCGGCCCTGGCGGCCGGTGGCCTGGCTGGCGGCTATCCTGGTAGCGGTCAATCTGGCGGCTCTGACGCTCGATGCTGGCCTCAAGGCATGGCAGGTCCAGCGTATCGCTCAAGCCAATCGCGAGCGTTTTCAGCAGACCTTTCCTGAGACCAAGGTAGTGGTCGATCCGGTTATTCAAATGCGCCGCCAGGTGGCGGACCTTAGCCACAAAAGCGGGGTTGCGACCGCCAGCGACTTTCTACCGATGCTGGCCGGCGCCGGCGCGTTATTGCCGGCCTCGGCCCGCGCCGGGGTACGCGAGCTGCGCTATCGGCCGGGTAGTCTGACCTTGCAGTTGCCGGCCGGGCAGGCCGTTTCGGTCGATGGCCAACGGTCCGGTATGCGCGTTTCCCGGCAGCCTTCTCAGGAAAAAAGATGGGATCAACTAACCCTGGAGGCGGGATCATGATGGCCACACTGCGTACCGCCTGGCAGGGCAGAGAACCGCGCGAGCGGGTCTTTCTGGCGGTTGGCGCGCTGGTTGTTCTGGCCGCGCTGATCTATGCCCTGGCCATAGCCCCCTTGCTGGCCGCCGGGCGAAAGGCCGAACGCGTCTTGCCCCAGTTGCGCCATCAGGCGGCGGAAATGGCCAGCTTGGCCGCTACCGCCAGACAACTGAAGGCGCGGCCCGACCAGTTAGCCACGTCGCCAACCCCGTCGGTCTTGACTCAGGGCGCGGCCAGGTTCGGCCTGTCACCCCAGATCGTCGCCAGCGGCGATGGCGGCTTCGATATCCAGTTGAATCGCGCCGCCGTGGTCTCTCTGGCCGACTGGCTGGCGGCGGTGCAGGCCGAACAGCGTCTATTTGTGCGCGAGGCCCGGTTGACCGCCGTCGGCGAGGGTCTGGTCGCCGGCCAGTTGGCGCTGACGCCATGACCTTGCGTCGCTGGCTGTTTGGTCTGGTCTTGTATTTGATCGCCCTGGCGGCGCTGGCCCCGGCGACCTTGCTGGCCTGGCTGGTTAATGAATCGAGCGCTGGCCGGCTGACCTTGCTGGCCGCGAGCGGCGGTTTCTGGTTGGGTCAGGCCGAAGGCCTGGAGTTGCGGCCGCTGGCTGGACCGGCGTTGATGATGAATCGGGTGCGCTGGCGCATCCAGCCCTATCGGGCGCTGTGGGGCGCGGCGCCGGTGCAGATCGAAAACGCGGGCGGTGATCTCACCCTGGCTACCCAGCTTTGGCCGGTCTTGGGCGGCGCACGCCTGGCCCGCTTCCGGTTGCAAACTGGGCTTGCCACGCTGGCGCCTTACCTGGCCGCGCCGATGGCCAAGGGTCTGCGCGGCGAGCTGCGACTGGCCAGCCCGGACATCCGTCTGGCCAAGCCCTACCGGGGCCGCGCGAGTGGTGAGATTCAAATCGACGGCGGTCGTTTGCCCGTCGGTAGCTATAGTCTGGAACTCGCCGGCGCCGACCGGCGTTTGAATATCCGTTGGAGCGGTCCTCAAGGACCGCGCGCCATGAGCGGCGGCGGCTGGTGGGACGGTAAATTGCACATGGACGGCCTGCCGGGCGCAATTAGCCGCTAATCCCCGCCTTTGGACGGCGCCAGAATTGCCAGGCCAGCCATGGATCGAGGCGTAGCTGATAGCCATCGGGCCCGGCCAATTCCAGAATCACTTCATCCATCTGCCGCCATTTCAGGCTGCGCAAGATCGGCTGGAACCAGTCGGCATCGAGTTTTTCAGGATTGGCGGAATCGTCGAATACGACCAGCGTGTGGCCTTCGACCGTCAGGAAGTGGTCAGGCAAGGGGCGACAGGGAATAGCGGCAGCCCGCGCCAGTGCCGTGGCCGTGAAATCGTCGGTCAGCACTTGGTCGAACGCGCATCGGGGTTGCCGGTACGTACCCCCGCCCCAGAACCACACGCTGTTGATCGGCAACTCGCCGCGTTGCTCCCGAAGGTCGTTGACCGGCTGGTCGTGCAGTCGCATCTGGATTTCCATGGTCAGACCTTGCAGCCTGGTGGCATCGGGGCCGGTGATCTGCCGCAGGTCGAGCATCGTCCCGGCGACCTGGTCGAGTGGCGGAACAAATACCTGCATAGGCTGGTTGAAATGGGCATACCAGCGCGTCGGGCGTGGCGCGATGAATTCCAGCTCGCCGGCAAAATGGCTGTTCAAGGCGGCGATTAGGGCAAGCGACTCGGCCGCGTCGAGTTGGAATCGATGACTATCCAGCAGACTGAGCGAGTGCATCCCCGCCAGCAGATGCACCGGGTCGGCGCGGAACCAGCGGCTGTCGCCTGGCTCATAACCTTCTGCCGCCAGCAGGATGGGCGCGATAGCCGCTTGATCCAGGTCGAACAGCTGGGCTATGGCCGCCGTAATGCCAGGGGCGGAGACGCTGCTCGGCCGACCTCGGGCAAGCAGTCCGGCCAAGCCGGGACCAGCGTCGGGCTGGCCGGGAAGTAGTATATGAAGCCGTTTCATGCCGGGCATTGTAAGTCCGGCCGCAAGGTACAATGAGCAAATGCATCAGACCCATAACCAATTCGAAATCCACAGCCAGGGCAAGGGGCTTTATGACTTTACCCACGACGTTGCCCGCTGGTTGTCCGGTACCGGCATCCGCGCTGGTCTGCTGACCTTGTTTGTCCAACACACCTCGGCCAGCCTGGTCATCCAGGAGAATGCTGACCCCGACGTGCGGCGCGATCTTGATGCCTTTCTGTCCCGGCTGGCGCCAGAACACGACTCACTCTACCACCACGCCATGGAAGGCCCGGATGACATGCCGGCCCATATCCGGGCGGCATTGACCCAGACCCAGTTGTCCATCCCGGTGATCGGCGGCGCACTGGCGCTGGGCGCATGGCAGGGCATCTACCTGTTTGAACACCGCCGGTCCGGTCATATCCGGCGGGTGGTTGGCCATCTGATCGGTGAGTGACGCGATGCAGCCCTACGAACTCTGGATCGGTCTGCGCTATACCCGGGCCAAGCGGCGCAATCATTTCATCTCGTTCATCTCCGGCGTGTCGATGGCCGGCATCGCCCTGGGGGTGATGGCGCTAATCGTGGTGCTGTCGGTGATGAACGGTTTTCAGGAGGAATTGCGCAATCGCATCCTCGGGGTGGCTGCACACATGGAGATCACTGGCCCCAACGAGCGCTTGACCGATTGGCCGGGTCTGGCCGCCCAGGCGGTGAAGCATCCGGAGGTGAAGGACTACGCACCTTACGTTTCCGGGCAGGGGTTGTTGTCGGCGAGTGAAAACACCAAGGGCGCGTTGATTCGCGGCATCCTGCCGGAGCGTGAAGCGCGAGTGACCGACCTAGCCATGCACATGAAGGCGGGCAGTCTAGATAACCTCAAGTCGGGCGAGTTTGGTCTGGTATTGGGCCAGGAACTGGCTCGCGCCCTGGCCGTTGGAGTGGGCGACAAGGTGACGGTGATCGTGCCCCAGGGCGTGGTCACGCCGGCCGGGATGTTGCCTCGGCTGAAACAGTTCACGGTAGTGGGCGTCTTCGCCGCCGGCATGTTCGAGTACGACTCGGGCCTGGCGCTGATGCACCTGGATGACGCCCGCAAGCTGTATCGCCTGGGCGATGCGGTGTCCGGCCTGCGCCTCAAGCTGGCAGACATGGAGCGGGCGCCCTGGGTGACCCGGGATATGGCGCGGACCATTCGGGGCGATTACTACGTCTCCGACTGGACCATGAGTCACGAAAACTTCTTCCGGGCGGTGCAGATCGAGAAACGGATGATGTTCGTCATCCTGCTCCTGATCGTCGCCGTGGCCGCCTTCAACATCATCTCCACCCTGGTCATGGCGGTCACCGACAAGCAGCCGGATATCGCCATCCTGCGCACACTGGGCGCCAGCCCGACCAGCATCATGAAGATATTCATGGTCCAGGGCAGCCTGATCGGCCTCATCGGCACGGCGCTCGGGGTCGCGATCGGCGTGGTTCTGGCCCTGAACGTGGAGACGGTGGTGCCATTCATTGAGCGGCTGTTCCATGTTGATCTGTTCCCGGCCGACGTCTATTACATCTCTAAACTGCCGTCCAAGCTGGTCTGGTCAGACGTGACGACCATCGCCGGCGTGGCCCTGGCGCTGGCCTTCCTGGCGACGCTGTACCCGAGCTGGCGCGCCTCCCGCGTACAACCGGCGGAGGCGCTGCGCTATGAGTGATGCCGTGTTGAGGTGCGCTGGACTGAAAAAGAGTTACTGGCAGGGCAAGGTCGAGGTGCCGGTATTGGCCGACATTGACTTTGCCATTGCCGCCGGCGAACGGGTGGCCGTGGTTGGGGCCTCTGGCTCCGGCAAGAGCACCTTGCTGCATGTGCTGGGTGGCCTGGACCGGCCCGATGCTGGCCAGGTCTGGGTGGCCGGTCGGGACCTCTGGCGGATGGGTGAGACCGAACGCGGCGAAGCGCGCAATCGCTCGCTGGGCTTCGTATATCAGTTTCATCATCTGCTGCCGGAATTCACCGCCCTGGAGAACGTCGCCATGCCGCTGTTGATCCGGCGTATGAACAAGGCGGAGGCGCTGGCGATGGCCCAGCCCTGGCTGGAGGAGGTCGGTCTCGGTCACCGTCTGGAACATCGGCCAGGCCAGTTGTCCGGCGGCGAACGTCAGCGCGCGGCGATTGCCCGCGCCCTGGTGACCCAACCGGCCTGCATTCTGATGGACGAGCCGACCGGCAACCTGGACCGCCAGACCGCCGAGCGCATCCAGGACCTGATGACCCAGCTCAACGAAAAACATGGCATTAGTTTCCTGGTGGTCAGCCACGACCCCAATCTGGCGGCCCGGATGCAGCAGGTGCTGGAGTTGCGCGACGGCAAGCTGGTTGAGGTGCGTTGAGTATCGCGATTGCAGGAGAATGATCGTCTCCTGATTTCAGTATAAACTGAGATCATGATTCGACTTGCCATATTGCCAACTTAACGCCCCATAGGAGACACACATGACCACACGCAATGAATATATTGAGCAGCTAAAAAGCCATCTGGATCAGTGGAACACCGATCTCGCCAAGTGGGAAGAAAAGGTCAGACTGGTGCAGACCGATATGCGTATTGATTACGAAATGCAACTGGAAGTCCTGCGTAAGCAACGCGAGAAAGGCACGGCGAAGCTCAAGGAACTAGAGGCCAGCGGCGGAGACGCCTGGAAGGAACTGACGGCAGGAACCGATGCCGCATGGGCCGCTATGCGCGAGGCCTTCGACAGAGCCGCCTCGCACTTTCAGAAGTAAACACCATAATGACTTGCTGTCGGAATGGACTGCGTTGCAAAACGTTAATGAATATTGAGCCGCATTTCCATTCAGTATGCAAGACCACATCATCATCTGGCTTTCGCTGCTTGCTTGCCTCACTGTAATTGGAGTCGAGGGCGTCAAGCTTTCGCGCTATGGCGACATCATCGCCGAGAAAAGCGGGATGAGCCGCAGCTGGGTGGGACTGATCCTGCTGGCCACGGTCACATCCCTGCCGGAACTGGTCACCGGGCTGTCCGCCGTGACGGTTGCCCGGGTACCAGATATTGCCGTGGGCGACATCATGGGCAGTTGCGTGTTCAACCTGCTCATCATCGTGCTGCTGGATTTTCTCTATCGCAAGGAATCCGTCTACACGCGCGCGCGGCAGGGCAACGTGCTGGCTGCCGGTTACGGCATCGCCCTGATCGGTTTCGCCGGCTTCAACCTGCTGCTGTACCGCGCAGGCGCCATCCCTTCCATCGGCCATGTCGGCCTCTATACGCCCGTCATTCTGCTGCTGTATCTGCTGGCCATGCGCTCGCTCTACCGTTACGAGAAGGCGCAAGTTAGCGAGTATGTGGAAGACCGCGTCGAGATTCATCCCGATGTGAGCCTGAAACAGGCGGTGCAAGGCTACGCCCTGGCCTCGGTTGCGGTGATGGCGGCTGGAATCTGGCTGCCGTTTATCGCCAGGGATATGGCTGCGGTGATGGCATGGCAGCAAAGCTTCGTGGGGACCTTGTTTGTCGCAGCGGTTACCTCGGCTCCTGAAGTCGTGGTCACGGTGGCGGCCCTGCGCATGGGCGTGGCTGACCTAGCCATCGGCAACCTGTTCGGCAGCAACCTGTTCAATATCGCCATCCTGGCAATCGACGATCTGGCCTATCTGCCTGGCCCCCTGTTGGCCGATGTCTCCCTCACCCACGCTACCTCCGCCTTCTCCGCCATGATGATGAGCGGATTGGCCGTGGTCGGTCTGGTGCTGCGGCCCGCATCGCGCGTGTTGCGCACGGTCAGCTGGATCAGCCTGCTGTTGCTGGTCATTTATTTGTTGAATACCTGGTTCTTCTATCTGTATGGCTGATCGCACCACACCGACCCAGCCCTACTGGCATTGCCTGAGCGGCGAGGACGCCGTCGCCCGCCTGGACAGCGACGCGCGCCAAGGCTTGTCCTCCGAGGTGGCCGCCGCCGGCCTGGCTCAATTGGGTCCCAATACCCTGCGGGAAACCGGTCGGCGCCATCCGCTCGCCATGCTGGCTGCGCAGTTCATCGACTTCATGATCCTGGTGCTGATCGCTGCCGCGGTCATCGCCGGCGTGGTGGGCGAGCCGCAGGACAGCATCGCCATCGTGATCATCGTGTTGCTCAACGGCATCCTGGGCTTCGTTCAGGAATATCGCGCCGAGCGTGCCATGGCTGCCCTCAAGCAGATGGCGGCGCCGATGGCGAGCGTGATCCGTGATGGCAAGGTCCAGCGGATTCCCGCACCCGAGCTGGTTCCTGGCGATATTGTCAAGCTGGAAGCCGGCAACATCGTTCCCGCCGACCTGCGCCTGCTGGAACTGGCTTCGCTCAAGGTGAACGAATCCGCGCTCACCGGCGAATCACAGGCGGTCGAGAAACGGGAGGTGCAATTCGAAGCAGCCGATCTGCCGCTCGGCGACCGACTCAACCTGGCCTACAAGGGAACCATTGTGACTTATGGCCGCGCGCGTGGCCTGGTGGTGGCGACCGGCATGCAGACCGAGCTGGGGAAAATCGCCGCGTTGCTGTCAGGCGAGTCCGGCAAAACGCCGCTACAGAAGCGGCTGGCGCGTTTCGGCCAGCAACTGGCACTGGTGGTGCTGGCGATTTGCGCCATCATTTTCATTGCTGGCTGGCTGCGCGGTGAACCACCACTGGTGATGCTGCTCACCGCAATTAGCCTGGCCGTCGCCGCCATCCCCGAGGCGCTGCCGGCGGTGGTCACCATTTCGCTGGCGTTGGGGGCGGCGCGCCTGGCCAAACAGAACGTGCTGATCCGCCGCCTGCCTGCGGTGGAAACGCTCGGCTCGGTCACCTTTATCTGCTCCGACAAGACCGGCACACTGACGTTGAACCAGATGCAGGTCGACTGCGTGCTGGCCGAGGGCGAAACGCGGTCCGGCTTGCGGAATTCGGACGGCTCGCCCTGGCGCGAACTGGGCCTCGTTATGGCGCTGTGCAACGATGCCGTGGCCGATGCTGACGGCAAGCTGGCCGGCGATCCCACCGAGACCGCGCTGCTCGAAGCCGCGCAGGCGGCCGGATTCAGCAAGTCAGCATTGCATGAAACCTTGCCACGCCTGGCGGAGCTTCCTTTTGATTCCGAACGTGCGCGCATGAGCACGCTGCACCGCGACGGCGAGGCGGTGCTGATGCTGGTGAAAGGCGCGCCTGAGGGCGTGCTGTCGTTGTGTGAAGACCAACTGTCCGCCAGTGGTACTGTGGCGATCGATCAAACGGGGTTGCAGTACGAAGCCGAACGGCTGGCAGAACAGGGCTTGCGCGTGTTGGCCTTTGCGCTGAAGCGGCTGCCGGGCATTCCGGAGTCACTCAATGCCGACACGCTGGAAGCCGGGCTGACCTTAATCGGGCTGGCCGGCCTGATCGACCCGCCGCGCCCTGAAGCGGCCCAATCGGTTGCCGCCTGCAAGGCCGCGGGCATCATCCCGGTGATGATCACCGGCGACCATCCCGCCACCGCGCGGGCTGTCGCCAGTCGGCTGGGCATCGTTGAAGACGGCGGCCGCGTGCTCACCGGCAGCGAGATGGCACGGCTGTCGCTGGGGGAATTCGAGATCGAGGTGGAATCGGTGCGGGTGTACGCGCGCATCAACCCGGAACAGAAGATCAAGATTGTGCAGGCGCTGCAGGATAAAGGCGAATTCGTTGCCATGACCGGCGACGGCGTGAACGACGCGCCGGCGCTGAAAATGGCAGACATCGGCGTGGCGATGGGGAGGGGCGGCACCGACGTGGCACGCGAGGCGGCGCACATGACGCTTTTGGACGACAACTTTGCCACCATCGTCCACGCGGTGCGCGAAGGGCGTCGCATCTTCGACAACATCCGCAAGTTCGTCAAATACACCATGACCAGCAACTCCGGCGAGATCTGGACCATCTTCCTCGCGCCCTTTCTCGGTTTACCGATCCCGTTGCTGCCAATTCACATCCTGTGGATCAATCTGGTCACCGACGGCCTGCCGGGGCTGGCGCTGGCAGGCGAGCGCGCGGAGCGCAACGTCATGCAGCGGCCGCCGCGTTCGCCGAAAGAAAGCATCTTCGCCCACGGCATGTGGCAGCACATCCTGTGGGTGGGCTTGTTGATGGGCGGGGTGACGCTGCTGGTGCAGGCCTGGGCGATCCATAGCGGCTCGGCGCATTGGCAGAGCATGGTGTTCACCGTTCTAACGCTGTCGCAACTGGGCCACGTGCTGGCGATCCGCTCCGAGCGTGAATCCCTGTTCGCCGTTGGAGTTTTAAATAACCTGCCCATGCTGGGTGCGGTACTGCTGATCCTCGTTCTTCAACTGGCCGTGTTGTATGTGCCATTCCTTAATCCCATCTTCAAGACCGCTCCCCTAAGTCTGGGCGAACTGATCTTTTGTCTGGCGTTGTCGGTTGTGGTACTTATTGCGGTGGAGATTGAAAAAGCGCTGGTCAGGCGGGGCTGGTTATATCAGGTGAACGCTGGGTCAACAGCCTAAGACAGCCAATACGTTCGACAGGGAACATATTCATGCGGGTCATATTCGCCGGGATCGGGTCATGCCATTGCGCTTGCTGATCCTGGCGTTTGCGCTGGGCGCTGCTGTTTTGCAGACCCGGCCCGAGCTGCCGGATTTGCGCTGGCTATGGCTGCTGCCGCCGGTCCTGCTGTCCTTGGGCCTATTACCCAATAGTCGTTGGCTTAGACCGGCTTTGACGCTGGTGCTGGCCCTGTCCGCCGGTTTTTTTTACGCTGCTTGGCGGGCCGAGCTGCGTTTGGCGGATGAATTGCCGATGGCCTGGGAAGGGCGCGATATGCGGCTCATCGGCCGGGTCGATGGCCTGCCGGAAAAGACCCCGAGAGGCTGGCGCTTCGTGCTGAGGGTGGCGAGCGTCGCCACGCCGGGCGCGCACGCGCCAAAGAAGGTCCAGATCACGGTGTCCAGCTTTACCGATACGGCCATTGCCGCGCCAAGAGGCGGCCAGTGCCTGAGCGTCACGGCGCGTCTGGGTCGGCCACACGCGAGTGTCAATTTCGGTGGTTTCGATTACGAGGGTTGGTTGCTGGAGCGGGCTATCCGCGCCCAGGGTTATGCGGTCGATGGATTCAGCCCGGCTTATGCCTGTCGTTACAACCCCCTGGCGCTGCTGGACGGTTGGCGCGAGGCCGTGCGCGAGCGACTGAACGGCGCCTTGGTCGGGCAGCCCTATGCCGGCGTGATCGTCGGCCTGGCGGTGGGTGATCAGAACGCCATTAGCGAGACCCAGTGGACGTTGTTCCGCGCGACTGGCGTGACCCATCTGATGAGTATCTCCGGTCTGCATGTGACCTTGTTAGCCAGCCTGGTGTTCGCGCTGGTCAATTGGGGTTGGCGGCGTATTCCGTTGCTGGCAATTCGCTTGCCGGCACGCCAGGCCGCCAGTTTGGTCGGGTTCGCCACCGCGCTATGGTATGTGGCCATGACCGGCTTTGGCCTGCCGGCGCAGCGTACGCTCTATATGGTCGGCATGGCCGCGGCGGCGTTGTGGCTGGGCCGGATCGATTCGCCGACGCGGGTGCTGGCAGCGGCGCTGGCCCTGGTCGTGCTGATAGACCCATGGGCCGCGTTGGCGCCGGGTTTCTGGTTATCGTTCGGTGCTGTGGCGGTGCTGTTTTATGTTGGATCGGGTCGTTTGGCCAGACCGGCCGTCTGGCGCCAGTGGCTGATGGCCCAATGGGCCGTCACGTTGGCCCTGACGCCTGCTTTATTGTTGATGTTTCAAGGCGTCTCGCTGGTCTCGCCGCTGGCCAATGCCTTTGCTATTCCGTTAATCAGCCTGGTGGCAGTGCCGCTGGTCCTGGCAGCGGCACTGCTGCCTATCCCCTGGCTTGCGCATCTCGCCCATGGGGTGATTGCCTTGACCATGACCGGCCTGACCTGGCTGGCTGCCCTGCCGCAGCCGGTCTGGCATGTCGCCAGCCCGGATTGGCGGGTATTGCTACTGGCCTTGCTGGGTACGCTGATTTTGCTCTTGCCGCGTGGCATTCATGGCCGCTGGCTGGGTGCGGTATTGTTCCTGCCCTTACTGTTCCCGATTCGGGAACGCCTGTCGCCGGGCGAGTTCCGACTGGACATGCTGGATGTCGGCCAGGGACTGGCGCTGGTGGTGCGCACCGGCGGCCATGCGCTGGCCTATGACACGGGTCCGCGTTACGCCTCGGGTGAAGATGCCGGCGCTCGGGTCGCGGCGCCGTTCTTGTTCGCCAATGGGGTCAAGCGGCTGGACGGCCTGGTGGTCTCCCACGAAGATAGCGACCACAGCGGTGGGGCGGCCTCGCTGCTGGTCAGCCATGACCCGGTTTGGCGCCTGGCGTCCTATCCGCTGGCTGGCGCGAGTAAATGCACGGCTGGTCAGACATGGCGCTGGGATGGGGTGGATTTCGCCGTCCTGCACCCGGTTGCGCGTTTTTACGACGAACCGGGGTTTTCCGGCAACGATATGAGTTGCGTGTTGAGGGTGTCCAGCCCTTACGGCTCGGCGCTGCTGACTGGCGACATTGCCCGGCTGGGCGAGTTGAGCCTGGCGTTATTGCCGGCCAAGGTATTGCAATCGGACGTCCTGGTCGCGCCCCATCACGGCAGCGGCGGCTCCTCCATGGCGGAGTTCATTCAAGCCGTTCACCCGGACACGGCGTTGATCTCGGTCGGCTATCGCAACCGCTTCGGTCATCCCACGCCGGTAACGCTAGGCCGTTACCGCGCTGCCAGGGTGAGGGTAGTACGCACCGATAAGGAAGGCGCCCTACGGATCGATTTCAAGGTTGCCGGCCGGGTTGAACTACATGCCGATGCGACGGAGCAACGCTATTGGCGGCATCGCTGATGATGGCTCGCTGCCTACCTTCACGCTAATCCATTGAAGAGATTGAATTATTTTGTAACTATTTGAAAAATAAAGATAAAAACAAATGGCCTAAAAAATGAACTTAACCATAAAACCCCAGCCGCCACAGTCGGTTAGCAAGGCTATGCAGCGTTTATGCACAGAGTTATCAACAAGTTTTGTGGATAAAATTAGCGCATTTCCAAGCCATGGCGACCTGGCTTGGCCACGGCAAGCGGGGAGGTTTTTTCCAACCTCGAATCGGGGTATAGTTACCCGCTCCCGGCGGCTAGATGTCGCCGATTTTATTTAGCGGTGAACCTTATGTCCGAACACCTGATGCAAACCTATGCGCGTCTTCCGGTGGCCTTTGCCCGAGGCAAAGGCGTCTGGCTATACGACGAAAATGGCGACCAGTACCTGGATGCACTGGCCGGCGTGGCCGTGAACGGTTTGGGTCATGCCCATCCGAAGCTGGTCAGAGCCTTGTGCGAACAGGCTGGCACGCTGATCCACACCTCGAACATCTACCGCATCACTGCCCAGGAACGATTGGCCGACAAGTTGTGCGCCTTGTCCGGCATGGATCGGGTGTTCTTTGGCAACTCCGGCGCCGAGGCCAATGAGGCGGCGATCAAGCTGGCGCGTCTGCACGGCCACAATCGGGGCATCGACAATCCGGCCATCGTGGTCATGGAAAAAAGCTTCCACGGCCGCACCTTGGCGACACTCTCGGCCACGGGTAGCCGCAAGGTCCAGGCTGGCTTTGAACCGTTGGTTGGCGGTTTCGTCCGGGTGCCGTTCGGCGATGCCGAGGCCGTGGCTAAACTGGCCGCGCACCACAATAACATCGTCGCCGTCCTGGTCGAACCGTATCAGGGCGAGGGCGGCGTACAGATTCCGGAAGTCGATTATCTCGACAAGCTGCGCGCCATCTGCGACCAGAACGCCTGGCTGTTGATGCTCGACGAGGTGCAGACCGGCATCGGCCGTAGCGGCAAGTGGTTCGCCTTTCAGCACAGCAAGATCATGCCGGATGTGATGACCCTGGCCAAAGGGCTGGGTTCCGGCGTGCCGATCGGCGCCTGCCTGGCGCGTGGCGCCGCCGCCGAGGTGTTCACGCCCGGCAAGCACGGCTCCACCTTCGGCGGCAACCCGCTGGCCTGCACCGCAGCTTTGACGACGCTCGATGTCATGGCCGAGGAAGGCTTGCTGGAAAATGCCCTGAAGATCGGCGCCTTCATCCGCGAGACATTGAGCCGCGAACTGGGCCAGGTGCCAGGCGTCAAGGAGATTCGCGGCCAGGGCTTGATGATCGGCATCGAGCTGGATCGGCCTTGCGCTGAGCTGGTGAAACTGGCCCTGAGCGAAAAGCTGCTCATCAACGTGACGGCGGACAATGTGGTCCGTTTGTTGCCGCCGCTGGTCATGAGCCAGGACGAAGCCGGTTTGCTTACCGATAAGCTGGCCGCGCTGATCTGGGCCTGGCTGAACTGAGGTTGCGATGGCAGTAAAGCACTTTTTGCAGTTCCGCGATCTGACGCGGGATGAGCTTGGTTATGTGTTTCAGCGGACCCGTATCATCAAGGAGCGGTTCAAACACTACCAACCCTACCATCCGCTGGCCGACCGTACCCTGGCGATGATCTTCGAGAAGAGCTCGACCCGCACCCGCTTGAGCTTCGAGGCCGGGATGCATCAATTGGGCGGCGCGGCCATCTATCTCAATACCCGCGACACCCAGTTGGGGCGCGGTGAGCCGGTTGAGGATGCGGCCGAGGTGATCTCGCGCATGGTCGACATCGTGATGATTCGCACCTTCGAGCAGGACATCATCGAGCGCTTCGCCGCCCATTCCAGGGTGCCGGTCATCAACGGGCTGACCAACGAATACCACCCCTGTCAGATACTGGCCGACATCTGCACCTACATCGAGACGCGTGGCCCCATCCAAGGCAAGACCGTGGCCTGGATCGGTGACTCCAACAATATGTGCAACACCTGGTTGCAGGCGGCCGAGATACTCGACTTCAACGTCCATGTCTCCACGCCGCCCGGCTATGAGGTCGAGCCGGAACGCGCCAATCTGTTCGGCACCGATCATTACCAATCCTTTGCCGACCCCATCGACGCCTGCCGCGCTGCCGACCTGGTGACCACCGACGTTTGGACCAGCATGGGTTTTGAGGCCGAGAACGCGGCGCGACAGAAGGCCTTCGCCGACTGGCAGGTCGATGCCGATATGATGCGGGTGGCGCGCTCGGATGCACTTTTTATGCACTGCTTGCCGGCGCACCGTGGCGAAGAGGTCGCCGCGGAGGTCATCGACGGACCGCAATCGGTGGTCTGGGAAGAGGCCGCCAATCGGCTGCATGCACAGAAGGCCCTGATGGAATACCTGTTGTTGGGAAGAATCGAAAAATGAGCGACATCAAAAAAGTAGTGCTCGCCTATTCCGGCGGGCTGGACACCTCGGTCATCCTGAAATGGTTGCAGGACACCTACCGCTGCGAGGTGGTGACCTTCACCGCCGACCTGGGTCAGGGCGAGGAACTGGAACCGGCGCGCGCCAAGGCGCTGAAGTTCGGCATCAAGCCGGAACAAATATACATCGACGACCTGCGCGAGGAATTCGTGCGCGACTTCGTCTTCCCGATGTTCCGTGCCAATACCGTCTATGAAGGCGAATACCTGCTTGGCACCTCCATCGCCCGGCCCTTGATCGCCAAGCGCCTGATCGAGATCGTCAAGGCCACCGGCGCCGACGCCATCTGCCACGGCGCCACCGGCAAGGGTAACGATCAGGTCCGCTTTGAGCTGGGCGCCTATGCCCTCAAGCCGGACATCAAGGTCATCGCCCCCTGGCGCGAATGGGATCTGCTGTCGCGTGAAAAGTTGCTGGCTTACGCCGAGGCCAACGGCATTCCGGTCGAGATGAAACACAAACAGGGCGGCTCGCCCTATTCGATGGACGCCAACCTGCTGCACATTTCCTACGAGGGTCGCCACCTGGAAGACCCGAATGCCGAACCGGAGGAAGACATGTGGCGCTGGACGGTAGCGCCGGAAAAGGCGCCGGATCAGGCCGAATACCTCATGCTCGACTACCGGCAGGGCGACGTGGTGGCCATCGACGGCCAGACCATGAAGGCGCACGAAGTCTTGGCCAGGCTGAACCAACTGGGCGGCAAGCACGGCATCGGCCGGCTCGATCTGGTCGAGAACCGCTATGTCGGCATGAAGTCGCGCGGCTGTTACGAGACCCCCGGCGGCACCATCCTGTTGAAGGCGCACCGCGCCATTGAGTCGATAACCCTCGACCGCGAAGTGGCGCACCTCAAGGACGACCTGATGCCGCGCTATGCGTCACTGATCTACAACGGCTACTGGTGGGCGCCGGAGCGCCGCGCCCTGCAAGCGCTGATCGACCACACCCAGGCCAACGTCAACGGCACGGTGCGGTTGAAGCTGTATAAGGGCAACGTCATCGTGGTCGGTCGCGACTCCAAGTCCGATTCGCTGTTCGACTCCACCATCGCCACCTTCGAGGACGACGCCGGCGCCTACGACCAGAAGGACGCGGGCGGCTTCATCAAGCTCAACGCGCTGCGGCTGCGGATTGCCGCCAAACTCGCTGCAAGGAGACGATAACCATGTCCCAATTCGACAACGTCAGCGTCGTCAAGCAGGCCAACGTCTACTTCGACGGCAAGTGCGTATCCCACACCGTGCAGTTCACCGATGGCACCAAGAAGTCGGTCGGTGTAATCCTGCCCGCCACCTTGACCTTCAACACCGGCGTGCCCGAGACCATGGAAGGCGTGGCCGGCGCCTGCCGCGTCCGCCTCAAGGGCGAGACGGGGTGGAATACCTACGGCGCGGGCCAGTCCTTCAAGGTGCCAGGCAATTCCAGCTTCGACATCGAAGTCGCGCCGGGCGAGGCCTATCACTACGTCTGTCATTTTGGGTAACGATCATGCCATCCTTCGACATCGTTTCTGAATCCGACATGGTGGCGCTGAAAAACGCCATCGAAGTGGCGTCGCGTCAGGTCGCCAACCGTTATGACTTCAAGGGTACCAGCGCGGCGGTTGAACTGGATGAAAAGGCCAAGACCATCACCCTGTTCGGCGATTCCGATTTCCAACTTGAGCAGGTGATCGCCATCCTGTTTCCCGAGCTGGAAAAAAAGGAACACGACAGCACCAAGCGCCTGGAACACGGCACTGTGCAGAAAATTTCTGGCAACAAGGTCAAACAAGTCCTGCAAATAAAACTGGGTATCGAGCAGGAACTGTCCAAAAAGATCATCAAGCTAATCAAGGACAGCAAGCTCAAGGTCCAGGCCACCATCCAGGGCGACACCGTGCGGGTCACCGGCGCCAAGCGCGACCTGCTCCAGGACACCATCGCCCTGGTGCGTAAGTCAATTACCGACTTTCCATTGCAGTACCAGAACTTCCGGGATTGACCGAGCGGGAGTGGCGAGTCTCGCTCCAGCCAATTATCATGCCGGCCGAAGGGGCCGATCAGGCCCAATCCGTGCATAAACACAGGAGGTGACATGCAACGTACTATTCAGGGCCTGGCCCGCAAACTCTCCATTCCCCTGATCGCACTGAGTCTGGTCGCAGCGGCCCCCGCCAGCGCCGGTTTTCTCGGCCTTGAATTAGGCAGCGACAGCAAGGACAACAATGGCAATGCCGTGTCTGGCGGCGCCGGGCCCAGCGGCAGCGAGGGTGAATCGGCCAAATTGGAAAAATGCGACCGACCCTATGGCACCCTGGCCGTTTCCGAACCGCAGGACTACGTTGGCCATGCCCTCATGCGCATCGGCCTGACCTCGCCGACCCCGATGATCCGGATGATAGTTCAGCAATCCAACTGCTTCATGGTGGTTGAGCGCGGCCGGGCCATGCGCAATCTGATGCAGGAGCGTGACCTAGCCCAGAGCGGCGAGTTGCGCAGCAATGCCAATATGGGCAAGGGCCAGATGATGACCGCCGATTTTGTCCTGACGCCCGATGTGGCGATCTCCAACAAGGATGCCGGTGGCGTCGGCGCTGCCTTGGGTGGGCTGTTGGGCCGGGGTGGCGCGCTGTTGGCGGTCGGCCTCAAGTTCAAGGAGGCGCAGACCAGCATGACCCTGGCCGATACCCGTTCCAGCCTGCAAGTGGCCTCGGCCCAGGGTTCCGCCAGTAAAACCGATCTCGGTATTGGCGCCCTGGGTGGAGCGGGCCACGGCTTTGGCGCCCTGGGCGCCTATGAGAACACCGCCGAGGGTAAGGTGATCGCCGCCAGTTTTCTGGACAACTGGAACAACATCGTCCGTTCCATCCGCAACAATCCGCAGTTGGCGCGCACCGAGGGTGATCTCAGACATGAGTCCGGCAAGGTAGTCACGGCCAATGGCTGGACCGACGGCGACGTGCTGGCGACCAAGATCGACAACGTCAAGCTCTACGAGCGGCCTGGCAACAAGGGTCGCGTCCTAGCCACCCTCGGGCGTGGCGAGGAAGTGGTGTTCATGGGCAAGGAAGATGGTGGGTCGGTGTTCGTCCAGGGCAGTTCTGGCGAAGGCTGGGTCAGCAAGAACCTGCTCAAGCGCCACTGAGGTTAGATAGGGTGGCCCATGGCCGCCGTGTCGGGCATGGCCCGACCATTCGTATACCCAAGGCTATTTCTGGCTGCAATCGGTAACGAGCAATCGCTGTATGACCGCCCCCGCCAGCATCAGGCCGAACAGTGGCGGCAGGTAGGAGATGGTGCCATTGACCGCCCGCGCCCGGCCGTGGCTGGTCGCCTCGGGCGGCCGGGGCGGCCGCCCGGATTCATCCGAATAGACGGTCAGAATCCCGGTTTCGATCCCCTGACGTTTCAGCCGATGGCGTACTTCCCGCGCCAGGGGGCAGACCTGGGTCTTTGAGATGTCGGCCAGCTTAATGCGCGATGGGTCGAGTTTGTTGCCGGCGCCCATGCTTGCCGCCACCGGGATAGCGCGCCGGTAGGCGGTGGCGATCAGGGCCACCTTGCAATTGAGCGAGTCGATGCAATCGACCACGAAGTCGGTGTCGGCGGCCAACAGGCCGTCCACGTTATCCGGGTCGATGAAGGTGTCCAGGATGGTCAGGCCGCAATTTGGATTGATGTCGAGGACACGCTCAGCCATCACCTCGGTCTTCTTGCGGCCGACCGTCGAAAACAGCGCCGGCATTTGCCGGTTGATGTTGGATACCGCCACCGTGTCCATGTCCACTAAGGTCAGACGGCCGACGCCGGCGCGCGCCAGCGCCTCGGCGCACCAGGAGCCGACGCCGCCCAGCCCGGCCAGAAAGACGTGCCTGGCGGCCAGTCGGGCCACGCCTTCCTCACCAATCAGGATTGCGGCACGTTCGAATTGGTCTGGGACCGCCGTCATTTCACGCTGTAGCCGCGTTCTTCCAGGCAGGCGCTGATGGCACGCAGCCGGGCTTGCCGTGGATGGCAAGCCGAACATCGCGAGCAGTGCGCAGCCGAACGGGAAGCAAACGGCCTTGTTGCATGACGGCCTCCTGGGTCGGGTTGCTGGATAGACTTCATGGTAGACCTTGACGCTTCAGCAGACACAATGCGTCAAGGTTTAGTGGACCCAGCCGCTTAACACGATGCCGGCGAATACCGCTGCGCCAAACCAGTTGTTGTGTAGAAATGCCTTGAAGCAGCGGGCGGGTTCACGCTCGCGGATCAGGGTCCAGTGATAACCAGCGATGCCGGCGGCGGTCAGCAGGCCGACATAAAACGGCCAGTGCAGGCGCATCTGCCAGCCGCTCCAGGCCAGCAGTGCCAAGGCGCAGGCATAGGCGATCATCACGCCAGCCACATCGTATTTTCCGAAGGTGATGGCCGAGGTCTTGATGCCGATCTTGAGATCGTCGGCGCGGTCCACCATGGCATATTCGGTGTCATAGGCGATGGCCCAGAAGATGTTGGCGGCCAGCAGCCACCAGGCGATAGCCGGTACGGCCCCCAAGTGCGCGGCGTAAGCCATCGGGATGCCGAAGCCGAAGGCGACGCCGAGATACGCCTGGGGGATAGCCAGGAAGCGTTTGGTGAATGGGTAGCTGGCGGCCAGGAAGGCAGCGACCACGGCCAGCTCGATCAACAGCCGATTGCGTAGCGGCAGGATCAACAACAGCGCCAGCAGCGTCAAGCCAGCGGCCAGCAACAGCGCCTCCCCGGTGCTGACCTTGCCAGCGGCCAGCGGTCGGTCGCGGGTTCGCGCCACATGGGGATCGAAATTCCGGTCGGCATAATCGTTGACGACACAGCCAGCCGAGCGCATCAGCACCAGGCCGAGCGCGAAGACCCAAAGAATGATCGGGTCGGGGCGTCCCATGCCCGATAACCACAAGGCCCAGAACGTCGGCCAGGCCAACAGCAGGATGCCGATGGGCTTGTCCAGCCGCATCAGCCTTTCGTAAAGGTCGAGACGTTCTTTCCAGTTCATGACAATTCGGTCAGATTGAACACCGACGGCAGAAAGACCTCGGTGACCTGGATAGGCTTATGTTCGAGCGCAAACAGCGAGCGGCGCGCCCAAAGCATTGCTACTGGCGAATACAGATGTCGGCTGGCGGCCAGGAACAAGGGATGATGTTGGTCCAGACGGCGATATTCCAGCGGGAAACGTTCGATTCGCGGATCGGCGAACAGGGTTGCGCCCAAGGAACGATTGCCCAGTCCGGCCAGCGCTTGCCAAGGACCGCGCTGGCCATTGAGCGGGATGACCGTATGGGCGAAGATCAAGGGCGTGTCGCCGCACAGCAGCAGCACTTCGCGAATCATGGCGCATTGATGACGGCGCAGTTTCAACGGTGGAGCCTCGTCCGGGAAGGGCTGACCGACCGCTTGGTTCAGGCGCAGCACCCGAAAGGCATCGCAGCGCGCTTGCAGGCGCAGGGTCAGCGAGCCGTGGTCGGTGAGCCAGGGGCGCCAAGCGGCCATGCCCATGGTTGCCGGTTGCCATTGGTGGACGTTTATCATGACTTTAATTATGACAGGGGAGGGCGCTCAGGCGTGCAGGTAATCACCGCCGCGCGGCAACCAACGCTGCAAGTGGCGACGGACCGCCTCCGGGTCCTGTTCGAGCAGCCGTGCGGCGACATCGCGGGCCTGCTCCAGCAGGTCCTGGTCCGCCTCCAGGTCGGCGAAGCGCAGCATCGGCAGGCCGGACTGCCGGGCGCCCATGAATTCGCCAGGGCCGCGCAGGCGCAGGTCTTCGCGGGCGATCACGAAACCGTCGGCGTTATCCCGGATGATGCGCAGACGCTGCCGCGCGGTCTCCGAGAGCGGCTCGTAATAGAGCAGCAGACAGGTCGATTGCCGGGCGCCACGCCCGACCCGGCCGCGTAACTGGTGCAGTTGGGCCAGACCCATGCGCTCGGCGTGCTCGATCACCATCAGGCTGGCGTTGGCGACATCGACGCCGACCTCGATGACCGTGGTGGCGACCAGTATGTCCAGCTCGCCGGCCTTGAATGCGCTCATGACCGCGCTCTTTTCGTTCGATTTCATACGCCCGTGGGCAAGTCCGATGCGCAGATCGGGCAACTCGGCGACCAGTTCGGCATGGGCATCGATGGCGGCCTTCAAGTCGATCTTCTCGGACTCCTCAATCAGCGGGCAGACCCAGTAGGCCTGGGCGCCGCTCTTGCAGTAGTCCCTAAGCCGGGCGATTACCTCATCACGCCGTGCGCTGCCTAGTACCCTGGTCGCGACCGGTTTGCGGCCTGGCGGCAGCTCATCGATCACTGAGACATCCAGGTCAGCGTAGTAGCTCATGGCCAGACTGCGCGGGATGGGTGTGGCGGACATCATGAGCAGGTGAGGGGTGAGGTTTGAAGATTGAGGGCTGTCGTACCCTATCGCTAACTCGTCACACGTCGCGCCTTTGGCCCTCAGCGCCAGGCGTTGTTCGACCCCGAAGCGATGCTGTTCGTCGACGATGGCCAGGGCCAGTGACTTGAAACTCACCTCATCCTGAAACAAGGCGTGGGTGCCGACCGCCACGGCGGCCGAGCCGTCGGCGATGGCCGCCATGGCCTGAAGTCGGGCCTTGCCCTTCATGGCCGCTGCCAGCCGGACCACCAGTATGCCGAGCGGCTCCAGCCATTCCCTGAATTTCAGGTATGACTGCTCGGCCAGTATCTCGGTTGGGGCCATGACCGCAGCTTGATAACCGTTACCGACGGCGCTCAACGCGGCCAGCGCGGCGACACAGGTCTTGCCGCTGCCAACGTCGCCCTGCAACAGACGGTGCATAGGATGGGGTCTACTGAGGTCGGCCTGGATTTCCAGAAGCACGCGCTTCTGGGCGGTGGTCAACGGGAAGGGCAGATTGGCGATGAAGCGGGTCGTCAGTCCGCGCATATTCGCCAGGATCGGCGCGGACTGACGCTCTCGTTCGCGGCAATGGAGTCGTAACGACAACTGCTGGGTCAGCAGTTCGTCGAATTTTATTCGCCGCCAGGCCGGGTGCTCGCGCGTCTCCAGTGCCACCTGGCTGTCTTCGGGCGTTGGTGCATGGAGCCGTTTGACCGCCTCGTCGAAGGCGGGCAGCGCCAGGCCGGCGCGTATGGCGTCGGGCAGCGTATCGGCCAGATCGGCGCTCAGTAAAACGGCCGCGACGGCGTTCTGGATGCGCAACTGGGACAGGCCGGCAACGGTCGGATACACCGGGGTTAGGCGGTCGGGCAATGGCGTATTCGCGGCCACTACCCGCCAACGCGGATGGACCATTTCGGCGCCGAAAAAGCCGGGTTTGATCTCGCCATACAAGCGCAGCCGGACGCCGGGTTTCAGGTGGGCCTGCTGACTCGGGTAGAAATTCAGCATACGCAGATAAAACGGCACGTTTGAACCGGTTTCGTTCAGGGTCGCCAGTAGCTGGCGGCGTGGCCGGGTCAGAATTTCCAGATGGCTCACGATGCCCTCGACCAGCACGGCCTGACCGGGCTGTGCGTCACGCAGGCGGGTCAGACGGGTTTCGTCCTCATAGCGCAGGGGCAGATGGAGGATCAGCGCCTCGGCCGAGGCCAGGCCGAGTCTTTCATGGACCGGCGATTCCTTGGCGAGTTTGGCCATGACCCAGCCGATGGCTCAGTGTTTCTTTATGACGGCGGTCTGCAACCGGCCCAGCTTGTTCAGTATCCGGTCTTTCATGGCCAGCAGATCGTGCATCAGCCGGTGCGCCTCTGCCATTTGATTCGTCTGGTGCAGCCGGACGATCTCTGGCCCCAGACGGTGGACTGCCTGGTGGATCGTTTCAAGCGCCTGGAATTCTTGCATGTGGCCATAACGGACCATACCCTGGCCGTAATACCAGTTGCCGAAACGGCATTGATGGTCGTCGGTCAGCTCAGCCTCGGTGAGTTGCAGACTGGCGCCCTCCAGGCTCATGGCGATCCGGTGCACCCATTTCAGGTGATCGTACTGGGCGACCAATAGTGGAAAATCGGCCATTTCCCAGCGGCAGTCGGCCCATAGCGCCCATTGTGGATCGGGCCGGAAGGCGGCGACCCAGGCCGGAATCAGCTCTGCGGCCATGGGCCGGGCAATGCCATAACCCTGGGCCAGGTCGCAACCCAGACGCATCAGCAGTACGCCCTGTTCCGCCGTTTCCACGCCCTCGGCCACGACTACCCGACGGAAGGCGGAGGCCAGGCCGATAATGCCTTCGACCAGGGCCAGATCGTCGCTGTTGTCGAGTATGTCGCGAATGAAGGATTGATCGATCTTGAGTATCTCCGCCGGGATTTCCTTGAGGTAGGTGAGCGAGGCATAGCCGGTGCCGAAGTCGTCCAGGCTGAACCGGATGCCCAGCGCCTCGCAGCGCTTGATTACGTCATGAACATGAGCGGTATTGATAATCGCCGAGGACTCCAGGATTTCAAATTCCAGTGCGCCGGTCGGCAAGTCGGGGTAATCGGCCAACGCCCGGCTGGCGCAATCGACGAAGTCGTCGCGCAGCAATTGGCGGGCCGCGATATTGACGCTGACGCCCAGTTCGAGCCCTTCTGCCTGCCAGTGCATGATCTGGTCCAGCGCCCGGCGGGTCGCCCACTTGCCGATCTCGACGATCAGTTCGTCGTCTTCGATATGGGGCAGGAACTCGCCCGGCATGACCAGCCCGCGTTCCGGGTGATTCCAGCGCAGCAATGCCTCCACACCGATGATCCGGCCGTTGCGTAGATTGACCTTGGGTTGGTAATGGAGCGTCAGTTGGTCATGGGCCAGCGCCAGCCTGAGCTGTTCAAGCAGTTGCCGCCGGGTGTGCGCCCGTTGGTCGTGTTCGGCATCGAACAAGTGATAGCGATTGCGGCCCAGTTCCTTGGCCTGGTACATGGCTTGGTCGGCGTGGCGTAGCAGGGTCGCCGAATTGACCGCATCGAATGGATAGACGGTGACGCCAAGGCTGGCGGTGATCGAGATTTGCTGACCGTCGATCTCGCAGGGCAGGGCGGCGAGATTGAGTATCCGGTTGGTGACGTTTTCCAGGGTGTCCATGTTGGGCAACTCGGTCATTAGGACGACGAATTCGTCGCCGCCGACCCGGGCCACGGTATCCCACGAGCGTTCGTAGGCGATGGTCGCTGGCCGCGCCACGGTATCGTCGGCCCGCGAGGATAGGCTCAGTCGTTGGGCAATTTTGTGCAGTAGCCGATCGCCGAAGGGGTAGCCATGATAGTTGTTGATCGCCTTGAAATTGTCCAGATCGATAAGAATGACGCCGACCAGCAAGCCGCTACGCTTGGCCTGGGCAATGGCCTGCTGCAAACGATCCAGGAGCAGGATGCGGTTGGGCAAATCGGTCAGCGGGTCGATGTGGGCCAGCCAATAAGGTTCGACTACGCTCGGCGCCGGCGGCCTGGAAAACGCAAATATAAAGCGGCAACTATCGTCAGGCACGGCAACCGCGTTCAGCGCCAGCAATTGTCGGTCGCCCTTTTTGTTGGCGATCTGGACCTGGCCGCTCCACTGGCCCAGGCTATGGATGATTTGCCGGACCTCGGTCAACGAGACCTCGTCGTCCTGGAACATCGGCCTTATCAGGTCGATATCGTGACCGGTCGTTTCGTCCGACGAGTAGCCGGTCAGTTCGGTAAACGGGCGGTTGACCTGGCAGATGCGGAAATCCGCGTCGGCGATGGCTACGGCGTCGTGGCTGCAACTCAGCAGGCCGGTCAGCAACGGTGGCAATCGATGGGACTGCGCCAGATCAAGCGTATCGGTCGGCAATTTTTCCATGGTCTCTCAATCGATAACCAGGACGCCATCGGCCTCGACCAGCGCGTTGCGCGGCAGGCTGGCGACGCCGACGGCCGCGCGGGCCGGATAGGGCTGGCTGAAGTACTGGGCCATGATCTCGTTGAGCTTGGCGAAGTGACCGAGATCGGTAAGGTAGACATTCAGCTTGACCATGTCGGCCAGGCTGCCGCCGGCGGCCTCGGCGACCGCCTTGAGGTTCTGGAATACGCGGTGAATCTGGGCCTCGATGCCCTCGACCATCTGCATGGTGGCCGGGTCCAGGCCGATCTGCCCGGATAGGTAGACGGTATTGCCGACCCTGACGGCCTGGGAATAGGCGCCGATAGCTTGCGGCGCCTCGGCGCTGGCGACGATTTGTCTGGTCATGTGATCCTCTCCTTGGATTTAGATGATGTTGGCGCCACGGCCCGTCTGGCCGCCTTTGAGCCGGGTGATGCGGGTGACTTCCTGGAGCGCGCGCAGGGCGCGTATCAGGCGGGATAGGTGGACCCGGTTCTGAACCTGGACCGTGAAGTAAAGGTGGGTGTAGTCGCCGCTCTCTTCTTCCATGTGCACATCGTCGATGTTGGAGCCCTCGGCGGCGATGGCGGCGGCCACCTTGGCCAGTACGCCGCGATTGTTGGCGACGGTAATGCGGATGCTGACATCGAAGGTCTTGTCCAGGTCCTGGTCCCACTCGACGTCGATCCACTTATCCGGGTCCTCGCGGAAGTGTTTTACCTGCGGGCAGTCGTGGGTGTGGATGATCAGCCCCTGTTCCTTCTTGATCTGGCCGATGATGGGGTCGCCGGGGATCGGCCGGCAGCACTTAGCCAGGCGCACCGCGACCCCTTCCGAGCCACGAATGAGCAGGGGACCGGTCGTGCGCGCGAGGTCTTCGCCTTCACGGGCGAGCAGTTGGCGGGCCACCATCATGCCCAGCTTTTTGCCCAGCCCGATCTCGACCAGGATGTCGGCGCGGCTGCGGTTGTTGAGCTTGGTCAGGTGTTCCCAGTGGCTGTCCGTGACGTTTGCCGGGTCCATGCCCAGACCGCGCAGGGCCTGGTTGAGCAGTTGCAGGCCGAGCATCTCGGATTCATGCTGGTGCACGTGTTTGAGTGCGCTGCGGATGTGGGCGCGGGCCTTGCCGGTCACCGCGAAGTGGATCCAGGCCGGGTTGGGCTGGGCCGAATCGGCGGTCACGATCTCCACCCGGTCGCCATTTTTCAGCGGCGTGGATAAGGGCATGTAATCGCCGTTGATGCGCGCCGCGACGCAGTGATTGCCGATGTCGGTGTGGACGTTGTAGGCAAAGTCGACGGCCGTGGCCTCGCGCGGCAAGGCCATGATCTTGCCCTTGGGCGTGAAAACATAGACCTCGTCCGGGAACAAGTCGACCTTGATGTGTTCCAGAAATTCCACCGAGTCGCGGCTGTCGGCCTGGATGTCGAGCAGGCTTTGCAGCCATTGATGGGCCATGCGCTGGGCCTCGGTCAGCTCGGCGCCGCCGGCCTTGTACAGCCAGTGCGAGGCGACGCCTTCTTCGGCCAGGCGGTTCATCTCCTTGGTGCGAATCTGAATCTCGACCGGCGTGCCGAACGGTCCGAATAGCGTGGAATGCAGCGACTGGTAGCCGTTCGCCTTGGGGATGGCGATGTAATCCTTGATCTTGCCGGGGATCGGTTTGTACAGGCTATGTAGGGCGCCCAGCGCCAGGTAGCAGGTTGGTACGTCGTCGACCACGACCCGAAAGCCGTAGATATCGAACACCTCGGTGAAGGCCAGGTGCTTTTCCTGCATCTTGCGGTAGATGCTGTATAGGTGTTTTTCCCGGCCATAGACCTCGGCCCGGATGTTGCTGCTTGCCAGCTTGGCGCGAATGGCTTGGTTGATCTTCTCAACTAACTCACGGCGCTCCGTGCGCGAGGCGGAGATGGCTTTTTCAAGTACCCGGTAGCGGGTCGGATACATGTTCTGAAAGGCCAGTTCCTGGAGCTCGTGGAACACCACGTTGAGCCCCAGCCGGTTGGCGATCGGGGCATAGATGTCGAGCGTCTCTTGGGCGATGCGCTGGCGTTGCTCCAGGCTCATGTGCTCCAGGGTCTGCATGTTGTGCCAGCGGTCAGCCAGCTTGATTAGGATGACCCGCACGTCGCGCGCCATAGCCAGCAGCATCTTGCGGAAGTTCTCGGCCTGGGCGTGTTTGCGGCTCTCAAACTGGATCAGATCGAGCTTGGTGACGCCATCGACCAGGTTGGCGATGGCCTCGCCGAAATTTGTCCGGATGTCTTCGCGGCTGACCCCGGTATCCTCGACCACGTCGTGCAGCAAGGCCGCAGCCAGGGTCTGCACGTCCATGTGCCAGCCGGCCAGGGTCTGAGCTACGGCCAGCGGATGGCTGATATAGGGTTCGCCGCCCTTGCGCAATTGGCCCTGGTGAGCGTGGGCGCTGAAGGCCAGCGCCTTGGCCAGTATCTCGGCCTCGTCCTGCTTCAGGTAAGGGGCGATGATGGCGGCATCGTCCGGGGTCGGCTCATAGGCTGATGCTGGGGCCGATATTTCGGCTGGTAAGGGTTGAGTGAGTGGGGGGGGCTGGGCCTGCGCGGTCATGGCACGGTCCAGTCTGGGTGATCAGGAGTGGAACTTAACCAGAACCTCCGCGCCGACCAGACCTTCGGCAATTTCGCGTAGGGCGAGAACGGCTGGCTTGTCCCGACCTGCCTCGACCTTGGGTGTTGCGCCGACCGAAATCTGCCGGGCGCGGGTGGCGGCGGCCAGGGTCATATCGAAGCGGTTAGGAATGTGGGCGATACAGTCGTCAACGGTGACGCGAGCCATAGTGAATTCTCCGGAAGGGCGTTACATAATAATGGCTATTCTAGCCTGATATAGCGTGGATTGGCAGGCTAATGACAATTGCTGGATGAGGGTTCAGTCCTCGGGACTGGCGCAAGGAACAGCCGGCTGGCCAGGTCAAGCCGATTCGGGTAGGGTTTGGACCATGATTTCAGCAAAAAGCATACTCGTCACCGGCTGCTCGACCGGCATCGGTTACGCAGTGGCCCACGGACTCAAGGCGCGTGGCTGGCGGGTGTTCGCCACGGCCCGCAAGCCGGCCGATGTCGAACGCTTGATCGGCGAAGGTCTGGAAAGCCTGGCGCTGGACCTGAACGATTCTGGTTCTATCCGTGCGGCCTTTACCGAGGTCATGATTCGCACTGGCGGCCGGCTCGATGCCTTGTTCAACAACGGCGGCTACGGTCAGGTGGGGGCGGTGGAAGACCTGCCGCGCGCCGCCTTGCGCGAGCAGTTCGAGACCAATCTGTTTGGCTGGATCGAATTGACCAATCTGGTTGTTCCAGTCATGCGTCGTCAGGGCCATGGCCGCATCGTTATGAACAGCTCGGTGCTGGGCTATGCCGCATTTCCTTACCGGGGCGCCTACAACGCGGTCAAGTTCGCACTTGAGGGCATTGCCGACACCCTGCGCATGGAACTGGCCGGTACGGGCATCGAGGTCTGCCTGGTGGAGCCGGGGCCGATCATTTCCCGCTTCCGGGAAAACTGCCGGGCGCCGTTCGAGCGCCACATCGACTGGCGTAACAGCGTGCATCGCGGTCAGTATAAAGACCAGTTGGCCCGACTCGCCAAGCCCGGTCCGGCCGCACCGTTCACCTTGCCGCCCGAGGCGGTGCTGGCGAAAGCAATCCACGCACTGGAAAGCCGCCGGCCCCGGCCGCGCTATCAGGTGACCGTGCCGGCCGTGCTGTTCTGGCGACTGAAACGGTTTTTGTCGACACGGGCCATGGACTGGCTGTCGATACGCGCCTCGGGCGGCGGCAAACGGTAGTAGAATTCGACCCGCCCACCCACTCGGCCTCTCTTTCGCCCTCAATGCGTATCCTGCTCAGCAACGATGACGGTTATTTCGCCCCCGGCCTCGCCGCGCTGGCCGCGGCCTTGACCGATGCGGGCCACAAAATCACCGTGGTGGCGCCGGAGCGCGACCGCAGCGGGGCCAGCAATTCGCTCACCCTGGACCGGCCGCTGGTGGTCCGTCAGGCGCCATCCGGCTTCCACTATGTCAACGGCACACCGACCGATTGCGTCCACCTGGCGGTGACTGGCCTGTTGCCGGAACTGCCGGACATGGTGATCTCTGGCATCAACCACGGCGCCAACATGGGCGATGACACGGTCTATTCCGGCACTGTGGCGGCAGCGACCGAAGGCTTCATGCTCGGCATCCCGGCTATCGCCATCTCGCTGGTCGGCAGCGGCCAGGACCATTTCGATACCGCCGCCGGCGTGGCGATCGATCTGGTCGAGCGCTTCGCGGCGCGGCCTTTCCCGCAAGCGGTGCTGCTCAATGTCAATGTCCCGGATGTGCCGCGCGAGGTCATCGCCGGCGTCGAGGTCACTCGCCTGGGCCGGCGCCACAAGGCCCAGGACACGGTCAAGACCGTCAATCCGCGCAACCAGACCATGTACTGGGTCGGCGCCGCCGGGGGCGCCCAGGATTCGGGGTCGGGCACCGATTTCCATGCCGTGGCCCGCAACCTGGTCTCGGTTACGCCGCTGCAACTTGACCTGACCCACTATCCCCAGATGGCGGCGGTAGGCGATTGGCTGGGCAAATGAATCTGCACGGCGGCATCGGCATGACCTCGCAACGCACCCGCGCGCGGATGATCGACCGTCTGCTCGAACAAGGTATCAAAAGCCCGTTGGTACTCGATGCCATGGCCGCAGTGCCGCGCCACATTTTTTTGGAAGAGGGTCTGCAACACCGGGCCTATGAAGACACGCCGCTGCCCATCGGCGAAGGCCAGACCATCTCCAGTCCCTATATCGTTGCCCTGACCTGCGAGTTGGCTAGCCGGGGTAATCCTATGGATATCGTCCTGGAGATCGGCGGCGGCGGCGGTTATCAGGCCGCCGTGCTGGCCCGGCTGGCCAAGAAGGTGGTGAGCCTGGAGCGCATCGCCAAGCTGGTGGGCAAGGCACGCCGTACCCTGCGCGAGTTGCGCATCAATAATGTGCTCATCAAGAACGTCGACGGCACCTACGGTTATCCGGCTGGCGCGCCCTATGACGCCATCGTGGTGGCGGCGGCCATGCCCTTCATCCCGGATGAGCTGAAGGCCCAGTTGAAGCCCGGCGGCCGGCTGGTGGCGCCGGTGGGGCGAGGCGAGGTGCAGCACCTGATGGTGGTCGAGGCCAGGGAAAACGGCTACTCCGAACGCGATATGGAGGCGGTGAAGTTCGTGCCGCTGTTGCCGGGTGTGGCTTGATGCGTGGTGTCGGCTGGCTGTTGCCGTGGGTGCTTGGTTTGTCGGCTTGTTCCTTCAGCCAGCCGGCTGCGCCGATCCGCGATGCGGCCCACCACGGCGGCCATACGGTTCACCATCCGGTGCGGCCGGCGATCGATCGGGTCACGGTCCGAGAGGGCGATAACCTGTTCCGGATCGCCTTCGATCATGGCTTGGATTACCGTCAACTGGCGCAGTGGAACGGGCTGGCCGATCCAGATAAGATTCGCGTCGGCGATAGCCTGCGCCTGACGCCGCCGCCCGAACGGGCGCCGGACGACACGCCGCTTGTCGTAAATCCGGCACCACCGACGGTCAAATCCGCGCCGCCGACCAATGCAGTCGAGGACATGACCGACGCGGCCCCCTCCGGCTGGGTCTGGCCGGCCAAAGGCCGGGTAGTCACCGCGTTTGGCGGCCGCGCCGGAGCGAAAGGCATCGACATCGCTGGTAAACCGAACAGCCCGGTGCTGGCCGCCGCGCCGGGTCGGGTGATCTATGTCGGCGCTGGTTTACGCGGTTACGGTAAGTTGGTCATCGTTAAACATAGTAATATTCTACTGTCCGCATACGGCCACAATGACCGTGTGTTGGTCGCCGAAGGCCAGACCGTGAGGCTGGGACAGCCCATTGCGGCGATGGGTAATACCGATGCCGAGCGAGTAAAGCTGCATTTCGAGATACGGGAATATGGCAAGCCCGTGGACCCTATGACGTATTTGTCCGGTACGCCGGATTGAGCCTTAAGGATACGACGATGCAGGAAGACGAATTCGTGGAACCCGACGAACTGGCGCCGCCGTCCGGAAGTGACTCGTCCGAAGCGGTTGGGCCGGCTGGCGAGTCGGATCGCGCACTTGACGAGACGCATGATGTCACCCAGCTTTATCTCAACGAGATAGGCCGCGAGTCGCTACTGACCCCGGCCGAAGAACGAAAACTGACGCAGCGCGTGCGCCAGGGTGATTTTGCCGCCCGGCAGCAGATGATCGAACACAACCTGCGGCTGGTGGTGAATATCGCCAAGCACTATGCCAACCGCGGCCTTACCCTGCTCGATCTGATCGAGGAGGGTAACCTCGGTTTGATGCACGCGCTGGACAAGTTCGAGCCGGAGCGGGGCTTCCGCTTCTCGACCTATGCCACCTGGTGGATACGGCAGAATGTCGAGCGGGCGATCATGAATCAGTCGCGCACCATCCGCCTGCCGGTGCATATCATCAAGGAGATGAATATCTACCTGCGCGCTCAGCGTCATCTGGAGTCTCACGGTGTGCCCGACGCCGGTCCCGAGGAGATCGCAGCCTTGACCGACAAGCCGGTGGCGGATGTCCGCCGACTCATGCGCCTTAACGAGCACATGGCCTCGCTCGATGCGCCGCTGGACATCGACCCCAGCCTATCGATCGGCGAGGCCATCGCCGACGAGAATTCGGAGATGCCGGAGGACATGCTGCAAGCCTTCGAGGTCGAGCAGTACATCCACGAATGGCTGAGCGAGTTACCCGACAAGCACCGCTGGGTGATCGAACGGCGCTTCGGTCTCAATGAGCAAGGCATCGCTACCCTGGAGGTGCTGGCCGAGCAACTGGGCGTCACCCGCGAGCGGGTCCGGCAGGTGCAGTTGGAGGGTTTGCAGACCCTGCGCCGTATCCTGCGCCGTAAAGGCGTCGATAAGGAAGGCCTGTTTTGAAATTGGCGTCAATATTGCCTTGGCGCGAGATCGACAGCATTCTGCTGGACCTGGACGGCACCCTGCTGGACCTCTATTTCGACAACCATTTCTGGCAGGTTCATGTACCGGCAAAATATGCCGAACGCCATGGTTTGACCGCGACCGAGGCTCATGCCGAGTGCTTCCGCCGTTATGACGCCAAGGCCGGGACGCTGGATTGGTACTGCGTCGACTACTGGACCGCGGCGCTGGACCTGGATATTGCCCAACTCAAGGAACAACTGAGTCACCTGATCCAGGTCCATCCGGATGTGCGGGAATTCCTGGCGGCGGCCCATCTGGCCGGCAAGCGCGTGGCGCTGGTGACCAACGCCCATCGCACCAGCCTTGCCATGAAGATGCGGCAAACTGGTCTGGAGGCGTATTTCGACGCCATCCATTCTTCGCACAGTTTCGGTATCGCCAAGGAAGACCCGGCGTTCTGGACGGCGCTGAGTCAGGTGGAGCCTTTTGACCCCGCCCGCGCCCTGCTGGTCGACGACAGCCTGCCGGTGCTACGCTCGGCGGCGGTCTTTGGTATCCGCCATTTGCTGGCCATCCGCCAGCCTGATAGCCGATTACCCGCCAAGGACACCGCCGAGTTTTTGGCTATTCACCGATTTTCCGAGGTTATGCCGCTATGAATAAGAACATCCTGCCCCAGGATTTGCAGTCGCTACGTCGCAACTATCTTTTCTCTGGGCTAGACGGCGACCAGTTCCTGGAAGCGATGTCGCATGCCGCGTCGCTGGAGGTGCAGGCCGGCCAGTTGCTGTTTGCCCGGGGCGATGCGGTAGAGGCCTTCTACTGGGTCGCCGAGGGTCTGGTACGGCTGTTTCGTAGTTCTCCCCAGGGCGATGAGAAGGTCATCGAGCTGGTCGGCCCCGGACGTTTCTTCGCTGAAGCCGCCTTGTTCATGGGCGGGCACTTTCCGGTCAATGCCGCAGCGCAAGTCGACTCGCGCCTGATTGCCGTCGACGGCGCCAGTTTCCGGACCTGGCTGGCCCAGGATGCCAGCCGTTGCTTCAAGCTGCTGGCCGGCATGAGCGCAAAGCTGCATAAACTGGTCGATGAGATCGACGGCCTGACCCTGATGAAGGGCGCTGACCGGCTGCTGCAATACTTGCTCGACCATTCCGAGCCGGACGCCGCCGGCCAGACAGTGGTCGATCTGGAGGCACCCAAACAGATCATCGCTTCACGCATCGGGGTCAAGCCGGAGACCCTGTCGCGGCTGCTGCACAAGCTTTCCGGCCTCGGCTACATCGAGGTGAAGGAAAACCACATCTTAATCAAGGACGAAGATAGCCTGCGCACGGCAGGCGGGCTGGATTAGCCGACAATCAGCGCCGCCGCGACCTTGCGGCCCTCGGCGGCAAGGATGTTGTAGGTCCGGCAGGCGGCGCCGGTATCCATGTGTTCCAGGCCGATCCCGGCCGCGATCAGGGTCTGGTATAGCGAGGGATGAGGGAACCGGTGCCGGACGCCGACGCCGAGCAGCACCAGCTCCGGGCGCAGCTCGGCCAGTTGACTGAAATGCGCCGGCGTCAGTTGTTCGAAGTCAGCCACCGACCAATCCGGCAAAATCGTTTCTGGCAGCACGATCAGGCTGCTGCGATGGCGCTGTCCATTGATCTGGATATAACCATCCCCGTAAGCGGAGATCAGATTCAGCCCAGGGGCGGAGGAAAGATGCAGTTTCATGGGGTGTCGGGTAAAATTGGACGCTCTCGCAAGCATAGCGCACGACCATGCTGGAATTACCGATGAATCGCCCGATTTTTGGCCTACCAGACACTCTGGAAGACATGACGTGAGCCCCGCCAAACGAGTCAAAAAGCTCCACATGCGCCCACTAAAGAAGTCCGCCAAGCTCGCCAACGTCTGCTATGACATACGCGGACCGGTCATGGCCCGCGCCAAGCAGTTGGAGGAGGAGGGCCACCGCATCCTCAAGCTCAATATTGGCAATCTGGCGCCGTTCGGCTTCGATGCCCCGGAGGAGATCGTTCAGGACGTTATCCGCAACCTGCCCGACGCGGCCGGTTATTGCGACTCCAAGGGCCTGTTTGCAGCGCGCAAGGCGATCATGCACGAGACCCAGCGGATCGGCATCAAGGGCGTGCAAATCGAGGACATCTACATCGGCAACGGTGTTTCCGAATTGATCGTGATGACCATGCAGGCCCTGCTCGATGCTGGCGACGAGGTACTGCTACCCGCGCCGGATTACCCACTGTGGACCGCCGGCGTTACCCTGGCCGGCGGCACGCCGCGCCATTACCTGTGCGACGAGGGCGCCGGCTGGCTGCCTGATCTGGACGACATCCGGGCCAAGGTCACAGCCAAGACCAAGGCCATCGTCATCATCAATCCGAACAACCCGACCGGTGCGCTGTATCCGGACGACTTACTCAAGGAGTTGATCGAGATCGCCCGCGAACATCAACTGGTGATCTGCGCCGATGAGATCTACGACAAGATGCTCTACGACGGCGCCAAGCATACGGCCATGGCCTCGTTGGCCGATGACCTGTTGATATTGACCTACAACGGGCTATCCAAGAACTACCGCTCCTGCGGTTACCGTACCGGCTGGGTGGCGCTGTGCGGTGAGAAGCGTCACGCCCAGGACTTCATCGAAGGCCTGACCATGCTGGCCTCGATGCGTTTATGCGCCAATGTGCCAGCCCAATTTGCGATCCAGACCGCCCTGGGCGGCTATCAAAGCATTAACGAACTGGTGGCGCCGGACGGCCGTCTGACCCGCCAACGCGACCTAGCCTGGGAGATGCTCAACGCCATCCCCGGCGTAACCTGCGTCAAACCCAAGGCGGCCCTGTACCTATTCCCCCGGCTAGACCGCAAGGTCTACCCGATCCAGGATGACCAGCAGTTCATCCTGGAGATGCTGGAAGAGGAAAAGGTGCTGGTGGTTCAGGGTAGCGGCTTCAACTGGCCCCATCCGGACCATTTCCGGGCGGTCTTCCTGCCCCATGAAGAGGTGCTGCGCGAGGCCTTCCAGCATATGGAACGGTTCCTGGCCAACTACCGCAAACGCCACTCAACCTGATTTCACTATTTACTAAAAGCTTATTAACGACGATGAAACCCATTAACGTAGGTCTGCTAGGCATAGGCACCGTCGGCGGCGGCGTCTGGACGGTACTGAAGCGCAACGAAGAAGAAATCAGCCGCCGCGCCGGCCGGTCCATCCGTATTAGCCATGTCGCCGACCGCAACCTGGACCATGCCCGCAACGTGACCGGCGGCGGCGCCAGGATTACCGACGATGCTTACGCCGTGGTTGCCGACCCCGACATCGACATCGTGGTCGAGTTGATCGGCGGCTACACCGTGGCCCGCGACCTGGTGCTCAAAGCGATCGAAAACGGTAAGCACGTGGTTACTGCCAACAAGGCGCTGCTCGCCGTGCATGGCAACGAAATCTTCGCTGCCGCCCAGAAAAAAGGCGTCATGGTGGCCTTCGAGGCCGCCGTGGCCGGTGGCATCCCGATCATCAAGGCCCTGCGCGAGGGACTCTCGGCCAACCGCATCCAGTGGCTGGCCGGCATCATCAACGGCACCACCAACTTCATCCTGTCCGAGATGCGCGACAAGGGTCTGGCCTTCGCCGACGTGTTGAAGGAGGCCCAGCGCCTGGGTTATGCCGAGGCCGATCCGACCTTCGACATCGAGGGCGTCGACGCTGCCCACAAGGCCACCATCATGTCGGCCATCGCCTTCGGTATCCCGATGCAGTTCGACAAGGCCTATATCGAGGGCATCTCGAAACTGGATGCGACCGACATTAAATATGCCGAGCAATTGGGCTACCGGATCAAGCTGCTGGGCATCGCCAAGCACAAAAAAAACGGTATCGAACTGCGCGTCCATCCGACCCTGATCCCGACCAAGCGCCTGATCGCCAATGTCGAGGGCGCCATGAATGCGGTGCTGGTCTGGGGTGACGCGGTCGGCGCCACGCTGTATTACGGCAAGGGCGCCGGCGCCGAGCCGACCGCCTCGGCGGTGATCGCCGATCTGGTCGATGTAACCCGCCTGCATACCGCCGACCCGAAAAACCGGGTGCCGCACCTGGCCTTCCAGCCCGATCGCCTGTCCGATCTACCTATACTGCCCATGGCGGAGGTCGAGACCGCCTACTACCTGCGCCTCACCGCCGCCGATAAGCCTGGGGTCCTGGCCGACATCACCCGGATACTGGCCGACCTGTCGATCTCCATTGATGCCATGCTGCAGAAAGAGCCGGCCGAAGGGGAGTCGCAAACCGACGTGGTGATACTGACCCATGTGGCGTTGGAGAAGGACGTCGATGCCGCCATCGTGCGCATCGAGGCACTGGCCAGCATCACCGGCAAGGTGACGCGCATCCGGATGGAAGAACTGAACGGCTAAACGAAATCGAAGGCGGTTTCATGAACTACATCAGCACACGGGGTAACGCCCCCGCGCAAACCTTCTCGCAAATTCTGCTCGGCGGCCTGGCCCCCGACGGCGGCCTGTACCTGCCCGAGACTTATCCCCGGTTCAGCGCCGACGACCTGGCGGTGATGCGTGGCATGGATTACCGCGAGTTGGCCTTGACCGTGCTGGCCCGACTGGCCGACGACATCCCGGTTGCCGATCTCAAGGCGCTGATTGATCGGACCTACACTGCCGCGACTTATTGCCACGGCCGGCCTGACTCTGATTTCGACCAGATCGCGCCGGTGCGCAGGCTGGAAGATGGCCTATACCTGCTGGAACTATCCAACGGCCCGACCCTGGCCTTCAAGGACATGGCCATGCAGTTGCTCGGCAACCTGTTCGAGTACGCGCTGGAAAAGGCTGGCCAGGACATCAACATCCTTGGCGCGACCTCGGGCGACACCGGCTCGGCGGCCGAGTACGCCATGCGCGGCAAGAAGAACGTGCGGGTATTCATGCTCTCGCCGTTGGAGGGCATGACCCGCTTCCAGCAGGCCCAGATGTACAGCCTGCAAGATGCCAACATCCACAACCTGGTGCTGCGCGGTGTGTTCGACGACTGCCAGGACATCGTCAAGGCGGTCTCCAACGACCTCGAATTCAAGGGTCGCTACCGTATCGGCGCGGTCAACTCGATCAACTGGGCACGGGTCGCCGCCCAGACCATCTACTACTTCAATGCCTATTTCGCGGTCACTACCGCGAACGATCAGACCGTCGCCTTTTCGGTGCCCTCGGGCAACTTCGGCAATATCTGCGCCGGTCACATTGCCCGCCAGATGGGGCTGCCTGTACACAAGCTGATCGTCGCCAGCAACGAGAACGACGTGCTCGACGAGTTCTTTCAGACCGGCGTCTACCGGCCGCGCAGCGCCGCCGAGACCACACATACCTCCAGCCCGTCGATGGACATTTCCAAGGCCTCCAACTTCGAGCGCTTCATGTTCGACCTGACCGGTCGTGACGCCGCCAAGGTGCGCGAGCTATGGGGTGCGGTCGACCAGGGCGGCGCCTTCGACCTCAAGCGGCATGGTCTGTTCGAGCGGGTCACCGAATACGCCATGGCGTCCGGCAAGAGCCGCCATGCCGACCGCATGGCCACTATCCGGATGGCCTGGCAACGATTTGGCGTCATGATCGATCCCCACACAGCCGATGGTCTGAAGGTCGGTCTGGAACACCGCGAGGCCGGTATCCCGCTGGTCTGTCTGGAAACGGCGCTACCGGCCAAGTTCGAGGATGCCATCGTCGAGGCCCTGGGCCGTAAGCCGGAACGCCCGGCCGGCCTGGCGGACCTGGAAAGCCTGGCGCAACGCTATGAGGTGCTGAACGTCGATGCCGAGGCCGTCAAGGCGGTCATCGCCGCCCATGCCAACGACTGATGACCCATAACCTGCTGATCCGCCTGATCCTGGTCGCCTTTTTGGGGCTGCTGGCTTGGGGTGGGGCGCAGGGCTTCTGGAATGGCGCCGCCAATAAAGCGCCGACGACCGCCCATATCACCGGCCTGCCGCCCGAGGCGCGACAAACCCTGGACCGGATCAAGCGCGGCGGGCCGTTCCCCTATGGCCGCGACGGCATCGTTTTTCAGAACCGGGAGAACCGGCTGCCGCCGAAACCGCGCGGCTACTACCACGAATACACCGTGCCGACGCCTGGCGCCCGCGATCGAGGGGCGCGGCGGATCATTGTCGGCCCGCCGGGCGAGTATTACTACACCCAGGATCATTACCGGAGCTTCTGGAGGATTCAGGAATGAGCCAACCTATTCCCTTGGCCAAGATACTCGGCCACCCCGAAGCGAACGGTCTGTACCGTTTTCCCATTGGTGCTGTCTTGCCCGGCGCGATCCGCCTGGCCGGGCAGGACTTGGCCGGCAAATCGGCGCTGCTCAAGACGCTGGCCAAGGCGCTCGCTTTCCCCGACTGGTTTGGCCGCAATTGGGACGCGCTGGCAGACTGCCTGACCGACCTGTCCTGGCATGAAGGCGCCGTTGCGCTGCTGATCGACGACGCGGCCGTACCGGAGACCGAGGCCCCCGACGACTGGGGCGCGCTGCTCGCCATCCTGGCTGACGCTGCGCATTACTGGCGGTCCGAAGGCCGGCCCTTTGCGGTCTTCCTGCAAGGCGGTCATGCCGCTTATCCAAGGGTTGCCGCTTGATCCGTCTGCTGGCCTATCTATGGGCCTCGCCTAATAGCCTGATCGGGCTGCTGCTCGCTGTGGCTGGCAGTCGCAGGCAGTGGCGGCGCGGCGTGCTGGAGAGCACCGGAGGCTGGTTGCCCCGACTCCTGGGGCACAAGATCGAGGCCATCACCCTGGGTCACGTCATCCTGGCCTGCCATGCCGATGCGCTCGATCACTGGCGCGACCATGAACGCCGGCACGTCCGCCAATACGAACGGCTCGGGCCGCTATTCCTGCCGGCCTATTTTGGCCTGGCGCTGTACGTCGCATTGCGTGGCCGTCACCCCTACCGCGATCATCCGCTGGAGCGTCAGGCAGGGCTTTTCATGCCGAACCAGGCGACAAAAGAAAATTCTCGGGAATCTTTGTCAGGAATCGGCGATCACAGCGACTAACCAGCAGACGATCGAGACCATCGTCACGAGCCGCCCATCGGGCATTTAAACCTTAGGAGATCGACATGAACGCCAACAAAACCATCCTGACCCTCGCCCTGACCGCTGCGCTCGGCATAGCCGGCATCGCCCAAGCGGCGGGCAATCCCTTCGCCATGGACAATCTGAACAGCGGTTATTTGGTCGCTGCCGCCGATAGCAAGACGATGGAAGGCAAGTGCGGCGCCGCCATGGCCGCTGGCGACAACAAGGCTGCTGGCGACGATGCCGCGGCGGGCAAGGTCAAAAACGGCAAATGCGGCGCCGGAAAATGCGGCGCCAACATGGGCATCAACAAGGCCAAGGTTAAGGCCATGGATGGCAAGTGCGGCGCCGCCAAGGGCGTGAAGGCCAAATCTAAAACTACGGTCAAGGCCAAGGCGATGGAAGGCAAGTGCGGTGCTGCCAAGGCAGTCGACACTAAGGCCATGGACCCCAAGACCATGGAAGGCAAGTGTGGTGCCAGCATGAAGTAACCGACTGGCACGCCGATCCTGTTGGGTTTTCAGGTTTATCCGACCGCATCTTGAGCCACGAAGCGCATCGATAGGTCGACTGCCTGAACGTTTTTGGTCAGGCTACCGATAGAGATGCGGTCGACGCCGGTTTCGGCGACCGCGCGGATATTTTCCAGGGTGATGCCGCCCGAGGCCTCCAGTTCGGCGCGGCCGGCGGTGAATAGCACCGCTTCGCGCAACGCATCCAGGGCAAAATTGTCGAGCAAGATCAGTTTGGCGCCGGCGTCCAGCGCCATGGCCAATTGAGCCCTGTTTTCCACCTCGATTTGCACGCCGATACCGGCCGGCGCGATCTTGCCCGCCTGTTCCAGCGCGGGGCCGATGCCGCCGGCGGCGGCGATGTGGTTTTCCTTGATGAGTATGGCGTCGTACAAGCCCATGCGCTGGTTCTCGCCGCCACCGCAACGCACAGCGTATTTTTGCGCCTGTCTGAGTCCGGGCAGGGTCTTGCGGGTGTCATAAATGCGGGCACGGGTGCCGCTAATCGCTGCGACGTATTGGCGCGTGACCGTCGCCACGCCGGACAGGGTTTGCAGAAAGTTGAGCGCCGAGCGTTCGGCGCTGAGTAGGGCGCTGGCCTGGCCCTCGATAACGCATAGCGTCTGGCCGGCGGCGATGGCCTCGCCATCGGCGGCCAGCCAGCGCGGTTCAATATTCGGATCGAGCCGCTTGAATACCGCGTCGAACCAAGGCTGACCGGCCAGTACGGCATCTTCGCGGGTAATGACCTGGGCGCGCGCCATGGCGGTTACCGGGATCAGCCGGGCGGTCAGGTCGGCATTCAAACCGGCTGCCCAGCAAACGCCCAGGTCTTCGGCGAGGGCAGCGTCTATATTGGTGTTGATGATGGTTTCCGGTGGTTGCATCAATGTCTCCTCGATCCCATCTGTATTTTACCGTGGTTGAAATTACCGGCCTTCCCCCCATCTCCGGGTCAAGTAACCTTTGGAGTTCGCTATGCGCTTCGACAAGTTGACCACGCCGTTTCAATCCGCCATCCAGGAGGCCCAGAGCCTGGCGGTGGGCAACGACAACCCGTATATCGAGCCGCTGCATGTGCTGGCGGCCTTAATCAACCAGGACGATGGTTCCGCCAAGGCCATTCTGCAACGCGCCGGCGCCCGCGTGCCGGCCCTGCTGACCGGCATCCAGCAGGCGCTGGACCGCCTGCCCAAGGTGGAAGGACACGGCGGCGAGGTCAGTATCTCGCGCGACCTGGACAAGATTTTCAACCTTACCGACAAGGCGGCGCAGAAGCGCGGCGATGCCTACATCGCCAGCGAGCTGTTTTTGCTTGCCTGTCTGGAGGATAAGGGCGAGGCCGGTCGCTTGCTTAAGGAGCACGGCGCTACGGCGGCCAATCTCACCGCCGCCATCGACTCGGTGCGCGGCAGCGAGGGCGTCGACTCACAGGAGTCCGAAGGCCAGCGCCAGGCCCTGGCGAAATACACCCTGGACCTGACCGAGCGCGCCCGCCAGGGCAAACTCGACCCGGTGATCGGCCGCGACGACGAGATCCGCCGCGCCATCCAGGTGCTGCAACGGCGGACCAAGAACAATCCGGTGTTGATCGGTGAGCCGGGTGTCGGCAAGACGGCCATCGTCGAAGGGCTGGCGCAGCGGATTGTCAACGGCGAGGTGCCGGAGACCCTGAAAGGCAAGCGGGTACTGGTGCTGGACATGGCCGGACTGCTCGCCGGGGCCAAGTATCGCGGCGAGTTCGAGGAACGCCTGAAATCGGTATTGAAGGAGGTCGCCCAGGATCAGGGCCGCATCATCCTGTTCATTGACGAGCTGCACACCATGGTCGGCGCAGGCAAGGCGGAGGGCGCCATGGACGCCGGCAACATGCTCAAACCCGCCCTGGCGCGCGGCGAGCTGCACTGCATCGGCGCCACCACACTGGATGAATACCGCAAGTACATCGAGAAGGACGCCGCCCTGGAGCGCCGCTTCCAGAAGGTGCTGGTGGACGAACCGACGGTGGAGGCGACCATTGCCATTTTGCGTGGCCTGAAAGAGAAGTACGAACTGCACCACGGCGTCGAGATCACCGACCCGGCCCTGGTCGCCGCCGCCGAACTCTCGCATCGCTACATCACCGACCGTTTTTTGCCGGACAAAGCTATCGACCTGATGGATGAGGCCGGCAGCCGGATCAAGATGGAGATCGACTCCAAGCCGGAGGTGATGGATAAACTCGACCGTCGGCTGATCCAGCTCAAGATCGAACGCGAGGCGGTGAAGCGCGAAAAGGACGAGGCATCGAAGAAGCGCCTGTCCCTGATCGAGGATGAGATACGCAAGCTGGAAAAGGAATACGCCGACCTGGACGAGGTCTGGAAGGCGGAGAAGGCCGTGGTCCAGGGCTCCGCTCACATCAAGGAAGAGATCGACCAACTGCGGGTCGAGATGGCCGACCTGCAACGCAAGGGCCTGTTCGACAAGGTGGCCGAGATTCAATACGGTAAGCTGCCGAAACTGGAGGCCGAGATGAAACAGGCCGAGGCGGCGGGCGAGGGTAAACGCGAATTCAAGTTGCTGCGCCGCGAGGTCGGCGCCGAGGAGATCGCCGAGGTGGTCTCGCGGGCTACTGGAATACCGGTGTCCAAGATGATGCAGGGCGAGCGTGACAAGCTGCTGCAAATGGAAGACCGCATCCATCAGCGTGTGGTCGGCCAGGACGAGGCAGTGCGCGTGGTCGCGGACGCCATCCGCCGTTCGCGCGCCGGGCTATCCGACCCCAACCGGCCCTACGGCTCCTTCCTGTTCCTCGGCCCCACCGGGGTCGGCAAGACCGAACTGTGCAAGGCCCTGGCTGAATTCCTGTTTGACAGCCAGGAACACATCATCCGCCTGGACATGAGCGAGTTCATGGAGAAGCACTCGGTCGCCCGCCTGATCGGCGCGCCGCCCGGCTACGTCGGTTACGAGGAGGGCGGTTATCTGACCGAGGCGGTGCGCCGTAAACCCTATTCCGTGATCCTGATGGACGAGGTCGAAAAGGCCCATCCGGACGTCTTCAACGTCCTGCTGCAAGTGCTGGACGACGGCCGTCTGACCGATGGCCAGGGCCGTACCGTGGACTTCAGTAATACCGTTATCGTGATGACCAGCAACCTGGGCAGCCAGATGATCCAGCAGATGGCCGGCGACGACTACCAGGTCATCAAGCTGGCGGTGATGGCCGAGGTGAAGAGCTACTTCCGGCCAGAGTTCATCAACCGGCTTGACGAGGTGGTGGTGTTCCATAGCCTGGACGAGCGCCATATCGCCAGCATCGCCCGCATCCAGTTGCAGTACCTGGAAAAGCGCCTGGCCCAGATGGAGATGAAACTGGAAGTCAGCGACGAGGCGCTGGCCGAACTGGCCAAAGCCGGCTTCGACCCTATTTATGGCGCCCGGCCGCTCAAGCGCGCTATTCAGCAAGAACTGGAAAACCCGCTGGCCAAGGAAATCTTGTCCGGCCGCTTCGCCCCCAAGGACATCATCCGGGTCGACGTGCAGGCTGGACGGTTTGTGTTCGAAAACGTCATCGAGGCGGTTTGATTTCGCTTGCTACTGGGTTAACGCCAAACTCACGTAGCCCATAGGGCGGGCCGTGCCCGCCGCAACGGCGGCGGGTGAACGGCGGCCATGGGCCGCCTTATGGCTGTTTAGGCGGATTTGAATAGGTATAACGGAACGCCTCCATTGAGTTGCAACACCGCCGTGCGCCGTAAAAATCGCACACTCCACCCCCGTCCAACCGTTGTTTCTAGGATAATTCGGCTTTAACCGTTATCGAAGCCGAATATGCCTGACCTGAAGCAAAGAGCCCTCGTCTACCACCAGTTTCCTCACCCTGGTAAGGTCTCGGTGGTGTCCTCCAAGTCCTGCGAGACGCCGGAGGAGTTATCCCTGGCCTACACGCCTGGCGTAGCCGAGCCGGTGCGGGCCATCGTCGAGGACCCGGCCAATGCCTATCGTTATACCAATAAGGGCAATCTGGTCGCGGTTATCACCGACGGCACCGCCATACTCGGCCTGGGCAACCTCGGGCCGCTCGCCGCCAAGCCGGTGATGGAGGGCAAGAGCCTGCTGTTCAAGCGCTTCGCCGGCATCGACGTGTTCGATATTGAGGTCAATGCGCCCAGCGTCGCCAGCTTTATCGAGACCGTGGTCAACATTGCTCCCACCTTCGGCGGCATCAACCTGGAAGACATCGCCGCGCCGCATTGTTTCGAGATCGAGCAAGCGCTCAAGGCGCGGCTCGACATCCCTGTCTTCCACGACGACCAGCACGGCACTGCCGTGGTCATGTGCGCCGGACTGCTCAATGCCCTGGAGGTGCAGGGCAAAAATCTGAATGAGATCAAACTCACCTGTCTGGGGGCTGGCGCGGCCGGGCTTTCCTGTATGCGGCTGTTGATCGCCATGGGCGGCAACAAGGCCAATATGACCGTGGTTGACTCCAAGGGCGTGATCCATGCCGGCCGCACCGATCTCAACGCCCACAAACAGGAGTTCGCCAAGGTGACCGACCTGCGTACCCTGGCTGAGGCAATGGTCGGCGCCGATGTGTTCATCGGCGTGTCGGGGCCCAATCTGGTCAGCGCCGAGATGGTCAAGAGCATGGCTGAGCGGCCTATCCTGTTCGCCATGGCCAATCCGGACCCGGAGATCAACCCGGCCGAGGTGAAGGCGGCGCGCGACGATGCACTAATGGCTACCGGCCGGTCTGACTATCCGAACCAGGTGAACAACGTCCTGGGCTTCCCGTATATCTTCAGGGGCGCCTTCGATGCCCGAGCCAAGGCCATCACCCAGCCGATGATGATAGCCGCCTCGAAGGCCCTGGCGGCGCTGGCACGGCAACCCGTGCCGGAGGCGGTATTGGCGCTGCATGACCTGGATCATCTGGAATTCGGCCGCGACTACATCCTGCCCAAACCATTCGACCCGCGCCTGGCCGAGTGGGTGCCGAAGGCGGTCGCCGAGGCGGCCAGGACAGACTGATTTGCTAGCGGCCTCTCCGGATCGAACCGTGCCCAAGACGCGCCCATTCTTTCTCAACCTAATCCGTATCCGCCTGCCCGTGGGTGGTCTCGTTTCCATTCTGCATCGGTTGAGCGGGGCGCTATTGGCCCTGGCCGTGCCGGCGTTGCTCTATGGCTTTATGTTGAGCCTGCGCTCGCCGGCCGATTTCGAGCGGGTCCGTGGACTGGCCGGTGAGCTGACCGGCGCGCTGATTGCGCTGGGTTTGGTATGGGCATTGAGCCATCATTTTCTGGCCGGCTTGCGTCACCTTGGTTTCGACCTTGGTTGGGGCGAGGCCAGGGCGCCGGCCCGGCTGACCGCCTGGGCTACCCTGGCGGCGGCGTTATTGCTGACCGCGCTGGTTGGGTTGAGGTTGGCGTCGTGAGAAACGTCGGTGGCGCCCATCGCGGTCTGAACCTATGGTTGACGCAGAGGGCCGGCGCCCTGGTTATGGCGCTCTATCTGATTGGTTTTCTGGTCTATGCCTGGATCGCCGGACCGCTGGATTACGCGGCTTGGCATGGCCTATTCGTCCCCCTCGGCGCCAAGGCGGCCAGCCTGTTGTTTGTCGCCGTATTGCTGGTCCACTCCTGGATCGGACTGCGCGAGATTTTTATCGACTATGTCCATCCCATCGCCATGCGTTTGCCGCTGTCGTTTATGTTCGCGGTGCTGTATCTGGGCTGTTTGATCTGGACCGCCGACATACTTTGGGGCGTTAAATGATAGCCAAACGAACCTTCGATGCCGTCATTATCGGCGGCGGCGGGGCAGGGCTGCGCGCCGCCCTGCAAATGGCCAAGGCCGACCTCAAGGTGGCGGTGCTGTCCAAGGTCTTTCCAACTCGTTCGCATACCGTCTCCGCCCAGGGCGGCATCACCGCCGCGCTCGGCAACGTGTCCGAGGACGATTGGCGCTGGCATATGTATGACACGGTCAAGGGCTCGGACTATCTGGGCGACCAGGACGCGATCGAGTTCATGTGCCGCAATGCGCCGAGCGCAGTGTATGAGCTGGAGCACATGGGGCTGCCGTTTTCCCGGCTTGATAACGGCAAGATTTATCAGCGGCCGTTCGGCGGCCAGTCGCAAAATTTCGGTGGCGAACAGGCGGTCCGCACCTGCGCCGCCGCCGACCGCACCGGCCACGCCCTGCTGCATACCCTGTATCAGCGTAACATCGCCGCCCGGACCCAGTTCTTCGAGGAATTCTTCGCCCTCGATCTGGTGCGCGATGCCGAGGGTTATGTACTCGGCATCGTCGCCCTGGAGATCGAGACCGGGCTGCCCTGCCTGTTCGAGTCGCGGGTGACCTTGCTGGCCACCGGCGGTGCCGGGCGTATCTTCCGCCATTCCACCAATGCCCATATCAACAGCGGCGATGGTCTGGGCATGGCGCTGCGCGCCGGCCTGCCGCTGGAGGATATGGAGTTCTGGCAGTTTCATCCGACCGGCATACCGGAGATCGGCTCGCTCATCACCGAGGGCGTGCGCGGCGAAGGCGGTTATCTGCTGAACAAGGACGGCGAGCGCTTCATGCCGCGCTACGCGCCCAAGGCGCTGGACCTTGCCTCGCGCGATGTGGTCTCGCGCGCCATCGCCCAGGAGATGCTGGCCGGGCGCGGCTGCGGGCCACACGGCGATTTTGTCTATCTCAAGATCGACCACATCGGCGCCGACAAGATCAAGACCCGCCTGCCAGGCATCCGCGAGCTGGCCATGCAGTTCGCCGGGGTGGACCCCTGCGTGGCGCCGATTCCGGTCACCCCGACCGCGCACTATATGATGGGCGGCATCCCGACCAATCTGCACGGCCAGGTGGTGGTGCCGGAGCGCTATGGCCCGGAAGAGGCGGCGCCCGGTCTATATGCGGTCGGTGAATGCGCCTGCGTCTCGGTGCATGGGGCCAACCGGCTGGGCGGCAATTCGTTGCTCGATCTGGTCGTGTTCGGCCGCGCCGCCGGCAATCACGCCATCGAATATCTGCGCGAGAACCCCATTCCACGGCTACTGCCGGCCGACTCGGCCGATGTTGCCTTGAGCCGTCTGGCCCGCTGGGACCGGTCACAAGGCGGCGAACGGGTGGCCCCGCTGCGCGCCGAGATGCAGCGCATATTGCAGGCGCATTGCGGCGTTTACCGGCGTGAAGACCTGCTCCGGACGGGCATTGAGAAGTTGGGCCAGGTCGAGGCGCGGCTGACCGAGGCAGCAATCGAGGATAGGAGCAGGGTGTTCAACACCGCCCGGCTGGAGGCGCTGGAGCTGGAAAATCTGTTGCTGGTCGCGCACGCCACGCTGGTTTCGGCGCTGGCCCGGACCGAGAGCCGGGGCGCTCATTCGCGCGAGGACTATCCGCAACGCGACGACGACCGCTGGCTACGGCATACGCTCTATTTGCGCGAAGATGATCAGCTGGACTATAAACCGGTACGCTTGAAGCCGCTCACGATGGCGACCTTGCAGCCCAAGGAACGGACCTATTGAGGTGAGAACCATGCGCTTCAGTATCTACCGTTACGACCCCGAATCCGGCGCCGCGCCGTGTATGCGGGATTACGAGCTGGCATTCGAGCCGCAGGGCAAGAAGGTGCTCGATGCCTTGATCGCCATCAAGGAACAGGTCGATGAAAGCCTGGCCTTTCGGCGTTCCTGCCGGGAGGGCGTGTGCGGCTCGGACGGCCTCAATATCAATGGCGTCAACCGGCTGGCCTGCACCGCCGATCTAGCCAATTTGAAAGAACCGATCGAGATTCGCCCGCTGCCTCGCCTGGCGGTGATCCGCGACCTGATTGTCGATATGAGCCAGTTCTTCCGCCATTACCGTGCGGTCAAACCTTTCCTGGTCAACCTCGACCCTGAGCCGGAGTCGGAGCGGCTGCAATCGCCCAGGGAAAGGGCCGAGCTGGATGGCCTGTACGAGTGCATACTGTGCGGCTGCTGCACCACCGCGTGTCCATCGTTCTGGTGGAATCCAGAGCGCTTTCTCGGCCCAACGGCTTTATTGCAGGCCTATCGGTTTATCGCCGACAGCCGCGACCAGACCACCAACGAACGGCTCGATTTTCTCGAAGACCCATATCGCCTGTTCCGTTGCCACGGCATCATGAATTGCGTCGAGGTCTGTCCGAAGGGCTTGAACCCGATGGCGGCCATCGGCAAAATCAAGTCGCTGCTGGTCAAACGCGTACTGTGAGCGTTGAGATCAGCCGGCTACGATGGCGTTGCCGGCGGGGTATGCTGGAGTTGGACGCCTGGCTATTGGCCTTTCTGGATGACGGTTATTCCAGTCTGGGTAGCGCCGACCGTTTGGCCTTTTCCCGATTGCTGGAGCAGGACGACGGCATGCTTTTCGCCTGGCTTACCGGGCGGGCCGACGTGCCGGAATGGGCGCGCGGCCTATTGGACAAGATTCTAAATTTGAAGGCGGATGCGTAATGAGCGAGCAAAAAGTAAAAATCACATTCAGCGGCAGCGGCCGCCAGATCGACCTGCCGATCATCGCCGGTACTTTAGGCCCGGAGGTGATCGACACCCGTTCCCTGTCTAGTCAGGGCATCCTGACTTACGACCCGGGTTTCCTGTCCACGGCGAGTTGCGCATCCAACATCACCTTTATTGATGGCGACTCGGGGCTGCTCTATTACCGTGGCTATCCCATCGAGCAACTGGCCGAACATTCCGATTTTCTGGAGGTCGCTTATTTGCTCTCATTCGGCGAGCTGCCCAATGCCGAGCAGAAGTCGGCCTTTGTCGAAAAACTCAGCCACCAGACCATGGTCCATGACCAGATGGCCAATTTCTTCCACGGTTTCCGTCGTGATGCCCATCCCATGGCGGTCATGGTCGGGGTGGTGGGCGCCATGTCGGCCTTCTACCGTCACTCTGCCGATCCGTTCGATCCCGCCCAGAGGGAATCGGCGGCGCTGCGCCTATTGGCCAAGGTGCCGACCATCGCTGCCTGGAGCTACAAGTACAACATCGGCGAGCCGTTCATGTACCCGCAGAACCGCTTCAGTTATGCGGAAAACTTTCTCTACATGATGTTTGCTACGCCCTGCGAAGAATATCGGCCCAACCCAATTCTGGCCCGGGCGCTGGATCGCATCTTTATACTCCATGCCGACCACGAGCAGAACGCCTCGTCCTCCACCGTGCGGGTAGCCGGTTCCTCGGGCGCCAACCCATTCGCCTGCATCGCCGCCGGCATCGCCTGCCTTTGGGGGCCGCTGCATGGCGGCGCCAACGAAGCGACCTTGAAAATGTTGGAGCAGATCGGCGATGCCTCGCACATCGGCGAGTTCATCAAGCGGGCCAAGGACAAGACTGACTCCTTCCGCTTGATGGGCTTTGGCCACCGGGTCTACAAAAACATGGACCCGCGCGCCGCGATCATGCGTCAGACCTGCCACGAGGTGCTCAACGAGCTGGGCCTCAACGACGACCCGCTGTTCAAACTGGCGCTGAAGCTGGAAAAGATCGCCCTGGAAGACGAGTACTTTATCGACAAAAAGCTGTATCCCAACGTCGATTTCTATTCCGGCATCGTCATGCGGGCAATGGGTATACCCAATTCCATGTTCACCGCCATCTTCGCCCTGGCCCGCACCGCCGGCTGGGTGGCTCAGTGGAAGGAGATGCTCGCCAACCCAGATCACCGCATCGCCCGGCCCCGGCAGCTCTACACCGGCGCCGCCCGCCGGGATTTCGTCACCATCGACCGGCGGCATTGATATGTGGTTCCGAAATCTGCAAATCTACCGTCTGGCCGCCGACTACAAACTCGACCTGGCCGATCTGGCCGGCCGTCTGGCCAAACAACCGCTGACCCCCTGCGGCGGGCTGGAACGTATGCGCCTAGGCTGGCTGTCGGTGTGCGGCGAAGACGACTATGTCTATCAACAAAGCGGCCAGTTGCTCATCGCTCTGGGCATTGAGGACAAGCTGCTGCCGGCCTCGGTGATCAAGCAGGCGGCCGACGCCAAGGTAGCCGAAATCGAGGCCCAAGAGGGTTATCGGCCTGGCGCCAAACAGCGCAAGGAAATCCGCCAACAGGTCGAGGACGAAATGTTGCCGCGCGCCTTCAGTAAACGGACCACGGTCCATGCCTGGATCGACCCGGTACACGGCTGGTTGGCGGTGGACACCGCCAGCGCAACCAAGTCCGAGGCACTGTTGAAACTGCTTGGCGACTGTGCGCCGAATCTGCCGCTCAAGCTATTGCACACCCAACTCTCGCCCGCTGCGGCGATGACCCGCTGGCTGGCTGAGAGCGATGCCCCGACCGGCTTCAGCATCGACCGCGACTGCGAACTGCAACTGCCCGGCGAGGACCGCGCCACCGTGCGCTATGTTCGCCACGCCCTGGATGGTGAGGAAATCGGGCAACACATTGCGGCCGGCAAACAGGCCACTCGCCTGGGCCTGACCTGGTCCGACCGGGTCAGCTTCGTGTTGACCGAGAAACTGGAAATCAAGCGGCTGCAATTTCTCGACATCATCACGGAACAAAGCGCGCAGGCGGAGGATGCCGAGGCGATGTTCCAGACCGAATTTGCCTTGATGACCGGCGAGCTCGGCCGCCTGCTGGCCGATCTGCTGGCCGCCTTGGGCGGCGAGGCCGAGGCCTGACGGCGGACATTGGACCCGCGTATTTGACCATTCGCTTCGCGTCCACTTAACCATCGAGCCTGCCGCTTCCAGGAGCTTGTCTACTTCTTGCCGGCCAGCCGGCGTAACTGGTCGATTAGCTCTGGGTTATCGAATTCGCGCCCACCTACCGCACGGTAGGCCAGATTGCCGTCCGGGGCGATCACGAAGGTGCTGGGCAAGCCCTTGACCTTCCATGCCTGCATGGCGGCGGAATTCAGGTCCAGGAGCAAAGGGAATTCCGGCGCCGGGTTCAGTGTGCCGGTGAAGGCAAACACGGTATCGTCGTCCTCCCCGACATCGACGGCCATGACTACCACGTCGGGCAAAGCGCGCCGCAACCGTTCCAGTGATGGCATCTCGCGCCGGCAAGGCGGGCACCAGGTGGCCCAGAAATTAACCACCACCACCTTGCCCTTGAGGGCGGCTAGGTCGTGCAGTTTGCCATCCAGGTCGGTCAGTTTCAGGGCCGGCGCCGGTCGACCCGTTGGCACGGCGGTGAGGACGTGAGTCAGCGGCGGCAACTCGGCGGCCACCGCCGGGGCAGCGACCAGCCAGAGGCCGGCCAGGACAAAAAACAACGACTTAGCGCGGACAATGGACATCGCTTAACTCCCCTTCATAGGTCTTGCCCGCAACCTGCCAGCGGGCGGTGAGATCGAATGTACTTCCCGGCGGCAAGCCGGCACTCAACATACCCTGGTTCCAGTCGCCCGGCTCATATTCCTGCTCGGGTGGAAACTGCGCCCAGCGGAAGGCGATGACGGCCGTCTCGGACAGGCCGCGCCGACGCCATTCCGCCAACCAGTCGTCGACCGGCCGGGGTGGCCGCGCATTGCCCGCTGCGGTCAGCGACCAGTCGGCCAGGCGAAAGCCGACCGTTCCCGGCGCGGCATCGTTACGCAGCACGGTCATGAATACGCAGGCGGTGGCGTAGGTCTCTGCCGCCTCGGCCGAGAAGCCCCGGTTGAGGTAAAAGGCGCGGGCCTGGTCGGGCAATATCTGGGTCAACGAGAGGGCAACGCCGTGGCTATGGGCCTTCCAGGTTTGGGCCCCGGTATCGGCGTCGATCCCGTGAGGGGTCTGTGCCCCAACGGCCGGCTGGGCCAGTGAGGCACAGACGGCGAGCGGTAGCGCAAACAAACGGTAGGCAGCGGTCATCGCATGGTCGGCGTTGTTATGGATGGCCTGAATTATCGCCGAATATTGTCATGGCTGGGCGTCAGTGCTGGTGCCGATGGTGCGCGTCCGGGTAGTGTGGATGTGAGTGAACCAGTGGTGCGTGCTGGTGTAGATGACTGTGGCATGTGCCGGGCGCGACCGGGCCGTCGTGTGGGTGCTGATGATGTGTGTCGTGCAGGTGCACGTGTTCATGCTCCATCGCCTCGTGGACATGGATGTGTTCGTGTCGCTCGGTGATGTGCAGCCACACCCCGAGCGCCATCAACCCGCTTGCCAGCGCGAGCCGGGCGCTGATCGGCTCGTCCAGCAGGACAATTGCCAAGGTGGCGCCAAAGAAGGGCGCTACCGAGAAGTAGGCGCTAGTACGCGCGGTACCGAGGTGGCGCAGGCCGATGACGAACAGGACCAGACTGGCGCCATAGCTGGCGAAGCCGAGCAGGGACGCCGCCACGACCACCGCCGGCTCGGGCCAGGTAGCGCCCGTGGCGAGCGCGAGCGCCAGATTGACGCCGCCTGCGACCAGGCCCTTGGTCATGGCGATAAAACCGGCATCGGCAAGCGACACCTTGCGCGTCAGGTTGTTGTCGAGCGCCCAAGCAAGACAGGCGCCGAGCACGGCCAGGGTCGGCCAGACGCCGGCGAAATGCGCCTCGCTGGGCCAGCCGAGCACCGCCACGCCGGCGACGATGGCGGCCATCCCCAGCGCAACCCGGTGGTCGACGTTCTCGCCGAACACGAACCAGGCCAGCAGCGCGGTCAAAACGCCCTCGGCGTTGAGCAACAACGAAACGCCCGAGGCCGGCATCGCGGCTAATCCGGTCAACAGCAACACCGGACCGATCACGCCACCGCAGACGATAGCCCCGGCCAGCCAGCCCCGGTCGGCGCCGGACAAGCGCGCAGCAGGCGGGCGGCGAACCAGGCGCGCCAGCCACAGACCGATGCCCGAGCCGAGATAGAGCAACCCCGCCAACAACCAAGGTCCGGTATATGTAAGGAGCGGTTTGGCCAGCGGCGCGCCGGCGCCAAACAAGGCTGCCGCCGCCAGGGCCACCAGTACGCCAGGATGGATGCTATGTTTCATGCCATCGCCTCGTGGTTGGAAAACTGTCATGATTTAGCCGTTTTCCCAGAACGACTAAATTTTTATCAAGCGCCACCTGGTTTACATGTTGAGTTATTCAGCCCGATAGCAAGTAGCCACGGATGCCAGCCTATCCTGGCGCTGAAGTTCAGTGTCAGGAAACAGGCGTGCTATCGACCAATGACCAAGTGTGACGTATGCGGTGATGCTGCCTATCGACACTTACGAAAGACTATCGGCCAAGCTGGCCCAATAACCAAATGTAAAGGTATGACGATGCTGATCGCAATGGTGGGACTTGGGCGCATGGGCGCCCACATGGCGCGCCGCCTGTTGCGCGACGGACACGACTGCGTGGTGTACGACCAGAATCCGGATGCCATGGCGCAACGGGTGGCCGAAAGCGCGGCCGAGGCCGACGCCCTGTTTGCCCGCAACGGCCACCGCTGGCGCGACATCACCGGCAATATGGGCAGTTGCCATGTCTGAAATCCTCGTGTTGGCCGGCGACATCGGCGGCACCAAAAGCAACCTGGCCTTCTTCCACGGCGCGCCCGAAGCACCCGAAACCGTGGCGGAAGAGAGCTATCAGAACCGGGAATTCGCCGGTCTCGCCGAAGTGGTCGGGCGTTTTATCGCGGAGACGGGGATGAGCGCCGCCACCGCCTGTTTCGGCGTAGCCGGCACGGTGGTGGCGGGTGTAAGCCATCTGCCCAATCTGGGCTGGAGCTTGTCGGAACAGGCGCTTGCGCACGACCTGGGTTTGCGGGAGGCCAAGCTGATCAACGACCTGGAGGCCAATGCAATGGGCATCGCCACCCTGGCGCCCGAGCAGTTCTTCACCCTCAACCCAGGGCGGCCCCAGCCCGGCGGCAACCGGGCGCTGATCGCCGCCGGCACCGGACTGGGCATGGCTATGCTGTGCCACAACGACGATGGTTATCGGGTTTCGGCCTCGGAAGGCGGGCACATGGACTTCGCGCCGCGCGGCGAAGAACAGATCGCCCTGTGGCGTTTTCTCACCGCACGCCACGGCCATGTCAGCGTTGAGCGGGTGGTGTCCGGGCCAGGTCTGGTGGCTATCTACGACTATCTCAAGGCGCGCGGGGAAGGCGAACCCAACTGGCTGGCCGAACGCTTCGCAACGAACGCCGAGCGCGCCGCCGTCATCGCCCAGACCGGGCTTACGGGTGAGGTGGCCATCTGTGTCAAGGCACTGGATGTATTCCTCTCGGCCTACGGCGCGGCGGCCGGCAACCTGGCATTGGCCGCACTGGCCACTGGTGGCCTGTATATCGGCGGCGGCATCGCCCCCAAGCTGCTTGCTGCGTTTTCCGACAGCGGCTTCATGGCCGCCTTCGTCGACAAGGGCCGCTTCGCCGAGCTGCTTGCCGATATTCCGGTACGCATCATCCTGGAACCCAAAACCGCGCTACGCGGGGCGGCGAGCCACGCACTGGCAGCGACATAGACCCAGCCCACGCGGCAGAACAACGGCTTCACATCCCCGAACGTCCCGGACATCGGCCGATGCCGTCTGTCAGGCGCTTGGCACGCATGGCCATAGCCTTTCTCACCGTCCCCTGAAAGTTGATTGCCATTCATCGCTGGGCCGACCTATAACCAATTTGTATATGTATTCATTTATCTATTCATAATGACCGCCACACATGCTGACCGCATCCGCTCTCTGTTGGCTCAAGGCCCGGCATCGGCGCGTCAACTCATTAATTTTATTGGTGTCAGCCAGGCAACACTTTCCCGCGCCATCGTTGGCATGGGGCCTGAAATCATCCGAATAGGCGCCGCCAGATCTATTCAATATGCCCTGCACGATGCCGCCCGTGGCTTTGCCGAGGTGCCGGTTTACCGTGTGACAGCCGAGGGGCAGATTCGCCGGCTTGGCGTGTTGCTGCCCGTGCGCCCGGATGACTTTGTCATGCTTCAGGATGATGGCGCAACGCTTCATTCCGACGGCCTGCCGTGGTGGGTTCAGGACATGCGCCTGGCTGGCTTCCTTGGCCGCGCATTTGCCATCAGCTTTGCCGCCGAACTCGGTCTTCCGCCCGACATCAACGAGTGGACCGATGCCCATGTCCTGCGGGCGTTGATCCATCACGGGGACGATATGGTCGGAAACCTGCTGCTGGGGGATATTGCCCGCGAACACTTTATACAGTCGCCGTCCCTTGTGCCCATTACGGATGCCGACTATCCGGTATTGGCCGAGGCCGTCGAACGCGGCGAGGTTGCGGGCTCATCGGCCGGCGGCGAACAACCGAAGTTCGCGGCCTACAACGGTAGACATGTCTTGGTGAAGTTCACCGCCGAAGATGACAACACGGTAACTGGACGCTGGCGTGATCTGTTGCTAGCCGAACATCTTGCCGGCCGTGTGCTGACCGATGCCGGCCTGCCAGCGGTCGAGAGCAAGATCATGGACATCGGTACCCGGCGTTTCCTTGAAGTCGAACGATTCGACAGGGTGGGGCCGCTGGGCCGTCGCGCCGTTCATTCACTGGCCTCCCTCGATTCGGCGTTCGTCGGCGATGCCGTTTCACCCTGGCCGCTATTGGCGGCCCATCTAGCGACTTCCCGCATCATTACCGCCGAGGCCGCCAATATGGCGATGCGCCTGTATGCCTTCGGCGTCCTGATCGGGAATACCGACATGCACAACGGTAATCTGTCGTTTGTCGCGGACCATGGCAGACCATATGAGATCGCTCCGGCCTACGACATGCTGCCGATGGCATTCAGGCCCGGCAGTGGTGGCAATCTGCCCGACAGCCTGAACTCGGCCAACCTGCGATCCTGCATCACCCCGGTCACATGGCGGCAAGCCTTGGACTTGGCCGAAGCCTATCTGGCCAAGATTCGCGCGGACGGCCGCTTCACGGAGGGCTGGGCGCCGTGCGTAGTTGCATTGGCGCGGCATGTCGAGGATGCCCGGCAGAAGATAGGGAGGCTTGCTTGAACATCCCTGGACGGCTTGTAGGAGGGGGCTTGCCCGCGATAGGCCATCAAATTTGGCCATCGTTCTTCGCGGCCAAGCCCGCTCCCACAAAGGTTGCCGCCCCCCAAGCCCGCCCATTCCCATGACAGCCCGAGCCTTCCCGCACAGCGGCTTCATGGCCGCCGGTGGTGATAAGCTATATATCATGCTGAACGTAAGTCCGATGGTCAGGTTTTCGCATAGCCAAAGGCAAGGAGAAGGGCAAGGGCGTCGTCGCGGCGCGGGGTCTGCAGGGTGAAGGCGGGGTTTGCACGAGCAATGCTCTTGCCCGCCTGAACGCCACGAGCTCTGCGAGTGGCCGGGTCGCCCAATCCGAAACGGCGGGGCGATGAACAAAATCCGGATATGAGGTGTGGTGCATCCGGGACGAGCGGGCACGTGACTGCAAAGTCCTCGTGAGGCTTCTTCCTATCCAGATTGTTGTTTACCATATTTCAGTATGGTGTTTTGTATGGGCTAATGCTATTCTGTGTCCATGGCAAAAACTCGCTTTGATTGGGACCCCGACAAAGACGCCGAGAATCAGGGAAAGCACGGAGTCTCCTTCTCCCGTGCCCAGTACGCCTTTGCGGACCCGCTACGCGTGATAGCCAAAGACGAGACTCACAGCCAAACCGAAGAGCGGTTCTATTGCTTCGGCGAAGTGGATGGCGGTGTGCTCACGGTACGGTTCACTTACCGCGCCACGGTTATTCGAATCATCGGCGCCGGTTATTGGCGCAAAGGAAAGGCGATCTATGAGCGCGAAAACGCAGCGTAGCGAAGTTTTAGAGAAGGCTCATGCCGGCGGGAGCCGGCGTTACGCCGAAACTAAAATCAAGTACACCGATGAACCCCTTGGCAAGGTTCTGGTGGTTCCTGACTTTCTTCCTTCACCGGCCGAATTGGCATTTCGCGAAGAGGGTGTGAAAGTAACTCTGGCTCTGAGCAAGAAGAGTATCGAGTTCTTCAAGTCGGAGGCTACCAAGCATCACACTCAGTACCAGCGCATGATTCGCCGGTTGCTCGACGCTTATGTCGATGGCCAGGCCCCAACCCGGCAGCCCACACGGACGCTGGGCGATAAAGCCGCGCAGCGCCGGTAACGGCGGGGCGATGAACAAAATCCGGATATGAGGTGTGGTGCATCCGGGACGAGCGGGCACGTGACCGCAAGGAGACTGAATTGAACAAAAACACGCTAGGCTCGCCCGATACCTGGCTGGATGAGCATGGCGCAGCGCTCTATAAATATGCCCTGATGCATACTCGCGACGAACACAAGGCCGAAGAAGCGGTGCAGGAAACCTTGCTTGCCGCCCTGGAGTCGCGCGACCGATTCGCCGGCGACGCATCGCCGCGCACCTGGCTGATCGGCATTCTCAAGCACAAGGTCATGGATATGTTTCGGCATGACGCGCGCGAGGTGCAATTGGCAGACCCGGATGACGCGGAAGATGCGCAGGTGGAAGACAACTTCGCGGCCAATGGCCATTGGCGCAACATGCCTTCGGATTGGGGCAATCCGGAAGAGCTGCTGGAACGCGGCCAGTTCATGACCATACTGCAACGCTGCCTGGACGCCTTGCCACCTCGATTATCGAAGCTGTTCATGCTGCGCGAGGTAATGGAAGAAGATACGGAAACTATTTGTCAGGATTTGGCGATCACCCCGACCAATCTGTGGACGATGCTGTATCGGGCCCGTTTGGGGCTCCGGCAGTGTCTCGACAGGAATTGGGTCGGTAAAACCGCCCAGGGGTGAATGGAGATGCTGACCTGCAAGGATGCAAGCCATTTGATTTCGGAGAGTCATGAGCGCCCATTGGGCCTTTGGGAGCGCTTGGGTCTCAAAATGCATCTATGGATGTGCGTCGGTTGCCGGCGTTTTGAGCGGCAAATGACCTTGTTGCGACTCGCCGTGCGAGCGCTTGGCAAGCATCCCGAGGCGGTCGACGATGGCGCTGAATTCCCCCCGGAAGCGCGTGAACGCATCCGCAAGGCATTGACTGAGCGCCGCGATCGCCAGCACTGAAACCCCAGGTTCTCCGAGACCATCGTCATAAATCGCCCGCCAGGGCATGACCGACTTCTGGAGAATCGACATGAACGCAAGCAAAACCACCCTATCCCTCGCTTTTACCACCACTTTCGGCTTACTGAACAAGGTCGGTGAGTGGCTCGCCCCGGTGGGTCTTAGACTGTTGCTGGCCTATGAATTCTGGCTGTCCGGCGTGGAGAAATTACACGGCGAAAACTGGTTTGCCGACATCCAGGAGCGGTTTCCATTTCCATTCAATATCGTGCCGCCCGAAATCAGTTGGCAAATTTCCACCTGGACCGAACTGATCGCTCCCGTTCTGCTGGTGCTGGGCCTAGGCACGCGCTTTGCCAGCGTTTCGCTGATCGTCCTGACTACCGTGGCCTGGGTTAGCGTCCATGCCGGCAACGGCTATAACGTCTGCGACAATGGCTACCAGTTGCCGCTGATGTACCTGGTCATGCTCGTACCGTTATTGCTGTCCGGACCGGGCAAGTTGAGCCTGGATCACTGGATAGCACGCTGACCTCGGGCGAGGTTTAGAAGGTTCGCAAAGGTGGGTAGGCTGATATGATGGCGGCCAGTGGGAGACCACTTGGCGGGTAGAAACGGAAAGCGCCCCGAAAGGCGCTCGTTTACTACGTAGCTGGCGGAAAGGGTGGGATTCGAACCCACGGTACAGCAAGCTGTACACCGGATTTCGAGTCCGGCCCGTTCGACCACTCCGGCACCTTTCCGCGGGTTCCGGAATGGCGCACTTGGCATGGCCAACCCGGAAGAGGGCGCATTCTACATGTATCGGATTGGGTTGACGAGAAAGTTGCATTTTTTTGCCACCAGCAAATCGGCGTACCTATGGTTGTTGTTGGCGCCGATCATCGTGGCAAGCCTGTATTGGCACTGGCGGCCGCTGCCTTCGCCCTATATCTCGGGCGAATTGGTCGTTCTGACCAGGGAAAGTCCGACCACCTATTTTCTTGATGCCGAGGGTAAGCCGGCTGGTTTTGAATATGAACTGGCGACAGAATTTGCCAAGGAACACGGCTGGACGCTCAAACTGGAAGTCGCCAAGGATGTCGATAGCCTTATCGAGACGGCCGCTCACGGCAAGACCCACCTGGTGGCCGCTGGGTTGACCGTTACCACCGCCCGTGCCGGACGATTGCGCTTCGGCCCTGGCTATATCGCCGAACGCGAGTTGGTGATCTGCGGGGCCGGCATCAATAAACCCACTTCATTCGCTGCATTATCCAAAGTCCGTCTGGAGGTAGTGAAAGGCAGCAGCCATGCCGAACGACTCCTGGAGTTGCGTCAGGCCTACCCCGGTTTGCACTGGGTCGATGCGGCCGACCATTCGACCGAGGAGTTGCTGGAGCGGACTGCCGCCGGGTTGGCCGATTGCACGGTGGCCGATGCCAGCACCTTTGATGTGATGTCGAATTTCCTGCCCACGCTGAGCAGCGCCATGGTACTCACCGATAAACGGGATATTGCCTGGGCGATGGCCATGAACACAGATATGCGCCTGCGTCAGTCGCTGGCGGATTTTTTTCGAGAGATTCGCGCCGATGGGCGCCTGGACCGTCTTCGGGAACGCTACTTCGGCCACACCCATCGTCTGGCCGAGGTTGATGTCCAGGGTGTCCTGCTAAAGCGCACGCGCTTGCTGCCGAAGTTGAAGCCCGCCTTTTTGCGCGCTCAAGAGGAAAGCGGGCTGGATTGGCGTTTATTGGCGGCCTTGGCGTATCAGGAGTCGCAGTGGGATCCGCTGGCGACCTCGCCGACCGGGGTACGCGGCATCATGATGCTGACCGCCGAGACGGCCGACCGACTGGGCATCCCGGACCGGCTGGATATTGAGGCCAGCATTCTGGGCGGCGCGCGCTATCTAAACCTGCTGAAGGATCAATTGCCTGACCGAATACGTGAGCCCGATCGGACCTGGATTGCGCTGGCTGCCTACAACCTGGGCATGGGCCATCTGGAGGACGCCCGCCGGTTGGCGCAGAAGCTCGGTAAAAATCCGAATTCATGGCGCGACCTAAAGGAAGTGCTGCCCATGTTGGCCCGGCAGGACTATGCCGGGAAGCTACGGCTCGGCTACGCGCGTGGCGGCGAGGCGAGGATACTGGCCGAGAACGTGCGCATCTATTACGAGATACTCAAGCGCTTCGAAAGCTCGAAGTTTAGCGCGGACAACGGCTTGACGGCGGGACGAAAGCGCGGCTGATGTTGCGCTAACGGGCATGGTGAATTGCCGCCCCGTCACGCTTTTCGATCTCTGACCTTGGCACTATCCCGGACCTGGTCGCCAGGCCTGGAGACGACTTTTTCGCCCGGTTTCAATCCCGCCAGCACCTGGGCCTGTAGACTATTGCGCTGGCCGACCTGGATTGGGCGTAGCCTGGCCCGGTTGCCTTCGATGACGAATACGGCCCAACCGCCGCCGTGTCTGAACAGTGCGTCGGCGGGTACTTGTAGTACATAGGGCGCTGACCAGATGACAAAACTGGCCTCGACCCGGTAGCCATCGCCTAGTCGTCGCCATTGTTCGGGCGGTGAGCCGAGGTCGCAGATCACCCGCACCCGTTGTTCCTCGACGCCCAGCGCCGAGACCTTGGTGAAGCCGGCCGGTTCGACCCCGCGCACGCGGGCCTCCAGCGGCGTGTCGCCACCCCAGCGATCCAACCGGACCGGGGCGCCAGGGGTGATCTTTACTGCGGCGGTGGACTGTACCTCGACCACGATTTCCAGACTCGACGAATTACCCACTTCAAGTAGCGCCTGGCCGGCCTGCACGGCGCCTTCGTTTTCGTGTGGCACGCTCAGCACGTTGCCGTCAACCGGCGAGATGACCTCGATGGTCTCGGCGCCCTTGCCGGGATTCAATCCGCTGGTGCGCGCGGCGGCGGCGCGCGCGGCCTCGACGTTATGGCCCGCCACCTTGGCCGATTGTTCGGCGGCAAGGCGGCCGGCCTCGGCGGCTTGAAGCGCGGTGCGGGCCTGATCGACCGCCGACTGGGAGACGAAATGGCTCTGGCCGAGGGTCTGGCTGCGCTCGAATTCCTGTTTCGTAAGCCGTTCCTGGGCGGCGGCGGCGCGCGTGGTTTCGCTGGCGGCGGCCTGAGCAGCCTGGGCGGCGGCGAGTTGGGCGGCGGCCTGGGCCAGGCTACGCGGGTCGAGACTGGGAGATTTGGCCGGTTCCAGTATGGCGACAACCTGGCCTTTGCGTACCGGGTTGCCAACCTTGAGGTCGATGCGGCGGACATAGCCGGCCGACGGCGCAGATACGATATAGCGCTCGCGCACCCGGGTCTTGCCTTCCTCTTCGATAGTGACTTCAAGCGGGGCTTTCTTCGCCTCGGCGACATCGACCGGGACGGGGCGCGGCATAAAACCGTAGGCGAGGGCCGCCGCGATGGCCAGCGCCAGGCTCAGGAGTCCGATTCGTCCGCGCATCATTATTGTTTATTCCCTTGTCTTCAAAACGGCCACCAGGTCCAGTTTGACCAAGGCGCGCCAAGCCAACACCCCGGAGACAATGGCGGAAACCAGGACCACCGAGGCGGCCATGGCGTAATTGTAGTGCTCCAACACCAGGGGCAGGCGGTAGAGTTCGGAATTGAATGACAGCACCAGTACGCCACACAGACCGATGCCAACCAGAAAACCGACCGGGATGGCGGCCAAGGTTAGGGTGCCCAACTCGCCGAGCAGGATGTAGCCAATCTCGACCCGGGTGAAACCGAGCACCCGCAAGCTGGCCAGTTCCCGGCCCCGTTCCGAGACAGCGATGCGCGCCGAGTTGTAGACCACGCCGAAGGCGATGCTGGCCGCGAGCAGGGCGGAGATCATATTAAAGAACAGGACGAACTCGCCCATGGTGGCGTTGAAACTGCGGATGGCGTTGGCGTGGGCGACCTGACCCAGCACACGGGGTCGGCCTTGCAGTTGTTTGTAGATTTCAGGTTCGGCGCCGGGGTCGTGCGATAGGTAGACGCCGGAGATGACATTGCCTTCCCTGAGCAGACTGTTGAGCGTGTCGCGCTGCATGTAGGCGGAGACGCCGAGATACTGCTTGGTGATGCCGAGCACCGGCGCCTCAACTGTGCGCCGATTGCCCTCCAGCACCTCGACGGTCAGCCTGTCGCCGGGCTTCACATGTAATATGCGGTTGGCCAGGTGGTCGGTCAGCACCACGCCGCCCGGCGGCACATGGACCGAATTCAGATGACTATCCAAGGCATGGTGCAGAATGCCGTCCGGCTCGATGCCATAAAGCGCGGCGCGATACCGGTGCTGAGCGAAACGCAAGTTGGCCGGTACATCACGAAAACCTTCCACACGACGCACGCCGGGCAGCCTGGCGATTTCATGCAGGGCGGCAATCGAGGTTGGATCGGTGAAAGTGACGGCCAGGTCTTCACGCGCCGACAGGTTGAACTGCACGTCGAGCATATATTCCACCGCGCCGCGCTGGTAGTCGCCGACCATCATCAAGCCACAGGCGCAGGCAATGCCGAGCACGGTCAGCGTCGATTTCCAGGGTCGCCGTTCAATATGGCGCAGGATCATGCGCGATGGCTGGCTGAGCCAGCGCTGCAAGCCGATGCGTTCGATCAGCGTGGCGCGGTAGACCACCGGCGTGTCGGGACGCATACCCTCGGCCGGCGGCAGACGCATGGCACGGCCGACGGTAAGCAGGGTGCCGCTCGCCGCCGCGACGCCGGCGACCAAGAAGGCGATGACGATAACCATGGGCCGAAGGACATAGTCCAGATAAGGGAAGCGGTAAAAATTCATGTACACCTGCGACAGACTGACCCCGAACCATGCGCCCAGCGCGATGCCCATCAAGACGCCGAGCAGGGCGATGGCCAGCACCATCTTGAGAAAATGCGTGCCAATCGCCAGGTCGCCATAGCCGAAGGCCTTGAGGATGGCGATCTGATCGCGTTGAGTGGCAATCATGCGGCTTACCACGACATTGAGCAGAAAGGCCGCGACGCCGAGGAAGATGGCCGGGAACAGGGTGGCTGTGGTCTTGAGCTGTTTCAGTTCCTCGGTCAGGAAGCGGTTGGAAAACTGGTACTCGCGGCCGTAGGCGCCGATGCCACCGTAGGCTGCGAGCCGCTCATCAATGCGCTCGATCACGGCTTGGGTTTCGGCGCCTGGCGTCAGGGTGACGCTGACCTCGTTGAAGGCGCCGTCCATATCATTGGCGATGGCCAGGGCGTGGCGACCCATCCAGAGCACGCCATAGCGCTGGAAGTCCGGGAACATGGCGCCGGGCGCGATCTGGTAAACGTATTCGGGCGACATGGCGACGCCGGACAGGATCAAGGTTTGCCGCTTGCCGTTGACAATTGCGCCCAGGCGGTCGCCGGGGTTCAGCTTGTGGGCGTCGGCGAAGGTGTCGCTGACCACCGCCTCGTTTTCGCTGTACGGCACAGGCAGACGGCCGCGCTTGAGGTGTAAGCGATTGAGTCTAGGCGCGCCGTGGTCGGGCAGCGAGGCGATCATGCCGACCGCCGGATCGGCAAAACCGGGGACTTCGAGCTTGGCCAGGGTCACAACACGGGTCTCCAGCGCCGCCACGCCGGGGATGTCGGCCAGCCGTCCGGCCAATGATTCGGGGGCGCGTTTGAGCGCGGCGAACACCTGGCTGAAGCCATAGTCGCGGTAGAAGCGGTCGCGCGTGGTGAGCAGCGAGTCGTAGGTCGATAGCGCCATCACCAGGGTCGCCACGCCGCCCATAATGACCGCAGCGATGGCCAGTACCTGGCCGCGCATCAGCCAGAGATCACGGAGCAGTTTGCGGTCGAGGACGGTCATGGGTCACCAGCTCAATTCGCGAGCCGCCTTTTTGTGGGTATTGCGCCGTTCCTCGACGATTCTTCCGTCGAACAGGCGAATCACCCGGTCGGCCATGTCGGCGATACCGGCGTTATGGGTGATGAGTACGGTCAGGGTGCCCAGCTCGCGGTTCACCTTTTCCAGTGCCTCCAGCACCACCACGCCGGTCTGCGAGTCGAGCGCCCCGGTCGGCTCGTCGCACAGCAGCACCGCCGGGTTCTTGGCGATGGCGCGGGCGATGGCCACGCGTTGCTGCTCGCCGCCGGAGAGCTGGGCCGGAAAGTGGTCCAGCCGCTCGCCCAACCCCACCTGGAGCAGGGCGGCCTCCGGCGTCATTGGAGCGCGGGCGATCTCGGTTACGGCGGCAACGTTTTCGCGCACGGTGAGGCTGGGGATGAGGTTATAGAACTGGAACACAAAACCGACGTGGTGGCGGCGGTAGTCGGTCAGTTCCTTGTCGCCGGCCTTGGATAAATCCAGGTCGCGGTAGCGCACCGTGCCCGAGGTGGCGGTATCCAGCCCGCCCAGGATGTTGAGCAAGGTCGATTTGCCGCTGCCCGAGGGGCCGAGCAACACCACCAGCTCGCCGGCCGAGAGCGACAGGTCCACGCCGCGCAAGGCTTGTACGGCAACATCCCCCATGGGGTAGACCTTGGTCAGGCCCTGGGTGTTGAATATCGTCTGAGTCATCTCCGAATGATAGGGCATGTGATGACGGACCATGTTTGACCTAAATGCTTGGGTATAATCGGCGCCATGGAAAATACGACCCCCGCCTTCCCCAAGCTCATACCCTTACCCGCGATCCAGCGTCCGGCCGACATTCCGGTCGACACGCTGGCCGAGGTCAAGTCAGCGACCGACCTGCCGGGGCGTTTGCTGCTCGGCGACCTGCGGCCGGAATCGTTCAAGCATGAGAAGAAAGGCTGGTCCGCCGAGTGGCGCGATGCCGACGGCCACAACGCCAAAATCCGCTACGCCGGCGGCCTGTCGTCGCTGGAATTGAGCTACGACGGCGACGAGGTGGCCACCCTGGTCACGGCCGAGCGTTTTGTTGAACTGGCCCAGACCATCCAGAACATCCACCCCGGCGTCTGGCTGAGCAAACTTGCCGAGAAGCTGGAGGCTCGCTACAACCTGCGTATCTTCCCGCATCGGGAAGAGGATGCGGTGGCTGGCGATTTTCCGGACGGGCATCTGCTCAGCTTGGTCATGCCGGTGCCAGCCGACCGGCTGATGGACCTGTTCGACCTGCACAAGAAGCTGCAATCCGATGCCGCCATTCGCGGCGCTATCGACGGTTATGCGCGCTATGGTTTCAGCGTTGTAAACTATCTCGAAGGCCCCAATCCCGCCATGCTCAACCACCCCGTCGGCCTGGTGCTGAACCATGTCAACGCCCTGGGTACGCCGGCCGCCGAGATGCCGCTGCGCGAAGAGAACGAGGAGGGTGCGACGGCCTGGACCTTGCAACGCAGCCACTATGTTTATGTGGCGCATTGCTATTTGCGCGACGCGGCGCGTTTCGTTGACCGCCTGGCGGGCGCGGGTTTTATCGCCGCCGTCGATCTCGCCAAGGAGGGCTGGCCGAGCGGTCCGGAATTCGGCGCGGCAATCATGCCCTTCGGTTACGAATACGCCGCGACCAACGCTTGGTGGTTCGACCGGCAAGGCCGCCGGCGCATGTTCTACCCCCGCTTCGCCGATGCCGATGAGCGTAACCGGATAGGCGGCAACAGCGGCGACATCTGGCTCAAGGCCTTGATCCGCGATGCGGCCAAGGCGGCCGAATACTGCCGGTCCGACACCCTACGCGTGTTCGCCGAGGGCCTATCGATGGCAGAAGGCCGGCCGCAAGGCCCGGCAGGGCGTCAATAGCCCCAGAAGCACTCCCAGCGTATCTCCGGCCAGCTCGCGTCGGCCTCGACGACATCGAATATGGCGTAATCGACCAGCTTGGTATTGCGTTCCACGGACGCCTTCAGCAAATGGCCGTGCGGGCCGAGGAAGGCAATCACCTTGCCAGGCGTTTCGCCGCTGCCTTGCTTGCGGGTGACTACGGCGACCTCCCGGTCGGCCAGACGTAGCAGTGTTCCGGGCGGGTGCAGGCCGAGCCGGCGCAGAAGCAGTAGGGCGAAATGGCTGTCTAGTCGACCGCGTTCGTCGCCGAATATCTGCTTGAAGGCCGAGCGGGCGGATAAGGCGGGGCGATAGCGTCGGCCGCGTATCTTGGCGCCATAGAAATCGGCGATCCGGATAATTCGCGCCGCGCTGCCGATGGCGTCACCACACAGGCCATTCGGGTAGCCGCTGCCATCGAGATTTTCATGATGCTGGCCTACCGCCGTCAGCCAATCTTGGTCTCTGAGGCCGCTAGTTTTCAGCAAATTCAAGCTGTCCTGGGGGTGGTGGGCGATCGAATCGCGTTGTGTCTGGTTGCTGAAGTTTTGCCGCTCGGTCAGCTCGCCATGCAGGCGCATTGCGGCGATATTCATGGTCAGCGCGGCGTGCACGGTGACATCGATGAGCGGGTCATCCGGCGCGGACATCTGTTCGGCCATGTCCAGGGCAATCAAGGCGGTCAGCAGACAATGGCGCGCCGCCGGATCGGCCATCGGCAACAATCGCATCAGGCCGAGGCAGGCATCGTGATCTAAACGGGCCAGGGACTTGATCTCATGGCCAAGGATACGGATCGTCGGTTCCAGCCGCTCAGTGCCGACCGCATTGAACGCCAATGGGAAGTTCCGTACCAGACGCCGCAGGCGGGCGCTCATATCGGCGTCGGCGCCAGTGGCTTCTCGGAACAGCGGCCGGTCCATGAGCTTGGCCAGGTGTTCCGCATCGGCGAGCATCATGCCGGCGCGGGCGATCAGGACGCCGGATACCGTGTACAGGTCCCAGGGCAGGGACTGGCCAAGCATGGAGTCGTCTAGCGTTACTGGGCGAAGCGGCATGTGATTAGGCGGGATGGGGCGATGCACGATATTATCCCACCCGGTATACCAGCCATATATGAGAACCATGACTACCCACGCCATGAACAATCAGGAAGTTGCCTTGCTTCGCAACGAACTCGAAATGCTGATGCAGGAGCGGCAGATACTTTTACGGGTGGCCGGCGCGGCGGCGTTGCTGGCCGCCAACCTGGACGTCGCGTCCATGCCACGCGATCAGCAGACCGTCGACGTTGCTGAAATACTGGGCGAAAGTCTCAACGGCCTGTCGGAAGAGACCCTTAACGATGCCTTGCAAAAGGTACAGGCGAAGATCGAGGCCTGAGCGGGTCAGCAGATTCGCGGTAGCGGATCGTCTTCCAGTTCGCCCAGTATGCGTCGGCCACCCAGTTCGGTTGCCAGTATCACGCCCGGTTTGCCGCTCTCGATGCGGCCAATGACGGCCGCCGCAGCGCCGCCGGGCAGCGCCCGCCAACGCGCCAGCGCCTCGGTCGCATCGGCCGCCGAGACCACCGCCACCACCCGACCTTCGCAGGCCAGGTAATAGGGGTCGTAACCCAGCATCTCGCACACCGCCGTAACCGTGTCCCGCACCGGGATGGCGGTCTGCTGCAAGGCTACGCTGTAGCCGGTGGCGTGGGCGATCTCATGGCAGACGGTCGCCAGACCGCCCCGGGTCGGGTCGCGCATGAACTTCAAGCCAGGCCTATCCCAGACCGCCCGGCACAGCGGCAGCACCGAGGCGGAATCGGAACGCAGGTCGCCGGACAGGCCGAACTGCTCGCGGGCCAGCATGACCGCGATGCCGTGATCGCCGACCGGCCCCGAGACCAGCACGGCGTCGCCGGGGGTGATACGTTTCATGTCGAGCACCGTTGTGGCGCGGCGCAGGCCGATGCCGGTCACCGACAGATACAGGCCGCCACCTTCGCCGCGCCGCACCACCTTGGTATCGCCGGCGGCCACGACCGCGCCGTTCTCCTTGGCCGCGGCCGCGAAGCTGGCGATCAGCCGATCCAGTAACGCGGTTTTCAGACCTTCTTCGATGATCGCCGATAGGGTGAGGTAACGCGGCTGGGCACCGGCCACCGCCAGATCGTTGACCACCCCATGTACCGCCAGCGAACCCAGGTTGCCGCCGGGAAACTCCAGCGGCTGGACGGTAAAGCCATCCGTGGTGACCAGGATGTCGCCGGCCAGGTCAGGCAGTAGAACGGCGTCGGCGTCGGTATCCAGGGCCGGATTGGCCAGATGGCGGGCGAAGACATCGTCGATCAGCTCGCGCATGTAGCGGCCGCCGTTGCCGTGGGCGAGTAGGATGCGAGGCTCATTCATGGCGGAAAAGATACTCCATAACCTGACCGAGGCCGAGGCCGGCATCGTTGACCGGGATGCGTTCGGGCAGATGCACACGAAAGCCCGCCGCCCGCAAAAGGCTGACCGCCGACTCGGTCAGCAGCCGGTTCTGGAACACGCCGCCGGTCAAGCCCACGTCGGCGGCGCCGGTCGCCTCGCGCAGTTTCACGGCCTGATCTAGTAATGCGCCGGCCATGGCGCCATGGAAGCGCGCCGCCCGGTCGCCCGGTGCCAGTGTGCTGTCGGTCAGCATCGGCAGCAGGACCGACCAGTCGCTACGCAGGATGCTGTCCGGATCGGCTGCCAGCGGCAGTTCGACCCTGGTTTTGTCGTGAGTTACCGCAGATTCCAGCCGCATCGGCCCTTCGCCTTCGAAACTGCCCTGAGTGCAAACCCCGGTCAAGGCCGCCGCCGCATCGAACAGCCGGCCCACCGAGGTGCTGACCGGGCTGTTGAGACCGCGCTCCCAGGCTTGCCTGAGCAGGTCCGGGGCGAAGGCCGCCGGTTGGCCGCATTGCCACAACAACGCCGCCGCCGAGCGCCACGGTTGCCGCCCGGCCTGGTCGCCGCCGGGTAGACGGAACGGCCGGAAACTGGCCTTATGCCGCCATCTTCCTGGCTGACCAACAAAACACTCGCCACCCCACAACTCGCCGGCCTCGCCCAGACCGACGCCATCCCAGGCAAACACGATCCAGTCCTTGACCGCCGGGAATTCCCAGGCCAGGGCCGAGGCATGGGCATGATGATGTCGGACCTCGGTGACCGGCAACCCGGTTTGCCGTGCCCAGGGCCGATAGCCGTAGCCAGGGTGACAATCGAGCAGTAAACGGCTGGCGCGAACCCGATAGAGCCGTTGCAGGTCGTCGGCGACCCGGACCATCGTCTCCAGACTGCGCGCCGCATCCAACTCGCCGAGGTGCGGCGAGATCACCGCCCGATGGCCCCAGGCCAGACAGACGGTATTCTTCATGTGACCACCCAGGGCCAACAGCGGTTCGAGCAATTCACCGGGCAGGTCGATTTCCAGCGGCGCCAGGCCACGGCCCAGGCGGATGGGCCGTGGCTTGCCGGCGATCATCCGGTAAACGGAGTCGTCGGTCGGCCGGACTATGGGTCGGTTGTGGTGCAGGAAGGCATCGGCGATCAGCGCTAGTCGGGTTTGCGCCTCGGCGTTATCGGTCAGCACCGGCTCACCGCTGAGGTTGCCGGAGGTTGCCACCAACGGCCGAGCAAAGCCTTCCAGCAACAGGTGATGGAGCGGCGAGTAGGGCAGCAGACAGCCAATTTCGGCCAGGCCGGGGGCGATGAGCGGCGACAGCACGCAGGCGTTATTCATGGTCAGCAAGACAATCGGCCTGGCCGGCGAGGTCAACAACGCCGCCGCCTCGGGCGCTAATTGCACGGCCTCGGCCAACGCCAGGCCATCGGCCGGGAACATAACCGCCAGCGGCTTGGCCGGCCGGCTCTTGCGCCGGCGCAACTCGGCCACGGCGGCGTCATCGACGGCATCGCACAGCAGGTGATAACCGCCCACGCCCTTCACCGCGACGATGCGCCCCGCCTTCAGCGCGGCCACGGCGGCGGCCAGCGCAGCGTCGTCACCGGTTATCCGGCCTTGGGCGTCAGCGAATTCCAGATGCGGCCCGCACACCGGGCAGGCCGTTGGCTCGGCATGAAAGCGCCGGTCCAGCGGGTCTTGATACTCCCTCAAGCAATCCGGACACAGCGGAAAACCCGCCATCGCCGTATTCGGCCGATCATAGGGCAGGGCGGCGATCAGCGTATAGCGCGGCCCGCATTGAGTGCAGTTGATGAACGGATAGCCGTGGCGCCGGTCGGCCGGGTCGCGCAGCTCGTGCAGGCAGTCATCGCAGGTGAACCAATCGGGCGGCACATGAATATCCGCATCGACGCCTGGGTCACTGGGCAAAATGACAAAGGTCGCGCAGCCCTCAAAACGCGCCACCACGTCCAGGGCTAGATGCGGCCAGGCGATGCTGGGCGCCCGTTCGATCAGCCCACGTCTAAAGTTGGACAGATTGTCGATTGAACCTTCAGCATGAATCACCACCGTCCCGGCCGCGTTCTTCACCCAGCCGCGCACCCCCAGCTCATGCGCCAGCCGATAAACGAACGGCCGATAACCCACCCCTTGCACCTGGCCGGAAAGATCAAAACGGCGCGCGACCGCTTCAGACATCCAGCGGGCTCACCACGCCCCGGCCGCCCTTGTTCATATTTGCGCACTCGCGCTGGCCAAAATCCACATCCTTCACCCGCAAGCGGCAGCACTCCATCAGCCCCGTCGGCAAGCGTTGCGGCGGCTTCGCCCACACCACGTTATCCAGCCACGGCAGATCAATTTCCAACACCTCACGGTACAGAAACAGCAGCGCAGACAACGCCTGATTCTGAGTCGAGGCCGACACATTCCCGTCGACCACCAGGTGGGTCAAAAAGGCTTCCGCCTCTGCGGCACCCATCTCTTTGGGGTGCCGTTTGCCATGGAACAGAATGAATCGCCTGATCCATTGCACATATTGCGTTTCAGTTCGGATGTTGTAATGCTTCACCCTGATCTTGTCGCGGACTTGGTCGAGCAGTTTTGCGGGAGTTGGTGCGGGCGGTGCAGTTTCGCTATCCATCTCATTGCCTCCGACTTGATATTTTTAATAAAAACAAGTAGTTAACAACCAGGATGCGCCAGATTATACACCTTGTTTTTCCAGGATATACACCGTTAGCGGTGTCTACTTTACGTTAGCCGTCTTCTCCCGGGGCCACACAGCTTATGCGCTTTTTGAAGATCATCACTCTTCTCCTATCCGCAAGCCTCATCGGCGGATGCAGCATTCTTCAAGGAGGAAAACTCCTTGCGCCTGAGAGTTTTGGTTTAACGCCGGTTACCCCAAGCATCTATGTCGAGGCTGGCGCGGACGAGGCGACACGCATCAAGCTTAGTGAAGCTATGGAAAAAGCAGAAAACGCCATACGTGCCGCATACGGTGGAGTGAATTCACGCCCGATAGTCAACGCATGTATTAGCGAAGGGTGCTACGAAGCTTTCGGAGGGCGGGGTTCCGTGGCGAAAGTCTACGGTGATCGCATCCTGCTTTCACCGCGTGGGCTGAGCTGGCATTTTCTCGCTCACGAATGGTCACACGATGAAATACGCTCCCGCCTTACCTTCAGCGCATGGTGGCATTTACCTCAGTGGTTTGATGAAGGAGTGGCCGTTGCGGTAAGCGAGGCACCGGAACACTCGGAAAGTCACTGGCAATTCCTGGTCGCGTCCAATATCCCACGCCCTACACCTCAAGAATTGCATACCTTCAAGTCATTAAGACAATGGCTCGACGCAGTTCACCGATACGGCGAGGACAAGAACATCGAACGCAAAGCGAAGGGCGAAACTGAAATTCGTCCTGTCTATTCGGCGGCGGGGCATGAGCTTCGGCCTTGGCTCGCTAAAGCTGGTAGTGCAGGGCTTCTTGCTTTTATACGGCGGTTGAATGGTGGAGAGGAATTTGAACACACTTACCAAACGGCTAACACTGCATTCGAGAGGGACGCGCCAAAAGCGGCGCGCCCCTCAATTTGAACGTTAGGTGCGGTAACAACCATGCCGAAGATTCTGAAAGCTGGGTTGTGGTCTTTGGTTGCGGGGTTGCTTGTTTTCGTTGGCTTCGTCTGGTTCCTTGGCGCGAACACGCCCAAGCGAGATCGCTACCTGATACCTGAGGGTTATGCCGGCTGGTTGTGTGTAACCTACTCGGTGTCTGGTGCCCCGCCTCTTGAAATCGAGGATGGTTACCGGCTTGTAAAGTTCTCGCCGTCTGGTGTCGTCGAAACTTCGACAGAGGGAATGCCGGGAAAGTACAAAGATGAATTCTGGTTCTATGGCGGCAAAACGCTCAGGAAAATGAACATCGAAAAAGAAATGGGAGGCGGTTACACGGTTGCCAATTCCGAGGCCCCGGATCGTTTTACTTTCATGTTCTGGGTGAGCCCAAATGCCAAAGAGCAACAACCTCCGTATTCTCCGGAGAAACCAAACAGGTGTGGTCCGTCAAAATGAAAACCGCACCTAACCACCGGTTCCAGGCGACATCGGCGCTGACGCGCCGCCGCGCCTGAACCGGAACGTTAGACCTTTCACCCACAACCAAGGAGGTATCACCATGAACAGCACAAATTATGCAGTCATTAGAAACGCCATCGTTAGTGCAACATCTGTTCTGTAAATTCGTAACCTGCTGGTTTTGCGAGGCTGTGCCGGCCGTAGCGATGAGGGCGCGTAGCGCCCGAAGAGCGAAGGGCGGCACAGCCTCGCGGCGAAACCCCGGC
>Ga0210032_1000013_pt1 | contig 228813 bp, 186 predicted proteins | sample CryGeyCG2114_250_2_FD_185458 | JGI IMG/M metagenome (GOLD analysis project Ga0210032, IMG submission 185458) | Groundwater microbial communities from aquifer - Crystal Geyser CG13_big_fil_rev_8/21/14_2.50 (SPAdes) (version 2) | ecosystem: Environmental > Aquatic > Deep subsurface > Groundwater... | reverse complement strand
CCAGTCAGACTTGCAGTGGTTGTGGCAATCAAGCAAAGAAGCCTTTATCCGAAAGGCAACACGCATGTCCATGTGGCTTAACCTTGAGTCGCGATCAGAATGCTGCACGTGTGATCTTAAACTGGGCCTTAGAGAGTATTAAGGGTCGGGAACCGGCCCTGTGTGGAGAGAAACTTTTCTCTGTGAAGCACGAAACTCCCTCCATACCCATGCGGGTTGGAGGGATGTAGTTCATTGACCAAGAATTTGAACCGCTTCTCCTTTTGTAAGATGGGGCAAGATCAGCCAAAGCGTTCTCCGATCTCCAGGGTTCGGAGTACAATGCCTTGAAATCGACTGCAAAGAGGTCCCCGATGAAAGCACTACACAGACCTGAGTTTTGGGGCTGGAGCGAATTCAACCCAGAAAGGAACCTGGATTTCCACTCTGTGCTTTGGATTCGTCCCGAGGGCAACTGTGCTTTTGACCCCCTGCCCATGAGCGAACACGATCTGAACCATTTAAAAAGCCTGGGAACCCTCAGGCATATTTTAATCAGCAATTCTGACCATCTGCGCTTTGCGATAGAACTGGCAGAGCAAACAGGCGCAACACTCTGGGGGCCTGCCTCTGAGCCCAATTTGCTGCCCAGACAAATGAATTTAAGCGATGGGCAGGAGCCTGTTCCCGGGCTTAGAGTTTATCAGCTTGAAGGTTCAAAGACTCCCGGTGAACTGGCTTTTTTGATTGACGGCCATACCCTGATTACAGGAGATTTAATTCGTTCCCACCAGGCCGGCAAACTTTGCCTTTTGCCCGAGGCCAAACTCAAAGATAAACAGCAGGCCCAGGCTTCGGTAAGACGCTTTTTGGATTGTTCAGACCTGGAAACAGTTTTAACGGGAGATGGCTGGCCTATTTTTGGGGCGGGTCGGCAAGCGATCCAAGCCCTTGTTGCAGGGTTTACCTAAGCGCTTGGGCCAAGCTTTACTCGCTGTTTTATTCTGGCTGAAAGGGAATACTGATACACACTTGCAGATTATCTTCTCTGCTTGTGCAGGTTAAAGTTTGTCTAAAATAAACCGCTTGCAACAAGATTTGCAAAAACTGAGACTATAATTAAAATATTAATCTTTACGCATCCATTTTTTAAAGCCTGTCCCTATCCATTTTAAGGAGCCTCCTGAATGACCAGACTCGACTTTACCACAGCCGCACAGCCTTTGAGCCGTCTGGGAACTCAACCTAAAGCTCCCCCAGCAATCCAAACTGAAAAACAAGCCCCTCCGCCTGCCCAGCCCACGTTTCAAGCCGACAGCCTGCTCAACTCAGGTGTCAAAGGCAACGCCACCCCCACCCTCTCTTTGGAGCCTGAGCCCCAATTTCTGATGCACAAAGTCAAACGCGGTGAAACCCTGGGCAAACTTGCGCAAAAATATTTGGGCAATGCCAATCGCAATCTAGAGATTTACAAGGCCAATCAGGATGATTTGCAAAATCCCAATGATCTGCGCATTGGCATGGTTTTGAAAATTCCAGTTCCTGCCAGCGCTGAGCCCATTCAAGAAGAACCCGATGCCCCAGAGCCAGCCACGCCCAACGACCCCACAGCTGATGCCTTTACCCTGCGGACCGTGAAACGGGGTGAATCCTTGAGTATTATTGCCCTGCGTACCCTCGGTGATTCTGAACGCTATATGGAAATTTACAAGGCCAACCGCGATATCCTCAAAACACCCGATGCACTGCAACCGGGAATGCAACTGAAAATTCCGCAGCGCAAGGCTGAAGTTCCCCCCCCAGCAAATCCACCTGTTCAGCCCAGCAAACCTGAAACACCGCAAAAGCCAGCCACACCTGAAAAACCAGCGGGACCGAGTGGCCCCAGCGCAGTCGATCATTCCAGCCTGACCCCTGGCGCACAGGAATTGTTCGCAGCCATGCAGAAATACCAGAAGTTTTATGCTGAACGGGGTGTGACCAGCCGAACCAAAACCACTCCCACCCAATTGCGTGAAATCGCAAAAGAACTTGACAGTGCCTCGAAAGCCTTTGGGGTGGATCCCAAAATGATGCTTGCACTTTATGCCCACGAAAGCGGCGGGATCAATCCCGGTGCACGCAGCCATACCGGTGCCGGAGGGCTGGGTCAGTTGACCAGTATTGCGATTCGCCAGGTGCATTTTATGGCAGGAATTGGCAAAGGCGGCAAGGGTACAGCTCCTTATAATCAATACAGGGGCAATTTTATTCAAAATGCCCGCTCCATTCAACAGCGTTACAATATCAAAGCCAATGTCTGGACCTCTGTGGCCTATATGAGTTATGAACTCAATGAGCGGGCCCGTCTGGGCAGAGGCATTGAAAAAGCCTTGAAACGCTACGGCGACCCCAGTGTTTCAACCTATGCCAACAAGGTCAATGATGAATACAAAACCCTCTTTGGTGGCAAACTCTTTTAAATAGCTTTCTATCAAGACCCAAGGCCTGAACAGACACAAAGTCTTGTCTGTTCAGGCCTTCTTTTCTGTATACCGGAAAGCGCTTTGATAGCTTCGCTGTATAATGAAGCATCATCATTCACAGACAATTGGAAATTGAGATGTATACGATATACGGCATTAAAAATTGTTCCACCATGAAAAAGGCCTTTACCTGGCTAGAATCCGAGGGATTGGCGTATACTTTTGTCGATTACGCCAAACAAAAACCCAGTCTTGAAGATCTTCAGCGCTGGCAAGCAGGCTTTGGGGAGTTGCCCGTCAATAAAGCGGGCACCACCTTTCGTAAATTCAAAGAGGCCTATGAAGCCGCCTCTGCCGAAGAACAAGCCCAGCTGCTAATTGCGAATCCCTCTGCTCTCAAACGCCCGATTCTGGAAGGGCCTGGACTGCTATTAAAAAGTTTTAAAGCTGAAGAATGGGCCCATCATTTGATAAAATCCTGATTCAAAAAACAGTCAATTTCAGTTAGCTGTGCAGTTTATAAAAAATCAGACCCTAAAAATTCAATTTAAACTACCCTAAATAACTTATAATTTTCTTTTTTTTTGGTTTTTGATCTTGTCGAATCCTAAAATTTCGAATCAATTGGCGGGTTCAGCCCTGACAGAGATGCGTTCGCTTTACCTGAGCTAACCTCAAGCATGTTTTGAGGACACTGAATCAGCTTGGCCTGAGATTCAGAAGCTTAAACATGCGCTGTGATTCAACAAAAATAAAAGGCCGCTGAAGGATTTTCAGCGGCCTGATCAACTGGGTCGATTAAGCTGGGGCTCCTCCAGCCTTCCGTTTGGCATAGGCCTTGCTAGCCAGAGCAAAGCCCACTCCAATCAAAACCACCACTGTGGTAAAGATCAGCTCAGGCAATTTGACCTGTTTGATCAGCCAGAGCGAAACCCCACAGCCCAATAGAGGAACCAGAATTCCCCCCGGAATTTTAAAACGACGTTCCAGCTCAGGTTGCTTCAGACGCAACCAAATCACCGCGGCACAGGTTGCCCCATACTGGCTGATGACCGCCAGATTGGAGATGTCCACCAGGGCCGCAAAATCCAGCCAAATCGCCATAAAAGCAGTTAAACCGGTGGTAAGCGCAATCGCACGGGCCGGGGTCAGATAGCGCGGATGCACAGCCCGCAACCACTGGGGCAGAAAATGATCCTCTGCCAGAGCATCCAAATAACGGGCAGATCCCATCGCATTGCCTGCACTGTAACCCGTCATTGAAATGGCGGCACCGGCTGCCATCAGGGTCGCTCCCAAAGGCCCCAGGAAAGTGGCGGCGGCATCAGCCAAGGGCTTTTGCGAACCCGCCAGCCCCGGCAGCGTTCCCACTGAAACAATCTGAATCAGGGTATAAAAGAGGGCCACTGCCAAGAGTGAAAAAATCGTAGCCAAGGGTACATCCCGCTGGGGATTTTTGCTTTCTCCGGCAATCACCGGCACCGTTTCAAAGCCCTGCAAGGGCCAAAGCGAAAGAAAAAGCGCTGCCCCCATGGTATTCAGATCAGTCTGCAAAGCCCCCTGAAAATTTCCAGGTTCGAGATGAAACAGACCCACGCCCACAAAAAGAGCAAGCGGCAAAGTTTTAGCAACCGTAAAGAGATTGACCGTAATCGCCCCCATTTTCACACCAAAATAATTGATTGTGCCAAAGCCCAGAATCAAGCTGCAGGCTAAAATTTTGGTCACCAAGACGGTATTAAACAGCGGATGAAAATAGGCAAGCTGCGAGCTGATCGCATTGGCAACTGCAGCCCAACTGAAAATCGAGGTCACCCAGGCAATCCAACCCACAACAAAGCCAATTTTCGCGCCAAAGGCTGTCAGCGCATAGACATAAGCCCCACCATTGCGCCGGGTCAGTCCCGCCATCTCCGCATAGCTAAGTGCAACGGTGACCAATAAAAGACCACAGAGAATAAACGCAAAAACCGAGGTCGGGCCAGCTGATTTCGCCAAGCGGCCCGGAAAGAGAAAAATTCCAGAGCCAATAATGGCATTGACTCCCAGGCAGAGTACATCGGGAAGCGTCAGACGACGGGCCAGTTCAGACATATTGACTTCCTTTTTCATGTCAAAAGGCCGATTCTGAAATCGGCCTTTCAAATTTAAAATCAGTGTTTATTGCTTGATTTTTGTCGTAACGGTGGTTTCAACGGTTAAATCTCCCCCACCCGGTGCTTTCGGAGAAGCATGAACCTGGGTCCCCCCTGCAATATTGCGCAGAGTTTCCAAAATAATATTGGTGGCTGATTGGTAGGAACTGTTGGTTGCGTTCCGCGCAGCAGTCAGTCCATTGGCAGCCTGGTTGCGAATAAATTCATTGCTGGCTTTGTTCTCAATATTGTTCAATTGATTATACGCGCCTGAATAAATCCCTTCCCGGCTCAGGTTATTGATTGAACCATTGCTCATGATCTGTCCACCCAAGCTGCGAACCGCAGTATGCACATTCTGAATCGCATCAGAAGCCAGATGTTTCATATCCCGGTCATTGTTTTTATGTGTGGTTTTAATTAGATTGAGCGTCTTCAGATAGGAGTTCAGACGTTTTTCGGGATCTTTGATCAGTTTGCCCCCATCGAGGGTAGCTGTCACAATATTGCGCAGGTTAGATGACTCACCAGCCAATTCATTCAGTTTGGATAAATATTTTTCGGCCATCCCAGCCACGTCACCGGCATTTTCTGAACCCGTAACGCTGCCATCATTATTCACGCCCCCTATAAACCCAAAATCCAAGGCCTGGTGTAAAGACTTGATCGCCACATCAGCCTGTTGAGTCACTTTTTCATGATAGGATTGCGTGGGCTGAGAAAACAAGTCCTGCATCACAGCAGCTCCACCCGCATCGAATTTTCCAGCCTGAACCTGATCGGCAATAAAGGCTTTGGCAGCTTCTGAAACATCTGCCCCCTTGCCCGTCAATTTTTCTTTGATTTCAATCGCTTCAAACTTATCCACTTTGCCAGGGGAATAGGGATCGTTGAGTGAACGTGAAACCATATCGCGCGCAGAATTTAAACTAAAATTTCCCATGAAGTCCTCCAGGACAGATTTTCGCTTGTCTTTCTATCGTCTTTTTAACCTGAAATCTGAACAGTTGCAAACACAAATTGAAAAAAAACCGTGCGAATGCTCTTCACACGGTTGAGTTTGCGGCAATTGCTATTGGGTAGAGAAAGCGAAAGAAGCGTCAAATCTCACTTCTGGATACATGGTAGTTGCCCCATTGAATTTTTGAATATGCATACTGCTATCCACTTTTAAAGCCACATTTTGAGTTGGCCGATACACCACACCCAGAGAGGGTTTAAAAAAGACACCATCATCGGACATCCCCGCTTCATTGTCGCCGCCATAGGTTTTACTGCCTATCACTTCAGGATGGCTCATCCAATCCAAGAAGGCGTAAGGCGTAAAAGTTCCAAAATCTGTTGGAATAGAATAACCCGCACGTAGATAAAAGGTCTGAACCTGATAATTGGCTTGGGTAATGACATCAGAGGCGCTTAAAGCATCGTTTGATTTGCTTGAATTGGAGCCAAGAAAACGTTGACGCTGTGAAGGCAGCAGCCCGCCATTGCGTACTATATTCAATACGCTTTCAGGATTGCGCTCTCCATTGTGAACCGCATGCCAGTATGCCGCCTGAATATTGAGATTTTCAAAAATCTGGCTTTCCAGAAAACCGCCAAAGACCATATAATTATCCCCTGACATCCAGGGCAAAATCCCACCTCTGGGTGAGCCATTGCCCAGGCCGACAGTTGATGTGCCTTTTCCGCCTGTTATGCTGGAAACAAAACCTGAGGTGCCCAAAATAATAGAGGGATTGCTCAAAGGGGCAAAATCCAGATTGACTTTGCCACGCAAATCCCAACTGAGGGGAAGGGTATTCAAACTGGCCCCTCCTTCGCCATTGTCAGTTGCCAATGCGTAAGCATAGCCCCAGTTATTGATAGTATTCTCTCCGTGTAGCATCAAACTGGTTGTACGCGGTAAAAGCAAATGATCCTGATCAAAGAGTTCGGGGGGTTCTATCCCCAAAATGACGGGAATTTGGTCGAGCTTTTCGTTGTAAAGACCAAATTTCTGATACATCTTCCCAAAGCGAACCTGAAACAAATCTTGATAGAGCTTAAAATTTCCCCAGGCATTCCGAATCTCAAGTCCATTTCCACTTTTCGCAAGGTTGATCAAAATATCGATATTGTCAAACAGATTGGCTTTTCCATAAATATGAAAATTTGGAATCGAAAATTCATAGGGGTCTGATTCAGACTCTGTTTGTCCATTCGCACCGATTCTGGGAATATTGAAAACTTCTTCCAAATTGGCATTGACATAGCCATAGATTACAAATTTCTTGTCAAGTTTTGAGACATCGATATTGAGCAAGCTTTCGATATCCATATCAAAAAATTGATCGGTGGGTGGAGCTTGAGCCACTTCTTGAGCCAAAACGGCTTGGGTCGTGCTGAAGAGAAATAAAAGTGATGCAGCAAGATTTTTAAACCTCATTGAAAATACCCCTTTAATAATCATGTGAACTTACAAATTTTTGGTTGATTCCTTCAGAATCTCTGGTTCAGCAAATCCTCCTTTATCCATCTTTGGAATATGGCTCCTTCTGAAAAGTCCCTTCAAACAAAAACCAGAGTCCGCTCCTCTTGATTTTGTTTTTGAAGCTCTTTCGCCATTTCGGCCAATTCTAAAGCAGATTCATTCAAAGTTTGTGCTCCTTGAGAAGTTACACGTGAAATTTCAACCAGTTGATCGGTACTTTTCAGAATGCTTTGACTGCCCACAACAGCATGTTGAACATTCGAATCAATCGATTGCGTTGTTGCTGCCTGCTCCTCAATAGCAGCAGCAATCATACTTTGTAAATCATTGATTTGCTGAATCATTGAAGTAATGCTCTCAATCGCTCCGACCACTTTGTTCACGTCGTTTTGAATTGCAAATATCTCTTCGCTGATAGAATTGGCCGACGCCGAGGTTTCCTTGGCCAGAGATTTGATTTCACTTGCGACCACGCCAAAACCTTTGCCAAACTCACCTGCCCGCGCGGCTTCAATGGCAGCATTCAGAGCCAAGAGTTTCGTTTGCTCGGCAATGCTCGAAATAAACTGAATGACTTGCCCAATGCTGATGCTTTTTTCCCCCAACTGAGCCACCACTTGATTGGTGATAAGGGACTCTGAAACGGCTTGATTTCCCATTTGATTTACACCGACAACGTGGCGGTTAATTTCTTGAATACTGGCGCGCATTTCTTCCATGCTGCTGGCAATGGTATACAACTCTGTATTCATTTGCTGAAATGTAGCCGAAACCTGAGTCGCTTGCTCAGTGGTCATATCTGCGTTTTGACTCAGTTTTTGACTCAAGGAAGAAAAAACACCAGAGGCTGAGGCTAAGGCTTCAGACTGCTCCATGTCACGTTCCAATTGAACTTTCTCTTTCTCACGTTGTTCGGCATCTTTGAAACGCTGTTCCTCATCTCGTTGGCGTTGCTCTGTATCTTTGCGACGCTGTTCCTCATCCCGTTGGCGTTGTTCGGCGTCTTTGCGACGCTGTTCTTCATCCCGCTGGCGTTGTTCAGCGTCTTTGATTTTTTGAATTTCTTCGCGTTTTTTCTGTTCTGCGATCACTTGCCAATCCAATACTTCTTGGCCCGTTGCCTGTTTTATACCTGCAATCGTCTGGTTGATAGAATCTGCCATCAACCCAACCTCGTCTTTGGAATGGATTTCAAGAACTTGGGTGAGATCTCCTCGGGCCATGGCTTCAATGACTTTGGCTGAAATTTTCAAGGGTCGGCTTACGAGCAGGTCAATCATGAAATACCCGAGCAGCTGAAGGATCAAAATACCCACAAAGGCCAAGACCAACGCAAATTGCGTTGAGGAATTTAACTTCTGTCTAAAATGATCTGAATCGGTCTTTAGATAAACCCTCCCAATCTGCTTCTTTTCAAGCAAAATGGGCAGGGACATTTCTAAGATCCCCCTTTGTTCATCCCAAAGCTTGTTTTCTTGAGGAAGGGTTGGCAAAGGACTTTTTTCAGAACCTTTGCGAAGATACTGTGCAAAAATTTTATTGTCTTGTCGATACACTGCAGCAGCCATTACACCAGATTCAACTTTGAGTGTAGACAATAATTTTTTTGCTTCTTCAGGCGTATCAAACTCAAGAAAGACTGAGGCATTTTCAGAAATTATTCCCCCTAAAACTTGGGTCTGGCGTTCCAAGACAGAATGAAAGGTTGTTTTTTCATTCCAAAGAAAAGCAGTACAAATCAAGGCAATAATCACAGCCGTATTCAAGCCAATAGCAATCAGCAATTTAGCTTTTAATGAAACGGGCAATTGGTTGATCTTTTCGAACATTGAAGACTCCAGTTATGAGTAAAAGAAAATTACTGAACCGATTTCGCTAATTTGAGCAATTGAGCACTGATTCCCAAATTGTTTTTCTTGGCAGTGGTTTGATCCAATGAAAACTGAACTTTACCCCCCGCCACAGAAAAAGACACAATCCCGCCATTTCCGACAGTTAAAATCGGCAGGGATTTAAAATTTCCAGGCACCGCCCCCCCCTCAAAAATAGCAACTTGACAGGCTGTCGCAGACCCCGCGCTGGTCACTGTAAAACTAACGGCCTGTCCATTGATCTTTTGCCCCTTCAATTTTTGTTCCAAGGCACCCGTCATACCACTCGCCCCAATCGCACAAACTTTTAAGGCACCGGAAGAAGGCCATTTGACAAATTTCATAATATTGAAAAGCAAAGCAGCTTTGATAGCATCTTCACTGCCTGCAGCCAGAACAGAGGCTCCCAGGCTCATGCTGCCCACCAAAATCATAAGTGCAGCAATCATTTTGCAAAGGGGCATTGTTTTCATGAGTCAAATCCTTTTTCACTTTTAAAATTGATATAAAGATCAAACTTAAAAACTACAAATCAAGTCCAGGAATCACAATGGAGAGATGAACAGAACTCCCAAGCCAGAACTTTTTTGTCCAAACTCAGAGTCAATCACAACGAGCAAAGTGATTTATTACAATTCACAGGAAAAATCACATCAAATAATATTACAAATTTATGAAAGGAAAAATACATTGTGAACTAATTTACAAATTGTAGCCCTGAAATATCACAGATGCAATAAAAAATTTATAATTGTGTAACAAATAATTGGAGATTCAAATATATAAAAAATAATGAATTACGCCGCTTGAAACAACGGGCATCCTGATCGGCATCCGAAAACTAGATATCCAGTTTCCATTCAGAGGCCAATCGGTAGCCCACTTGATGCAAGGCCTGAAGACTGGCGCGTTTGGAGACAGCACATTGGGGGTTCAGACTGACCAGATCCAGAGTCTGGCGCAGACCTTCAGGGCGATCTTGCAATTGCACGGTCTGACCGGTGACCAAACAGACTGGTTTTTCATATTTTTGACAGGTCTGAATAAGATATTGGGGCCATTTTCCCCAGGCAGACTGCGCATCATAGGCCCCTTCACCCGTGATCACAAGATCTGCATTTGCAATGGCCTGCTCCAAATCAGACTCCTGGATCACCCGTTCAGCCCCTGATTCCAAAATGGCTTGGGTCAGGGCTGCCAGAGCAAAGCCCAGCCCCCCCGCGGCCCCTGCACCAGGCAGGCGGGAACAGTGCTCTGCTGCTGGTAGAATCGGCAGCAGCAACTTCAACCAGGATTGAATCCGTTTTTCCAAGCGCTCAATTTCATGCGCAGAAGCCCCCTTTTGCGCGCTGAAGACGCGAACTCCACCCGCTTCGCCCAAGAGCGGATTGCGCACATCCGCTAAAATGCGAATCACTGGAAAAGCAACTGGGTTGAGAGCTGGCTCGATTTTCTCAAGCAAATCCCAATCCTGAGGAGCACCCGAAAGTAAATTCCCTTGGGCATCGTAAAAGCGATACCCCAGTGCGGATGCCAGCCCCATTCCTCCATCCACAGTGCCACTGGAACCCAAACCCACGAGGATCTCGTGGGGCTGCAGTTTATTTGCCGCCAAAAGCAATTCGCCCAGACCATAACTTGTGAGTTCAAGGGGATGTCGTTTTTCAAGCGGAATCAAATCCAAACCCAGGGCTTGCGCAGATTCAATCCAGGCCCTTTGGCGTGCGGGTTCCCAGCCAAAGCGAGAACTCACCCTTACGCCATGCGGGGCTTGAATTTCAACAGTTTTGAATTCCAAAGCGAGGGGAACCTGCAAGGCCGCCAGCAAACCTTCTCCCCCATCACTGGCAGGAAAGATGCAAATTTCGAATTCATCAGAATAGCTGCGAAAACCCTCTGCCAGCGCTTCACCCACTTCCCGCGAAGTCAGCGTCCCCTTGAATTTATCGCAGGCAAGCAGAACACGCATGGACGAACTTATCTGATTTTAGAAGGCAGCAGATAGGTCCAGACCACTTCAGAATGATGCGTGACTTCTAGCACCTGGCGGTTGCCACTGTGCACCACCACCGTATGGCCATTGTCGAGACGGTAGGCTGCCGTGGGATTTGAAATCTTTTTATGCGATTTTTCAGAATGCAACCCCCCAAACTGCCAGAAAATACCCCCAGCCGGATCGACTTCAATCACGCGGTGGTTGCGGGTATCCACAATCAGGGTATTGCCATTGACGAGACGAATCGCCCGCTCAGGATACATCAATTGATGGGGGCCTGAACCTGGGTTTTTCAGCATGCCATATTGCCAGACAATTTCGCCCTCACGATTCACTTCGATCACGTAGTGGTTGCTCCAGTCGGTAATCAGAACGGTATCATCGGGGGTAACTTCTGCATAATAGGGCGCATTGAGCGGATTGATGCCATTGTCCCACCCGCCAAAGCTCCAGATAATCTGTTTGAGTTCGTTAATTTCCAAGACACGGCCGCTGTACTGATCGGTGACCAGTATCGAGCCACGGTTGGTATTCACGGCACTGCGGGGATGTCCCAAAAGACCAGGGCGGCTGCCCATCACCCCAGCTTCGCCGTATTGCCAGAGAATTTCTTTGGTCGCCCTGTAAATTTTAATCACGCGGTGGCGATCGGTATCGGTGAGCAAAACTTCACTGTCTTCACGATCTGAGATTTCAACACATTGGGGGCGTTCAATGAACTCTGCACTGCGGGGGTGGCTTTCACCAAAGCGCCAGACAATCTGTTTTTGGCGGTTAATGATATACACGCGGTTTTCCTGTTTGTCGATCAAAGGCAATTCCAAATCAAGCAGATTCGCCTTGGTGGTGACATAGCTTTGGGCCGCCTGACGCGCCATTTCATTGATGCGTTCGGTCGAAGGTTTGCTGGAAAGCTCGACAATTTTATCGCTGTCTTCACGCAGCCGATGGTAATCAGGGGATTTGGGCAAGGTCGCAAATTGATAGAGATAGAGTGGTTTGAGCAGTCGGGTCACTTCTATCACATAGAGCGGGCTGAAAACCACAGTATTGCCATTGCCCATGCGCACCATGCGGTTGGGGATAAACGAGAAGGCCCCACCCGATGCTTTTTCAATCCCCGTATCAAAGAGCCAGACAATTTCTTTTTCTGGATTCACTTCCACCACACGCCGGTTCTCACTGTCGGCGATCAGGGTATTGCCATTGGGCATGCGAAAAGCCTGTGAAGGGGCATTGAGCTGGTTGGAATGGGAGCCATACCCAGATCCCAGCTTGTTTTCAGGATTGCCAAACTGCCAGACAATCTCTTCATCCTGGTTGACCTCAATCACGCGGTGATTGTCAGTATCCGTGATCAGAAAATGCCCGCCCTTCAGCACCTGCATATCCGAAGGGCTGTAGATCCGGCCACGGGTAATGCCCACCGAGCTGGTAATGCCATATTGCCAGACAATCTTATTCTGTGGGTTGATTTCAATCACGCGGTGATTGCCCTGATCGACAATAATCGTATTGCCGTTCAATTTGCGCATGGCTTTCACAGGGCGATGCAGGCGAATCTCTGAAGATTTATCTGAAGGAGGAAATTGCCAGCGAATTTGCCCAGATTTTGAAACTTCGTAAACCGTATCGCTGCCAGCATCGGCAAATAGCGTATTGCCGCTGGGCAAACGAATCGGATTCATGGGTTCGAGCAATTCCATATGGCCAATGCCGTCTTTGCCCCCAATCTGCCAGGTAATCAGCCCCTTATTGGTAAATTCAATGATGCGCTGACGCTCAGGATCGTGAATCAGAAAATGGTCATTGGGCAGATCATCGGCACGCAAGACCTGATCATCGGCTTCATACTGCATGGTTTTGGGGGTATTTGCTGGTTGTGCGATATCCTGAACCCGGCTTGCCAATTCCTGGATATTGGTGGGGGGTGATTTTGGCGCGACCGCAGACGCTTTGGGTTTCGCAGCAGGCACCAATTGACGGGCCAGCGCCAGAAAGGACTCTTTGGTAATCACGGTTTCGAGTGAAAATTGATTGTAAAGATCCGGAATGCGGATAATCGTATAATCAAAGCTCATCAATTCCTTACGCGCCCGATCGATAAAGGGATGCAGTTTTTCGAGCACCTCCACTTCACCGCTGAGATCAATTCCCCAGATTTTGCGGAATTCATTCAAACAATGCTGGGTCAAGGCCTCGTTCAGTTTCTCGCTTGAGAGCGCAGCAAAATCAATTTCCTGTTCAGAGTTTTCAGCCCCCTCAGACTCGGAAGCTTCTTCTGAAGCCATTTCTGAACGCGTGAGTTCCTGGACAAGGCTGTTTTTTTCTTCAAGCTGAGCGGGTGGAATTTCTTTTGAGACAGAAGCAGGCAGATTGGCAGATGGGGCATGATCTGGTGCAGATGGGGCTGAAGCTTCAGTTTTTACAGGCTCAGGGGGAGCAGGTGGCAGGCCCTGCTCGATTAAATTCTCAAGCACCCCTTCGGGTGCCGTACTGGCAAATTCATCCCGCTGCGCAGGCGACATCTTCGAAACAATCTTTTTCATGCGGTGAATAATTTGCGCATAAAATTCCCGCATAAAGCGCTCAAACTCATCCCTTTCAAAGGGAATCAGATAGAGTGGCAGATCGGGAAAAAGTTTCTGGGTAATCATTTCAATTTCGGGCTGAGCGGGGTTAACGGCCGCTACGCGAAAAATTCCATTCAATTGATTGATCGGCACAAACTCATAACGCCGCAGCAGCGTTTCTTTGAATTGAATCAAAATACTGGGATCAATCTGATGCTCATTCAAAACAGGATAGTCCTCTTCGGGATTCCCGCGTTGGGCTTCAAGTTCTTCAAGCTCTTCTTCATCCTCAGGGTCAAGCTCAAAGGCCTGGCTGAAGTCTGGATCGGCATCCGAATCAATGCTCTCAGCTTCAAAATGAATTTCGGGTGCCGTTTTATTCAAGGTTTCCTGAATGGTCCATTCTGCTTCTTCTACATCCTGAAAAGAGATATAGCCCTTGTCGAGCAGAATATCCAGAATGCTGGTATCAGAGCGGAAATAGCCATCGGGTTTTGACATGGCAAAAGCCAGATAGCTGGGTTTGGTATCTTCGGCAAAGAGCGCATAGCGATCAATCAGTTTATTGCTGGCCAAATCGACAATATTCAACCAGGGGGTAAACATCGCGGGAACATCCACATAGGTCATAAAGACCATAAAATTATTTAACGGGCTGATCGCCATCAGATCACAGGGGTCATCCAAGCCACTGAAGAGATTGCCTTTGAGGGGGATCGTGGCCAGATGAAGCAGGTTCAAGGTATCGACCACGACTATTTCAACACTGCCATCCGGGCGGGTGCTCTGTAAATAGAGCCACTGGCCATCCGAAGAAAGCTGAATATTCCCCAAAATGCCATAGGGCAGCGGCTGGCGTTTAATTTTCAGGGTTTTCAAATTGACAATAAACAGAGAGGGTGACTGGTTATCTGTAATATACAGTTTGAGCCCATCGGGGCTGGGAGAGAGATTCAGGGTCTTTTTACTGCCTGCTGGGCGCACGGTCAAAACGCCTGAAACTTTAAAACTCTCGGTATCGACCACAAAAATCGAACCCCGTCCCCGATCAGACACAAAAATATGCTGACCAGAACAGGAAACGTGCAAATCCAGAGGCAAAGATTTCTGTGCTTTGATCGGGAAATAGCCATAATGCAGGTTCTGGCTCAATGCAAGGTAGGGGTGCTCATCCAATTCCCCAAAATAGAGATGGGTATAGCGCTCAGAAACCGTGATGCCGCCCAGACTGTTTTCAGCATCTTCCCAAGTAATTTCGCCCAATTCACGCGCATTGCTGGCATGAAAGAGATAGACAGAGCCGCTGCCATTGGGGATCCAGTCAACCCCAAAAAAGCGCGGGCTGAATTTGCGACTGCTTGGCAAGACCAATTCTTCAAGCACTTCGCCATTCCAGGGGTTGATTTTTTTGAGCGAATAGGCGCGCTGATCAACAGCATAGCTCACCGCTTTTTGCTCTCGCTGCTGCTCAATCTTAATCTGACGCAGGCGGGCCACGGCCAAAGAAAGCTGTTCAGGCGTAATTTTACCCGTATCCAGCAGATACTCCTGAATCAACTGTTCCTGAAAATCTGGATTCGATGGATTCAGGGTTTCGGTGGGGGCGCTGGCGCTGCTCATGGTTTACCTATCAAAAATTTATTCCTGCTAACTGCTCAAATGACTTTACTTTCAGTATTTTACAACAACTGAATGAGGCTAGGGGGTTCTCACCCTGTTTGCGCGGTAGTCAGAGAGAACCGAAAACCTGCGATAAATTTTGATTAAATCAAGAAATTTCTCAGAGAAACAGCCCATAAACGCTTTAGCCATGCAGACTTGAGGAGGCCGTGAATGCAAAACCCAGGAATACCAAAACCAGGGGGATGGGAGCTCAAACCCCTGAGTGAAATGCTTCCCAGTTTGCGCGCTCCCCTCAAGCCCCCCGCACAATTTTCACCCACCCTTCATTCAGTATCAGATCAATTGCAAAACCTTTCTCCACTCAGCTCAGGTCTGGATCAGTTTGCCTTTCTTGAAGACGCCGCCCAAATTCAGGCCGAAGCAGAGGTTCGCCCTGAAAGCTATCAAGCGCTGCAGACCCTTCCTGGCAAACATTGGCTCGGCAAAATGCCAGCCAATGGAAACCGCGAAGTGGCGGTAATGATCCCCCAAGGAACTGATTTGAGCCGTCCCGTCGAGCTTGTCTATTTCTTTCATGGTCACAATGGAACGATTGCCAAAAGCCTGGCCGATCCCCAAAAGGGCTTGGGTTCAGAAATCACACACATGGCCCAGGAAGGTCGCAACCGGGTTTGGGTGATTCCGCAAGGCCCTCCCAAAGAAAGAGATTTTTCCTGGATGAACCCCCTGAATAAGGAATCGATGACTGAATTTCAAACCCAGACCTTGGCAGAACTCCAGCAACTGGCCCCAGGTCTGATCATCGGGCAAACCACCGTCAAAGGCCACAGCGCAGGCGGCCTGCCCTTGATGAATGGCGCAGCCCATGGCATGCAGGCCGATCGGATTGAATTTCTCGACGCCAGTTATGGCTCCTGGGCAAGCGAAACCTGGCGCAAACAGAAGCAAACCAATCCTGCCCTGGAAATGCGCGTCGTCTATATTCCTGGCACATCAACCGAGGCCAATGCCCTCAGTTTACGTTCACAAAAAGGCGTCAAACTTATAATCAGCAAAGTCAGCCATGGGGCAGTGCCCAAAACCCATATAAAAGATTGAAACCCCTGATTTAAGCCGCAGCAAGAGGAGAAAGGCTCAGACCCAAGCGAAGATTTCTGTTCGTTTCCTAGAGAAAATCAAGTCAGTTTAGGCCCGATTTCAACTATAATAGGAAAAACCCATCCTGAAGGAAACGTCTGAAATGACCCGGCTTGAATCTGGCTCTCCCCTTCCCAACCCGGTCTCCCCCGCTGCAGCTCAAATGCTCTTAGGAGCAGGCAATCCCTTTGAACGCCTCAAAAAATCCCAGGGCGAATCTGTGCCGGTCAAACCCATCGCTTTGGAACAAGACGATCTAAAACTGCAAAAACCTGTGGCAGCTCCGGTTCAAGAGTCCCCCAATGCCGTCAAATTAGAGCTTAATCCAGGCCTTTCGCTGCAAGCTTTTGATCAAAGGGTCAACCAGGGGGGAACCGATCTTAAGCAAATTGCAGCCCTATTAAATAAAGCACCGGCTTTGCGTGATGCCCTCTTGAAACGCCCCCAAGGCGAAACCCTGGTAAGTTTGATAGAAGCTTCAAACCAAAGCAAACCCAGCAAAGAAGCCATTACAGCTTTGCAAAAAATCCTGATCGAAACAGCCGGTGCAAAGATCAGCTACCCTGGTTCAGCGACTGGGATAGATGGCAAATACGGTTCACGTACCCATGCAGCCCTGGCACGCACCCTGCGTCAGGAATTGGCAGCACTTTCTCTGCCCAATCAGGCACAGGCCCCCAAACCGGCCTTGTCGTCCGAACAGATAAAAGCCCTTCTGCCCAGTACCCAGCAATCGCTCAAGAGCCTGGCACGGCTCAGCAGGCAATTGCCAGATAGCTTGCGCGCCCAAATCGGGGCAACGCCCGAAGGATCTGCCTTTTTAGAAACCCTCGCCAAGGGCTCAGATCGCCCGCTAAACAAATCAGACCTGATCGCCATTCAAACCTACTTGGTTAAACAGGGTGCCCAGCTGCGCTATCCCGGTCATGCCACAGGCCTTGATGGTCAATACGGGAAGCGTACCTATCTGGCCTTGCGTGAATTGCTGACCCAGGGGCCCAAGCAAGTCTCAAACGCCCCGCAGGACCCCCCTGCCGCCCACCCCACAGAGGCCCCAACCAAGCCCCCTGCTTCTCCTTCAAACCCCAATGCCGGCCCCTACCCCCGCTACGACCGCATGCTTGAAGATCAACTGCTGGATATCACCATGGCCATCGGCTACGACGAAGGGGCACCCGGCTATGCTTCAGCCAACCTGGATGCAGAGCGGCGTTTAAGCCAAGACATTGAAAGTCGGGGCTTTAAACAGGACACGGCCCGTGCGCTTGAACTCTTGAAACAAGCAGGCAGAGAAGTCAATGCCGACTATTCTGCCTTTTATGTCAAAGAAAATATTTCAACAGCCAATGGCAAGCCCGTTCACAGTATCATTCGTGTACTCAAACCTGGCGATGGCAGCAAAGGGGCCGAAATGCGCAAAGCCGCCCTGGAAGGCATGAAGCAAAGTGATGTCTTTATGTACGGGGGCCATGCCCGCTATGGAACCGGACCTGATTTTGACCGCAACCTGAGCGTGACGATTGACTGGGAGGGGGTTGCCAATGCCAAAGGGGTTGGGAAGGTCACTTACGAGGATGAAGAAATTCTGAAAAAAGTGCTCTCTGCGCGCGAAGATGACAGTGAAGCCATTGCGCAGCTCAAAGCGCTTAAAGCCCAGGGCAAGCTCACCGTTACCGGTCAGAACCAGGGCAATATCCGCATTGGCGTGAAAGACAAACATCCCTATGAAATGGGTTCATTTTTAATGCAGGAAGCCCTGGCAGATACTCCCAGTCAAAGTCTGAGCGAAGAAATTCAAACTGAAAATTACCGTCTCTGGCTCTTTAATGGCTGCCGAACCCACGATTACCAAGCCCCGATCCGCCAAATGGGCAAAGACAACAAAGCCTTGAATGAAGCCAATCTGGACCTCGTTTTAACCAACCAGACCCTGTGGTGGGAGAATACAGAACCCAGTCTGATCAGTTTTCTCGATGGGGTGCTGGCGCTTGAAGATGCCAACGCCTTAAACAATCGCTTACAGGCCAGCAACCCTGAGCAGGCCCGTTCTGGTAAAACCCATGTCCGGCAGGGATTTGACGATAACCCCCTGAGCCAACCCCTCAAACCCTGATGCAGATCGCAAAAACACTCAAGACCCTGTTTTCAACTGGTTTTTGCCTGGTCTTTCTGCAACTTACGGCTCAAGCAGAAACCCTGCCCCGTTGGCAACTCAACGCCCTGCCAATTGCCAACCTGGCCTACCAACTGGATTGTATGAGTGGTCAGGGCCATTGTTCCCGCGAAGCTTTTGAAAAGCTCTGGCATGAGGATTTGGGCTGGAACCCTGAAGACAGTGAAATGCTCAAAGCATGGCAGAAACTGCGTCAGCTCTACCAGCATCAAATCATGCTGAACCCAGCCCCACTTCCCCCCACTGTCTTTCCACTGCGCTTTGAAGGTCTGGATTTATCACGAAAACTGCGGATTGCGCCTTTGGATGCCCGTAATTTTTCAGAATACGCAAGCCGTGCAAATTTACTGATGCGCCCCCAGGATGCCGATCAGGCCTTGCGCATCCTCAGTCATTTTTATCCCCGTATTTCTCAATGGTGGCAGGCCGGAGCCCAGGCTGAAACTGAACGTGCCGCCCGTGAGTTTGTAGAAATTGCCCAAAAATATGCGCTTGAAGACTGGCTCAAACAAGCCCGGAATTTTTACCGCAGCCAGGAATCTGAGCATTTAACCTATCAACTTGATTTTTTTCTCAGGCCAGGCATTGGCGGAAATCAACATGGTGAACAACTTGAGAACCACAGTTTGATTGAAGTTTTACCTTCAAAATCGCTCTTGAACCAGACCCCTGTGACCCTGCACGAACTCAGTCATTTTCTCTATGCCCAAGCCCCGCGTGAGCTTCAGTTTCAATTGGTGGATTGGTTCTGTACACAAAAGGAAGCCTGGGCAATTCCAGCCTATAACCTACTCAACGAAGTCATGGCCACGACCCTGGCCAATGGTCAGGCTGCCCGCCGCTTGTTTCCTGCAGAACAGTTTCAACGCTATTTCAAAACAAAGGGCAGTTTTTACAATGATGCCTATATCGACCCCGTGGCAAAAGCCCTGTTGCCCAGGCTCGAAGCTGCGCTCAAGAATCAGGAAAACCTCTACCAGCCAGAATTTTTAAAGAGCTATCTGAGTATCTTTAAACAAGCCCTGGGTGAAAAAGCCCTGGCACCCGAACTTTTTCTACGCACAGCGGGTATCGTCGCCGAAGGTCAGGCCATGCAGGCCGCTGCTCAAAATTTCCAACAGGCAAACCGGATTGGAGTGGCTTGGGGCAGTCAGAATCTGATTCAGGGGCCACAAACCTTCCGTCATTTTCCCGCTCTGAGTGGAGCCCTGTTTTTAAGCCCGGATCAGGCTTTCCGCCTGGCCGACTGGGCTGATTTAATTTCCCAATCCGATCGAGACGCCATTCTGCGCGCGGCCCAAGAAAAAAAACCAGGGGTCTGGGGAATTCAAATGCCCAAAGGGGCCTGGCTCTTTGTCTTTCTGGCACAAAAGCCTGAAGAATTTCTCAGCCTGAACAAGCGCTTTCAAGCCCACCCCCAAGTCTTTCAGGGGCGTTTGTAATTAACTGAAGATCCAACCCAAGCTAAAGAGCAGACTGTGCAGAATTAAGACCTGATTGGTTTTGCCCAGAATCGGGTTCAAACGCGGATCTGCATCCAGGCTCAAGACGGCTTTGATGGCAGGAATTGCCGGCAAAATACTCAAACAGGCCAGCAAAGAGGCAGGATGTTTTTCAGGCGTCCAGAGATAAAGCCCCAGCGGCATCAAAATGCCCAAACCCATGCAAAACAGATATTCTGCTCTGGCAAAGCCAGCGCCCCAGCGAACCGCCAAGGTTTTCTTGCCAGCCTGGGTATCTGTTTTGCGATCCCGCAGATTGTTGACGACTAAGATCGCAGTCGCCAAAAAACCTGGCGATAGGGCAGCCAGAAGGACGACAGATGTGATGGCATGGGTATGCACCCAAAAAGTTCCCCCTGTGGCCACCAGCCCAAAAAACAGCAAAACGAAGAGATCTCCCAGCCCCAGGTAACCCAGTGGAAAAGGGCCCCCCGTATAGAAAATGCCACTTAAAACAGAAAGCAAACCCAAGACCAGGATCGGCCAACCGCCGCGGTAGACAAGATAGAGCCCCGGCAGCCCCACCAGCGCAAAGGTCAGCAAAAAAGCCAGGCGCATACGCTCAGGTTTGATCAAACCTGCCTGTGTGGCACGGGTCGGGCCAATGCGCTCAGCGGTATCTGCCCCCTTGATAAAATCGAAATAGTCATTGGCAAAATTGGTTCCAATCTGTATCAGGAGAGCCCCCAGCAGGGCAGCTACAAAACTCAAGGGGTCCCATTTTCCAGAAGAAATAGCCAAAGCTGTCCCTATCCAAATAGGTGCCAAAGCAGCTCCCAAGGTACGGGGTCTCGCTGCCATCCACCAGATCTCTGCCTGAGAATTTTTTGTCATGTTTAACCTGGGATTACGAAGTCTTCATTTTAATGTTAAAATACCCGAGTGATTCAGGGTCTTTACAGCTTACCCCACTCCTGGCCAAGAATACCAGTGAACTGTGTTTCCTGCCAGAAGAATAAGCCACTACCCGCCTGAGCACAGCGTCATTTTCAGTGTGATTTACATCAAACGCTGTGGTGGGTTCTGCGTTTATGATGAGAATGAAACCGTTGCTGTGAATTCAGAGAGAAGTGATCACAGGGAGAGAAGCGATGCACGAGTGTGAACAAATGATTTCGACAAGGCAGGATTTAAATTTGCCCTTGCACCGTCTGGCCCAACAATTGGGCGTTCACCCAGATCTACTCATGATCTGTGCGCAAAAGATAGCTCAAACAACCTGCTTCAGCGAAAGAGCCTGGCTCCGTCTTTTGCGCGAAAGTATGCTCTCTGGCTATGGTTCTGCTGAAGAATGGCGAAAACTCAAACAACTCGAACTTTTACATGTTTTAAGTCAAAACAAAGGCTTGAGTGAGTCAGAAGCCAAGACCCTGCAAAAACTGCTGAAAAGTCTGACTGAAAACCTGAAGCGCTCTGTGGCCTGAACCCTTTGCGTTAAAATTTTGGAGAAATAACCATGTCCCCTTTAAAATTCGCGTTTGTGATGGATCCTATTCAGACGATCAATTATCACAAAGACTCTACCTATGCCCTGATCGAAGCAGCACAGAACCGTGGTCATCAAAGCTATTTTCTCTTAGCTGAAGGCTTAACCTTTCGCGACCAAGAAGTCAGAGGCAGAATGCAGGCCGTGACAGTTCAGCGCGAGACCGATTTTTACAAGCTGGGCTCAGAAGAAATGCTTCCGCTCAAAGACATGGATGCTGTCTTCATGCGCAAAGACCCCCCTTTTGACATGGACTATATTTTTAATACCTATCTCTTGGAACTGGCAGCACGGGATACCTTGGTACTCAATCACCCGGGCAGCTTGCGCAGCGTCAATGAAAAGCTCTATGCCTTGCACTTTCCTGAGTATATTCCACTGACCCTGGTCAGCTCTGATCGGGCTGAAATTCGCAGCTTCGTAGAAACCCAAGGTAAAGCCGTGCTCAAGCCGATCGATGCCAAAGGCGGTGAAGGGGTCTTTATTCTCAAAGCTGAGGATTCCAACCTCAATGCCTTGCTCGATCTCATGACCCGCGACGGAAAACGGAAAATTGTGGTTCAAGCCTATATCCCAGAAGCGCGTGAGGGCGATAAGCGGGTTTTGATGATCCACGGTGAGGTCTGCGGGTATTTTCAAAGAGTGCCCGCCAAAGGGGAACACCGCGCCAATCTGAACGCCGGAGGCAAAGCCGTAGCCTGTGAGTTGACAACGCGGGATCGCGAAATTTGTGAAGCGGTCGGTGCCTTTTTAAAACAGGCAGGCTTGTATTTCGTAGGCTTGGATATCATCGGCGATTATCTGATTGAAATCAATGTCACCAGCCCAACGGGCATGCAAGAAGCCTTAAAACTGACGGGTGTCAATGCCGCTGAGCGTATGATTCAAGAGGTAGAAGCGCTGGTTCAATAAGCCAGGCTGATGAAATAAGGAGAGATTATGAACGCACCATTGGGCATTACCCAAGGCAAAATACTGGTTTATTATCAGTTTGATTTGGCAGATTCAGTCGATTTAGAAACGCTAAGACACAAATGGGTAGGCCGCTCAAGCAGCATCAAATTGGTATCCCGGCGTTCCTCTCCCTCTTATTTACAGTTTAAAACCGAGCCGCTGCTCTTGCCCATGGGCGCACAAAAACTGCAATTGAGCCAGGATCGCTGGCTGGATGTTGAAGTCCGTGCCAAAGTGTTTGAATTTGGAGTTGTCTCGATTGCCTGGGAATTGCCCTTTCCTGATACTTGGCAAACCGCAGTACAGGAAGCCAATCTCTATATCGACAGCCACTGGATTGCCGATCAATCCGAAAAATTATTGGCAGACTTAATGCCTGCCCTCGCACCCGCCTTGATCAAACCCTATCCCCAGCAAATGCATGAAGACTATACCATTTTTTATGTCTACGGCTTTGAAAACCCTGAATTGAGCAGCTCTGAGGCCATCCTCAAACAGTTGGGTTCTGATATTGCAGGCATGGTCCGTGGCGAATCCAAGAAATTGGCAGATTCAGAACGCCAGACCATTCTCAGTCAAAAAATCACCTATTTTGAAGACGATTTGGTCGTGGTGGCCTGGAACAGCTCCTTTATTTTTGACCCCGAGGGCAGTTCCGAACACGTGGATATTCTTGAGTTTGCCAATGTTGAGCTTTTGGAACTGCGTTCTTACGATAAACTGCTCGACCAACAGCTTGAAGGCATTTACGATGAGCTTGAAAACCAGCCCATGTCTCGGGGGGGGCTGTTTAAAAACCCCTATCACCACACCATCCAAAAACTGATGACCTTGCTTTTGGACGTCACTGAGCTGACGGATCGGATTGAAAACACCCTGAAGATTATCGGGGATCTCTATTGTGCCCGTATCTACCGCATGATCTCTACTTTGCTGCAATTGCGCGATTGGCAGGCCCGTGTCGATGGCAAACTTGAAAGCGCACGCCAGATTTATGAAACCCTCAATGACGAGGTTCAGAACCGGCGCTCAACAATCATGGAAATCATCATCATTCTGATGATCGGGATTGAAATTATCCTGGCGCTGATGCCTGCCTTTAAGCACTAAATACACAAAAAACAAAGAGCGCCTGAAAACCAGGCGCTCTTTGTTTTTCAATCGCAGCTTAGAAACCTGAAACCAGGTGAATCTCGCGATCTTTAAAAGGGAAATAGCCATGGTAAGAACCTTGGCGTGAATTGCGGTTCTGATTGCGCACGGGCGCTTGGGTAAACTGAACCTCTATCCGGCTGAATTTATACCAGGAACGGTTCAAGGTTTCCTGGGCCCAGCGGGCATCTTTCTCTGACATCTCAACGAGTCCGAAATTTTGCAATTGACCTGTCTTTTGATGAACGGCCATTTGCGCGTTGAGCACATGGCCATGGCGGGAAAAAATCCGCTCAAGTTCTGCAGGGGTTGTTTCAGGGGGGAGATTGGATACAAATAAGATAGACATCTTTTTAGAATCTTCTTTCCTTGCTATGGATATTGACAAGGGCTTGAAATAAGGCAGAAAAGGGTTGAGCTGCCTGCCTGGCAGCAACTGTTTGAAGTAGTGAAGTTTGTGATCTAAAGCCCATAGTCTTAATCAAGATTATAGCTTATTTTGTAAATTATTTAAACCCCTGTTACAAAAAAGTGATACTAAATTTTAAGCAACGATACAATAGCCCCCATCCACCACCAAGGTATGGCCATGCACCATCCGAGCCAGGGGGCTGCAAAGAAAGAGAGCGGCATCGGCCACTTCTTCGGGGGTCACCAATCGCCCAGCGGGGGTGCGCGCTTGAGAATGACGCAATAACTCTTCACGGTTGGGGAAATGATTCAAGGCTTCGGTATCTACCACGCCTGCAGAAAGGGTATTGATATTGATTCCCTCGGGGGCCAGTTCGAGACTCAGATGGCGAACCAGCGATTCAAGGGCGGCCTTGGAAGCACCCACGGCAGCGTAATTGGGAAAAGCCCGTGTAGAACCCAAACTTGAAACAGCAACAATCTTGGCCCCCCGCGAAAGCAGGGGACGCACCCCCTGAACCAGCCAAAGCAGCGCCAAGGCATTGATATCCAAAGTCCAGGCCAAATGACGGGGGGTCAGTTCAAATGCCGAGCGCAGAACGCCTGAAGCCGCATTGCTAATCACGATATCCAGAACCTGCGTATGGGCTTGCAAGTCCTTCAGCATTTCTGCAAGTTTTTCAGGTTCTCCAATATTGCCCTTCAAAAGCAGCGGTTTCTGGCCGCTCAAGGCTTCAATTTCAAGCGCGGTTTCCTCGGCTGCGCGTTTATTGCGCAAATAGTTTAAAACCAAATGCACCCCTTCTGTTGCCAATTTCAGAGCAATGGCTTTGCCAATTCCACGGGTGCCCCCCGTGATCAGAGCTGTTTTTCCGTTTAAATTGAGTTCCATCAGCGAATTTCAATCCAAGCTGCGTGTTTGACGGGCATATGCAGTTGTTCCTTCATGTCTTTGTAAATAGCAACCGAATCGTCGATCAAGAGAGAAATGACAAAGCCCCCCGCCCCCGGAATCTGCAGTTCGGCAACAATCCCCTCGGGCTCAACCGCAATTTCGAAGGGCAATTCTTCCCGACAGAGATCCATTAAAAAGGTTTTAGAATAGGATTTGCGGGTGCGTTCATCCAAGGTCGCCATTTTTCGCATCATCGGCTCCCCTCTGCGCGAGATTCCATCCATATTCAGGGCAAAGCCAGCCAAACCCGTGGGATTTTCATTGATAAGTTCCCAACGGAACTGTCGGTAGGCATTGAGAAAACCTTTTTCATCGCGTTGTTGAAAAAATTCAGGAATCATGCGCCCCAAGGCCTTTTGTTCCTTGAGCAACTGATAGAAATGCGTTTCAGAGAGTCCTAACCAATCATTGAGCTGGCTCAAACCCAAGGATTCAAGGACCGCCAAAAGACGCTTGGGATCGATATGGGCCTGTTGCAAGGTTCGGCTGTTCAGTAAAAAGGGCTCAAGTTCAGGCACCTGCCAACCCGCTTCTCCCTGTTCTTTAATCGTGGCCAGCATATCCAGCGTAATTTCCTGAATTTCTGGATGCAAGGCAAAGAACTCCACCATGCCCGCTTTAAAGATATGCATGCCTGCAATCCGCTCACGCAAAAAGCGAATCGTTCCAGTGCCTTCAAGCAGACCCTCAAAATGCAGGCAACGCCCCAGGCTGTTTTTTAAGACCAGGAGATTGAGTTGCTCTGTCGCAGGGGGCATCAGCCGGGCAGCCAGCGCATCCAATTCCTGAAGAGAACGTGGCCTTGCATTCAAATTGGGCTGAATCATGGTCTTGAGCAAGGCTTCATAAAATTCAAGCAGGGCAGAAATATCCGGGCCAGATCCATCTGCCAGGGCAGGAACGGTCAGATAGGGAACTCCCGAAACCTGATAGGCTGAAGCCAATTCATAGCTTTGCGACTGTTCATCCCATTTCCAGGCAAAATCTGATTGGTTGGGCTGAGAGGTTCCCTTGAGATAGCTCAAGAGCGCAGGAATCGCCTGGGCCTGCGCATTGATTCCCAATTCTGAGCCCATGAATCCACTCACGGGGTGGTAAAATGCGGCTTTGCTGGCCAAATCTAAATCATAGGATCCATAGCTGAGCAGAATCCGTTCGGGGGCCACTTTGATAAAGCGCTGCAAGGTTTTGATAATGCTGTAGACATCGCTGCCCACCGAGTCGCCCCAGGTCGAAAAGGGGGATTTATTAAACAAATCGCCGACCAGCATGAGATAAAAGTCAGGGGAAGCTGTCCAATGTAAAATATCCCCTTTGTACTGCGCCAATTGGATATTTTGCAGCAGGGTCTCCAGTTTCTTAAAATGTCCCTGTAAATCGGTAATCAGCAACATGGCATTGCCTGCTTGCAATTCATGTTCTTCTTCAGCACCCACAGGCTCAAGTGGGCCGGTATTGGGAAAGGCCACCTGCACACTCTCCCCCATCGCTGCAGCAGGACTGTCAGGCGCTTGAACATTTAAATTGCCAAAGGTCGAAATTGAATCAAAAATATACTGGCATTTTTCCTGTACCTCAGGCTTTTGCCGGGGATCATCCAACCATTGTGCAGCCAGAAGTTTGGTTGCGCGTAGGGCTCGTTTGATTTCTTTGTGTTCATTTGCGCCCTCAGCAAGATAGAGCATTTCATCCTGAAGCTGAGGCCAATCCAGTTTGACCATTTCCTGCAGTAAAATACTTTTCAAGCCCTCCAAGCCAAAGGAGACAAAGGCCGTTTGTACGGCAGGCATGGTTAAAATCCGACTGCCTACCGTGGGCAAAGTTTTGTCTTTGGCTGTTTTGCCTTGCGTAGGCGTACGGTAAATACCCGCGTCGGGAATGATTTGATGTTGCTGAAACTGAATTTGATCCTTGGGATCTGACATCTCAACCTCTGGGCACTGCGGATTTAATCGAACTTCCTCATTTTACCAGAGAAGCAGACAATCGTCCCTGTGGGAACGCTTCAGTCACTTGCTTCCCACTCTCCACCCTCAGAGTTGATCCAGATCACAGGATCTTTGTGAGATCGCCTATAGATTTCAATTTAAAGCTTCGCGATAATGGAATCAATCTCTCCTGAAAAGTCGCTAAGGTTCAGTCAATGAACCCAACACGCGCCCACACCCAAATGGGTGTGGGAATTTTTGTTTTAAAGCTGGATAAATCTGGATTTTATAGAAGATGAAACTGAATGATTTGCTTAGAGAATTTGAGAGCAAACCCTGGGAAAAACTTCCTTTTACAAATTTTAGCCATACTGTTGAAATCAATCAGGATTATGCAGGTCTAGCCAAAATACTGCAAGCAGATTTACCCTTTCCAGAAAAATTACACAAGGCAGTCCCTAAACGCCAAGCACTCTATTTAGCGGGTCGTTATTGCGTTCATCAAGCTTTTCTGCAGGCAGGCTTTGATCATCCAGTCCATATAGACCAAACCCCAGAAGGTGTACCCATTTGGCCCACTGGCTGGGTAGGCAGTATCAGCCATTCCGATCGCATGATTGCAGCAGTCATTGCCCCCCGGTCAGAATGCAAAGTTTTGGGAATCGATCTTGAAAAAATAATGAATGAAAAAACCTGCGAACGTATTTTTAAAAGTATCAGTCGGCCTGAAGAGAGAGGGCCAGTCAATTCAGGTTTGACTTTGGAAGAATACTATACATTGGTTTTTTCAGCAAAAGAAAGCTTGTACAAGGCTTTATATCCTGAAGTGCATCATTTTTTTGGATTCGAAGCAGCCAGCTTAAGCCTGCTTCAGCCAAACCAGTTAGAACTGAGGTTAACTCAGGATTTAAATGAAATTTTCCCTAGCGGATTAAGTCTGAAAGGTCAGTACCTTCGTTCGCATCACCATATTTTCAGCACGGTGTATCAAGCAATTTCAGCCCCCAGCGCAGACGGTGCAAGAGATTGAACCCAAAGCAATTCGCCGTGCCTGTTGATACACCTCAGTTCTGTTTGCTTTGCACTCACAATTAGAATTTGTCCATTTTCAAAGCAAGAACAGGCATCAGGACTCATTAAGGGAGCATCGGGAGAACCAGAATACGACCAGAACAAGTCACCCTGGGCATTTACCTCAATGATACGGTCTCTTCCGGCTTCAGCAATCAGCCAGCGATGGTTCGGCAAGACCTGAAGAGCTCGGGGAAGCGAGAGCATTTCGCCGTTAATATCCTGCAATAGCCCAAGCAAGCGCCCTTTAAAATCAAAATGAAGGATGCGCCCCATTAAACTATCGACACATAAAAATCCAGTTTCAAAAGGTACCAAAGCAACGATTTCCATCGGCACTTTTTCAAGGCGAATCACTTCCGTTTTTTTCTCAGTAAGATGTAAGATTCTGTTTTGCCCAGTATCTGCAATCAGAGTTGAGCCATCTGATAACCGAGTTGCTGCACGCGGAAAAGAAAGTTTTAAATGATCATCTCCATATTCAGCAATCAGTTTAAAATGCTCAGGTTCTAACTCCAAAATCCTGTCATGACCTGTGTCTGCCAAAAGTAAACTCCCTGAAAGAGTTCGGACAATACTCGCGGGCATCAAAAGTTCCAAGGGGTCCTCTTCCATAGGATAAACACGCAAAACACCCGATTCAAGTTGCCAAAAACAATTTTGCGATGAAAGTACCCCCAGCCAAGAAAGTTGCGGATCAGCAGAAGTTTTTATGGTTTGGACAGGGCGGGATTGAGCCCTCTCCAAGGCCTCCTCTTTACGTTCAGAAATTACTTTTCTCAACTTTTTCTCAAATTCAGGAAATTTCTTCAAGAGGTCAAAAAACATCTCTTTTTCAAGTCTGAAAACTTCGGTATAGGTCAGACAACGTGCAGAAGCACTGCGAGGACGGTCATTCAGCAAAGCCATTTCACCCAAAACCACTCCCTCAGGTAAAATGGTGAGAAGTTGACCCTTTGCATCTAAAATTTCAACCTCTCCCCGATTAACAAAGAATAGGGCATTTCCAGGATCACCCTGACGAAAGATAAATTGCCCCTTCTTAAAAGCCAAACTTGAAAACTGGGGTTGAAGTGCATGAAAAAAAGCATCATCAGCGTCCTCAAGTAATCTCAGGTTACGCATTCTCGAAAGTGCAATTCTGCGCTTCATACTTTCGATAGCTAAATATGATTGCTCATTTTCAAAATTTTGGCGACGCTTTTGTCTTTCGTATGCCAAATTCTGAATTCGAGACATCAGTTCAGGATCTGCCAAGGAGATTTTTTGAAAATCTGCCATTCTTAAACGCAAAAGTTTCCCTGGCCGAATCGCCTGAATACTCGAAGAACGTTTCTGTCCAAAGATCAAAGCCATTTCGCCAAAGACATCTCCGGCTGAAAATTCAGCCAACAATTGGCGATTCTGATCCACCCTGGCTTGAAATGCACCAGACTCAATCAGATACAAGGCATCACCCAGATCCCCTTCCTGAAAAACCCATTCACCTGCAGCGACAGTAATCGGTTCCAGCATGCGGGCCAACGCAATCAAAGCAAGCGTTTCAACGTCAGCAAAATAGCGCAAACTTTGAAGCAACTCAATTCTTACATACAGAGGATTCACACTGTGCGTTGATTGAGGCAGCAATTTAGTCGCTTCAGTCTGCTCAAATGTTCTTTCCCAACAAACCCCGCCATTGAGGGTATCGATTTCAATACACCGTTCAGAATCACCGAGAACCAGATTTCCATTGGCATGCCGTGTAATAGATTCAAGGGATTGAAAATTCAGCACAGAGAGCCCCTCCCAAGCAATATGGGGCTCAGAATCAGAGTTTTTAAAAATCAAAAGCGCACGACGGGCCCGGTCCACAATCCAGGTTTCACCTGAATTCACACGCAAAGCCCAAACAGGTTCAATTAAACCCTCTGCTTCAGCCCATTGGGCAATCACTTCTTTTTGCCCATTGAGTTCGATAATGCGGCGATTGCCAGAGTCCGTAATCAGCCAACTGAGCTCAGCGGTGCGTTGCACGAACCTCGGTTGATTCAAATAACCAGGCAATTGACCGGAAACACCCTGCGTCCCATAAGACCAGCGGAGACTCCCCCGGCTGTCACAAGCAAACACCTGATGTCGGCCTTGATCTGCGATAAGATAAATCAAAGTTTTTTGGTCTTCATCCAAGTAAAAACTCAACCATTGAGGATCTTTCAATGCTATCTGCTGACGATTGGAAGTCCAAATCAAATCCCCAGCCGGATTCAATTCCTGAAGATATTTGCTGAATCCATCCAATACCAGATAATTTCCATTGGGCAAAGCAACCGCTGAAATTGGTTTCCAATCAGATATCTCAGCCTCTAATTTGAGCAAAATCTTTTGATGATGGTCGAGAACCAAAACCAGTTTTTGTGAGGTCAAACAAATCAAAACTTGCCCTGGCAAAAGCCAGGTTTGTGGTTCAGCAGAGGAATGAAAACGCGCAAAAAATCTGGCCGGGCTCAGCAATTCAAAACCACAGACGGGGCAATTCCAACTGCCCAACAAAGGAGAGGCACAAAAGGGGCAAAGATCTGGCGGCGTTTCAGAAATACCATTTTCAATCCCATCGCGAAGTTCTAAAAGCTGTAAAAGTGCCTCACGCAAAATACTGATACGCAACGCATAACGATTCAGTATTTTTAAATCCAGAAAAGCCTCCCAGCGTGTTTCAAGCTGAACTCTCAGTTCAGGAATCAAAGAAGACAAATGTTTAACTTCCTTGGGATAATCATGGATATGAATACCTGTCTGCTGAAAAATCCCCCCCGCCAGAATATCCAATATTTCAGCATCTGCTTCAGCTGGCAAAACAATCCGAGGTGCTGCATCTGGATCTAGAGAACCACTTAAGCTAAAGGCCCTGTATCTTAAATCCATTGCATTTTGAGTTGAAACCTCTGGTAACTCAGGTTTCTTTTCGTCTGAAAGCAGTCCCCGACGCTCCATGGTCTGGATCAGGTTCACAGGATCTCGAAAATATGGATTTTTTAGAGCAGAACCCAGGCCAAAAGGCAATTTTCCAGCTTCTCCTGTATAACGTCGAATCACTTTCACTTTTTGAGTATCGATGACTTCAAGCAATGGGGTATAGGGCACAGGATCAAAACTGAACTCCAAAAGGGTCAAAAGGGATTGGGTGTTTCCTAAACTGAGCAATTCAGTCGGAACATCACTCTCACGGCTGAAGAGCCTGCCTTTTAAAGCAATGCGTCGAATGACCTCATTGTTTTGAATATCAAAATAGACCAGGCTACGTTCAGGTTTTAAAGAAACCAGAAACAAAAATCTTGGGTCAGAGGGGTCGAGCATGAGATTTCCCAAGATTCCCAAGCCTGGTTGAAATTTATGTAATTGCAGGGTATCTAGTGAAAGCTGATAAAGCAGACTGGATTCATTATCTGTGATAAAAACCTGATTCCTCGCTGCATCTGCAGCAAAATTCAAACAAAGATCACTATCAGTTTTGCGAATTTGAAATTCTGCCAGCCATTTTAAATTTTCCAAGTCTAAAACTGAAAAACAACCTCGACGACGGTCAGAGACAATCAAGAACCCTTTCCCTGCTACAAAATAAAGGTCATGGGGTCCCGTCAATTTTTTATTTCGCTCAGTATAGGGCCAATAGGAAGAAGGTGTTTGGCAGAGAACAGGTTGAAAGGACCAGAATTGATCTGCCAAAGCACAGAAATCAGGAGCAATCAATAGCCCCCTTGTCTGATCTGAGCTCAGAATACTTTCAGGAATTCCTTTTTCTCTTGAAAGAGACCAAGCTGAATGCCCCCATGCATTTCCCCAAATAGGTTCAGGCCTTGCTTTCTGATTGGGCAATAAAATTTCTGTTTCTACTTTTCCAAATTCAGGTTCACAGATTTGAAGTTTCTTTTGATCCTGGCTGATACGATAAATATGACCAGGGAGAGCATCAGGATAGGTTTCTTTGACCAGAGACTCCCAATCCTGTACAGTTAAATTCATTGCAGAATAATAAAGAGAATAAAAATGATCCCAATCCAGACTTTCAAAATCAGGCATAGGTGTCCTTCCTGACAGGTTTCAGCTAGAATACAACAATCTTACTCCTGAATTCAATAGGTGCTTATGAAAGCAAAATCTCTGCCAAGGCACAAACCCAAGGATATCAATCGCAGGTTTCTGAAACCGCTCAGAAATTTGATTGAACTCAAATATTTTCGCTTTAAAGTACGTGGACAGGAGCATATTCCCAAAGAAGGGCCTGTCATCTTTGTTGCCAACCATTCTGGCTGGGTACCGCTTGATGCCCTGTTTTTATTGCTGGCGATCCATGATTTCGCAGACCCCAGTCGACTGCCCTTTTTGATTGTGCACGATGTCTTGATCAAACTGCCTTTGACCTATCGCTTTTTAAGAAATCTGGGCTTGATTCCTGCCGATTGGTTGCATTATGGACGAGACCCCCTGCCTGCAGAACTCAATCCCATCGCCATTTTTCCTGAAGGTGCAGATGGAAACTGCAAACCCTTCTGGCAAGCCTATCATATGAAGCGTTGGAAAACAGGTTTTGTCAGATTGGCTCTGCAAAGAGGAGCAAAGGTGGTTCCTGTTGCGATTATCGGAGGCGAAGAAGCACTCCCTGTCGCCGCCACCCTTGAAAACCTCAAGCCCCTCTTGGGTTCGGTCGCTCCGCTTCCGCTTAGCTTGATGCCCATGCCCTCCTATTGGCGGATCTACTTTATGCAACCGATCGATTTTGCAGCTTTTCCACAAGCAACCGCCGAAGACCCTGAAGCCTGTATGCAATTGGCCCACGAAGTCGGCTTGCTCGTTCAGGATCGGCTTGAAAACAAAGCCTGGAAAAACCCCTTGCTCTGGCTGAGCGATTGGGTCGACAAGGAAAACGATAATCCAAACTTAAGCAAAACTTGAATCCAGTTGCCCGTGTTTTTGACGATAACCACATCAATGCAGTGAGTTGCGGAGGTTGCGCATGACATCGCCAAATTGGGGTTTAAAATCGCCCCTGGATCTATTTTCACGATTTTTTCAGCCTGTCAAAGCGCAATCAGCGCCTCCTTCTCCACTGATAGGCCCGATATCACCCGTTCCAATCCCTTCATCCCCTGTTCAAGCAGAACCAGATCTGATTGCGATGGGGGCGGTTTCACGTTCCACCAGTGGCAAAGCCCTCAGCCTTTCATTTTTAGAAAAAATGACTCCAGCGGCGGCCCCCGCTCCTGCCCCTGCCATGCAAAAAATTGAGTATCAAAAACCCGTGCAATTGCGTGAGGGCGTGATGATGTACATGCCGCAAAATCCACTGAAAGTAGATCAGAGTGTTGATGTGATTATTCAATTTCGGGGCGATGTCCCCCAGCGCTTTGCACAAAGTGGCGTCCCTGCGGTCGTGATCAGTGCTGAAACCTCAGGTCTTTCTGGGGCCATGATGGAAAAATTTGGGCAAAAAGAGTTTGTGCCCCAAATTCTCGAAACAGTGAAAGCACGTCTTGAAAAACAGTATGGCCCCCAGGTCAAAATAGGCCGTCTCGCCTTGGGAAGCTTTAGCGCAGGCTATGCACCGCTGCAGGTCGCGCTCTCAAATCCCGCTGTCAGCGCACGAACCGACGCTGTCATGGTCATCGATGGCATTCACTATGGAGCCAAAGGCAAGCCAAATCCAGCAGCGCACCAACCCTTTGTAGATTTTGCCAAAGCAGCAGCAGCGGGTCAGAAAATGATGGTGATCACGCACTCTGCGATTCAACCCAGCTATTCTTCCTCAACAGACGCCGCCGATTATATTCTGAAAGCAGCAGGAGCGCAGCGTCAGCCGCTTGCTTCAGCAGAGCCCGACGGGCAGGACAGCAATCGCTACAAAGAACGGATTGCACCTGCCAACCGGGCAGATCGCGGCAGTTTTCATGTCGAAGGTTTTGCAGGGAATCAAGCGCGGAACCATGTTGAACAGATAGACAATCTCGGCAATCTTTGGGCCCGTTATCTGGCCCCACGCTGGAATACCAGTCCCTAAAAAAATCCCCCGTAAAGAGGGAGGATACCTGCTTAAAAATAGACGAGAGCCCTGCTTCCAGGTAGAAAGTTTGACTCCATTATTTGCTTGAGAATAGGGTATGATGATGGAGTAGATTCGCAGAACGGGGAGTCCGATGAGCAGTTACAGCAATCTTGTCGATATGCGATCACTGATTCCCAAGGTGATCGACAAAATCACCATGGACAATTGGTTTCGAAATTCTGATTCACTTGAATCACTTCTGGATTTACTTTTGCAGCGCTTCAACCACGGAGGAAAAAAAGTCAGTCAAATCGAATACCTTGAAATCGCAAACCAAGCCGAACAAATGTCTGTAGAACTCGTGATGAGTTTGAGTTACGGCGATTTGGTGCAGCTCTTGTCTGAAAACCCCTGGATTTTAACCACTGAAGCTGAACTCAATCTGATCAGTCTTTTTGAAGAGAAACTAGGCAAATCAACGGTCGCCTCTCTGATTGCAGTGGTGCTCTGCGAGCATTTTTACTCCACCTTGATTCAAACGGTAGAATGTCTGATCTAAGTCAACGAAGCTTCAGATTCTGGCTCTTCCTCTAAAACCAGCCATTCCCATTCGGTTTCACGGATTAAAATTTCCTGTCCGGTTTTAAACTTCAAAATATCCTCTCCCACACCCGTCAGGGCAGGAATGCCTGCTTCACGTAAAAAACTCAAAGCCCCTGTATGATCTGAATTTTCAGCCAGGATCACCATGGAAACCTGCTGAATCTGAAGCCAACGGCCAGGATCAAAGACTGCAAGCACCAAACAGGTCGACCAGGGTTTGAAGTCCTCAGGCAGATTTTCTTCTGCAGAAAGTGGGCACCAGAGCATCACTTCTCTTTCGCCCGGAAAGAGAGCCTTTGCGGTTTTGTTCTGAGACTCAGGCTGATGAGTGTTTGCGCAGAAGCCTTCGCTTTGCTGGCGAGGGGCAAGATAAGCCGAGGAAAAAATAGCGCCCCGATCCAAAGCTGCTACTTCTTCAAGGTTCAGCTGCCAAAAATCATCCTCCGTCGGCAATTGTTCTGCTTGAACAGCGGTTTCAATTAAGTTCTGCATTTGTTTACGCACCTGATAAATCGCCCACAGGGCATCAGAGCGCAAGTCTTCACGTTCCTCAAGCACAGGCTGAAGGATTTTCCAGAGCGGCCGCCAAAACCAATAGTGGCGAGGCGGTTCAAGCTCCTCACGAAAAGCCTGCCAAGGCAAGAGCAAAGCTTTCAGAACGCGTTCGGGCTGATCGGCAAGGCGTAACGAACTGGGTAGAAACTCCTGACTGCCACGGTGCCCATATTGAGACATAAAAACTTGCCATTCCTGTCGAAAGACAGCATGCCTTAAAAAGCCATTCAAATCAGGCTTTCGGCCTTCTGCCAGGAGGATCTGTGCCAGATCGCGAAGATGGTTCAAAGCCTGAAGTAAACGCGAACCGGAACTGAAGGATAAGCGTTGCAGACTTTCCAATACCCCCGCTTTTTCAAAGGGAAGCAAGGCTCGCTCCAGTAAAAGTGAAAGCGGAAGCGAAACCCCCAAATAAAGTGCATAGAGTTCAGCCAATTGCTGCGTATATCCCAACAGGCCCGGATGGGGAATCGAAAAGCTTTCGAGCAGCCAACGGCGGGCCCGCTGGGATTGCTTGATGGCTTGCCTCAAGGTACGTAAATAGCTCCACCAGGACAAATTGTCCCGCCAAGCCGTCAATTGTGTGATAAACTCAACTTGAAAAAAAAGCTCACCTGCAAACGTCTTCAGCAAAACAGATCTGGGTTCGAGCCCCATCGGTTTAAGCCAGCTTTCTGAAATATCTTCAGCAAGCTGGTTCAAAAGGGAACAAAGCAAAGGTTCTGGCCGCTGTCCAAAAGCTTCTAATTCTGCCAGAGGTTTCCAGGCTGTTGGGGGTTCCAACAGAGGCTCCGTTTGCACTGAAACCAGCCAAGTCTGAGAACCATCATCCGCCCATTCCAAAGTAACTTTCTGATCGCAGATATGCATACGAAACAAGGCAGAAAGCTTTGCCAAACGCTGGTTCAAGGTTACTTCTTCTTCACTATCCCAGGCCTTGATCTGTTCAATGATTTCAGCGGCTCTCACTTCTGGCCAAAGAATTTCTACCTGATCCTGATTGAATTCAGGATCCAGGGCCAAACTCCCCCGTGCTTGAAAAGCCGTGGACAGGGGTTGGATCAGCCAAAATCCAGTTTCGAGTAAATCCAATTGGATTGAATCCAGAGAACGGGTTTCCGAGAGGCCGAAATCAGCAAGGGGTGAATCCAAGCGACGCAAAAAACACCTTCCTAAACCCGGTTTTTCTGCACTTTGCAGAAAAACGGCTGATTCAGGCAAACTGAAAAAACCGGGAAGCACCCTGAGGCCGGCATTCGCTGCCTGACACAACAAGGACAAACCCTCAGGCAGAAAAAATCGAGGGATTTGGAAAAAAGCGTCGCAGGGTATTTTTTGCCAGTTCATGCAGTCATTTTAGCCGATTCTTGCAGACAGAGCAGCCTCTTCTGAAAGAATCGCATTGCAGAGAAAGTCATACACCGGCTAAACTGAGACCATGTCTGGGAGGCAAATCATGATTCGCAAGGATACAGAACAGGTTATTCCACCTGAACTGAAGGCGCTGGAACTACAGATTGAACAGCTTCCTCAGACCCCATTTTCCGCGTGGAAACGTCTATCTGTTCGTTTAGAAAAACGCCCCCTTTTGGACTGGTTGCGCGCCCAAACCCAGACCTTTAAATTTTGTTGGAAAAACCGTTCAGGTCAGGATTTTCGCCTGGGTTGGGGAATCGCCCAAGAATTCCATGCCCGCAGTTATCCTTCTCTTCAAGCTTTATTCTCAGAGTTGCAAACAACCCTTCAAAGCGCGCCTGAAGATTTACGGGCCTTTGGCGGGACGGCCTTTCCAATCAGCAAAAATTCAAATTTCCCCCCCCATCCTGCCTGGGATGAGATGGAGACTTCACGCTGGGTGATTCCCCGCTTTGAAATCACCCGTAAGGCCCAGAATTTTTATTTAAACCTCAATTTCTATGATCAGAATCAAGCATCCCGCCACGAAATCATCAAGCTCATCCAAGCGGTTCAGCCTCCCAGCCCTGATTCTGAGTTGCCCTTGCCAGATTTACAGCTCTTGAAACATCAGCCTGATCAACGCGAATGGAGCCAACAGGTGGCTGAAATGCTGAAGCATTTTTCAGAACATAAATTGGACAAAGCGGTTTTGGCCCGTGTCTCTCATTTTCAAGCATCAACAGCTCTTTCGGGTATCCGGCTTTTGAAACTCCTGCTGGAGGCTGAATTGCCCGCCTATCTCTATTATTTTGAGTGGCCCCAGGGAACCATTTTCGCTGGGTTATCCCCCGAACGTTTATACCAACGCAAGGGGGTTTCCTTAAGAACGGAAGCCCTCGCAGGAACCCGACGTTCCAGCCTAGACCAAACCCTTCACCACCGCCTTGAAAATGAACTGCTTGGCAGCGACAAGGACCGGCTTGAACACCGGATGGTCACAGATTTTCTGAACAGAGTCTTGAAACCTTTTTCCACACAGAGTCCAGAAGTAGAACCGCTCAGGCTGATACAAAGCGGCCCCGTACAGCATCTGTACCAACCGATTCAAGCACAACTGAAGGTTCTCCCCAACGATGCCGATTTGATTGAAGCCCTTCATCCTACTCCCGCTGTGGCGGGTCTTCCCCGACCTGCTGCCCTGGAAGCACTCGAAAAGACCCAGGCACTCTTTCGAGGCTGGTACAGCAGCCCCGTGGGCTGGATGAACGCCTCTCAAACTGAATTCGCAGTGGCACTGCGCTGTGTTTTGGTTCAATCTGATCAATTGCGCTTTTATACAGGTGCAGGAATTGTCAAGGGTTCAGTCGCTGAAGCCGAATGGGAAGAACTCAATGCAAAACTTGAGACACTTTTGCGTCTGTTTAAGGAACACCCGCCTGAAAGGATTTCACCCAGGGCATGGTTGTCCCCATGTGCCGGGCAGTGCTAGACTGGATATAGAAAAGTGCTGTATTAGCGGTTATGTCAGGTTTTTACTCGCTGCGTACAGATTTCAATCGTTTCATTTGGATGGTTTGATTTGAAACCTGCGGCTTGGATTTTATTGTTATTTGTGTGTTCTGGCGGGCTTTCGGCTTTACTAGGGAATGAGTTAGGCCGGAAAATTGGCAAAAAAAAGCTCAGTCTTTTTGCAATGCGTCCCAAATATACCAGTACGTTTATGACGGTGATCCTCAGCATGGCTCTTTCTGCCGGACTTTTTGGCAGCTACTTGGCTGTATCAGGCAAAACCCGCATGGCATTGCTGAACCCTGAATTTTTATTGAGTGAATCCAGCGAAAAAGAACAGGCCCACCAATCTGAACTCGTGCAGGTTTTGCGCAGATTAAAAACCCAAAACAGAGTTCAAGTTGCAAAGCTTGCGCAGCAAGAAATTACGCTTGCAGCCCTTCCTCAGCCAATACAGCCCCCCCTTGCTCCCAAAGCGACAGCAAGGCAAGCAGTGATACCTGCTCCTCAGTCACATCAGAATCTAAAGCCCGAGCCTCTGCGTCTGGCCAAGGCTGAGATGCCGATGAAAAAATCTGTGCAGCATCTTGCTCCCAAGGCACTGCCCAAAGCGCTTCAAACCCATTTTTCCAGCCAAGATCTGAGATTAAAAGTTTCCCATGGGGTCGAACCCCATCGCCCCGCTTCACGGGCATCAGGCCCTGAGCTGGCCCAGACGCACCGCAGTCAAAAATCCTATGTATTCATGGCAAAGGCCAATGAAACCCTGATGCGCTTTGAAGCCATGGGCCTGGAGGAAAATGACAAAGCCCAGGCAGCCATGGCCCGTGTTTTGGATTTAACCGAAGCCTATGCCCAGCAAATGGGCTTGCCTGAAACTGAGGGCAGCCGCATTCGCGTTTCTGAAGCCAATATTCAGCAGGTTCTCAGTTCACTTGAGAACCATTCTGGCTTGGGTATCGAGGTCAAAACGGCCTCTGCTGTACTCTCCTCCCAGCCCATGTCGATTCAGCTCAGTGCCTACCCGCTGGTACAACAAGAAAATTTGCGCCCCCAGGATATTCTTGAGCAGGATCGTTTGCAACCGGAAGGAGTTCAAGCCGACCTACGTCAAGAGATTCTTCCCGCCATCCGTACCGCTCTGGCCCTCAAACAGCCACTGGCAATGAGCAGTTTGCCACCCATACAAATTCAAGAGTCCACCTGGGTATCTCCCCTAAAAATCGAGCTTGTACGCACCCGCTCAGCCCAAGTTCATGAAACACTGCTCGATTCACAAAACCTGCGCATTTTACTTTGGTTTTTGCCCTAAATTTCACGCAAGCAAAAAATTTAACCTAATTTTATGATTTCCAGCCGCTGAAAAACCAGACTTCATACGCTAGAATAAATTTATAAATCGGTTTTAGAGTGTCATGTGGCTAACCCTTCCTGTTCGCTGCCAGCTAGATAGGAAAAAGTAAAATGTGCTTTAAAACCCAAACTTTCTGACAAAACTATAATTTCATTTCATTTTGAGAAGGAGTGTCAAATAAAGTTCTCATGTCTGTCGATCGTGACCCCAAAGGTTTGAAAAAAGGTTCTAACCAAAAAAAGTATCTCTATACCTATTCTTATCAGGAAGAGGATGAAGATATCGAAATGTTTGAAGGGGAATACAGCGAGTTTGAAGCTGCCTTCGAACAACCGAAAGGCCGGAGAAATGCCAAGAAAACATCAATGGGGAAGAAACGCAAACAAAACGCAGACCTATTTTATTGATTCTCCAGAATAATTTTTGAGTGCAAGAAAGTATTTCTTTGCGCTCGGTTTCACGAATAACTAAGCGTCCAGCTCGTTAGCTTGGACGCTTTTCGACTGTATAGACAGCCATCACCCCAGACCCGAATGAATCTTATTGCTTATATATTCTAATAACCATATACCCATACCCATTTGGGGGATTGTATGGGGTTTAGACTGAGTCAAGCCAGCCAAAACACCAAGCAAGCTGGTTTTTTGCAGTCATCCACCTGCCTTTCAGACAAAATAATAGATTCGGCTTTTACAACTTGAAAAGCAAGCAGTACGATGATTTCAGCACAAAAAAGCAATCCTCTTATTGGAAGCCCCCCCTTGCAAAAGCATCGGAATGTGATCCCTGTCCTGGGCAAAATTCTGTTTTTAAATATTCTTGTTTTATTTTACCAATAGGTTGTAAAACTTATGAAAAACACCTTGACAAGCATGGCTTAGAGTCATTAAACTTCTAAACTGCGATACATTCTTTAGAGGGTTGGTCTCGCATAGCACTGAATGCTGGCAGCTTTACAATTCAATTATTTATGCCCCCGAAATTTTTCGGGTGTGGCATCTTATTTTTTTTTGGCAGCGACAGTCAGTTTGACGGTCCCCAATTCCCAGCGCCCCGCAATTGCAGGGCATTATCCATCCCATTGGATGAATAAACACTTAAAGGTAGGTAGATAGTTCACCCATGTTGTCAAACGCCGTGGAACGCAAGAAAATTCACAAAGAGGTTTCTGAGAGCTTTAAACAGTTACCTGACCTGATCAAGATTCAGAAAGACTCCTTCAAATGGTTCCTCCAGGAAGGCCTGCCCGAGGCTCTGGAATCTTTCTCTCCGATTCAGGATTACAGTGGCCGCCTCGAGCTTCATTTGCTTCCCAATTACGAACTTGAGCAACCGCCCTATTCCGTACCCGACTGTCGGGCACGGGATTTGACTTTTGCTGCACATCTTAAAATTCCTGTACAGTTGGTCAATAAACAAACTGGCGAAATCAAGGAACAGAAAATTTTCATCGGTGAATTGCCACTGATGACCGAACGTGGAACTTTCGTGATCAATGGCGCAGAGCGCGTCGTGGTCAGCCAGATTGTACGTTCACCTGGGGTTTATTTTAAACGCGAAGATACAGAAACGGGCGGTAAAACACTTTACTCCGCCACCGTCATTCCCAATCGGGGTGCTTGGCTGAAATTTGAAACAGACAACCATGGTCTGATTCATATCCGTGTCGACAAAACCCGTAAAATTCTCGCTACCACCTTTTTACGTGCCTTGGGTTATCAAACCCAGGAAATGAAAGAACTTTTCCGTCACCGTGATTTCCTCGAGCGCACGCTTGAAAAAGAAAAGGCAGCCGGAATTGAAACCACCGATCAGGCCCTGATTGAAGTTTATAAAAAACTGCGTCCTGGCGACCCCCCTTCTGCTGAAGGTGGACAACAGATGATCAAGAGCCGCTTCTTTGATCCCAAACGCTACGATTTGGGTCGTGTTGGCCGTTACAAGATCAACCAGAAACTGAAACTCGACGTCCCTGAAGATGTTCGCACCCTCGACAACAAAGACATTGTTGCGATTATCGATTATCTCGTGGGCTTCAATTTCGACATGGGCGATCTCGACGATATCGACCATTTGGGCAACCGCCGTATCCGCTCAGTGGGCGAATTGCTGCAGAACCAGTTCCGCGTGGGTTTGACCCGTATCGAACGAATTGTGCGTGAGCGCATGACCATTCAGGATATCGACAGCCTGACCCCCCAGAACCTGATCAATGCCAAACCTTTGGTGGCCTCGATCAAAGAATTCTTCGGTTCTTCGCAGCTCTCTCAGTTCATGGACCAAACCAATCCCCTGGCTGAGTTAACCCACAAACGCCGTCTCAGCGCCCTTGGGCCTGGCGGTTTGAACCGTGAGCGCGCAGGTTTCGCCGTCCGCGATATCCACACTTCTCACTATGGCCGTATCTGCCCGATTGAGACCCCTGAAGGTCCCAATGCCGGTTTGATCAATTCCATGTCGACCTTCTCTCAGGTCAATGAGTATGGTTTCCTTGAAACCCCCTACTGGCGTGTACGCAATGGCCTCTTGACCAAAGAGCTGATTTTCATGACCGCCGACAAAGAAGACAACCACTATATTGCACCAGGTGACTTGGGCTTTGAAGATGTGGAAGTTGAGATTGAAGGCGAAAAAGTGGTTGAACGCCGCTTCCAGCTTAAAAAGATTCCCGTGCGTTTCCGCGGTGAGTTCTTTGAAGTCGATCCCCATGAAGTAGAGTTCGTTGGCGTTTCACCGGTACAAATCGTATCCGTCGCAACCTCCATCATTCCGTTCCTGGAACACGATGACGCGAACCGCGCTTTGATGGGTTCCAACATGCAACGTCAGTCAGTGCCCTTGGTTCTGCCCGATCGCCCCTTGGTAGGAACAGGTCTGGAAAAACGCGTAGCCTATGACTCTGGCAGTCTGGTACTGGCCGAAGAGGAAGGTGAAGTAATCTATGTCTCCGCTGATAAGGTACGGGTAAAAAGTACCAAAGGTGATATTAAGCAATACGACTTGCTCAAATACTACCGTTCGAATCAGGACACCTGTATCAACCAGAAACCCGGTGTTGTTTTGGGCCAGAAAGTTAAAGTCGGCGATTTAATTGCTGATGGCGCTTCAACCCAAGAAGGCGAGCTGGCTTTGGGCCGCAATATCATCGTGGCCTTTATGCCCTGGGAAGGCTATAACTTTGAAGACGCGATTTTGATTTCACGTCGCCTCGTCAAAGATGATGTCTTTACCTCGATCCATATTGAAAAATATGAAACCGAAGCCCGCACCACCAAACTGGGTGCTGAAGAAATTACCCGCGATATTCCCAATGTCGGCGAAGACGCCCTGCGCGATCTCGACGAAGACGGCATTATCCGTGTCGGTGCAGAAATTGAGCCCGGCGATATTCTGGTCGGGAAAGTCACCCCCAAAGGGGAGTCTGAACACCCACCCGAAGAAAAACTTCTGCGCGCCATTTTCGGTGAAAAGGCCCGCGATGTTCGCGATACCTCACTGCGTGTTCCCCACGGTGAAAAAGGCCGTGTGGTAGATGTCAAAGTCTTCAGCCGTGAAAATGGCGATGAGCTGCCCCCTGGCGTCAACAAAGTAGTGCGTGTCTATATCGCTCAGAAACGTAAGATTTCTGTCGGGGATAAAATGGCTGGCCGTCACGGCAACAAGGGGATTATCTCCCGCGTATTGCCGATCGAAGATATGCCCTATCTGCCCAATGGCAAACCCGTTGATATTGTTCTGAATCCCCTGGGGGTTCCGGGCCGTATGAACGTGGGTCAGATTTATGAATATCTGATGGGTCTGGCTGCCGACCTGAACGAAGAAATGGTGGAAATCACCCCCTTCGACGAAATGTTTGGCGCCATGGCTTCACAGCAGTTGGTTGAAAATGAGCTGATTGCCGCCCGCGAACGCAAAATCGCCCAGTCGACTGAAGAGTTTGTCTCCCGCTTGCAGGCCATGAAACCCGAGCATCTTCAATTCATTCAAATGACTGAAGGGGAATTGGAAACTGAAGCAGATTTCCGCCGTGAAGCAGAGGCTCAAGCCCGCAGCGAGTGGAACTGGTTACAGGAATCCGGCAAAATCACCCTCTATGATGGTCGTACGGGTGAAGCCTTCATGCAGAAGGTCGGCGTGGGCAATATCTACATGATGAAACTGGTTCACCTTGTAGACGATAAAATCCATGCCCGTTCTACTGGCCCCTACTCTTTGGTTACCCAACAGCCTCTGGGGGGTAAAGCCCAATTCGGCGGCCAGCGTTTTGGGGAAATGGAAGTTTGGGGCTTGGAAGCCTATGGGGCCGCTTATACCCTGCAGGAAATGCTCACGATCAAGTCAGACGATGTCATGGGCCGTGCCGCGGCTTATGAATCGATTGTCAAGGGCAAGAATATTCAGAAACCCGGAATCCCTGAGTCCTTCAAGGTACTGATCCGGGAGCTCCAGAGTCTGGGCTTGGATATCCAGATTCTCCATGTTGGCGATGACGGCTCTGAAACAGAGGTTGAACTGTTTGAAGACAGCTTGACCCAGTATAAAGAGCGACTGAAAGAACAGTTCGCCAAGACCTCACTGCTGGAAACAGAAATCAGCAGTTAAGCAATGCCGTTTGGCATGGTTTGAAAAAATTTGAGAGACTAAAGGTATAAAGACAGTGATAAAGAGCGAACCTCTGATTTATTCTCAAGGACAGCAGCCCAGCGATGAGGGTGATGCGTTCGATTGTATCAAAATTGGCATTGCTTCTCCCCAGCGTATTTTGAGCTGGTCACGCGGTGAGGTTACCAAACCCGAGACCATCAATTACCGGACCCTGAAACCTGAAATGGGCGGTCTGTTCTGCGAACGGATTTTTGGGCCCTCCCGCGATTGGGAGTGCTATTGCCAAAAGTATAAACGTGTCCGTCACCGGGGCATTATCTGCGAACGCTGCGGCGTTGAAGTGACTGAGTCCAAGGTGCGTCGTCACCGCATGGGCCATATCAAACTGGCGGCTCCTGTGGTCCATATCTGGTACCTCAAGGGCATCCCCAGTTACCTCAGTCTCTTGCTGGATATCCCCCTGCGCAGTCTAGAAGACGTCACCTACTACAACGCCTATATCGTATTGGAAGAAACCAATCTGATCCGTGAAAGCGCTGAAGTGGCTGTTGCCGTTTCTGACGAAGAAGGCGAAGAAGCGGCGGCTCCCAAAGAAGACGCCCCCGAACCCGCCAGTTTGCTGCTCAAACGCGGACAATTGCTTTCAGAAGACAAATACGAACAGCTTTGCCGGATTTATGGCGAAGACAGCTTCGTAGCTGAAATGGGTGCCCCTGCGATCAAGCATCTGCTTGGTGAACTCGATCTGAAAACCCTGTCAGAAGAAATCTGGCATGAGCTGAAAGAGAACAAACCCACCGGCCAAAAGAAGATCAAATTGATCAAGCGCCTGCGCGTAATTGAGAATTTCCTCAATTCAGGCTCACACCCCACCTGGATGGTGCTCGACGCCATTCCCGTCATTCCCCCCGACCTGCGCCCCATGGTGCAGTTGGACGGCGGTCGTTTCGCGACCTCCGATTTGAATGACCTCTACCGCCGTGTGATCAACCGCAACAACCGTCTCAACCGTCTGCTTGAAATGGAAGCCCCTGATATCATCATCCGCAACGAAAAGCGTATGCTTCAGGAAGCTGTGGATGCCTTGTTTGACAATGGCCGCCGGGGCCGTACCGTGGTGGGCCCCAATAACCGCGCCCTGAAATCCCTGAGCGATATCGTGGAGGGCAAGCAAGGCCGTTTCCGTCAGAACCTGCTCGGTAAACGTGTGGATTATTCAGGCCGTTCCGTTATTGTGGTAGGCCCCTCTCTCAAGCTGAACCAATGCGGTTTGCCCAAAGAAATGGCGCTTGAGCTTTTCAAGCCCTTCGTCATGAACAAATTGGTCGAACGTGGCGTGGTTCAGAATATTAAATCAGCCAAAAAGCTGATTGAACGCCAAGACACCTATGTCTGGGACATTCTTGAAGAAGTCATCAAAGGTCACCCAGTTCTGCTGAACCGCGCCCCAACCCTTCACCGTTTGGGCATTCAAGCCTTTGAACCGATTCTGGTCGAAGGCCGTGCGATTCAATTGCATCCTCTGGTTTGTACAGCCTTCAACGCTGACTTTGACGGTGACCAGATGGCCGTACACGTTCCTCTTTCGATTGAAGCCCAGACCGAAGCCCGTCTGCTGATGATGGCTACCAACAATATCTTGCTGCCTGCGACCGGCAAACCGGTGGTCAGCCCTTCTCAGGATATGGTTATTGGTTGCTATTATGTCACCATCGACAATCCCGAAGCAGACAAGGAAGATTCCAATCTGCTCGGCAATGGCAAGGTCTTCAGCTCCTCAGACGAACTGCTGGCTGCCTACGAAGGCGGACAATTGGATATTCACGCCAAAGTATTGGTGCGTTTCCCCGTTCCCCGCGTTGATTTGGATGAGCCCGTGATGGTGCATCTGAATGGCGCAGCCGTTCTGGATGCAAACAACCAGCCAGCCCTTGATAGCCATGGCCGCATTACCGTTCGCTTCAATGGCACCCCCTTGGGAGACCTTGAAGAAGCCGGTGAAGTCAAGATGAGTGATCTGGTCTATATCCGTACCACTCCTGGCCGCGTGATGCTGAATCAGCTTTTCCCCCGGGAAATGCCCTATCAGAACTATGCTTTCGGCAAAGAACAGCTTTCCAATCTGATCGAAGACTGCTATAAAATCTATGGCAACGAGAAGAGTGCTGAGTTGGCCAATAACCTCAAAGACAAAGGTTTCCACTTCGCCACCAAAGCCGGTGTATCGATTACGATTTCCGATTTGGTGATCAACAAGAAGAAACCTGAAATTCTGAGCCGTGCTGAAAATATTATCAACGAGGCAGAAACCCTCTACCAACGTGGTCATATCACTGAAGCTGAACGCTATACCCGTGTTATCAACACCTGGCATGAAGCATCTGAAGAACTGACCAAGTTGATTGATAAAAACGATCCTGACAATAAACTGAACTCCGTCTATATGATGGCCTTCTCCGGCGCACGTGGGAATATCTCCCAGGTCCGTCAGCTGATTGGGATGCGCGGTCTGATGGCAGATCCTTCCGGGAACATTATCGATATGGCGATCAAGTCCAACTTTAAAGAGGGCTTGAACGTAACCGAGTATGTACTTTCTTCCTACGGCGCCCGTAAGGGGATTGTTGATACCGCCCTGCGTACCGCTGACTCCGGCTATCTGACCCGCCGTCTGGCCGACGTGGCGCAAGACGTGATTATTCTGGATGAAGACTGTGAAACCCAGAACTTCTTCCGCCTGCGCGATATCAAAGAAGGTGAAAATACCCACCTGAAACTGATTGACCGTCTCGTGGGCCGCACCTCTGGATATGATATCATCAGCGATTCAGGCAAAGTCATTGTTCATCGCAATGAAGTCATCTCTCCCGATAAGCTCGATGATATTGAAATCTATCTGAAGGGCAAATCCGAAGAGAACGCCTATATCGATGTGCGCTCTCCCATGGGGTGTGAAAGCCATTTCGGTGTCTGCCGCCTCTGCTATGGTTGGTCCTTGACCAATCAGCGGGTCGTGGATCGTGGTGAACCGATTGGTATTATCGCCGCTCAGTCCATCGGGGAGCCCGGTACCCAGCTGACCATGCGTACCTTCCACACAGGGGGGGTTGCTGAAGGTGGGGCCGCTGAAAAGGTCTATGCCACAGACAAAGGCAAAGTTTCATTCAATGCCAAAGATCTGGTCACTGTGGATATCCGTACCCAAGCAGGTGAAAACTTCAAGGTACTGGATAAAGAAATGGTGCTGACCCTGCAGCCCTCAGGCCGTAAAAAAGCCAAAGAGATCACCATCTTGCCTGGTTTCGCACTGAAAGTCGAAGATGGACAGGAAGTCGACAAGGGTGAATTCCTGGCGGTTGCCGTTCGTGAATCCGGTAAGTTTGGCCGGGGCTCAATGGAACGCAAAACCAAAGATGTTCCTGCCACCATCAGTGGTCAAATCGTCTACGATGGCGTGCAATGGGAAAAACGTAAAAACCGCAATAAACAGCAGGACGAAAATGTCGTTACCGGCAAAGAAGGCCTGATCTGGATTTACAGCGGCGATGTCTATTCCATGCCGCCCAAATGCGAAGTGCATGTCAAAGATGGCGACACCCTCAAATCTGGGGCCACGATCGCCAGTATCGGCACTTCCACTGAATATGGCGGTCGCGTGTCATTGGTAGAAAATGAAGATGGCACCAAAAACCTGTCGATTATTACGGCTGAACTGCAGTTGGAAGGCGCGTTGGTCGATAAGACCCGCCCTGAAACCGTTCTGCGCTTCCTTGACGAGGAACTGCCCGTTAAAAACTTTGAACTCTTTGTGGATGACGGCACCCGCCTTGAAAACAACCAGGTTCTGGCCAAAGCCTTTGAAAGCCGCTACAAGGTTGAACGCAATGGTGTGATTCATTATGTTCATGACATCAATGAAAAAGAACCGATCACCAAAGAAGTCGAAGTACTGCTGCTCTTTGAAGAATTCTATCCCCTCAAGGACAAAACCCTCTATCTGGAAGAAAGCGCTACCGTAGCTGCTGGAACCGAACTGATGGAAGGTGAATTCGTCGAAGAAGCCGGCTTTGTTAACTTTGACCCCGATACCTCTCAGGAATTGCTCTTCTATCCTGGCGCTGTAGCCTATCGTTTCCCCGATGGTTCAGAAATTTCGGTTGAAGAAAACCACGTAATTCAAGCGGGTAAAACCGTCGGTAAACGTGTTGATCCTGAAACTGGTGAAATGGAAGTCGTGACCTCTGAAATCAAAGGTTTCATTCAAATGATTCCCGTGGATGAGGCCGAAACCCTCGTGGTGATTCGTCCCTTTGAGAAATTCAAAATCAAACCGGGCGAAAACTTCTTCAACGTCAAACGCGAATCCGATAATATCGGTCTCGAAACCGTCACCCGCCTGCTGCACCGTCAGGGCGACCGGATCAAAGCAGGTTCTGCGCTGAGCCGGATTGAACTGCAGTTCAAACTGCTCGGTTCATTGGTGACCCTCGGTGGCCGTGTCAATCTGATTCCCAATCCCGAAGAAGAAGGCACTTTCTTCCTGAATCTGTCTTCTACAGAAGCACTTTCAGGCCAGAAAGGCAGCATGAGAGGCACCTTCCTGCCCGATTATCAGGAAATCGAAATCTATATCGAGCCCCTGGTCAAAGACGGCGAAATGGTCACCCCCCGTACCAAAGTGGCTTCTACCAAGTACAAAGTGCGTGCTGACGGTACGATTCACGTCTATGAAGACGAAAATTCCGGCGTCTTCCGCATGATGCTGCTGACCAGTGAACATGAGCGTCACTACGATATCAGTGGCAAAGCTGCTGTTGTTGTAGGCGATAAACTCTTCGACGGCGATTTAATTGCTGAAGGCATCACGGCTCAGGAAACAGGTATCGTCACTGCAGTCAGTAAAAATCTGGTCACGATCCGCAAGGCGCGTCCCAATCTGGTCAGCCCAGGTTCTCACCTGGTACTCACCGACAAGAGCATGGTGCGTCAAGGCGAAGTCGTTGCCGTTCTGGCTTACGAGCAGATGAAAACCGGGGATATTATCCAGGGTCTGCCACGTGTTGAAGAACTGCTTGAAACACGCAAACCCAAAGAAACCGCCGTACTCTCCGAGTATGAAGGTGAAGTCTTCGATCTGATTCGTGATGACGACAAGACCACCCTCAAAATTCGGGGCGTCAAAATGGGCGCAGAAGTGGAAGCCGAGCATTCGCTTGAAATTCCTTATACCGCCTCAGCCACGGTTTCTGTGGGCCAGAAAGTTCATCGCGGCGATCGTCTCACCACAGGTTCTGTCAATCCACATGAACTTTTGAAAATCAAAGACGTGGCGGCTGCACAGCGCTACCTCGTCGATGGCGTTCAAATGGTTTACCGTTCACAGGGCGTTAAAATCAATGACCGTCACATCGAAGTCATTGTGCGCCAGATGACACGCAAGTGCCGGATTGAGAATCCAGGTGAAACCACCTTCCTGCCGGGTGAAATCGTCAGTGAAACCCGTATTGCTCAAGAAAAGAAACGTATTTCAGAATTGGGTCTGGTGACCGAATCCTTCGAATATACGCCGATTCTCCTGGGGATTACCAAAGCTTCACTGAATACCGAAAGCTTTATCTCAGCGGCCTCTTTCCAAGAGACCACCCGCGTTCTGACCGAAGCCGCGGTCGAAGGCAAGCGCGATTGGCTCCGTGGTTTGAAAGAAAACGTCATTATCGGACGTTTGATTCCTGCCGGAACCGGCATGCGCACCAAAGCCATGCGCGATGAATTGCTGCGTAAGCAGAAATCTGTCGCCGATGCCCGTGCCGATGCAGCTTCTGCCAACAGTCAGGAATCTGTTGCAGAAGTTCAGGCTTAGGATGCTGAACAAGACGTCAGGGTTGTTGCTTGCAACAGCCTTGACGCTTACGGTCAACCTTCCCGTTGGAGCGGCGGAAGCCCCCAACGGGAAGGCCCCCCACAAGGCTGTGAATCCAGCCCTGTGGGGCTATTCTGGCCTCTTAAATGTACCTACGGCAGAAGTTATGCCGAATGGAAGTTATTCAGGAAACTTACGTTATTTCCCCTTAAACTCAGGCCTCTCTGGTTCCGCCATGATCAGTCTTTTTGACAACCTGGAACTTGGCTTGGTCTTTGGTGCCCCCCCCGCCAGTGGGTTTGCCTCCATGGCCGGCAGCCTGAAATACCGCTTGATCTCTCAAGATCAGGGAGCCCCCGTTTCTTTGGCCTTGGGAGCCAGTCTTTTGGGGCTCGACAGCGGCAACAGTTATGTGCCCGGTAACAGTCTCTTTCTGACCCTGAGCCGTTCTTTTTATCTTCCGCTTGAAAAAGGCAGCTTGCATATTGCCAATCTGCACGGTGGCTTTATGGGAGATTTAAAAGGCGCGCGTCTGGTCGGTGGGCTTGAAGTCCCCGTTATGGATTATGGACGTTTCAAGCTTGAATACATGGGTTCCTTGAATGATCTCAGTTCCCAGGCCTTTAATTTTGGCCTGAGTTTCACCCCTTGGCCTTTCCTCAATCTGGATATTGGTCTGATGCAAATGCCAGGGCGTACCTTTTGGGATCGGGATTTTGTGATCGGCATCGGTTACAGCGGCAATTTTGGCTTGACTCCCCATACTGCCCCCTCTCCCGTTTCGAGCCCCAGCCCAAGCCCCCAGGTTTCTTCAACGCCCACGCCACAATCCTCTGCGACCCCACCCTCTCAGGTTGAAGTGCAGCCCCAGGCTCTGAAAAAAGGCAGCTTCAGAATTCGCGTGATCGACAAAGTCGATCAAAAATCCCTGTCAGGAGCAAATATACGCCTTTCAAGCCCTGATTTGGTGCTGCGCTTAAATGCCCATACGGATCCCGTCGGCGAGGCTCGCTATTTACACGTGCCCAGCGGAGCCTATGAGGTGGAGATCATGAAAGAGGGTTGGTATTCTGAATCCCGCTTTATCTCGGTTCAGGATAACCGTGAAACCTTTATGGAAATAACGCTTACACAGCGTACAGGGCGTGTATCAGGACGGGTGATTATGCCCGATGGCAACCCGGTCAGCGATCAATCCAGTAAATTGGAACTGACAGACAGCAGGGGAACCCTGATCAAAGAAAACAAGCCCGAAGCCAATGGTTCTTATTTACTTGCCGATATTCTGCCAGGCAAATACACCTTGACCCTGTTTTATCAGGGACGTATCTCCTCGCGCAAAGAGCTTGAAATTTCGCCAGGAACAGTCAATGTTCATGAATTTATCGTCGAAGGCCCAGCCCCTACACCCAGCCCACCTGAACCCAGTGCAGTTCCCCCCAGCCCCTTGCCCACACCTGTTCCTGCCAACAGCGCACCGCCCCCTGCCAAACAGGTGGTTTCAGCGGTGATTGAAGGTCAGGTCAAAGACGCCTCAGGTGCCGCCCTCAGCGGCGTTCGACTCAAACTCGAAAATGACGATCTGATGGTGATTACGCTCAGTTCGCCGGAAGGCAAATACACCTTTCGCGAAATTCCGGCAGGCGTCTTTCGCCTTTCCTTGAATAAACAGGGCTTCAAAACACGGGTCTTTCAAATCACGATTACCCGGACAGAATCCCTGAAGCATGATTTTGATATGCAGAAAGAAGAATAACGTGCCTGAATCCTTAAAAAGTGGCTTTGTCAGCCTGGTAGGCCGCCCCAATGTAGGGAAATCGACCCTGCTGAATCATTTAATTGGAGAAAAGGTCGCGATTGTTTCGAAACGGCCCCAAACCACCCGATCCTGTCTGCGCGGAATCTTAAGTGATCCTGATCGGGGGCAGGTTATCTTTGTTGATACCCCAGGGATTCACAAACCCAAGCACCTGATGGCCAAAAGCATCATTGAACAGGCCATGCATGTTTTACAGGAAGTGGACTGGCATCTTTTTGTGGTCGATGCGACCGAAGCGCCAGGCCCAGGGGATCGCTTTATTGCCGACGTACTTGCCAACAAAGCCCCCCAGACCTTTTTATTGGTCAACAAGGTCGATAAACTGCCCAAAGGCCAGAAAGAACAGTTCCTCAAAGCCTATACAGATTTGGGGCATTTTCGCAAAGTGTTTCAAATTTCCGCAAAACACTCCGAAGGCCTGGACGAAGTCATGACCGCTTTATTTAAGGAATTGCCCGTTGGCCCTGCACTTTATCCTGAAGATGAATATACCGACCAGACCGAACGCGTGATGGTGGCAGAACTGATTCGCGAACAGGTTTTTCGCCGCACAGGCAATGAAATTCCACATGCCACCTCTGTGTATATTGAACAGTATAAGCAGCGGACAGCTGATCTTACCTATATTTCTGCAGTAATCGTGGTTGAGCGCGATACTCAGAAAAGAATCGTGATTGGCAAACAAGGGCAGAAACTCAAGGAAATTGGGGAAGCCGCCCGATTGACCATTTCCAGTTTTTTGGGCACCCAAATTTATCTCGAACTTTTCGTGAAAGTTATGCCCCATTGGCGCAATGAGCGTAAAAAGCTCATGGAATTGGGCTATGAAGTGGAACGCAACGCTGAAAAAGGATAGCTTTCAGCATGGATTTTTCGTTCCAGTTCAGAATAAGCTTCCATTTCACCCTAACCCGCATGCTATAATTTGCTCAAATGAAAAGCATCAAACTTTTTCTCACATCCTGCATATTCAGTCTGACACTCAGTCAGTCAGTTCTGGCCGCAGACCAGTTTGTCACGGTAACGTTTCGTCCAGAGGTTCAGACCTCCTTTGTTGAAATGTTAGGGGAAACTTTCAAAGCGCCCCACCCCCAAAACAAGGGCAACCATACCTGGGTCTTTAAAATTCCCAGTTTGAGAACCCGCAATCAATACGCTGAACTTTTTGCCAGTTTGGGCAGTGTCGCCAGCACCGATCCCGCTCCGATTTACCAAGTAGCCGATCATATCAACCCCACAGCCGTGAATATTCAGCCCGTCAACCCTGGCCAACCCGTTAAAACCTCTGATTATATGCCCGGAGAGTTGCTGGTAAAGTTTAAACCCGAAGCCAGTGCCTCGGATATCAAATTTTTGACCACGCATTACAATGCCAGTACTTTAAGCGTTATTTCGGGTATTCATGTGCACCGTTTGCGTTTGCCACAGGGCATGAGCGTAGAAGAAGCCAAGGCTTTATTTTCAAAAAGCCCCTTGGTGGAATATGCTGAACCCAATTTCAAAATGAAGCTCCCCGATCCGGTTTCATCCCCCCAAGCTGGCGCTTCCCCTGCGCCTACTGCGTCTAATACACCAGCCACAGTGGGCAACCAAACCCAAATCCCCAATGGTACAGCGATTGTCACCCAAATCCCGCTGGATGGTGGCAACCAGATGATCATTGACTTTAAACCCGGCACCACAGCCGAAACGATCGCCAAATTTCACAAAATTTATGGCACGCGTGAGGTTGAAAAACGGTCTTTTTACTCCTATCGGCTGCAATTGCCCCTCCATCTGAATCCTGGCTTGGCAGTCAGGGTTCTCATGCTCCACCCGGCAGTGATCAATGTTCAACGGCTTTACTCCTAAACTTATCGGGCTGATCAGCCTGGCTTTTCTGACGGCCTGTTCGACGCAAGGCCTGAATACGGTTTTGGCCCCGACAACCGCACAAGCCCCTGTAGCCAGTCCAGCTCACCTGCTGGACTCAGTAGATCTGGCCCACAGCCGAGATGTGCTGGTGCGTTTACGTGATGTCGCAGCCAATTTGAATCATGTGCTGCCTGAGCAGGTCAAAATCGAAGACAGCCGCCTGATCTCGAAGGAGCAGGGCATCTATCTTTTAAAAATTCCTACCCAGACCTCCTTGATGAAAACCCTCGAGCAATTGAATCATTCGAGTGCGCTGGCCTATGCTGAACCCAACCCCAGTTTTCATCTTCCCAATTTTCAAACCCAGGCCTTAACAAGCGACGTGATTCGCCCCAACGATCCCAATTACGGTTTGCAATGGAATATGAAAAGTGCAGGCATTGACAAAGCCTGGACGCTGACCACAGGAAATCCCACGCTGCGGGTGGCAGTGATTGATTCGGGGGTCGATCCCAATCACCCTGATTTAATTGATCATCTCGAAAAACTTGAAGACATCTGGAATGAAGAACGGGGCCCTGATATTTATCGCAATCCCTTTACAGGCCAAAGCACCAATTTTGGGGGCAAGGATGGAAACGGGCATGGCACCCATGTCACCGGTATCATTGCTGCTACCCTGAACAACCAAATTGGGGTTGCTGGCGTAGCCGGTTCAGGGGTGCGAATTATTCCAATCAAATCTACAGACTATGCCGGCAATACAGATGCAGCAGTTCTCACGGCAGCCTTTCAACGCGCCATTGACCGCAATGTACGCGTTATCAATATCAGTATTGGCGGCCCCGCAGCAAAATCAACCCAAGCCTTGGTCGATGTCATTCAATTGGCCCTTCAGAAAAACATCTCGATTGTCTCTGCCACAGGAAACGAAAGCAGTCGCTTTCAAGGCAGTATCAATCCGATTACCGTGCCAGCAGCCTATCCAGGCGTAATTGCAGTGGGTGCACATACCCAATATGACAAGGTCGCATCCTATTCCAATGGCGGCCCTGAGATAGATATTCTGGCCCCCGGAGGGGGAGGCAGAAGCACCAATGCCGCAGAAGGGCAACAAATCTGGTCGACCTGGCCCTCCTATCAGACCTATGAATATTTTATGAAGCGGGTCACCAGCACTTACTACGCAGCAACCTCTGGCACTTCGATGGCTTGCCCCCATGTCACCGGAGTCGTTGCCCTGATGCTCAGTCGCGAACCCAATTTAACACCGGCCCAGATCCGCAGCCGCCTGATTGCCACAGCGGATGATCTGGATGCCCCTGGTTTTGATGAGGCCAGTGGTTATGGAAAAATGAATGCTTTACGTGCCCTAAGGTGGACCCGCAACGATGCCCGTGATTAAGACTCAAAAATCGAAAACATTAAAATACCAAACCCTGGCTGCGTTGCTGAGCGGTATGCTGCTTACGGCCTGCGTCTCAGATGGCGTGATTGATCCGCCTGTTCAGACCCCAACCCCTGCTCCCACGGGAGCCGTCACTGGCACTCCCCTACCGATTCCGCGCAAAGATGTTCAATTGTTGATTTCAGATGCCGATGTCAAAGGCATTAGCGGGGCAGAAGTGGAGATCAGTGCGGCAGCGGTGCCTGCGATTAAAGCCACCACGGACAGCAATGGCTTGGCAAATTTCCCTGGTTTACGCACTGACACAGAATATTCCATCCGGGTCAATGCCAGCGGATTTCTTTCATCCTCGCGCACAGTCAACCTACTGGGTGTGCCCTCAGTTCAAAACACAGATACCCTGCTTTTGGCGATTAAAATGGAACGGAATCAATCCACTCTCAAAGGGCGGGTCACAGATTCACAGGGGCAGCCGCTCGCAAATGCCGTCGTTTTTGACAGCAAGCAGAGTATCATCACCAATGCCAACGGTGAGTTTCAATTTGGCTATTCAGAAGCACAGCAATTGAGAATGGTGGCCGCAAAACAAGGCTATCAAAGCCAGATTAAGATCACAGCCGCTCAAATCAATCAAAATCTGGATCTCGGTACGCTGACCCTGCCCACCAAGACCGGTCAAATCAAAGTCAGCCTCGACACCAGTAAAAATCCTATGGGTCAAAGTGCAGAAGCTGGCTTAAAGAATTTTGAAACACTGCAAAATGAATGGATCCAGGCCGGTTACTCGCTCAAAAAAATGAACTCCTTGGAAAATCTCTCTGATACAGATATCCTGGTTTTTATCAGCCCCTCGAAAAGTTTTTCAGCAGAAGAAATAGGGGCCATTCAAGCGTTTGTTTTAAATGGGGGCAAACTGGTGGTTTTGGGCGAATGGGCCGGATTTGGTGGTTTTGATGCTCAAGCTGTCAATTTGCTTTTGGCCCCTTATGGCCTGAGCATGGGTGCGGATAGCTTGCGAGATTCTGGTTCAGGTTATTTAACGGTGGATCAATTCACGCCCCATGCCATTACCCAATCCATCGCGCAGCTCAAATTCTATCAATCAGGGAGTGTCCAGACCACGACCTCTCCCTCAGCTGAAATTCTGGCCCGTTCAAGCAAAAACAGTTTTCGTATTCTCGACAATACGGGTTCATTTGGGGTGGTGCTAAGCGCACTCTATGGTGCAGGCAAGGTCGTCCTGGTAGGGGATAGCTCAATCTTCAGCAGTGAAGATTCAGATGGCAATGGCATTCCGAATTTAAAAGAAGCTGATAATTTACGCCTGGCCAAACAAATTCTGGCCTGGTAAACGCTTTTGTTCAGGCAGAAACCCGTTTCAACTTAAATTTTACCGATAAAAAAGCCCTGAAGTTCAGGGCTTTTCTGCAATATTAACTGATTAAAACGAAGAATTAAGCCTGACTATGAGCCAAAACATGTGCTGAAGTTTTCAGTTCCGCCAAATGGGCCTGGGCTAAATCCAGCAGGTTTTCAGGAATTTTGGCACCTACATTTTGAATTACCGTTTCAGCACAAAATGTAGCCAACTGTCCACATTCCTGCAAAGTTAGCTGGTTCAGATAGCCACAGAGAAACCCACCGGCATACATATCACCTGCAGCAGTGGTATCAACAACCGCGACCTTATTCGAGGGGATGAAAACCTTTTCTTCGCGGTTTTTCAGCCAAGAACCTTTTGAACCACATTTTAAAACCACAATTTCACAGAGTTCGCCCAAGGTTTCAAGACTGCCTTCAAGGTCTTTGCCTGTCAGCATGCTGGCTTCTTTTAAATTTGAAAAAACGATATCTACATATTCATCTAAAATATTCAGAAAGGTTTCACGGTGGCGTTCTACACAAAAAGGGTCAGAAAGATCAAAAGCGATTTTGGTATGGTTTTGTTTTGCGATTCGCAAAGCATGGTTGACGGCTTCAATTTGATTGTTCGTGTCCCATTGATAGCCTGTTACCACCAATATTTCTGAGTTTGCAATATCTGCTTCCGGAATGTCCTGGGTGGTATAACAACGGCTCATGCCCAAACAGGTATTCATGGTGCGTTCCCCATCAGGTGAAATCAAAACGATGGAGGTTCCTGTGCTTCCCATCGAGGCTTTACGGATATTGTTGACAATGCCCAATTCCTGCATCCGTTCGAGGTAGAGTTCGCCATTTTGATCATTGCCGACCATACCGGCCTGACTGACTTTTTGACCCAAGACAGCCAAAGTACGCATCATATTGGCTCCTGAACCACCCATTTCATAGGTCTTTTCACGGTTTTGAAATTTATTCAGGATTTTCTGCTGTGCTTCTTCATCCATCAAGTGCATCATGCCTTTGGCCAAACCCAATTCATCGAGTTCATGGTCATTGACTTTGATCACGATATCTTTCAAAACATTGCATAGGGCCAGTGCATTCAATTCTTTGGTCATCATGAGAAGGGTTTACTCTCGTCAGTCATTTGTTGATACAGGCTCAAAGATCTTTGAGAAGAGTCAATTGTATCACTTACACATTTTACCCCGACTTTTATTGAAATGTGATTTCTTTCCAGTCCGAAACAGAAAAAATGAGATAGTTCTTTCGCTTCATGGCACAAAAGCAAAGGATTTTTCTTCCTTCAATTTAGTTTTTTACCTGTATTTTAGGGGCGAGACTTTGAAAGAAGCGAACCAAAAGCGAAAAATAAAGCTATACTAAACGCAGATAAGCTTGTATTTTATGGAGTTTTGTATGGAATTCCCGTCTTTTCCGTCCTTGCCCAAACTTCCCAGTCTGACTGAAATCAAGGCCCAAGCAGCAGGATTGCTTGAAAATGCGCAATCCTACGTAAGCGGGGAAACACCCCAAGCCGAAGCCCCACCCGCAGAAAATCCGCCCCCCCCCACAACAGAAGTAGATCTCAAACCCAATCTGCAACAAACAGCCGATTTTGAACCGGGCAGCTTTCAAATGCCCAAACGTCAGGAGCCCGGTGTCGTGGAGATTGTTCAACGGGTTCAAAGGCTTGAACAACCCAGCGCAACAGAAGATCTAAGCTCAATTTCACGCTATTTTGAAAGCCAAAACCAATTGGATACCACGGATCCCAAAGCCTTTTTATTGGAAACCGCAGCTGGATATGCCGATTATCTGCCTGTGAGTCTCCAGAAACCCTTGGCACAGGAACTGGAAAGCACCTACCATCAAGCTGTCGAAAATGATCTGAGCTATGTCTTGGATCAGAATTCAGGCGGAAAATTCTCTGAACTCAGTTCAGAACAACAACACCGCGCCCTTGAGATACTGGCATCAAAAGGTGCACTTGATGCGCTCAGCCCCGAAATCCAAGGGGCAGGCGGGGGAACCGCTCAATCAGGCACTGCAGCAGGAGAAAAAGGGCATTATGTTAACAGTCCCATCAGCTCCTTCAGCCAATTGATTCGCGAGGGCAAACTCGACGACAGGCTTTTAGAGGCACTCGAGAAACTGAACACGGGAGAGAACCTGGATCCTGCCCTGAAAAGCCAATCCGAGGAATTGTTTAACAGCGCCCTGCAAAATATTGCTTTCCCTGAAAAGATCAGCCAGCACAGCAAAGGAACCTGTGCTGCCACACGGGTTGAGGCCCTCCTGGCAATGGACAATCCTGCGGCCTACCTGGACACTGTCAGAAAATTGGCAAGCCCCTCTGCACGTGCTCGTATCGATTCAGCCTTTCTGCAGAGGGTCTCCGGCACTGAAACAGGTGATCAAAGTGGTCGTTCTGTTGCCAGCCGTCTGATTCAGCCCGCTCTGATGGAGTATGCCAATGGCAGCCAGCTCGACTACGATAACCAGGCCGATGCACACCAAGCCAAAAGCAGTTTTTTGCCCTCCCCAAGAAATGGAGCGGGTGGCTTGACCGTTCCTGAAACCCTGCATTTAATTGAAGGTGTTTTTGGCAAAGAGCGAATTGACAGTGTCCATTCCATTTACACGGATCCCCCAGAAACGCGTGAACAGGTCCTGAAAGCCACTGAACGGATGGTCTCAGAAGGCAAAACCCCCTTGCTGGTAGACCTCGATTGGGGAGACAGTGCCACAGGGGGGGATGGCGGACATGCCCTGCTTTTGAGCAAATTGGATTCAAAACAGGCCTATTTTATGAACCCCTGGGGAGAACTCGATTCGATGCCCAGAGCAGAATTCGATGCGCGTTTACGGGCTGGAATTGCCTTAAAAAAACCGCCCACTTTGCCTCCCAGAGCGCAATCCACAAGCAGTTATTCAGAATTGGCTCCCGAACGCTATCTGAGAAAGGATCAGCAAGATCTGCGGGCCTTTCAATCTGAGCTTGGGCAACGTGCAGAGTCGATCCAGGACCCGCAACTCAAAGCTGAAGTAAAAGCCTATTTAGCCAAGTTATCCACCCAAGAAGAATTCATGGAATTCGCGCCCACCTTGATCGATTATGTCATGGTTCAAAATGCGGGTGAAAACAGCGAGGTTGAACGTGAAGTGCTTGAATCAGCCTTGGGAAGCTAAGTTGACAGAACTCAATTTAAAAATTAGCAAAATAATAAACAAAGCTTAAATCTGAGTGCTTCAGAACACTCTGTTTTTCTAAGATATAGGGTATATTGAAACCCAAGCGTAGAGGAATTATGAACCTGATTCAAACCATCTCCTGTTCTCTGATTTCAACCCTTTTGATCACGGGTTGTGCCAATTCACCCTTGTCTGCCACAAACCTCAAACCGCTGCCTGCTGTTTTTCAGGCACAGAGCCAGAGCATCAGCCAAGCAGGAGCCTATCAAAATTTTAAACTTCAACCGCTCTTGCCTGTAGGCAAAGAACCCCGCCGTGCCGTCAAATTGACCTATATGATGGCTGACGATGAAGGCCATCAAAGCCCTTGGTCGCAGCAAATGCTTGAAATGATGGACGATCTTCCGCAAAACCAGGTCTACAATCTCGTTTTTCGGGATGGCAATCAAATGGGAGACAGCCGTCTCTATTATCTTCAGGCCGCAGACAATGCTCCCAAAACGGTCAGAGCTCCTCAAAGCGTACTCGCTCCGGGTGTCGGCGAAGTACAGTCGAATAACCCTGCGGTTTTCTCAGAAGTACTCAAATGGAGCCTGGATCATTATCCTGCCCAATACAAATATCTTCAGATTTATACCCATGGCGCAGGTCTGATGGGGATCGGCACAGATAAGGTACAAACCACTCCCCAAGGGCAACTCTTGCCCGCTTCGCAACAACAGAAAACCCTTTCCCCCCCTCAGCTTAACCAAGCCATGCGCCAGGCCTTACGGGGTCGAAAATTGGATCTAGTCTATTTCAGAGCTTGTTTAATGGGCAATTTGGAAGCCCTCTATGAATTGGAGGGAACGGTGAATTACGCTCTGGCTTCAGAGGATGTTTCCTATTCGGTTGAAAACTCCAATCTCACCATGACCCGCAGTTTTGACGAAATGGCGGGTCAGGGAATCGCCCCACGTGAAATTGCCCGTCAACTGTCGATTCAAGCCCTCGCTAAGAATGGGGGCAAAGCCATGGGTTATACCACTTTGGCAGCCTTTGATCTCAATCAGATGCGGGAATTAAAAACGGCGGTCAACCAATTGGCTTTGACCTTAATCGCCAAAATGCCTGCTTTGGGCAGCCAAATCCGGGCAGCCTACCTGTCCGTTCCGGGATTCAAAGAAAACAATGAAGGCTATTATTTACGGGATTTTTATGCCTTTGGCTCAGCGCTGCTGGAACAGGTCAATGATGCCCAAATTGAGGCTGCCGTGCTCAATGCCCGCCGCGCCCAAGAAAAAGTCACCCTGCACGCCCGCGACAGTTTTGGTGCGAAAGCCAATGGCCTCTCGATTCTGATGCCACCCGGTCAAACCCTGACGGATGAAAAGTATCGCAGCTATTTGGGTAAAAACTACCAAGGGCTGCGCTTTGGCAGAGAAAGTGCTTGGGATGAATTTTTAATGTCACTTTCAGATTTCATGCGCGCCACCCCCATGCCACAATTCGATCAAGATTAGACGGTGCTCAAAGGGCCACTGTAATACATATCAGAAAAAGCATCCTCTGAAAGCGCTTCAGATTTGACAGATTCTACCTCTTGCATCAAATCGGCTTTGATTTTAGCGCGGATAGCATCTGCCTGATCTGGCGTGAGCAGCCCGTCCTGAATTAAGCGGGTTTCAAATTTTTGTAGCGGATCCCAATCTTTGACCTGTTCCAGGATCTGGCCCGAAGGATTGCTCGAAGAGGAGTGGTGGCGACCGCGTTCACTGCGCAACTCAAGCAAAAAGGGTTTTCGTTCTCTGCGAATATAGTCAATGGCCGTTTTAGACGCAGCATATACAGACAGAAGATCGGTACCATCCACCAATTTCCAACCGGGTTTGGGACTGTCGAGAAACTGCACTTCAGTCGGCATTGCAGGGCTGAAGCTTTCAACATATTTCAGCAAATCAGGATCTTCTGGGCGGGAAGAAGTTGCAACTTTGCAGGCCAGCCCCCAAGCACTTTGACAGGGAGCAGCCGACCCTTGCTGATAGGGCGTATGAATGCCTGCCCCATTGTTACTGACCAATATCAAAACGGGAAGCTCACGCAGTGAAATTTCCTGCATCATGACCCAAAAATCTGCTTCAGCGCACATGGCGTCTCCCAGATGAACCACCGTTAAAACGGGGGCCTGGCTGTGCATTTTTTGAATCAATGCAGAGGCGAAGCCTTTTCCAGCCTCAACCGTTACGCAGGAAGAGACTGGCATGATATTGAAATCGGGTTCAGAAAAATGATTCACCATCTGCCGCCCCTTTGAAAAAGGGTCAGTTTCAGTCATTGCAGCCTGTTGCATGATCGAACGGGGGGGAACACCCATGCCCAAAACCAGCGGAAGTGAGCGGTAATAGGCTGAGAGAATATCATAATCAATTCCCGAGCCAGAGCGCATTTGAAGTCCCACCGTCACCAAAGGTTCTTCAAAAGTAGAACCGATATAAAAGGGATTGCCCAAATGACGGGTCTGAGCCAAAATATCGTCCAAACTGCGGCACAGAACCATTTTTTCGTAAATATTCAAAAGGGTAGGGGCATCGGCACTCATGGCATTCCTCCGGGTACTTCAGACTTGCGATCGCTGGTGAAAGACCCTTCCAGTCTACCTGATTTTTTTGACAGCCGGAATTCAAATGCTTCAGGCACAAACTGATTTTGAGCCTCACCGGGTCAGTCCTTACTTCAAACCCAACGGAGGCTCAACAGACTCAGAGATTCGCATCTGGCTGAAAGGCTTTTCCGACATCCCATCCCGCTCCCCCAAACGCCTCAAAGCAGTGTAAACTGAGAATTAATCCTGACTGATACCGAGCAACCCAGATGCCCAGACGCCACCGATATACTCCCAAACCCTTTCCCGTTCGTATAACCCCAAATACCCTTGCAGACCAGGCAGGTATTGCCACAGGCGATATTCTCCTACGCATCAATGATGAAGAAGTGGGTGATTTCCTCTCATTTTTTGACCAGACTTCTGACGAAGAACTGGTACTTGAGCTGCGCAGAGCAACGGATGGTTTGGTATACCAAACTCAGATTCTACGGGAATATGGCGAGCCTCTGGGCATGATTCCCAGTCCAGAACCGCTAGAAGATATCGTTGAATGCGAAAACCGTTGTGTTTTTTGTTTTATCCACCAACAGCCCAAAGGCTTACGCCGAACGCTGTTTATTCGGGATGATGATTTCCGTTATTCCTTTATTCAGGGAAACTTCATTACCCTCACCAATTTATCGCCTTCTGATTGGCACAGAATTTATGCAGAACAACTCAGTCCCCTCAATGTATCTGTACATTCGATGAGCCCCAGCGTGCGGCGTAAAATAATTGTCAATTCTCGGGCCGGGCGCATTCGACAACAATTGGAAAGCCTGTTTGAACATGGGATTGAAGTGCATACTCAAATCGTGCTCTGTCCAGGTTATAACGACGGCAAAGACCTGGATCATACCCTGGAAAAACTGATTGCCTATTATCCACACGTTTTAAGCGTTTCGGTCGTGCCCTTGGGCATGACCGATTACCGTACACATTTGCCGCAACTGCCCCCGGTTTCTCCCCAAATGGCCTTAGAGATCATGGCCCAGGTCAAACCCTGGCAAGAAAAAGCGAAAAAATTGCACGGGGATCCTTTGATTCGTCTGGGCGATGAATTCTATTGGATGACGAACCAACCCTATCCGCCCTTTGAACATTACGGCAGTTTTGAACAGATGGAAGATGGAGTCGGGGGGGCCCGCCGTTTTATCGATCAATTTCATCTCAACCAACATCAACTGCCCAAAAGTTTAAAGAAAAAACATCGCATTACGATCATGACAGGCCAAATTGGTGCAGATATTATCGCGCCCCTGCTCAAAGAAGCTGAGCAACAGGTTAAAAATCTGAGCTTTCAACTCTTGCGCTGTCGCAGTCGCTTTTGGGGAGCCGGAATCACGGTTTCAGGTCTCCTAATGGCGCAAGATTTACTCGCCGAAGCAGCAGGTGCTGAGTTGGGAGATGAAATCTGGATTCCAGAAGTGATGGTCAGAAATGAAGAAAAGCGCTTCTTAGATGATATGACCCTGACCGAGTTTCAAGCCTTAATCAGAAAGCCTGTACACGCTATCCCTGAGCGGGCAGAAGAATTGATTCGGGCAATTCGTTTACTGAACCGTCGTGCCCCTGTCAAACCGGAGCTGATCGTCACCCGTGCCGATTAAACTGCTTTCCCTGGCGGGTTTTTATTTCAATTGCCTGAAGGCCTATTTCAGGCCGGGCTACCGTTGGAATCTGGCAACCCCCTGGAGTTTTTTCAGCCGCATGTTGATATATTTCAGCAATTGGTGCTATTTTCTCTTTCTCAACAGCTCAGAATTACTTATGCATTTGGGTCACCCTGCGCTGCTGGCCAGTGAAAAGCTCTTGGCGCGAATTTATCTGTATCCCAGTCAATTCTGGATCGCCCTTACCGAAGGAGTCAAAATTACCGGGCCAGAAACCCTCTACCGCCTGACCTATGGAGAGACCTCATGGTTTGGGATTGGTGCTTCACTCAAAAATATTGAAGCCAGACCGGATGATATCTTTTATGATTTGGGCTGCGGCACGGGTCGGAATGTCTTCTTTGCCCAGGCCGAATATGGCATGAAAGCAGTAGGGGTCGACCTGATCGCCCCCTTTATCAGCAATGCGCAAAGTGTCGTGCAAAAACTCGGCTTAAAAAATATTGAATTTAGACACCAGAATATTTTTGATACAGATTTGCACGAGGCCAGTATTGTTTATGTAACGGCCAACTGTTTGGATCAGGAATGGCTGGAGCGTCTGATTCTCAAATTGAGAGAACTGCCCGCAGAGGCCCGTGTGATTTCGACTGCGCGCCCGATCCCCAGCCCAGAGTTAAAACTGCTCTTTACCCAAAAACAATTCTTTTCATGGGGGCTCGATACGGTGTATTATCACCGTAAGGAGAGCATATGAACGAAAAAATTCCATGTTTTGGCGAAAACTTGCCCCATCTGCCGCTGGTCAAACGTCCAGGGGCCTATGCGCTGATTCTCAACTCAGTGGGTTGTCTTGCCGTTTTGAAACTTCCCGAAGGCTGGTATCTTCCAGGCGGGGGGCAGGAGGGCAAAGAAGGGCTCGAATCTTGTCTTGAACGTGAAGTTCAAGAAGAAACAGGCTATGGCATTGAAATGCTTTGGTACCTCGGACAAGCGGGCCAATATCTGGTGGGACGGGATCGGGTACTGTTTAAATTGGGACATTTTTTTCTGGCTGAATTTAATACAGAAAAGCAAGCAGCGGGCGAAGATCAACATGAATTGCATTGGCTCTCGCTTCCCGATGCGATTGCAAAGCTCAAACATCCTTACCAGGCCTGGGCCGTTGAGAAATTATCGGCGCTGATGGGGGCCTGACCCCCTCTGGGATTTCGAACCTTTTTCTGTTAAAATCAGAGGCATGCACGTTCAAGCTCAAGCATTTTCACATGTCCCCCTGAGAAAACGATTTTCCGGGGAAGATACATAAACCATGCGAACACTCAGCAGTCACCCCCGAAAAAACAGTGAAGCCTACCAAAACAATCAAGAAGCCTGGCAGGAAATTCTCTTCACCTTTCAAGACTATCAAAACCAAGCGCTTTGGCAGGGTGATGAAAAATATTTGAATCGCCACCGCCAACAGGGCAAACTCACAGCACGTGAACGGGTAGAAGGGCTTCTCGATCCAGACAGCTATTTCCTTGAACTCATGCCCCTTGCTGGCCTCAATCAGGCCCAAAGCACGGTGGGGGCCTCCATGGTTGCAGGAATAGGGCGGGTTTCTGGCCGCGACTGCGCGATCAACGCCAGTGTCCCCACCATCCGAGGCGGAGCCATGAACGCCGTCACGGTTCAAAAAGGGTTGAGACTGGATCAAATTGCAGAAGAAAACAAATTGCCTCTGCTCTATCTGATTGAATCTGCAGGTGCAGATTTGACCCACCAGGCTGAAATATTCAATGCGGGCGGTGCTGCGTTTCGCAATATTGCCAGACGCTCCCGCCAGGGCATTCCCAGTATTTCTATCGTTTTTGGCTCCTGCACAGCGGGGGGTGCCTATATTCCGGGCATGTCAGATTTGGTCATTATGGTGCGCAATCAGGCCAAGGCCTTTTTGGCAGGGCCGCCCCTGGTGCGCATGGCCACAGGCGAAAAGGTAGATGAAGAAAGCCTGGGGGGAGCCGAAATGCATGCCCGACAATCGGGCCTTGCTGATGCGATTGCCAACTCAGAGCAGGAAGCTTTGCTTTTGGCACGCGAAGCGGTCGAAACCCTGTTTTTTCAAAATACAGCGTTCTCTCCTCCCCAGCCTGCTGCCCCCCCTCTATTTCCGATAGAAGAACTGCTCGGCTTGATCCCACCCGACCCTCGAAAGCCCTATGATATTCGCGAACTCTTGGCACGTATCCTTGACGGATCGGCATTCGCAGAATTTAAGCCCGAGTACGGCGAAACCCTGGTGACAGGCTTTGGCACAATCTATGGCTATCCGGTCGGCATTCTAGCCAATAATGGGGTTTTGTTTTCACAATCTGCGGAAAAAGGCGTTCACTTTATTCAGCTCTGCAACCAACGAAAAATTCCGTTGCTCTTTTTTCAAAACATCACAGGTTTCATGGTGGGCCGTGAATATGAAGCCGGGGGCATTATTAAAAATGGCGCTAAGCTGATCAATGCCATCTCAAACAGCCAGGTACCCGCAATTACATTTTTGGTAGGGGCTTCCTATGGGGCTGGCAACTATGGCATGTGCGGCCGCTCCTATCAACCCCGCTTCTTATTTGCCTGGCCCCATGCCCGTATCGCTGTCATGGGCCCCGAACAACTGGCAGGAGTCATGACTTCAGTGCAAAGAGAAGCTGCGCTCAAGGCCGGAAAAAACCTGGATGAAAAGAAACTGGCCCAGATGGGAGAACGCCTTCATCAACAGGTGCTTGAAGAATCCAGTATCTGGTACGCTACTTCCCGGATTTGGGATGATGGGGTGGTGCATCCCTGTGATACCCGGCATGTGCTGGGAATTACGCTTTCAACCGTTTATCAGGCAGGCATTGAAGGCAGCGAAGCCTATGGGGTATTCAGAATGTGAGCAAAGCCTTTCAACGCGTGCTGATCGCCAACCGGGGGGAAATTGCCTGTCGCATTATTCGGGCCTGTCAGAGCCTGGGGCTTGAAACCCTTGCGGTTTACTCAGAAGCCGATCGCGAAGCTCCCCACGTAAGCCAGGCAGATCGGGCCTTTTGTATCGGGCCCGCTCCAGCATCCGCATCCTATTTGAACATTCCCCGACTGCTTGAAATCGCAAAGCAGGCGGGAGCAGAGGCCCTGCATCCAGGCTATGGTTTTCTCGCCGAGAACCCCCATTTCGCAAACGCCTGTGCGCAAGCGGGGCTGGTCTTTATTGGCCCTTCTGTGGCAGTACTTGAAAGCATGGGCGCAAAGACAGCAGCGCGGGAAAAAGCCCTCGAAGCAGGCTTGCCTGTGGTACCTGGTTTTGCATTGACGGGGCTTTCTCCTGAGGCGATATCAACTCAGGCAGAGGCCTTGGGGTATCCCCTGCTGGTCAAGGCCGTCGGCGGAGGAGGGGGCAGGGGCATGCGCCTGGTGAAAGGCCCTGAACAGCTTGAAAACGCTTTACAGTCTGCTGCCCAGGAAGCCCAAAAATCTTTTTCAGATGCCAGAATTTATCTCGAAAAATACCTTCACCCCGTTCGCCATATTGAATTTCAAATTCTTGGGGATCAAAGCGGTCAGGTCATTCATTTGGGGGAAAGAGAATGTTCGATTCAGAGACGATACCAGAAAATCATCGAAGAAGCCCCTGCCCCTCATTTTCATCCCAAATTAAGAGAAGCCATGGGTGAATCCGCACTGAAACTCGCCCGTTTACTACACTATGTGGGGGCTGGCACGATCGAGTTTATCCTCGATTCTGAAGATCACTATTATTTTTTAGAGGTCAATCCGCGTATTCAGGTTGAACACCCGGTCACGGAGGCCATCACAGGCTTGGATCTGGTGCAATGGCAAATCCGTCTGGCCCAAGGTGAGCCTCTGCCTTTGAGCCAGGCTGAAGTTCAACTGAAGGGCCATGCCCTGGAGGTCAGAATTTGTGCAGAAGATGCACAAGCAGATTTCTGCCCCGCAACGGGCCAGATGAAAGTTTGGGAATTGCCTGGTCAGCTTCGGATTGAAAATGGCATTCAAGCCGGACAAGTCATCAGTTCTTGGTATGATTCTTTGCTGGCAAAAATGATCAGCCACGCAGACAATCGAGAGCAAGCCCTTGCTCAAATGAAAGCAGCCCTGCGCAAAACAAGGGCTTTGGGTGTTTCAACCAATCTTCAATTTTTGGAGGCAGTCTGCTCTGATCCTGAGTTTCAGAGCGGGAACCTGCATACACGCTGGCTGGAAAGCAAGACCTTCCCCTCCCGCTTACCCGAAGCCCTTTGGATGGCAGCCTTGATCTGGCGATTGAATTCACGCCTGCTCTCCCCCCTGCACCTCCTGGGTCTGCCCAAAGGCTGGCGCAATTTGAAAGGAGCGGCTCAACACGAATTTTTTCGCTACCATGAAAAAGAAATTGCACTTACTTACCGCGATCTGGGCAACCAGCGCATGGAATATTTGAAAGATCAAAGCACTGAAATCTTCGAAATTTTAGGTTTTGACTCAGAAACGCTCACTTTCGAATATCAGAATGAGAGGTTTCATGTCCGCTATTGTTTTCAGGATCAGAGACTGTGGCTCTACCACCCCAGTTGGGGCAATTTAAGCCTCGAACCTCTGGCACGCCTGCGCGTCCAGCCCCCGCAGACGAAAGATACCCAAGATTTTCACGCCCAAATGCCGGGACGGGTTTTGAAAATCGTGGCTGAAATTGGCAAAGTGGTGAATGAAGGCGAGACACTCTTGATCCTTGAGTCCATGAAAATGGAAACCGCCCTCCTGGCACCCGGCTCAGGAAAAATAATTCAATGTTTTGTAGACGCAGATTCACCTGTCACACGCGGTCAAAAGCTCTTGCTCTTTCAACTCAATTCAGAGGACGAAGCGTCTCCCGTATCCCCTCAGGGCTGATATCCATGACCACATAATGCGAATAGGCCCCTCCTTGGGGGGAATAATACAAGGGCATGCGGTAAAGCGGCGCACCAGCCCCCCCTGAGATCAGCCAATGCACCCCATCCTGAATCAACTGATCGTAAATATGGATATGCCCCATAAACACATAATTCACGTGGTGACGGGTAACGACCTCACGCAAGCGATTGGCACCTTCGGAAAAGGCATAAAACCAAATCAAATTCTGCGGTGGATAATGCATCAGTAAAAACTTATAGCGCCGGGGACGTTGTAATACCTGATCTAGCCATTGAATTTGCTCGGGTTTGAGAGCAGCATTTGCATTATTTAAGATTACAAAGCGATCCGGGCCAACATCAAAATAAAAATCTGGGTTGCCAAAATAGCTGCGATACCATTTTTCTCCCCCCTGGTAAATTTCATGATTCCCCATCGCCGCAAAGATCGGGAAAGGCGCGCGGTCTAAAAGCTTGAGCAGGTTCAAATATTCCTGCTTCTGCCCCAAGGCCACAAAATCTCCAGAATGCAACATAAAGTCAGGGTGTTCTTTGGCTGCCTGTTGGAGAATTTGAGCCAAAATTCGATTGCCGTCCCGGTTATCACCCGCCACTACAAAACGGTATGAAGATCCAGGTTGCTTCTGCTTTTTAAGTTGATGATTCAGGCGAACTACGCCCTGCTGGTGCCTTCCAGCTGGAAGTTTTCCTGCCTGAAGGCAAAGACACAGCAAACCTAACAGAAAGCAATTCAGAACTTTCAAGTCTGCGCTTCCAAAACAGGGAGCAAATGATGCCCAAAATCAAGCGAAAGGGCTATTTGCATAAACTCAATCGCATCAAGATCTGAAATTCTATTGATTTTATGCTTTTCTGGCCAATCTCTTCGTTGACCGTAACGTCCTTCTACCAGATTCACGGCCTGGGTCAAATCTTTCAGTTCGATGGGTTTTCCTTTGCGATAGGCATAATAGCTTGCCAAGACCTGAATCATCACAAGGTGCAGACTGAGTTGAAAAAAAGCTTGAAAAAAGCTCAGTTTTTGTTGAAACAAATCCCCATAGGGCAAAGTAATCATTTTTCGAAGCAAATAGTTCTTGATAAAATCATTGAAAAGTAGCAACTCTGGGTCGCCGAGCTCAGGCCAGGGCAAATGCGCATGATAAAGCGCTTGAGCATAATTGAGAATAGGGGTAAAACTGGGCTCAATCAATTTAAAAAACCAGGCAAGAGCAGTTTTTTGATCTGATTGAGAGGGCCCTACCATCAAGGGGATTTCGCTGATTCGCCTTTGTTCTCGGTAAAGCCGTATCAGCTCAGTTTCTTGAATCTCTGCTAAGTTTCGCTCGGAAAAATAGCTCAAACTGAAATTTAAACTGCGTAAATTTTGCAAAGGCGTATTTTGAGGCAGGTTCAGGACATCCAGACACAATCCCAGCCAGAGCAGATTGACTTTTTTTGAGAAACCAGCCCCCTCAAGGGGAGAGGCTTGAGAGTCTGCTCTTTCTCGCTGGGTTTCTTTGGTTTCAAAATAGGCAAAGAAATCATGGTTTTGAGAGATCAATGCCGGTGAAGTCTGGCAAGAGGCCAATAAATAATCTGCACCATATTTCTGAGCCACACGAAGGCTGGTTCTCGGATAGGTTCTGCAGACATTCGACAAGGCACTCGGCCCGTATTCACTGTGAATAAAACACTGGTTATTTTCCTGCAGAAAAATACAGCGGTTGCTCTGTGCTTGGCGACGGATATCTGCATACTGCACATCACTGTCTAAATGAAGCTTCACAAAGGGACGTTTAAACTTTCCCGATGGATGCTCGTCAAAATGCTGATACCAACGCTCGTAATAGTCGCGGTCAATCAGAATTCGCCAGGGCAGAGTACAGCAAACCCCACATTGAGAGCACGTAAAGCGGTCGATATCTCCCGACCTGAGCACAACACTTGCATTGTCTGGCCAAGCTTCAATGAAATTCTGAAAAAATAAAAAATAGGGCTCGGTCACAGGCACCATTTCAGTTGGAAAAATTTCGCCCAAATTGATTAGACCTCAAAAGAACTTGATACCACTGAGATTCAGTATACCTGTATGTGGGAATATAATCAGAAGTGTAAGGGCCTTTGTCTGGGGAGCCATAGCAGTTAACTCAAGAATACGTAATAATTAAATAAATTAAATAGGTGTGTACTATTGATGAGGGGTAGGGTGTTTTGATTTGGAAGACCTAGACAGACTTTTACTGCAATTAAGGCATCCTGGTGCAAATATGCGCGAGAGTGCTGCGCTTGAACTGGCCCTGATGGGAGATGCTCGGGCATTAACCCCTCTGCTTGATGCCCTCAACGACAGAGATCCGGATGTTCGCCGAACAGTGATACAGGCCTTGGCAGGCATACAAACCCCTGAAGCCATGGTTGGGATTTTTGCACTCTTGCAAGATTCAGACCCCCAAGTCGTTCAAGCTGCCTATGACGCAATCGTAAAGTATGGGCAAAGTGCTGTCCCCTTTCTCTTGGAACAATTGAAAAACAGCGATTGGTTGGTTCGCCGCTCTGCCCTTGAAGTCCTTCAATCACTCAAAAAATATTGTCCCCTTGAAGAGATCCTCGAGCAACTTAATGCCCCGGAATGGGAAATTCGAGAGTCTGCAGCACGTTATCTCGGGGGCTTAAGAGATGATTACTCCACTATCGGCGGGGAACGCGACAATCGCGCAAACGCAGCCCTGCTCAATCTCATGCTGAAGGATCCTGATCGAGAAGTAAAAATGGCAGCCTGCAAAGGTCTGGGAAATTCCGGTGACATGCATGCTGTAGAGCCACTTTTGCTCATGCTACGTCAATCTGAAGACGAAATTCTTCAAATGGCTGCAGCAGAGGGACTGGCTCTCTTGGGAGGAATGGTGTCTTCAGCATTGATCAGACAGTCGCTTCAAGATCATCGGCCCAAAGTAAGAGCGTTAGGCGCACAAATTCTCGGCCATGTGCGCGCTGAATCAGCGCTTGCCCCCCTGATGGAATTGCTTCATGACGAAGATAAGGCTGTGCGACTGGCGGCAGCTCTTGCCTTAAGCCAAATTCAACCTGAAGAAGCGCTTTGGGTACTGCTCTACCATGTCTTTTTACATGAGCCAGAAATCAGTCCTGAAGCTGTGATTGAGTTGGGTCAAAGGGAAGATCGCAGAGCTATTCCCTATTTATTGGATGAAATCGTTCGGGTTCCAGCCAGTACTTGGCAAGACAGAATTATAATCGCACTGGGTGAATTGGGAGACATGGAAACCATTCTGCCTTTGGCTGCTTATTTGCGAGCAGAAGAGCCAGAAATCAGAACAGCAGCCGCTCAAGCCTTGGGCAGAATTGGGCATTTATTGGCTCTGGACTATCTCCAAATTTGTCTGGGCGATAGCGATGCTCAGGTTCTTTTACAGGTATTGGATTCCTTGCAAAGACTTGAACCAGCTCAAGAAATCTGGGTTCTCTTACTCAGTGCCCTCTCCCCTGACTTTGAAGAGCGTCTGGAGGCACTTCAAAGCCTCCCTGAAACTTTAGATGAACGCTTGAAACTCTTTTTAATCAATCGTTTACACCAGGAAGATCATTTCGAAGTAAAAAAATATCTTTTGCAACTCTTTCAAAAACACCCAGAATGGTTAGCGCTTCACGATTGGCTAGCGGATTTGGTGGCCTGCGAAAATTTAGAGATGAGACAGGCCTATTTAAAAATTATCAATCTCTATCCAGATCCTGAACCCGAGCCCTGTTTAAAGGTTTTATTGGGCTTAATCGAGGATCGAGAAGAATCGATTCGTCAAGCAGCATGTGAGATCATTCCACGTTTTGGAACACTTGCGGTTGAACCCTTGCTCGAAAAAATGGCACATGAGATCTGGTTTGTAAGAACTTCAGCAATACAAACATTGGGTAAAATTGGAGACATCGAAGCCCTTAAACCCTTATTAACGGCACTTGAAGACCGTGACCGGGATGTACGAAAAGAGGCCGTTCTGGCTTTGGGCAAAATCGGGGATATGCAAGCTGTTGAGCCCTTGGTCTTTGCACTTGAAAACGGCTTTCGCGATGTGCGCGCCGCAGCAGCACAGGCTTTAGGGGAATTGGGAGATCTCTATGCCACTGAAGGTTTGCAGATTGCATTGGTAGAAGACGAAGCTCAAGAAGTCAGGGCAGCAGCGGCTCTGTCCCTTGCCCACTTGGGAGATACCGGAAATTTAGAGGATCTTCTCGAAGCCCTGAAAGACGACGATGACGAGCATGTTCGCGCATCAGTTGCCACTGCCTTGGGAATCCTTTCAGATTCAAGAGCACTCAAAGGCCTGTGTCGGGCACTTGAGGATGAATCTCTGGAAGTCGGTCTGGCCGCAATCAAAGCTTTGGGTTTACTGGCACACCCGGATTCTTTGACTCCCTTGCTGGAAACACTTGAATTTGGTACGCGCGATTTACGTGCAGCAACAGCAGAAGCACTGGGCTGTCTTGGATTGTCAGAAGCCATCCCTGCACTGGCAGAGGCCTTAAACGATGAAGCACAGGCCGTGCGCTTATCTGCAGCAGCGGCATTGGGACAAATTCGCGACCTGTCAGCCCTCGAGCCGCTCTTGAACAATCTGAATATTTCAGATCCTCAACTGGCCGAAGTCACGGTTCAAGCGCTCATAAACCTCGGTTCAGAGGCGATTCAACACCTATTGGAGCAAGTAAATACGCTGACGCCAGAAGTGATTCCTCAATTGATTGCATGCTTAGAACCCTATATCGGTAGCTTTGATCCTTTGCCTGTAATGGAGAAATGGCAGACGCTTCCACTTGAGATTCAAATCAAAGCGCTTAAAAAGCTGGTTGTCTGGCAGGACAATCGCTTGATTCCCCCCTTGATTTCTCAATTACATCGCAGCGAGAACTTTGATTTTCGCAGCATGATTTTTGAGGTCTTAAAACATTTGCATTCCTATTCAGAACTAGAAGATCTGCTTCAAAATTGGGATCAGGATATTCGCAGTCTGACCGTTAAAAGCTTGGCCCATATGGGTGAAAAAGGACTGCTCAGTTTACTTAAAGCCTTTGACAGCAGTGATGAATCCTTGCGTTTGTTAATCTTGCAAATTTCAGCCGAAATCCTTGATCCGCGCATTTTAGCACTTTTACATAAATCTCTTTATTTACCCCATTTGGGATTGTTACAGGCAACGGTTCAAGCGCTTTTTTCTCACGGAGAATCCGCAGTTCCCATCCTGCGTGAGGCCCTTGATCATCCCGAAAGAAGTATTCGCCAAATGGCAGCTCGATCGCTCTTAAAACTGGAACCAGAAAACCCGATCTGGCTCTATTTAGTGGGCATGAACAGCCAGTCTCAGGAACAAAGGGTTCGCTCATCGCTCTCTTTACAGGAATTCCTCCTGCCAGAATCTGTCTCGGCCTTACTCCGTGCAATTTCAGATGAAAGTAAACAAGTGCGTAAACAGGCTATCCTTTCACTTGGACAACTCAAAGCAAAACAATCCCACGCATTGATTCTTGAAGCCTTAAAAGACTGGCACCGGGATGTGCGTGAAGCGGCTGTTGAAGCTTTGGGAAACCTTCAGGATCAAAATGATACAGAAAAGCTCAAAGAAATGTTACAGGATCCTGATATTCGGGTTCGGCAAGCCTGTTTAAGAGCCTTGGCACAATTTCACGAATTTGACCCTATCCACGAAACCTTGTCAGACCCCTATCCTGAGGTGCGGCAGGCAGCATTGGAGGTTTTGGGAACGTATCAACGCCAGGAAAGTTCCCCCCAAATTCTTGAGCTGCTGATGAAAGATTCTGAAAGTTCAGTTCGCGCCCAAGCGGCCAGCAGTTTGGGAATTTTTGCCAGCGGTAAAAATAGTGAAGCCTTGATCCAGGCCCTTGAAGATCCTGCGCTTGAAGTTCGTTGGGCTGCAACTGAAGCACTTGGCAGCTTAAAAGACCCCCAAGCGATTGAACCTCTGATGCAAATCCTGACAGCCAGCAGTGAAGATTATCTTGTCGATATTCGTTTACAGCAACTGGCTATCACAGCACTGGGTAAAATGAGGGCTCAAAAATCCTTGCCGATCATTATCAAACTTGCCCATTCCCCCAGTTGGGGGGACAGCGAACTTCGCGGTCTCGCACTGGCTGCATTGATAGAGATCGATCCAAATCAAGCGGATTTGGTCATTCAAGAGCTCTTGCAATCTTCTGATAGTCAAGCGCTAACGGTCGCTCAAAAAGCATTCCAAACACTGAAAAATTCAGAATACGTAAAAGCCTGAATACCGATCTTGATTTCATGTCGATTGCTGTTCATGTTTTGAAAATTCTTCAAATCACGCTGATCAGTGGGTTGACATACTCATGTGTATGATTGTATACTAACGTTTCAATTACCATTTGTCAGTTCGACAATACCTCGCTTTTGCAGCAAAGCCAAGGGAAAAAGGTGAGGAGAACTTGATTTTCTCATATTTTAAACTTTCTACGACCCTTGGGCACCATCCATTTCCCTAACGGAAACGCGATGCTCAAAATGACTTCAAAGGGTATCTTGTAAAATGAACATACTGAAAACCGGCAAAAATTTTTCAGGTCAAAGAATGCTTTTACCCTTGGTTTGCTTCGTTTTTCTTTGCTCAGCGCTTCCCTCAGTAGCTCGTAAACAGTCTCCTTCTATGGAAGGATTTGCCTCCTATTACAATGCCCGTTTTCATGGGCGCTGTTGTACAGCTTCGGGTGAAAAGGTAAACATCTATTCAATGACAGCTGCGCATCGTACGCTGCCCTTGGGTTCGGTTGTACGCGTTACCAACCTGCGAAATCACAAATCTGTTGTCGTGCGCATCAATGACCGTGGGCCCTATGGCGGTGGCAGAATTATTGATCTTTCAGTTTCAGCATTTAAAAAAATTGCCCTAACCCACAAAGGACTGATCAAGGTGAGGCTCCAGGTCCTTTAAGCTCGTAACCAATGTTTTCTTAAGTGGCTTTCGATTTCTTCCTGAAAAATCCAAATCAGCACACTCAGCCCCCCCAATAGACCTCCCCCCCAATAAACCCAGAGGGGATCTGATTCAAATTGTGTTCCGGCCAGGCACAACAATACCAAACCAGGCAAACGCCCCAAAAGACTGGCCCAAAATAAATCTTTAAGGGGCAAACGCGTTAATCCAGCCAATAAGCAAAGCGCATCATCAGGAAAGGCTGGCAAAAGAAAAATCAGGAAATACGTCATCACCCCTCCTTTTTCAAGCAAAGGCAGCCAGTTATTCAGAAGTTTTTGGGGAAGAAATTTTCTCAGCAGCTTGCCCCCCAAACGTCCGAGCAACATGGTCAAGAGCGAACCCAGGCCCAAGCCCAGACTTGAAAAGAGCAAGCCTTTCCAAAAGCCAAACAAAGCCCCCCCCATCAAGCCCATTAATTGTCCAGGAATCGGAGCAATTACGACCTGCAGGGCCTGTAGCAGGATAAATGCGCCCATCCCCGTGGGCCCTTGAAAAAAGGATTGCAGGGTATTGAATGAGGCATGAAAATTTCCACGAATCAATTCTTGCAAAAAGATTTGAAAAGCCTTGGGTAGCATGGGCAAAACAAATTGTCCTGCCCATGAAAAAACCAACATGATCCCCAAAGCCAACCCCAATAAAGGGATCACAGACCTGAATTTCTGCAGAATCCTACGCCAAAACCATTGCCAATTCAAGAATTCAGCCAATCCAATGCTGACTGCACAACCTTTTTTAATACGGGGATAATCTCCTCGGCTTGGTCCGCTTTCCAAGTTAAGCGTTGGGGGTCAAGATAAGTCGCTTGCGATAATTCAAGTTGAAGCGTATAGATCTGCTCTGGCACCTGATGGTAGGCACGGGTAATATAGCCCCCTTTAAACCGGCCATTTAAAACCCACGAATAGCCCGAGTTTTCAGCAATATTGACCATTCGCGCCTCCAGATCTGAGCTACAGCTTTGCCCTGATTGCGTTCCAAAATTCAAATCTGGCAATTTTCCAGAAAAAAATCTTGGCACCTCAGCAGCAATCGAATGAGCCTCAAAAATCAAAACTTTTCCAAATTCTTGGTGCAAGCGTCGAACTTCCAATTGAAGCGCTTGGTGGTAGGGTTTCCAATAGGTATCAATTCGGGATTGAATTTCTTGATCGTCGGGTTCCTGGCCCGATAAATAGATTGGCCCAGAATCAAAGCGATCCACAGGACAGAGCGAAGTCGTATCTTGTCCTGGATATAAATTGGCATTATCGGCGGGCCTGTTGAGATCGATGACATAACGTGAAAAATGGGGATTGAGCATCCCAATTCCCATTTCTGCAGCAAAAGCATAAAGTCTATCGAGAAACCAATCTGTATCTGGGCTGCTTTGTGCTGCTTGCGTCATCCTTGAACGTAAAGGCTCAGGAATGGCAAATCCATTGTGCGGCATGCTGATCAGCAAAGGAGTATTGCTGGGGTGCAAAGTATAAATGGGCTGAATCACACACATTCTCCTGTCAGTTCAAGACTGATTTGCTTCACTTAAAATAACACAGGGCATGGCTTTTTTCCATCCTCGCCACAAGCTACAAATCGTCTCCTTTCTCCAAAAGCACAAGTGCTTAACCAAATAAAGCGAATAACACATCACCTCACAGCGAAAACCTGCAAGCAACCGTCGCAAGAACAGGCTGCCTGTAAACAAGAGCCTGTGTTATACTTTCCCAATCCAAACAGTTACTACAGAATCTAGCTCATCGAGGAATGCAGGAGAGATGACAGGCATCGCAGTCATGGGTGGGGCCGGATATATCGGTTCTCATGTCGTTAAATACCTGCAAAAACAAGGTTTAGCCCCCCTAATTTACGATAATCTGAGTGGAGGACATGCCCCTCTCAATCCAAACAGCCCTTTTATTGAAGGGGATATTGGCGATTCTGAAAAACTTTCCTATGTGTTTAAAAAATATGCCATCAGTGCCGTCATGAATTTTGCAGGCTTAATCGCGGTGGGAGAATCGGTTAGCTCACCTGATCGCTATTACCAAAACAATGTACTCAAAACCCTCTCACTTTTAGATTCAGTCATTTCAGCGGGAATTCAGAACTTCATTTTCTCATCGACCTGTGCCATCTATGGAACCCCCCAATTTTTGCCTTTGACAGAAGCCCATCCCTTTCTGCCCTTAAGCCCTTATGGCAGAACCAAATTGGCAATTGAAATGGCGCTCGCAGATTATGCCCATGCCTTTCAAAATTTCAACTACGTGTCTCTTCGCTATTTTAACGCCGCAGGTGCAGATCCTGAGGGTGAATTGGGCGAGTGCCACGAACCTGAAACGCATTTGATACCGATTATTTTCGAAGCCATCTCCGGAAAAAGGGAACAGGTCTTTATTCATGGAACAGACTACGATACCCATGATGGCACCTGTATCCGCGATTATATTCATGTCTGGGATTTAGCCCAAGCACATCTTCGTGCCTTAAAATTTTTACGCGAAAAAAAGACAAGCGCTTGCTTTAACCTTGGAAATGGTCATGGATTTTCAGTGAAAGAAGTGATTGCAAGTATTGAAAAAGTGACTGGCCGAGAGGTTCCACTTGTTGAAGGCCCCCCTCGAGAAGGAGACCCCCCTGTATTGGTGGGCTCATCAGAAAAGGCCATGCAAATTTTGGGCTGGAAACCTCAATTTTCCAGGCTGGAAGATATTCTCTCCACAGCCTGGTTGTGGCACAAAAAAAACAATGGCCAATCAACTCTTCCTTTAAAAGAAAAGGGTTAGAGCCTAGCTCTCTTGAGCGCGTTGATTGCGATTTTTACGCATAGCTTCACGAATAGCGGCATGGTTAGATGCCAACGCTGGATTGGGGTCATGCGCCATAATTATTTTGGCCTGCTGAGCCACTGTATTGACCAAATGATAACGGTTTTCGTCACCTTGGCCAGATCTGCCGTTTGACCCTGAATTCGGAGTAGACATGCTTTCCTATTCTCCCGTGGAAGTGGTAATGATTCGCTGACGTTCCGCATCAATAATGCTCGAAACAGCAATGACTGCCTCTTCGAGCTGATCATTGATCACGTAATAATCATAGTCTGGTAAATAGCCCATTTCTTCATTTGCCCTGTTCAGGCGTGCCTGAATGGCAGATTCGGACTCGGTACTGCGCTGACGCAAACGTGACTCCAGATTAGACCAAGTAGGGGGGATTACAAAAAGCAGAACAGAACGTTTATTCCAGTTCTTTCGTACTTGCTGGGCCCCTTGTACTTCAATCTCGAGGATCACGTCTTGACCCTGCGCAATTTTATTCAATGCAAAACTACGGGGAGTGCCATAATATTGCCCATTATAGCGCGCATATTCCAAGAACTCTCCCTGACTGATACGGGTTTCAAATTCATCCTGGCTGACGAAGAAATAATGTTGTCCTTCGATTTCTCCGGGCCGAGGTTGACGGGTAGTCATTGAAACTGAAAGATGCAAGTCTTGATGGCGGGGAAGCAAAGATTGAACAATGGTTCCTTTACCTGCACCAGAAGGTCCAGAAATAACAAAAAGAACACCTTCTCTCCGTTGTTTCAGGGACTCAATAACCGTATCCATTTTCGTTTGCATAGCTTTGCCTATAAATTCATTATACTCCAGACCAGAGAGGGTAAGGGAGGTGGTAGAGCCGGAAAAGCCGAATATCTCAGTTGTTTGCTCTTCAAGGCTTAAATTCTTTTTGACCCAGGGCTCAGGTTATAATGATCAAGATTCAATTTTTTTTGAGGAAACATGGAAATCTTTATTAATCTCGACATCGATCCTGAACTGCCTGCGCGCTTAAATTACCACTTGGATAACCACCGCTTTGTTGCCTATCTGGAAAGCCTAGGCAAAGCCATGGATTGTGCACCCGAAACAACTGTCAGCGTAACCTTCTGCGATAACCAGACGATACACAGACTCAATCTGGAGTACCGTGAAAAAGACATGCCCACAGATGTGCTTTCCTTTCCTCAAGGCATGGAAAACAATCTCTTGGGTGACCTTGTCATCTCCCTGGAAAAAGCAAATGAACAGGCTCAAGAAGTAGGAAACAGCCTGGATCGTGAATTGGCATTTTTGGTCACCCATGGTTTTCTTCATCTGATGGGTTATGACCATCAGGAACCTGAAGAAGAAGAGATTATGTTTAAATTGCAGCGTGAATTATTAGAAGCCCATTTCCCTGAATGTTTTAAACAGGCCAATGTCGGCTGAAAAGTCGATTTATGCAGTCGTCCTGGCTGGAGGCAGTGGTTCACGCTTCTGGCCACGGAGCCGACAGGCCTTGCCCAAACAGCTCCTGAATATTTTTGGCGAAAACACCCTGATTCAAGAGACCCTTTCCCGACTGAAAAACCTGATCCCCCGCAGCCATCAAATTATTATTACCCATGAGTTACAGGCCGATTTAATTCGCGAGCAACTTGCTGATTGGCAGCCTGAAAATCTGATCGCAGAACCCATGGGTCGCAACACAGCGGCATGTATTGGATTGGCAGCCAAACTGCTTTTGGCGCGAGACCCCAATGCACTCATGTTGGTTTTGCCAGCCGATCATATGATTCAAATGACAGACTTATTTATCCAACAGATTCAACTGGCGCTTGATTTCGCTCAAACAGGCCCCTATTTGGTCACGCTGGGAGTTGAGCCGGATCGGCCTGAAACAGGCTATGGTTATTTGCATATTCGCAATCAAGGTGAGGCAATCTGTAAGGTATTGGAATTTGTTGAAAAACCAGATCTGGAAAGAGCTATCCAATACGTATCCTCAGGAGATTATCTCTGGAATTCAGGCATGTTTATCTGGAGAGCAGACACCATTCAGGCCGAAATGGAAAGGCATAGCCCAGAAATCTACACGGCACTGCAAGCCCTACCTGACTCAGTTCTGGCTCCAGATTTTGCTCAAAAACTTGAAGAGGTCTATTCAGATTTGCCTCCCATTTCAATCGATTATGCAGTATTGGAGAAATCAAACCAGGTCTTTACCCTGCGTGGGAATTTTGGTTGGAGCGATATCGGCTCCTGGGAAAGTGTTTACTCACTCAGTCAAAAAAACCGAGAAGGAAATGCTTTGACTGGCGAAGTATTTGTCAAAGAAACACGAAATTCCTATATCTATTCACCGCATAAATTTACCGCCGTGATTGGCGTTGAAAATTTAATCGTCGTAGACACCGAAGATGCACTTTTAATCTGTAATCGCGATCATTCTCAAGAAGTCAGAGCGGCAGTAAAATACCTTGAAATGCAAGGCAAAGATCGCCTGCTTTAGGTCTCAAAAATCGAATCAATCAACGCCTGGAGGCGCATTTTTGAACCGACGTGAGTTCCTCATCTTAATGGGCTGGATTCTTGCGGGTGCTCAAATACCCTTCAAGGCAAGGGCAGCTTCAGCAGAAGAACGTATTCTGATCATAGGGGCAGGCATGTCGGGCCTGGCCGCAGCCCAAACGCTTGTCAAAAAAGGCTATGAAGTAGTGGTGCTTGAAGGGCGCAACCGTTTGGGAGGAAGAATCTGGACCAGTCAAAACTGGAAAGATACACCTCTGGATTTGGGTGCCAGTTGGATCCATGGTGTCAAAGACAACCCCTTAACAGCGCTCGCCGCCCAAATTCAAGCCAAAACAGTTCAAACCAGTTATGATCGCTATTCAATCTATACAAGCGATGGCAAAGCGTTAAATCAAAGTCAGGAGGCACACCTCGAATCACTCTGGCATAAAATCCAAAGCGCGATACAGCAAGCCAACCAGCAAAACAAGGATCAATCCCTCCAATCAGCTGTTTACAAGGGTGTGAAATATCAGTCTCTGTCAAGACAGGATCAGCAGTGGGTTGATTTTTTAATCAGTGCCCGAATTGAGCAGGAATATGCTGGCAGCAGCAAGCTACTCTCTGCCCAATGGTATGAATCCGAAGCAGAATTCGATGGCCCGGATGCTCTTTTTAGCCAAGGCTATCAGATCTTGATTCAAGCGCTTGCAAAAGGCATTCAATATACTCTCAATCAAGAGGTAAAATCGATAGACTGGTCTGAAGACGAAATTGTTGTTAAAACACAAAACAAAACCTATCTCGCCGATCGTGTCTTGGTGACCGTGCCCTTGGGAGTCCTGAAAGCCGGAAAAATTCAATTCAGCCCGGCCCTGCCTCAGGAAAAAACAAAAGCGATCCAAGCACTGGGAATGGGGATTCTCAACAAACTCTATTTGCGTTTTCCTCGTGCCTTCTGGCCTGAACAGTCTGATTGGATCGAGAAAATTCCCCAGGGTCAAGCCGCTTGGACGGAATGGCTCAGCCTCAAGCGAACCTTTCAGCTCCCGATTCTTTTGGGATTCAGCTCAGGTGAAAAAGCCAAAAGCATGGAAAAATGGTCGGATCAGGAGATCGTCTCCAGCGCAATGCAAACCCTTCAGACCATCTTCGGCAAAAATATTCCCAAACCCAGTGATTACCAAATTACGCGTTGGGGAGAAGATCCATTTTCTTATGGGTCTTATTCTTTTAATGCGCTGGGTGCCCTCCCTCCTATGCGTGAAAACCTTGCAAAAAACATCGAAGAGATCCTCTTCTTTGCTGGCGAAGCAACCGAACGCTATCACTTCAGCACCGTGCATGGCGCCTATCTTTCAGGCTTACGCGCGGCTCAAGAAATCAGCAACGCGTCCAATCCTTGAAAGGGCCAATTTGGAATCTCAAGTCTGTCCGAGTTCAGGTGAAGAGGAAGAACCTCTCTGCTTTATTCGAAATCTGGCCCAGAAAAAAGAATGGGATAAACTCAAAAATACCTGGAGCAAAAAAGTCTCCTTCGCCACGCTTGATTATGAAAATCTTAAAGAAGAACATGTTGAGATTTCAAAAAATACTTACGCTATTTTGCTCAAAAAATTAAAGCTGTTTGAAGAAAAGATCTAACGATCTTTTCTGAGGTTTATCAACAAAAAGTTCAGCTTAATAAATTTAAGCTTGGATTAATATTTATTTTTTTGAACAAGAAGCGCCTATTTGAAAGGATAAGTTAAATTATCAAGCTTCAGGAGTCATTCATCAATGCAAATTCAACCCAATCAGAATCATCTGGCCCAAATCGCAAAAACCTCAGGGGGAAGTGAAGCAAAAGCAACACATGCCCAGATCAAAAACAGTGAAAATGAATTTGCCCAAGCGATTCACGCCAAAGACTCACATATCAACTCCATTTTACCCGGAGGTTGTGTCATTCCTCCCGAAACTTTCTTTCACAGCAATAACAAAAGTATTGAAAAAACATTGGCTCAAGCCAGTGCAAAATATCCCGGAGCCCAACGCGATGCCCTGAATTCGTTTCATGAAAACATTGAGGGCATGACCCCTGGTGAATTGGATGATCTGAAAGACAATATCGTCAAACGCATGGGCAGCAATGAGACCTCACAATGGGAACGCGATATTCTCCAAAAAATGTATCAAATCGCCGATGCCGTTGCCGAAAACAGAATTCCACCCCATGTCGGGAAACCCTCTGTAGATCCCTTCCCCCGGATTAAACCCTTCCCCAATCCAATTGAAATTTACAAAAAAACGCCCCAACCAGCGATAGAACCTTTGGATCCCGGTTTTATGAATAAATTGGGTCTTGAAGATTAAGCCTGAATCAAACGAATTTAAATTTACAAATTAAAGAATCTCCTGAAAAGGAGGTTCTTTTTTTCTTACCCCCTGTTTGTGGCAAACTCTGAAGCCCCTCTAAAGCTGAAAAGACAAGCTTCGAGCAAGCAATGCTTAATAAATTTACTTGCCAAATTGTCAAGCTGATCACATTTTTCATGCCAGCAAGCTAACACAAAAGCTGTATTGGAGCGCATCGCAAAGCCCTCTCAAGTTGAGGATAATCAAACTATCCCTCCGCAAGGGAGGAAAAAGGCAAACTCACCGTGAGGTGAGGACGCAAAGCCACGGGACTCAAGCAGTCAGCCGGGTTGCCCAATAAAAAAACCTTAGGGAGAATCATGGATTATGAAAAGATTTCAACTCACTCAAATTTTATGCGCAAGCTTAGCTTGCGCCACGATCACAGGCTGTCAAAATCCTGAGATCCTGCAATCCTTACTCAGTATTCAAGCTCCGCAACAAACACAAACAACACAATCTACCTCCATCCGTTCTGCTTCCTCTGTACAGAATCAGACAGGTTCCAATTCACAAGCAACTTCAAACCCACAGACTGAAATAACGCAAATGCAAGAAAATACAACTGAAAACAAACTTACCCCCACCCCTTATCAAACAAACTTTGCTTCCCCCCTGCCGGATCGTTCAAGTCAGCAAAGTCCTTTGCCCCAAATACTGAAAAGCCCCACTCCCCAATTTACGCCAAAACCTTTGCCCAGCCCTACGCCGAGTGCAATCCCTTACACCGCCCCACGCCCCAGTTCTAGCCCGAGTGGAATTCCAGCCCGTCCCACTTCAGGAACTTTGAATCTGGTCATGGAATTGCATGTTGAAAATGCCATGCTTCCCAATGATCAAGAAACCGATTATCTCATTCAAATCGCAAGAACAGCGCACAATGCAGGGCTGAGCTTGTCGATCGGTTTGGGGAATGATTTTCTTAGAACCTACCAGGGGGAAGCCACCGTTCACACCCCTCTGAATGGAGATTTTAACTTAAACAGTCTTGTGAATTTGCTCCAGAACAGCTATGGCCACCGCGTGAGCCTTCATGCCGATGTGCACGAAAACGCAAGTTATTCAGAAATCGTGGCCTATCTCTCACCGCTGGTAAGTGAACTCAACGCGGCTGGGGCAGAGGGAAACATCGCCTCAGGGGCCTGTAATGAAACTGGCACAGCGGGAGGATGGGTTCAAGGTGCTCTTGATGCGGGCATCAACACCATTGGGGGCGTTGTTGAAGATTGCCAGGCCTCTTTAAGCCAGAGCGATTACCCTGATCTCTGGCTTCCAGCCGATCGGGCCACGCCAGCCAGAAACCACGATGCTGCCCCTCAAGCCAATCCCCAGCAACGTGCCAGGGGCTGGTTTACCCAAGATGTCAACCACTGGATCACGCCATTTTATCCCAGTAGCCAGTCAGAACTGGATCAATCCTTGTTTATTGTGGGCAGTATGGGCAAAGCACATCCTGCCTGTCTGGCCGAAACCCATGCCGGGCAGAGTTGTGGCACCAACCAGACAGAGACAGAAGGCCAAGCCGATGCACAAGCCCTGATCGCGGATCTGGGAGAAGCGTTGGATAACTACCTGAGCGGAGAAAATGGCGATGCCTACCATACGGCTTTCAGTACCAACTTCACAGTCAGCCAAGTCTGGTTGGACGGCTATTTTACCACCTTGGTTGAAGGCCTGCGCAGCAGCACCTCTGCTGCAGGTCAGCCCTTGGGAATAGGCATTCGCTTCAATACCCTCAGTGGCATCGCCGAAATTCACAGACAGGCTCTCAGCACCAGTTTTACTGAATAAATCTCAGCCTTTATCAAACCCTCCAGAAATTCTGGGGGGTTTTCTGCCTGCCGATTCGCTATACTGAAAAGAAAAAGCAGGCATTTTCATGCAAATTTGGATTGCCCTTTTGCGGGGTATCAATGTCGGCAAGCACCATCGGATTGCCATGGCCGATTTGATCCTGATGATGCGCGACTTAGGTTTTGAAAACCCAGGAACGCTCTTAAACAGTGGAAACCTCTATTTTTCAAGCAACGAAGTATCTGAATCCGCCATCAAACAAGCTTTTATTCAAGGCCTGGCTGAGCGCTTCAATTTAAACAATCCAGTCATGGTCTTTCCGCTTCAGGAATTAGAAAATATCTGCTTAGAAAACCCCTTTCCCCCTGAAAACTTTGATCCTGCCAAAGTTCAGATCGGAATTCTCAGCAATCAAAGTGAGCTCTCCCAACTCAAAACTTTGAATGGCGAATCAAAAACTGAGAACTGGCATATCGGTCAACATGCAGTCTATGTCTATTGTGCTCAAGGCGTGCATCAAAGTCAGCTCATCAAAGCGATTGAGTCTAGATTGAAGCAAAAAATTACTTTTCGCAACCTGAATACCCTAAACAAATTGTCTAAGCGGTTAAAGCCATAAGAAAGTTGAGGATAAGATTTTGAAATTGAGTCTCCTGCTAAAAACCTTCGTACTGAGCAGTCTGGTATTTGCCCAGGCTGTCTCTGCCCAGGAAGTTCTCCACGTTTACGGGCCCGGTGGCCCCGCCCCCGCCATGCGCGAAGCGGCCCAAGTTTTTGAACAAAAAACCTCCATTCATGTTGAAATCACGGCTGGCCCCACCTCTGCCTGGCTTCAGCAGGCAAAAGAAAATGCTGACATGATATATTCTGGCTCTGAACACATGATGAGTGACTTTATCCTGGCCCTTGAGGGACAAATTTCGAGCCCAAAAGTCGAACCTTTATATTTAAGACCTTTGGCACTTTTGGTAAGACCCGGCAACCCGAAGAAGATTCGGGGGGTACGCGACCTTTTAAAACCAGGCTTGAATATTTTAGTCGTCAATGGAGCAGGCCAGACAGGCGCATGGGAAGACATGATCGGACGCAGTGGTGAGATTGAAAAAGTGAAGGCTTTGCGTCAAAATATTAAAGTGGCAGCTAAAAACAGCGCTGAAGCACGACAATTCTGGGGTCAAGAACCTCAATTGGATGTCTGGATTATCTGGAATATCTGGCAAATCGCCAATCCAAGTTTGGCTGATCTGGTCAATATTGAACCTGAATATGCCCTGTATCGGGATACTGCCATTGTCCCCAGCACACGCGGAGAAACGAAACCCGCTCTCAAAGCTTTTCGTGATTTCTTAAAGTCTGAACAGGGAGCCGAGATTTTTGCCCATTGGGGCTGGAAAAAAAACTTCAAAGCCGAATCCGCTCAATAGAAAGAAAAGAATATGTCAAAAACAAACTCTCCCCTTCACCTCCTATTTACAGCCCTTCAGCAGGAAGGAGCTGCCATAGAATGGATGCCTGCCTCGCCCGATTGCGAGGTGGAGTCTCTGCTGGTGGCCCTTGAAGATCCTGCTTCAGAAGACCCAAAAGCCTTTCAATTTGTGATTCGACTGTATATCAGCGATGCTCCCGAAAAAGGCAAACAAGGCCCCCTCACATTGCAATTTCAGATGGTTTTGCCAGTTTCCTTTGCAGAATTGGAGACCAGCCGACACCTGGAGAGCTTCCAATGTGTAATGGGATGCAATGAAATCCTGCCCTTTGGGGCCCTCTTCGTTTCTCCTGAGGGCGAAGTCGCCTATCAATACGCCTTGCGCTTTGATAGCTCAAAGATTAGCCTGGACTTGGTTGTCGATACCCTGGAAGTCGTAGGCTCCTATTTGCCAGCTATTTTACCTGCGCTCAAAGGTTTAATTGAATCCAGCCATTCCAGTGAAGACTTACTCAATTCAGTACTGGCTGAGCTCGAAAGCTAAGCAATTATTTATGGAGCTGTTTCGCCCCAAACGATAGTATCTTCAGGGCTGAAGTGGGTAATGATCAGATAACGCAAATCAACTTCGCCCTGATTTTCAAGCACATGCAGGGCTTCTCTACCGGGTTGGAACCCAAATGCATCTCCTGGATTGAGAAGATAGCAATCTTGGCCCACGTTTAAAAGGCCTTGCCCTTCCAAAATGACAAGCATTTCTTCTTTGTGAGAATGATAATGCGATTTTGAAGCTTTGCGTCCAGGGGGCAGGATCTCAAAATAGACCTGAAGTTTCTGCATGTTTAAGCATTGGCTGAGATCAGCGGTATAACTGTATTTTTCTCCCAGCTGTGATTGCATTTCCCTGAGGGGCAGCTGTGAAAGTGAAAGCGGATGTGACATAGGTTCAGACCTTTCAAAGAATTCGCCATGCGTAAAAATCAGTGCTGGTGTGAAAGGGTATAATACAGGAAAAACAAAGAGATATTATATGCGCCATCCCTGGAAAATTGGTCTGGTTCAGATCAACAGCAATGCCATGAATTACCTCCCCTATTCTGTGGGTTTGTTGCAGGCGTATGCCCAGGAACACGCGAGTCAGCCTGATATATTTGAGTTTTTGATTCCCATTCACAAACCCGTTTCCCTGGCGCAAGCCCGTTGGTATTTCCGAGAAGCAGACCTGGTAGGCTTCAGCACCTATATGTGGAATGTCAAACGCACATTGGCAATTGCACAAGCCGTCAAAGAAACGAATCCACAAGCACTCATCGTGTTGGGCGGCCCCCAGGTACCTGACCGGGCCGAAAAATTTCTACGCGAAAATCCGTTTATTGACCTCTGTGTGCATGGCGAAGGCGAAGCGGTTTTTCTACACATTTTAGAACAGCTTGAAACCCGCGATTGGCAAACCATAGCCGGGATCAGTTATCTCAAGCAAAACCAATTTGTTTACCAAGCACCTGGGGCCAGAATCAAAGACATCAATCAAATCCCGTCTCCCTATTTAAAAGGCATTTTTGAACCGCTGATCCGCTCACAAATCAAACCCACAAAGTGGTCTGCAATGTGGGAAACCAATCGTGGCTGTCCATTTTCGTGCAGTTTTTGTGATTGGGGTTCTGCCGTTCAAAGCAAAATCTACAGTTTTGATTTGGAGCGTTTAAACCAGGAAATCGACTGGTTTGTAAAATACCAACTGGAATTTGTCTTTTGCTGTGATGCCAATTTCGGTATTTTGCCCCGTGATGTTGAGCTGGCTCGCCAATTGGCTGCAACCAAAAAAGAATGGGGTTATCCCCGTTTGATGTCGTTTCAGAATGCAAAAAATGCGACAGAACGGGTGTATGAAATTCAAACCCTGCTCTATGGTGCCGAACTCAACAGCGAAGTGACACTTTCAATGCAATCCATCGATCCCCATACACTTGAAAGTATTCGCCGGGAAAATATCTCGCTTGAATCCTTTAAGGTCTTACAGCAGCGTTTTACCCGTGATGGAATTATCACCTATACGGATATCATCGTGGGTCTTCCCGGTGAAAGCTATGACTCCTTTGCTGAAGGTATTAACACCCTCTTGGGCCAAGGTCAGCACAGCTGCATTAAATTTCACAATCTTGCCATTCTTCCCAATGCAGAAATGGGCCACCCAGATTATATTGCCAAATACGGTCTTGAAACTGTTGAGGTCCCCTTGGCCAATGCCCACCGCAAACCCGAAGAAGCCATCGATGGGATTGAAGAAACCCAGGAACTGGTGATTGGTTCAAAATCGATGTCTCGCGAAGACTGGGTTCGCACACGTGTTTTCGCTTGGGTGACGGGTCTGTTTCACTTCCGCAAGGAATGGTTGCAACTTCCCTTTATTCTCCTGGCCAATCAGGCCGGTATTTCTTACCGTGAAAGTCTGGAATGGCTGATTCAAGCTCCTGAACGCTTCCCTCTTCTGCACGCAGGCATTCAGTTTTTGATTCAAAAAGCCCGTTCCATTCAGGCTGGTGACTATGAATTTGTCATGGGAGAAGGGGAATGGGCAGTATTCTGGTTGGCCGATGAATATCTCTTTATCAACTGGATTTTAGCAGGGCAGGTAGATCAGGTCTATGCAGAATCTGAGGCCTGGTTGAAAGAATTACTGAAACAGCGAAATACAGAGTTTTCAGAAGAACTCTTGTCTCAAGCCATTGCCCTCAGCCGCTTGGCCTTTGATTTGGATATGAAGCCTGGCCCCTTTGAAATTACTCTCGATTGGAACCTTTGGGATTATTACCAGGGCATTTTAAAGGGAGAGCCTGTGGAATTAAGACAAATAAAATCAAGCTATCTCAAAGACTGGGAAGGCAAACCTTTTACTTTAGAGAACAAGCTCAAAGCACATGAGAGAGCAGTTTTTCATCCTCAAAGCTAAGATCCACTGGTTACGTTTTGGCCTTTCATCGTTTACAATAGGATACGACCAATCACCACACGAAACGAGGGTTTGCTCCAATGTCGCAAGATTTCCCTGATATGCTGCAGCCTCAGAAATTAGATGCAACAGCGGCTTACCTCAGGAAACTGATGAGCGAAAACATGTTGCGCGACATGGTTATGGAGCGCTATATTCCGGCCGTTCGCTCAGTCTTTGATAATCTCGAATTGCGTCAGATTCATGATCAAATTGTTCAAGAAGTGGTTGAAGAATGCAAAGCTAAAAAGAAACCCTATTGCATTACCCATTTTCGCAATCAAAAAACAAAATCCTCTTTCCCAGGTGATGAATCGATTATCAACGGTGTCTATCTTGAAGTCGCCAACCCGATCACGAATAAAAATATCGTGATTCCCATGGAAATTGTCCATGGCATTACCCAGCACAAAGTACCTGGTTTCCGCGAAATCATGCGCAATCTGGGCGACAGCCCCTTGGGCACCACCGATCAATTCCTTGAAATAAAAAACTTCATGAAAGTGGTAGAGCCCCTCGGCATGCCCGATCAGGTCGGCGATGAATTGGAAGCGATTCGACCGGATATCGAAGAGATCGTTGACAGCCGTTTCCGCTCCATGACCTCAGAAGCCAAAGAACTGGATTTAAGCGGTTTTGAACAGGATGAATACGAGCGGGATCGCGATATCCCTTCGATGTTTAATATTCTCAAAGCCATGGTGCAATGGGGCGCAGATGATATTCACCTCAAAGCAGGCTGCCGTCCGATTGGGGTTTTGCGTGGGGATGTTATTCCCCACCCCGATTTTGAAAAATTCATGGAGCCCGAAGATACCCAGCACTACGCCTACCGACAATTGAGCGAAGAGCAGATTCTTCAGTTTGAAGAAACCCGTGAAATGGATACGTCTTTTTCAGTTCCAGGAGTTGCCCGTTTCCGTTGTAATGTGTATTGGTCTCAGGGTACGGTAGGTCTGGTCATGCGTCTGATCCCCAATGACCCATTGCCCACCCATGTCTTGATTATTCCTCAGATTTTGAAAAAACTGGTATTTGAGCGTTTGGGCCTGGTTTTGGTAACAGGTCAAACCGGTTCAGGCAAGACCACCACCCTGGCGTCGATTATTGAATTTGCCAATCAAAACCGCAAAAGCCACGTGCTCACCCTGGAAAACCCAGTGGAATATGTTTATACCAACAAAAATTCAATTTTTACCCAACGCGCGGTAGAAATTGACTCCCTGTCTTTCCCAATGGGGATGCGCGCCGGCTTACGTCAAAAACCAGATATCATTCTGATCGGGGAAATGCGTGACCAGGATACGATTATTGCAGGCTTGAAAGCGGCAGAAACAGGTCACTTGGTTTTGAGCACCCTGCACACCAATGACGCCGTTCAAACCATTAACCGTATTATCAATACCTTCCCCCCGCATGAACAAGAACAGGTTCGCTTACAGCTATCTGAAACCATCAGAGCTTCGATTTCTCAACGTCTCTTGAAACGCTGGGATCGCCCAGGCCGCGTATGCTCGATCGAAATTCTGTTGATCACCCCCAACGCTCGGGGAGACAATTCCCGCGACTATATCCGCCGCAATGAAATCAATGAGCTCTACAAAGTCATTGAAACCAGCCCTTACGACGGAATGCAATCGGGGAATATGTCTCTGTTCGAATTCTATGACAACTGTGTCATCAGCGGTTCAGACGCCCTGGCCCTTTCAGACAACCCTGAACAGATGAGTCAATGGATAAGACGTGTAGCAGGCAAAGGTCTGTCATAAATCTGCTTAAAACCCTCTTCCTGATAGGCATTTGCCTATTGGGAAGCAGTCAAGTGCTTCAGGCCAAGGTCTTGGTTCATACCGAACTCAGCCCCAATCCTGCCAAACCCGGAGAACCTGTTGTTTTGAGTATTCAACGCATTGTCGATCTCAACCAAAATCAACAGCTCATTCAAGCACCCACTCCACAACTGCCAGAGATTCAAGGTTTAAAACTGCTGGCTACCCAAACAGGTCAAAATATTTCGAGTCTGGATCAAAGCATGCGCATGATTCAGACCTATGGTTTTACGCTGGTAGCAGATAAGGCAGGAGAATACAGAATTCCTGAACTGGCTCTGGGAGATGAAAACGGAAAGGCGATTCAGACCCAAGCCATCAACTTAATTGTTAAAGCCCCAGAGAAGCCATTCACTTGGACATGGATACTCCTCCCCATATTCTTAATTCTGGGCGGAGGAATGATTTTTCTGAAGCAAAAAAAACACACCAAGTCTCAGCAGCCTAGACCCCACTCTATTTCAATCGCACAGAATGCGCATCGCTCATCCATAAGCCAAACAGATGAACCCTTAAGTCTCGAAAATATTAGAAACAGCTTTAAACAAACTTTACTTGACTATGACCCCAATCTGCACAGTGGCATGACTACCCAGGAAATTTGCAATTTTCTAGCCGAAAGTCCGAAATGCCCCCCTCAGCTGCCCAATGAAATTGAAGCGTTTTTAGAATCATTAGATGCCTATCGCTTTCAAGCAATCAAACCAAGTATGGAAGTTTTAAAAAATCTTGAAATGTCGGCAAATAAACTCATTAAGCAACTGAAATCATAAGTGTTTACAAATTACAATAATTTCTTCTGAAATGTGTCAAAGGCTATATTCTCTGATTTAAACTTATGTTATGCTTGTTTGACAGTGGATCATAGGAATCAGGCTCATTGACTGGGATTGCACCCCATGTCAGGTTTCCATTGCCCCGGAATAATCACGTTTGGAATGCACACCCCGGAGAATATGCTGGAAAATACAACTGGCAACCAGGAATGGACTGTTGGAGACTATACCCTTCTTAAAGAACTATCGTCTCATATAGGAAGCCGTCTCTTTCTCGCCCGAAATCTTCAGGGCAAACGCGTCATTCTTAAACAGTATCAAGCCGATAGACGCAGCAACCTCAGTGAAGAAGAACAGATCCAACGCTTTCGACGGGAATGTGAAATTCATCAATTTTTACACCATCCCCGTATCATTCCAGCGATTGAAGTCTTCGAGGCTCAAGGCTTACCCTGCTTGGTTTTAGAATATATTCCAGCCCCCAATCTTGAAGAAAAACTCAAATCAGGACAGCGTTTTACACTCTTAGAAGCACTTGATTTAATTCAACAACTCTGTCAAGCGCTCCATTACCTGCATGAACAAGGCGTCATCCACCGCGATATTAAACCTTCAAATATTTTAGTAAATAACGAAAATCGATTATTTTTAACTGACTTTGGCTGCTCAAGACAGGTTTTTGCGCCCCAATTAACACAAACCAGAATGCTTCAAGGTACGCTTGCCTATATGTCTCCTGAGCAAATCAACTGTGATGTCGATTTAGATTACCGTACAGACTTGTTTTCTACGGGTATTGTTTTTTATCAGCTTCTGACGGGTCAACTCCCGTTTACAGGGGAGGATCAGAATGATTTGGCTCAGAATGTTCTGAAGAGTTCTCCCCCCAGTTTACAAAAACTCAACCCTTGGATTCCAGCTTCACTTGAAAGTCTGATTTTTAAAAGCTTGCAAAAAGATCGAGATTATCGCATCCCCACAGCCCGTAAAATGGCGCAGGAAATTGAACTGCTTTTGGAAGACGCTGATATTTACTACGCCGAAGGCAGAATGCGTCTTGAAGAACTGCATCAAGCTGATGCCGGGCGGGAATACTGCCTCTTGGCCCTACAAAAAAATGGCTACCACTTGCCCTCACTCAAAATGTTGGGGCATATTTACCAAGAGCGAAAAGAATGGCCCCGAGCCCGTCGTTGTTTTGAACGGATTTTAGAGACCGCCAAAGACGATCCTTCGATTTATTTTGCTTTGGGTCAGATTGAAAAAGCTGAGGGCTTTATTGAATCTGCCTGTGTTTTACATGAGCAGGCCTGGAAATTGGATCCCCAAAATAAAAATTATCATTTTGAAGTGGCACACTTATTGCATAAATTGAATCGTCGCTACGAAGCGTTGGCACATTTTCAACAACTGATGCAAACCTGGCCTGATTGGGCTCCTCCCTATGCTGAAGTGGCACATATCTATTATTTAGAGGGTCACCGAGAAACTGCCCTGGATCATTATCGCAAGGCAGCTGAACTGGATCCTGCACACCCCCCCACACGTTACGCGCAAGCCACATTGGCACATGAAATGGGCTTTTACCATGAAGCCCTCAATCTCTATCAAATGTTGCTTAAAGCCCAGCCTGAATCCCATGAGATCCGCCATAATTTAGCCAATCTTTATTATCATCTGGGTGAATACGCTCAAGCCAATAAAATGATTCAGAATTTGTTAAACGAAGCGGAATGGCCTCATCTTCCAGAATGGGAAATGAGTTACCGACTGCAAGGCTTTATTTACGCCCGACTCAATCAACATGAAAATGCGATTGAGGCATTTAAACACGCCATCCTTTCGCGTCCCGATCAATTAGATGCCTATCTTTACCTGGCATTTGCCTACCGTGAATGCCTGCGTTTAGAAGATGCCGTAAAAACATTGGTCTATGTCTCACAGCTCCCCGTCGGAGCCTCTGAGGCAAGTGTTTATTTCCTCTTGGCCCGCGCCTATTATGAGCAAGGCAAAGAAAAAGAGTCGCTGAGAGCACTCGAACAATGCCAGGCATGTACACATACCCTCTCCACTGCCATGGCTCAACAAATACAACAGGATATTCAGTTTTTAAAGCATAAACTCAGTCTTGCAAACCCCGAGAATGATCTGGCACTTCAAACAGAATTGAAAAACACGCGTCAACAAACCCTATTGCTCTTTTCAAAGCCTCTCAAAAACCGTCAAAGCGCTGGTTAATTTTTTTTGATGAAATTGTCTTGCCTCAAATGGGCCGCTCTGCTTCCGCTTATCCTCAACTTAAATGCCTGTTTTCCACAAAACAGTATCAATTTAAGTGTATCCATCCCACTGACCGGCCCAGAAGCGCCGCGCGGTCAAAGTATCGTCAATGCACTGCTACTCGCTGTTGAAGAAATCAATCAATCTGGCGGCATCGCAGGCAATACCATTAGTTTAAATATTCGCGATCACCGAGGCGATCCCACCCTTGCACGCGAAAACAGTCGTGATCTCTTGAAACTAAATTCAAAAGGCCTTTTCTTTTTAGCGGGAGCAGAAATCAGTCAGGAAATTTTACCGCATTACTTAGAAAAAAAGCTCTTGGTTCTGGCCCCAGGGCGCATTCAGCTTGAAAATCCTGGTACGGCACATGGTATCATGCAAAACCTCGCCAACCCCGATCAGGAAGCTCAAAGCCTGATCAATTATCTCGTAAAAAGTGGCTATAAACGCTTCGCAATTGTCACAGAACCCGAAAGTCTTTTTGCACGGGCCTTGCAAAAAGCATATCAACGTCAATTAAATTTCTTTCAACTCAAAACTGTTTCTCAAATAATCCAAAACTCAGAACCCTCACTCAAAAATATTCAAAACCTGCTTGAAAATGAAACCGAAGTTATTTTATATGCGGGAGGTTATTCAGGTGCCGCTCAATGGGCTCAAAATCTTTCCAATCTTAACCTCAATTTGGTATTGGCAGGTCCACAAGACTTATTTGATAAAGAATTCATCCGGCAAGCCGGAAAAAGCAATGTTCAGAATGTTCTTACCGTCTTTCCGGATATGGAAACGCCTGAAGAATTCAGCAAAAAGTATCGGAGCCGTTTTGGAGAGACTTCTCCTTTGGCCACATTAACCTATCTCTCTGCCCACCAGTTATTTACTGCCCTCAAAGCCTCGCCGCAAGCACCAGAAGTCTTCCTCAGCGCTCAGAAATTCAGTCCTGGTCAGGCATTCTTGCATCCTCCCATGGCACGTTTACCAGAAAACTATCTCGTACTCTGGCAGCCCGATTCATTGGGTCAATTCAAGAAACTCCCCTCACCACAAAGGCCTTTATTGCAAAAATCTGGCATCCTGCTGGGAGAAAAAGGACGAAATCGGGTTCAGAAGCGCCCCGCAGCCAAGCGTTGATTTAAATCACCCAAAGCTTCTTGCATATGCTGGAACTGATGATTTCCCCCTGAAAACACTTGGCTGGAAATTTGCCAGGATTCGAGCAGGGCAGCATGTTCTGCAGTGGGCAAAACTTCATCGTCCTGGTCTAGATAGGCCAAAATACGGGAAGAAGCGGCACGTACCTTCTCTGCATTTAACTCCAATTCAAGCAAGGCATTCAATTCGGCTTGCGTCCAGGCATAGCTCTCCTGGGTTTTACAATTCTTCAGCGTTCCCAAATATTGACGCAATCCCCCAGCCACATTCTGCAAGGCCGGATTGATCAAAACTGCCCTGACAGGAAATTCCAAAGCCAAATTCAAGCTATAAAAGCCCCCCAAAGAGGAACCCAGTAAAAAAATTTCTGATTGGGGCAAACGCGAGATCAAGGCCCTTAAAAAAGCCATGGCCTCGGCCGGATCTACTGGCAAAGTAGGATTTAATACAGATTCAGCGCCATAGAAAGCTCTCAAGGCATCAACTTTATTGCCATACCCCGCAGAATTAAAACCATGCACATAGATCCAATACATTTTAATCACCTTGTTTAAAATCTTCTCAGCTGAAGAAACTCAAGTGATTGTATCACGCTCACAGGCAACGCGAACCCTGAGTCATGTTAGAATTCAGGCAGAAATGAAACCTTTTAAGCAATGATAACGTCTGTATCAACACGTGCTGAAAGAGTCTTCAGCCAACTTAATTTGTCTAAAAATATACGAGGTATAACGATGCAACTGAAAAACATTTTGGGAACCCTGGCTCTGGCTGCGATGATTTCACCTTTGGTGGCCTGCGGCCCCACTGCTCCTCTGGCCACAACCTCTACAGGGCAAGAAGTTCAGGGAGATAAGGGAATTTCGGGTGCCGTAACAGGTTCAAAAGTGGGCATTTCCACAAAAATTGCAGTCTATGGCGCGTTTATGAATGTCTCTGGCAATAAAATTGATACCCAGAATAAAACCATTGAAAGTGATACCACTTTAGCGGTTGCCCCCGTAAAAGACGGAAAATACAATTTTGCCTTGCCCAAAGCCCCCCAAAAAGCACAGGGAGCAAACTTTAAAATTTTCGCTTTTAACGATGAAAACGGAAACAGTCTCTACGATGAAAATGAATTGAAGTCCAAAGAAGCCAATGTTGTCTTTGCCGTTGTAGGCGGCTATGCCGGTTCAAAAGATGCTGATGGCAATATCGTACTTGATATTCTCTCTGATTTCAAAGATTTCGACTTCAAATTAGATTAATTTCAACAAATATGATAAGCGTCATAAAATATGGCGCTTATTTTTGTTATCACTAACCAGCAATACGTCTTGCCCCCTGAAAACGCTGCGAAAAATAGTCTGAATCCAGGCGATCATAGGAAACCACACGCCCCGTGCGAGGTGCATGAATAAACTGAGCTTCGCCAGCATAAATGCCCACATGATCGACAATTTTTCCTGAGATGCTAAAAAACACCAAATCTCCTGGCAACAATTCCTGACGAGAAACTGGCTGGCCTTCCAAAAACTGCTCATTGGCCAATCGCATCATACCGATGCCTCTCAGGCCAAAAACATAATGTACAAGACCAGAACAATCAAATCCCTGCTCAGGTGTCTCTCCCCCATAACGGTAGGGTATGCCAATCATTTTTCTGGCAATTTCCACAACAGGCGCAGACTGAGTGGTGGACTCCCAAAACCCCTGTGGCAAACGGTCACTTGAGCGCACGGGCAATTCAGTTAAACCAGAGCTGCTTTGCAAATCAGGTGGTTTTACTTTCCAGTTTGAGGTGTTTTTCGTCTGTTTATACGTTTGAGTTTTCTCAGACTTTAAATCTGTGACTGGGTATTTTCCTGGATCAAACAAGACCAAACGAGGTTTGCCATTGGATTTTTGCAGGCTCACCAATTTGGGTTTGGGTTGATCCCACTCACGTGAAGCAGATTGAAAATGGGCACTGCAGCCTACCAAACTCAGTGCAAAACTCAATAGAATAGAATGTTGAAGTCTCATGATCTTATTTTGCGTGATCTTCAATAGGCAGATTTGTGATCAATATCTCAAAACGGATAAAATTGCTTTTTTTTTGTTCTCAAACTAAACTGTAGTATGTCACAGGGTCTTTTCATAATGCACAAAATTGATTAAAATCAAAGTTTAGAACTGACACGTATCAATTTAATAGTTTGAGATATCAAGCTAAAATTAACTATGAAGCTATGTGACTATTACCTAGAGTCAGTTTGACGAAAAGCCTCTCCACAAAGTAGGTAGGTTTTGCTTCTGCTGCACACAATATAAGGGGAAAAGAAATGCAACAACATGATTTAGAAAAGGCTGTTGAAGTCGCGCCTGATATTTTTTGGGTTAGCCAGAGAGATCCGAACAGCCTTCTGCAAATTAATGTCTTTTTAAGACGCTTTCGAGCGGATGGAAGAGCCATTAATTTTTTAATCGACCCAGGCCCTTCTGATTTTTTCCCAACTATTTCTCGCAAGGTCGGCTCCATCATTTCGGATATCACCCAAGTCCAAATGTACTCAATTAACCATCAGGATCCTGATGTGGGAATGAATTCAACCTTTATTTCAAAAATGAATCCCCGTTCTCTCTGTTTGTGTACTGAGGATACCTGGCGTTTGATCCGTTTCTTTGAAATTCCTTCGAAAACCTATAAAAACATTCACAGTTTTGATCAAAGAAGAGTCACCCTGGCGACGAGTAAACAACATGTTCTGGATTTTGTGCCAACACCCTATGCACACTTTGTAGGTTGTTTTGCCATCTATGATCGTCAGGCACGTGCTTTGTTTACAGGTGATTTGCTCGGCGGCTTAAATCCGCCTGGTAATTTAGATCTCTTTGCAGGAGAGGGACATTGGGACGGCATTAAAACTTTCCACCAGATTTATATGCCATCGAAAAAATCAGTCCAATATGCCATTGATGCGATTCGCGCTCTGGATCCTCCCCCCCTGATGATTATCCCCCAACACGGGGCAATCCTTCAGGGAGAAGTCATGGAGACCTTCCTCAACAGACTTTACAATGTGGACATGGGAATGGATCTCTTCGGTAAACAAAACGAGGAAGAACTCATCCGTGGCTACAGTGATGTGATCGCCACCCTGTATCAGCGCTTCCTGGCCTTTGTTGGCCCCGAAGAAGTGGAATTGCTTTTTGACTTTGCGGATCGCAAACAAGATTTAATGCATCTTGTGGATATGGATATTCAAGGTTTGAAGAAAATTTTCGCTCAGCCGGAACAAGCCTTGGGGCTTTTCCTGAACCGCATCGCTCAGTACCATGACCGCGGCGTCGTCAATGAAATTAAGTCACTTGCGATTAAAGAGACTTTGCAACGCCGTTTGCCCCTGCCCATGGATCATCTCTACCAAGATGCTTTTGAAGACAGCAGTCGGGCTCCTCAGGGCATTCTGGACAATGAAGAAACCCTCTTGGATGGTGACGCCATGTTGATGGGCTAGGTCCATCCCTTCTAGGCCACCTGTAAAGGGTGGCCTTTTTCGTTTCTTCGCTTTCGTCGCTCTTGAAACCAGCCTTAGTCAGTGCCTAGAATATTAAAATCATGAATAAAGATGAGCTTATCGCCTGGATTGCACTGCCGTTTATTGTCTTGCTCGGCTTCCTGCTGGCATGGGCAGGAAGTGACGGGGGAAAAGCCTATGCCTCCCTTCCTGTCTTTTTCTGGTGTGCCATCGTGTCTTTTGGTATTCAGTGGCTGGCTTTTATACCTGCATTCTTCAAACAAACTGAAAAATTTTATGATTTAACAGGAAGTCTGACCTATCTCACTTCCTTAGGCCTTGCTTTATATCTCAGCGGAGATTTTGATTTTTCCTCACTCTTACTCAGTCTCTTGATAACCCTTTGGGCTGTGCGCTTGGGTTCCTTTTTATTTCTGCGTATTCAAGCAGTGGGTGAAGACAGTCGATTTCGTGAAATCAAGAAAAGTTTTCCCCGTTTTCTGGTCGCCTGGAGTCTTCAGGGGTTGTGGGTTATTTTTTCAATGGCAGCTGCTTGGGCTGCCATCACAACGCAAAGCAAAGCAACTCCCAACCTCCTGACGGGTATGGGAATATTGATTTGGTTGATCGGTTTTGGCATTGAGGTGATTGCAGATCAACAGAAAAGTAATTTTCGAAAAAGCCCAGAAAATGCGGCTCAATTTATTCAATCGGGTCTTTGGGCTTGGTCACGACATCCCAATTATTTTGGTGAAATCCTGCTTTGGGTGGGTATTGCCTTGATCGCATTGCCCCAACTCAGGGGCTGGCAAGTATTGACCCTGGTCTCCCCCCTATTTATTACACTCTTGTTAACTCGAATCAGTGGAATCCCCCTTTTGGAAGCAAAATCCGATTTAAAATGGAGTGGTCAAGCCGACTACGAGCACTATAAAGCAACTACGCCAGCCCTGATTTTACGCCCACCAGCCAGAAAATATATCAACAAGGATCCCGAATGACGTATTATTTCAGAAAACTCACAAGCACAGATTTTCCATTGCTCTTAAAATGGTTGAAGCTTCCCCATGTTCTGGAATGGTGGAATGATGGCGATGATACCCTCGAAAAGGTTGCTCAGCACTATGGAACCCCTGAAGCAGGCGTAGAACGCTTTATCCTGATAGAAATCAAGCAGGAGAAGGAACTGCCCTTGGGATATTTTCAATATTATCAAGCAGAAGCTGGAAGCATTGGTATTGATCAGTTTCTTGGCTCTCCGGAGTCCCTGAATCAAGGCCTCGGAACCCAAACCATTCAAGCCTTCATCACCAGAATCAGACAGGAAAAAGGCCCGGTCAGTATTCTTGTGGATCCTGAACCAGAAAACAAAAGAGCCATTCGCTGTTATGAAAAAGTGGGCTTTCAATATGCATACACGGTTCCTTCAGTGGACAAACCTGGGAAGTCAGCTTATATCATGATCTACCCATAATTTTGCGGTATAAAATCGTAAGTCTCACTGCCTCTCGCAATCGAGAGGGGAAATTCAGGCTGAAAAGGGCACAGAAAAAGCCGCTCAACTGATTGAACGGCTTTTCAAGAATCAATGATTGTATTGACTGAATTAAGATCTTCCCACCACTTCAATCTCAGAAAGCCCGGGCGATTGACTGTTGTCTTTGGTAAAGGTCAATCGAACAGAGGTGGCTCCATCTACAGGTTTGCTCAAAACCAGATTTAAATCCGTTTGCTGAGTTGGCAAGGTGATTGTTTCACTGAGCAAAACCCCTTGGGGGCTGCTAATTAAAAGCGAAACCTCTTGAATTGTCAGCCCCTCTAAACGTTCGCGATTGCCCCTGAGATTAATCCCAAAGATTCCCACGGGCTGAGGGAAACTGATCTCAACGGTAGGCAACTTGCCTGTACTGGGCGTATCACTGGCAGATGAAAACCAGGAGGTGGTGAGTTTTCCATCTGTCAGGCGGTTTTTTTCAAAGGTTGGATTGAGCTCACTGCTGACAGAAAGCGAAACATTGGGTTGACGGGCCAAATTCCAATCTACTGAGAGCGGATTGGGATCCTGGGGTTTCACCACATTGATCTTCTGAGCGGTTAAGACAGGTGCTGAGAGGACAGGCGCGGGCTGTGCAGGCAACTCAACCGCCTGAGAAAGATGGGTGGGGGTTGGGCTGGCTGTCGCCTTCGCCGAACTTACCAATTGCTGAAGCAAACCAGCAGCCCCTGAAGCAGGCGTCGCCGAGGGTGAGGGAGCCAAGACCGTTCCAACCGTATTGATCAAATCCAAAGCCTCACAGGCACTGAAACTGCTGAGGGTGATCAAAACTGCAAGAAATTTTAAAACGGGAACTTGATGGTTTTTCAATTTATTTAAACTGGCCACGTTCATTGAGTTTGCTAACACCCTCGGAAGTTGCTTTGGCATAGCCTTTCATTTCAGAAATATCTGTTGCAATGGTACGGGTTTGCTTGGCAAGATCTAAAGTGTATTTCCGAAGCGCCTGGACTTCTTTCAAGAGTTCGGCAGAATTTCCAGCTTGATCAGCGGCCACCAAGGGCTGAACAAAGGCCAACATGCCTCCGGCAACCAGCCCAGATACTACGCCCATGATAAATTTTCGATCTTTCAACATTACGCTTGCCTTTCTCCCGGAATTTTCCGGCCAAAATCTTTAAATTGTAAGGAATCAGACTCTATTTTATACAGTGCCAGAACTTCGCGCAAATTCATGGCCGTTGTATCCTGCATCGAAAAGCCCAAAAGCGCGAGGCCTTGCGTAACGGTTTCTTGATCAGCAGCTTCAACTTCCAGGTAGGGGGGCATACCGGCCCATTCATCTATCTCGAAATGAAGCCCCGGCATTTGCCAGGTCTCTCTGATTTTTTCATCAATTCGGATGCGGACAAAGCCCAATTTCAGTAGAAATGACTCCATCATTTCAGGATCATCAACCAGGGTTTCAGTTTCATCGGCAATTTTAAACTGATCGCGTGAAACCGTTTTTTTGAGTGTCAAAAGACTTTTCTGTCTGCCTGTTGCCAAATCCCGCATCTGACGAATACGGATATAGCTACCATCCTCTTGTTCATAGAGACGCCTGTCATGAAAATCGTACATGCGATTTTGCTGAAACTCATAACCCGTCTGCGTACAACCTGCAGCGCTGAGTTTCTCTCGAATCTCTTGGGGATCAATATTGAGGAGTTTTACTTCGATTTCCATGTTTACCCAGCTGATCTTATCTTCAGTCAGCTTAGCATGTGGGCTTTCAGGGATTCAACAGCTTAGCGGAATGCCCATGCTTTAATTACGCAGTGCATTGTCAAAACTCACCAAGCCATTCCCAAATTGGTCATCGCGACCCACTGCACCCAAGTCAATGGCTGTAGACTCAATTTTCTCACGCACTTCTGCAGGGCTGAGATAGGGATGCAGGCTCCAAATCAGAGCGGCTTGAGCAGAAACCATCGGTGTGGCCATAGACGTACCATTCAGCGTGGCATATTTTTGAGGCAACCCCATTTTATTGGCGGTGACTTCATAGGTTGGAAAAGTTGAAAGAATGCCAACACCCGGCGCAACTACATCCAATTCGGCACCGCGATTTGAAAAGCTCGCCAATTGGTTTTGTTGATTGATGGCACCCACACATAAAAATTTACTGGCAGCGGCTGGATAGCCAATCGCTCCACCATCATTCCCCGCAGCAGCGACAATCAACGCCCCTTTGCGTTCGGCATAACCCGCCAGAAAATTGGCAAGGGTACGCATCACCCCTCCCCCTGGAGGAGAACCCAAACTGAGATTGATGACTTTCGCGCCATTATTGGCTGCATAGGCAATGCCTTTGGCAATGGTAAACAAACTGCCTGAACCATTCGCGTCAAGCACTCTGACAGCCATGATTTTAACCTGGGGAGCCAATCCTGTCACACCTTCAGAATTGTTCATCTGAGCGGCAATAATGCCTGCAACATGGGTGCCATGGCCATGCATATCTTTGGGCTCGTAATCCTTATCAACATAATCAGCCCCTTTGATCACCCGTCCTTGCAAATCAGGGTGGTCATAATCAACACCTGTATCAAGCACTGCCACTGTAACGGCAGCATTACCCAGACCTGTTTGCGTCCAGACTTCAGGCATATGCAAGGCATTTAAATACCACTGATCCCCTGCCAGGGGGTCTTCAGCTCTAACCTGTACAGGCTCTGTTTCAGAACTTGCTGTATAGCGCGTATTCACAGGCATGGCCTTGGCAGAGGTTTCTTCTGTTGAACGGCCAAAGTACTTTTTGACCTTTTCCAAAAGACTCATCTGCACTTTAAAATTGAGATTGGGAATTGCGAATTCTACTGAGGGATCAGCCTGATAAGAAGCCAAAGCCTGTTGCAGATTTGTTTTTTTGGAAATTCGATGCAGTTGGGTGGTTTCATCTGAAGTATTAAAGGTATCGAGCACTTCGGCACCCATGGGAACCGCTTGGGTGCGAAAACCCGGGCGATATTTCACAATCACTTCGTTTTCAATTGGCTTGCTGGTTTCCAGATAAACCTGAGTTTGCGCAGTAGAAGCAGGTGTTTGAGCTTGAATCCCTGTAACCGTTAGATTCGTTTGAACAGGTGCCATAGATTGCATCAGGGAAGGTTGTGATTGACAAGCGGTCAATCCCAGCAGTAATAAAGGCAGTAATTTTGATTTCATTCAGGCGCTCTCTACTGTATTTCTCTATAAAATGTATCGCCTGAATGCCCCTCAAGGTTTCTTAAGAGCAAATTAATCTTTATTAAATTTATGCTTATTACTTCAATTGCTGAAGCTTGAAGCCTTTCGTTTCTAATAGGGACCTCAGACTGCTGGAGCCGCTTAAATGTCCCATGCCCACGGCGACCACGCTGGCCCGCTCTTTTAATACGGGTTCTAAGATTTTAATCCAGTTTTGATTTCGCGCTGTGACAATGGCTTGATAATATTCAGGCTCTTCAGCCCGATCCTCTTGATCAAATTTGGCCAAACTTGCAAGATCGCCAGAATTATAAGCTGTAATCACACGTTTCAGTTCGGCAATGCTGTCTTTCACAGGTTGGCTCAAATTCTTCTTCAAACGGGTAAACTGAATGTCATCACTGACCCCATCAGCCAAGGCCTGAATTTGTTCAGTCAGGGTCTCTAAATAGCCAATTTCAACCCCAGCGGCTTTAGACGTATTCATGAGCACCTGATCCATGATTTGAGCCGGTGAAACTGCGGGATCCGAAGGGGGAGATTCCAACATAAAATTGATAAACCAAGGCCGCAAGCGCATCAATACAGGGTCAGGCAGGTTTTGAGCTGTCAAGCGTGTTTTCAGCGTGGCCCACTCAGATTCACTCAGAGATTTTTGGTTATCGCGCGTGACATCCACTGCAAATTTCTGAATTTCAGAATTGATAGCCGCAGCATTGCTGACATCGGCTTCCATATAAAAACGAGCAGCAGATTTGAGTGCTAAAATAACTTTCTCAGGCGCTTGAAAACTCGCATCAAACGGGGCATGTACGGTTCCAATCAAATATGAAACCGGGGTCTCAGCCTGGGGAGGACGCACCTCCCAGACCAGAATATTTTTAAGGCCGGGTACTGAAACCGCGGTTTGGCTACCCGTATTCGTGATTTCTGAACTTGCCGTTGTTTTCTGATTTGAGCGGGTGAGGTTCTCAGTGGAATTTCCAGTTGTGACGGGCAATTGGGCGCAGGAAAAGCTGGAAAGTGTGAGCGCAAAACCCAATCCAAAAATCATCTGTTTCAACGGCTTCAAAATCTGCATAAACTGCCTCTTTCCTACTGAAAAACTTCGCTCCTGCCATTATACAGGAGCATCTTCTCTGAGTTCCAGCTTCTTAAGCAATCTCAATCAGAAGTCTGAAACCCAGATTCGGAAGCCTGCGCACAGCAGAAAGCCCCACCCTGAGACGGCAGGTACAACCTTCGGCAGGAGTATCAAAGGCCCCACTGCGCACAACGCGTTGCTTGCCATCTTCCGAAGGAGGGGGCTGACCAGGCAAAGGCTGATAGCGATCCTGAACCCATTCTCTGACATTGCCCAAGATATCAAACAGGCCCAAAGGATTGGGACGCTTTAAGCCGACGGGATGGGTCGTTTGATGAGAATTGCCTGCAAACCAGGCATACTGCTCCAAGTTTGCAGGATCATCGCCATAGAAATAGCGGGTAAGATTGCCTGCGCGACAGGCATATTCCCATTCCACTTCAGAGGGCAAACGATAATTCGCCTCCTGAAACTGATTCAAGCGATGAATAAACAGTTGGCAATCATCCCAGGAAACCTGTTCGACAGGCGCCATCGGATCTTGAAATTGAGCGGGTTGATTGTACATCAAAAACTGCCATTGTCTTTGGGTCACAGGTGTGGTTTGTAAATAGAAAGGTTTACGGGCCAGTTCAGAAAAACCGTTTTCTTGGGGCCCTACTCTGAAGACCTGAGAGCCTGAATAGCTGTCTGAACCCTGGTAGGGATGTATCAAAGCAAACTCCATCCCCAAGGAATTGGTAAGACGGGAAGGGTAGCTTGCAGCATGGGCTGAAAAGAGTCGATGGTGTGACTCTGGAATTTCTGAAATTTCTGAAGCCAGACGCGCATAATGGGCATCCAACCCCATGAGATCTGAACTGCTCTCGAAAGATACCTTTGGCTCTTTTTTTTCTGGCAGGGTTTCGAGAATTTTTTCAAGGTTTAATTCTTCTTCTGAAATCTCTTCTAAATCTTCGAGAGCATCCTGGGTCAGCCCTTGCTGTATCTGGCGGCCCAAGGGATCGGGTTTTGCTTCAAGCGGTTGTTGTTCAAGCGGTTCTGTTTTGAGGGCATTCAATCGCTCCTCAAGTTTGCGCAATTCTTCTTCTCGCTGCTTTAACTCCTCTTCACGTTTGTGCAGTTCAGCTTCCATGCGTTCTTTTTCAAGTTGTTGCTTTAGCTCTGCTTCTCTGAGCTTTGACTGTTCTGCTTCCAAACGCTTTTTTTCGGCATCGCGCTCGGCCAGTTCGGCTTCCCACCACAGTTCTTCTTCTTTGCTGCGCAGTTCTTCAAAGCGTTTGAGTTCAGCTTGTTTCCGCTGAATTTCAGCTTCCATTTCCTGTTTTTCAAGCACTTGCTTTTCTTCCGCAGCCCGAATCAAGGCCTGTTCTTGTTCCAAGCGTTTTTTTTCGGCATCGCGCTCAGCCAGTTCAGCTTCCCACCACAGTTCTTCTTCTTTGCTGCGCAATTCTTCAAAGCGTTTAAGTTCTTCCTCTTTGCGCTTAAGTTCTTCTTCTTTGCGTTGCAACTCTTCGAATTGAAAATCATCAGGATCATCGTCAATTCGCTGTGCACCGGTCACTTGCAGTGCGGCCTCAATCAGAAGCTTTACCCGATCCAAAGAAATCTCCATAAATGCTGCAGAAGCTAAAATGGCCTCTTCATCTTTGGGAGTGAGATACTGACGGGTGAGGCGCGGCAGAATGGCACTTTTTGTAAAATTTTCTTCAGCAGTACGGGTTTGACTCTCAGGGTCATTGAGTACAATTTGATTTGAGCGGTTGATCATATTCCGCCAGTTTTGAATACTGTCAGGCCGATTGCTCCAGCGAATCTCCAAGCCTTTCAGTAACCATTCTTCATCCTGCGGAGAAATATCAATGCCCAACTGAGAAGGAAGAATCAACTCAGCATCCCCTAAGAGCCGGTCACCGGGCACAGGTGGCAAGATCCCTGTCAGAGCATAATAGAGCGTTGCCGCCAAAGAATAGATATCTGTCCAGGGGCCTTGAATCCCATTGATTGAATATTGCTCTGCAGGAGCAAAACCTGGCGTCAGAAAGGCCAAAAGGTGAGTGGTTTGGCCTGACAAAGCCTGCCGGGCGGCCCCAAAATCGAGCAAAATGGGCTCTTTCTGAAGTGTCATATAAATATTGTCAGGTTTGATATCCCGATGATAAATCCCCTTTTGATGAACTTCTTCCAGTGCATCCAAAAGAGGCATCAGAAGGGCTTTCACTTCAGCAAAAGGAAGCTTTCCGCCACGGTTGCGGATATATTCTGTGAGGGTATCCCCTTCAAGATATTCCATCACAAAATAAGCTGTATTTAATGCTTTAAAAAACTGTCGGATCTTGATAATATTGGGGCTGCGAAAATTTGCAAGTAAGCGCGCCTCTGAAATAAATTTTTCTTTGCCCGCATTAAATCTTTCAGTCGCTGTGCCCAAGAAAGGCGCAACAGAAATACCATCCGTATCACGGTTTGCGAATTCAATCGGAAAATACTCTTTAATCGCAACCGCCATGCCCAGATTTCGATCGTATCCCAAATAGGTAATCGCAAATCCGCCATGCCCCAAGACGCGCCCAATATAATACTGTTCATTGAGGCGAAAGGGGGGACGCAGATAAAGTGGGCTCTCCTCCTCAAATTGAGGATAATGACAGCGGGTACACTCAGCCGTTTCCCAAGGAAGTATTAAAAAACAATTGATACAATACTTTTTTTTATCAGGCATAGCTTTAAACAGACATCACGCAGTTTCAACATGGTTGAGGATCTTTACCATTATATATGAGTCGGTCTGGGTAGCAGTAAGATGAAATAAGAGCCTAACCGATGTTTAGCACATGCAAGTCACAGAATTCAAAAAAAATATCTGATAAACTGAAGATCAGACTGATTTGGAGTATTTGCCATGCCTTCGCAAGAAGAGACCCCTCAAACCCCACCTTCCCCACTTCCTGGTAGCACACCCCCCGAAAAAAATTATTTTAATAAACAATATCTTTGGCTAGCAGGAGCCCTGATTCCCTTGGCCTTGATTGCTTTCAGCGTCATGAAAAGCGGAGAACAAAACCCAGCTTTGGCTGAAGCCTCCAAACCCCAGCGAATAAGTTTAACAGACAGAGATCTGCGCACATCCCTTCCCGCTTCAGGTCTTGAAGGGCAACCTGTCGAACTGAGCCTTCATCTTTTGCTCGCAAGCCATCAAGCCCCTGTTCAACTCAATTTAAGCTATCAGGATTTCGATTACGCAGGAAAAGCCATCATCGCAGAAAAAAAATTGGAATGGAACGGTTCACTGCTCAAAGTTCCCCTGATTTTTCAAAGCCCCGGACAAAAAGAAATTCAGTTAAAAGACAGCTCCAATCACCTTTTAAAAGCTCTAAAACTGAAAGTTACCCCTTTTCCTGCCAGTGTTTTTCCCAAGAAATGGGAAGAGTTTAAAAATTTGGCCCCCCACCCTGAACGTTTTCATATTTGGGCCAATCTCTTTTATGATGAAAAAACGCACCCCAATCAACGACAATACGTTCAAATCACCCATGAAGACCGTTTGATTGATCGTTTTCTAATATCTTCGGGTGCGGCAGGGCATATAACCCCTGTCGGAGAGTACAAATTGGGTTTCAAGGATTTCTATCCGCGTTCCAGCCGGTATAACAATACGCCCATGCCCTTCTGGAGTGCGATCAATGTCAACGGCAACCAAGGAGAATATGGTTTCCATTCACTTGAAGATGGCGGATATCTCTACCTTTTGGGCAAACCTGCCTCACACGGCTGTATCCGCTTAAGCCGTTTGCCTTCGGTTGAAACGGATCCTCAAACCGGTCAAAAATCGTGGGGAGATCGCGGGGGTGCCCGCTGGATCTTTGACAGGGTTCCCCCTGAAACCCCTGTGACAATCTTCAAACAGCCCTTGCCAGATTTTGAGTTTCAGGACTATGTCGCCTATTTGCAGGAAGCGAATAAAAAGTTTGCCCTGGAGCAGGCGAAAAAAGCTGAAAAGATCCGAAAGGCTTCTGAAGGGTAAGCTCCAACCGTTATACTGAAGTCCAAACTTTAGACCTCAGAAAGAAAATCCATGTTTGAATATGAATTGCAAGCGGTTTGTCCCCAAACAGGTGCCCGTGCAGGCCGCTTTTTAACCCAGCATGGTTGGGTTGAAACACCTGTATTTATGCCTGTGGGCACCCAAGCCACCTTGAAATCTGTTCCCCACAATCCCTTTCTACTTGAAATGGAAACTCAAATCATTCTGGCCAATGCCTACCATCTCTATCTGCGTCCAGGCACCGCCTTGGTCAAGCAAGCAGGGGGCTTGCACCGTTTTATGAATTGGCCACGCCCCATGCTGACAGACAGTGGCGGTTTTCAAATTTTCAGCCTGAATTCCCTATTAAAAATCTCTGAAGAAGGCATCCGCTTTCAATCCCCCCGCGATGGGGCCCATCATTTTATCTCCCCTGAAAAAGCGATGGAAATTGAAAACGATTTGGGCGCAGATATTATGATGGCCTTTGACGAATGCTTGGCTGCCGGGGTGGGCAAAGAAAAAACGCAAGAATCCGTTGCCATGACCTCGCGTTGGGCAGAACGTTGCTTAAAGAGTCACCAACGCCCCGAAGACCAAGCCCTGTTTGGCATCATTCAAGGGGGAATGTTTAAAGAACTCCGTGAAATGAGCGCCCGAGATATTACCTCGCTTAATTTTCCTGGCTATGCCATCGGTGGACTGAGCGTGGGTGAAAGCATGGAGGAAATGCACAAAGTTCTGGATTGGACAGTGCATTTACTGCCCCAAAACAAACCCCGTTATCTGATGGGCGTAGGCACCCCCGTTGACATGCTCAAAGCTGTGGTTTCTGGGATCGATATGTTTGATTGCGTTATTCCCACCCGTTTGGGCCGTCATGGCCAGGCCATGTGGCTCAATGATCGCGTGGTCTTGCACAATGCAAAAAATAAAGAGGATTTTTCGCCCTTGTTCAGTGAGTGTCAATGCCATACCTGTCAGCACTATACCAAGGCCTATATCCGCCATCTGTTTAAAGCAGAAGAACAGCTGGCGGGCACACTGGTCAGCATTCACAATATCCACTTTCTGGTTCATCTCATGCGGGATGCACGTCAGGCCATCTTAGCAGGGCGCTATGGTGATTTTCTCAGCGAGCGGGGGTTGGGCTTAGAAAATACCGTTGAGACCTAAAATATCACCATTGCCGTTGAAGCCCAAACTGATTTCCAGAGGGGCCCAGGGACGCCAGGCCACCTCAAAACCACTGGCTGGAGAAAGAAAAGTCCAGCCATTCGGGGGAAGCGTCAGATAAAAACCAGGGATTAAGTTCAGACGCAAACGCAATTGCTCAGAAAAAAGATACGAAAAACAGGCCCCCATCTCAATCCCAATCGGTGAAATTTCTTCACTAAGGGTGTGCCCAGGCAAATTCAGTTCACCAAAAACGCCTGCCAAACCTGAAATATAAAAGCCATCATTGGCCAGCATCAGATATTGCATATGCGCATAATAGCGGCTGATTCCAAATTGTGCGCCATAGTAAAAAGGGACTGCGCCTCCCGCTCCCAAGCGGATTCTGTCCTGAAAAGGAAATTCAAGGCCCAAAGCAGGGGCTGAACCACTTCCAAGCACCCACTTCTGGGCATCTGCGCCAGGCAGGCTGGAAGCCTGGACAGGCGAAGAAAGAGCAAACAAACTCAAGAGGATCAGGTATCTTCGCATCAGAAGCGGTAATTGAAACCAAAAATATCACCGTTGCCATTAAAGCCACCTGTGACTTCCAATTGTGGAATGGGGTGGTAGCCCACCTCGATTCCCCCGCCAGGCGGGAAAAGACCCCAGCCTGTAGAATTGGGAAAAGCAACACCTGGCACAATATTGACCCGCAAACTGAATTGCTCATTAAAATGATAGGCAACGCCCAAGCCAAACTGAATTCCCACGGGAGAGAGTTTTAAATCTTCACGCTGAGAGGTATTGATATCGCCAAAGACACCCAGAATTACTGAGACATCCATACTTTCATTGTTCATAAAACGGTAGTTGAGATGGCCGTCATAACGTGTAAAGCCAAAAGCACCATAAAAAAAGGGCATGGCCACAGACCCGCCCAGGCTGAAATTTTCAGCCAAGGCAAAGTCCAATGAAAAACCAGGGGAAGTTCCCAGCCCCAATTTAAAGCCAGAAAAATCTGCCTGGGGCATGGTAGAAGCCTGAACAGGTACAGCAATGAAACAAAATAAGCTGAGTAAAGCAAGCGTATATTTCTTCATACCCTCTAGCTTAACCATTCAGCAGGCAGAAATCAATCAGAATAACGGCTGCGTTCCAAATTCCGCTGACGGAACGATTTATGTATTTGCTTCCATCGCTTCTTTTCCTCGATTTGTGCGATTTGACTGTGTTTTCGCTCTTGATGCGCTTCCTCACGCATCAATTTACGATAATTTTGCCAACGTCCAGGCTCCAAAACACCAGACGCCAAGGCTTCCTGAACAGCACAGCCTTTTTCTTGTCCATGCTGACAATTTCTGAAACGGCAGGCTTGAATCAAAGCTTGAATTTCTTCAAAACTATGTTCTATCCCACTTCCCGCTTCCCAAATCTGCAATTCACGCATCCCTGGGGTATCCAAAATCAGGGCTTCCCCTGGCAATTGCAGTAAATCGCGACGTGTGGTGGTATGTTTGCCTTTGTCTTGAAAACTGCTGAGTTCGGAAGTCAATTGTCTGTTTTCTCCCAGCAGTGCATTGACGAGGGTCGATTTCCCCACACCTGAAGAACCTAAAAGCGCCACGGTTTTTCCCGATCCCAACCAGGGATTCAATTGTTCAATCCCTTTTCTTTCAAGCGCTGAAAGCACCAAGATTGGCACCCCTGTAGCAATTCTTTCTATTTCAGAAAGCGCAGCAGTGGGATCTGAAACCAAGTCAGCCTTATTCAGAACAATCACAGGTTGGGCATTGCTTTCCCAGGCGATGGCCAGATAGCGCTCCAGTCGCCTGAGGTTAAAATCATGGTTCAAGGCCATGACCAGAAAAACCGTATCTAAATTTGCTGCCACCACCTGGGCTTGATCGCGGCTACCGGCTGTTCTGCGAATAAAAGCACTGCGTCGGGGCAAAACGGCTTCAATCCGCCGTTGCGCGCGTGAATTGTCTAAAACCACCCAGTCGCCCACGGCAGGAAAATCTTCGCGCCCCATCGCCTGGTGTCTGAATTTTCCGCTGATCTCAAGTAATTCTTCGCCAGCTTCAGAGACCACACGCCACAGATCGGGATACTCACTGATCACGCGTGCAGCCAAAACGGGGTGAGCTTGAAAATCCTGAAAAAAAGCTTGGAAAAAGGGGCTCCAGCCCCAAGAAGATAATACGTGCATGAAAAACTCCTGTAAATTTTGGGAAAGATCCCGACAGGAGCCAGGCTGATTCGCTTAAGCGATCAGAGCGGGCCTGTCAGGTAGATTGTTTGGGAAAAGGATAAAAACACGCATCAACAAGCCCTCCTTTGAATAGAAAAAATGTGTAACCGATTTCTTAGACGGAACACAAAAATTAAAAGTTCCACTCAGTTTGATTTTTTTCAAAAAAATTCACCCCCCTCTGTCAAACTGGGTTATTCTGTTTCAAAACACAGAAAGACACAGGCACGATGGAAACCCACCAGGAGATTATCCTTGCAGTTCATGGCGGAGCAGGCACCCTCTTTAAAGGCCTAATCTCTGAACAAAGAGAACAGGGCGCGCGTGCCGGGCTGGCAGCGTCGCTTGAAGCAGGTCTGAAAGTCTGGCAAGCAGGCGGCAGCTGTCTGGATATGGCCCAGGCAGCGTTGATTGAGCTAGAAAACTGCGAATATTTTAATGCCGGGAAAGGTTCTGTTTTTAACCATGCCGGTGAAATTGAGATGGATGCTGCCCTGATGGAAGGTGAAACCCTCAGCGCAGGTGCTGTAGCAGGCGTGAAAGGGGTAAAAAACCCCATTCAGTTAGCCCGCAAGGTTTTAGAACACTCAGCACATGTGCTCTTGATCGGGGCAGGCGCAGAAGCCTTTGCCCAAGAACAGGGGCTGGAATTTGAACCCCCAGCTTATTTTTTTACAGACTACCGCTGGCAGCAGTTGCTGGTTTTGCGCGATAAACAGCAAACGGCTCTGGATCACGCTGAAGCCCCTCCTTCCTTTGGCACAGTCGGAGCGGTTGCACGTGATGCAAGAAACAACCTGGCATCAGCCACCTCTACGGGCGGTATGACCAATAAACGTTTTGGCCGGGTAGGCGATTCCCCACTGATTGGCGCAGGCACCTATGCCGATAACCGCAGCTGTGCTGTTTCAGCGACAGGGCACGGTGAATATTTTATTCGCAGCAGCCTGGGCCATGAACTTTCCTGCCAGATGAGACTGGCCCAAAAAAACCTGTTCGAAGCCGGTCAGGCAGCGATGCTGGAACTGGCAAGACTGGGTGGAGAAGGCGGCCTGATTGCCCTCGACGCACAGGGAAACTGCATTTTACCTTTTAATACAGGGCGCATGTACCGTGGCTGGCTCAAACCAAATGGAGAACGTGGAATCGCAATTTATCCGTAAATTTTGAATCCTTTTGATTTTCGAGCAGCCACCAGAACAAAAGCGCAAACAGAAGGGCGATCAAGAGCGTCAAAACTTTTCGGATATGCGGAGGAAGAGTTTTCAAGCCCGAAAACTCGCCAAAAGTCTCTGCAGGGCAATCGGGGCGGCCCCTGCTTTTAAACCCGGAATTTCGCCCTGGGTCAACCCCGCAACCGTATCGGCCTGTATCAAGGCGGGTATTTTTCGCTCTGACAGGTAACAAGCGAGACGAAGTTTGCGATGCAATTCCCAAACTGGTCGCTGCGCTTGAATAAAAGCGTCCATTTCTTCAGGGGTTTGGTGAGAGCTCAAGGTCTCTTGAAAGGCCTGCGTCAAATAGGGCTCAGCCACCGCCAGCATAAAGTATTCAATAATTTCTCGTGGATAGGAAGCCTGACCAAAGAGCGACTCATAACGGCCCAAAATACGTTCGAGTAAAGCGAGAAAGGGTTGGCCCCAATTCCGGCTCTGATTAAAATGCTCACCCTGTTCATGATCAATATAGGCCACCGTAATTTCTGGTGCATAACCCACCTCATAATGGGATAAAAATTCAGCCGTTAAGAGCCAATCCCAGGAGCTGAAACCATGCCCCAGCGCTTCAGGATCCGCAGCAGAAAGCTCAAAAAGTTGAGCTTTACGAAAAAGCGCTCCCCCCCCAAAAATGGGGTTGATTAGACCACAACGTTGCAGTTCTTTGCGGGTATCTGCCAGACAGGGTTCAGAATAATAGGGCCCATATTGTTTAAGCCTTAGTTGTGTACCCTTAAAATGCAAATAATAATAGCCCCCGCCTGCCATCGCAATCCAGGGAAATTGCTCAAAAAGCTTCACGGTGCTTTCTAAACAGTTGGGCATCAGGCAATCATCATCCGCCAGGGACATCACCCATTCACTTTCACAGGCCTGATAGAGCATGCCCATGGTGTCATAAACTCCAGAGTTCTGAGCCTTACGAATATACGCAATGCGAGAGTCTGAAGCCGCTAGCATTTCGCACCAGATTTGAGTCCCATCAGAAGAACCATCATCCCCGATGATGAGTTTCCAATCGGAATGGCTTTGAGCCAAGACGCTTTGGACGGATCTTTGCAAGAGAGGCAGCCGGTTATAGGTAGGAATGAGGATCGTCACTTGGCTTGAAGAAACCGGGGAAAGCCAGGTGATCAGTGACGTTTGGGAGAATTCATCTGAAACCCAGGTTTCGAACGCCTGTGGAGCATATTCAATAATAGAATCTAAACTGACGTGTTTGCGTCCCGTCAATAAAAATACCACATGGGCTGGCCAGGCTTGCGCTCGCTCACTAATCTGCTGATAGGCTTCCTTCAGCAAATCCAAGACATCCATTTTCAAACGCGCTTGACCGGGTTTTTGCAGTTCAAGACGCGTCTGCTCTCCCAATGCTGAGTGCCAGTGCTTTTCAAAATCATCAAGCTCTGATGCCAGCCACTGACGACACAGGTCAAGATAGGTTTGAGAGGGAGAGGCTGCCATGACTAATTTCCTTCAAGGCCTGAGAATTCGCTGAGAAGCGAGGACCAGGGTATAATTTACCAGATCTGAAGGGGTCTGCCCAGTTTAGCAGCTAGTCAGAATCAAACAAAAGAAAAAGGGAAACCCATGCCTGAAGCTTTAAAAATCATATCGATTGGGGGAGCCACCCAGGATGTCTTTGTGCGCAGCGAAGGCGCACAAATCATGAAACTCAGCGATCGACTGCATGAAAAAGCCTGGTTAGGTTTTGAATATGGCGCAAAAGTCAATGTGGAGGCCATTCGCTTTACCATTGGCGGAGGGGCCACCAATACCTCGGTCGCTATGGCCAAACTGGGCCTGCATACTGCTTGTTTGGCCAAAATCGGGCCGGATACAGCTGGCCAGAGCGTGAAGAAAGAGCTTGAATCCCATGGGGTCTCGACGGATCTCTTACTGACAGGAAGTTCAGAAACAGGCTACAGCGTGATTTTAACCAGCTATGAAGGAGAACGTACCATTCTCAGTTTTCGAGGGGCAAATCAGGAAATTCTTGCTGAAGAGCTGGATTGGAAAGCCCTAGAAAGCGCTGATTGGCTGTATATTTCATCTTTGAGTGGCCCTTCCTCAGAAATTCTGGAACCGCTTGCAGATCTCTGTCAGAAAAAAAATATCAAAATCAGTTGGAATCCTGGCTCAAGTCAAATCAAAGCGGGCCTTGAAAAGCTAAAACCCCTGCTCAGCAAAACCACGCTGCTGATACTCAATAAAGAAGAAGCCGCTGCCCTGACGGGAATTCCCTTAGAAAAACCTCAACCTGAACATTTACGCCCTCACCAAGCAGTCTCAAGTGGCCGACCAGCCTTTATGTATGATTTAAATGCGCATCTGAAAGCCTTAAAAGCGCTGGGGCCAGACTGGGTGGTCATTACAGATGGACGTTTCGGCGTTCAAACCTGGGATGGAAAACAGGCCTACGCCATGCCTGTCTACCCCTTGGAAGTCGTCGATGTTTTGGGGGCAGGCGATGCCTTTGGAGCAGGTTTGACTGCTGGATGGATCTATTCTGGCAGGGATCCCATTTCAGCCCTGAAACTGGGCAGTGCCAATGGCGCAGGTGTCTGTACGGCAACGGGGTCGCATTTTGGCTTACAAAGCCTGGAAAGTGCAAAAGTTCTGATCGAAAAGCATCCCCAGATCCAGCCTTTGGCCTTTGAAATCTAAATTTGAACTAAAAAAAAACCTTTCCACAAAATAAAATTAGGTTAAGCAAACAACTAAGATCTCGACAAATTGTTTCTATCAAAGACTTTCAACCTAACTCAGCTTAACCTCTCAATAATGATTAACCATTTATTAACCAAATATTAATATTTTCTTTACCAAGTTTTCTTAAGAGGTTCCTATAACCATTCTAAGGAAAGATTAAGTTTAAATTATAAAGAGGACAAAATTATGACACTTGCAATCAATTCCGCATATAGCGCTTATCCTACTCAGGGTGTAGCCACTCCCAATTACACTCCCTATACCGCTTCTGCTCCCGTAGTCGCAGACAGTGGAACTGGTTTCAGTGCCGATTTCACCTCCATTTCTTCTAAACTTGCAGCTGGTGCAGGCGGTGGATTTGCAGCCTATAAACTCGGCGCACAAATGGGCCAAAATATCAAAAGCATTTTTGCAAAACCCGCTCCCGCTCCCAATCCTGGCAGTCAAATTACTGCTGGTGGTTTCATGACGGGTATGAAAAACGTTGCCATCACCGGTTTTAAAGGTGCAGGTCTTTCCGCCCTGGTCGGCGCAGGCGTTTCTGCCGTCGCCAATGGTGTCGGTGTAGCCACTGGCAAAGTAGATTCAAGCCAAGCAGTCTCAAATGTTGTCGGTGATACCATTACCTCCGCAGTCGGTGGTCTGGGTGCTGTGACTCTGGCAGGCCTTGGCAATATGGCGCTGGGCTCCATGGGTGTTGCAGGACTGCCTCTGACCATCGTTACCGTCGGTCTGGGTGCAGCAGGTGGCGTTGGCGCTTCCTTCCTCAAAGACAAAATCATGGGCAACAACTAAATCTTTCCCCTCTTTATAGATAAAGCCCCTGGAATGACCAGGGGCTTTGTTCTTTCTATTCCCCTTCAGGCTGGATATAATACTTGTATTCCTGTGTATGAAAGAAAAAGGTAATTCATTTTGCAGCCGGCCCCTCCCTTATTAGGCACGATCATCGAAGGCTCACTTTCAACTGGCTTGAAAATGCGGCTTGCGCCAGATCAACAGGTTGAGAATATTCGGGTCGGACAATTTGTAGTCGTAGAGGGTCAAATCAACCGTTTTTTCTGCATGATCACTGATGTAGCGCTGACAGCTTCTAATCCCAGTATTTTGCTGAGCCCTCCAGCCCAGACCGATTTTCTGGCTCAAATTCTGCAAGGCACAGGCACCTTGGGCACGGTTTCTCTGCAACCCATGTTGATGCTTGAAAAAAGCAAAGAAAACAACAGCGAAGAGTTGCGCCCCGTTAAAACGATTCCTGCACATTTCGCCCCCGCCCAAGTCGCAGCAGAAAAAGACTTCGCCACCGTTTTTGGCAAAGAATCAGATCCCGGCAAAAACCGATTTTATATTGGCCAACCTCTGGATATGGATATCCCGCTCTGTCTCGATTTGGATCGTTTTGTGGAACGCAGCAATGCGATTTTTGGGAAGTCTGGAACAGGAAAATCCTTTCTCACCCGTTTGGCTCTCTCGGGCATTATCAAAAAACAAGTGGCCGTCAATCTGATTTTTGATATGCACAATGAGTATGGCTGGCAGGCCATGAGTGAAAACAAACATGAAAAAGTAGTCAAAGGCCTGAAACAATTGTTTAACCGGGACGTGGTGGTCTTTACCCTGGATCTCAAATCTTCACGCCAAAGAGGCATCAAAGACGCTCAGGAACTCACCATTCCCCTGCGGCAAATCCAAATCGAAGATTTGGCCCTGATTAAACATGAACTCAATCTTTCTGAAGCCAGCATTGAATCGGCCATGGTACTAGAAGAAGCCCTTGGAAAATCATGGCTCAGCCGCTTCATGGAAATGAACACCCTTGAAATTGAGGAGTTTGTTACCACAGGCAAAGGCCATGCAGGGGCTTTAAAAGCCCTGCAGCGCAAGCTCATGAAAGTCACCCAACTTTCGTATATTATGGATGATGTTTCAACAGACTCCATCGCACAGATCCTCAAATATCTTGAAAATGGCAAACATGTGGTGCTGGAGTTTGGTGGTCAAAACAGTCTCTTAAGCTATATGCTGGCCACCAATATTATTACCCGCCGCATTCACAGCAGCTATGTCGAGAAATCTGATCTCTACCACGCAGATCCCAATCTGAACCCCAAACCCCGCCAATTGGTGATCACGATTGAAGAAGCGCATAAATTTCTGGCACCTGCGATTGCGCGTCAAACGATTTTTGGAACCATTGCCCGTGAAATGCGAAAATATGCCGTCACACTGCTGATTGTGGATCAGCGCCCCTCCAGCATTGACAATGAAATCCTTTCCCAGGTGGGCACCCGCATTACAGCGCTTTTGAACGATGACAAGGACATTGATGCAGTGTTTACAGGGGTCAGTGGCAGTCAAAGCTTGAGAACGGTGCTCTCTCAACTCGACCCCAAACAACAGGCCTTGATTTTAGGCTATGCTGTGCCCATGCCTGTCGTCATTCGCACCCGCTCGTATAATTTGGAGTTTTATAAAGCCATGGGCTATACCGGCGATGATTCCCCCGAAGTGATCGAAAACCGCGCCTTGAACAATATCCGTCAGTTGTTTCCCAGCTAGCCAGAATATGCCATAATAAATCCAATCGCTAGAGAATGATGATGAAAGGTAACTAAGATGCTCCCTGCCCTTGAAATCGACTATAAAAACCTAAACCACGAGGAAGCCCTGAAATTTGTTGAGCGCTTCCAAGTCCTTTTAGAAATCAATTCCAGTATCAATTCTACGATTGAGTTGGATGTGCTTTTGCGTACGATTATTGATGTCGCGAAACTGGTCATGCATGCCGAGGCATCTTCCTTGGCACTGGTAGATCAAAGTACCCATGAGCTCGTTTTTCACTTTGCCCAAGGCGAAGCCGGAAAAGTGGTTGAAAGTATGCGTATTCCTGTTGGAAAGGGCATTGCCGGGCATGTTGCCGAAACAGGGAAACCCACGATTGTTCCCGATGTCAGCAAAGATGAACGCTTTTTTAAAGGGGTCGATGAGCAAAGTAAATTTCAAACCCGCTCGATTATCTGTGTGCCCATGACCCGTTCAGGCAATAAGGTTTTAGGCATTCTTCAGGTTTTAAACAAAAAAGAAGGCACCTTTGACGAAACGGATCTGATTCTCTTTGCCTCTTTGGCCAATATTGCAGCAATTGCAATTGAGAACTCCCAACTTTATCATTTACTCCAGCAAACCCTCGATAAGCTCAAAGAAGACAATACCCGCCTGAATATGATTCTGGAAAAGCTTGAGTCTTCAGAAGCTGAAGTCCGTCAAATGAAAAGTTTGATGGAAAAAGACGACACAGGGGCTGTACGCGGCAGTCTCTCAGTGATTATTCCCCCCAATATCCTGCAAATGTTAGCAAATGACGCAAAAACAGGCAGTGTGACGATCAACAGCAAACCCCAATCCGGTAAAATTTATCTGCAGAACGGTGAAATTCACCATGCTGACACCGAAGGCACCCCCCCATTTTTGACAGGTTCAATGGCAATCTACGAAATGATGGGCTGGACCGAAGGCACCTTTTCGTTTAATGACCATGAAACCCCACCGGCACGCACGATTCAGCAATCCTGTATGCATTTGATTATTGAAGGCCTGCGCCGCAGTGACGAAACCAAAGTCATGCACGAAATGTTTCCCGATGATTTGGTCGTGATAAAACTTGAAGAAAATCCACCGGCAGACTGTGACCCCCATTATGAAGCCTGCTTTTGGGCTTTAACCACAGGTCAGACCCTGGGAGACGTCCGCAGACGGGTTCCGGTTGACAGTTATACTTTTTATTCAGCGGTTAAAAGTTTCAGCGACGGCAAACAAATCCAAGTAGCTTCTGTGGTAGAAAACGCCGAAAGTTCAGACAGTTAAACCCTGTAAAAAACTGTGCCTTCGGATTCAAACTCAGGAATTCATTTTTAACCTAAAATGTTCTATCATGGATTCAATCACATGATAGAAATGAGAATCAAATGTATCAAATAGAAAAAAAATCATTCGGCTTTTTACTGCTCTTTGGTAATCTCATCAAACTGGATGAAATGAAAGAATGGGTAAAAGCTTCTCAAAAAGCGCTGGAAGACGCACCCTCTGAATTTGGCGTTTTTGTAGATATGCGAACCTTGGCTCCCTTGCCACCTGATGCTCAAGAAGCCATGCAGGAAGGTCAAAAACTGTTTAAGCAAAAAGGCATGGTACGTTCAGTGGTGATCGTCAATAATGCAGTTACCAAAATGCAGTTTATGCGTATTGCCAAAGAAACAGGGATTTATGCCTGGGAGCGCTATATAGACGCGGGAACAGTTTCCGATTGGCAAGCAAAAGGTGAAGCCTGGCTGGTAGAAGCAAAAGATCCGGATCAATAAACTCGGTTTACAAATTTTCATTTATATAAATAAACCGCTCCTAAAACCTAGCTTAAGAAATCCCTGATCCGTGTCACGGCGGCATTCAAAAGCAAACGCCCCAGAGGCTCTTCAATCAAAGGTGTTTCAGGTTGGGGGTTTTCCAATTCCTGAATGCGTAACTCCGTCAGATGCAGTTCAACTTGAGCCACAAAGTATTCTGCCTGGTTGCGATCCCGACGATGCAAACGACAGGTATAACGCCCCTGCAAACTGCCCGGAAGTTTTCGCAAAACTTTCAGACTGCGCGTTTGCAAAAGCAATTCTGGGCTGCGCAAGCGATGCGGCAAGAGCCGGATTTCGAGAATTTCTCGCCAGGGAATAAACAGCGACTGCCCTTTGGAACGCATGAGCCCCAGTATATTCTCAACGGTTTGAAACTCAAGCACCAAACCTTGGTATTCAGGTCGCATCAGACCATAAACCTTATAGAGCATAAAGCTGCGTTCAAAGGGCAAGACCAGATTTTCAAATGAATCCAAGCTTTTCTGGCCCCTTAATACAAAATAAATATGGGCTATCATAGCATGCCCAGAAAAGCTGAATCCAGAGAACGCTTGAAAATAGACAGCAAAAAAAGATAAAATAGCCCCATGGAAGAAATTTCTCAAATCTTAGAACAAGGTCATCAGGCCTATGATTTGGGGCATTATCAAGAAGCCTTGAAATTTTATCGTGAAGCCGTCAGCCTTCAACCCCAATCTGAAGCTGCACACTATGATCTCGGCAATACCTTTATGCAGCTCGGTCAGCCTCAGCAGGCCCTTGTACACTTTCAGAATGCGCTTCAACTCAATCCCCAACGCGCCAAAACCTATAACAATATCGGTTTGGTGTATAAGGTTCTTCAAGACTGGAATGAAGCTCAGCTTTGGTTCCAAAAAGCACTCAAAATCGATGCCCAATATTACAGAGCCTGTAATAATCTTGGCAATCTCTTCTCTTTGTTGGGAAATGCCAAAGATGCTGAAACTTGGTATTTGCGCTGCCTGACCCTTGAACCAACCCATCTTTCTGCTCAATTTAATCTCGCCAAACTCTATAGCAGTCAGGAACGCATGGTGGAAGCGGCTCGATTGTTTGGCAGTATTGTCGAGCAGGATTCAGAACATGCCCCCGCCTGGTGTGAATTGGGAATCCTGGCAGAAAAAGCAGGAGATCCCATGCAAGCTCTGGCCTGCTGGCAAATGGCCCTAAATGCAGATCCTGAACATGTACCCAGCTTGATGCAGGTGGCCCGACGTTGCCGGGAGGCCGGGCAAGACGAAATGGCTGACAAACTTTATCAACGGGTTCAATACTGGGGCAATCAAAATGCTGAGATCAGTATGAATTAAGTGCACCATACGTTCGGTCAATTTTCTGAATTTGTCCTATACTGAATCCATTCACAAGTAATTTTTTTAGAGGTTGTACACATGTCTCAAGGTCAAGGATCAACAGGCAATGTCATTGCGGCCCTGTGTAGCTTTTTCGTCCCAGGCTTGGGACAACTGATCCAAGGACGCATGTTTGCAGCCTTGTTTCAATTTATCGTCTCAGGCATTCTCTGGTTTTTGCTTTTGGGGTGGTTAGGCCATCTTTGGTCTACTTTGGACGCAGCCCTGTATAAACCCAGATAAATCCTCACTTTATTCCTTGATCCTGAGAACTTTTTAATATCAGCTGGAGTTGTTCAATGAAATCTTTCACTGCGCTTGCCTTGTTTTCACTCTTGGGTCTTGCTCAACCGTGTTTTGCTGCCGTTCAAGCCCCCTACACGACACAAAATGGCATGGTTGCCAGCGATCATTATTTGGCTTCGCAAGTGGGCGCAGAAATTTTAAAAAAAGGCGGAAACGCGATTGATGCAGCAATCGCCACCTCCTTAAGCCTCTCCGTGATTCGCAATCAAAGCACGGGCATTGGCGGTGGCGGTTTTATGCTGATTCGCATGCACGATGGCCGTACACGTGTTTTGGACTATCGGGAAACGGCACCGGCCCAAGCCCACCGCGATATGTACCTTAACACCCAAGGAGAAGTCATTCCCAATTTGAGTACGATTGGATACAAGGCGGCTGGGGTACCAGGGCTTTTGGCCGGACTGGAAGCGGCCTCGAAAGAATTTGGAAGCCAGCCCCTCAAATCCCTGTTTCAGCCCGCGATTCAAATTGCTGAAAAAGGCTTTGCTTCAGACGCACATTATCTTGAAGCCTCTGAAGTGGCTTTGAAACGGGGAGTCAATCCTGAATTTAAAGCCACCTATTTCTGCAACCAAAAACCCTGTCAAATCGGGGAAACGGTTAAACTGCCCCAATTGGCCAAAACCCTGAAACTGATCGCTGATCAGGGCATTCAGGTCTTTTATCGGGGCAGCCTTGCAAAAAAAATTGCTGCCGCCATGCAAGCAAACGGGGGGTTGATCACTGAAGCTGATCTTGCCCAATACCATCCCAAAATCCGATCCCCGCTGAAAGGCAGCTATCGGGGCTATGAGATTCTCACCATGCCCCCGCCCAGCTCAGGGGGAACCGCCCTGCTCGAAATCTTAAATTTGCTTGAGCCTCAAGAACTGGGCTGGAACAGCACGGGATTCGGATCTGCCGAGCATGTCATGCGTGTCACAGAAGCCATGAAACATGCCTATGCCGATCGGGCAGAATTTCTGGGAGACCCTGATTTTGTAAAGGTACCCGTTGAGGAATTGATCAGCAAAGACTACGCGCTTTCATTATTGCCCAGAATAAAAGCAGGCCTCAAACATACCCTGGCACGTGAAGCCTATGGTAAAAAAGGCCTCAGTTACAGTGCCCTTCAAGCGCCGATTGAAGATCACGGCACCACCCATTTCAGCGTGGTGGATCGCTGGGGCAATATGGTCAGCAGCACGGAGACCATCAATACCTATTTCGGCTCCCTCACACTGGTACCCGGCACGGGTATCCTGCTCAATAACCAGATGGATGATTTTTCAAGCAAACCCGGCAGCCCCAATGCCTTTGGTTTGATTGGCAACCAAGCCAATGCAATTGCACCCGGCAAAAAACCGCTGAGCAGCATGACCCCCACCTTGGTGCTCAAAGCAGGCAAACCCTTTATGTCTTTAGGAGCCTCAGGAGGCCCCCGGATTATTTCAGGCACCCTGAACACCCTGATCAATGTAATTGATTTTGGCATGAATATTGAAGAAGCCGTTTCCTCTCCCCGCTTCCACCATCAATGGGTGCCTGACAGTTTATTTATCGAAAAATGGATGCCTGTGGAGGTGCGCGAAGTTTTAAAAGCACACGGTCACCATTTAGAAATCACGGGCGCAGAAAGCACAGTTCAAGCCCTGTTGCTGGAGAATCAGCAGATTGCAGGTGCTTCCGATCCGCGCAAAGGCGGCCACCCTGCGGGGTATTAACTTCAAGAATTAAAAGTGGATGCCGTGCGAGGGGTACTTGCCCCGCATCTCCCCCCCCCTTAAAATAGAGGCAAGGGATGGAGGTACTCAATGCTCGTACTCGGACTTGATATCGGCAACGCGAAAGTCAAACTTTGTCTGATCCGTTTTCAGGAGACCCTGGAGAATTCAGATATTGTCTGGAAATCGCTCCCCCTTCCTTTTACTGACAATCGTCTATTTGATTTTCAACATGGCCTGCCCTTGCAAATTCTCCATTACTGCTCTTCAGAAGGCATCCATTTTGAGGATTTAGATGCGGTGGTGGTCTGCAGCAGCCACTCGTACAGCTATACTTTTTTTCATGATTCGATTGATCATCTGGCCCAGATTCTGCTCAAAGCCTTTGAAGATACCCCTGTCTATTTCGTTGCGGCAGATGCCAGCCTGACCCCAGCCAAACAAATTGAATCCCTTTCAAAATCTGAAAAATACCGCTTTGTGCTGACCAATTTTGTGGGCTCTGCTCACCTGGCCCGCCGCCTGATCCGCTATGGACTTTCTTTGGATACAGGCACCACCACCACAGATATTATTCCGATCCTGGATGGTCAAATAGATCCCGTGGGTTTAAAAGATCCGGATCAGTACCTCAAATTCAGATACCAGCATCAGCGTATCAATTGGTACGGTCTGACCATTATCCCTTTGCATATGCTCTGTGATCGGGTTGAAATATCCAGCGGCAGTTTTCAGGTCGTGCCCCGTAATTACCGTTCTGATCTGATTTTTTCGATGTTAGAAACCACCGATCAAGAATTGATGGAAGAACACGCCTACGACAATCTCTTTCCTTCACATGTCATTGCCAGAGAAAAAATCTGCCAATTTGTGGGGCTGGATCCCCATCTTTTGAATGATCATGAAATCCGTGAAATTCGCGATTTTCTCTATGCAAAAATCCTTGAAAAAGTGGCGGCAGCTATCAGTGCTGTGGCAATTGAAAGTTTCGGCAAAATAGATCCCGAACTGGATCTTGCGATCTTTGCCCTGGGCGAACAATTGGTCACCACTCCCGCCCTACTTGAAGCTGGCTTTTCACCTGAACACTTCCACTATCTGGATTTAAAACGCGAACAAAAATTATGGAGTGCATCCTCTGCCTTTGCCATGGCCCATTTGGGCTTAGAATTGCTCTCAGGCAAACAGATCAGCCTTAAAACAAAGCAGCCATGAATCTCGTTCCCAACGATAAATTAAAAAACCGATACCAGATTGAAGCCGTTCTCAATCCTTCGCCTTTGAACCCGACCTATTCAGCCATCGATATTGAACGCAATGAGTTTGTCGTGATCAAAGAGCTTAAAATCGAAGTAATCGATGATTGGAAACGGCTTGAGCTTTTTGAAAGAGAAGCACAGACCCTCGCCAATCTGGATCATATTGGAATTCCGCGACTGATCGACCATTTTAGAGATGAAACTGAAACCCGACTGTTTTTAGTCGTTGAAAAAATTTCAGGAATTTCTCTTGCCCAAATGTTAAACAAGGGCTGGAGGCCCACCGAAGCTGCGGTGATTCAAATCGGCAGGCAAATTTTATCCTTGCTGGATTATCTGCACCGTTTAAATCCGCCTGTGGTTCATCGCGATATCAAACCCTCTAATATATTGCGCAGTGCAGATGAAACCATCTCTTTGGTAGATTTTGGCGCAGCCCAATATCTGCTGCATCCAGAAGGGGGACGCACTGTTGTTGGAACCTTTGGCTATATGGCGCCTGAACAATTCGCAGGAAAAGCAGAGCCTGCCAGTGATTTGTACAGTCTGGGTGCGACCATGATTCATATGCTCAGTGGACGCTCGCCCGCTGAAATGCCCCAGTCCGGTCATGATCTACAATTCCAGGAATATCTTGCCTGTTCACGGCATATGATCAATTGGCTGAAAATCATGGTCGATCCCCGCTTAACCCACCGCTTTCGTTCAGCCCGTGAAGCACTTTATGCATTGGAACAGGTCGCAGAGGGCAAAACCATGCGCTTGCCCGAGCCCGAAAGCCTAAGCAACACTGCGCAGGCGCCCTCGAAAAAGGCGATGAAAATAGGAGTTTTCGCACTTCTGGGGGTAAGCCTGCTTGGAGGATTGCTCTATTTATTTGCTCCAAAATCACCTAAACCTGAAGCAAAACCTGTACAGCACGCTTGTTTCGGTGTTCCCCTGCTCAACCTGCCTGCAGAAAAAACGGCTGAAGCAGAGAGTTTTCGCAAAGAATTTTCACAACGTTTTCCCATTCCGCTTGCCTGGGAAAAAGTGATGGCTCCACATTTGAGCAGTGCAGAAGAGCTGAATACGCTCTGGCGCTGCAAGTCCAGCCGAAATTCAGCCGATGCAGAAATGTTTATTGCCGCCCGACAGGCCGTTCTGGATTTCCCCAGCAAAGATGAAACAGTGGTAAAAGGCCTCTACTATATGGTCTTTGCCTATGATGCCTACGCCCAACGCATCGACTTAGAACGCTATACCCTGGATAAGTATTTTTATTTCCAATCGTCTGAGACCTACGACAAACCCGCCAAGGAAATTGCAAGCATTACCACCCATCTTGCGCAGGACTTAAACAAAAAAAATCTCTATGCTGAAACGATTGAACGGGTACAACACCTGCTCTCAGAACGTGAGAAAGAAATCAACGATCATCAATTGCAAACCCTCTCACGCGAACTGGCGCGTGCCTATTGGAAAACAGGCAATAAAAACAAGGCCCTGAAACTGATCGAGCATGCCCTCAAGGCCTATCCAGAAGGCAGTTGGAAGCAAAGTTTACTGGATTTACGCAAAGCCATAGAAGGTTCTTGATCAGATGGGTGGTAACAGCACAGAACTTAACTGTGAGAGGTTCAAGGTAAAACAATGCACCTAGAAATCCCACCCCCAGCCCAAAATTTTGTTGAGCTCTTGCGCTGGCGGGCTCAAACCCATCCCGATCTGATGGCACTGGGATGGTTTGAAAACGGAGAAAGTCTCACAGCAAGTTACAGTTATCTGGAGCTCGATCTTCAGGCCAAAATTTGGGCCCAAAATCTGCGCTTAAGGCATGGAGCAGGCGCTCGGATCCTTTTGGTTTTCCCTCCCGGATTAGAATTTATGGCGGCCTTCGCTGGATGTCTGTATGCAGGTATGGTGCCTGTACCTGCCTACCCACCAGAACCTCACCGTTTAGAACACAGCCTGCGCAGGTTGTTGGCCATCATCGCTGATGCCGAATCAGAAGCGGTTTTAACCCTGCCTGCCTTTTATCAGCAGGCCATGCAATTGCTGCAGGCTTCTGGCCAGGCCAGCCTCCAGAGCTTGAACTGGCTCACGCCAGCCAGCCTTCAGCCTGAACTGGCGCAAGCCTGGTTCCCCCCCCAACTGGAACCAGAAGATCTGGCTTTTTTACAATACACCTCGGGATCAACAGGCGTGCCCAAAGGCGTGATGATCAGCCATGGCAATTTACTCGCCAATATGGAAATGATCAAAACCGCCTTCGAACACGGAGAGCGCGAAAATACACTGGTCTGTTGGGTGCCCTTTTACCATGATATGGGCTTGGTCGGGCACCTCTTGCAATCGCTGTATATCGGGGGCAAAACCCTGATCATGAGCCCCTTGGATTTTTTACGCAAACCCTTGCGCTGGTTGAAATTGATCAGTGAATGGAAGGCCACTTCGACCGGAGCCCCCAATTTTGCCTTTGAACTCTGCGTGCGTAAAATCAAGCCCGAAGAGAGAGACCAACTTGATTTGAGCAGTTTAAGACTGGTTTTGAATGGTGCAGAACCTGTTCAGTACAAGACCTTGATGCGTTTTCTCGACTATTTTGAACCCGCAGGCTTTCCCAGAGACGCGATCTATCCGGCCTATGGCATGGCAGAAGCCACCGTCTTTATTTCAGGCAGTTTGCGCAGCAAACGCCCGGTTTGTCTTGCGGTTTCACGGACAGCGTTTGAAAATAACCGAATTGAAACAGCGCAGGAAGATTCTCACGAGGCCATGATGCTGGTGGGCTCAGGTCAGGTCTGGGGAGAGGAAAAACTCAAAATCGTCAATCCGCAAAGCAGACAGCCCTTGGCTGAAAACCAGGTGGGTGAAATCTGGTTGCGGGGGCCACATATCGCCCAGGGCTATTGGCGCAGAGCAGAGGAAACCCAAGCAGCATTTCAAGCCCACTTGGACGATGGCAGTGCTGAAACCTGGCTGCGCACTGGGGATTTGGGCTTTCAGAAGGCAGGCGAGCTCTATGTCACAGGTCGTTTAAAAGACTTGATTATTATTCGGGGGCGCAATCTTTACCCCCACGATTTGGAACGATGCATTGACAGCCTAAGACCCCGTTTTCCTGTGATACGCCCAGGCTGTGGGGTCGCTGTTGCGCTGGAGGGAGAAGCCACAGAGAGTTTGGGCCTTGTTCAGGAAATCAGCCAGCCTTTTGAAGCCTGTGAAGATCTTGCCCTTGCCATTTCAAGTGCGATTGAAGCCGAATTTGAAGTCAGTCCCCGCAAAATCATCTTTCTGGCGCCTGGCAGCCTGCCCAAAACCTCGAGTGGTAAATTGATGCGACAGGCCTGCAAAGCGGAACTGAAAAAGTCAAAACCCGGCTGGGAAGTGGTTTATCAATGGCCTGCAACCCAGCCCCTCCAAACGCCGCCTACCTTGCCCAGTTTCAGCCAGAGCGCAGAGCTTCCAAAATCAGAACTCGAAGCTTGGATTCGGCAATGGCTGGCCACTGAACTCACAGGCACCCTTGAATCATTCAGTATTGAAACGCCCCTACAGGCCTTGGGCCTGGATTCGGCCCTGGCTGTGAGACTGCATGCCGATCTCGAAGAAAAACTGAATCGCAAGCTGATTCCCTCTCTGCTTTGGGATTTTCCCAATTTGAAACAGTTGGTACCGGCTTTGCTCTCACCCGCAGATCACGCCCCTGTGCCCTCTCGCAAAGCCCAACAGGAACCGATCGCAATCTTGGGCATGTCGTGTCGTTTTCCGGGCGAAAGCCAGGATCCTGAAAGCTATTGGAAAACGCTCAATCAAAACCATGATGCGCTTTGCTCCCCACCCCTCGAGCGCTTTGAAGAAAGCAAAGGACTTTTAAGGGGGGGCTATTTGAATGAGGTGGCAGGATTTGATGCTGAATTTTTTGGCATTTCTGCCCGTGAGGCCGAAAGCATGGATCCCCAACAGCGGATTTTATTGGAATTGGTCTGGGAAGCCTTGGAGCAGGCTGGGATTTTGCCAACCAGTTTAGAAGGCAGCGAAACAGGCATCTTTGTCGCTTTATCAGGCAGTGATTATGCCCAGCGCAGCCTGTTTGGCGGCCCACAAAGCCGGGATGGCACCAGCGTCACAGGTTCAGCATTCAGTGTAGCGGCCGGAAGAATTGCCTACTTGCTGGGTACCGAAGGCCCTGCCCTGACCATTGACACTGCCTGTTCATCTTCCCTGACCGCGATTCACCAAGCCTGTCAAAGTTTGCGCAATGGTGAAATTTCGATGGCAATTGTGGCAGGGGTCAACCTGATTTTAAGCGAGGATTTAACCCAAGCCTTTGTTCAGGCCAATGCCCTCTCGCCCGAAGGAGAATGTCGCTCTTTCAGTGCCCAAGCCAATGGTTATGTAAGGTCAGAAGGGGGAGCCGCCCTGATCCTCAAACGATTGGATGAGCACCAGGCTTCCCAGGAACCCCTTTGGGGTATTATCAAAGCCAGTGCCGTCAACCATGACGGCCGCAGCCAGGGCCTGACCGCCCCCAATGGCCGCTCTCAACAAAAACTGCTCAAACAAGCCCTGGAACTGGCAGGCCTACACCCCCATCAAATCGGATTTCTCGAAGCACATGGTACCGGCACCCCCCTGGGAGATCCGATTGAAGTCAACGCCATTCACGCGGTGTACGGAGAACGCCCAGCCGATCAGCCTCTCTGGATTGGCGCAGCCAAATCAGTGGTGGGACATTTGGAAGCCGCAGCTGGCATGGCCGGTTTGCTCAAAACCCTTTTGGTGCTTCAAAAAGGGATCATTCCTGCCAATTTAAAGGGCCTGCCCCTGAACCCCCGCCTGCTGAATTATCTCGGGCCCTTGCAATTTCCGCAGCAAGCGCAGACATGGTCTGCGCCAGAGCCCCGCAGAGCAGCCTTGAGCAGTTTTGGCATCAGCGGCAGCAATGCCCACCTGATCCTTGAACAGGCCCCCGCGCTTCCCCAACCCAACTCCCCTGGCCCCTGGCTGTTTCAACTGAGCGCCGACAGCTCAGAGCAAGTGAAAGACTATGCCCAGAAACTTCAAAACAGTCTGAGTGCTGAGCCTCCGCTGGCCCAACTGGCCAGCAGCTTAAGCCAGCGTCGAACGCGACCCTGGCGCTGGGCAGGTGTCGCAGCGGATCTGCAAAGTCTAAACGAGGCCTTGGCCCATGTGGAGCCTCGCGAAGCAAAAACGGCCCCCAAGTGGGTCTGGGTTTTTCCAGGGCAAGGGGGACAATGGCAAGGCATGGGATCTGAACTGCTTCAAAACGAGCCAATCTTTGCAAAGGCCTTTGCCGCTTGTTCTGAAGCCTTTCGCCCCTGGTTTCCTGAAGGTTTGGAAAATCTTTTGCAGAGCTGGCAGAGCGACAAAATCGCTGAGATTCAACCCCTATTGTGCGCCTGGCAGATTGCCATGGGTCGTCTTTTAATGGCCTGGGGACTGATCCCCAGCGCCATGATCGGCCACAGCATGGGCGAAGTCGCCGCAGCCCATCTGGCCGGCATGCTCAGCCTTGAGGATGCCGCCCGAATTATTGCTGAACGCAGCCGACTGATGCAAAGCCTTCCCCCCGGTCAGAGCATGCTCTTAACGGATATGAGCTGGAATGAAGCCCAGGATTGGGAAAAAGAGGGTTTGGTCAGAGCCGTTTCAAATGGCCCCAACCAAACAGTCATGGCAGGCCCCACAACTGACCTGAATGTCTTGCAGGCCCAATTAGAGGCTCAGGAGCGCCTGGCCCGCCCAGTTGCCGTCAGCATGGCTTCGCACAGCCCCCAGGTAGACGCTCTGCTTCCTGAGATTGAAAACACATTAACTTCCATTGAGACGAAAGTAGGCCAGGTTCCTCTGTTTTCAACCGTGACAGCTGAAATATTGAGTGGCCCTGAACTGAAGGCCCCCTATTGGGCTCAAAATCTGCGTCAACCCGTCCTGTTTTACCAGGCATTTCAAAAGGCAAACCAAGCGGGTTTTGCCCATTTTCTTGAAATCAGTCCCCACGCTCTGCTCAGCCCTGTTCTGCGAGAACAGGGTGTCTTTGCCTGCGCTCTGGGGCGTAGAAACCAAGCGGAGAAAGAAAATTTATTGCACAGTTTGGCTGAAGTTTGGTGCCAGGGCTCCGATTTGAATGGGCGAGCCCTACAGCCAAAATTTCCACCCCTGCCCTTGCCTCCCAGCCCCTGGAACCACCAGAACTACTGGTTAGAGCCCCCCATATCTCCTGAACCCCTTCGCGTGCAACCAACGGCTCAGCCCAAACAAACAGGCGAAAATTGGCAGCCGCTCTCCCCGCCCAAAGGCCCTCCCCCCCAGAGTTGTCTTTTGACTGGTGGTTCAGACACATTGCGAAAAACGCTTGCGCTTTTGCTCGAAAGTCAGGGCATTCCCTGTGTGCATTTACGTCAGGCCGAAGTTTTAGCCTCGCTTCCAGAGGGCTGGCAACTGAATTTTCAAAGTACCCAGGAGTGGCAGGTTTTGGCAAAAAATCTGCCTGAACTGCCGACGAGAGGCTATCGGGTTTTACTTTGGCTTGAATCCCTTTCTGATTCCCTGCTCTGGCCTTCTGTTGACGCCTTGGAAGGGCTTGAGTCAACTCAAATCTGGATCCCCATTCAAGCCAAAAGCATGGATCTCTCTACATTTTCATGGCCCGCCGCCGCTCAAGACTGGCCTGAAAGCTGGTCAAAATTGGCTTTGGAGAATCTCAGCAACCACAACCTAGGCAAACTGGCCTCCATCTTACGTTTAAACACTCCAGCGGAACTGGTGATTCAGGCATCCCAAGTTTGGAAAAAATCTTTGTACCCCCTTAAAACCAGCTCCGTTATAGAATCAGCTCCATCGCTTGTGAAAGAACTCAAACAGGAAACACTCCAGGCACAAATTGCTGAAATGTTGCGCATTCCCCTTTCAAAAATCAACCCGGATACACCCTTAGACAGTCTGGGGTTTGATTCCCTTTTGGCAGTCGAATTTCGCTCACGCTTGGAAAAACTGAGCGGACGAGACATCCCACCAGAACTCCTGAGACGCAGTATTACCCTGGCTGAAATCATGACCTGGCTCAAGAGGGCATCATGATTGTAAATCACCCCATAGTTCAACCACAAACATAAAACGCACCGAGGGATCCGCCAAAGCAGTCCCCACAATCCAAAAAAACTGGATCCCTTTGAGACCCGGTTTGGCGTTAAAGACCACATGATTCCCCGTTTGTTCAAAGCTTCCTATTGCACTTAAGCCTGGGTCAAACACGGGTGTTGCTTTGCTGAGAGAATTCGTCCCACCGGTGCCGATCCGAGCCAGTTGCCATTGAATTGCCTGGTTGGAGGTTCCAACCACCTCGGTATCAAAGGAAAGACTTCCGCCTGTGTCCTTGCCCACACTGCGGGTAATGATCTCGGGAGTATCAGGATTGGGCGTACTTACAAAATTATTGAAAGCAATGTTTTTTAGTTTGATTTCCAACTTTTCTTGTATCGGCTCAGGCCATTCATGTTCCAGTAGATCGGTCATGGTCACCCGAACCTCTGAATTGGGGTGAATATCCTGATGGCTAAACGCTTGCTCTGTTTTGCCTTCTTCAAGGGGAATTTCCCGTTTAAGAGCTGTACTGCCGATATAAACCGAATACCCTTTTATTTTTTCATGGGGCAAATCTGCAAGTGCAGAAAGATCCCATTTCACACTGCCTTCTTTGATTTCAAGAATTTTGGGGGGCCGCAAAAAATAGAGTTCAAAATCAGCTTTGGCAGTTTCAGTCAGTGAAGTATTGCTGAGAAAAATTTCAAAGCCTTTATTGGGCTGATCTTTGCCAAAATGAGGCACGCTCAAGCTGTTTTCAGTGTAAAGAGAGGTATTGCGATCCACTGCCTGTTTTTTCTGATATTCAGCAGAAACAGTAGCAGGATTTGCAAACGCCAGTGTTTCAATCTCGCTGTTTTTTTCTTTGGCTGCAATCACCAAAAGATTATCCCCGCTGAGTTCAGTGGCATAGACTGCCAGATAATTAGAGGCCAAGGCAGGCAGTTCACGCTTAAAAGGCAAATATATATTTTGATTGATCAGATTGGTGGTGGGCTTATCTAAAAAATTACGCGCCATGCTGCGCATGGCATTTTTAGTCGCGAGGGCAAATTGGGCATCGGCTTCGGGATGTGTAACCAAAAATCTGCCGTATTGATAAATGGCATCTCCCAAACTGTTAAAAGCTTGTGTTGCCTGAAGCTGACTGTTGAGGGCCCTGGAATCTCTGACAGAGCTGGTTTTCAGGATATCGGGTATCAATGATTCACGGGTTTGGGCTGTGGCCCAGTCAAAGAAATGCCCCAGGGCATAATAACTCCGGGCATCACTGGCCAAAATGGGTACACTCAGATAGTGTTCAATATTTTTTGCACCATCGCTGAAAAAATCTGAACGCTCAGCACTGTTCAGATTTAAAGCCCGTGCAGCAAAATACTGGGCTGAAGCTTCAATAAACCATTGATTGGCACGCCCGGTGAACAGGCCCCAAAGAGAGTAATACTGGCCCTGTAAAACATGTACAAGTTCATGGGCCACTGTCTGGCGCATATCCTGCCAAGAGGTGATGGATTTAGCGGAAATAGTAGCGGGGCCTCCCAGGGGAGAATTGCCAAGATCCGTCCCCGTGTCCAGCACATTGAGATCGATTGGGGTTTTCAGTTTTTTAAACAGCGGATTGCCGCTTCCGTCTTTCAGTTCAAGCAAGCTTTGATAAGCCTCATTCAAGGCCTTATCGAGGTCTTCAATATAGTTGGGAATATCAGGTTCAGCATTCAAGCCTGAACCATTCCAGTCAGCATCTTTCTTTACACTGGCTTTATAACCGTAATGGCTGGGATAATAGGTGATCCGAAAATCTGAATCAGGATTTTTAACCGTCACCGCATTGCTGAAAAGATAGACCCGAATCCGGTATTTGACCAATTTAATCAGCGCCGTTGAAAAATTTTCGAGCAGGGGATTTTTCACTTCAAAAGCAACTTGTTTCAGATTGGGATCCCAACCTGCGAGAATCCCTTCAGCGATCCAATTTCCACTGTTTTCATCAAAGCGCTCCAGCTGAAAATCACTTAAGGCAAGTTGAGAGGGCAAAGACTTGGCATCCAGTTGAAACCTAATCGTTTGCTCTTGCAACTGTTCTGAAGAAAATGAGAGCTCGTATTCACCCGAAACGTCTTTGAGGTCTTCAAGAACGGCTCCCGTCGCAGGTCGGATCGCTTGCTGCACCGTGTTGCCTGCCAAAAGGGGATTATTGCCTGCGGATGGGTTGGATGGGGAGGTGGGCAAAGCGCCGTTCATGCCATTCACAGTATCAAAACAGCCTGCCAGAGTAAGTGAAAGTGAAAGCGTAAGAAATATCCGTTGAACTCGCCGAGAGTGAAACATCTTGATGCTTCCTTTGTATTGCTTTGATTTCAGCATAGCCCTCATAAAAGCAAAGCACATTGATGAATACGGTTCATTCGCTTGATACTTATCAACTCAAGCCAAAGTCTTCGAGATGCTAATTCACAAAAAGATGATTCAAACAAAGGAAACAGCCAGAGGAAAGCAAGCAGACTGTATCCTGTGTTAAGCTCAAAATAATAAAATTAACTTCACCCTTAGAACAACACACATAAAAAAAGGTATCCTCCATGATCAATGCCTACGCTGCTTTTGAACCCAAAGCTCCACTCCAACCCTTTGCTTACGACCCCGGCCCCTTGCCCGCAGACCAGGTCGAAATCGAGGTGCTCTACTGCGGCGTTTGCCACAGTGATGTTTCAGTCATCGACAACGAATGGGGCTTTAGCCAGTACCCGTTGGTAGCTGGGCATGAAGTGGTGGGTAAAATTGCCGCTCTCGGCGCAGAGGTCAAGGGTCTTCAAATCGGCCAAACCGTAGGATTGGGTTGGCATGCAGGCTATTGCAATCAATGTGCCTTCTGCCGGAGTGGAGACCACAATCTCTGCAGTCATTCTCAAGCCACGATTGTCGGGCATTATGGCGGCTTTGCAGACAAGGTCAGGGCTGCGGCCAATGCGGTGATTCCAATTCCCGAAGGCGTTGATATCAGCAAAGCAGGCCCGCTTTTTTGCGGGGGCATTACCGTTTTTAACCCTTTGGTGCAATTTGAAATTAAACCCACAGACAAGGTGGCCGTGATCGGCATTGGCGGATTGGGGCATTTGGCCTTGAAGTTTTTAAATGCCTGGGGCTGCGAAGTGACGGCCTTTACTTCAAGTGCTGCGAAAAAAACCGAGGCACACGCTTTGGGCGCACACCATGCCCTGAATTCACGCGATCCCGAAGAAATCGCCAGTGCAGCAGGTCGTTTCGATCTGATCATCTCCACAGTCAATGTCAAACTGGATTGGAACCTCTACCTCAGCACCCTGAGCCCACGCGGACGCCTGCATTTTGTAGGGGCCACCCTGGAACCCTTGGATATCAGTGTCTTTTCACTGATGGGCGGCCAACGCTCTGTTTCTGCCTCGCCTGTGGGCAGCCCCGATACGATTGCAAAAATGTTGGATTTTGCCAATCGGCACCAGGTAGAAGCTGTGGTAGAGACTTTTCCCTTTGAAGAAATCAATGCCGCCTTGGATCGGGTTCGCGAAGGAAAAGCACATTATCGGGTGGTTTTAAGCAGAGCCTAGCTTTTCAGAGTTTGAAAAGCCTGCTGAAACATAAAGGCCGGGGGTGCAATCACCCCCGGCCTTTCAAAATTCTAAAACCTTATTTCACAACCAAATTGAGCATGCGATCCACGCGGTGAATGACCTTCACCACCTGCACACCCTCCAGGTGTTTCTGAATCGCCTCATCGGCCTCGGCAATGGCTCTGACACTGGCTTCATCAGCGCCAACCGGCACGTTGATCACGCCCCGCAGCTTGCCATTGAGTTGAACGGGAATTTCAATATTGCGTTCAATCAGTTTTTCAGGATCATAGACTGGCCATTCGGCCTTGGCAATGCTTTCTGAATGGCCCAGGCTGGCCCAAAACTCTTCGGCCAGATGGGGAGCAAAAGGAGCTAAAATCCTTGCAAAAATAGGCTTCATGGATTCGGGCAAATAGCCAATCCGGGTGGCTTCGTTGACAAAAATCATCATCGTGCTGACCGCAGTATTGGGGTGAATGGCATCCAAATCTTCGCCAACTTTTTGGATCGTTTTGTGCAAAAGGCGTTCCAGTTCTTCAGGAAACTCTGACTCGGCGGGAACTTCTTTTTCAGGGAAATACAGGCGCCAGACCCGTTCCAGGAAACGGCGTACCCCTGCCATGTTTTCAGTTTGCCAGATGGCATTGTCTTCAAGTGGCCCCATAAAGACCTCATAAAGACGCAGGGAGTCCGCACCATAGACTTCAATGGTTTCGTCAGGGGTGACCACGTTGTGTTTGCTTTTGCTCATTTTTTCAACGCGGGTTTCCAAAAGCGTATCGCTGCCTTTGACAAACCACTGCTCTTGGGTTTCGCCCTTAGCCGTTGTATAACTGCGGCATTCAACCTCTGAAGGATAATAATATTTGCCCCGCGAATCACGGTAACTGCGGGCTTGAATTTTGCCCTGGTTAAACAGGCGTTGAAAGGGTTCTTTGGTTGAAACCAGCCCCAAATCATAGAGCACCTTGTGCCAGAAACGGGCATAGAGCAAATGCAAGGTGGCGTGTTCAGTGCCGCCCACATAGAGATCAACAGGCATCCAGCGTTTTTCGAGGGTCGGGTCCCAGGGAGCGTCATTGTTCTGGGGATCTATAAAGCGCAGATAATACCAGCAGGAACCCGCCCATTGGGGCATGGTATTGGTTTCACGCAGACCTTTGCGCCCATCGGGCAGGGTCACTTCGCGCCATTGCGCACCCGCACGGGCCAGAGGGGGCTGCCCGTCTTCAGTGGGATTGATATCATCCAGATGGGGCAGTTCTATCGGCAAATCCTGACTGGAAAGTCCCATCACCGTGCCATCTTCAAGATGCACGACAGGAATCGGCTCTCCCCAGTAGCGCTGGCGGCTGAAGAGCCAATCGCGCAGACGGTAGTTGATTTGGCCTTCGCCATGGCCATGCGCTTCGAGCCAGGCAATGATCGCTTTTTTGGCATCGGCAATATTCAGACCATCCAAAAATTCTGAATCCACATGGGGGCCATCACCGGTATAAGCCGTTTCATGCACATCTCCGCCCTGAACCACTTCAATTAAAGGCAAATCAAAGGTATTGGCAAACTCCCAATCGCGCTCATCATGGGCTGGACAGGCAAAAACCGCACCGGTTCCATAGCTCGCCAGCACATAATCGGCAATCCAAATTGGCACCTGCTGATGGTTGACGGGATTGATCGCATAGGCCCCGGTAAACACACCGGTTTTCTTCGACTCGGTCATGCGTTCGCGTTCAGTATGCTTGGAAGTTTCTTCGATATAGGCTTCTACCGCCGCTTTTTGCGCAGGGCTGGTCAATTGGGGAACCAAAGGATGCTCAGGCGCTAAAACACAATAGGTACAACCAAACAGGGTATCTGGACGGGTGGTAAAGATATCAAAGGCAGAATCCTGATCCGCGACCTGAAAGCGCACGCGTGCGCCTTCAGCTTTGCCAATCCAATGGCGCTGCATTTCTTTCAGACTTTCAGGCCAATCCAGCGTATCCAAATCATCGAGCAATTGATCAGCATAGGCCGTAATTTTCAGCATCCACTGCTGCATCATGCGCTTTTCAACCGGGTCACCGGTTTCTACATAGACGCCGTCTTTGACCTCTTCGTTGGCCAGCACCGTGCCCAAGGCCGGGCACCAATTGACAGGCAACTCAGCCTGATAGGCCAGACCTTTTTCATAGAGTTTGAGAAAAATCCACTGGGTCCAACGGTAATAATCCACCTGGCTGGTATTGATTTCACGATCCCAATCATAGCCCAAGCCGATTTTTTGCAATTGTTTGCGAAAGGTATCGGTATTGCGGCGGGTGACCTCAGCGGGATGCAGGCTCTCTTTATTGGCCTGGCGCTCAGTGGGCAGACCAAAGGCATCCCACCCCATGGGATGCAGCACATCAAAGCCACGCATGCGCTTATAACGTGCAATAATATCACTGCCCACATAGCCCTTGGGGTGGCCTACGTGCAAACCTTGACCTGAAGGGTAGGGAAACATGTCCAAGACATAGTACTTGGGTTTATCTCCCAGGCTTTCGGTTTTGAAGGTTTTGTTTTCAGCCCAATATTGCTGCCATTTTGCATCGATTTCTTGGTGATTATAACTCATGCTGCTATCCTTGGTTTCTTCTCAAATGTATTCATCTTAACCCAGAAGTGGCTAGAGACTAAAGTCGATCGCCAAGGAATTAAAACCTTTAAGCAGAGAGTGCTTGACGACCCACCCCCTGCAAAAGAGGGCTTCAGTCACTTCATTTTTGTCATTTGAACTGTTTCGGGCATTTAGCGGGATCTTTCCAACAGGCCTGCCATTGCGGGTCTTCTGTCAAAAGTGCAGCTTCAGATTCATTCAAAACCCGCTCAGCCAGATCCTGCAAAAACCCTTCCAAATACTGCGCCTCTTTCCCACTGGCTGCCACCTGCCACATCGTACCGCAGGTGGGGGCACAGGCCTTGAGGTCATTTTGCACCAGATAGGCCATCTGCCCCATGGGTTTTAAAATAGCAAGCAACATCTCACGGGGCTTGGTTTTTTGAAAAGCCTGGGCCGGATAATAGCGCTTGAGCATCTCTTCGGCCAAGTTGAGCATACAGTCGCGGTAGCGTTCATTTCCCCGGATCATGTGATGGGTCACCCCACTGTCCCAATCAGGTTTGGCCTGATAATAACAGGCTTGACGGGCCAAAGGGAGATTCCGAGCAAAAGCCAAGGGATCCGTCATTTTTTTTGTTTCTGCTCCAGCAGGCCCAACCAAACAGAACGCCAATCCCAAGCCAAGGATTGTTTTAGTCACGGTATAGCCCCATTTCTGACCAGATTTTCAGAGACGCGAGTAAGGGCTCAGCTTGCAATGTTTCTCCTGGTTGCTTGACTATTTTATCCAATTCAGCGCGGTTCTGAATCAAACCCGGCCGCCGGGTGGTTAAAACCGGCTGTACCAGCCAGGTCGATTGCTCGGGTTTAACAATCAAGCGGCTGAGCGCCTCTTGGTATGCTTTTTTTTCAAGCCGGGCAAACCAAAGCCGGTATTGTGCCGACTGCAACATGGCAAAATCTCCGCTGGAATCACCCGCCACTAAAAAGGGACGCTCATTGGGGCCGGTAATGTATTGGATAATATTGGCCACTTTGCCAGCAAATCCCGTCAAAGGAAAAACCACCTGATTGGTCAATTCATATTGATTCAGTTCATTGGGGTCTTGCTCTTGATAGCGTTTGTTTTCTCTGACCAACCAAGGATCTTTCACCAGACGGCCCGTGCGTTTATCGCGCAAAAGCACTGAAGCCCCAATCACATGATCGGCAGGGAAAACAAACTGGGTGCCCAATTTTTCATTGATACGCTTCATCAGCTCCACGGTCACCATATAGCGCACAGTCCAGACATTTGAACCTGAAACCACATAAATATCATAGCCATGGCGAATCAACTGGCCGACAAAATCGACAATTTCAGGGTTGAAAAAGGGCACGCGGTAGGTAGTATTGCCAGGAGAAGCTTCTACGCGGGTTTCCTGGCCTGTCTTACGATCGCTTTCAGCCCGGTTATTGCCATACACTTCACGGGTAGCTTCAATCACTTCAGTGGGATTCAAACCCTGCATGGCCTGAACCATCCAGGCATAGGAATTGGCAGCCGCCGTCACGTCCTGGGGGTGAGAATCCAGATCCGCGAGTTGATTATAATAGGCGGCAAGGTCAATGCTCGTATCCAAAGAAATATTTTTTCCGCCCATAAAAAAAGCTGGGGAAATCGCCTCCAAGGCTGGGCTGCGTTTGATCTTGCCCTTGCGCTCCAATTGTGCAAAAGTCGCTTCGCCAATATCACGACTGACGAGGGTATTGTCAAAATCCAAAACGACTTTTTTTCCGGCATAACTATTGCTTGTCAGCAGTTTTTCCAGGCGGATACGCAGATCCGGATTCCAATGACCGGGCTCTAATTCAAAAGGCGCAGCCTGCGCAACAGCAGGCAGGCTCAGCAAAGTGGTCAGGGTCAAGGCCAGCAAATGTTTCATGGCAAATCAGCACTTTCGTTTTTACTTCATTGTGACGGGCATCGGCAGGGCATGGCAAGGGGGGCTGAGACGAGAGAAACGGGAACTCAAGCCTCCTCGCTTTCGTCATGCTTAACATTGACCCTCAGGAGGATTGCATGAAATTAAGTCGTCAAGGACGTTTATGGGCTCTCGGAATCAGCTTCGCCCTGCTCAGTTTTACCTCACAAGCGCAGGCCGAACCCAGTTTTAATCTCGAAGTCTTTCAGGGGGCAAAAGCCTGGTACAGCCCGGGCTTCTCTTTTCTCGATACGAGTTCTTTTAACGGAGCAACCGCAACCCAAGGCTATACCAACCTATCGGGGACATTTCTGAGTCAGGGGGGCGGAGCCCATCTGATTCTCGATCGGATCATTTTGGGGGGTTCTGGTTACGCCCTGAGTGGCTTCAGAACCGCCAATGCCACTGGTGAAATTTTATCTGTGAATGGTGGCTATGGCCTGTTTAATCTGGGCTATCTGGTCTATAGCGACCAGAATTTCAGCCTTTATCCCATGTTGGGAATTGGTTCAGGCAATATTTCTGTGAGTGGCTCCAGCAGTTTAAACAAACTCTTTGGGCTTTCGAGTACAGAAGAAATCAGCCGCATGGATTCCAATCAGGTGGTGCTGGATATTGGTCTGGGTGCAGATTATATGATTGATTTTAATGGCGATCCCGCAAATGCCAGCGGTCTTTTGGTGGGGCTCAAACTGGGCTATCTGTTTGTGGCCTCTCCCACCCAATGGGAAGCCAATCGGCGCATTCTGGGAGGGACCAATTTGCCCAATTTGAGCAATCAGGGGCTCTATTTTAATCTGACTTTGGGCGGGGGCACCCAACGCAGCCAGAGTTCACAAATGCTCGGGGAAAGCGGCTATTAGCTGGCTTTTCGCACACCTGAAACCAGGTTTTGAGACAAGGCATCCTGACAAAGCGCATTGAAAATACGGGGAGCCTGTTGAAGCTGGGCCGCAATAGCCATCGCATTGTCTTCAACACTGGCAGTATGGCTGTTGAGCTCCAAGTCATAATCACAATAGCTATGTACCGTTTTGAATTGAGAACGGGCCAGACCAAGCGGACGGTTTCCCCGCATCTGTTCTCTGCGCTCCAGTTCTTCGAGCGGACAGTGAAGCGCCACCATCCAGACCTGATAAGGCGCCAGAAATTTCAAGGTTTTTTCTAAGCAGGCAGGCTCTTCAAAAACCGTATCAATCACCAGGTCAAACCCCTCAGAGGCCCAAAGTGCCAGATTCTGATAAAAAACCTTGCGCAGGCGTTCATAGGGAACCGTATGCAAGGTGGCTCCAGCAGGAAAGGCACGAAAGCAATCATCAATCGAAAGGCGAACCCATTGGTGATTGCTGAGGGCCTGAAAAGTACGTGCTAACGAGGATTTACCAGCACTTGAAGTACCGTTGATAAGAATAATGGATGGACTCATGTGCTTCATTATCCAGCTTAAGAAGCGCAGATGGCAAGACTGAATACGGTGATTCAGCGCACAAATTTCAGAGTGCAGCGGGCTCGTTTTTTTTCACGGTGGCATTCTCAAACATCAATGGCAAAAGCCCTTGAATATCTGCAACCACATAGACGGGGCCTTGTTTTCCCTGCATAATAATCCGAATCGGGTGACCATGCCGGTTGCGGTATTCAGCAATCACCTGACGACAAACCCCACAGGGAGTGACCAGTTCCTGACTGTCTTCAGGCCCTGAAATGGTAGTTACGGCAAGGGTCACAACCGCATCGTTCGGATACTCCGCTCCGGCAGCAAACATAATAATGCTTTCAGCGCAGAGCCCCGAAGGATAGGCAATATTTTCCTGATTGCTGCCAGAGAGCACCTGCCCAGTGGCCAAACGTGCTGCTGCACCCACTTTGAAATTGGAATAAGGGGAATAAGAATTCACTGCAGCAGCGCGGGCTCTTTCAAGCAAGGCTTGATCCTCTACAGGCAAATCTGCTGGTTGATCATAGATTTCCAAGAGCGTTTCTAAACGATGATAGTGTATAGTCATTTTGTTTTCCGAATTTCAGAGTGGGAGGTTATTATAGCCTGCTCACTGTGAAAAAGGGGAGAAGATCTCCAAGCAAATTAAAGAATTCGCTTGCCAAAGGCCGATTGAATCAACTCCACACCCAATTCAGCGGTTTGATTGCCCATATCCAAAATGGGATTTAACTCCACCATTTCCATGCCGATCAAACGCCCTGTCCCCGCGATTTTCTCCATTAAGAGATGTGCTTCGCGGTATTTGATACCGCCTTTGACAGGGGTGCCTACGCCCGGTGCAATTTTGGGGTCCAAGCCATCAAAATCAAAGGAGAGATGAATTCCTGCGGTTCCAATTCCCGCAATCTCAATCGCTTCACGAATAATCGCCGGCATGCCTTTTTCATCGATATCGGTCATGGTATAGGCATGAACACCGCTCTCACGCACAATTTTCTTCTCTTCGACATCGACATCGCGCAAGCCGATAATGACAACCTTTTCAGGTCGAATTTTGGGAGCGAATCCGCCCAAATTTACCAACTCGGGTGCTCCCATGCCCAAACAGACTGACATGGGCATGCCATGAATATTCCCGGTATGCGTAGTGTCTGGGGTATTCATATCGGCGTGGGCATCAATCCAAATCACACCAATTTCCTGACCTTTTTCATGATAAAAGGCACTGATACCGCCAATAGTTCCAATTGCAATACTGTGATCGCCACCCAAGACCAAAGGGAAATGGCCTTTCTGCATGATTTCAAAAACGCGATCGTATTGAATTTGACAGGCTTGGGTAATCTCTTCTAGGAAACGTGCATTTTTCTGACCTATTTCAGAGGCCTCAGGAATTTGCACCGTGATATTGCCTTCATCACAGACCTCAAAGCCCATTTCACGAATGGCATTCACCAAGCCTGCAATTCGAAACGCTGATGGCCCGGCATCTACGCCTCTGTGACCGGCTCCTAAATCGAGTGGTGCTCCCAATATGGAGACTTTCTGATCTTTACGCATGACATACCTCTTGAAAATCCGGCTTGATATGCTCAGTATAGCAAAGGAAAGATCGGGGTTCATGATCTCATTCACAGCTGAAAACCGAAGCCCAAGCGGTTCAAGGGTTTAAAATGAGTGCTGGTTCACGGCAGCGATTTCTCGCCTCAGCACTCATGCTCTATCTTACCCCAAGCTTCAGAAAATCAACAAAAACCGAGTCTATTCAGTTTAAGATTTTTGTAATTGACTCAGGGCTGCTTCAAGCGCCTGCAAAACCGCCCAAATCGTGGGTTGAAACTGATAGCCCAAATGGCCAATTCTAAATATTTGCCCTGTCAATTTTCGTTGCCCCCCGCCCAAAACCATATTGTAGTGTTGGTGAAGATGGGAGCGGATCAAATCTGCTGACAGGCCCTCTGGTGGATAAACAGGTGTCACTGAACAGGAAGCATGGTCTGGATTTTCAATCATTAAGCGTAAACCCAACTGCTCTAAACCCTCTCGAGCCGTATTGCGTAAAAGCAAATGTCGGGCCTGGATCGCTTCCAGCCCCTCTTCACGCATCATCGCCAAGGCCACGCGCAAACCATGAAAAATTGAAATCGGGGGAGTCCAGGGAGTCCAGCCCTGTTCGGCGTATTCCAGCGTCACCGAAAAATCCAGGCTAAAACGCGGCAATTCTGCGCTGCGATGAGCTACCCAGGCTTTTGGACTAAGTGCCACAAAAGCAAGTCCTGGAGGCACCATCAAGCCTTTTTGCGAAGCCCCCAAGACCACGTCCAATTGCCATTCATCCATTTGAACCGGCGTCGAAGTCAAACTGGAAATAGCATCGACAATACTCAGGGCCCCATGTCGTGAAATGATTTCACTTAATTCACGCAGAGGATTCAATACCCCTGCAGAAGTTTCATTGTGAACCACAAGCACAGCTTTGATCTGTTTTTGTGTATCGGCTTCAAGTCGTGCAGACAGTGCCTGGGGAGAAACGATCTCACCCCATTCATAGGCCAGACGCTCGACTTCAAGACCGTAAATCTCTGCCATTTGACCAAAGCGTTCCCCAAAGGAACCATTGCTCAAAGCCAAAACTTTATCGCCAGGAGAAAACAGGTTCGTCAAAGCCGCTTCCATGCCCGTTGTACCAGAACCCGTCAGCATCAAAACCCTGTGCTGGGTTTGAAAGACCCATTTTAAACCTGCTTCAATTTCGCGGAATAATTCGGCAAACTCTGGGCCACGGTGATTGATCATGGGCCCAGAAAGGGCCTGAAGAACGGCTTGAGGAAGAGGCGTTGGGCCGGGTAACATCAAATACTGAGGTAAAATTTGAGACATCTGAAGCGTCACTTTCTGATTAAATCAAGACGCTCCAGCTTAACAAAAAATCCAGACCCAGTTGAGACTTTCAACTTAAACGGAGAACGATTCACCACAGCCACAGGTATTGCTGGCATTGGGATTGATAAATTTAAAACCCCGTCCATTTAGACCATCGTTGAAATCCAAGGTCATGCCTTTGAGATAGATCGCACTTTTACGATCAATTAAGACTTTGATTCCCGCTTGTTCGAGAATATGATCGCGCTCTTTGGGTTCATCGTAATCCAAATGATAGGAAAGCCCAGAACAGCCACCGCCTTTGACCGCCAGACGAATTCCCAGTTGGGCATTGTCCTGACGCGAGAGAAAACGTTGAATTTCAGTTAGGGCTTTGGGCGTCACCTGCACCAAAGGAGGCATTTTACTGGGATCGGTTAGAATCACCCCGGTTGTGGTTTCACTTGAAACTTGGCTCATTGCATCTACCTCAGTCAAACTCATTAAGCTCATTATGCCAAATCCAGACAAATTTATCCAGATTATTCAGCGCTGAATTTCTGTATTGACAGGAAAACGCAAAGAAATAACCATGGGCAGGTGATCTGAACCTACAGGTGTTCCCAAATGCAAATCAACCACCTCCAATTGTTTGCTGACCAGACACTGATCAATCGGAATTCGAGCCACTTCAGGCAAATATGCAGGCCAGGAAGGCAAGACTCCGAATCCTCTGCGACAGTTGTGCAAATCACTGTTCCGCTCAAACTGCTTGTAATAGGGTGAATACATGGAGACATTAAAATCCCCCATTACCAAAACAGGAGGTTCCTTGCTGAGCGCAAATTTTCCCAAGGCATCCAACTGCCGGTTGCGACGAAGCGCAGGTACACGCACAGGTGAATCCAGATGGGTCGAGATCAGGTAAAACTGTCTTTCCCCCAAATCTACCCAGGTACCCAATGTGGGAAGCTCTGCCTGCCCCAGGAACTTCAATTCAGCTCGGTGCAAAGGAAATTTGCTCCACAGACCCAAGCCAAAATAGTTTTTATCACGGGGTTGAAAACGAAAAGGGTAGGCCCGTCCCAAGCCATTCATCAACTCCAAGTGTTTGGGATGAAATTCCATTAAAGCCACGATATCGGGTTGCTCTTGTTTTATCAACGAAGCCAAAGAAGTCACTTCTGGATTGGTATTGAGTACATTCGCCAGCAGCACTTTGATCTCAGAATGTAAAGGACTTGCCAGCGCCTTTTCGTGAGCAACAGGAAGATACCAAGGCAACAGTTCTATGGCATGCAACCCCAAGAGCAACAAGAGCATAACAACCCATTTCCAGCGCCGCATCAGGCCCATCAAGAAGAGGGGAAGCAACAGGGAAAGACTGAATTGCCATTTAAATTGACCCAGAAGGTCAAGCCCGGGATGCAGTCCCCCCCAATAATTGCTCAAGCTGAAAAAACCCAAACACAAACTGAGCCCTACCGCAGGTTTATACAGGGGGGGATTTTTCTTTTTTGGGGGGGGTAAATTTTTCATAAAATTCAAAGGCTTTGCGCTCTTGAAATACGATAACACAATTCTCTGCAGGAATCTGTGCGCAGATCCCCAAAGACTTGATCTATATCATCCCATATACCCCCATAGGTTTGTTACACTCCATTTACTTCGCTGAAAGAAAAGGATCTGGCTATGACATTTGAACCCGCCTCAGAAATACAGGATTACCTCGTTTTTGGAGAATATGGCGAGGTCAATCCTTCCATCAATGACTCTTCAACCTATACCTTCTTAAATCCTGCCACCATGGAAGCACTCTTCGATCATGAAATTGAAGGCTGTTTTCTCTATTCACGCCACTGGAATCCCAGCAATAAATATCTCGCTCAAGCGCTTGCTGCCATGGAAAATACCGAATCGGCTCAGGTCACTTCTTCTGGCATGGGGGCGATCGGCTGCACCCTTTTACAACTCTGTCAGCAAGGTGATGAAATCATTGCCAGTCGTACTATTTATGGCGGAACTTACGCCCTGCTCAAGAATTTTTTACCCCGTTTGGGCATTCAAACCAAATTTGTCAATATTCACAACCGAGAAGAAGTCGAAGCCGCGATTACCCCCCAGACCAAACTGATCTATGGCGAATCGATCAGCAATCCTTTGCTTGAATTTGCGAATATTCCCGCTTTGGCAGAATTAGCCCATGCCCACGGGCTCAAACTGGTAATCGACAATACCTTCAGCCCCCTGATGTTGAGCCCGGTCAGATTGGGAGCAGATATCGTCTTGCACAGCCTAACCAAATTTATCAACGGCACCAGCGACTGTGTGGCTGGAGCTGTCTGCGGCCCCAAAAATCTGATTGACGAACTTTCCAATGTCAACCATGGTGCAACCATGCTTTTGGGGCCCGTTTTGGACAGTTTTCGCTCTGCCAGTATTTTAAAAAATTTGCACAGTCTGCATATTCGAATTCAAAAACACTCAGCCAATGCCCTCATGCTGGCTCAAGCCTTGCAGGAATGGGGTATTAAGGTGCATTATCCAGGCCTTGAAAGCCACCCAGACCATGCCTTGCTCAGCTCTCTGATGAACCCAGGCTATGGCTATGGGGGCATGTTGGTGATGGATGCAGGCGATACCCAGACTGCCAATCAGTTGATGGAGCGCATGCAACAAGAAAAAGTCGGCTATTTGGCCGTCAGCTTGGGATATTTTAAAACCCTCTTCAGCGCACCCGGTCACAGTACCTCGTCAGAAATTCCCCCCGATGAGAGACAAAAAATGGGTCTCAGTGATGGCATGGTTAGAATTTCAGTCGGATTGGACTATGATATGGCGCGCACCTTGGAACGGATCAAAACCTGTTTGCAGGATGTTGGCCTGCTAAAAAAATAAGCAAAAGAAAAGGGCACAGCATGGACTGCTGTGCCCTTAAAAAAATACTTGCTTAACGCACGCTCACAGTGCCTGAACGTGCATCCACCGTAAACCAGCCATCTGAGGAGCGAATTTCCCAACGCAGGAAACTATCAAGCTCCATGCTGTGGACCGGAAAATGTTTCAAACCTTTTTCTTTGGCCGCAGTTAAAGCTTTGTCGCTGTCTATCCGCCAGCTGCTTTCAAAAATCATGCCGCTCAAAAAAGCATCACTCACTTCTTCTTGAAAGCCATTGCTGCTGACTTTCAGGGCTTTATTCTTGCCCAAAGAGGTAAAATAATAATTCCATTCAAAACTGCGCCCATCTTCCTCGACCCAATTGGCTTCTACCTTTGCCAAACGCGCACCAAAATCCCAACGACGGGCCTGCATATCGGCTAAACGATAGGCCCTTTGAGCGGTATCCAGGAATCTGGTTTGATTGGTTTTGGGGCTGGACTGAGCTTGTAAATTGGCCGGGGGCAGGGCATTCAGCGCAGTATTCTGACAGGCACTCAAACTGAGCAGGAGCAAAAGGGGAAATAGCTTGAATCTTTTCATCATCTGACAAACCTTATATGTTCTTAATATATATTTTATCAAATCTTAATAATCAAATCAAGTCCCCCAGCTCATTCTCAAGCAGATCCACGCGGCTGGATGCGAATCGGTATCCCCTGCAAGGTGGCCCAAAAGATCAGATCTGTCTGAGCAGGATCAAAACGTGCTGGCAGCACGACTTCCTCACCGATCGATTTCTGAAGTTTCAAGGCGGGCAAAGATTCTGGTCGAGCCAAGGGCCTGTGAAAGCGCACCAAAGCAGCATATTGAGTGAGCAAGGTAGAAATTTGAGTCAAATCCCCCCGCGCATAATGGGCCTGAACCAAAGCGTGTAAAACAGTGACAAAACTTTCAAGCTGAGCTTCCCATTCAACTTGCCGACGGGCAATCAGCTTAAACAAATCCGCACGTTGAAGCGCGTCTTCAAGAATTTTGGAATATTTTTGAGTATGGGCCCATTGAGACCATAGGATGGCAAGTTCATTGACCGTTTCAATTAAGTCAGGAAAATCTGCAGGTTCGGGCTGGTATTGGGCATTTAAGGCGCTGCACATCTCATTCCAAAGGGTTTCAAAACTTAAGAATGCAGCCTGTTTATTGAGATGAATGCTGTCCAAAGCAAACGACTCGATCCTGCGATTTTGATGGGTAACCTTGGGCCAAATTTCAAGAAAGCGAATGCCGAGAGCCTGCGCCATTTCGCGCAGAAGCTGGTTCATCAAGAGTTGCGCTTTGATACGCGTACGGGCGGGGCACTGGTATTGGTAGATCAGACTGAACTCATGATCATCACTGGTTTGTGGCACCAGATCGTGAAGATAGATTTGATCAAATCCCATTTCCTGCAACTTTTTTAAGCCCCGGTAAAGCGGTTGAATCAGATCCTGCAAATAGAGCCGGGCTGTTTCAAAGGGAAAAACCTGCTGGGCTGAGCTCTCAGGAAAGGCCGCTAAAAGGGTCTCCTGATCAGGAAGATAAAAGTCATTTTCAAGCCCTAAATGGCGTTGAAAGACATTGACCAAATCAGCAGAACCACAAAAGAAAACCAAAACGGGCGAGGCCTTCGAACGGCCCGCCAATAAATTCAAAAGACCGGCCTGGGGACTTTGAAACTGATATAGCGCACGGTTCTCACGATCGAGCAGGCAATCACCCATCAGGGCACGCAGCAGTGTCTCATGCAGTCGGCCCCGTGGATCCGAAAAATTATGAGCGGCCAAACCAGGACAATATTTGGCTTCTGTAATGATTTGCCGTTTTTGCCCTTGGAATTCTGCTTCAAAAAGCAAATGGCTGAAAACAAGGGTTTGACTGTCGCCAATCATGTATATCGGAGCAGCACGCCCCTGAAAATGGGTATTCATGCTCTAGTATTTTACGCGCAAGCCCCCACAAAGCAAACTCCCTGAAAAGACTTTTCAGGGAGTTTAGAGCCTATAAGAGATTGCGATGCGATTGCAATAAATACCAAAGATCCTGTGATGTGGTTTTAGCTTGCATAAAAGCCTCCTTCCCAGCGGGTTGACCGCCTGAAAACAGACATCATCAGAAGGTAAACCTTCTGAGGGTGGTCAGTAGATTTTCTGCTGACATCTTCATAATAACCTACAAAATTAGAATATGTAAGTAGATTTAAGTATATTTTTTACTTATCAGACATATTTCGAATCTGCGACAGTTCTGTTAAAATGAGCCCTAGAATGGCAATATTCGGAGATCTCTTTCAATCGTTTGAACTGGCCGTCAATTACCACCCCTATCAACGCGAAGCGCTTGAAACACTCGTGGGAAAGATTTTGGCCGGCGAAAGGCAGCTGCATCTGGTTGCCCCACCAGGGAGTGGCAAGACCCTGATAGGGCTTGAATTGGCCAGACGCATCGGCCAAAAAACGGTGATTCTTTCGCCCACCACTCCGATCCAACAGCAGTGGGTCGATAAATTTAGTCAGCTCAGTATTGATCTTGAGGCCATCGAAGATCTTCCCGTAGAACAAACGATTATCAGTACCGATCTTGAGAAATCCCCTGCTATTCTTTCACTGACCTATCAAGCCTTCAGTATCAAAGGCCAGGAGGGACAATTCTTGCACCGCCAGGTGGAAAAACTCTTTGTTCAGCTCGCTGAACAAGGTTATCACACCCTCTTATTGGATGAGTGCCACCATTTGCTTGCCCATTGGGCGGCCGCAATTCAGGTCTATCTGCAAAAAGTGCCTGAAGCGATTGTGATTGGCCTAACGGCCACGCCTCCGCTTGATCGCAAAGAAAAAGAGCGCGCAGTCTACTTAGATTTGATCGGCCCCGTCGATTTCGAAGTGCCCACCCCCGCTGTGATTAAAGAGGGGCATTTGGCTCCTTTTCAGGATTTGGTCTATCTGGTCAGACCCACAGAAGCTGAATCCAACTTTGTTTCTGGTGCCCACCAGGCCTTGCACCGTCTCTTAAAAAGCTTGGAAACCCCCCATCCAGACCGTCCCCAACTCAGTATTTGGGCCGAAGACTGCTTGCTTCATCCCACCGATCGCAAAGGCAACCCCATCAAACCCACTGAATTCCTGATTCGGGAACCCGATGTTTGCATTGCCCTGGTACGCTATCTCTACAGTCTTGGCATTTTTCCAGAAGGCATACCCTGGAGCCCAGAAATGGAAGATCCTCCCAGTTTGGAAGATTTGGTGAGCTGTTTGGGAGCCTACGGAGCTGTGCTCCTGAAAGACCGGGAAAATAAAGTCTGGAATGACTTAAAATCAGCTGTTCTGGCCCTGGGATACCGCTATGAACAGGGGCGTTTCAAACGACGTTCGGGAAGCATTGAAAAAATTCTTGCGCTATCAGCAGCTAAATTGCGCGGCTTGGAACAAATCCTGCTGACAGAACAAGCTGCCATGGGTGAAGGACTCAGAGCCCTGGTACTCACTGATTTTGAAACCACCCACGCACCCGGTGGCAGAGCGGCAGAAGGGCTCTTGGATCCAGAAGCCGGCGGAGCCCTGGCCGTGATGCGCTATCTCAGCACACACCCTGAACTTGAAAACCTGCACCCTTTAATGGTGACGGGCCAAACGCTTTTATGCAATGCCCAGGCCTTGCCGGGTTTTCTGCAAGAAGCCAAAACCTGGTTCAGCACCAATCAGCTTGAAGTCAGTTTAAAATCTGAAGCCTGTGACCATTTTTTCAGAATACTGGGTCAGGGCAGCGATTGGAAAAGCAGCGTATATCTGGCTTTGGTGACTGATTTTTTTGAAAAAGGACTTTCCCGTTGTCTGGTCGGCACCCGAGGCCTGCTCGGGGAGGGTTGGGATTGTCGCAGTTTAAATACACTGATTGATCTCACAGCTGTCAGCTCCTATGTCTCGGTCAATCAAATCAGAGGGCGCAGCCTGCGTTTTGACCCTCTCAACCCTTTAAAACTCGCAAATAATTGGGATATTGTGGCCCTGCTCCCTGAACTGGAAGGAGGATTCCGGGATTTAGAGCGTTTTCAGCGCAAGCACCAACGTTTTTACGGGATCAGTGAAGATGGCTGCCTGGAGTTGGGCGCTGGCCATGTACATGCCCTTTTGGGAAAAATTCAGCCCCAGGAATTGCTGGCAGAAATGGCCCATCTGAATCGAGAATGTTTGGAGCGGGCTCAAAACAGGCTCCTCGCCTGGGATCGCTGGGGAATTGGAAAACCCTATCAAGGCAAAGAGCTCAACGGCCTGCAATTGCGAATCCCCAAAACAGAAGTGCCGGGGAAACGCTCCCTTCAAGCCCCCCGTTTGAAGACCCTGCCGCGCACGGTAAAAACACAGTATCAGGCCCTCGAACTCAAATGCAGACAGGCAGATTTCCACCTTCAATCGGCCCGTATACTCGAATCACTCAGCCTTGTCACTTTCTGGATTTTCTGGCCTGGCGAAATAGGATTGGGGCTCAGTCTCAGCCTGATTCTACTGACGGAACTCAGTCTTTTGAAATACAGAAATTCACGAAAAAAAGCCTGGACCCCTTTGCTCAAACAAACTGAAAATGAATATGAAATTATCAAAAACCTGGCCCAGGTGACACTTCAGGCTCTACAGCGAGCAGAAATCATTCTCTCAACCCAAACGCAACTCAGATTCAGTCAACGCAGCGATGGCTCTGTGCGCATTTTTCTGGAACAGGTTAAGCCTGATGAATCAAAATATTTTAGCCAATCCCTCCAGGAAATTTTTGAACCCCTGCAAGAACAGCGCTATCTTCTGGAAATTCCAATTACAGAAATTGAATTTCAAGCGGTTTGGGGCTTCATGCCTCAGATACGCGAAAAACAGCAAGGAAAAGTCATTTTGCCTGTTCCACGGCTGCTTGCACGCAGCAGAGAAAAGGCTGAAATCTTCAAAAGCTGTTTTATGGAGTGGGTCGGCCCCGCAGATTTAATCTATACCCGCCAGGAAAGCGGCAGAGAAAAACTTATGCAAAGTGTTTTTCAGCGCGCCCTTCCCGTTCAAGCACAAAAACTCAAAATTTGGGAATAGCAAAACACCGCAAACCTATTTCACGGGCAGAGTTTTAAGCTCTTTACAACTTGGCTGATAGCCCAATTCACAGGCCTTCTGAAAATCCTGACGGGCTTGCGCATAGCGCTGAAGTTTCTTATAGAGATTGCCACGGTTGACATAGGCAAAATAATGTTGCGGATCAGACAGAATCGCACGTTCAAAATCTAAAAAGGCAAGTTCAATTTTGCCTGCCCCCTGATAGGCCAAGGCGCGGTTATTATAGGCAAGAGTATCCACCGGTTCAAGAGCCAAGGCTTTTGAGAACGAATCAACTGCGGCGAGATATTGTGCCCGCTTAAACTGAATATTGCCAATACTCAGATAGGCGCCGGCATGACTGGGGTTCAAAGCAAGTGTGCGCGTATGTGAACGAAGCGCCTCTTCATACTTGCCCAAATTAAAATAGGCAATGCCCTGATTATGCCAGGCTTCAAAAAACCTGGGTTCTAAACGTATCGCTTGACTATATTCCACGAGTGCCGCAGGATAGGCCTGCCTGCGCAGATAGACATTGCCGCGATTATAATAGGCAGCGGCAAAGTTTGGCGCCAGGCGCAGGGCCTCGGAATAATTCTGTTCAGCTTCAGCAAGGCGATTGAGTCCAAAATAGGCATTGCCACGCTTATTCCAAAGGGCTACAAAGGCTGGATCCAGTGCAAGGGCCTGATCATAGGCCAGCAATGCTTCTGAAAAATTTTTCTGGGCATAGGCCAAATCCCCTTTTTCCATCCATTCTGAGGCACTGAGACGATTCTTAATTCTTTGGCCTTCGCCCTTTTGCAAATCCACAATCCGCTGACGATCTTTCAGTTTTTGGATTTGGGCCTGGTAGGCTTTGAGCTGTTTTTCAAGTTCCTGATTGCGTTTTAGAAGTAATTTTTCCTGTTCAAGTGTTTCGCGCTGCTTGAGCATTTTTTTGATCGCAGCTTCGATACTGAGGGTATCAATGCTAACCTGCGCCGTGACCTCAATCCCAAAACTGTTTTCACTGACAATCGGTTTTTCCTTGAGAATTTTAGATTGTGTAACCCCCCCGGTTAAAGCCAGGATCTCATCTTTTTCAACTTTTGCCTGTTTCACCACGGTCAGAGACTCAATATAGACACCAGCCAATTCAAGTGCTTGGCGTTTGGCTTCCAATAAAGCCAATTCTCTCGCCTCATTGCGTGTTTGATTATCGCCTATAAATGCCTGCGCTGTGACTGTAAAGGTTTTCATTTCAGCCTGAACCGCCGTGCTGAAAAGCAGATATGCGGTAAAAAACAAAGCCCCTATCTTTCGCCCTTGATTCAAAAACACATCAGACCCTTTCCTGGTGCAGCGCCGCAGCCCCATTCATTCATACTGTGAAGTCTAGCCGAACCCAATGACAAATGAAAACTCTTTTCCCAGAAAACCATAGAAAAACGGCAAGGGGACCGTCTGCTTTAGCTCAAACCCCTGCTTTTTTCGCTTGACGCCCAGCGGCTGTCAGATCAACACATTTCCAAAAACGAAATAAGCATCCCTACATTCAATTTCTGCCTGATACTCGCCGAAGAGCGGTATCATACTAAAAGGCATGCAGAAAGTTTAAATACATTGGAAGGACAGAAGATGTACTATATCGTTGAAACAGAAAAATCCTTTGAACAGGCGGCACAGGATCTTGAAGTCGCTGTAAAAAACCATGGTTTTGGAGTTTTACACATCCACAATTTAGGCGAGACCTTGCGCAGCAAGGGCATCGATTTTAAAGAAGACTGTAAAGTATTCGAAGTCTGTAACCCCGTTCAAGCCGCACGCGTACTCAGTTCAGACATGCGTTTAAATATGGCCTTGCCCTGTCGTATTTCTGTCTATACTGAAAACCATCAAACCCGGATTGGCTTGATTCGACCTGAGACAATGCTCTCAGCACTTTCTCAAGACCCTGAACTGCAAACGGTTGCACATGAAGTAGAGCTTAAAACCATTCAGATGGTTGATGAAGCCCGATAATCCTGAAAAATTGAAATTGCATGGCTAGAAAAAAATCAGAATCAGAACAAGAAGCCTCAGACAGCCTTGAGGAATTGAGTGCTTTATTCAGTCAGAAACTGGATGAGATTCCCCTGACTGAAATTGTAAAACCCGTACGAAAAGTCCCCCGGCCTGAAAGAATGAAAACCAAAGCCCAGGTCAAGGGCAATGCTTATCACCACGGGGATCTGTATGAAGCGCTGCTCACGGCCACACTTGAACAAATCGTGAAACACGGGGTTCAAGGCATCAGCCTGCGGGGAATCGCACAGCAAGTGGGCGTCAGTGCGGCCGCTCCCTACCGACATTTTGCCGACAAACAGGAAATGATTGCCGCTGTAGCAACCCGCGGATTTGAAATGATGGCCTCCGAAATGCAGGCCCTGGATCTGAGTCAAACTCAGGAACTGAGTCACCCCCTTGAAGCTTTGCGTCAATTGGCCCGGATCTATTTTCAGTTTGCCTACCAATACCCCACCTATTTTGATCTGATGTTTGGCTCTGCGATTGAGAACAAAGAGCTCTATCCTGAATTAAAAACGGCCTCAGAAAAAACCTTTCTGAATTTTATTTCGGCAATCAGCGCAGCCCATCACAAGGGGCAACTCAAACCCTTTCCCCCCGAACAGATTGCGCTGGCATTTTGGGCCCAGTTACATGGCTACGCCAATTTAATGGTGCACCAGCAAATTCATTGGAAAAACCTAGGAGCAGACTCTCCTGAAGCCCTGCTCGAGACCTTGCTGAAGATGCTCTTTCAAGGGCTGCTTCAATCGCCTGATACACAGGCAGATTAAACACAGGTGTCTTTGTCCTGGCGTGAAGCACTTCTGAGTATTATGGGTGCAGAAGCCGTTTTGCGAGCAGAAAAAATTCAAACCCTGTGGGGTGGGTATGGACAATTGCTCAGAGTGCATCTTCAGGGAGGAAAAACCCCCAGCTTGATTCTCAAGCAGATCGCTCCGCCCCCTGCCCCCCTACCAGGAACTCCAGCAGCCACAGCCCATGCCCGCAAATTACACTCCTATACAGTAGAGCGCCATTGGTACCGGCATTGGCAGGTACAGGCAGCTGAGAACGCCCGAACTGCCTGCTTTTTGGGGGAAATCCATTCGGATGCAGGTCTGATTTTTTTACTTGAAGACCTCAACGCGGCCGGTTTTCCACGCCGAATCCGCCGCCCCAACAGTACAGAGACCCAAGCGCTTCTGCATTGGCTGGCCGTGTTTCATGCCCACTATTTAGGGGTCAAACCAGAGGGGCTTTGGGAAACAGGTACTTACTGGCATTTGGCCACGCGACAACATGAATGGCAAAACATGCCCGCTGGCAGCTTAAAAGAAAAGGCCCAAGCTTGGGATCAGGCCTTGCATTCAGCCAATTTTCAAACCCTGGTGCATGGCGATGCCAAACTTGCCAATTTCTGCTTTTCTGCCACGGGAGATGCTGTCGCAGCCGTGGATTTTCAATACTGTGGCGGCGGCCCCGGTATTCGAGACCTGGCCTATCTGCTCTCAGAACTTCTGCCCAACCCCCTCAAGGACGCAGAAGCCCACCTGGCGTGCTATTTCATGTATTTGCAAAGGGCGCTTGAACAAGCTGGGAAGGGTGCGCTCTTTAGCGAGCTGGAAAGCGAATGGCAGGAACTCTACCCCGTGGCCTGCCTCGACTTTGAACGATTTTTGGCAGGCTGGGGCAGTTAACGCTTGCCCAAATGATCTTGTAACCAGACTGCCAGCGATTCCATCTGCACCTGTTCCTGCTGACCTGTGCGCAGGTTTTTCACGGTGACCACTTCCAGCACGGCTTCATCGGGGCCCTGCAAAAGCACCAGCGGAATACCCTTTTTATCTGCCAGTTCAAACTGTTTGCCCAGTTTTTGAGGTTTGAGTACCGTCTCGACCTTGATGCCCTGAGCGCGCAGCATCCGGGCCAATTGCTGGCTTTGCACCAGCATTTCAGCGTTGAAAAGGCCTACCAGCACATCCACATGGGCTTCGGTTTCAGGCAGCAAACCGTGGGTCTGCAGAAAATCCACCAGGGTCACGTCCCCCATGCCAAAGCCCACGCCAGGGATTTGAGTGCCGCCAAACATCCCGACCAGGTTGTCATAACGGCCCCCACCAAAAATCGCGCGGCGGTTTTCGGGGTGTTTGTCAAAGAGTTCAAAGACCATGCCGGTATAATAATCCAGCCCGCGCATAACAGAGGTATTAAAACGACAGACAGGCCCCAAACCCAGCGCATTGATCGTATCAAAAAAGCGGATCAGATCCTGATAGCCCTTGCTGTCTTCACAGAGCTTGCCAATTTCCAGCAGGGGGGCCGTGAGAATATGTTCCAGACCTGAAATTTGCTCAGAACTGCACCCCGCTTCTTCGAGCAGGGTTTGAAAGGCTTCAGGCGAAATTTTTTCTTTTTTATCAATTGCGCGGGCCACCGCTTTGATTTGAGCAGGCTCCAGCTTGAGCACGCTTTCAAACAGATCATTCATGAGCTGGCGGTGGTTGATCATGATTTCAAAATCAGCGGGCGAAGCCCCAAAACCCCGCATCATATCAATCGCAACCTGAATGATTTCGATTTCTGCTTCTACACCGTCAACACCCAGCAAATCGACATTCAGCTGCCAGTGTTCGCGCAGGCGCCCCCGCTGCGGCCGCTCATAGCGCCAGAGATTGGGAATACTGAACCAACGCAAAGGCTTTTGCAGACTTTGACCTTTGGCAGCCACCATTCGGGCCAGGGTGGGTGTCATTTCAGGACGCATCGCCACTTTTCTCCCGCCCCGGTCTTCAAAGCTATAGAGCTGTTCATTGACTATTTCTTCACCGGTCTTGGCAGCGTAAATTTCAAAGGGTTCAAGCATCGGGCCATCATATTCCTGATACCCATATTGCCCCACAACTTGACGCATTTGCTCAAAGAACCAACGTCTTACCTGCATCTCGCTGGGATAGAAATCACGGGTGCCTTTATAGGGTTGTGTAGAAAGCCTGTCTGTCATGGGCCATTTTTCCAATCTTGTGATTAAATGAAATTATGCCACACCCTGTTGGACTTCTGGGAGGAACCTTTGACCCGATTCATATCGGGCATCTCAGCATGGCGCAATGGAGTGCCGATGCCCTGGGACTGAGTGAAGTCTGGCTGATTCCTGCCGGACAGCCTCCCCACAAGGCCGACCGCGCCGTCACGGCAGCTCAGGACCGGCTTAAAATCTGCGAATTGGCCAGCGCAGACAATCCAAAATTGAAAGTTTGCGCACTTGAAATCGAAAAGAACAGTGCAAGTTATACGATCGAGACCCTGGAAAGCCTGTCTCCTCGCTTTCGCGAAAAGCCTTGGCTGATCATCGGTTTGGATTCGCTTTTAAACCTCCCCAGTTGGCACCGTTGGAAAGAGTTTGGGAAGTACTGCAAACTTGCCGTTTTGCCCCGCCAACATGGATGGATTCACGATGCCGCCAGTCTGCAAACCTGGTGCGAAGAAAATCTTGCCGAAGCAGCGCCTGAAATCCGCTGGCTGGATCTGCCTCAGGTGGATATCTCCTCGACCCTCTTGAGACGGGTTCTGAAGCAGGGGTATGACTGCCGTTATGCCCTTCACCCCAAAGTCTGGGACTATATCAAAAAAAACCGTCTCTACCAGATTGAACATATTCCTCCTGAAACGTGTCATTAAATTGACCTTCCTGACAAGGTGGCTAAGGCATTGAGCAAGCACACACACTTATCTAAAAATTGGCTTCTGGTGCTCCTGAGTTGGAGCTTTCTCAGCGCTTATGCCAGGGCCGCAGAATATCCGGCTACCGGCTTAGAATGGGCAAGCCCAGAACAATTGCGGGCGGTTCCCTTGGCCTCAATGCCCTACTCAGGGGTAGAATTGCCTGAGCAGGTGGATCTTTCAGCGCATATGCCCCCGCCTGGCGATCAAGGCCGTCAAAACTCCTGTGTAGGTTGGGCCACGGCCTATGTGCTTAAATCGTATCAAGAACAAATTGAATTCAATCACCCCTTGGCCCAGCCCGACGGTTCCCCCAATTGGAACAAGGTCTTCAGCCCTGCATATGTCTATAATCAACTCAACAACGGGCGCGATGGGGGCATTACCTATATCGACGCACTCAACCTGCTTTCAGGCCAGGGGGTGGTTCCTTGGGCTGAAATGCCCTATTTAAGCGATGATTATCGGCGCAAACCCTCACATGCTCAGCGAATAAAAGCCCGTCCCTGGCGAATTGATTTTTGGCGGCAGATCAATGTTTTGGATCACAAAGAGATCAAGGCCCATCTGAATGCAGGCTATCCTGTTATGGTCGGCGCCCTGATCGATGAAGGCTTTTTCAAGGCCCGCAAAGGATATATCTGGAAAAACGCCAAAGGCAAAGCCCTGGGGGGCCATGCTTTTGTATTGGTGGGTTATGACGAAAGCAAACAGGCCTTTAAACTGATCAATTCCTGGGGAAAAGATTGGGCCGACCATGGCTTTGGTTGGATAGACTATGCCTGGTTTCCCCGTGTGGTACGCGAAGGATTTGTGGCCAAAGACGCCTTGAATGGCTCCCCCCCAGCCCCCAGTCCTGTGGCAGCCACCCAGCCCATGGATCGTTTGGGAACTGAACATCGTAACCGAGAGTTGCCCGTTCAGGAAGAGGAATTGGAAGTGGATGCCCTTTCTGAACCAAACTTACAGTCTCCACCCTCCGCTTTGGAATTGAAACCGATCGTCTATACACCTGGAAAAAGCCTGAATTTTAAAATGGCGCTGAGCCAGCCTGTTGCGTTATCCAGAAATACACGTCTGATTCTGAATATATATTCTGCTGAAAAAACAGAACCTTCGCAGAGACTCAAATCCATAGAATTAGCGAATAGCTCCTCACCCGCCTTTCAAAATTCACGGTCTCACCCTAAAGATTTTGATTTTAACGTGCCGATCAGTGAACTGGGGCTCGAAAACGGTTTTTGGGGAGACGCGGCCATTCCACTCGCGTTTGAAATCGTGGTTTTTGAAAATGGCTTTGGCATTTTCAAGACTCCCATGCAAGAGATTTCACTTTTGGCAAAAGAAAACCCCAACCCAATTTTGAGCCAAGCGCAAACCCTTCAGGCATTTCAAGAAGCTTTGCAAGCAGAAGATGCAAAAAGAATCTGGCATCTGCTCAGCACGCAAGCCCGCCAGGAAGCACTGATACGTTTGCGGAAAGCACTCCAGGCAGACAGCTTTTCAGATCAGCAGCTGAGAACACTTTTGGCAGAAGGGCACCCCCTCACACTGAAATGGATATGGCATCAAAAAAAAGCGCCGACAGCAGCCTCACCCAAAGCTGAGGCGAATCTTCAGGAGGGACTGCAAAAGCTCGACAGTCAAGCCCCCGCAAAACCTTCAAAGAGTCCAAATCCAGAGGTTCAATTGGTTCAGGATCAGGGGCGTTGGAAAATTAAAAGTTTAGACGCTTTTTTTGAATAGTTGCTTAGAGCCGACTATGCTCTAGATCACGTTCTGAGCGTGACACACGCCATTCTTACCCTCAAAAATTCTGGGCTATACTGCTGCTCATTCACTATAACGAGAGCAAAAAAGGGGTGTTAAGCATATGAAAAACTGGGGCGCCTTCATTTTCAGCCTGGCCATCCTGGCCCAACTCAGCAGTCCCGATCTGGTGCTTGCAATGGACAAAAACCAAAAAAAAGCCTTGAGCCGAGCCGAAAAAATTGAGCAGCAACTGGCCAAGGATTTGGCAAAATATACGCCTGAACAACTGAGAACCAATATCAACAGCCAAAACAACTATATGATTCTTTACAAGGGCATGCAGCGTAAAATCAAAGAATTGGATGAAAAACTGGCGAGCTTGCCTGCTGATGACAGCCAGGTACAGGCCCTGATTCAAGAAGCAGAAAAGTTGAAAAATCTGGCAGAAGACCTGCGTAAAATTGTAGAGGGAAAACAGGCCCAGAAAGAGGCCCAGGTAGAAGCCACCAATGCCTATTTCCAGTCTGAAGAAGCTGAAAAAGACAAAAAAATTCTGGACCGAATTGAAAAAAGCCTGGACTATGCCTCTGAATTTGAAATTTCAACCGAAAAGCATCTCTATCACTATACCGATCATGCCATCGAAGAGGCACGCGAGCTAACCCAGGAATACCTTAAAGCCGAACAAGATCTGGATGCCATGATCAAAAAACGGGATGGTTTGGGCATCAAACACAGAACAGTTGAAGAATTTGCCCAAGATCTTCAGGAAGGTCAAAAATGGCTCAAAGAGATCCGTAGCAAGGGCGCAGAACTCTTGAAACCCCTTCAATCTGCGGCTGAAACTGCCTTGATGAAAGCGGCTAGCACCAAGAACTATCAAAGCCTGAGCGATTTTTCGAGTGAATCCTCACGCATGATTCGCCGCGTTCAGGTCAGTGGTGAAATTATCATGGCCATCAAACCCGAAGCCAGCGCAGAAGTCAAAAACCTGATCCAGGCTTTGAAAAAGAAACAGAGTGATCTGATTGCAGGCATGGCTTCCGAGATCATTGCTGCCAATCGTTTTGCCGCGGATAGTTATTCTGGCCAAGATGCGGGCAGTTTAAAAAACTTTGTCCAATCTCAATGGAAATCACAATTCAAACAAGACAGCCTTCTCAAAGTGCGTCTTTCCAGTGATTGGCAACGTACCACCCGTTGGCAATGGAATGAGAGTGCGCGAAGCTGGGATTGGAAAGATTATTCGGTCATGCATGGCCATGTCTTGGTCAAGCATGAAAAAGACCAGGCAGTCTCCTATTATGTTCGAATTATCAAACGCCACACGCAAAACAATCAGCTGGATTTGGCCTGGGATCGCAATACCCATCTCTCCCCAACACAAATCTATCTTCTGAAAAATATAAAATAAGTTCAGAAAAGCCCAGCAGATCAGCCATCATAAATGAATCCCTATTCTAGGTCTGACGTAATACAAAATGCTGAAAACCTTATGCATTACCATTTTCCAACTGGCTGCAGTCCTACAGATCGGCTTGTTTTTTGTGGCCTACTGGGCCCATAAAGGCTGGTATCTGCTGGGCCTTTGCCTGGTGGAACTGCTGCTGGCAAGCTATTTGGCCTTGAACAGCGCGAACTTGCTTGCCGATTATCGCGGGGGATTTGAGGCTTTGTGGCTCAATGCCCCTGGCTGGCTTTTTTACGGTTTGTTTTGGGCCGCCTGGTCCGGAAAATTGGGCCTCTGGGCACAACGCCCCCTGGTTTTAGGCCTGGTGGTGATTTTAAGTTTACTTTCGTTTGGATTTAGCTTTTGGGCCCAAGCTCTAGGCAGTGCCTAGATCAAGTTCTTGAAAGAAAGACGCTGTATCATTTGTGTTCTTTTAAAACAGTTGATTTGAGACGGGGTTCAGCTTTTCAGCGCTGAACCCCTTTTTGTTGGATTTAGGGAGAAATCAGCATTTCGTTTAAATGCCCGTTTCGTTCCTCAGTGAGTTGGTTCAGACAGCGGTTTAGCAGGTATTTTTTATCATCTCCTGTCAAACGCTCCGTCAAAAAACCACAATGCGCATCCCGAAATTTAAGCCAGGCCAATTGCGCATTCAGCAGAGATTTTTTTCCCTTGGCATCTTGGTTTTGCAAAACTGCCTGGTACAGAGAATTGAGGCGTTTGTCTGTTACTTGATAGGCTGAAACCGTGCATTTGGCCATGCCTGTGGTATTGGCAGCCTGCTCCAGACAGGTATCAAGCGTTTGCTCTGCTTGCGCCGCGGGCAAGCTCAACACAAAAAACGAACAAAAGATCAATGCGAATTTTTTTGAGCGCATCACACAACCTTTCAGATTTAAACTTTCAAACATTTGGCAGACATTATATCAGGGATAGCTCAGGATTCCCCAGCGAGAAACCTGTTGATCCAAAGGAAACTTAAGATTAAATAAATCTATTATTTACTACCTTGCAATACAAGGTAATATCTATTACAATTATCCTATTAAAGTAAGGTTCTAAATCATATATGCATCAAGAGTTTATCAAAAACTGGCAGTCTCAGTTGCTTAAAGGCTCATTGGAGCTTTGTATTTTAAGCTTGATCGGCGAAAGAACCCGTTACGCTTTTGAAATGATTCAAGAGTTAAACGATTTTGAAGGACTGAGTATCAGCGAAGGCTCTATTTATCCATTGCTGAAACGCTTACAAAAAGAGGGTCTGATTGATACTTTCTGGAGTGAATCCAGTACAGGCCCTCCTCGAAAGTACTATCGCTTGACAGAAAAGGGCCATGAAATACTCACGCGAATGCGACTGGAGTGGCTCAAATTTTCAGACTTCCTCAATCATCTTATGCAAAGGACAGAAACTTCCCATGAAATCGGTCACACACCATCCCCAGATCACCCGCTACCTCTCACAGTTAGAAAAAGAACTGAAGATCTTGCCCCCTGAAGAACGTGAGGATACCCTCAAGGAAATTCGCAGCCATATTTTTGAACAACTTCAGCCTGAAGATTTTGCAGATGATGAGCGAGTCCAAGCTGTCTTAAATCGGTTAGGGGCTCCCAAGAGCTATGCCCGCAGTCTCGTCGGTGAGCATCTGCAGGATGTGATAGAACATGGTGCAATGCCGACTCAATTCGCACTCTTTATGAAACAGGCCATGCTTCCCATGCTAGGAGTCACTCTGCTTTTTACAGGCCTCATGCTTTCCAATACAGCTTTTATCTTTGCAGAATTGATCTCTCAAGGAAAAATTGGCTGGGAAACCACCTTCTGGATGTTGTTTTGGAATCTACCCGCAATACTGGTCGTGGTATCTCCCATCGCCGTCTTATTTGGCGTAGCGCTCTATGTCTATCGCAGTTTGGGATTGAGATCGGAATGGAATAAATTGGTTCGCTCATTTAAACTGTGGGGAGTCATTTTGGGAATTGGTCTCGGTTGCAGTGGATTTATTTTTATTCTTCAAGACCAAATCGTTCCTTTTGCCAACCAACAAACGGTTCGCATATTAAAAGACATGATGCAAACCCGGGCCCAACAAGAACAAAAAGCCCCCCTGTTCTTTAGTGAACAGAAGGATATTCGTCAGATGGGCAGTGTAGAAGCTTATCACTATCTGAAAACCCAACCTGAAGGGGTAAAAAAACAGATTCGTGAACAATACGATTTTTATACGAAGTTTTCTTTGCCTTTATCCAATCTGAGCAGTGCACTCCTGGGGGGCATGATTGGTGTATTGATGGCTTCAGGTCTTTTTCAGCCGCTTTATACCCTTGTGGTTCTGGGAGGAATGCTCACGATCTTATTTTGGTATCAGCTTTATGCCTTAAGCGCAAGTGATTATTGGCTGAATGCCCACAACATCGTCTGGATGTCTTTCTTGCCCGATCTGGTATTGGCAGGAGTGGCGTTGTTGGTTCTGACTGGAATTTGGTTAGGCCCTAAACCTGAATCTCAAACTGAATGAACTTAAGCTTTTAAACTCCTGACTTAGCAAAGTCAGGAGTTTTTTGTTTCGTATCAATTTCTCTGAACCCCCCTGTTTTGGCAAGTTCACAGGTTTGAAACTGAAGCCCACGCAGAACACAAGCGGGTAATTCCCTCCCCGTCTCTCTGCGATGGCCGGTATAATGGCAAAAGGATATTTCAGGAAGGATGCCCCCATGAGCGAAAGTCGCTATTACGTCACCACTCCGATCTACTATGTAAACGATGAAGCCCATATTGGCCATGCCTATACCACCACCCTGGCCGATGTGCTGATGCGCTATCACCGGATCATGGGCGAGGAAACCTTCTTTCTGACCGGTTTGGATGAACATGGCCAGAAAGTGCAACAGGCCGCAGAAAAATTGGGGATCAGCCCCCAAGAACATTGCGATCGGATGGCCCCTCGTTTTCAGGAGCTTTGGGCCAAAATGGGCATTCAACCCGACGATTTTGTACGCACAACCCAAGCCCGGCATCAGCAAATCGTGACCCAAATCCTTCAGAATATCTGGGACAAAGGGCTGATCTATGATGCCACCTATGAGGGCTGGTATGAAGTTTCTGAAGAGCGCTTCCTGACAGATAAAGAAATCGAAGAAAAGGGCTATACCCCTGAGAGCCCTGAAATTACTTTTATCAAAGAAAAAAACTATTTCTTTAAAATGTCGCAGTTTCAGGACTGGCTGATTGAACATATCCAAAGCCATCCAGATTTTATCCGGCCAGAAAGTCGCCGCAATGAAATTTTGGGATTTTTGCGCCAACCCCTGGGAGATCTGTGTATCTCACGTCCCAAATCCCGTTTGAGCTGGGGAATTGAACTGCCCTTTGACCGGGATTACGTGACCTATGTCTGGTTTGATGCTTTGATCAACTATATCTCTGTCCCCCTGGCCAGGGGCGGCACCGAAGAATTGCAAAAATGGTGGCCCCATTCTGTACATTTGATCGGCAAGGATATTCTGACCACCCACTGTGTCTATTGGCCCACCATGCTCAAGGCCGCGGGCTATGAACCCCCCAAGACCATTCTGGCCCATGGCTGGTGGCTTATCGATGCCGCCAAGATGAGCAAATCCAAAGGCAATGTGGTGAAACCCCTGGAGTTGATGGATAAATACGGGATTGATGCCTTCCGCTATTTTCTGATGCGGGATATGAGCCTGGGAGCTGATAGCAATTTCAGTGAAAAAGCCCTGGTCGATCGCATCAACAGCGATCTCGCCAATGATTTTGGCAATCTACTCAACCGCACCATCAACCTGCTCAAACGCAATTTTGAAGGGGTGATTCCAGCCCCTGCTGAAAAAGGAGAGTTGGAGCTTGAGCTTGAAACCCTGGCACACACAACCATCAAACAGGTGCGCGAATGGGTGCTCGATTATAAACTGCACGCGGCGCTTGAAGAAACCCTGCAATTGGTACGTCGCGCCAATAAATATATGGAGCAGACGGCTCCCTGGAAAACCGCAAAAACAGACCTGCCCCGTACAGGCACCATTCTCTGGCATGTATTGGAAATTTTCCGTCTCGCAGCCGCCTTGCTGGCCCCTGTGATTCCCGGAAAAATCAACGACCTACTCGAGCAATTGGGCCTGCAGGAAACAGACCTGAAACTAAGTTGGGGTGTTTTACCCGCGGGTACACAGACCCATGAACCGCGCGTATTGTTCCCCCGTCAAGAATTTATTCAAGAGGAAAAGAAAATGGAAAACACTGTCACAGAAGCTCCCGTCACCCAAGCCCCTCCAGCGCAAGCATCTGCCCCAGCCGCCCCTGCACCAGCCAACGAAGACCAAATAGGAACCAATCTGATTGGTATCGAAGATTTTGGCAAGGTTGAATTGCGTGTGGCCCAGATTGCTGAAGCTGAACGGGTTCCCAAAACAGACAAACTGATGCGCCTGATCGTAGATTTGGGCACTGAACAACGCCAGATCGTTGCGGGCATTGCAGCCCACTACAGCCCAGAGCAGTTATTGGGCAAAAAAGTAATTGTCGTCGCCAATTTAAAACCCGCAAAACTGCGCGGTCTGGAATCGCGCGGCATGCTTCTGGCTGCAAAAAACGAAACGCAATTCAGTATTCTCACTGTATTAGATGACGTCGCACCGGGTGCGCGCGTCAGTTAATTCTTTGTCGGGAAAGGAAACAACCAATGATTGAACTTGAAATTTTATTCGCCAGTGGTCAAGGGATTATTATCCCCATGGAAGACCGTGAAACCGCACTGCGCTTTATGAAACACGCCATGGACTCTCGCCACGATAACAGTCTGGGGCTCTTTCATCTTTCCACCACTTACGATGAAATTCTGATTGATCTGACAGATATCAGTTTTTTGCGTATCCAAAAAGAAAACGTGCCCCTGATCGGCGCAACACTCAAAATTCCAGCCGTCAGTGCCACCCGTTTACAGGCTGAGGCCGCAGAAAACGACGGTGTCGCTCCCAAAGTGGAATCAAATGAAGAGCAAGCTGAAGCCAAACCAGAAGCAGCGAAACCAGATCCTCTGAAAGCTGAATACGATAATCTGCAATCCCAACTACACAAAGCCGAAGATCAATTTCACAAAGCAGAAGAGCGTCTGCGCAAAATCGAAGAACAGCGCAAACGGGTCGAAGCCCAATTGAAACAAGAACGTGAAGCTTTAGAAGACAGTGCAAAAGAAGCAAAATTGAAGTCTTCAATTGAAGCGATCGAAATTGACAAAGAAATTGAACGTATGAAAGAGAAACCTGGGGCATGAGAAAATTATTTGGTACCGATGGGGTCAGAGGTCTGGCCAATCGGGATCTCACGCCTGAAATGGCACTTCAATTGGCCCAAGCCTTTATTCAAACCCTGCCAGCTCAAGAGACCGCTCCTCGGGTCTATATCGGCAAAGACTCCCGTCTGTCTGGGGATATGCTTGAAGCAGCCCTGATCGCAGGATTTACCTCCTTGGGGTGCCAAGTCGAAACCCTGGGAGTGGTGCCCACCCCAGCCGTAGCCTGGGTCGTAAGACACAGCGACGCGGCGGGAGGCGTCATGATCTCAGCCTCACACAATCCCGCCCCTGACAACGGCTTGAAGTTTTTCAACAGCAAAGGTGAAAAACTAAGTGACGAGCGTGAGTTGGCGATTGAAACGCTCTTGAAAAACCCACTCAGTTTAGCAGCGGGCCGCCCCACCGGTGCAGGCGTGGGAACGGTATCACAAGCCTCTCCTCTGACGCTCAAGCCCTATCTTGAAGCTTTAATGGCGACCTTGCCTGTCTCTTTGAAAGGCACACGTGTTTTATTGGATACGGCCAATGGTGCCACCAGTTTTATTGCCCCCACTCTTTTCAAAGAGAACCTGGGCATGCAGGTTGACGTTCTCAATCACACCCCCGATGGTTTGAATATCAATCAGGATTGTGGTTCTACCCATTTAGAGGTCTTAAAAACAGCCCTCAAAACGGGAGATTATGATCTGGGAATCGCCTTTGACGGCGATGGGGATCGCTGTCTGGCCGTCACCCCTGAAGGTCAAGAAATCGATGGCGATAAAATCCTCTATTTTTGTGCCCGCTATCTGCCCGAACTGCAAACCCAGACAGAAATTGTCGCCACCGTCATGAGCAATCTGGGCTTTGAGAAAGCGCTCGAAAAAGCAGGAAAACATCTGCTGCGCACCCAGGTCGGTGATCGCTATGTTTTGGAAGCCATGCGCGAAAAAAATCTGGCCTTGGGCGGAGAACAATCCGGCCATGTGATTTTTCTCAAACACCAAATAACAGGAGACGGCTTACTGACTGCCTTGCAATTACTCAGTGCCTGGAAACTCAGTCAGAAATCCTGGGCTGAATTGCTCGCTGAAGTTCCTTCTTACCCCCAACTCTTGAAAAATGTCGTGGTATCTGCAAGTGCCCATCGTACCTGGCAAGAAAACCCGGTTTTACAAGCTGCGATTGAAACCTGCACACGCCAGATGGAAGGTGAGGGGAGAATCTTGGTACGCGCCTCTGGAACAGAGCCCAAAATCAGGGTCATGGCTGAAGGACGCGAACTTCATACGGTGCATGCTGTTGTCGACGAATTGGTTGCCGTTGTTGAAAAGGAACTGGTCTAAATATGCAGGCCGGGCAAGTCTTAAACAGGCTTGCTCCAGAGTATGCCTGGCCACCCGATGCACTTGAAGCAGAACCCTTGCTCCCTTTGAGCTGGAGCTGGGGCCAACGGAACGAAGCTCAATTTAAGACCGTTCAGCTTTTTTTTTCAAGAAGAACCTGGATTCCCTTCGCCGACCTGCCGCCCTGGGAAACCATGCACGCTCTCACGCATTCGCTGCATACCTATGGTCAGAATGGGTTCGTCATCCGGGGCTGCCCCCCTGGGCTGGAACACCAATTGCTGCAAAGGGGAGGCCAAAGTCTGATATCTGGCCGCGAAGCACTGCTTGATCTTCAAGGGGCACATTTTCAGAAACGTTCCTTGAAGGACTTAATTCGCAGAGGGAGAAGGCATGGAATCCCCTATGAAGTTTTAACTCCCGCACAGTATCAGGACAAGCGTCTCAAAGATTTCATTCAATCCATCAGCCAGAACTATCCGACCACCTTGCGCTTTTTATACCTGCGTGAACTCGAACAGGCACAAAGAGTCTTCGTTTTTGAATCAAATAAGGGTCAGATTTTGGGTCTGGTCAGTCTTTCACGGAGTGGCAGACAAAGCTGGCATGCAGAATTGATGCTCAGACACCCCCAAGCACCGATCGGCCTGATGGAAAGCTTAATCTCTGAAATATTTATAAAATTGCGCCATGAAGGTTATTTGTGGTGGAGTTTGGGAGAAGTCCCCTTTTATCCCCTGGCCAAACCCCAAGGCTTGAAAGAACAGCTTCTGCATCAGGCAGGGCGCTCTCTCGAACCTGTTTTTTCAGCAGAAGGTCTCTACCGTTTTAAAGCCAAATTCAGACCCTTCTGGCGGCCTGTCTTGCTCTATGGCTACCCAGATCTGAACTGGCGCGTGCTTTGGGATATGTTTCAGCTCAGTCAATGTGCCCAATTGGCCTGGCAAGCCTGGATGCCTACATTTTTTACTTAAAAGCAGGCTAAAACCAGCGAAAGATTTTCGAGAGCCCTTGAAAACAGCCTGCATCTCTTGACAGGATTCGCTGACGACGCGCCTGCATCGCCCCTTGAAAGGCCGGATCGTTGCAGTGCTCAGCTGCTATTTGTTGCATCAGATTGTAGACAAGTAAATCTCGCCAACGCATAAACAAAGGCAAAACCGTATCAAATGGGGAGGGCCATTCAGCATGCAGTTGGTATCCTTGTTTTACTGATGTGAGAAAACGTTGCGCCAACCCAATATGTTCTTGAGGTGGCGTTTTAAGCAAAAAATAATAAAGCCCGATGGCAAGATCATTGGCAAACCAATGGAATTCGCTGTCGTCAAAGTCAAAAATCTGAATTTGATGCAAGGGGATTAGGGCGTTTGTATCCACGAAAAAATTTCCGCTGTGCAGATCGCCATGGATCAAACCGTAGAGTTGTTTAGCTTTTGGCAATTGCAAAAGCTCAGCTTTTGTTTCTTGGGCAATGCCTAAAATTTCAAAATCTGTTGGAGGCAGTGCAGACTCAAAATTCAACTTGGGATTTTCATACCATTGAGGCCTTATCAACGGGGAAGCCAGATGCTCATGAACTTCCTGAGCGGCAAGATGCATCAGCGCATAAATTTCCCCCAAAATGCGCAAGAAAGCTGGGGTTATATGGTTCACTTGAAAAAGCTCACCCTTTAGTTTTTCAAAACAGACCCCTACGAAGCCTTGAGATAAAATCTCAAACAACTGCTGGTTTTGAGAAGGCAAGAGTCCCGGCACGCGAAGTCCCCGACGGCCTAAAAAACGAATCCACTCCAGTTCAGAGGCAATTTCTTCCAAGCTGCGATGACTTTCATGATATAGCTTGAGAATCCACGCTTGCCCAGACTTCTGCCCCCAAAAGACCAACGATTCAAATCCCTTGATGAATTCTGATTCCGAAACAGAATCAAGACCAAAAATGGCTTTTGCTTCTCTCAAAACCTCTGGTTGGTAAGCGGCTTTCATTTCTGCTTTCATTTCTTCACATATTCCACTGATCATTTTTTTAAGCAGGAGGTCAAAGACACTCAAATTCCCAATAAAAAACAGCCTCTGAAAATCAGAGGCTGTTTTTTAAATATTTCCTGCTGAGTTTACATCGTCAGCAGGACTTCTTCCTTTTTTTCAGCTTTAACCGCAATCCTGCAAATTCTTGCGCCCAAAGCAGCCAGTTTGTGTTCGAAGGCTTCGTAACCGCGGTCGAGGTAGCAGAGATTGGCCACCAGGGTTTCACCATCGGCAACCAGACCGGCCAGAACCAGAGCGGCAGCAGCACGTAAATCAGTGGCAATCACAGGAGCTCCAGAGAGCATCGGTTGACCTTTGATAATCGCTGTATTGCCTTCAATGCGAATTTGAGCACCCATGCGTTGCAGTTCATCTACATACATAAAGCGATTTTCGAATACGGTTTCAGTCAAAAGACTGGTGCCTTCAGCCATCGACATCATGGCAGCGTATTGCGCTTGAATATCAGTGGGGAATCCGGGGTGTGGCATGGTCCGTGCATCACGGGCCAAAATCCGAGAGCCACCGCGAACACGCAGGGTTTCTTGATCCAAAGCGTCAAAGTGAACACCCGCTTCTGTCATTTTAGAAATCAAAGCACGCAGGGATTCAATCGGACATTTTTCAAGCGTAATATCACCGCGGGTCATGGCCGCAGCAATCATAAAGGTACCGGCTTCAATTCTATCGGGCATGACGCTGTAACGGCTGGGGGTATCCAATTTTTGAACCCCTTCAATCACAATCGTATCGTTGCCTGCTCCCTTGATACGGGCACCAATGCTGATTAAAAAGTTAGCAAGGTCAATAATTTCAGGTTCTTGAGCAGCATTGCGAATGGTGGTCACCCCATCTGCAAGTGTCGCTGCCATCATGATATTTTCAGTCGCACCGACACTGGGGAAATTCAGATAGACATCGGCTCCGCGCAGATGAGCAGCTTCAGCAATCACATCGCCATGTTCAAGCGTAATTTCTGCGCCCATGGCTTCAAGGCCTTTGAGGTGAAGATCAACAGGACGAGACCCAATCGCACAGCCACCGGGTAGAGAAACCTTGGCATGTCCTAATTTGCCGACCAAAGGTCCCAACACAAAGAAGGAAGCGCGCATTTTAGTCACCAATTCATAAGGCGCAACAGAATTGGCAATATGACGGGGGTCAATCAGTAATTGATGATCTGTAACAAAATGAACACGTGCACCCAAACTACGCAGAACATCCACCATAATTTCCACGTCAGCTAAGCGGGGAATATTATCCAGAATAATTTCTTCGCTGCCAAGGATAGAGGCCGCCATCAGAACCAAAGCGGAATTTTTGGCACCATTGATGGTGACATTTCCTTTCAATACTGCGCCGCCGTTAATTTTAAGTCTGTCCAGATTCATCTCTGCATTCCATTCTTCGTTGTTGATAAATCCATCATGCGCTAACAGGGGGGGAAGCCTCAGTGACTTCAACCACATGCCAAAAGACAAGTCCAGAGAGGGAAATGCTTGTCTGCACAGAGGAAGTGCGTGTTTTGTTCAGGTATTTCACTATTTTTTAACCCTCTGGAGTATAACATACATTTAATAAAGGAGACGCGAACCCTCCGAAAAGTTTTAAGAAAATTAACAATAAGTTAAATAGTAGCTGTGTTTTATTAAGTTGAAATTAAATGGGTGAAAATTTAGAAAGTATGTGAAGCGGTTGTGAAATGATTCAAGCGCTGATCATTGCTTGATTTAAGTATAGTCGAGCGCTCCTCCTTCTGTCATCACTGATCGTGAGCATCAAGACTGAAAAAAGATAATTAAAGTTCCCTAAAAAAAGAGGGGAGGCAAACCTCCCCTCCATTTTCATTTGCTTATTCCTTTGCAAACGGATTAATCGGCTTGTGAGCCTTAAATTCCCCTGCATCCAATTTTCTGAAGTACTGCTTCAGATCGCGTACGGCCAGATAGCCCATGCTGAGAAGAATGGGAATATTGGCCCAAAGCATCCAGCCGGTACCAAAATCCGAAAGAATACCTAATTCTCTGTCTGTGCTGATCAAAACAGGAGCAACAATCGTACCCAGCAGAAAGATTGCTTTGTAAATCATCACACCCTTGCCATTGAACATAAACACCACTCCCTGTTCACCATAATAGCTCCAGGAAATTTGCGTTGAGATCGCGAAAAGCAAGGCTGCGCCTGTGACCAACCATTTACCCAGACCCGGAAAGGCACGGTCAAAGGCATGCCCGGTTAAACTGGCTCCGACAAAATTTCGGAAAATGCTTTTGTCAGGCTGGCCATCTGCTTTTTTGATCAGGGTTGCACCCGCAGGCACCTCACCCCATTCAATATGGTCCTGACCCGCTGTCGCACCGGCTTTGATTGCGCCATAGACTTTTGCACGGGCATGTTCTCCTGGGTTTTTACCGGGGACATCCACCAAAATAAAGACCTGTGAACCCGGTTGCCATTTTTCCCAACTTGCCAACTCGGGCAAGGCCTGAACAGAAGTCGGTGCCTCCAGTTTTGCTTTTCCAGCATCCTGAACAATTGCGACAGGTCCTTTGATTTCGCCAATCGAGGGACGATTCCAGGTGCCAGTACAGAGAATGACCAAGGCCGTCAGGGTACAGATCATCAGGGTGTCGATAAAAGGTTCAAGCCCAGCCACAACCCCTTCACGGGAGGCTTCATCGGTTTTAGCAGCAGAGTGAGCAATCGGAGCAGAGCCCTGACCCGCTTCATTTGAGAACAAAGCTCTTTGCAGACCAATTTCAAAGGCTGTATAGACCCCAACCCCCACAAAGGCGCCGCCTGCAGCCACCGGAGTGAAAGCTGATTGAACAATCAAGAGCAGCATTCCTGGAATTTTATCAATATGCAGGGCCAGCACAGCCAGGCCAGCGAGGATATACATACCACACATAAAGGGAACAATTTTTTCTGCAACTTCCCCAATGCGTTTGATACCGCCTACAATCACAGCTCCCACCACCACTGCCAGCATAATGCCGGTTGCAATTTGAGGAACCCCATAATAGACATTCAAAATTTCGCCCACATTCCAAGCCTGAAACATATTGCCGCCTGTCATGGTCGAAATCAGCAGGGTAATGCAGAAAAAATAGGCCAAGGCTTTGGCCAAACCTTTACGCCAGTCATCATGTTTTCCCAGGGTTTTATCGATCACCCACATCGCTCCCCCATGGGGGTTTTGGGGATCATCGGTATTGCGGTACATCAAGGCCAGGGTGACTTCTACGGTTTTAATCGCCATGCCCAGAAAACCAACCACCCACATCCAGAAAAGAGCACCAGGCCCCCCCAAAGCGATCGCCATGGCAACCCCGCCGATATTTCCCAGACCGACCGTCGCTGATAGCGCGGCTGATAGAGCCTGAAAATGGTTAATCGCGCCTGGGTCATCGGGGCTGTCATAGACCCCCCGAATCACGGTGACACCATGTGTCACGGCACGAAACTGAATAAATTTCGTCCAAATGGTAAACAGAATGCCCGTTCCCATTAATACAAAAAATGCCCAAGGGCCCCACAGAAATTCATCTATGGTTCCCATGAGAGAAATAATATCCACGAAAGACCTCCTATGACTAGAACGAAGCAAAATCAGGAATAAATTGGATTCAGTCTAGCATTCTTTTGAGAAACTCCCTAGAATGAGTGATGATCCTGAAACTGAACAAGGAGCCCCCCATGAAATCAGGAAAATTTGTAAATACAAATGGAATCAAACTCCATCTGGCTGAAGCAGGAAAACCTGATGACCCGTGTTTGGTCTTCCTGCATGGCTTTCCTGATTTCTCACATGGTTGGCGCTTTCAGGCCGCATTTTTTGAAGAAAAGAAGTTTTATGCGCTGATGCCAGATCAGCGCGGATATAACCTGAGCGATAAACCCAAAGGAATCAAAGCGTATGAACTTGAAGTCCTGGCGCGTGATATACGGGGGCTGCTTCAATCTTTGGGGCGTAGAGTCTGGTTGGTGGGACATGATTGGGGGGGGACGGTCGCCTGGCAAGTGGCACAAACCTGGCCAGAACTTTTACATGGACTGATCTTGGTCAATGCGCCCCATCCAGAAGTCTTCTGGGAACAACTCAGAAACAATCGAAACTCCTGGTTAAAACACAGCAATCTGCTCTTTTACCAAATTCCAGGTTTGGCAGAAAAAATGCTCAGCAGTGGCGAATGGGTTCACTTCAGTGAACAGTTTAAACAAAGTGCCCGCAAGGGAACCATTACGGAGAATGATTTAAAGAAATACAGAGCCGCGTGGAGCCAACCTGAAGCCTTTAAATCAATGCTGAATTGGTTTCGCGCCGGCTTTAAAATCAAATCCGGCGCAAAAACCACACTCAAAATAGAGGTGCCCGTTTTGTTTCTTCAGGGCCTCAAGGATGAAACCCTCAGCGAAGAAATGGTCAAAGACAGTTTGGCACGCTGTAAAAATATCCAGCATATAACCATTCCCCATGCGGGTCACTGGGCGCATCTGGATCAAAACGAAAGCGTCAACGAACTGATGCTAGAATTTATCCTGGCTCATTGAGCGGAGGAGGGCTCAAACTTTAAGCCGTGGGGACGAGACTGCAAGCGCTCAACATAAGCGGCAAGGGCAGGTCGAAGCGGTTCTCTCTGAAAGACCTGTTCCCAAATAAACATCGAGCCAATTAAGATATCGGCCACCGTAAACCAATCACCAAAAAGGTAAGGCCCATCGCCGATTTCTTTTTCAATCACATCCCGCATCGCGTCATAGGCAATCCAACCGCGTGAGGGCGGTGTCTCCTGCTTCAGCAGATAATCTCCCATCGAGGGTTCAAGCTGAGAAGTGGCTAAAACCATTAAGGACAGATAACGGCCACGCTCGGGCGTATTTGGCAGCGGTGCCAGGCGCGCTTCAGGAAATTTATCAGCCAAATACAGCGCAATCGCAACCGATTCATACACACAGACCTCACCGTCTTTTAGAGCGGGTAATTTTCCGGTCGGATTGACCTTTAAAAACTCAGGCCGCTTGTGTTCTCCCTGTTTAAAATCAATCGGCACCAGTTCATATTCGATCTGCAATTCATCAAGTACCCATTTGGTAACGGTGGCACGGCTTTGGGGGTTAAAATAAAGTTGAAGCGACATTCAATCATACCTCTTAGATGTATTTTTAATGTTTACTTCAGTATACACCCAATCAAGTCAAAATAAATCCACATCAATTTTTTGTTTTAAGTTTTTTTCTTTTTCCAAAGAGAGGGCACACACAGACCTTTCTGAAAGAGAATCGCTAGATTCTGCCCCGATTGGCTTAACGCGCTGGCTGAGGATCAGGTAAAATAGAGCCACTGCCCACAAAGGAAACCTCATGCAAACCCTGACACCAGCGGAAAATATAGCCCGCAAAGAACACCCCAAACAAGAAGCCTATCTGGTTGAAGTTTTTTCAGCCATTCAAGGTGAAGGGCCGATCGTGGGAACGCGTCAAATTTTCATTCGGTTTCTGGGCTGTCATATCCAATGTGCCTATTGTGATACCCCGGCAACCCACACCAAACAACGTCAATGCCGTGTGGAACGCACGCCTGGATTGCGTGATTTTGAAAGCATCGCCAATCCTGTCCCCATTTCGGATCTACTTCAGATTGTAGAGTCGCTTGAGCGCTTTCCGGGATTACACGACAGCATCTCGCTGACGGGTGGCGAACCCTTGCAGCATTTGCGTTCCCTGAAAGCCTTGATTCCTGTTTTAAAACCCCGTTTTCCACTCTACCTCGAAACCGATGGGATTCTTTGGCAAGCCCTCGAAGCCTGTATCCAGGATCTAGAAATGATTGGCATGGACATGAAACTTCCCAGTGCGACCGGGCTGCAAGCCTTTTGGGAAGATCACGCCAGGTTTTTGACCATTGCCGCGCGTCAGAATGTCTTTGTCAAACTGGTCTTCAGTCGCAACAGTACCCTTGAAGAATTGGATCAGGCTTTGGAAATTATTTCAGGCACAGATCGCCAGATCCCCTTAATTTTACAGCCTGTCACGCCCTATGGAATCGTACGGCATCCTCCAACACCAGAACAGGTCTTGATCTGGCAGGAGCGTGCAAAACAAGCCTTGAAACAGGTTCGTGTGATTCCCCAGACCCATAAAATGATCGGGCAGATTTAGATTCATGTCGGCATTGAATGCGCTTTCTCCCCTAGATGGACGCTATTTCAAGGATATGGAGCCACTGCGGGCCGTTTTTTCTGAAGCAGCCTTGATCTATTTTCGGATCCACGTCGAAACCATCTACCTTGAACAACTGCTTGAATTCTTAGAAATTCAACGCCCAGCTCATTTTTCAGAGATTTTGAGCCAAATTCGGCAAAGACCCGATTTAATCGAAAAGGTGAAAGAGCGTGAGCAAGAAACCCGGCATGATGTCAAAGCTGTAGAGTATGTTTTAGGAGATGCCTTGGCTGAAGCGGGTTGCAAGGATCTGATCGCTTGGATTCATTGGGGGCTGACCTCTGAAGATATCAACAATCTGGCCTGGGGTCTGATGTTACAGGCAGCCATGGCGCAGGTGATTCAACCCCAATGGGTACAAATCTTTACTGAACTCAGTGCCTTTATTTCAAATCATGCTGGTTTGGCCATGCTGGCACGTACCCATGGTCAAGCGGCTTCTCCGACCACCCTGGGCAAAGAATATGCAGTCTTCGCACAGCGGCTTTTACAGGAAGTCAAGCACCAGGCGAGTCTTTTGCCGATTGGCGGCAAGCTCAATGGCGCCACAGGCAATTGGCATGTCTTTGAAAGTTTTTATCCAGAACACGATTGGCAAAGCTTTTCTCAAGAGTTTGTACAGTCTCTGGGCTTGGCCTGGGAACCCCTGACCACCCAAATTGTGGTCAAAGAGAGTCATGCACGGCTCTTTGACAGTCTGCGCCGCATGAGCAATATTTTGATCGATGCCTGTCGGGATACCTGGACCTATGTTTCACTGGGTTATTTTGAGCTGAAACGACGTGGGCAGGGAGAAGTGGGTTCTTCAACCATGCCCCACAAGGTAAACCCTGTCATGTTTGAAAATGCAGAAGGAAATCTTGAACTCAGCTGTGCCCTCTTTGATTTTCTCAGCAATAAACTGACCAAGTCACGCCTGCAACGCGATCTCTCAGACAGCACGGTACAGAGAAATCTGGGGGTGGCCTTGGGACATTTTCTGCTCGGACTGCAAAGCTTTCAAAAAGGGTTAAAACAGTTGGCGCCCCGCGAAAATGTTCTTTCAGCAGAACTAGCCACCCATTGGGAAATTCTGGCAGAGCCGCTGCAACACGCCTTGAGATTGGCCGGGCGTGAAATTCCCTATGAACAGATTCGCCAGGCGACTCAGGGCGAACAATTAAATCAGGAAAAGTTTGAAGCGCTTGTCAAAAATTTAAACATTGACCTGCCTGTTAAAAGCCCTGGCGCCTATACCGGTCAAGCTGAAAAACTGGCAAAGCAAAACGTGGCTGAAATTCAGGCCTATTTCAAATTTTAGCTCAATCAGCAGCCCCAATATCCTGGGCCAGTTCGGCCAAATCCAAGATACTGTAAGTTTCACCGCGCAAACCTAAATTCCATTTTTTTTCGAGCACAGCCACTTTCTCTGCGGCCAAATCTAAACTGCGCATGACATTGCGCAGTGTTTTGCGGCGCAATTGAAAAATACGGGTGACCAAACGCCAAAAACCTGCAGAATCACTGATTTCCACAAGGGGTTGGGTACGGGGTTTCAAATGCAAGAGCGCAGAGTCTACTTTGGGGCGTGGTTGAAATAACTCTTTGGGAAGAATTGCCATCACTTCTGTTTCAGCTGCCAGATTCACCGCAATATTCAGCACGCCATAATCTTTGCTGCCCTCGGGGGAGACTATTTTTTGGGCAACTTCATTCTGAACCATTAAAAAGATATCCGAAAACCAGGGCAATTCAGCACTGACCCCATTTTTTTTTAGGTTTTCCAGGTTCAATACTTTGTTGATAATCTCTGAGGTTAAGTGATAGGGAATATTGGCCACCAATTTGCGTTGTGCCAAAGGCAGGCCTTGGGCCCAAGGTTCAAGCGGCCAGCGCATAAAATCAGCCTCAACAAATTCCAAGCCCTGAGCGTAACCATACTCAAGTCGTAAAAGTTCCAAGAGATCGCGATCAATTTCAATCGCCGTAAGGTGCCGAACGCGTTCAATCAATAATTGTGTCAAAACGCCTGTACCCGGCCCAATTTCAAGTACATGGTTTTCCGCTTGAAGTTTCATCATGTCGACACAGAGCGCCAAAGTCTCTGGGTCTGTAAAAAAATTCTGACTGTACTTTCGCTTGGCGCGCGGTGTATATCCAGACATCAAACGGGTTTTCCTGCGCGTGTGAGTCGGGGCAATACAATCCGCACTTCAGTGCCAGTTTCTTCTGAAGCATTGATCTCTAAACTGCCTTGCAATGTGAAAGTCACCAATGTGTCAACAATTGCCAATCCCAGCCCGATATTTCCGCGCTCACGTGCGGTTGTGAAAAAGGGTTCCCGAATCCGCTTAAGATTCTCTTCAGAGATGCCCACGCCCTGATCCTTCAATACAATTTCATAGGCCGCACGGTTGTTTAAAAGCGTGGGTTTAATCGCCAATACAGCTTTCGGTATGCCCTCGGGATAGGCATGTTGCTCAATATTTTCTAAAACTCTGTTCAAGACTTCTGAGAGCAACTGGGGATATCCATCCCAAGGCTTATGCTCAGCAGCCGGATTGACTTCAAACTGAATGTCAAGATCTGAGTGGTTTTCAAGCCGATACAAATCGACGATATCTTTAACCGTATTCACAAAAATCGAAGTTTGAGGAGGCTCTTGCATCGGCTCCATATCAAGATACTGAAAAATCTTGAATAAATCTTGCAAGCGCTCCATCTGGCTCTGAATCAGGTGGGTGGCGTCCATCATCTGACGAAAGGTTTGACCCTCAGCCACAGGGCTGTCCAAGTATTCTTTCAGCAAATCCTGAGAGAGAACCATCGACATGGATTGAATCATTTCCAAAGGGCGTAGAATTTCCTGACTCATGCCGGTCACCATACGGGCCACTGCCCGGTGATGCTGACGTTCAAGGTTTAGCTCCATTTGATGGGTTTCTAAGACCTTCCTCAGGGTATTGGCGTTTGCAGACTCCAGTTTTCGGCTGATACCCGCAATCACATCTGAAAGCAAAGCAGGTGATTCTGTTAAGATTTGAACAAAATCTTTGCGACTGAGAATAAAAAACTCAGACGGTTTAAGCGCGGTGACCGTTGCTGTTCGCACCCCTCCTTCAGTTAAAGCCTGTTCACCAAAGAAATCCCCGGCTTCAAGCGTCGACAATTCAATATCGGCTCCATTATAAGCACGGCCCTCCACTCTGACAGACCCCCCCAGAATAATAAAAAGCCGATCAGCAGGGTCATCTTCTTGAAAAATGACTGAGCCACCTTCTACGCTGAGTAAAGTGCCTGCCTTCGTCAAATCCTGAAGTTGCGCATGGTTCAAATGATTTAAAAAAGGCACTGCGAGTAAGTGCTTTTCAATCTCTACATCAGCCATCTTTTCTGATACCCCTCACATTCAATCCTTTTCCATTCTAATCTACCCCATGGTCAGGAAGTAACTCTTCCTGACCCAGATAAACCCCTAGTCGAGCAAATGAGATTCTAAAAACGCTGAAACAGCTGTGTAATAATATTCAAGATTCATTTGCTTCTGAAAACCATGGCCTTCATCCTTTGCCAGAATATACCAAACCGTCTGGCCATTTTCACGCACGGTTTTTACGATTTGCTCGGCTTCTGAGGCCGGTACCCGCGGGTCATTTAAACCTTGAGCGACCAATAAGGGAACCTTGATACGGTGGGCATTCGTGGTCGGAGAAATCGATTCCAGGAAACTGCGCATATCGGGATCGCGCTCATCGCCATATTCTACACGCCGTAAATCACGCCGGTAGGCTTTGGTATTTTTGAGAAAGGTCACGAAATTGCTAATTCCGACCATATCAATGCCAGCACGCAGACGATGGGAATAATGCACCAAGGAAGCCAAAACCATATAACCGCCATAGGATCCACCCATGACACAGACCCGTTTTTCATCCAATTCAGGTTGTTGCGCAATCCAATCCAGCAAGGCTCCAATATCTTTTACAGAATCCTCACGAAGATAGCCATTGTCCAGTTTGATATAGGTTTTGCCATAGCCGGTTGATCCCCGTACATTGGGAGCAATCACTGCCAGATCCAATTCATTGATCCAGTATTGGAACATCGAAGAGAAACCCGGTTGAAACTGGCTCTCTGGCCCCCCATGAATATGAATTAAAACAGGCAAGGGACGATCCGTGTTGAGTTGAGGACGGTAATAAAAGGCAGGAATCTGCATATCGTCAAAAGAGGGATAGCGAATCAATTCTGGAGAGGCAAATTTCTGGGTATTGAGCCCGCCCACCTCACTTTCTGTCCAACGGGTAATGGTTCCCTTTTCAAATTCATAGGTATAAATATCGGCGGGTGCGTTGGGTCGGTTAAAGGTAAATGCCAATTTCTGATTATTCGGGCTGAACCTGGCATTGGCAATCAAGCCCATCCCCATTTCAAGATTTTCAAGCTTTTGAGTCTCTGTATCCATCAGATACAGTTTGCTCATGCCATCTTCATTGGTCGTCACCGCCAATTTTTTGCCATCTGGAGAGAGGTCAATTTCGGTCACGTTCCAGGGAATATGCGCGGTCAATGAGGTCATGGCACGCGATTCAAGATCTACATAATAGAGATGCTGAAATTCAGTATCAAAATCTGCGATAAAATAGATTCCTTTGCCATCGCGTGACCAATAGGCATCGCCATAGGCCACAGGGGTGTTTGTTTTGGGAAAGAGCGGGCGCATCTCGCCACTGGCCACATCCAAAATATGCAAATAGGTCTCATTCGCAGAGATATAATCCAAAAGCAGCAATTGGCTGGAATCAGGTGACCAACTCAGGGGAACCCACAAGCCTTGAACTTGGCAAACCAGACGTGTATTATCCGGGCTCTTGATATCACAGAGATGAATATCATGGTCGCGGCCATTTCTCAGGGTGCTGCTAAAGGCAAAGAGGGTGGTTCCGCGTGCCCAAAGCGGAGAGCCATTTTTTGAAAGTCCATCTGTCAGTCTTTTGCTTTGACCATTTTCAAGATCAAAATAAAAAATCTGAAAATTTTCGCCCCCACCTTGATCCATACTGTAGAGAAAGCCTTTTTCACCGGGCGCGCCACAAAAACGGCCACTCGAAATCGGTTCTCTGAAAAACGTGATTTGCTTTCTCGCTCCTCCTGGCTGTTCCAGGGTATGCAATTGAAAAGTATCGGCAAAACGCGTTGCCATCAACATACTCTCTCCATCAGGATGCCAGTCACAAAACCAGGCTGAGCGCACCTGAAGATACTGTCGTACCCGATCTGCAGTTTCAAAATAGAGATCGGGTACATTTTCTACATGCATATTTCCGGGAATCAGAACCATGGGAACTCCTTAGTGTGCATCTTTTTGTACTCAGAATAGCAGACCCAACTCAGGGCTGGGAGCCTCAGTCTATCCAAAACAAGCGAAAGCTTGCAGTGGCAACTTTACAAAATCAAGCTAAGCGAGGCGCTTTCAATCGTTCAACCATGCCTTCAAGTTGTGCGCGGAACTCAGCCGACCACCAATGCTTGAGTACCGGCCCAAACAATTGATCAAAGTCACCCCTGAGCTGTGAGAGCAAAGACTGACGCAACAATAATTTACTCGTCCCCCATGCGGTTGCATTCATACTCAAATAGTGATTGAGGCGTTCTTCTGCCTGCTCCTGCAAAGCTTCAAGCGGCAAAACTTGATGCACCAAACCTTCTGCCAAAGCCTCTTCAGGCAACATCAGAGAACCATTGAGCAAATGGTGATAAGCTTTGCCTTCCCCCATGGCTGCGGCATAGAGATAATAAATCGTGGGCGGAACGACAATGCCCACAGGCACTTCATTGAGACCAATTCGATAGGGGCCTTCAGCCATCAGACGCTGGTCACAACACAGGGCAAGCACACAACCACCCGCTGGGCTATGCCCAGAAATGGCTGCCACAATCGGTTTGGGACAAGAGATCATTTCAAGAATTAAAGCCGTAAAATCCTGCCAAAACTGACGCATGGTGTCTGCATCATAGCCATAGAGTTCAACAACGTCTAACCCCGCTGAAAAATAACGGGGTTGGCCCGTCAAAATCGCACCTTTGATGGAATCATTCTGCTTCAGCTCAGCAATGGCCTGTCTCAATTCATTGACCAGGGTGGAATTGATTGGATTCGCTTTGCCGCGTTGAAGCGTAATTTGCATGCGATCCTGAATTTGCTCAGCCTTTAGCGTGTCCATACTGAAATCCCTTTTTTTATGCATTATACCGCTGAGTGTGTGGTGAAGCAGAACCGAAACGAAAAAAAGCCCTGGCAAGTGCCAGGGCCAAGTTCAAGGGTAAATAAATTGTTTCTAATAATTGAAAATGGGTTTGACCTGCATGTCCACAACAGGGGTTACTTTGATTTCTTGGTTTATTTCAGCAAAGACCACAGCGGGGTCTTGACCCATGGTACGAATCAAGCTGCTGATATTGACGCGAGGATTCACAGGTTCCATCAGATAGATATTGAGTTGAGGATGATAGTTGACTGTCCGCAGACCATAACGGCTATTGAACTGTCCCAGAGCGGTGCGACTGGCATCTTGACGAAAACGCACAGCAATTTGACCAATATTTGCTGGAGCCTGATAAGTCTGAACCAAGGCAGGTGAGCTGGCAGAATTGGGAAGTACAGCGGTTTGACCACAAGCGGTCATCAAAAGTGCAGTGCTGAGAATGGGGAGAATGTTTTTCACGGATTTCATAATTTTAATATTCCTTATGTCTGATTTAGTGTTTTCTTAACCTTAATGAAATCATTATAGAGCAATTTTCATATTTGTGTCAATATATGTATAAAATATTTTTTTAGGTATATATATAACCAATAATACATACAAACAAAAAGGAGGGATCGGAACCTGAGCAGGCTTCGGTTATAATAAAAAACATTGCAGTACTCTCAAGGGGAAATAGTTCATGATTCAGAAGCATCTGACCCGCTGGAGCCTTGGATTTTTGGTTTTTACGCTCCTGCCCTACCAAGCTCAGGCCACATCACCAGAACAAAAACAGACGATCCAAAAATATACCCAGGCTTTTGCTCAAAACCCTGAAAACTGGTCGGCCCTTCTGTTTAGAGGCAATACCTACGCACAATCTGGCAATATGGCCGCTGCCCTGCGAGATTATAACTATATTCTTGAGCGCAATCCGAACTTTTTGGACGCCTATAAACGGCGTGGCATGCTTTTTGAACAAATGCGTAAATGGGACAAAGCGATTGACAGCTATACCTCCTTTATAGAAATGCATCCCAAAAATGATCAGGGCTTTATGCTGCGCGGCGATGTATTTGCCCGTAAAAATCAATGGGATCAAGCGCTCGATGATTATGCAAGTGCGGCCAAACGCAATTACAAAAATGGGACAGCCTATTTTAAGCGTGGAAATATCTACTTTCAACGCAATCAATTAGACACCGCTTTAAAAGAATATCTCAAAGCTACCCAGGTTCAACCCACCCTTTCTATGGCCTATGATAAGATTGCCGCCTGTGCCCTGCAGATGAATGACTTGGAACTCTATATTGATTCCTTGAGTAAAATCCTGGAAATGAACCCCACGCGAACGGATATTCTGATGTCACGGGCAAAAGCCTATTTGCTTACACAGCAACAGGATCTTGCTTTTGCAGATTTTGACGCTGCCCTGAAGCAAAATGGAAAATTGGCTGAAGCCCTGTATTTTAGAGGCGAACACTATCGCACGCAACAAGAATGCACGCTCTACCGTCAGGATTTGAGAAAAGCCTGCCGTCTGGGCTTTGGAAAAGCCTGTAAACCCCAAAAATGCAAGCCCAAACCTCCCGTAAAACCCCCTGTCTCGGCCCAAGGCGCAGCAGGTACAGGCTCAACAACCAACGAAGCGCTTCCACCGGCAGAAAGAAAGGCACCCCCTTCGACAACAAAACCCGTCCCCCCTCAAGAAAAACCCAAGCCTGTGCCAACAGCAAAACCCACCCCCCCAAAGCCCAAGGCACCTCCCAAGCCCAAAGCGACGCCTAAACCCAAGGCTCCGCCCCCAGCCGATGACTTACCCGACTTGGACGATCTGCCAGATTTAGATAAACTTTAAGCAAAATCATCAAAACTATCGGAGGAATTGAATGCGTAAAACCTTACTTTTTACTGTTCTGGCGTTTGGAATTTCAGGGCTTGTTTCCCTGGGAATGCCCAAAACCCTGGCCGCAGGCCATGAAGAAAAACCCTTGCCTCAAATTCCTGGGATCACAGCCCCCGATCAAAAACCTTCGGCCTGTGTAGATTGCCATAAAAATTACCCTGAAATGAAATTTGATGCACGTTTAACTGTGGTTTTAAAGGGCTGGCAAAAAGCAGCTGATGAAAAAATTCTGGCAAAAGCACAGGGAACCATGCCTGCAGGTATCAAGCTTGAGGGCAAACACCCCGATGTTTCACATTTGATTAAAACAATTCCCAATGACTGTCTGATGTGTCACAGTACCCAAACCAGTACCCCCCAAAGGGTGCCTGAATTCAGAAAAATGATTCACGCCATCCATTTGGTGGGAGGAAAAGACAATCATTTTATCAGCAACTATGGGGGCACCTGTACCCACTGTCATAAATTGGATCCCAAAACAGGGGCCTGGAGCATTGGCAGCGGGCAGGAACAGCCCTAAGCCCCTATTCAGGTTTTAAACCCCAACCACCGCCTCCGGGTGTTTCAATTCGGAGGCGGTCACCGCTTTGCAGCGAAATTTGAACCTTACCTGGCAATTCAATTTCTTGCGGCCCGCGTTGCAGACTATTTTTCCCTTTGGCACCAGAACTCCCGCCCTGCAGCCCATAGGGTTGAAGTTTGCGGCGTTCTGTCAGTAAAGTCAGCTCACAATCAGATAAGATTTCCATTTCACGAATCAGCCCCTCTCCCCCAGGAAATAGCCCAATACCCCCCGAACCCTCACGCAAGGCATACCGCCTGACCCGCAAAGGATAGCTCAGCTCCAGGGCTTCAATGGGGGTGTTCAGGGTATTGGTCATATGGCTGTGAATAGCGGATGCACCAGCTCCAAAAGGACTGGCGCCCATGCCCCCCCCGATGGTTTCATAATAGGCAAAGGGTTGGCCCTGATAAATTCCACCCAAACTTAAGTTGTTCATGGTGCCCTGACTGGCCGCAGGAATTTTATCTGGAAGCGCCTGGGCCAAGGCCCCCAATAGAACATCTACCAACCTTTGCGAGGTTTCGACATTGCCGCCCACCACAGCCGAAGGAAAGCAGGCATTGACCAAACTGCCTTCTGGCGCAATCACCTGAATCGGCTCAAGACACCCACTGTTAGAAGGCACTTCGTTGTCCAATAAACACCGAAAAACATAAAATACACTGGAGAGGGTCACTGCCAAAATGGTGTTGATGCAGCCCCGTGTCTGCGCAGAGGTACCGCTGAAATCCACAAGGGCCTGCTCCCCCCGAATTTCAAGTTGAAGTTTGATCCACAAAGGCTCCTGCTGATAACCATCGTCTTCTAAGGCATCTTGAAAGGCATAGACCCCATCGGGAATCTTTGCAATCACGGCGCGCATCATACGCGAGGCATAAGCTTGAAGGGCTTTTCCCATTGAAGCCACCTGCTCCGTACTCTGCGAAAGACAGAGCGTTTTTAGGCGTTCAATCGCAATTTGATTGGCCGCATTTTGGGCCAGCAAATCGCCTTCTCTTTCAAGCGGAGTGCGAACATTGTTGAGAATCAAAGCCAATAAATCTGAGTCGATCTGAGCTTTCTTGCGCCATTTCAAAGGCGGAATTCTCAAGCCCTCCTGAAAGATTTCGCGTGAAAGCGGCATAGAACCAGGGGTCATGCCACCCACATCGGCATGGTGGGCACGATTGGCCACATAAAAGCGTGGCTTTGGCTCACCAGGTAGAAAGACCCCCTCCACCATCGTGATATCGGGAAGATGCGTTCCGCCAGCAAAAGGGTCATTGAGCAAGACACTGTCTCCCGGTTCAAATTGAAGCGCTTGAATCGCGGCCTGAACAGAAAGCGGCATGGAACCCAAATGTACGGGCAAATGCTCAGCCTGAGCCAGCAATTGGCCTTGTGCATCAAAAATCGCACAGGAAAAATCTCTTCGCTCCTTGATATTGGAGCTGTAGGCACTGCGACACAGTGCAGCTCCCATTTCTTCAGCAATGGCACGAAAACGGTGCTTATAAATTTCAAGTTGAATCGGATCTGTTTTCATGCTTGCTCCTGAATCCACAAATGCCCCCAGCCATCCAACCAGGCCTCAAACCCAGGCAAAACAAGCGAAGTTGAAGTTTCTTCAAGGATCACAGCGGGGCCCTGAATCAAGGTTTCTGCGGGCAAAGCGGCACGCTGATAAAAAGCTGTTTCTAAACGTCCTGAATCAAAGCCAACGGTTCGAGAAAACAGCAAAGCCTCTGAAAGACTGGTTTGAGGTAAAATCGGAGCAGAAATCAAAGGTTTTTGACCGGGACGGGTCACCCGTAAACGCAGGGTCACCCATTCAGGCGAAGATTCTGGTCGTGAAAAATGATGAAGCTGCGCATGCTTCTCATGAAAATCGGTTTCGGCATGGGGCCCCCAGGCAACGGTTAGCTCATAGGATTGTCCGGGATAACGCAAATCCACTTGATAAACACAATCCAAACACTCCAAAGAAGTCTTAAAAGCCTTTTGAGCCCTGAGTTCAAGGCGTTGAAAAGCGGCTCGAACAGCCTGATAATCGCCCCCTTTACACTCTCCCAAAACCGTCAGCGAAAAATCACGGATTTCAGGCGCAAAGAGCATGCCCCAAGCTGAGAAAACCCCAGCATAAGCTGGAATCAAGATTTGCTTAATACCTAAACTACGCGCCAATTCACAGGCGTGCAAGCCCCCAGCTCCGCCAAAACAAAAAAGCAGATAATCGGCAGGGTTTTCACCTTTTTCAACGGAGACCACCCGCAGGGCACGTTCCATTCGCGCATTGGCAACCGCCAAAGCGCCCAAGGCAACCTTTTCCGCAGTCAAACCAATCGCCTTTCCCAGCTCAGTAAAGGCCCGCTCAAGCCCTTGGGGTTTCAAGCTCAAGTTCCCGCCCAGTTGAATCCCCTCTGGGATGCGTCCTAAAAAAACCTGGGCATCTGTGACTGTCAGATCCTGGCCTTTGCCATAACAGAGCGGCCCGGGATCCGCCCCGGCACTTTCAGGGCCCACACGCAAGGCGCCCCCCGCATCATAGCGGAGTATCGATCCGCCCCCTGCTCCCACCGTATGAATCGCCAACATGGGAACTTTCAGGGGAATTCCACTGATCTGCGTTTCGGTTTGCAGAGGCAAGCTTTCATTGATCAGGGAGACATCGGTAGAAGTTCCCCCCATATCCAAACTCAGCAGGCGTAGCTTACCCAACTGTTGCCCCACTTCCCAAGCCCCCAAAACACCCCCTGCAGGCCCCGATAAAACACAGCGAACAGGTTGTTCAGCCACTTCTTCAAGGGCAATACTGCCGCCATTGGATTGCACCAAACGACAGGGGAGTTCCAAAAGTCCTTGTTTTAAGGCCAACATATACCGCTGCATCACGGGTTGCAATGCAGCATTGGCGACGGTGGTTGAAAAGCGCTCAACTTCACGGTATTCCGGTAGAATTTGACTGGAAAGCGAAATACTCCACGATCTGTTTTGCAGAGCACGCAAAAGCATCTCTTCATGTTCTGGGTTGCGATAACTGAACAAAAGACAAATGGCGACGGATTCAATTTCAGAGGGCAAGCCCTGCAATAAACGCGCCACACTCTCCTCAGTTAAAGGCTCTAGAATTTCTCCTTGAGAACCTATCCGTTCACTGACCTCAAAACAATCCTCGCGAGGTATCAAGGCCCCCACAGGCTCTGTATGCAGCGCATAGAGTTCAGGCCGGTTTTGCCGCCCGATCTGCAAAATATCTTTAAATCCTGCACTCACCAGCAATGCCGTTCGGGCTAATTTCCGCTCCAAGAGCGCATTGGTCGCCACTGTCGTGCCATGAATCAAAGCCTGTGGTTGAGAAGGAAAGCGTGAAAGCCCTGCTAAAACGGCCTGGGCGGGATTTTCAGGGGTTGAAAGCAGTTTCTCAACGAGCAGTTTTCCAGCTTGCAAATAGACACAATCCGTAAAGGTTCCCCCGGTATCAATCCCTGCAAACATTTAATTGAATAAGCCACCTAAAAATTCAAACACAGCCCCGACAAGGTCTCCCATGCCCTCGGCCACTGCGCCCACACCTTCTGCCATCGCACCGACCCCTTCAGCCATACCTTCAGCAAGTGCGCCAACAGTTTCAGCAGCCACCCCAGCCCCTTCGATCAAGGCACCGGGGGCACTTAAAAGGGCTTCGCCGGCCCCCGGTAAAGCTTCTGCTACCGCCACACCTGCATCCATGATTTCTGGAGCAAACCAAATCGCTGTTTCTACGGCCTCAGCAGCCACCTCCCAGGCAAGAATATCTGAAACACTGGGCTCTCCCTGCTCCAAGGAGACACCCGGTTTTAAAACAGGTTTGACCTGGGGAAGTTTTTCACCCTGCTTTAAATTTTCAGCCACCAGCAGCAGCTCGCCGGCATCCAGCCAGTACCCCCCACAGCCAGGACAAACATCCAATTCAACCGGGTATTGACTGCCCCATTTAAATGTTTTTAAGGAAATATCTACACAATGTGGACAGGATCTGGCTTGACCTGCTTCTGGATTTTTTACTTCCCAACCTGTGGCATTCATTAATTGATCGGCCTCAGGGGTATTTTTGAGAACTTTTTCAAGTTCCCCACGGTCAAACCAGATGCCTTTGCAGCCCATCAAACAGACATCTACTTTGACAGGTGGCACTGAAATTTCGCAGAGGGTTTCTTGACAGGCAGGACACAACATGGTGGATTTTCCTTTTCAGCTGATATCTTATTATACGTCTCCCTTGCCAGCAAAGAAATCAAAGCCAAACTGATCCAGGTCAAGTATCCAGCCTGATCCTCGTCAAGGTGGTAAGCTGCTCTTTACGGTAAGATGATATTCATGTTCTTGAAAGGATACGCATGCAAGATCCCGAAACTTTTTTGCACTTGATTCAATCCCGTCACAGCAAGCGGGCCTATCTGCCAAAGCCTGTGCCCCGTGAACTTCTCGAAAAGATTTTAAGCGCAGCGGCTGAGGCTCCCTCCTCTAAAAATACCCAACCCTGGGGTGTTTCGGTGGTAATGGGCAAAGCACGTGATCAATTGTCTGAATTGCTCTGTCAAAAATTTGATGCCAATGAATCTGAACCCTCTGATTATCAGTACCATGAAGAACCTCTGCGCGAAGCTTTTATGCAGCGCGCCCGGGAATGCGGCTATGGCTTGTTTGAACTGAAAGGGATTGATCGTCAGGATCGCACCAAACGCAAAGCCCATAACCGTGAAAACCTAACTTTTTTTAACGCCCCCGTTCAAATGATTTTTCATTTACCAACAGGGGCTGAACGGGGTAATTTTCTGGATCTCGGCTTTTTTATGCAAAATATCATGCTGGGCCTTGTAGCCTACGATTTGGCTTCTTGCCCACAGTTCAGCCTGACGTCCTATAGTCAAACCATTCGAAAATTTTTAAAACTTGAGGATCGCCTACTCGTCTGTGGCATGGCAGTGGGGTATCCTGATCCTGAGGCTTTAGTCAATCGCTATATTCCCCCGCGTCTGCCTTTGGCAGACTATGTGTCCTGGTTTGAATAAGTTTTAGCTATGCAAGGGTTGGAAGATCAAGCGATCGAAAACCAACCCCCAACATTTGAGAGGAAGGTCTTATAAATGTCGATAGAATTAAACGCTCCGGATTATGTCCGCAATACAGAGGCCCTGGCCTGGATTCAAGAAGTGGTCAAGCTCTGTGAACCCAACGCCATTCACTGGTGCGATGGCTCACAGGAAGAATACGACAACCTATGTCAACTCATGGTGGATAAGGGAACTTTCAAACGGCTAAGCCCTGAAAAACGCCCCAACAGTTATCTTGCCTTCTCTGACCCAGGGGATGTCGCCCGCGTTGAAGATCGCACATTTATCTGCAGTCGCCGCAAACAAGATGCAGGCCCAACCAATAACTGGATGGATCCCAAAGAAATGAAAGGGATTCTGCATCAAATCTTCAAAGGTTCGATGAAAGGGCGCACGCTTTATGTGATTCCCTTCAGCATGGGCCCTTTGGGTTCCAATATTGCGCAACTGGGCATTGAACTTTCAGATTCTCCCTATGTAGCCACCAATATGCGTATTATGACCCGCATGGGCAGTAAAGTTTTCGAACTGATGGGGGAATCAGGCGAATTTGTGCCCTGCCTTCATTCAGTGGGCATGCCCCTGGCAGAAGGCCAAGCAGATGTCACCTGGCCTTGTAACAATGAACAGAAATATATTGTTCATTTTCCTGAAGAACGCTCTATTTGGAGCTATGGCAGTGGTTATGGCGGCAATGCCTTGCTGGGCAAAAAATGCTTTGCCTTGCGTATTGCCTCAGCCATGGGCCGCGACGAAGGTTGGCTCGCTGAGCATATGCTGATCATGGGCATTGAAGACCCCAGCGGTAAAAAGACCTATGTGGGAGCCGCTTTCCCCAGTGCCTGCGGTAAAACCAATTTCGCCATGCTGATCCCCCCCCAAAGTTTTCTCGACAAAGGCTGGAAAGTAACTACCATTGGCGATGATATCGCCTGGTTAAAACGTGGGGAAGACGGTCGGCTTTATGCCATCAACCCTGAAGCGGGTTATTTTGGGGTTGCGCCAGGAACCTCTTATAAATCCAATCCCAATGCCATGGACTCCATCAGATCCAATACAATTTTTACCAATGTGGCGTTGACTCCCGATGGGGATGTCTGGTGGGAAGATATGTCTGATGAAATTCCAGCTGAGCTCACCGATTGGCAAGGCAACCCCTGGACTCCGGATTGTGGCAGAAAAGCAGCTCACCCCAATGCCCGCTTTACAGCCCCAGCCTCACAATGCCCCTCGATCGATCCCGATTGGGAAAACCCCCAAGGTGTTCCGATCAGCGCGTTTATCTTCGGTGGCCGTCGTGCAACAGCCGTTCCCTTGATTTACCAAGCTTTCAATTGGAATTTTGGGGTATACCTGGCTGCCACGATTGGTTCAGAGACCACTGCAGCAGCTCAAGGCGCCTCGATTGGATTGGTGCGGCGTGACCCCATGGCCATGCTGCCTTTCTGTGGCTACCATATGGGAGACTATTTCAACCATTGGCTTGAAATGGGGCGCAATACCCCCAATCCTCCCCGCATTTTCTGTGTGAATTGGTTCCGCAAAGGGCCTGAAGGAGAATTCCTCTGGCCAGGTTTCGGCGAAAATATGCGTGTCCTGAAGTGGATCGTTCAGCGTGTCAATGGGCAGGCCTATGGAATTGAAAGCCCCCTGGGCTGGATGCCAAAATACGAAGACTTGGATTGGGAAGGGCTTGAAAATTTCAACCTCGATCATTTCAACGAAGTTATGTCGGTGAACCGCGAAGTCTGGAAAGAAGAAGTGCTTTCACATCAAAGCCTTTTTGACAAACTCTATGATCGTTTGCCCAAAGAATTTCTGCTGATGCGTGAACTCTTACTTTCCAGTCTCTGGCGTTCTCCTGAACGCTGGAAAATGGTGCCCGAACGTTATGTGGATATTGGCCACTAAACTGAAACCGAATTAAAACAAAGCCCCTCCAAATTGGAGGGGCCTTGTTATTATGGGGGCTTAGGTAGCAGGCGTTGCTGTTGCCTGAGGTTCAGGCGTTGCTGTGGCCTCGGGTTCAGGCGTTGCTGTGGCCTCGGGTGCTGGTGTAGCAGTAGCCTGGGGTTCAGGTTGAGGGGGTGGAGAAGCCTGTTCTCCAGGTTGCCCTGGAGCGGGCGGCATCTGGCCTGGCTGCATTCTGGGCATGGGGCAAGGCCCTGCTGGCCCTGCCTGACCGGGCTGCATTTGACCTGGTTGCATCTGGCCTGGCTGCATGCTGGGCATATTCATGGGATTCATAGGTCCAGCGGGCATGGGCTGCTCTTCTTGCATGCCAGGCTGCATTTGTCTGGGCATTTGACCATTCGGGCCAGGTTGACAGCCATTGGGAGGCATCATGGGACGCGCACAAGGTGGAGCCACCAAGGTTCGGCCAGTATCTGGCTCTCCCGTTTTGATGATTTTCAAAGCACCTTGAGCATTGATTTCAAATTCACCTGCTTTGAGATTACGCGCTTCCCCATTGGGGCGTGGGATATCAATCGAACCATCTTCCTTGGCCTTAAACATGCCACAGACCTTGGGCATCATATCTTGTCCAGGCCTCTGGGGGGGAAGGGGCATGAAAAATCTGTCGCCACGCAATTCCTCTCTCGGAGGAGCCTGAAGGTTAAGTGCTTGGCCAGGTTTGAGTTCGAAACGTTGAACCACTTGATTGGCAAGATCATGGCGCATAAAGACGCCTTCCTGTTGCACGAACTGCGGTTTCTGCTCATCAAACTGACCATCTCGGTTAAAATCAAATCCTGAAAGATTTTCTTGAAAGGCCAGTTGGCCATTTTCACCTTTTGAAAAACGGGAAACGCCGCGCATCACCAATTTCCCATTTTGTTTTTGTTTGGGATCAATGGGCATCACAACAGGTGCTGGGGCATCTTTGTACTGTACCTCCAATTCTGTTGCATCTGCAGGCAGATTCTGGAAGCTGATTTGACCTTGTGCATCCACCGAATAATTCACGGCTTTGCCATTGGCAATAATCGATTGAATATCGTTTGCCTGCACAGCCGTAGTGGTTCCATCTACTTCTTTGTTCAGGGTCAAACTTAAATAATCTTTAAGAGCTGCCTGCACCTGGGGATTGTTTACCAAGGAACTTAAATCGCCACAGGCACTCATGCCTGTCGCCATCAAAACACTCAAACTCGCCATCAGACCCTTTTGATAGATTTTCTGAATTTTCATCGCTCGTTCTCCTTGCCATTTTGTCATGTTTTTTATTTACATCTTTAACATTAGCACCAAAGATTCTAATCAGTGCTATTAACTTATCACACTGAAAATGTGATTTTCGTCAAATAATTGAATCTAGAAAGAAAATTGTGATTATTCCAGGCTTTCCTGCATCAGGGGCAAGTGCAAAACTGTGGTAAAATGAATCAATAATTCAATTAGCTCTGTAGTCCTTTCAGAGAGCTTAAAGCCCTCAGGTCTTCGAAGGAGAAGCAATCCATGCAGCCACCTATGCAGAACAGGATGAGTATTCGCTCTACCCGTCCTCTTTCTGCCACGGCTCAAGCTTCTGGAACTTCCGCGGCGACTCGCCCCTTGCACAGACCCGCCTCGCCCCCCTCCCCCAGCCGCCAGTTGCGTTTACAGCTTGAACAATTAAAAGCGCGTTGCCAAGGTTTAGAAAGCAAGCGCAAACAAACCCTTTCCCCAGTTTTCAGACAAAGCTTGGAAAACCAGTTAAAAGCGCTGAATGCCCAAATTCAGACCCAAACCTTGGCATTGCTCAAAGCACAGAGTCTTGAACGTATTCCCAAGTTAAGAGCTCTTGAACCCCTGCTCCAATCCCCCGAGCCCCCTGTATGGCAAGAAATTTTAAGCATCTGGCAAACACTCTATCCTCCAGATAGCCTGATTTTTCCAGAAACAGATCAACAGAGTGCTTTCAATGCCTGGAATCATCTGATGATTCAGATTCTTCACACCTTGATAGAAAAGCAACCCCCACCCCCACAAAGCTGTACTTTGCCTGAGGTGCTTCAAAATAAGTTTCCCTTTATCCAAGCCCTTGAAACTGAAATTTGGTCGCGCTTGGTCAGCGTCTTAACCACCAATCTAGAGATCCCAGCAAAGCCTGTTCCTGAAACCGCTGAACCTGAAGCCGCCCCTGAAGAAAGCTTCGAAATTCTTTCCTTTGAGCTTCCCGAAACGACAGAATCTGTGCCCCAGGAGAATGAAGCAGAAGCCCAAATCAGTTCAGCCCGAAAAGACGGGGCAGAATTGGAAGTGCGCTTTGATATGGGCGCAGGCCGTTCTTTGATTCGCAATAAAATGGGAATTGTGCTCAATCAGCACAAAAAATCCTATCAAGAATATCTCGATTTGGGCTTTAGTTGTATTGACCTGGTTGTTGAATCAAACTTTACCCAAACAACTCCCTTACAAGAAGCTGTCAGCCATTTTCTCGAAGCGATCAGTTTGAACAAAGAGCGACATGAAGCCTATTTTGGATTGGGATACCTTTACAGTTTGGTGAGAGATATTAACCATGCGCTCTATTTCCTGGATATCGCCTGGAAAATTTCGCACAATCCTTCAATTCAAGCCTTTATCACAAAGGTACGTGATTCTTACGGCGTAGCTTCTAACGCTTCCTGAGGCGGATTGACACGACGCAATTGCAAAATGCCCTTGCGAGGATAGGCCTGGGTAATTTCAACCCAAAACTCGCTACCCTCCTGTAAATCTGCAGCATCTCCCAAGGGAAAAGGGGTGTCCAGACAATAGTCAGGGAGATGGATAAACATTTTTTCAGCTGTTTTGGTTTGTACACGCGCCGGATAGATTCGCGGCGTGGGCAAGCTTTGAAAAAATTTGTATAACCAATAGCGATAATTTTCTCTCTGAATATAATTGGCACTAAAGACTGCCTGATCAGAAAGCGCTATCAGTTTTTGGATATCCTCTTCTGTATAGAGGCTGTTTTGGGAATGCAGCCAATGCTTGATTTGTCGATGCAGAATCAAATCATTGTAGCGGCGGATCGGCGAAGTGAATTGCGTATAGACATCCAATCCCAATCCATAATGCAGGCCAGGTCTGACCGTCATTTCAGCGCGCTTCAGCAAGGGTTTGCCAGGTGATTTTTCTTCATTGGGCGCTTCCTGCGTTTTATAGATCAAAGGAATCCGGGCTTCACTCAGCAAACGGGCCACCCAATGGTTTGCCAGAATCATCAATTCAGAAACCAAGAGTTGTGCGGGAGAATCTCTTTCGACCCGCTTCAGAAGAATTTCTTTTTCTGAACTCACTTTGATTCGCAGTTCAGGGCGGTTAAATTCAACGGCTCCGCGCGCCAAGCGCTGCTCACGGTGATGTTGGGCCAATTGAAACAATTTTTGCAAAAGCTGATGTTCTTCGAAGATCTGATCGACCTGATCATAGCTCATGCGGTTTTTCACTTCGATCAAGGTTTCATGAATACTGGCTCCCTGAACTTCAAGTTCAGCGTTGAGATCGAGGGCTACCGATAAGGCAAGCCTGGGCTGACCTTCTACCAAACTGCAAAGATCCTGAGACAGGCGGATCGGCAGCATTTCAATTTTTCTTTCACAAAGATAAATCGAGGTAAAACGGCGAGAGGCCTCCTGATCCAAAGGTGTATGGGGCGTGACAAAAGCAGAAGCATCGGCAATATGTACCCAAAGGCGAAAACCTGAGGGTGTTTCTTCCCAGCTGAGGGCATCATCAATATCTGTGGTTTCAGCATCATCAATCGTAAGTGTTTCTAAATAGCGCAGATCTTTGCGATCAGCTGGGCAGACTGAAGAGACTTCAGGCAATTGTTCCACATAATCCAGCAATTCCCTCGAAAATAGCAAAGGCACCTGGTGTTCAATCAAACTGAGGTTGATATCTTCATCCCACACCCCTGAGCGGGTTAGGGTTTTCAGACACCGTTCTTCAAGGGGGCCACCTGTTACACCCGCTTCATCATAGAGTTGGCTGACCACCGAAAAATGAGTCGATCGGCGGCCAATCACTGCGACATCCTGCAATAAATGCAAAGCTGATTGAGCGCCATCGGGAGGCAAATGGGGGGAAGTTTCGCAGTTCGCAATCCAGTCACAGAGCGCACGGCGGCTCTTCTTTTTATCTTCTTCCCGTTTTTGTTGGGCCTGTATTTGAGCCACCACTTCTTCTGAGCGGGGAACAAAGCCCTCATCGCCTTTACGTTCAAAATAGAGCCGATCAGCGCTCAAAGACCTGAGCAGGCTTGAAACCTCCAAATCGCCTGGCTGTGAAAAACACATTTCTGCTAGAGAATTCAGGTCAAGAGAGTCCTCTTCGCCGCTGACAACTTCCCAAAGGGTATTCAAATCAACAGGCAAAGCTTCCTGGCGAAGCTTTTCAGACCAATCTTTCAAAGCAGCCACGCGCTCCATTCTGCTCATGCTTTGAGGAAGCGAGCGCTTTAAAGCGTGAAGAATTTTGCGTTCATGTAAATTGAGTTCTTTATTGTTTTCAGCAAGAATACGAATATGTTGGGGGTTGCTAAACTGGCAAACCCCCACCATCACTTCATTTTTTTGCAGAAACTCGACAATCGTTCCAGGTTGCACAGCGCGACTAGAACAGCGGGTAGAACTTTTTGCCCGATGCTGCCATATCTTTCAGAAGCTGGCAGGGTGCAAACCGTTCTCCTCGTGTTTCCGCATAGTATTCAAGTTGATTCACAATAAACTGAATGCCCTGTTGATCAATCAAACGCAAAGGCCCACCTCTAAAAGGCGGGAAACCCGTTCCCATCAACATGGCCATATCTATTTCCCCAGGACGGGAGACCAGGCCCTCTTGAAGACAAAGCGCCGATTCATTGAGAATGCTCAAAACCAGACGATCACGAATTTCTTCAGCCGTCATTTGGCGACGTTCACTCTCAGGGCGGATTTCCTGAACAACTTGTTGAAGGTAGCGATGATCGGGGATGGGCTCTTTTCCAGCATGGATATAAAATCCTTTGCCATTTTTCTGGCCCAAACGCTGATCTTTAAACAAGCGTTCCATGACCGTGCTGATTTGAAAACCAGGACGGGCTTCAAACAGAGCGCGCACACTCTGAGCGGTATGCCAAGCCACATCCACACCTGCCAAATCAATCACTTCAAAGATGCCCATGGGCATGCCAAAATCGGTCATCAGGCGGTCAATCGTGGTCATATCCGCGCCTTCTTCAAGTAAAAGGCAGGCTTCATTGCCATAAAGCGCAAGAATCCGATTGACCACAAAGCCGGGGGTATCTTTTCGAATCACCACGGGGGTTTTACCAATGCTGCGCACATACCCCAAAGCCGTAGAAAGCGTCTCAGGGCTGGTTTTTTCACCCAGAATTACCTCAACCAAGGGCATTTTATGCACAGGGCCAAAAAAGTGAAGACCAATGAAACGATCAGGACGCGAAGTGGCTTCTGCCATTTCATTGATCGAAAGGGCTGAGGTATTGGTGGCTAAAATGGTATTTTCATTGACGTGCTTTTCCATTTCTTGAAAAACAGCTTTTTTAATTTCCATTTTTTCAACCACGGCCTCAATCACCAAATCACAGTGTTGAAAGCCTGTGTGTTCAGTGGTTGGCGTAATGCGACGCATTTTGTCCTGAACCTGTTTTTCATTCAAACGGCGGCGTTTCAGCAAACCTTGATAGGTCTTGCGAATCGATTTCATGCCATTCAAGAGCGCAGGATAATTCACATCTTTGAGGCGGATATCGATATCCTTGGCATTGGAAATCTGGGCAATACCTGCACCCATATAACCGGCCCCCAAAACGCCCATCATTTTAACCTTGCGGCTTTTAACATTCTTGCCTTCCAACTCAGGAATTTTATTCAAATCCTGGTTGACGAAGAAAAGATTCATCAGATTGGCTGTTTCACTGCGCTCGAGAAGATAGCGAAAGGCTTGTCCCTCAAGTTTGAAGGCTTCATAGAGGGGAAGGTTCATACTGTTTTGAACCGTTTCAAGGATTTTGAGCGGAGAAGGATAAAATCCTTTGCTTTTCTCAAGCACCCCTTTGCGGGCCTGTTTAAACACCAAGTTCTGGCCCACTGCCAGATTGCTCAAGGCCTTGTCCAAAAGACTGGTTTTGGGAGGTTTAATTGAAACTGAACTTTGCTGACCCGCCAAGAGTTCTTTTGCCAATTTTTGAGCGGTTTCAATCAAAATATCGTGCGGAGGAGCCAAATGAATCAGTCCGATCGAACGGGCTTTTTTAGCTGGCAATTGCTTGCCTGTCAGCATCAGATCCAAGGCTGTGGGCAGCGGCAGAAGTCTTGGCAAACGGGAGACACCGCCCCAAGCGGGTAAAATTCCCAACTGAACTTCAGGCAATCCCAATTTTGTTTTGGGATGGGTAGAGGCCACGCGGTAATCACAGGCCAAGGCCAATTCCAAACCACCGCCCAGACAAGAGCCGTGAATACAGGCAATCGTCGGCACTTCAAGCTCAGCAATACGCTGCATGACCTGGCGACCCCGGTCGCCAAAGGCAACTGCCTTTTCAAGATCAAAACTTTCAGAAACCATACTCGCCAAGTCAGCACCGGCAATAAAATTATCTTCTTTGCGACTGGCAAAGATCACGGCTTTAACCGCAGGGTTGGAAGAGATTTCGTTTAAAACAGTTTCAATCTGATCCAGCATCACGGGAGAAAGCAGATTGACTTTCTTACCTGGCGTATCAAACCAGGCCATCGCAATTCCATCTGCTGCAATATCCAAACTCAGATAATCTGTTTGGGCTGCTTGTGGTTTTTCCTGTACTTCAGAACTCATGGATAATTCTTCCTTTTCGAGGGGTTTTTCGGGGGCTGAGGCGACAGTCGTGCCTTCAGTTTGAGGAGATTCAGCTGCCAATTCTTCATGGGCCTGAACTCCTTCAGCACTCTCAACAGCATCATCTGCCGCTTTTTTTGAACTGCGCTTCGAAGGTGATTTGGCCTTCTTGACGGGGATTTCTTTCACTGTCTCTTCAGAAGTCAGATTTTGCGCTGGGGCTTCATCGGCTTCTGGGGTTGCTTTTTGATCCGACATGATCAGCCTCCTCTATTTCCGTTCCAAAATAAAGGAAGCACCTTGGCCCCCCCCAATACAGAGAGAAGCCAGCCCCAAAGAATTGCCGCGGCGGCCCATTTCTTTGAGCAGCGTCAGAATCAAGCGGGCCCCTGATGCACCCAGAGGGTGTCCCAAGGCAATTGCACCGCCATTGACATTCAAGATATCCCGGTTAATCTCACCAAGGGGAGCCTTTAAACCAATTTTTTCAGCAAAATCAGAAGAAGCAAAGGCCCGCTCATTGGCAATCACCTGGGCAGCAAAGGCCTCATTGATTTCAATCAGTTCAATTTCAGAAAATTTAATTTTTCCTTGAGCCAAGGCTTTGGGTGTAGCATAGGAAGGTCCCAATCCCATCCTTTGCGCTTCGAGCCCCGCATAGGCGTAGCTGCGGATATACCCCAAGGGTTCAAGTCCCATTTCTTGGGCGGTCTCGACATCCATCATCAGAACAATCGCTGCACCATCTGTAATCGGAGAGGCATTGCCAGCAGTCACTGAGCCGAAATCCTTGTCAAAAACTGGGCGCAGTTTGAGCAGACTTTCGAGCTTGGAATCTTCACGGGGCCCAATATCATCCAGAACGGCCTCGCCTTTGCCACCGTCGGGAATTAAAATCGGCAGAATTTCTTCTGCCAGTTTGGGGCGTGCAGCCACAGCCAATTGATGACTCCGCAAAGAGAATTCATCCTGTTCCTGACGGGTCAAGCCGAAATCCCGAACCAGATTTTCAGCGGTCTGCCCCATGGTCATGTCTGCAATCGGATCATTTTGATTGATTACACCGGGTTTCAGATGCTGGGGACGCAGTTGAGATAAAATTTGCAGGCGTTGCGCCGCTGTTTTTGCTTTGGAAGCCCCCATCAAGATATCTGTCAGCTCTGGGCTGTAGCTAAAGATGGGGATACTGCTCATAGACTCAGCACCTCCAGCCAGGATAATCTTGGCCTGGCCATGGCGAATTTTATCAAACCCCTGACTAATAGCCTCCATCCCGGATGCGCAGTTGCGATTCACGGTATAGGCGGGGATATGATTGGGCAAGCCTCCCAACACGGCTGAAATACGCGCCATATTGGCAGATTCAACGCTTTGAATCACATTGCCAATAATCACTTCTTCAATTTTATCTGAGGGAAAATCTAAACGCAGCATCAATTCGCGAATTAAGCGGGCAGTCAGATCATAGGCCGGAAGATTTTTAAAAGCGCCTCCTGCTTTAACAAAAGGAGTACGCAGCCCGGCGACGATAACAACCTCTTTCATGTATGAGCCTCTTTTCAATTGCGGGTTGTCGGGGGTCTTCCCCCGGACCCTGACAGGCAGGGTCAATTCGATGAGAAGTAGAGAACTTTCAGGTGAATCATTCTACCACGAACCTTCCCCATGTAACGGAATACACGCCTGGGTCAGAACTTTCAATAAGGAGACACGTTCCAATCAAGAGTGGCATCAAGGGTTCGAGGAATTGCGTATTTGCTGATAAGCCTGTAAAGCTCTTTCCCGTGCCTGACGGTGATCAACCAGAGGAAAGGGATAATCCTTGCCCAAGCGGAGGTCTGCCTCCAGCAGAACGATTGGAGGCGCAGCCCAAGGGCAATGCACCCACTGTGTGGGAAGTTTTGCCAATTCAGGAAGCCAATGCCTGACATATTCACCCTGGGGATCAAATTTTTGCCCTTGGGTCAAAGGATTCAAGATTCTGAAATAGGGTGCTGCATCGGCTCCAGAACCCGCACTCCATTGCCAGTTCAATGAATTGGCAGCCAGATCCGCATCCACCAGCGTGTCCCAAAACCAACGCGCCCCCTCTTGCCAGGGAATCATTAAATCCTTGCAGAGAAAAGAAGCGACAATCATTCTGACCCGATTGTGCATCCAACCCGTGGCCCAAAGTTCCCGCATGCCAGCATCCACAATCGGGTAGCCGGTCTGCCCTCTTTGCCAAGATTTTAATAACCCAGTATTTTCTGCCCAGGGAAAATCTAAAAAACGACTATCCAAAGGATTGAGATCAGTATCTGGAAAAAAATCTAAAATATGTACAGCAAATTCACGCCAGCCAATTTCACTGAGAAAAACACGCAGATCCTCGGCGGGTACCCCCCCCATGTTCTGTTGAGCGGCATACATGACCTGGGCTGGACTGATCTCCCCCCAATGTAAATGGGGGGAAAGTCGGGAAGTCCCTTGCCGATCGGGTCGGTTGCGTTCGATCGCGTATCCCGCCAGCCCTGACTGAAGCCAAATTTTGAGTTTATCAAGCGCAGAAGCTTCCCCGACTTGCCAGGTGGCTCTGATCTGAGTATCCCAGGGAATCGCGGGCAAAAGCTCAAGGGCAGCCAAAGGCAAACTTGGAATTTTGGAACAAACAGGAGGCAAAGCCTCTGGCGCGGGCAAGGGAAGGCGAAAATCATGTTTTAAACACGCACGCCAAAAAGGCGTAAAAACTTTATAGGGGGTATCTGCGCCGGTCAGTACTTCACCGGGTTCAAACAGCAAAGCCCCTTCAAACAACTGAAGCGGCAAGATCTTCTGCAATGCCCTGTCCCGTTTCGCAAGCTCAGGTTCATACAAACGACTGGCAAAGATTTTATGGGCCCCCGTTTCGCTGAGCAATTCCTTTAAAACCTGCTCAGAACTGCCTTTACGCAAGATCAATCGCGATCCAAAGCGCTCAAGGGCCTCAGAGAGACTGGCCAGAGAGTGATGAAGCCAGCAAGCACTTGCGGCCCCCATTTCCCAGGGGCTTCCTGCAGATCGATCAGCAATAAAAACGGGAATCACAGCCCTGGCTTTCAGCGCAGAGGTTAAGGCCGGATGGTCTGACAATCTGAGATCCTGACGAAACCAAAGCAAGACAGGTAAATCTGGCATGGGGCTCTCCTCTGTAGATAAGCAAATTTAACCTGTGACTCAGGTTTAAGAGAAGAGCGAACTAGGCTCCCGGAGAAAAAGCAGAGCTATCCAAATCTGGGCCGTTTACGAGGGGTTCGAGATCTTCAGGGGCTGAAATCAGCCCAGGAAAGGTCATCAGATCATGAAATGCACCTTGGGGCAAGTGTTCTAAACGCAGTTGCCTGGCAGGCACTGCAATTTGAATTCCAGCCTCTTGCAGAATCAACATAAACTTTAAATAAATTTCCTCTCGAATTCTCAGCCAATCGGCCCAAACGGTTGTGCGGGTAAAAAAATACACCATAATATCCAGAGAAGACTCAGAAAAACTTGTAAAATGCACAAAAAGTGTACTGGGTTCAATTTCGGGGTGTTCGCTGATATATTGACGCATTTGAGGCACCACCGTCTGAATCTGTTCTATCTGGGTTCCATAACTGAGCCCAATATGCGTAAAAATTCTGCGCTTGGTCATGCGGCTGAAGTTTTCAAGCGCCAAATTGGCAATCTTATTATTCGGCACCGTAATCAGGGTATCTGCGAAGGTACGAATTCGGGTTGAAAGAAAGCCAATATCTTCAACAACACCTTCAATCGATCCATCGGTGGATTTAATCCAATCCCCGATTAAAAAGGGACGGTCCAAGAGAATTTTGGCAGATCCAAAAACATTTGCAATCGTATCCTGTGAAGCAAAAGCCAGGGCTGCGCCCCCAATCCCAAGTGAAGCAATAATGCCGGTAATCGAATAACCCAAATGCTGGATCAACATCAGGCCGCCCATAATCCACACCGCCACCCGTAAAACACGGGTAAACAAAGGCTGAACCTGAAGATCCAGTGGGGTATTGCGTTTTTCCATCCAGGCAGCAAAAGAAAGCGTTAAGAGCTGAGATGCGCCAGACAAAAACCAGGTGCCCGCAATTATAAAACCCGATTCAGCCAAACGGGAAATCCAACGCGCGAAAACGGGAGAAAAACCTAAAATATCTGAAACAAGCAAAAGAGTGAGGCAGAACAGACTCAAACGCAGCGGGTAACGCGCAGATTCAACCAGAATATTATCTACAAAAGTGGTGGTACTTTCTGCCAATTTTTTCAAGCGCCTGAAAATCACAGAGTGCAAAAGGAATTGAAGCAAGACCATGCCCACAATCACAGCCAGCGCCTGCCCAATCTGTTCGGGTGTTCGGCCCCAAATTCCCTGCGTGAATAGTTCAGTCATACTTTTTATCCTTTGATCACAGTGGCTGTTTTCGGTCTTGTCTGGCAGGCTTCAGACGCGTAAAATGTTCTGCCCCCAAGAGGCCACGCTTGGTTTTTAAATGATAGGAAGCTCCGATTGACAGTTGGTTCCATTGCGCCACAGGAAGCCGTAACTTGATGAAACGGGATTGCCCGTGCCACCCCACAAGTGTCGCGTAATATGAAGTACCGCTACGGCCACTGCTTCTGGCCTCTAAATTCCTTACATTTACAAGATATTGAGGCTGGGCAAGGGGAAACAAGGCATCAAAAAAGAGCAAAGGAATAAAAAGCATTCCAGACAGAATCAAACAAAGAGCAAGATATTCAATCGACTCAATCCCTTTTTTTTGAATGCGACCACTTGAAATCAGGTCGCTAAAGGCATCAATAAAACCCTGCTTCTGTTTTTTAAAACCAAATAAATAACCTGAAACCCCAATAAATACGATAAAACAAAACAAACCCAAAACATAGTTTTCATTGCTAATAAACAGTAAACTAAAAGCCAAAAGATACAGTATCCCGATATAGACCATGACTCTTTGCACAGGCCCGGGAAAGCCCCCCTCACCAAACTGTGCTACCTTTGGATAGGCTTTTTGATAAAACAGATGGGTAAGTGCAGCTCCCACGCCAAGACAAAAGAGCATCCCAAGATAGGGAAAGGAGGCTGAGATCAGGCCAAACAAGGAAAAAAGCAGAAAAAAGAGCAAAACAAGATGCAGAATAATCCAGAAAACAGGTGAAAGCGCTTCATATCCAAAAGGGATCTGTAACCAGGCCGGCAAATATATTTCAGCAGGAGTCTGCTTAAGGATATAGCCTTTGGGAACGCCAGGCCAGGCTGGCTTTTGAGCTTCAGAATCCATCGAGCTTTCAATCGCCACAAAACAATAACTGCAAAATTTTGCACCCACCATTTCTTCTCTGCCACAAGCAGGGCAATGAATATGCTCAACCATTTATTTCGAGATTCCTGAGACTCAGAAAGATATTTTTCACTGTTGGCAAACAGCCTTGATTGGGTTGGGAAGTCGGCTCACAACGCCAAACTTGAAGTGTCTGATCATCAATCACGTAATAATACTGCGTGTTGGGATCTGCAAATGATAAAACTGACCATTTCAGACCAGGATTTGCAATGCCCATCCCTTTCCAGGAACCCAAGCCCACGCCGAAATCATCCAATGCGTTGAAACCCTTGGTACGAGCCAGCGCCAAAGCTTCCTGTTCAGAAGTTTTCCAGTTTTCCATAACAATTCTTTCAGAAACTTGCTGGGTCTGGCTCAGGGTTTGGCTCAAAACTCCCGCTTCAGTCATTTTCATATACAAAGTTTTTTCAGGTAAGTGCCCCGATTGAAACTCATAACTGAGAAATGACTTTCCCGACAATTGAAAAGCATAAACCCCCGTCAAATAGGCATCTTTCTGCCAATTCAAAGCCTCGGCCTGTACCCTTGGCAACCAGGCTTTTGCACTCAATTTTAGGGCTTGAGGTTTCAATATTGCCTGAGATTGATAAGTTTTAAGATCCATTCTGGGAACTGTCCCGCAGGCTGTTATGGCCAGCAATAAGACCAGACGAAAAGATTTTGAAGTGGATAAAACAGATTGCATAGTGAACACCCCTCTGAGAGCAATATAACACAGACCCAGTCATTTATTGTCTGGGGAATTTGGGCTGATTGTGGCATAATAGAGCCATTCTCGAAGACTGAGGCACAATCGCATTCATGTTTCTCGGTGGACTCTTTGCCTATCATGAAATCAACCTTCAAGCCGAACCTCACTGGCCCTTTCCAGAATCTGCTCTGTTCACTTGGAATGCGCGCTCGGCCCTCTATCTCCTGATTCAGTCATTAAAACCTGAGCGCATCTGGCTTCCCAGTTTTATCTGCCCACAACTTATTGACGCAGTTTCAGAACAAGTAAAAATAAGTTTCTATGAAATCGATCAGACACTCAAACCTGTCCATCTGCGTTGGACACAAAAGCTGCGCTCAGATGATTTGGTGCTCTGCCCCATCTATTTTGGCATGCTCCCCTCAACAGCTTTTATACAGGCCTTGCAGGATTCGCCTGCAAGCATGGTTGTCGATGCAGCCCAAGGCTTGTTTGTAAAATCTCTGTTTCCTGATGGGTATACCCTCTACAGCCCACGAAAATGGCTCGGCATTCCTGACGGCGGCGTTCTAACCGGGCCACGAATCTCCTTAAAATTCAATGAACTCCCCCCCCCTCCAGCCGTGCCTTGGCTTAAAATGCAAAAAGCTTTGCTGCTGCGTCGGGATTTTGATTTCAAAGGTAAACATGACATCCAATTGCAAGCTGAATGGTTTCACCTCTACCAAAGGGCTGAAACCGAACAAAAAACCGGAGCCTATGCCATGAGCAGTCACAGCCGGGCTATTTTAAACCATGCTGTCAATTATTCTGAAATCGCCAGGATCAGACGCGAAAATTTTAAATATCTGCTCGACCAAATCCCTGATTTGGCTGTTTTTAAAGAGCTTCCCGAACAGGCGGTTCCGCTGGGTTTTCCAATTCAAACCCCCCAGCGCGATAAACTCCAGCACTCTCTGGCAAAGGCACAGATCTATTGCCCCGTTCACTGGAGACTTGAAAACAGGATCCCGTCTGAATTCCAAAATTCACACCTGCTCTCTGAACAGATTCTGACCCTGCCGATTGATCAACGCTACCAAGAGCAGGAAATGCACTACCTGCTCAAACACTTATTGAAAAGCTTAAAAAGTGTCTGAGTCTGGCTACCTGGCTGAGGCCTATGTGAAATCACTTGATTCAATCGGAGAAGCCCATTTTCTCAAACACGCCCAAGGGTGGCTATTCAAGCGAACTTTTCGGCAGTTTGGTTTTGATTTAACAGGATCCTATCCTTTTTTTAAGGCCTTAAAACCTGAAAACCTGAAAGCTGATCTGCAAGCATTGCAAACGCTTGAATCTTTTATAGCTTTGGTTTTGGTAAGTGATCCGCTTGACCCAAATTCAGAAAAGCAGTTGGGCCCCTTGTTTCCTGATTGCTTTCGTCTTTTCAAACACCATTATGGAATAGACCTCACCCAAAAACTTGAATTCAGTGCTCACCACCGCTACTATGCCCGCCGTGCAGAACGCACGCAGAGCTTTGAAGTCCTTGTGGAGCCTCTGCAAATCCTCAACGAATGGTTTGATTTGTACCAAAACCTGATTCTGAAGCACCAGATCAAGGGAGTGAGAGCGTTTTCAAAAACTGCTTTTCAAAATCTATTACAAACCCCAGGCCTGATCGCCTTTCTTGCAAGAATAGATCAAGATATCTTGGGAATTCATCTGTGGATGCTCGACCCCGCTCAAAAAAAAGCGTATAGTCATTTGGCTGCCAGTTCGAAGCTGGGATACGAAAATTACTGCGCCTATTTGCTTTATCAAAAAGGCATTGCCTGGTTCGCTGAACAAGGATATCACCATCTCGATTTAGGCGGTGGCCTGTACAATCAGAGCGAAAATGGACTGGCGTTCTTCAAACAAGGCTGGAGCAATGTCCGATGGCCTGTTTGGCTTTGTGGTAAAATCTTTGATCGAGAAAAATACCGCTTTCTGACTGAGAATAAACAAGGAAATTATTTTCCTGCTTACCGAGAAGGAGAAATATTTTGAATCCCAGCGAAGTCTCCCCTGATTTTCATCATGCCCTGGCTCAAAAAGGCTGGTGGCTCAGTCCAAATAAATTGCCAGCCGATCTGTGCCAAGGTCTGGGTGCAGCACTCGAACGAGCGGTTGAGCATTGTTCTGAACTTCAAAGCAAGTATTTAGGCTCTGCCCTGCCAGGAACAGCTCACCATCTTTTAGCTCAAGACCCACTTTTCAAAATGTTTTTGGAGCGCGGCGATCTTGAAACTGAAATTCAAGCATTCTTAGCAGGGCCCTTTATTCTCAATTCGTATGGGGGGGTGCTCAATCCTCCTTCAGAAACCGCTTATGTGCATCATATCCACCGCGATCAACGCTCATGGACTCCCCAGTTCCATATCATGATCAATCTCTTGGTGATTTTAGACGATTTTAAGCCTGAGAATGGGGCCACTTGGTTATTGGAAGGCTCTCACCTAACCGCTGATAAACCCCAAGAAGCTGAGTTTTTTGCAAAGGCTCAGCAAATCTGTGCCCCCGCAGGAAGCCTTTTGCTTTTTGATTCGCGCCTTTGGCATGCTGCCGGTCAAAATCAAAGCCCCTCGTATCGAAGGGGCTTGACCTTGACCTTCACCCCTCCCTTTATCAAACCACAGTTTGATTATTTAGCGGCCTATAACGCAGAACAGCAGCACAAACTTTCAGATCGTTTAAAACAGGTTTTGGGTTATTATTCAAGAATCCCCCAAAATTTAGCGGATTGGTACCAGCCCCCCGAAGCTCGATTTTACCGGCCAGGACAAGGCTAAAGAAAGCAGTAAAGCATGCCTGAATTTAACCAGCTTGAATTTGAACGCCTCAATCAAATTGCAGATGACTATGATTTATCGCCCTTTGATACGCGAATGCGACAGTATATGTTGCGCACGCTCAAGCCTTGGTTGAAGCCAGGAAAAGCCCTTGAAATGGGGTGCATGCATGGTGAGTTTACCAGTTTATTGGCGGCACTGTACCCAGATTTGACAGTGGTTGAAGCAGCCGCTCAATTTATCGAAGCCACACGTCAACGGGTGGGCAAAGCGGTGGTTTTCAAACAATCCTTGTTTGAAACCTTTGAAAGCGAAGAGCGGTATGATGCGATCTTTCTGCTTCATGTTTTAGAGCACCTGGATCACCCTGTTGCTGTGCTTGAAAAGGCAAAAAGCTTGCTCAGCCCGACAGGCAGACTCTTTCTGATCGTACCCAATGGGAATGCTCCCTCGCGACAGATTGCAGTAAAAATGGGAATTTTACGCCATTTGTGTGATTTATCAGAAGCCGATCTCAAACATGGGCATCGCAGAGTTTATCTCAGCGATACCTTTGAAAACGATGCACGCGAAGCAGGGCTGAAGATTCTCGCAAGGGGGGGCATTTTTTATAAACCCCTCGCCAATTTTCAGTTCGACCGATTGATTGGCACTGACTTAATTTCAGATGCTTTTATGGAAGCCTGTTTTGCCTTGGGGATGGAGCATCCCACCCAATGTGCGAGTATTTTTCTGGTCTGTGAAGCCCCATGATTTTTCTTCGCGAACTGACCCGCTCCGACCTTCAAAATACCTTGCGCTGGCGCCAGGACCCTCTATTGGTTGAAAACTTGGGGGAACCTTTTCGCTATATCAATCCTGAAACTGAAGCTGCCTGGTTTGAAGCTTATCTGCAAAACCGCGCCCAAAACGTCAGACTCGCCATTTGTGAATCTGAAACCCAAACCCATATTGGCAACCTCAATCTCACCCAAATCCACGCCGTTCACCGCAGTGCTGAATTCAGTATTTTGATCGGTGAAGCTGAGGCCAGAGGTAAAAATTATGGCACCCTGGCAACCCGACTCGGTTTAAAACATGCCTTTGAGGACCTTCATTTAAACAGAGTTTACCTTCAACATCGTGAAGACAATCTGGCAGCCCATACGCTTTATCTTAAAACAGGCTTTCAGGTTGAAGGCTGTTTGCGTCAGGCCTATTTTAAACAGGGCCACTATCTCAATGCGGTGGTGATGAGCATTTTAGCTGAAGATTATTTCAGAAATTCTACCTCTACATGCTAAGATAATTAAATTATTCAAACCGACCAGTAAATAATAACCTTCCCGTTTGCTTTCTTTTCTTGAAATAACTAGAGTTTTATCGAGTTCGCAGATGAATGAATTGAAATTGGGCAATGCAAAACAAAAACCATGTTTAAACATTATCTGTTTGAAAACTTAAAAAAAGACGTAGAGTGGTTGCTCGAACGCAATGCTCAATTAGAGCGCAGAGTCAGTGATCTTGAAACGGCCTTGGCCCAAACTGAAAAGCACACCCGCACAAGCCCCAAATTATCTGAATCGGCATGGAAGCGCCCACTCGTAAGCCAATCCCCTGCGATTCAAAGCACAGAGGCTTCACCTAATGAAACAGAAGCTTTTCCTCCCCATACAAAACGCCCCCCCCATCAACCCCCAGCCAAAACTGAAGAATTTCAGCAAGAAATTCTTGAAACAGCCTTTGAAAGTGTGGAAGAAACGGCTCTCGACAGTCTCCAGCTTGAGGCAGTAACAGATCAGGTTGATGGCTTTACGCCTGAAGCCCTCAAAGCCATGCTACCACAGGGCATCGAAACCCATGCCATGAAAAGTCCAGAAAAGATCCGTTCAGCCACCAGCCTTGAAGAAAATATTGGCTTGAAATGGTTTTCACGTATTGGTATTGTGGCCCTGGTCTTGGGAATTGGCCTTTTGCTGCGATTGGCTTTTAAAAATAACTGGATTGGTTATGTGCCGCGACTCGCCATGGGTGTCTCTTTTGCCTTCGCGCTTGTAGCCGGTGGGCATTATGTCACACGCTGGGAGAAATATATTCATTGGGGACGCACGCTGATTGGAGGGGGATTTGCCCTTCTGTATTTTATGATCTATGCGGCCTACCATTTTGAAGCGTATCGGCAAGCGATTGGAATATCCGAGTTAGGGGATATCATTTTGCTCAGTCTGGTGGTCTTGGGAGCCATCGGCATGGCCCTGCTGCACAATTCCAAGGTGATTGTCAGTGGCGCATTTTTTCTGGGGTATACCACGACCTTCTTAAGCAATGGCTATGAAACCCTGACCCTTGTCTATGGCCTCTTGCTGGCCATTGGATTGGCTCTGCTAAGCAGCCTGAAACGCTGGACCGATATCGGCCAGGCAGGATTAAACGTCGCCTATTTATACTTTGGCTTTTGGTATCAGCAAAATACAGAACTTTTTGTTTTGGCGGCTCTCTCGCTGCTCTTCTTGAATTTGCTCTATACGGGCCTCGTCTACTCCCTGCAAAAGCAAAATTTGCCCGAACAGAAAACGCTTGTTTTCAAAGTGATGAACGTCTTTTGGTTCTTTTCCTATTCCGTTATTCTGAGTTTTAATCTGCCCGAGCAGAACATTCAAAACAGCTTGATACTTTTGGGCTTGGTGACACTCTTCTTTACTGCCTTTCAATGGCAAAGCTTCGTCTCTTGGAAGTCTGAAAACTCAAAAGATGAAAAACATCTCTCTCTCTTGGCCATGCTGCATGGGGTCTTTACCGCCATTATGCTTTATTATTTTGTGGCCCAAAACACCCCCAACTTCAGAGGCTTGCCCTATTTGTTCATGACCCTGTGCTATGCTGCGCTTTTCTACTTTGCCTCAAAACAAGGCAAATCAGAGCTGTGCCGGTCGACCTATCTTTACCTGACCGTTGCAGCATTGACGTTGACTGTTTCTCTGCATTTGAACGCAGAAGTAATCACCTTGGTATGGGTAATCGAATCGGTCATTCTCACGATCGCTTCCTATCGTTTCAAAATGAAAGCACTGCGATATTCAAATTATGCGATTGATGGCCTGATCGCAAGTAAACTACTCCTGGTTGATTTGGTCTACAATTTCTCACAGGAAGCGCCGATCACGCCTTTTCAATATTTTGTATCCCTGTGTACAATCAGCTCATTTTTTGTGCTGGGTTATTTTCTATTCAAACACCAAGAATTATTGGAAGAACAGGAAAAAAACCTGCCGAGTGTCTATATCTGGACAGCTGCTCTCGGCTTGTTGATCTTTTTAGACAAAAGTTTGACAGGAAGTACTTTGGGGTTTGCAGGTGCATGTCTCACCGCAGCACTTAGTTTTTGGGCCTATCAACAGACCGACTTTAAAACGGTGAGACAGGTAGCCTATTTAAGTGGTGTTTTAACCATCATCCAATTTATACACTTTCATTTTTTCACCCCCCTGCAGATGGAGGAAAGCTTATCACATGGAAACCTGTATCTAGACGGTGTTGTCTTAAGCCTTTTGTTTGCGATTGGATTGAGTTTTTACAAAGTGAATGCCTTCGCCGTCAGCGCTCCAGATACTCAATCAGCAGAAATACTGGAGGAAAAGCCTTTAAAAAAGCAGAGAGATTTCGATATCGCATTCTTAGATCGACAGTCCGCCAGTTTTTATCTACTCAGTGGAATTTACCTTGCCCTGGCCTGGATGGCCTCTCAATTCTCTGTCTATTTGGTCAATCTACTTTGGTTAGGTTTAATCGTATTTCTTTTTACCATCATGCAAAAAAATCTACAGTTTAAGAGCCTCAGAGTAGGGTTTTACAGTGCTTCCTATATTTTGCTAATCAAAGCACTGCTGATCGATTTTAGCGGAATGGGCGTAACCGCTGATACCCCCCAAATATTCAGACCCATCGCACTGATTCTGATGGCCCTGTTCTTTCATGGCATCGCGCTGAAATTCGAGTCGCTTAAAGAAAAGTTAAAGGCTCCCATGCAACCCTTTGAGAATCACCTTTTTCCCATTTACAGCGGAATGGGCACCTTAACCTTCACTGTATTTTTCATCATTCAATTAGACAGCTTTAAAATCACCCTCAGTTGGGCCCTCCTGGGAGTCGTACTGATGGGCTTTGGCTTTGCTAAAAACCGCAAAACCTACCGTTATCAAGGCATTCTTATGTTCTTTTTAAGTATCGCAAAAGTCTTTATTTTAGATATTGCAGGCATGGATCCGCTGTTTAAAACGCTTTCTTTTATTGTTCTGGGCATCATTCTCTTGGGAGTCGCCTTTATTTACTCCCGCTATCAGGAAAAACTAAAAGAAATATTTTAGAATGCAATGGGTCTATTTAAAATTAAGTTTGGCATTGAGAAAGAGTAAACATGTCTGAGACACAAATTAACAACCCCTTGCATGGAATCACCTTGGAAATGATTCTCAACCAATTGGTCGCCCACTATGGTTGGGAGGAACTGGGTCAACAGATTGAAATCAGATGTTTTAATTATGATCCTTCGATCAAATCCAGCCTCAAGTTTCTGAGAAAAACCCCATGGGCCAGAAAAAAAGTCGAGGATCTGTTCCTATCCATGAAACGTATTGCACAAGAAAACTAAGCTCAACTAGCTTTTCCAAGAAAAAAACGCCCTGGCAAAATGCCAGAGCGTTTCAGAAAGGATTCAAACAGAGATCTGATTGAATCCTGATTTATCTGTGTTTTTCAATTTTGCCGACATAGGGCAGAAGCGCCATAAAACGAGCACGTTTGATCGCACGGGTCAAACGACGTTGGTGCTTGGCACGGCTGCCAGTCACACGGCGGGAAAGAATCTTGGCGTGTTCGCTCAAAAATTCTTTCAAACGCTCTACATCTTTATAATCGATATTATCAATGCCCCATTCGTCGAACTTAGAAATTTTCTGACGACGACGACGGGGACCACCTCCGCGGCCACCAAAGCGGCTGTTGCCACCTTGACCAGGTCCGCCAAAGCGACGACCACCGCCACCATAGGAGGGACGATCTCCACCACCTTGGTAAGGAGGACGATCTCCGCCACCTTGGTAAGGAGGACGATCTCCACCACCTTGGTAAGGAGGGCGATCTCCGCCGCCTTGGTAAGGAGGACGATCTCCACCACCTTGGTAAGGAGGACGATCTCCGCCACCTTGGTAAGGAGGACGATCTCCACCGCCTTGGTAAGAAGGGCGATCGCCATAAGAACGGGGAGCGCGCGCAGGACGTTCTGCGGGTGCTTCAGCGCCTTCAGAGGAGCTGTTTACGGGTCTTTCATCATAGGGTCTGCTCATAAATTTATTACCTTTCGTAAAAGTGTAGGATCAGCCCAGAATACTAAGGGATTCGAGCTGGATTTCCGGCTGTTTCCGTTTGCTGCCGGAGACTTCATACTTTTTCTGATACAACTGACCTTCAACGATCACCGAAACCCCTTTGCGCAGTTGGCGCTGTACTTCTACAGAGCTTTCGCGGCGGTTCACCACTCGAATCGAGTGATTTTGCTCGGGCCGGTGAGGATCCGTCATGGCCAAGTGAAACTCTAATACAGGTTTACCTGAAACGGTATAACGCATTTCGCTGTCCTGGGCCAATTGACCAGAAAGTATGACGTAATTAAGGCTCATCGCGACGGATGATCAGATGCCGGAGTAATCCATCCGTAATCCCCATAACCCGCTGCAGTTCATCCAGCGATTGGGTATCGGCCTCAAAATGAGTCAGCATATAGAGTCCATCATTCTGCTTCTGAATGGGATATGCCAGCTTTTTGCGACCAAGAGACTCGGATTTTTCAACTTTGCCACCGATTTTGGCGATGGTTTCGTTGACGCGTGTATTGATCTTCTTCTGGTTTTCATCATCAAGACGAGAATCCAGAATATACATTACTTCATAGGGTCTTTGCATTTAAATTTCCTTTCCTATGGCCTAAGGTTTCTTTTGCAGAAAAAGAAACAGAAAAGGCTGAGACAATTTTACAATAGGGGAATTTTAGCATAAATTTAAACATTGTGAGAAGTTCTTCGCAACCGATACACATGAAAAAAATCAAACAGGATCACAAAAGCATGGAAACACCACTCCTGCCACTTCAAGTGGAGTTACGAAATATGGCTAACGCATCACGTGCAGAACAATCCCAGCGCTATTTCAAAACCGGCCCAGGGGAATATGGCGAAGGGGATCTTTTTATCGGATTGACAATGCCACAACAAAGAACGCTCGCCAAAAAATATGTCCGCTCTCCGCTAAGCGAACTCTCGACCTTGGTCAACAGCCTGTGGCATGAGGAACGCATGATTGGTTTTTTAATTCTTCTCTTCAAGTATCAAAAATCCAAGACAGAGGAGAGCCAGGTGCCGCTGATCGATTTTTTAATCACCCACCGCAAACAACTGAATCATTGGGATCTTGTCGATGTGATTATTCCGGGTACATTGGGGGATTGGCTTATAAAAAAAACGGATCAACAGCAGTTACTGTTCAAATGGATTTTTTCAAAAAACCTATGGGAGAGGCGGATTGCCATGCTTGCAACGGCCCCCCTGATTAAACAGGGAGAATTCACACAAACACTTTCACTTTGCGAAATACAACTCAATTTAAAGGCGCCTATTCACGATTTAATGCAAAAAGCAAGTGGATGGATGTTGCGGGAAATTGGGAAAAAAAATCGTGCCTGCTTAGAGCAATTTTTAGATCTGTGGGCAACACAGATGCCAAGAACCATGTTGCGCTATGCAATTGAAAAACTACCGGAATCACAAAGGCAGATGTATCTGAGCCGAAAATAAACGAATTCAAGCTTCTGGATGGTTCAATTCTTCACAGGAAAACGCTTTCAAAAGCTCTAAATCCGGATCTTGACCGCGTTGAACAATCTTGGCATGTTCAAGTTTTAAATTGAGTGAATGTTGTTTCATCTGAGAAGTCAGCTTCTGCTGGCGTTGCATGCGTTCAATTCCCAGCCCTCGTTGTAAGGGAGGAAGTTTTTGATTTTCACGCAATTGATTATTTGGCTGGGAATTCGGGTTTTGAGGGGGCTGAAATTCAGAAAAACTCATTTTGCTTCTCCCATTTCCTGACGCAGGTCTTGAAATTGACTCACTTTAGCAGCCAAGAGTTCATAGGTTTTGATAAGTCGAGAGCTTTCCAACCCCATTTGTTCAAGTTCATCCAATTGATCTGCCAAGGCATCACAATCATCCAATAAATATTCAAAACGTTTTTCAGAGATCGCCTCAGAAAGATGATGGTTCTCATTCAGATAAGTTAATTCTTTATTGATCCAACGGATATGCCCATCCAACATTTCCTGCAACTGAATCATCTGCCAGGAAAGATGTAAATGGTACTCACAGCGCGCAAGGATCATTTCAAGAGGCTTTAGCATTTTTCGCAAAGGCCGGCCATCTATCTCTTCTTCCAGGCTGCGAATCTGTTCTAAAATCTCACGGTATTTTTCTCTCAAACCCGCATATTGTTGTTCAATCTTCTGAACCTTGGCCCGGTCTCGGGTACTTTGATACCAGTCTGGCTTCAGAAGCGAAATTTGCTTGACTTCTTTTTGAATTCTGTTTTCGAGCTGAATATACAATTGCTCATAGTCTATCTGTAAAGGGGCACGGAAAGGGGGAGGCTTCAACGCAAAACGGGGAGGACGCGATCGGGCCAGGTCTCCCCCCTTGGGACGACGCGAACTTTCAATTCCAGGCCGGGGGGAGTCAGCCCGGTCCTCGAGTTCTTGCGAGGGCTCATTCAAAACCTGTTCAAGCAAATGCCCAATCTGCGGCCCTTGATCCGGTAAAATCAGATCTCTTAATTTGATCGCATCTAGATGATTTGGGTCGAGTAGAAGCGCCTCCTCAAGATAAAGCAAAGCTTCGGCAGAATCTCCTGTCAACCAGAGGAGGTAGGCCATGGCGAGAAAACCCTCAGGCGCACTTCTGTCATAGCGCATCGCCTCCATTAAATAATCACAGGATTCTTTTAAAAAGGCAGATTCCAGATTTGGATTGGCTTTGGCTTTACACAGGCTCAGAATGCCCTGATGAAGCAATTCGAGAAAAAGCTTTCTACGCTCACGAATCAAGGTTGTGGTCTGTTGCCGAAGATTAGAAGACACTGAGTACTACCAAATCTCTCGCTAAATTAGGGATTGTTTTCGAGATAAAACAGAATAATTCTAGCATATGAAAATACAAAAGCCCTGCATCATGCAGAGCTTTTAATGTTACGAGAGCAAATTTTTAGTGGGCTTGAAGCGCTTCATTTGTTTTTTCGAAAATACGACCGGCGCGAACGGATTCAGCAGCAGCCCCCACACCCGCGCCAAGCATGTCCCATTTATCATCTGCTGATAAAATACCCACTACAGCGCTCAGGGTTCCCAAACGTAGCATTGCTGACTGTTTATCTGGGGAAGTGCCGACCACAGTGCCGACCACAGCTGCATCCACACCGGAAATAACAGCACCAGCGGCTGCACCATGGGGCATAAAACGGGCTCCCACTTTGGCACCTTCCACTGCAAATTTACCTGCATTGCCAGAAAACAGGCCGATAAAGCCACCCAAAACAGCACCAGCAGCAGGAGCAGCCAAGGCTCCCCCTACGGTATAGGGAATAATCGTTTGTTTGAAGGTAGTCGTAATCGCTGTTTTGACACGTTCAGAACTGGGAATATTTTTCCATTCCAGGCTGTCTTTGCTTATGGCTGCTTTTTCGGCAGCGGGTGCAGCAGGCTGAGCAGGAGCAGCTTTGGGACTCTGCTGGATCGGAAGAATCGGCTGATTATTTTGAACAGACAGATTACCCATGTGAAAATTCCTTTAAAGAAGTAATATCATTATTATGCCAGAAACTCTGGCCAATAAGATTAACCGAGAACTAATAATCAGCGATATTTTAACTAAATTTAAATTATCTCAACTTCGACTCAGCGTGGAAACAATAAGGATATTTACAAACTGATTCAGGACTTTCCTTGACAATGAAGACAAAAATATCAGAGCAGAATCCAAAATGGAAAATCAATGTCAATAGTCCTCTAAACCTGTTGCTAAAGGTTTTTCAGCAGAGGAAACAGACTATTCAGGCAAAGCCTATCCGCTTGCAGCGCTTTACGAAAACCCGTAATATTCAATGTGATGTCAACTCAACAACTCAATAGCAGCGATATTTTTCATTATTATAAGCCCACCCGCTGCGAGCGACGACTTTTTCTGATGGCCTCTCCCCCTGAACAGGTAGAAACCGCCGCCCTAAGCCACCTCAGAGAAGCTGACCAACAATTGGAACGGCATTTTCTAAAAGGCTTGCAAAATTGGAAAGACCTGAGTAAAGGCCCGCTCGTGACACGTTTGAAAGCCAGCATGAAAGCCTGGTTGGAAAAAGAGGCGGTGCTCTATAAACCTGTTTTCAGTTATCCTTTAAAAGTCGCGAAACACAGCTATGAATTGCTGATGGAACCTGAATTCCTGATTTGGGGCGAACACGGTTACCACCTCCGACTTTGTCGCAACGCCCGAAAATTGAGTCGAGAAAATCATGCTGACGCTATTTTTACCGCGCAGTACCAGGCATGGGTCTACGAAAAAATTTTTGGTGAAGCCCCCAGTTATCTCGAAATCTATACCGCCAGCGGTAAAGTGCTGGAAGTTCAACCGGGTGAGGCAACAGCCATCGAAGAACAGGTTTTGCAATTTTTACATTATAAGCACAGCAAAACTGAACCCTATAGCCCGATCAGTTGGACAAAATGCCAAAGTTGCCCATTTCGTGCTTATTGTTGGAACCAAGCCGAAAAAAACCAGGATTTGGCCTTGGTTCCCAATATTGAGGCAAAATTAATTCTGGCCTTAAGGGCGGCCGGCGCGCTCACAATTGAAGACTTCCTCAAACGTTTTCCAGAAGAAAAACTCGCAGCTTTTACCTGGAAAGAAGGACAAAGCCCGCGTAAAATTGGTCAGGAAAAAGCAAGCAATATGCTTCAAATGGCTGAGGTCGTTCTTTCTGGACGCCCACGTTTACTGCAAGAGCCTCACTTACCCCAAGCCAGCCATTGGGCCATGTTTGATCTGGAAGGCATTCCTGCCCAACAGGGTCACCCGGAGCGGGTCTATCTTTGGGGTTTATCCTTAATGAGCGACCACGAAGTCAATCTACAAACCCTTTCTCCTAATCTTTCACGCAAATCAGACAGAGATGCCTGGATGCAGTTTCTGAACAAAGCGGGAGAGATTTTTAAGGCGCATGGGGATATTCCGTTTATCCATTGGGGCAATTATGAACCTCAATCTTTGCGTCTTTATCTCCGTCGCTTCGGAGATTGGGAAGGGGTTGGCCGTCGCATTGAAAAGAATCTGATTGATTTCTGGGCTTTGCTCAAAGCTTCAGTTTTAATCCCACTGCCCAGTTACAGCCTGAAAGTGATTGAAGAATACGTGGGTTTTGATCGCCCAGACAAAGATACAGGAGGGTATTGGTCAGTCGTAAACTATCTCAAATCGACCTCAACCCGCAATCGCAGTAAACAAGAACGCCTACAAAATGAGCTTTTGGCCTATAATCATGCTGATTTGGTAGCCATGTGGCACGTGTTAGAATGGTTTCAAGCTTTTTTGAATGAGTCAACCTCACCTCCCCTCCCACCCCAAAGCTGATCTTTATCACTGATTTTTTGTGTCCAACTGTTAAAATCAAAATGGCAAATTCTGGGTTCAAACCCAGCACCCAAATTCTGAGTTCAATTTAGCGAGAATACCAGGAGATTATATCGATGAAAAAATTACACGCACTCGTGATGCTGACCCTGACCTCAATGACCCTTTCCTGTGGTCCCAGCACCCCGCAAACCAGCCCCAAACCCAGCGCAAGCCCCAGTGCTTCAGCAACCCCCAGCGCCACACCTAGCCCAATTGAAAGTTCGGTTCCCACGCCCGAACCCACCACCACGCCTTTTCCTTCAGGAACCCCTCAACCTTCAGCGACCCCTTTGCCCACCCCCTCGCCCGTGTTCAGTTCAGATCCAGTCGCATCCCCTGGCCCAGAGGTCGTGGTTCAATTTAAAGCGCGCGTGATTTCAGCTTCACGTGAAGTTTTGCCTGTGGTTGAAAATGCATTTACCGTCAACCCCTACCCCTTGAGTGAAGTCAAAGCCAGTTTGGCGATTAAAAACAATGCAGAAGCCAAACCGATTGCGCCCAGCGAAAGTGACGTAAAATATCAAATTGAAGAAAAAGTTTGCAGCAACAGTGGCTGTTCAACACAAACCCGAATTGACAGTGCAGCCTTTCAAAAAGATTTGAGCACTTATCAAAACAGTATTTTGCCAGAATGGGAATCACGGGCTTATAAAGGTCTTGAAGATGAACTTGCCCGTTTAAGCAATGGCCGCTCCAGCCTGAACTTCTCAACCGATAAAAATGGCGAAGCCACCGTCAGACTGCAAACTGGCAAATGGTACTTCAATGGCCGCTACAGTTACAGCCAAGGCAGCACTGTCGTTTGGGAAGACGTGATGTTTGAAGTAAAAGAAAGCACCAAAACCATTGAACTGACCCGCTAATGTTTCGCGTAGGCATAACCCGGCCTCTCGAAGCAGGGGCCTGGGATGCTTATTTAGCGACAGATTGGGAACTGGAAAACCTCAATAAACCCTCCCAGGAGCAACTCCAGGCAGCCATGCGACATTGCGATGGTTTGGTTACCATGCTGACCGATCGAATCGATCAGGATCTGCTGCTCAGCGCCAGGGGAGGCCCGCTTAAAATCATTGCCAATCACGCGGTCGGAATTGAAAATATTGATTTAAAAACCGCTGCTGAGTTGGGAATTGCAGTTACCAATACCCCAGGGGTACTCACCCATGCCACAGCCGAGTTTGCCCTCAGTCTCCTGCTGAACCTGTTGCGACGCATAAGTGAGGGAGAGCGCCTGATCCGTTCAGGTCAATGGACAGGATGGGAACCGACACAATTATTGGGAAGTTCTCTCAAAGGCAAAAAATTGGGAATTTTGGGAGCAGGCCGAATTGGCCAGGCTTTTGGCCATATGGCCTATGCCTTGGGCGCAGAATTGGCCTATACCAGCCGTATTCGCAAACCCGAATTTGAACAGAAAACCCAAGCCCATTGGTTGGACTTTTCTGATCTTCTGGCCTGGAGTGAAATTCTCTCGCTTCATTTGCCTGGGGGCCCTGCCACCCGGCATTTGCTCAATGCAGACACCCTTTCCCATCTGCAGCCTGGAACCCTTTTGATCAATACGGGCAGAGGCACCAGTATCGATGAGCGTGCCCTGGCAGAGGCACTTCAATCCGGTCATTTGGGCGGAGCCGCCTTGGATGTTTACGAACAGGAACCAGCCATTCCTTCAGAACTCTTGGCGTGCCCCAACTTGATTCTCGCCCCCCATTTGGGCTCAGCCACGATTGAGACGCGTCGGGCCATGGCTCTTCGCTGTTTAGAAAACCTCAAAGCCGTCTTTGCGGGTCAACCCGCACCCAATCAGGTCGAGTGGCCCCAATCCTGAACAGCACAGGTTATACTGAAACACCAACCTTTCAGGAGATCGCTTATGTCCCGCCTCCGTCCTCTGCAACCCGGAGACCTGCTTGAAATCGAAATTGAAAAAATGGTTCCCGGTGGAGAAGGTCTTGGCAAAGTAATCGGCTATCCCATTTTTGTACCGGGGGGCCTGCCTGGAGATCGGGGACCTGTTGAAATTATCTCCGTCAAGAAAGACTATGCCCGTGGGCTGCAGAAAGCCCTGTGGCAGGAAAGTCCCCAACGTGTAGAGGCGCCTTGCCCAATTGCCAAGGAATGTGGCGGCTGCCAATGGCAGGAATTGGATTATTCTGCGCAACTTGAATACAAGGCAGCCTTGCTTTCAGAAACACTCATGCGCTTGGGGAAGTTTGCAGAAACAGATCTCAGCACCTGGATAAAACCAGTTATGGGCATGGCTTTGCCCTGGCATTATAGAAACAAAGCACAATTTCCACTGCAAAATCTCGCGGGCAAAGTGCGGGGGGGATTTTATGCTCCTCGCAGCCATGAATTGGTGCCTGTAGACTCCTGCTTATTGCATCCTGAAGGCATTAATCAAACCCTGAACTTCACTGAGGAACTCTTGAATCAACTGAAAATTCAAGCCTATGAGCCCAGCACAGGGCAGGGATTTATCCGCCATTTGGTCATCCGTCAAAGCAAAAAAACGGGTGAAATCTTGCTGGGATTGGTCTGTGGACAGTGGGAAACACCCGGACTCAATACACTGGTTGAAAGCCTGACTCAAAAACTTCCCCATCTGGTAGGCATTGTGCAGAATCTGAACCAGGATCCTGGCAACCGTATTTTAGGCAAAGAACAACGCATACTTTGGGGAAATGAAACTTTAAATGAAGTCTTGGGTGATTTTAAATTTCAAATCTCGCTGCCCTCTTTTTTCCAGGTCAATCCTGAGCAAACAGAGGTTCTCTATAATACCGTCAAAAAAATGGCCGATTTAAAGGGTTCAGAAACTCTTCTGGATGCCTTCGCGGGAGCAGGCACGATTGGCCTGTGGCTTTCTCAAAATTGCAAACAGGTCATTTGTATCGAATCTTTGCCCGAAGCGATCGCAGACGGGAAACGCAATGCCGCTCTCAACGAAGTCTCAAATTTGGAATTTATTTCGGGCAAAGTTGAAAATCTGATCGCTCAAATCCTGAAAAAACAACCCCTTGATTTGGTGATTCTCGATCCCCCCCGCAAAGGCTGTGCGCCTGAAGTTCTGCATGCCTTAATGGAAACAGAAATTTCCCGCCTGATCTATGTATCCTGCAATCCAGCCACCTTGGCCCGCGATCTGGAAATGCTTTCGAGCAACTATCAGATTACTGAAATTCAACCTGTGGATATGTTCCCCCATACGCACCATCTGGAAACCGTCGTTCACCTGATTAGAAAGCAAGACGTGCAGCCTGAAGCGGCTGAACAGAACTGAATTCAACCAAAGGCACGGGCAGGTCGGGATCTTCTCCCAAGGGCAAATGCTGCTTGTCTTCAGGAATTTGCGAATAATCAAGAAAACCGACCACAGCATAGGGGTTAAACTCAAAGAGTTGCGCAACATGGTTGAGCGCAGCTTCTTCCAAATAAATGGCTGAACAATGCTCACAGAAATGTGTGGGCAAAACACAGACAACCGCATCCCCGGTTTCATTGATCATCATGAAGCGCGCTTCTTCAGCTAATGGCAAAGGTTTTTCACACAAGACACATTGTTCGGGAATGCCCACACTTGAAATGATCGCCTGGCGATCACACAAACGTTCACTGGGTTTGAAATCGATCATGATGAAAGCTCCGGATGGCGCATATGCCATTCTGTACTGGCTTGATAGGCCTCTGCCAATTGGTAAATCCGGGCTTCATCCAGGGGTTTTGCCATAATTTGTAAGCCGATGGGCATTCCCTGTGCGTCAAAACCACAGGGCAAAGAGAGGGCAGGAATACCCACCAAATTCACTGGAACCGTTAAAATATCGGTTAAATACATGCTCAAGGGGTCATTGAGTTTTTCCCCCAATTTAAAGGCTGTCATCGGCACAGTTGGAGAAAGCAGAAAATCATATTGAGAAAAGACCTTCTGAAAATCTTCAATCAAAAGCGTACGCACCTGTTGGGCTTTTTTATAATAGGCATCGTAATAGCCCGAGGACAAGGCATAGTTGCCCAACATGATTCTCAATTTCACCTCGGGCCCAAACCCTTCATTGCGGGATTGGGTATACATTTCTTCCAGCGATGCTGCTTGGGAAGAACGGTGCCCATAGCGCACCCCGTCAAAGCGCGCCAGATTTGAACTGGCCTCTGAAGTTGCAATCAAATAATAGGCAGCCAGCGCATACTTCAGACGCGGTAAACTGACTTCATCAATGCTTGCCCCAAGACGTTCATAATGCTTCAACGCATTCTCAAAAGCGGAGCGCACCTCCGGTGCCACACCCTCAGCCAGCATTTCAAGCGGAACGCCAATTTTCATGCCTTTTATATCCTGTCCGAGCAAACGGCCAAAATCTTCTGGGGGCGCATTTAAAGAAGTAGACTCAGCTGGGTCATGTCCTGCAATCAGATTGAGCAGACTGGCATTGTCACGCACCGTCAAACTCAAAGGGCCAATTTGGTCAAGCGAAGAAGCATAAGCCACCAAGCCATAGCGGGAGACTCTTCCATAGGTAGGCTTCATGCCGGTAATACCACAAAAGGATGCGGGCATCCGTATTGACCCGCCTGTATCAGAACCCAGCGCCCAAGGCGTTTCTCCAGCTGCGACCAAAGCGGCAGAACCGCCGCTGCTGCCACCTGGCACCCGCTCAAGATCCCAAGGATTACGTGTAGGCCCAAAAGCAGAATTTTCATTTGAAGAGCCCATGCCAAATTCATCAAGATTGGCTTTTCCCAGAATTGGCAAACCCGCTTGGAGTAATTTTTCACTTACTGTGGCTTGGTAGGGTGGCACAAAATGCTCAAGAATTTTTGATCCGCAGGTGGTGGGATGATCTGCAAGGCAAATATTGTCTTTCAGAACTATCGGAATATCAGCGAAATCTGATTGCCCGGCCGGCTTGCGCACAGGGGTGTCAAAACGGTTGAGATAACCGCCTGTTTTCAAACTCACCGCATCTGAACGGCGAGCATACACTTTCAAAATTTCTGAAGCGGATATTTCACGCGCTTTGAGCATCCTGCTCCATTCATGTGCAGGGGTATAATGCATGCCCATTCTCCTTCGTGGCTGTCAGTCTTCAGGTACTATACCAGGGGCTGAAGATCCAGTCCAGAACAATTCAAATGCGGCTTTTTTAGTCGGGTTTCTGCACGTTTACCATGGGCTTTTTCTGAATCAAAACACAAGATTTTTCTCTGCCTTATCCCGAATTTTGTGGTATCTTAAAATATAGTTATTTTTATTCTTATATCAATTTTCTGATTTTCTGAGAGAATTGACTGGTATGGCAGAATTACAAGGGTTACAAGGTAGAGTACAGCGTGTTTGTAAGACCAAAAATTTTAATCGTTGAAGATGAACCAGATATTCTGAATCTTCTGGAAAAAATACTTCAAGAAGAAAATTATGATGTATTAAAGGCCATGACTGCAGAAGCTGGCTTAGAAATTATAGAAGGAACTTTGCCTACTGCGATTGTTGCAGACATCAATTTGCCTGGCATGAGCGGTCTGGATTTTTGCAAACGGGTCAAGAGTACCCATCCTGAAATACCCGTACTCTTTCTTTCTGGTTTGAGTGACGAGTTTGACAAGGTTTTGGGACTGGAGTTGGGTGCCGAAGATTATATTACCAAGCCCTTCAATGTACGTGAGTTTAAAGCCCGAATCAAAGTCATTTTACGCCGCGTCTTTAATCCCCCCGCAAAGAATGCAGGAGGTTTAGGCTCGTCACCCGATCCCAATGCAAATGTCTTCATTGATGTCTTAAAGCGTCAGGTCTTTATTGAGCAGATTGAAGTGACGCTTACCAAAAAAGAATTCGATATTCTGATGTTACTGGCTTCACGGCCAGGCCAGGTCTTCACCCGTGAACATATTTTGGATGTGATCTGGCATGATGACGCCAATGTCAGCGATCGAACGGTCGATGTTCACATTGGCAGATTGCGTGAAAAAATCACTGTCCACCCTGATAAACCCCCCCATGTAGAAACGGTAAGAGGTGTTGGCTATCGTTGTAACCCCCATATTCAGGTACAAGTTGTCCAATAGCTGACCTATTTTAACTCTGGAGGCTCTTTCGCCATGCATGATGTTTTTAAGCCTCATCACTGGTTTGAAAGAGCCTGTTTTTTGTTTGAAAATGGACAATTGCGTGAATTGGAAATGCTTTGTCGGGAAATTCTGAGCCAAGACAAACAAGCAGCCGACGCCTATTATCTTTTGGGTTTGGCCCTGCAGAGCACAGCCCCTCATGAAGCTCTGCAAGCCTTGAAACGCGCCCTCACCCTCAATCCTCAGCAGGCAGATTACCACCGCCAGCTAGGCCACAGCTACAGACGACTTGACCAATGGCAGGAAGCCCTCTTGCATTATCAAAAGGCCGTTGAATTAGAGCCCCAGATACTCAGTCATTGGCTCAATCTTATCCGCGGGCTGCGAATCACCCGGCAAAATGAACGGGCCAACCAAATCGTTGCGCAGGCCCTGCAAATACATCACGACCCCAGTTTGCTTGAAATCGCTTTAGATTTAGCTGTTCTAAGCTCCAACTGGGAACAGGCCAGCAGATTGTTGACTCAGAATCCCGAATTGCAAGCCAGACCCCGTTGTTTAATTTCTCAGGGGTACTGTCAGATTCATTCTGGCCAGTTTGCTGAAGCCCAAGTCTCTTTCGAAACGGCCTTAAAACACTTGCCTGAAACTTGGGAAGCTTGGAATGGTCTGGCAGACACCGCCCTCTGCCGCTTTGATTGGGAAAAAGCCCTCCACTGTTTTGAAAAAGCTTTTCGGCTTCGCCATGGCCCGGCCTGGAACCAAGCTTCGGCCAGCTCCAAACCTGCCCCCCTGCCCCCCAAAATAAGCCCCACCAAGCTGGCACATGATCACGCCCAACTCTTGTATCTGCAGACCCAAGGCTTACTCCCGGCTCAGGCCCGCCCACTTCTTGAGGCCTTTCAAAATACTGCCAAAATGGGAGCCGAAAACCGAAAGCTTTTAGAAGTTTTGAACCCCTGTTGGGATGCTCCCATTTATATCAATACTCCCCAGCTAAAATCTCCCTATCTCAATCCCAATCACGATTATGAAGCCCTTGAGTTTGAATTTTTAAAAAGCTCAGGTTGGATCAACTGGGATAGTTTTTTAACAGAAGCGGCCCTTGAAGCGCTGCGAAAATGCTGTCTCGAGTCCACTTTCTGGCGCGACTATTATGCAGAGGAAGGCTATCTGGGAGCCTTTATGGACGATGGCTTTGCCAATCGCCTCTTATTCGGAATAGCCCAGGAACTCACTGAGGCCATGCCCAAGATTTTCAAGAATCTGCCTTTGCGTTATCTCTGGGCATTTAAATACCATTCTGAAAGCAAGGGCATTCGCTTGCATGCCGATCAGGCACAAATCAACCTTAATTTTTGGCTTACACCCGACTCAGCGAACTTAGATCCAACGGGGGGGGGACTGCTGTTTTATGATAAAAAGCCCCCAGAAAACTGGGGCTTTCAGGCCTATAATGATCAATCCAGCCAAGGACTGATCGAATATTGGCTCAAAGAAAGTCAGGCACAAGAACAAAAAATAGCCCACCGTCAAAATCGGGCGGTTTTGTTTCAATCCAAATTTTTCCATCGCAGCGATCCTCTGAATTTCAAACCGGGTTATGAAAACCAGCGCATCAATGTTACCATGCTGTTTGGAAGCTAAACTAAAAAGGCCCGTACCATGAGTGAACGTGACTCCTTTATTCAGCCCTTTAAAACCCGTCTCTTTGAGATCTTCAATGCCTCATCCTCTGGGCAGGATCCCTATCGACAGGCCATGTACCAACGTCAACAAAGACGAAAAAAAAATGGTCAAGATGGAGAGCAAGAAAGTTGGGAACAGGAATCGCAAAACTTCTTTGATGATTTCATCTCACTTGATGAAGAAAAGATCACCCACGGACTCAGCCAAGCACAGGCCAGAAAAGCTTTTGACCGAAAATTCAGAACATCCAGCCACCGTGACGAAATTGCCAGAGAACTCGAGTTATTACAGGATACACTGGCAACAGAAGGCATCTCACCTGAAGTTACAGCCCAAAAACTTGAATGGGTCACTCAATTTCTTGCGGATTTTAATCATCTCGTAAAAACCCGGCTACCAGCCCTGACAGGAAAATTTGATTTATTTTCACTGCCTGTACTCAAACGTCTGAAAGAGTGGGGTTTTCAAACCCGCACACTTCAGAATCTGGTTTGGTTCCGATGTATGTATTACCTACAACAGGAAGTTCTGGATAATCCAGAAGCCTATTTACATGTACAACTCACTTTGAATTATTTGGATATTCCCCAAAGACATACCGAACTTCAACGCTTTATTGAACGCCATTTGATCGATCTGGAATCCTGTCGTGCCTTGATTCATCAGACCCTGCATTATCTTGAACAGAATATGCGCTTATTTGAAGCCTTTGTCAACGAATTGCATTTGCTGAGTGTTCAAGCCCAACCCTATTATTTAAAAGCAATTGGACGCCCCTATCTGAATCTCGAAAAACGCTTAGGTCGCAAACATCTCGAAAATCGCTATTTGCGTTTGCGTGCCCAACTTTTTGAAGTGCAACGCCAAATTCGGCATTTGGATAAAACGCAATCTTCACTTTCACATTTTCTCTCAGAAAAAGCAGAATTACTGCATGAATGGTCTGGCATGGAAGCGTCTCTGTGTTCTCTTTTAAGTTTAACCGCTCCCAACCCACTCAACCCCGAGGCTGAAAATTTTGAGCAAACGCTGTATCGCTTGGGAATCCCTGCAGCCCAGGAAAAATCAATCCAATTCAGTCTTGAAGACCTGGTTCAAATTCTCGAACAAGCCGAACAGGAACGCATTGCGGGCCAAGACACCCCAAGTGAGGTTTTTATCTCCCCTTTGACCCAGCGACAGCTTCAAAGCATTAAAGAACAGGATTTGGCAACCCTTGAAAAATGGGCCCTGTATAAATCCCAACAGATCCTGCTCTTCCAGAAGGGAGCTATTCGCGCTCTACTACAGGCCTGTCAGGAATCCCGGCAACTTCTCCCATAATTCTTCCGTCCCGCATTTGGATCGTGCGATCGGTACGACTTGCCAGTTCAAGATTGTGGGTGACAAAGACGATGGCCAGATTCTCTTCCCGGTTCAATTCAAACAGCAGCTTGAAAACCTGCTCTGTATTTTCAGTATCCAGATTGCCTGTGGGCTCATCTGCCAACATCAGCGCAGGGCGGTTACACAAAGCCCGCGCAATCGCAACACGCTGCTGCTCACCGCCACTCATCTCTGCCGGTCTGTGCGTTAAACGATGCCCCAAGCCGACTCTTTCAAGCAATTGACGGGCACTGGACTGTGCTTCAAGTTGTGAAGTACCTGCCAAGATTTGCGGAATCACCACATTTTCAAGCGCTGTAAACTCTGGAAGTAAAAAATGAAACTGAAACACAAAGCCAATCGCATTTTGCCGCAGTTGTGTCAGCTCGTGATCTTTCATGGTTCGGGTCAGTTGATCCCGAATCCAGATTTCGCCTTGAGAAGGACGATCCAAGGCTCCCAGTAAATAAAGCAGTGTGGTTTTCCCACTTCCCGAAGGCCCTGTTAAGGAGACAAACTCACCTTGTTTGACCTCCAGATTGATCTCATGCAAAACAGAGGTTTGTAACTGTTGTCCCAGCGTTTTCGAGACTGACTGAGCACGTAAAAGGGTTTTGGCAAAGTTTGCTGACATCTAATCCCGCATCTCTAAATGGCATTTCATGCATCTGTCGCATAAGCGTTGATTGGTTGTTTCAATCCATTTCTTAAGTATAAGAGATTTGTGACACTCCCAATACCCATTCGGGCACAATGTCCCCTCAAGGGGATGGGAATTCTCAGAGCATTTTTTAAATTCGACAGCAGAATTCTGTGCAGTAGTTCAGAATGAAAGTTCTTCGCACCTTGAATCACGAGATTCGGGGTGCGATTTAAGTTTTTTGACACAGGAAAGGTCTCCTCATGACGATGGATTCAATAACGACAAAAAACACACCCCACA